>PVML01017206.1_pt1 | contig 764350 bp, 703 predicted proteins | sample 1853371 | NCBI WGS metagenome assembly PVML01 (sample SAMN08533508, study PRJNA380276) | Human gut metagenome, whole genome shotgun sequencing project. | isolation source: participant 1, chromium library | host: Homo sapiens | collected 2017 | reverse complement strand
GCCTATTTCAAGGCTTTGTGGTACTTTTTTGGATTTCAATGTGTCAAACTCCCGGCAATATCATTCATACCCTCTTTAATCTGGCTATATAATTCAAAGCGACTGGTTAATTCTTCGTAGGCTTCAATGCTCATAACGGCAAGGTCACCTTTTCCATAAATGATGACCAAGAAATATGCTTCTGGGTCATTTCATTTACCCTATGGCGGGGAGGATTTTTCTTGAATATTAGCACTAGCCATGTTAATATACTATTTGTCATATGGTGGCTTCTTTTATTTAATAAAGGGAGCAAATAAGAATATGGGAGTTGATTTAAAAGAGATTTAGGTTTAAATCTAAGCCAACGAAAAAAAGATGGTAAATATAGAGCATGTTTTATAACGGCTAGTGGAAAAAGAGTAGACAGGATATTTGATAATGTAAAAGAAGCCAAACAATGGAATGGATTTAAAGAAAACAACAAGAGACCTAATACGGTTAGAAATGGAAACTACCCAAAACTAAAAAAAGAAATAGAACCATTTGCAACACGATTTCTGGAAAGTGCATCAGGAGAGTATGCAAAAAGTTATAAAATGCTATCCCAAATGATGGGACATAGCTCAATAAAAATCACATTAGATTTATATAGTCACTTGACCGAAGAAACAGTGAAAACCGAGATAGATAAGTTTTCCAATTATATGGATAGAATGGTTTTTGCATAAGTTCATGAAAGGTCATAAATGAAATATATAAAATGGGGGACAAGATGGGGGACAACCACATGAAAAGTCCTTGAAACACTAGAAAAATAAGAAAGAAGGAAAATAAAATGAAACTTGGAATCGTCGGACTCCCAAATGTCGGAAAGTCTACATTATTTAATTCACTTACGAAGGCAGGCGCACTTTCGGCGAATTATCCATTCGCTACGATCGATCCGAATGTGGGAATTGTATCCGTGCCGGATGAGAGAATTGTAAAGCTTGGTGAACTCTACCACACGAAAAAAGTTACACCAGCAACGATTGAATTTGTTGATATTGCAGGACTTGTAAAGGGAGCAAGCAAGGGAGAGGGATTAGGAAACCAGTTCCTGGCAAATATTCGTGAAGTAGATGCAATTGTTCATGTAGTACGCTGTTTTGAGGATACAAACATTATCCATGTAGATGGTTCCATTGACCCGGCAAGAGATATTGAAACGATCAATCTTGAACTTATTTTCTCAGATATTGAGATCCTTGACAGAAGAATCTCAAAAATTGCAAAGCAGGCAAGAATGGATAAGACGCTTGCGAAAGAGCTTGAACTTGTAGAGGCAGTAAAGAAGCATCTTGAAGATGGCAAGATGGCAAGAACGTTTGAAGTACCGGACGATGATGATGCACAGATCTGGTTTAAGGGATACAACCTTCTTACAGCAAAACCTACGATCTATGCGGCAAACGTGGCAGAGGATGATCTTGCAGATGACGGAGCATCGAATCCGCACGTTGCGAAAGTCAGAGAGATGGCGAAAGAAGAAGGCGCAGAAGTATTCGTAATCTGTGCGCAGATAGAGCAGGAACTTGCAGAGCTTGATGAGGATGAGAAAAAAGAATATCTTGAGGATCTCGGTGTTGAGTCAAGCGGACTTGACAAGCTTGTAGCTGCAAGCTATTCACTTCTTGGACTGATATCATTCCTCACTGCCGGGGAAGATGAGTGCCGTGCATGGACGATCAAAAAAGGCACAAAAGCTCCACAGGCAGCAGGAAAGATCCACACGGATTTTGAACGTGGATTTATCAAGGCTGAGGTTGTAAACTATCAGGATCTATTAGATAATGGAAGTCTTTCCGCAGCGCGTGAAAAAGGAATCGTCGGAATGGAAGGAAAGGATTATGTGGTCAAAGACGGAGATGTAATCTTATTCCGCTTTAATGTATAAAAAATAGTCTAAAAATATACCGGGACGCATATGGTTTTCTAAATGAACGGATTTGGAAGACTATATGCGTTTTTGTGAATTTCAGAAAAAAGAAGTGATCAATGTCTGTGACTGCAAGTGTCTTGGAAATGTCTGTGATCTGGAGTTTGATGAGCATGACGGATGTATCCGGACGATTATTGTTCCTGGACCGGCAAAGTTTTTTGGATGTGTGGGAAGAGAATTTGAACTGCATATTCCATGGTGCAAAATCGTAAAAATCGGACCGGATATCATATTGGTTGATATAGAAGAAAAAGAAGTTCGTAAGAAAATACAGTAAAACGAAAATATTTCGAAACTTTTCGTTGAAATAACCAAAAACAGGTGGACATAACAGGGAAAATTATGTTGACAATTACAAAAACAATGGATATACTTTTAATAAATGGGGTCTGTGCATAGGAGGTAGCTTATGAAGTGTCCGTTTTGCAGCAGTGAGAATACGAGAGTCATTGATTCAAGACCGGCAGACGATAACAATTCGATTCGCCGCAGACGGTTATGCGATGAATGTGGGAAGCGCTTCACAACATATGAGAAGGTTGAAACGATACCGCTTATCGTGATTAAAAAGGACAATAACAGGGAGCAGTATGACCGTTCCAAAATTGAAGCAGGGGTACTGCGGGCATGTCATAAGAGACCAATTTCTGTCAATCAGATCAATCAGTTAGTCGATGAGGTTGAGACGGAAATATTTAATCGTGAGGAGAAGGAGATCCCGAGCAGTCTGATCGGAGAACTTGTGATGGATAAGCTGAAAGATCTCGAGGCAGTTGCATATGTAAGGTTTGCTTCGGTATATCGTGAGTTTAAAGATGTGAATACATTTATGAGCGAATTGAAAAAGATGTTAGACAAGTAACGGAACGCTAAAATTATGCTAAAGTATTTACAAAGGCAGACCGATATAGTTTTTGTCAAGAAGATGCAGATGGATGGGATTGGGTGGTATGAATATTTCAGGTATCCGTATACAGGCGGGGTTTTATGATTACAATACCATAAAGAATACTCAGATTCAGGAGGAAAGTGTACCAAATGCCATAGATACGGCGGGGGAAGATACCCGTGTGGCTGAGGTTACAGAGAGTGAGAGGGATAACAAGCCGGATCATGGTGCCACAGAGTATGCGAAACAATATCAGCCGGATGCAGAGTATGATCTGAAAGGAATCGCGAGCGATATTACGAGTCTGGATGTTGAGAAAGCTATCTCCGATATGAAGAAGGATCAGGTGTTACAGCAGTATCAGTTTTTTGTTGGAGAGCGTATGAGCCAGACCGGATTATTATATATTCGTCCGAATGAGAATTTCTCATTGTAAACAGAACATTGATGATGGAAAGGGGATTGCCTGTGGGTGATTCTCTTTTTTACTGGATATTTTTTTGAAAGTATAGTACACTGTACTTTGTATGAAAATTTACATGAAAAAATATGTATGCAGACCAAATTTGCAGGCAAATAAAAATATACATACAAACCCAAATTTGTATGAAAATGAGGATAAGAAAATATGATGGAAAAGTTCTATCCGGATGAGTATCTGGATTCGACCTACGAGATAGATTTTGATGAATTGTATGCACAGGGGTATCGCGGTGTGATTTTTGATATAGACAACACACTGGTGCGGCATGGAGCACCGGCGGATGAGCGTGCATGTGCACTGTTTGCACATTTAAAAGAACTGGGATTTGCGTGTATGCTGTTGTCAAACAACAAGGAACCGCGTGTGAAAATGTTTAATGATGCAGTCAATGTTTCTTATATCTATAAGGCGGGCAAACCGAATCCGGCAAATTATAAAAAGGCGATGGAGAAACTGGGGACAGATACCGGCAATACCATTTTTGTCGGAGATCAGATTTTTACGGATGTATATGGTGCAAAGCGTGCCGGTATCCGCTCGATCCTGGTAAAACCGATTCATCCCAAAGAGGAGATACAGATCGTGTTAAAACGGTATCTGGAAAAGATCGTGCTGTATTTCTACAGAAGAGATCTGGAAAAAAATAAAGAAAAACAATAGACAGCATATTTTTGGGCAGCGCTTTTGTTATGGATAAAATGCTCATTTAAGAGTAAATAAAATAGAAAGAAATGAGGAAAAAAATGAAAATTGCGATTGGAAATGATCATGCAGCAACAGAGTTAAAATTTGTCATCATGGATTATTTGAAAGAATTAGGTCATGAGGTCATTAATTTTGGAACAGATACCTTAGACAGCTGCAATTATCCGGAGTACGGTGAAAAAGTCGGACGTGCTGTTGTGGCAGGAGAGGCAGACTGCGGAGTGCTGATCTGCGGAACCGGAGTTGGTATTTCGATTGCTGCGAATAAAGTAAAGGGAGTACGTGCGGCTGTATGTTCTGACTGTGCAACTGCAAGACTTGTCAAAGAGCATAATAATGCAAACATTATTGCATTCGGTGCAAGAATCGTAGGAACAGAGCTTGCAAAAGACATCGTAAAAGCATATTTAGATGCAGAGTTTTCAGGCGGAAGACACCAGACGAGAATTGATCTGATCCATGAGATTGAGGAGCGAAATGAATAAATCCGCAGTTTTTTTGTCAATTTGATGGAGCAAAACGAAAAAAAGCTTGAAATGTACAGGCATTTATTATAAAATAGAAAAATCAGAGAGTCCAAAACTCGGGCGTATGTTTAAGGAGGAAGTTACATGATTTCAGCAGGAGATTTCAGAAATGGTATTACCATCGAGTTAGAGGGTAACATTTACCAGATCATTGAATTCCAGCACGTTAAACCAGGTAAAGGTGCAGCGTTTGTTAGAACTAAGTTAAAAAATATTAAGAGTGGCGGTGTTGTTGAGAAAACATTCCGTCCTACAGAGAAATGCCCACAGGCACGTATTGACAGAAAAGATTATCAGTATCTGTATGCAGATGGTGATTTATTCTACTTTATGGATGTTGAGACATATGACCAGATCGCTTTATCCAAAGACGATATCGGTGATGCCTTAAAGTTCGTAAAAGAGAACGAAATGGTTAAAATGTGCTCCCACAACGGAAGCGTATTCGCAGTAGAGCCACCTCTGTTCGTAGAGTTAAGAATTACTGATACAGAGCCAGGATTCAAAGGCGATACAGCAACAGGTGCTACAAAACCGGCAGTTGTTGAGACTGGTGCAACTGTATCTGTTCCATTATTCGTTGAGCAGGATGATGTGATCAAGATCGATACAAGAACAGGTGAGTACTTATCCAGAGTTTAATGGGTGCGAGTGCTGATTTGGCATAGAAGACCCCGGAAGCGTTTTGTTTCCGGGGTTTTTTCGTCTGGTACATCGTTTCGTAAATAACTATACCAATCCGCAGGCAAGTGAATGGTGTAGTTATTTTGAAAACGATGTACTAGTATAGTACTCTATCAGGATTAAGGTGGACAGGAGAGAGTCATGAAGAAAATTGCACTGATTATGGATGGCTGGAAAAGGTGGTTTACTTTTGCATGGCCGGCAGGAATTCTTCAGAGAATCAGACAGACCGGCGAGGAAGTGAGTCTGTACATCTTTAACAGTTCGGGCGGATGGAGCTGCGATGAGGAGTATAATACCGGTGAGTATAATATATACCGGCTTCCGGATCTGCGTGAGTTTGACGGAATCATTCTTGATCTCAATAACATTGGCTATCCGGAGGTGTGGGAAGATGTGATACGGCGGGCAAAAGAGTCCGGTGTACCGGTCATTTCCATTGCAAATGAGATTGAAGATTTTTATTATGTCGGAATCAACAATGAAAAAGCAATGCGGATGATGATTGAACACCTTTATGAGAAACACGGATGTAAAAAATACTGGTTTGTCATGGGCCCGGAAGATAATTATGAGAATGTAAAAAGAATTGCTGCCTTAAGGGCATATATGGATGAAAAGCAGCTTACATATTCGGAGTCTGATTTTTATTGTGAGAGCTTTGAATATCAGTGCGGAGTCAACGGATTTGAAAAATTGCTTGAAACACACGATAAAGGCAGGCTGCCACAGGCGATTATCTGTGGAAATGATAATATTGCAGTTGGCGTGTGCGAGGCAGCCACGGCGCACGGATACCAGGTGCCGGAAGATTTTTGTGTGACAGGTTTTGATAATTTTGACAAAGCGGCATATTATGAACCGAGGATTTCCACAATCAGTCATATTCGGGAAAATGTCGGAATCGCATGTGTAGATCTGTTTCTTCACATCTGGAAAGGGGGAAAACCGGACCGGTTTTATTATACGGATACAGAAGGCATTTTCTGGGACAGCTGTGGCTGTATGCCGGGAGAAGTGCCGGATCAGGCAGAATATTTAAAAGGGCAGGTCATGTATGGAATTGAGACAGCACGGTTTGAGGATGAAGTATTTTCCCTGGAATACGAGCTTCTCAAATGCAATACAGTCCGTGAGATGATGTATTGTATTCCACAATGTATCCCGTCTTTAAAGTGTGATGCGATGTATCTGATACTGGATTCACATATGGATACGTATAAGGAACAGGTGAAAACACATCGGAGCCTCAGCTTTTTTGAGGAGGAAGATTTTCATGAGGAGGGCTATCCGAAATGCATGCAGGTAAAGTTTGCATATAAAAATGGCAAAATGCTGGATACAGACCAGATGGAGATCGAGGGTATTTTTCCATTTTTTGAATCACAAAAGGGCGGAACAGATTTTCTGTTTCTGCCAATGCATTTCAGAAACCGTACAGTCGGGTATTTTGTTATTGAAAATGCAGTTTATCTGATGGAAAAGCAATATCTGTTCCAGGTGATAAAAACACTGACCAATGCGATGGAAAATCTCCATAAAAAAGAAAAATTAGAGCATATGAACCAGATCCTTTCCGATCTTTATGTCAGGGATTCTGTGACGGGACTTTATAACCGCATGGGATACCAGAAGTTGTCGATAAGTTACTTCACGATTATGCGCGAGAAAAAAATGCCTGTGTTAGTGATGTTTATCGATTTAGACCGGTTGAAATACATTAACGATACTTTTGGACATGAGTATGGGGATTTTGCAATCGTTTCCATTGCAAAAGCGATGTTGAAACACTGTGATGCAGATGCAATCGCAGCGCGGACAGGCGGCGATGAGTTTATTGTATTAGAGGGCGCAAAGGACGAGGAATCCGGCAGGGTATTAGCACAGAAGATCCGGACGGAATTGAGTAAGACACAGAGAGCAATGCAGCTCCCTTTTGATTTGAGCGCAAGTATCGGTGCTGTAGTCGCACATCCCGGGGAAGAAAACGTGTTAGAGAGTTATGTAAAACGGGCTGAGATGCTGATGTATGAGGAAAAAGCGGAGAAAAAAGTAAGCAGGGACAGTTAACAGATGAGAAAATTTTTGCGTGGCAGACTGCAGGGATATGGCAGGGCATACCGGTTGAATCTGAAAGATACCGGATGGGGAATGAAATTGGTGGTGCTTGTGATCACGGGATTTTTCTGCGGTGCACTGGCATCTGAATATTTTGGAACGAAACTGATTTTTTTCGTTGGAGGAGTGATCTTAGGCGATATGCTGTTCGCGGGGGCAGCATGTCTGTTTTCACGCATCGGCGGCCGCATCTGGCATCGCAATATTGAGAGTTTTTTGTATGGGATTGCAGGATTTTTGATATTTGTCTGCTGCTGTGTATATGGAAGTGTTGGCAATGAACATATGGTCAGCACTTTTTTTGCTGCATTGATTTATTTTTTGCTGCTGTTATCGGGAAGATTTATCTGGGCGTGGCTTGTGAAACGACGGCATACACTGTTTAGCGGAATCCACTTTGCAGCGGGCTGCATCGTCTGGTGCGCATTTTTGGCATTTTTGTTTGGACAGGGATTTTCGGACAGATATATTTCGGATTATCTCAAAAAAAATATCTATGTGACACAGGCAGGTGAGGTGGCAGGATTTGCAGATTACTGTGCAAAAGGAGCATATACGCCCGTCTGTTTGACCTATGGTCCGGATGGTGGAACCGATATGACGACGGGGACAGTGGATTTAAGTCCATATGTGGCAAAAGAGAAAAAGTGGCACAGAATCTATCGCAGTTTCTTTACGAAACATACCAGAAAAGATGCACCAATCGCGGGAAAAATCTGGTTTCCTAAGGAGGCAGAAAACTGTCCGGTCGTGTTTATGGCGCACGGCAACCACAGCATTACGGCAGAGTCATATCGTGGATATGATTATCTCGGAGAGTATCTGGCATCACACGGCTATGTGTTCGTCTCTGTGGATGAAAATATTTTAAATGAGAGAAGTGGGGAAAATGATGCGCGCGCTGTTCTTCTTTTGGAAAATATCGGGGAGATCTTAGAGAAAAACGGGGATGAATCGCAGCCAGTCTACAGTAAGATCGATGAGGACAATATTGCACTGATGGGACATTCGCGGGGCGGTGAGATGATCGCGGATGCATATCTTTTTAATGAGTATGATGCATATCCGAGCAATGGAATGTTTACGTTTGATTATCATTACAGAATCCGGGCACTTATCGCAGTTGCACCGTCTGTCAGCCAGTATCTGCCGGCGGGGCATGAAACGGAATTGTCAGATGTCGATTATCTGGTGCTGCAGGGGGCAAACGATCAGGACATCAGTGTTTTTCTCGGAAATGAGCAGTATGAGAATGTTTCATTTTCAAAAGACAGATCGTATATAGCATCCTCGCTCTATATTGCCGGTGCAAATCACGGGCAATTCAATACGGAATGGGGAGAATATGATATCGGGAGGCCGTTTTCCCTGTGGCTGAATGTAAAAAATTTTATTACAGCGGAGGATCAGCAGGAGATCTTAAAAATTGCCTCGCTTGTTTTTTTAGATAAGAGCTTAAAGGAAAAAGACACCTATGCGGATTTTCTGACAGATTATGCAAAGTATGCGGAATATCTGCCGGAAACACTCTATGTGCAGCAGTATGAAACGTCAGACACTTTGTTTATCACTGATTATGAGGAGGACTCTGATTTAGAAACGGCACCATGTGGCAGCGTATCAGCGGAGCATTTTACAATGTGGACGGAGGAAGAATTGGCGGATTCTGAATCGGCGATGGGAAAGAGGGAGAACCATGCAGTGCGCCTGAAATGGAAGGACACTAAAGCTGCATATTATGAGATCGCACTGGATGAGCCGATGGCAATGGGAGAGGGCGGAATCTGTTTTGATGCCATGGATTTGAGGGAGAAAGCGGAGAATGAACCGATGGATTTTTCTGTGGTGCTGACAGATATCCATGGAAATCGTGCGGTCAGTACTTTATGCGATTCTACGATCCTGTATCCGGCATTTCCGGTAAAATTATCCAAGATCCAGTATATCACAGGAAAAAATGAATATAAGAGGCAGCTTCAGACCGTGCATATCACGGAAAAGCAGTTTACGGAGGAAAACGGATTTGACAGGAGTCAGATCAGAAGTGTACGGTTTGCGTTTGACAGGGTAGAAAACGGTGCGGTAAACATGGATAATATCGCTTTTGTAAAATAGAAAAAAGAAAATTTTCCGGGAAGGTGCATATAATAGTGGAAAGAATGATACAAAGGGGAAAATATGCAATTTTTAATACAGGGAGACCGTGGTATCTGGGTGGAATATTTGCAGCTTGCATTGACCAGAGCGGGATATCCGACGAGAATTGACGGAATTTTCGGGGAGCACACCTGTCAGGCGCTGAAAGATTTTACCGGAAATACGGATGTGTGTACGGTAAACCGTGCGGTATGGGAGCAGTTAAAACCATATCTGACCGGATACCGCATGCATACGATCGAAAAGGGAGATACGGTCTTTGGACTGTCGCGCAGATATGGGACAACGGAGGAGGCAATCCTTGTGGCAAATCCGCTGATCGATCCGGATGATCTGGTTGTTGATGCCGTTTTGGCGATCCCGCTTGGATTTCCGTTAGTTCCGCAGATGGTAAAATATACGTCAGTCCTGACACAGTGGATCGTAGAGGGGCTTGTGGTGCGCTATCCGTTTCTGTCCGCCGGTGTCATCGGAAAAAGTGTGATGGGAAAGGATATTCACAGCCTTTGGATTGGAACCGGTGAGAAACAGGTATTTTACAGCGCTTCCTATCATGCAAATGAGAGTATTACAACGCCGGTGCTCTTAACGTTTGCAGAGGAGTACGCGGCGGCTTATGCGGCGGGCGGAAACATTGCTTTTTCATCGGCCGCCCGGGAGGAAAATGACGGACAGACGGGCATGGGGCAGGAATCGGTGGATGTGCGGACTTTGTTTGATGAATTCAGGCTCTGCATGGTGCCGCTTGTGAATCCGGACGGGGTGGATTTAGTCAATGGTCTGTTAAACAGTGGTGTATATTACCGCAGGGCAAAACGGATCGCAGATGATTATCCGTCGATCCCGTTTCCGGATGGCTGGAAGGCAAATATTGACGGGGTAGATTTAAATCTGCAGTTTCCGGCGGGCTGGGAGATGGCAAAAAAGATCAAGTTTTCTCAGGGCTATGACAAACCTGCACCACGGGACTACGTCGGAAAAGCACCGCTCACGGCACCGGAGAGTGTTGCAGTCTATGAACTGACAAAAGAGAATGATTTTTTACTGATCCTTGCATACCACACGCAGGGTGAAGTCATTTACTGGAAATATCTTGATTATGAACCGGCAAGGTCAAAAGAGATCGCAGATTATTTCGGCAGTGTGAGTGGCTATGCGGTGGAAGAAACACCGGGTGCCTCCGGCTATGCCGGATACAAAGACTGGTTTATCGAGGAATATGACAGACCGGGCTATACAGTTGAGGCGGGCATGGGAGAAAATCCACTGCCGATGACACAGTTTGAGAGAATTTATCATGACAATAAGGGAATTTTGGTTGGCGGCATGACGCAGCTGCGTTAAAATCAAAAGAAAAAGGGAGGCAGAATAAGAAAGAATCCTGGTTTACAGGATTCTCTGCCTGCTTTATAGAAAATTTTTCACGGCTGGGACTAATGTAAAAACTATAGCTTATGAGATAGTTCGTGGCAGATTATTTGAAAAGGAGAATGTGAAAAATGGTAAAAATAGATCTGATCACCGGATTTTTAGGTTCCGGGAAAACAACGTTTTTAAGGAAGTATGCCTCTTATCTGATCACGCAGGGGCAGAATATCGGAATACTGGAAAATGATTTTGGAGCCGTCAATGTGGACATGATGCTGCTTGGCGATCTAAGGGGGGACAACTGTGAACTTGAGATGATATCGGGCGGATGTGATGCTGATACGCACCGGAGACGTTTTAAAACCAAGCTGATCTCGATGGGAATGTGCGGTTATGACCGCGTGATCGTGGAGCCATCCGGGATCTATGATGTGGACGAGTTCTTTGACACGCTCCATGAGGAGCCGCTAGACGGCTGGTATCAGATCGGAAATGTCATCACCGTCTTAGATTCGAATCTGGAAGAAAACCTGCCGGAAGGTGCAGATTTTCTGCTTGCGTCGCAGGCAGCGAATGCAGGGTGTATTATTCTTAGTAAGACACAGGAGACAACAGAACCGGATCAGAAAAATGCGGTTGACCATTTAAACCGTGCACTGGAAAAAATCGGGTGTAAGAGACAGTTTGATAAAGTTTTCGCAAAAGACTGGGATAAGCTGACGGATGAGGACTTTAAAAAGCTGTTATCCTGTGGCTATCGCATGGAAAACTACCTCAAGCCGGATCTGACACAGGAGAAAACATTTCAGTCTCTCTATTTTATGAATATGCACCTGACGGAGGTCAAATTACAGGAAGCCGCACAAAAATTGTTCTCGGACAAGTCCTGTGGAAATGTATTCCGCGTCAAGGGATTTATGAAGAATGAAAAAGAGCAGTGGATCGAACTCAATGCGACCCAAAAGAATCTGGTGATCTCACCAATCAAAATGGGGCAGGAGGTCATCATCGTGATCGGGGAACAGCTGGTGGAGGATGCAATCCGCAGCTGTCTGGAAGTATAGGATCTTAATTGCATTGAACAGTACAGAAATGAGGAGTACCATGCAGACATATTATCAGTTTTACTGGAACAAAATCGATGAGGAAAGTATAAGGATTTTGAGGATATTTGGAGAGTCAGAGGACGTCATCGTGCCGGAGACGATAGGCGGACGTGCAGTCATGGAGGCGGGGGATTACTGCTTTGCGGCGTCGAAACACCTGCCGTCAGAATACGAGTGCACGGTCTGTATTTATGACACGGAGGGAAAAAAGTGGCAGGAGATACCGGCAGATGATGCAGACTGGAACACACGCCTCGTGGAACTTAGCGGTGACAGGTTAAAAAAGGTGACACTGCCGGATAATATGCACAAAGTGGGAAACTATGCATTTTACAACTGCACCGCATTAGAAATGCTTGTGACCGGAAAGTATCTGGAAGAGATCGGAAGCGATGCTTTTATGAACTGTAAAAAGTTTCATTTTCTGACGGTACGCTGTGATGTGGGGGAGCGCAGCGGGGCAAATCAGATCTTAAGCCGGATTTCTGCAGATATGGAAGTGACATTTCAAGGAAAAACTGGGCAGACAGCCGTCTTTTATCCTGAATATTATGAGAACTATGATGAGATCGCTCCGGCACATATTTTTGGGCGGAGTATCGAGGGAGAAGGCTTCCGGGCAAGGCAGTGTTTTAAGGAGGGAGTCCCGGATTTAAGCCAGTATGATACGATTTTTCCGAAAGCATGTGCGGAGGAAAAAGAAAATACGCTGCTTCACATTTTAAGCCTGCGGCTGCGTTATCCGGTCAGTCTCACGGATGAGGCGAAGGAGCGGTATGTGGCACATTTAAGGGAGCAGGAATTATATATCATACCCAAACTTGTAGGACAAAAAAACATGGAACGGATCACATTTTTCTGTGAAAATGGCTGGATCACACAGGCGGCAGTCAAAGCCGGATTAGAACAGGCTTCCCGGATGGAGTGGGCAGAGGGAACGGCAGAACTTTTGCATCTGCAGAGAAAATACTTTACAGAACAGAAAAAAGAACGATATTCATTTGATGAACTGTGGTAAAAGAATGTTAATCTACTGTAATTTAAAGGAGAAACCCAAATGGCGCATATACAGACAGAGTCAGAGTGGCAGGAAGAGATGTCGGCAAAGATCGTGGAATTTGTACGGCATGAATTATACATGGAACTGCGGTATTTAAAACTGGCATTATCGCAGTTACAGTTAAAGTCCGATCCAGATCTGCGGGCATTTGCGACGGACGGTGCGTATCTTTATGTGGCACCGGAATGGCTGATCGGGATTTTTGAGAAAAATGCACAGTATTTAGGCCGTGCATATCTGCACACGGTATTACACTGCATTTTTTCACATCTGTGGATCGGCGGAAACAGGGACAGAAAAACGTGGCATTTAGCGTGTGATATTGCGGTGGAATACACGATCGACCAGATGCAGGCGGAGTGTACAAAACGTATTTTAAGCTGGACGAGAAAACAGATGTATGACAGGCTGAAAGAGCAGAAACAGCAGAAACAGGGGATTTCCGCGGCAGTGATATACCGGATGATCGAGAACGAAGAGCTGGAACAAAAGATTCTGCTCCAAAAGGAATTTTACACGGATGACCATTGTTATTGGCCGAAAAAAGAAGACGGACAGGCAAAGCAGGAACAGGCGGTAAGAAACCAGAACCAGTGGAACAAGATCGCAAGGCAGACGAAGATGGAACAGGAGATGCGCGGCGGCGAGACGACGGACGGCGAAGATTTATTTCTGGCGCAGGCGGCAGCGGAAAAGAGCAGAAGAAGTTATAAGGATTTTTTGCAGCGTTTTTCCGTGCTGCGCGAGGAAATCGGAGTGGATCCGGAGGAGTTTGACTTAAACTACTATACCTATGGATTGAAATTATATGGAAATATGCCGCTGATGGAGCCGCTTGAGAGTCGTGAGGTAAAAAAGATCCGCGAGTTTGTAATCGCGATCGACACCAGTTACTCGACGAGTGGTACTCTGGTGGAACAGTTTTTAAAGGAGACGTTTTCTATTCTGACGCAGAAAAACAGCTTTTTTGCGCAGTCAAAGATCCGTGTGATCCAGTGTGATAATCAGATCCGGTCGGATGTGGAACTGAAAAGTGAACGGGATATTGCGGCACTGATGCAGAAATTTACGGTTGCGGGCGGTGGAAGCACGGATTTTCGTCCGGTATTTTCGTATGTCAATGACCTGATCGAGCGCGGAGAGTTAAAAAATATTGGTGGGCTTTTGTATTTTACGGATGGCAGGGGGACTTATCCGAAAATGAGACCGGACTATCAGACGGCATTTTTGTTTTTAGAGGACTATGATAATGCGGCGGTTCCGCCATGGGCAATCCGGCTTAAGTTAGAGCCGGAGGAATTTGCAGGGATGCCATAAGGGGGACATGAATCAGAAAGTTGAATGAAGGAGAAGGGAAAATGAAATCAAAAATAGATTTGAGCGGAATGTGGGAATTTTGCCTTGACGGGGACAAAAAAGGCATGGAACAGGAATTTTATAACAGACATTTTTCGGACACGATCGCATTGCCGGGAACGACCTCGGAGGCAAAAAAGGGCGGGCGGAGAGAGAAAAGAGAGATAGGATATCTGACCGAACCTTATCATTTTGAGGGGTATGCGTGGTATGGCAGAGAGGTGGAAGTAAAAGATTATCAGCCGGGGGATCAGGTCATTTTAAAATTAGAGCGCACAAGAAAATCTTATGTGTGGATCGATGGCGTGTTTGTGGGAAGCCGTGAGAGTTTCTGCACAAGCCATATCTATGATCTGACTGCATATTTAATGCAGGGCAGGGGACACCTTTCTGTCATGATCAGCAATGTGGATTATAAGGCGCCGGGCGGTCATATGACATCCCCGGATACTCAGACGAACTGGAACGGCATCTTAGGTGAAATTTCACTTCGGGTGTATCGCGGTGTGCGGCTTAAAGATGTTTTTGCAGAGTCGTGTTGGAAGAAACGGCAGCTTAAGATCGCTGTAAATGCAGCGGTGGATGATAAAATATCGCAGTTTTATGCAAAGCTTGCGGTCAGTCTTTGCAAAAAAGGGGAATCCGTGGACTGGTTTTGTGAGAGCGTGCCGGTACAGCTTACTGCGGGAGCAAATGAGATCACACATACATTTGATCTAAAAGGACAGAATGAACCGGAAGGCTGGAATGAGTACACGCCGGTTCTCTATGAAATGAGGGTGGAAATTTCCGGAGAGACGTCCGGCGGCACTTATGCGGATGAAAAAAAGATCTGCATTGGTTTTCGGGATCTCACAACGGATGAGCGGAGTTTTTATCTGAATGGACAGCCTCTGCTGCTGCGTGGAAAACACGACGGAATGATCTTTCCGCTGACTGGCTATGCCCCAATGGATGTGCAGTCCTGGGAAAAGGTGTTTCTGACCGCAAAGGATTACGGGATCAACCACTACCGGTTCCACACCTGCTGTCCGCCGGAAGCTGCATTTGTGGCAGCGGATGAGGTCGGAATGTATTTAGAGCCGGAACTTCCGTTTTGGGGAACGATCGTGGCGGAAGGGGAGCCGGAGTATGATAAGACGAGACAGGAATTTTTAAAACAGGAAGGCTATGATATCTTAAGGGAATACGGAAACCATCCGTCATTTCTCCTGTTTTCACTGGGAAATGAGCTGTGGGGAAATCCGAAAGTGTTAGATGAGATCCTCGGTGATTATAAAGCGGTGGACCGCCGTCACTGGTATGTGCAGGGATCAAATAATTTTCAGTTTGTGCCGACTGTGCTTGTTAATGATGATTTTTTCTGTGGGGTACGTTTTTCAAAAGAGCGGCTGTTCCGTGGATCCTATGCCATGTGTGATGCCCCGCAGGGCCATGTGCAGGTTAAAAGACCGGAAATGGAATACAGTTATGATGATAAAATCCGTCCGGCACAGAAAGCAGAGATGGAGAGTGGTGTCGGGGAGATCGAGATCCAGTTTGGAACAGGGACAAAGAAGGTAAAGGCAGAAGGAAAGGAAGAGTTGATCCCTCACATCCCGGTCGTATCCCACGAGATCGGGCAGTACGAGACATACCCGGATTACCGGGAAATCGAAAAATATACCGGAGTGCTTGTGCCGGAGAATTTAAAGATATTTAAGGAACGGCTGGAGCAGGCCGGCATGGTACATATGGCGCAGAAGTTTTTTCAGGCGTCCGGGAAACTTGCTGTGCAGTGTTATAAACGTGAGTTAGAGACGGCATTTAAGAGCAGGGAACTTGCAGGTTTTCAGATCTTAGATCTCCAGGATTTTACCGGACAGGGGACGGCATTGGTCGGTATCTTAAATGCTTTTATGGAAAATAAGGGATTGATCACGGCGGACGATTGGAGAAGTTTTTGTTCGGATTGTGTGCTGATGCTTTCTTTTCCATCCTTCGTGTATGAAGAAGGAATGGAATTTTCCTACCGCGTCCTGTTTTCAAACATGAATCCGGCAGAACTTAAAGATGCAAGAATCGTTGTGACCATGCAAAATAAAGTGACCGGGGAGCGCATGAGAAATGAGACAGAGCGGATGCATTTTACACAGACGCGTCTGAGTGAATACGCTGACGGAACATTTCGGATTCCGGAGTGTGGTGTGCCGCAGGTTTATGAGGTCCATGTGGAGATAGAGGGAAGCAGTATAGAGAACAGTTATGAGATCTATGCCTTTCCGAAATGCCATTCTAAACTGGGGGATGTTGTGAACATACTGCGTCAGAAGGCGGATACGCTGCCGGTCATCACCGATCGGTATGAAGAGTTAAAGCGTGCGGTGGCAGAAGGCAGGAAAGTGTTATTTTTTGGCACCGGTATCCGGGATGCCTATGCAATGATCGGAACCTACTGTACGGATTTCTGGTGCTACCCGATGTTTGCATCGATCTCCGAGAGCATGAACAGACCAAAACCGGTTGGAACGATGGGACTTTACATCCGCTCAGAGCATCCGGCGCTGGCGGAGTTTGTGACGGAGGAATATGAGACACCGCAGTGGTGGGATATCGTAACAGAGGAAAAAAATGCAATTTTAGACGGGACAGACATTGAACCGATCGTCTGGGTAATCGACAATTTTGCCCGCAATCACAGGCTTGGACTGATCTATGAGGCGAAAGTGGATAATGGAAGCGTACTGTTTTGTCAGCCGGATCTTTTGCATAAAGATGAGATCGCGGCAAAATGGCTGTTCTACAGTTTGTATCAGTATGCCGCGTCAGAGCGTTTTGTGCCGGAACAGACTATGGAACCCGGACAGATCGAAAAAATGTATGGATAAAAACAGAAAATTTTGAAGAAATGCACATTTTGTGATCTTATATTTGGGAGATACTTATGTATTTTAAAAGAAAAGTATATAACGAATTATTAGAATGGAAAAAGACTTATTCAGATAAATACGCTGTTTTGCTTGAAGGTGCCAGACGGGTTGGAAAATCGACGATCGCGGAAAATTTTGCCCAAAATGAATATAAATCATATATTTAATAGATTTTTCAAAAACAGCGAATAATATACGGGAATGTTTTGATGATATAGGAAATTTGAATATGTTTTTTTGAGACTTCAGGCGGAAACCGGAGTGACATTATATGAACATGAGTCATTGATCATTTTTGATGAAGTACAACTTTTTCCTAAAGCAAGGCAGGCAATAAAGCATCTTGTTTTGGATGGGAAATATAGTTATCTCGAAACCGGCTCTTTGATTTCAATAAAGAAAAATGTAAATGAAAAGACTTATAGTTGCAAGCAAAAAGCATGCGGTTCTATATAAATTTAGAAGCGGCATGCTTTTTTTGGGATTCATGTCAAAAAACGCAAATTCACAAAAATACATGCGAATAAAGTCTGAAAATTACCGTATATCCGGAAAATGACAACTGCTATAATGAAATCTGCGTCGACAAATGAAAAAAGTACATGTGGTAAACAAAAATTTTTTTACCTAAAGTTATCAGACAACACGCAATATGACGCGGAAATAAGAGAAAAAATATAAAATAGTACTTATTTACCACACAACGGTTTCTGTGGATATTGAACGAAAAGCGGCACGAAAATAACTTAAAAAATAAAAAATTAAGTAAATGTGAACAAAGTGTGAAAATCCAATAAAATATCTTCTACAAAAAGCAGAAAAGAAAAATGTGCATATTACACAAAAATAATCACAAATATTGACATATAATAATGCAATATATATAATTAAAATTAAGTTAACGATAACTTAAAAGTTAATAGGACTAATAAAATTAGCTGGAAGGGTTTGAGGGGAAGAAATATTGTTATAAATTAAGAGGGGGATAGCCGTGAGAATGGGATTTTTGAAACAGGGGTTTTCGGGTGCACTGGCGGCAGTGATGGTTTTGACATCCGGAGGGCTTTGCGTGGGGCAGAGTGTGACGATTCACGCAGAGACAAAGGCAAAGACGTATGAGGATTATAAAAAAGTGCTCAATTATACGGCAGAATATCAGGGGTATGAAGCCTATAAAGAGGGACTTGAAAATGTAAAAAGACCGGAGACGTCTTATGAGATCAACGGAGCCGATTATGTGACATGTGAGGGCATGGAGCCGGAAGTTCTTACCGATTATGAGGGGATGGAAGGAACCTCTGTCTACACGGAAGAGAGTGGGATGCTTACCTATGAGGTGGACATTGCGGAGGAAGGCATGTATGAGTTTGGTATTTCCTACTATCCGGTAGCGGGAAACGGTTCCTCCATTCAGAGAAGTTTTTTTGTGGACGGCGAACTTTCGTACCGGGAACTTTCACTGATCGAATTTTCAAGAGTGTGGGTAAACACCTCCGATATCTGGGATGAAGACAATCAGGGAAATGATTTAAAGCCTACGCAGATGGAGGCACCGGAATGGCTCTTTTCCAGGTTTTACGATCAGGACGGTTATGTGACGGAACCGCTCTCCATTTTCCTCACAAAGGGAAAACATGAGATCACCGTCGTTTCCCGCAGAGAGCCGATGATCCTTCATTCCATTTATTTACAGAATGAGGAATCGCTTTTTGATTACAAGACCGTGTACGAACAGCAGAAAAAGGACGGGGTATCAGATACCAGCGGACAGTCCATTGAGATCCAGGCAGAATATGCGACGAAAAAGTCGTCGAGAATGCTTTATCCGGTACAGGATCAGTCCTCACCGGCGATCACGCCGTACAGTGCGAAAGAGTTAAAAAATAACTCCATCGGCGGCAATAGCTGGAGACTGACGGGACAGTGGATCGAATGGGAATTTGACGCGGATGCGGATGGCTTTTACAATATCACCTTACATTCGAAACAGAACTTCGTCAAAGGAATCTATGTTTCCCGCAAGATCATGATTGACGGGGAAGTACCGTTTGAGGAATTAAACCATTACGGTTTTACTTATGACAGTACCTGGAAAATGACAACACTCTCCGATGCATCAGGGGAACCATACCGGTTTTATCTGAACAAAGGCCACCACACCTTGCGTATGCAGGTGGTGCTCGGCGATTTTGCCGGAGTCATCAGCGATGTGCAGAGCATTGTGACAGAGTTAAACAGCGAGTACCGCAAGATCATCCGGATCACCGGCGTGTCACCGGATGAGTACCGCGATTACCAGATCGAGAAACGTCTTCCGGAACTCGAGGGCGAACTGAAAGTGATTCGGGATGAACTCGATGAGGTGTTAAACACCTTAGATACACTGGGCGTTGCCGGAAGTGAGGAGACCGTCATTATCACCATGCGGGATCAGCTTAATGAAATCCTGCGGGATACGGAAAAGATCACGAAGATGGTGAAGGCATTTAAAACGAATGTCAGCGCACTTGGAACGTGGATCACGAACGCACAGCAGCAGCCATTACAGTTAGACGCCATCTATATCACTTCTCCGGATCAGAAGGTAACGGAAGAAAACGGATCCGTGGCAGCAGGCGTCGTACATGAGTTTAAGAAATTATTCTATTCCTTTATCGTAGATTACAATGCGATCGGAAATGTTGCGGAGGAAGGCGAGGACAGCAGGACGATCACTGTATGGATCGGAAGCGGACGTGACCAGGCGAACGTCATCAAAGCACTGATCGATGAGACTTTTACACCGGAGACGAATATCAATGTCAATGTACAGCTTGTGGATATGAATACATTATTGCAGGCGACGTTAGCCGGACAGGGACCGGATGTGGCACTGCAGGTGGCAAACGGAACAAACGGAACGGTAGCAACCTCATCCACCGGAACGACGGCATCTTCGAATGATCTTCCGGTCAACTACGGACTCAGAAGTGCAGTTGTGGATCTGACACAGTTTCCAGATTATGAGGATGTAGTGAAACGTTTCCGCGAGAGCGCGGTGGAACCGTTTATGTATGACGGTGCACTGTATGCGCTGCCGGAGACACAGTCGTTTGAGATGATGTTTTACCGGAAAGATATTTTAAACGAACTTGGAATTGAGATACCAAAGACCTGGGATGATATGAAAGTCGTGTTATCCGAGCTTTCCAAAAATCAGATGTCGCTTGGCATGTTGCCGACGGAGCTGACTTTCACCAGTCTTTTATATCAGCACGACGGCGAGCTTTACAATGAAGATGCGACAGCATCCGCGTTAGATTCGGATGAGGCGGTCAATGCATTTAAGACTTACTGTGAGTTCTACACAGATTACAAATTAGACCGTGAGACCTCCGTGGAACAGCGTTTCCGTACCGGAGAATCACCGATCATCATTGCAGACTATACGACTTACAATGTACTTGAAGTATCAGCACCGGATATCAAGGGCTTATGGGGATTTACGGCACTGCCGGGCGTGAAAGAGGAGGATGGAAGCATCAATAATATCTCCGCAAGCACAGGACTTGCATGTATGATGATGAGCGGCACGAAAGATAAGGAAGCATCCTGGGAGTTCATGAAGTGGTGGCTTTCTGCAGAGATCCAGACTTCCTATGGAGAAGAGATGGAAGGTCTGATGGGTGAGGCAGCACGTTATCCGACAGCAAATATTGAGGCATTTGCGAACCTGCCGTGGCCGACCGATGACTACGAGGCGTTGGAGGCACAGTTTGCAAACGTAAAGGGAATCCGTCAGGTACCGGGAAGTTACTTTACCTGGAGAAACGTGAACAATGCGTTCTATACGGTTGCAGTCGCAGATGAAGATAAGAGAATGCAGCCAAGAGAAGCCCTTTATGAATATCTCGAATATATCAATGCCGAGATCACAAGTAAACGCGAGGAGTTTGGTATGAAAACCGCGTCCGATGCGAAGCAGTAAACGCAGGCTGGACAAAGGGAATGGAGATTGGGATGGGAGAAACAAAGAAAATGCAAAAAAGGAGTAAGTGGCAGCAGACAAAACTGGAAATGAAAAAATACAGGATGTCCTATGTGATGATCGCACCGTATTTTATACTGTTCTTTTTATTCACGGTTTTGCCTGTGCTTGCCTCGATCGGGATCAGTTTTACCGATTTCAACATGTTAGAGACACCGAATTTTGTCGGTTGGAGAAATTACATCAAATTGCTTTTGGATGATGATGTATTTAAAAAAGCATTCAAAAACACGATCATCTTTGCAGTGATCACAGGCCCGTTAAGTTACATCATGTGTTTCCTGTTTGCGTGGATCATCAATGAGTTTAAGGGAAAATTAAGGGCGTTTTTGACACTGATCTTTTATGCACCGTCGATTTCCGGTAACGCCTTTATGGTATGGGCAATCATCATTTCCGGTGACCGTTACGGATACTTAAACGGCTGGCTGATGAAGTGGTCATTCCTTTACGAGCCGATTCAGTGGATGAAAACAGAAAAATATGTGCTGCCGATCCTTATTATCGTACAGCTCTGGCTGAGTCTTGGAACCGGATTTTTGACCTTTATCGCAGGTCTGCAGACGGTCGACAAGAGTCTTTACGAGGCTGGTGCGATGGATGGCATCAAAAACCGCTGGCAGGAATTGTGGTACATCACGATTCCGTCCATGCGTCCACAGCTCATGTTTGGAGCCGTCATGCAGATCACACAGTCGTTTGCGGTGGCAGATATCTCCATCAACCTTGCGGGAAATCCGAGTGTGAATTACTCCGGTGCGACCATCGTCACACATCTGATCGATTACGGCAGCGGTACCCGCTATGAGATGGGTTACGCCTGCGCAATCGCAACCGTTTTATTCGCGCTGATGGTTGGAACAAACCAGATCGTACAAAAAGCAATCAGAAGGGTGGGTGAATAGTTTGAAAAGAAAAAAAGATTACTATAAAAAACCATCCCGCTGGAAAATCAGACATACGAAACAGTTAAACCGTTCCATGGCGGGGAACACGATCCTGTTTGTGATCATGGGGATCTGTGGTGTGTTTATGGCACTGCCGCTTGTGATGATCTTAAACAATGCGTTAAAACCGCTGGACGAATTGTTCCGCTATCCGCCACAGATCTTTGTGCGGAACCCGTCACTGGATAATTTCAGCGACCTGTATGTACTGATGTCAAGTTCCTGGGTGCCGTTTACCCGGTATGTGTTAAACACACTGATCATTACAGGGCTCGGAACCGTAGGGCATGTGCTGTTTGCATCCTTAGCAGCCTATCCGCTTGCAAAACATGATTTTCCGGGAAAGAAATTTTTATTCTCGATGGTCGTATTATCATTGATGTTTTCCTACAATGTCACTGCCATCCCGAACTATATGATCATTTCCTGGCTGGGGATCAACAATACATATTTAGCAGTCATTTTACCGGCATTTGCATATGGACTTGGGCTTTACCTGATGAAGCAGTTCATGGAGCAGATCCCGGATTCGCTGATCGAATCAGCAAGACTTGACGGAGCCGGGGAGTTTCGGATCTTCTTTTCCATTATCATGCCAAACGTAAAACCTGCATGGCTGACATTGGCGATCTTCCAGTTTCAGACATTATGGGCAAACACCGGAAGCGGATTTTTGCGGAGTGAGCAGTTGAAACCTCTCCAGTACGCACTGTATCAGATCGTCGCAGGAGGCCCGGCAAGACAGGGTGCAGGAGCGGTGGTACAGCTTATCATTGCAGCGATACCGATCACGTTCTTTATCATCTGTCAGAGTAACGTCATCGAGACGATGACCACATCCGGTATGAAGGACTAATGGGGGGAGAAGAAAATGCCAGAAAAAGGAATGCGAAAGTGTATATTCGCCGCGGCGGCAGCAGTTGCAGTACTTCTTTCCGATATCGGAGGAACGGCTGTCTATGCCGGGGAGAATGTGCCTTATGAAACGTACAACTATGATTATTATGAAGACATCAAATACACACCGGCGGCGTATGTGCCGGACGGTACCGTAACGGGGGATGTCATTGGATGTGGAAATTTTTCCAGTCCGCAGGACTTAAATACCGATGCAGATGGAAATGTCTATATCGCAGATACCGGAAACAACCGGATCGTTGTGACAGACTCTGATTTTCAGTTAAAGACGGTGATTGAGGGGTTTTTAAATGACGGAAAGGAAGACAACTTTTCCTCTCCAAATGGAGTTTATATTTCGGAAAACGGATATCTGTATGTTGCGGACACCGGTAATTACCGCGTGGTCGAGTTAGACAAAAATGGAAATCTGATCCAGATCATCGAGAATCCGCAGTCGGATATCCTTGGAGAAAATTATGTGTTTTCTCCGCTTAAAGTAGCTGTTGACTATGCAGACAGGATCTATGTCATTGCACAGAACCAGTTTGAAGGGATTATGGCGTTTGATGCAGAAGGAAACTTCACCGGTTTTACCGGAACGATCAATGTACAGATCACAACAGCGGAGATCATCTGGAGAAAACTTTCCACGAAAGCACAGCGTGCAAAACAGCAGCTTTTCATTCCGACGGAATTTACCGGAATGGAGATCGACTCCGACGGTTTCGTCTATGCGACGAACGTGGATGCGGAGGGAGAACAGTCCGTGCGCCGCTTAAATCCAAGCGGGGAGGATGTGATCCAGAAAGGTGCTGCCGGGGTATCCGGTGATATTTTATGGCGGCTTACCGGTGATTATTCGGGAGCATCCCGCATCATCGATGTAGTGGTCAGGGAGAAAGGAATCTATTCGGTCATCGACTCCACGCGGGGAAGGATCTTTACCTACGATCATGAAGGGAATCTTCTCTATATCTTTGGTGGTATCGGAAGTCAGGAGGGTACCTTTGATACGCCGACCGCGATCGATACGATCGGGGATGAGATCATTGTACTGGACGGTTCCAAAAATCTTGTGGATAAATACAGGGCAACCAATTACGGTTTCCTGATCAACCAGGCAGTCGGTCTCCGCTACGACGGGGATGAGGCAAGCGCCGTAGAGTGCTGGAAACAAGTTTTAAAATTAGATTCCAATTTTGAACTCGCCTATGTCGGAATCGGAAAAAGTTATCTCGCCGCAGGAGAAAATAAAAAGGCGATGGAGTGCTTTAAGACCGGAAATAACAGACAGTATTATTCCATTGCATACAAGCGTTACCGGAATGAGATCTTAAAGGAAAACTTAACCGGATATCTGACTGCGGCACTGGTTCTTATCATTCTGCTGGTGCTCTGGAATAAGATCGGCAAAAAGAAATGGAAAGAGAGGAGGGCGTCTCATGTTTAAGAAAAAAGTAAAGTATGCATTTTATACACTGGGGCATCCGTCCGACGGTTTCTATGAGATCAGGCACCGCGGCAGGGGAAGCGTGGGACTCTCGATCCTGTTCGTCTTTTTGTTTGCAGTCTGCTTTTCTGCAAACAGGCAGTATGCGGGCTTTGTGGTCAACAATGTAAATCCGATGGAGATCAACAGTCTCGCGGAGATCTGTGCGGTATTTCTTCTGTTCTTTCTGTTTTGTGTCGGAAACTGGTCGATCACCTGCCTGATGGACGGTGAGGGAAGATTTAAGGATATCGTTACGGTGTGCGGTTACGCAATGCTTCCAATGATACTTACATTTATTCCGGCGATCCTGTTTTCACAGGTGGTGGCAGAAGATGAAGAAGCGTTTTATTATCTGCTCTTAGCAGTCGGAATTGCATGGTTTTTGTTCCTGGTGCTGGTTGGTATCATGACGGTACACAATTATACATTGGGAAAAACGCTTGCAACGATGATACTGACTTTTATCGCAATGCTGGTCATTATTTTTGTGGTGATGCTTTTGTTTTCACTGATCGGTCAGGTGATCTCGTTTATAGAGAGCTTATATAATGAGATCATGCTGCGGGTATAGGAAATGGGGGCAGAAATGGGGTTTACTATGAAACGAAAAATAAAATGGAAAGTGGTTGTGGCCGCCGGGGCAGCGGTCATCGCCGTGGGAGTGATCGCAAATGTCGTATTCCGTTATTTCAGATATGATGCGTACAAACAGTATCTTTCTTCCTATGAAGTGGAGAGTGGAAGCGAATTTCAGGCGGCAAAGGATGACAAACCGTCAGTTCCCGGCATGGTCTTGGTTGCAGAAAACGATACATTAAAACTTTATACCAATACAGAAACGACAGAGATCGCAGTCTACGAAAAAGAATCCGGAAATATCACCTATTCCAATCCGGTGGAGCGCGATTCCGATGCGATTGCCGCTGGTGTGAATGCGGCAGAACTGAATGCGACACTGACACTTACCTATTACAATGCGGCGAGAAACAGTGCGACGATGAACAATTATGATATGAGCATCGAAAAAGGACAGTTTACCGCAGAGAGTATTGAAAATGGCATCCGTTATACCTATACACTTGCAGATCTTGATTCGGCAACAGGTATCGTACCGTTGCAGATCACAGAGGAGCGGCTTCAGACACTGGTGTTAGATAAGTTAGACAAAAAGGATGCAAGAACGGTAAAAGCAAAGTTTCGTCTGAAAGACGGCGTCTATAAGCTGAATGAAAAGGCACAGTCCTCGAAAGTCGGAATGGGAAAATTAAATAAACTGTTCGAGCAGGCGGGATACACCGCAGATGACTATGCCGTGGATATGTCAGAGACGGATGAGAAGGAGAATATTTCCTTTACAATCCCGATTGAGTACCGGCTGACAGAAAACGGGCTGAGCGTTTCTGTTCCGACAAAGGAAATCGAGGAGAAGGGTGGAGCCGTGATCTCAAGGATCCGTGTCCTTCCATTCTTCGGGGCGGCGGGGACGGATGCAGATGGCTATATGTTCGTGCCGGACGGATCGGGAGCACTGATCAATTTAAACAACGGTTGTAAAAACGCAGCGTACAGCCAGAATATCTACGGGATCGACCCGGTCGTACAGAGCTATGTTGTGACAGAGTATACAGAGGATGCAAGGATTCCGGTATTTGGAATGAAAAATGGCGATAGTGCATTTCTTGGCAGGATCACAGGCGGCGATGCACTCGCAATCGTAAATGCGGATGTGTCCGGAAAACTTAACAGTTATAATTACGTTTACCCGGAGTTCTGTGTCAGGGAGATCGAACTATTGAATATGTTCGGTGTCAGCGGAAATCAGGCGGATGTGCCGGTACTTGAAAATGATATTTACGATGAAAATCTTACGGTATGTTATTCTTTCCTTTCTGGGGATGAGGCAGATTATTCCGGCATGGCAAAATGTTACCGCAGCCAGCTCATCAAAGAGGGTGTGTTAAAGGAGACAAACGACACCGGAGATATCCCGTTGTATTTAGATGTTCTTGGCGGTGTGGAGACGAAAAAACATGTGATGGGTGTTCCTTACACAGGAATCTCTGCGATGACCACTTACGAGGAAGCGGAAAAGATCTTAGAGGAGTTTTACGGCGAGGATATCACAAAGATCCGTATGAATTACGAAGGCTGGTTCAACGGCGGCATCTATCATGATGTGGCAGATAAGATCAAACTGGTTAAGAAAGTCGGAAGTAAAAAAGATTTTGAACATTTAAGTGATGTCTTAGAGGAAAATGGTGGAGCTTTATATGGAAATGTTTCCTTCCAGAAAGTACCGTATACTTCCAAACGTTTTAACGATGTGCTTGAGGCGTCAAAGTATTATTCCGGTTATGTGGTTGAACTTGGTGCCGTCAATCCTGCGACGATGCGGCAGACAAGTACCTTAAACTGGTATGACGAGCTCGCATATTATATGATCTCACCGAAGTTTTTAAACCGCTATGTAGACAAATTTACGGATAAGATCACAAATTACGAGATCAGCGGTATCTGTCTGAGGGATCTTTCGAATGTTTTAGTCTCCGATAAAAAGAGAACCGAGCTGATCGACAGACAGGCAGCAAAACAGATCGTGGAAGCGCAGTATGGAAAACTTGCAGCGACGGAAAAGACGCTGATGGAGGAGGGCGGCAACGCTTACACCTTCGGTTATGTCTCCGACATCATCGACGCACCGGTGGAGTACAGTCAGTTTTACATCATTGATGAGCAGGTGCCGTTTTATCAGATGGTCATTCACGGAAGTATTGATTATTCCGGGGAGGCATTAAATCTCAGGGATGCTGACATTGATGACGCACTGCTTCTTACTTACATCGAGTATGGCTGTGCACCGAGATTTACATTTTCCTGGGAAGATTCAAGCGTCATGAAATATACTTCCTCGGCGGACCAGTATTCCACCTGCTACCAGACCTGGATGAGTGATGCCGTAAATGTTTACCAGACGATCAACGGAGCTTTAAATCAGGTGCAGGGTGCTGCGATGATCCATCACGAAGTGACAGAGGGCGGTCTTGTCAGGACCGAGTATGACAATGGTGTCAGCATTTATATCAATAAGACAGATAAGAGTATCACAGAGGACGGTGTGACTGTAGATGCAATGAGTTATCAGGTAAAGGGAGGTAAGGCATAATGAAGAAAAAGAAAAAGTTATCTTTACTGCAGAAACGTGCCCTGACAGGTTTTGCATTTATCACACCATGGCTGATCGGATTTTTATGGTTCTATGTAAAAAGCCTGATCCAGGCAGTGCGGTTTAGTTTAAGCAAGATGGAGATGCTTGAATCCGGCGGATATACATTGAAGTTTACCGGTCTTGATAATTTCAAATATGCACTGTTTCAGGATCCGACTTACAACCAGATCCTGGCGACTTCCATCCGGGATATCGTTATTGATGTTCCACTGATTATTTTTTTCAGTTTGTTTATCGCGATGATCTGTAATGGTAAGTTTAAGGGAAGAACGTTAGTCCGTGCGATTCTGTTTCTGCCGATCATCATGAATGCCGGAGCAATCAATAATGCGATCGAGATGGCAAGGGAGGCGGTTACCGGTGGTGTTGCAGCAGTATCTGCGGAGGCGGCAGTTGCATCGGGTGTGAATGTAGACTATTTTATGAACCTGTTTATGGATCTCGGATTTCCGGTTGCACTGCTCGATTATATCACAGCGGCAGTCGGACGGATCTTTGACATTGTGCAGGCATCCGGCGTGCAGATCATTATCTTTATCGCAGCACTGCAGTCCGTGCCGGGAGCGTTGTATGAGGTGGCAAAGATCGAAGGCGCGACAGGGTATGAGACATTCTGGAAAGTGACGTTTCCGATGGTATCTCCGCTTATCATCACAAATGTTGTGTATACGATCGTGGATTCCTTCGTAGACAGTGATGTTGTGGAAAAGGCATACGATATGGCGTTTGTCAATTTTGACTGGGGCGTGAGTGTTGCGATGAGTTTACTCAGTTCCGTGATCGTCATCGCATTGCTGGTCATTGTATGTAAGCTGATTTCAAAGAAAGTATTTTACTATAATTAGGGGGTGGCAGAGTATATGAATATCAGAAATTTAAAAGACCAGCCTCTCGATGAGATTCAGGTAAAGAAAGCGGGAAGACAGATCAAGGGTTTTCTGATCTGGCTGCTTAAGGTGGTGATCATTGTCGGTATTTCCTACATTATATTAGGACCGCTGATCACGATCGTTGCAAATTCATTTTTTACGGCAAACGATCTCTACAATCCGGTTGTCATGCTGCTTCCGGCAGAGGGTACTCTGCAGAACTATATTACATCTTTTACAAGAATGACGTACCCGAGGACGCTTGCGACAACGTTCGCCTATGTGATATCGCTGACGCTGATCCAGATCTTTATCTGCTCCATGGCAGGGTATGGATTTGCAAGATATGAGTTCCCGTTTAAGAAAGTATTGTTTGGCTGTGTGATCTTAACGATCGTAATTCCGAATGATACGCTGATGCTTCCGCTTTATACACAGTTCCGTAACTTTGATATCTTCGGAATCATACATCTTGTGACAGGACACGGCATCAATCTTCTTAGTACGGAAGTTCCAATGTATATCATGACAGCATTGGGATGCGGACTGCGGTCAGGACTTTACATTTACATTTTTAACCAGTTTTTTCGCGGACTGCCAAAGGAAATCGAGGAGGCAGCGGTCGTGGACGGTGCGGGATCGTTTTACACTTATTTCCGCATCATGCTGGTCAATGCGATGCCGTCTGTCCTTACCGTCAGCATTTTCTCACTGGTATGGCAGTACAATGATACATTTTATGCAAAATTATTTTCCATCAACTCAAAATTGCTCATGAGCATGCGGATTTCTACTTTGCGGGCATCGATCGAGTTTATCGATCAGATCAAGGATACGGCAGTGTCACAGCTTTATCTGTATGCCGGAATCGTGTTGATGGTGATACCGATCGTTATTATCTACATTTTGTTACAGAAGCGTTTTATCGAGGGAGCCAGCCGCAGCGGTATCGTTGGTTAGAATGGTAACTTCGAAAACAATATATTTTTATTTATAAGAAGGAGGTTTTCACATGAGAAGGAAAACAGTTGGAAACAAGGTGGTTTCAGTACTTTTGGCAGGTGCACTTGCAGCATCACTTGCAGCATGCGGCGGAAATACTGCGAACACGGGGGCAGATGCAGGAAATAACGCAGCAGATGCTGGCACAAAGGAAGATACAAAGAGTGCAGAAACCGAAACCGCAGCAGATACGGAGGAGAGTTCAGATGCAGCAGTGGCTGACAGTGGCTACGAGGCAAAGGATTTAGGCGGAAGAACCATAAAGATCGGTCTCTGGTGGGATGAATACTGGGACAGCAATTATCAGTCTTTAGATGATATCGAAGCAGCAGGCGGTTCCTGGACAAATGAGGAGACCATGCAGATGAAACTTGATGCAGTCCGTGCCGTAGAGGAAAAATGGAACTGCAAGATCGAGTGGGTAAACCTTGGATGGGATGGAATCATTGACAGCATCAATACATCTGTCACAGCAGGTACACCGGACTGCGATATCTACCTGACAGATCTTCAGTTTGGTATCTCACCGGTTGCAAATGGATATGTACAGAAAATTTCTGATTATGCACCGGCTGACTCTGATATCCTGACAGACGGAACGGTATTCACAAGACAGAACCTGCTTGGCAATGATGATTACTTATTCCATGAGTCGACCACGATTCCGTCCGGTGCCATGTATATGACATACAATGCAGCCATGATCGATTCTTTAGGTTTAGAGGCACCGGAATCTCTTGCTGAAAAAGGAGAGTGGACCTGGGATAAATTTGCAGAATATGCAAAAGCATGTACACAGGATACGGACGGCGACGGCAACATGGATGTATATGGATACGGCAGTGCATGGACTCCGACTGTTCAGGGATTCTGCGCTTCGAACAACGCTACAATCGCAGATTCCTCCACAGAGGGATTAAGTGATCCTAAGACGGTTGAGGCGTTCAACTTTATCGACCAGTTATACAATGTAGATAAATCTGCAAGACCTTACCAGGATGACTGGAACAACGACCTCTTAGCTTTCTCTTCCGGAAAAGTAGCTTTCGCATTTGCACAGCCATGGATCTTAATCCAGGAGATCGACAATCATGATTTTGATATGAGAATCTGCCCGGCACCGGTTGGACCAAGCGGAGATGGAAGCATGACGCCGGCTATGATCACAAACAACTACATGATTCCGGTTGGTGTTGAGGATGCAACTTCTGTTTACTGTGTATTTGAGGAGATGATGAACTGGTATCATGATGATATTTCTTATCGTGATGATCCGGAGTGGTTTGAGTCTGGTTTTGTTGATGAGGATCAGGTTACACTTGCAAACAAACTTGGCGCACTTGCAAATAATGATCTCTGGAACAGCATTGACTCTGAGGGTGCAGTCAGCAAAGTATTTTACGGTGATGTTGTAAATGGCGACAGCACAGTATCACAGGCGATTGAGTCTAACAAACAGATCTTACAGGATGAGATTGATACGTTGAAGATCCAGTAGTGAACTGGTATGATCTGGATGTCAAAAGGTATTCCGTGTTTGGCATAACCTTTTGACATCCGGAGCAGAATTAAAGTATTTATTAAGAAAAGAACTGTGCAAAAGAAATATTTGACCGATATCTGTTTTGCAGAATTTTTTTCAGGGAAAAGGGGCGAAGAACATGAACAGTATGTTTGGACCGGAGACGAAGTTTTTTAAGGTGACAAATCAGATTGGAAATATACTTTTAGTGTCGGTTTTGTGGCTGATCGGATGTATTCCGGTCATTACGATCGGAACATCGACGATCGCGATGTATTATGCGATGGTAAAAGCCGTGCGTTGTGAGGAAGGGTATGTGACAAAAGAGTTTTTCCGTTCTTACCGGCAGAATTTAAAGACAGGGATCGTGCTGACGGTTATTTTTCCTGGATTGGCAGCGGTGCTGTGGCTTGATCACAGTTATACGGTAAAGCAGGTTTCAATCGTGGCAGGGGCACTTGAAATGGTATATCTTCTGCTTGCGTTTGTGATCGCAGGGATCGTGCTCTATCTGTTCCCGGTATTGTCGAGATTTACGATGGATGTATTTTCGTGTTTTAAGCTGGCGCTGTTTATGGTCTTTAAACACCTTCCGACAACGATTCTGCTGTTATTACTTGTGGCTGTTGGTGTAGTGCTTGCGCTGTTGATCCCGATCCCGATGATCTTTGTGATGCCTGGAGTGTGCTGTTATTTTGGAAGTTTCCTTATGGAGCGGATCTTAAGAAAATATATGGCAAAGCCACAGAGCAAAGAAGAGGAAGAAAAATGGTATTACCGGTAAGCGGTTTTAGGAGGAATTCAGATGGCAAACGTGACTATGCGTGATATTGCGGAAAAGCTGGGAGTCAGTATCGTCTCCGTGTCGAAAGCACTCACGGGAAAAGAAGGAGTCAGTGAGGAACTTCGTGAAAAAGTAAAAAAGGAAGCCGACAGGCTTGGATATCGTTATAACCTCGGAGCAAAGGGGCTTAAGGAGGGAAGAAACTATAATGTCGGTGTAATCATTCCTTCCTACTATACAGATGACACGAGCAATGCATTTTATATGAAAATGTACCAGTGTGTTGCAAAATGCCTGACCAATTACGATTATGCGACGATGTTGGAACTGGTGGATACGAGGATGCAGGAAATGATGATCCTGCCGCAGATTGTGGGGGATAACAGGCTGGATGGACTGATTCTGATGGGAGAGTTAGACGAGACATATTTAAAAAGATTAAAACAGATGAATATTCCGATGATCTACATGGATTTTTATGATCTCTCCATGGAGACGGATTCTGTCAGCATGGATAATATCAGCGCGGAATACAAGATGACGGAGTATTTAATTGAACTTGGACATAAAAAGATCGCCTATGTCGGTTCGATCAATGCCACTACGAGCATTATGGACCGTTATTTAGGATATAGAAGGGCATTACATCATTATAATATCCTATATCGCGAGGATTATCTGATTGAGGACAGAGGTGAGGACAGACTTTTTAAAGAACTGGCTCTGCCAGAGGATATGCCGACGGCATTTGTCTGTAACAATGATGAAATTGCCTGTATCCTGATTGAAAAATTAGAAAAAATGGGATACAGTGTGCCGGAGGATATATCGGTCACAGGGTTTGACAATTATCCGTTTATCCGACGCAATGCGTCGGGACTCACGACTGTGGATGTGGATATCGCAATGATGGCGTCCGAGGGCGTGGAGCTTTTGTTAGAACGCCTCAATGATAAACGGGAAACATTTGTGAGACGTGTCGTAAGCGGACATATTGTGATCCGGAAATCGACTGGGAAAGCGGCGACAGAGCCGTAAACTGAGCCAGAGAAGACTGGGAAAGCGGCGACAGAGCCGTAAATAAGTCAGAAAGCGGATTAACAGAATTATAAATGAAATGAGTCAGAAACGGCAGAACAGATGCCGCTATGAATAAAAAGGAGAAGGAGCGCACGGGTTTTATTGTCAGAAACATAAAAACAGAAAAGAGAGATGCGCAGAATGGAGGAGCAGACAAGATGGGAAATGTAAAAATGATCAGTCCGGCAGTGCCGAACATGCCGTGGCAGGAGAGGTCGGAGAAAATCGTAAATGCGCCGGTGTGGCGCTACAAGGAGAATCCGATTATTGGAAGAAATCCGGTAGAAGGGGTGGCAAGGATTTTTAACAGCGCAGTAATACCGTATGAAGGAAAATTCATCGGCGTATTCCGTGGGGAGCAGACGAATGGAATCCCGTATGTTTACCTGGGAAGAAGCGAGGATGGTATTCATTGGGATTTTGACAAAGACAAGGTACGTTTTGTGGATGAAGAAGGCAATGATTTTATGCCGGTATATGCGTATGATCCAAGGCTTGTAAAAGTGGAGGATACCTATTATATCATCTGGTGTGGGGATTTTTACGGTGCAGCGATCGGAATGGCAAAAACGAAAGATTTTAAGACATTTACCAGAATTGAAAATCCGTTCCTGCCGTTTAACCGGAATGCTGTACTTTTTCCGCGCAAGGTAAATGGAAATTTCCTGATGCTGTCAAGACCTTCCGACAGCGGACATACCCCGTTTGGTGATATTTTTATAAGTGAGAGTAAAGATCTTACCTATTGGGGAAAACACCGTCATGTGATGGGACGCGGCAATGAATGGTGGGAGTCCTTAAAGATCGGAGGAGGAGCAGCACCGATCGAACTTGAGGATGGATGGCTGCTGTTTTATCACGGTGTCAGTGGAACCTGTAACGGATATGTATATTCGATCGGCGGGGCGATCTTAGACAAAGAAAATCCATCTATTGTAAAATACCGCTGCACCGATTTCCTGTTAACACCGGAAGAATGGTATGAGGAACGTGGATTTGTTCCAAATGTCTGTTTCCCGTGTGCAACGATCCATGATTCTGCAACCGGAAGGATTGCCATTTATTATGGGGCAGCGGACAGTTATGTCGGTCTTGCATTTACAACGGCAGATGAGATCGTTTCATATATAAAGGAACACAGTGTGACAGGGGAATCTGATACGGAGATTGGAAGAAGATAAAACTTGAAGCAAGTTGTTCCCTGGCAAAACAAATTGTTTTGAAATGAGGATTATTATGAAGTTAAATAAGTTGGGAAAGTTCGCCGCACTGTGTATGGCAGGATGCATGCTGCTTGGTGGCTGTGGCGCAGAAAATCCGGCAGATGAAAAAACGGTGACGGGCAATGCCGCTGATGTGTCGGCAGAAAAAAGTGAGACCAGGATGGATTCTGAAAATAATACCACAGAAAAAAATGATATGGCAGCAGAAGATACAGCAGCGGAGACAGAAAGTGCAGAAACAGAAACGGAGGATAGTGGTGTGGCGATACCGGAAGTTGTAATTGAACCGAAGGAGATACCTGATACAGACGGAATGAAATTTGTGCGGGATATGAAGATCGGATGGAATCTTGGCAACACATTTGATGCAATTACGAATGCACAGAAAGAAGATGATCTCAGTATTGAGTGGTCGTGGTGCGGCGAGAAGACGACAAAAGAAATGATCGATGCAGTAAAGGCAGCAGGTTTCAAAACGCTTCGCCTGCCGGTGTCATGGCATAATCATGTATCGGGAGATCATTACACGATCAGTGAGGCATGGCTTGACAGGGTGCAGGAAGTGTTGGATTATGCGGTTGATGATGACATGTATGTGATTTTAAATATCCATCATGATACGGATAAAGAGTACTGTTACCCGGACAAAGAGCATTTAGAGCAGTCTCTTTCCTACATGACTTTCATTTGGGAGCAGCTTGCAGACCGTTTTGGAGATTATGACGAGCATGTGATCTTTGAGAGTATCAACGAACCGCGTCTGGTAGAGACAGATCATGAGTGGTGGCTGGATATGAATGCTGCGGAATGTGTGGAAGCAGTAGAATGTATCAACGAGTGGAATCAGAACTTTGTGGATGTTGTGCGAAAGACAGGGGGCAATAATGCCACACGTTATCTGATGGTGCCTGGCTATGATGCCTCTGCGGATGGGGTGTTGAATGACAAGTTTGTGCTGCCGACGGACACTGCGGAAAATGAGGGAAAGATACTTGTCTCAGTGCATGCTTACATTCCTTATCATTTTGCATTGCAGGCGGCAACGGAAAATGAGAGTATTGATCAGTTTAATGCTTCTGAAAAGACAAGTACCAACGATATCGACCAGATGATGGAAAAACTATATGCGAAATATATAAGCAATGAGATCCCGGTCGTGATCGGAGAGTTTGGTGCCCGGGATAAAAACGGAAATCTGCAGAGCCGTGTGGACTATGCGGCATACTACATTGCTGCGGCGCGCGCTTACGGCATGAGCTGTAACTGGTGGGATAACAATGCGTTTACCGGGGACGGCGAACTGTTCGGACAGCTCGACCGGAAAACAGTTACCTGGAGATATCCAAAGATCGTGGATGCACTGATGAAATATGCAGAATAACAGATTCCATGTCATGAATTCATGGGTTTATAATGGTTTTGTAATAAAGTCAGAACTCTTGACAGAAACCATAAGATTTTATAGAATAATGTGGTCATCGGAGGGTTTATAATACTTACGATATTATGAGCTGGATAAGAAGCCGGGTGGAAATCCCGGTTTCTTATTCAGTTTTTTTATGGAGAGTTTTATGGAACACGATTTTACAAGCGGAAGCGTATGGAAAAAATTGTTATTATTTGCAGTGCCGATCTTTGGAGCAAACCTTTTGCAGGCACTCTATGGAACGGTTGATCTGTTTGTGGTCGGCTTATTTGCGGATGCATCGGCAGTTTCAGCCGTGTCGACCGGAAGCATGATGATGCAGACGATCACCGGGATCATCACGGGACTTACGATGGGATGTACCGTTTTGCTCGGCCAGAATATCGGTAAAAAAGATGAGGCGGCAGCAGAGCGGACAGTCGGCTCTGCACTCTGGCTGTTTGTCACGGTGGGAATCCTTCTCGCAGTGATCGTTGCTGTATTGGCAGTCGGAATCGCATCTGTTATAAATGCGCCGGCGGAAGCATTTTCCCAGACGACCGATTATATCCGTATCTGCGGAATCGGTATCATCTGTATCGTCATGTTTAACGCAATCGGTGGAATGTTCCGCGGACTGGGGGATGCGAGAACACCGTTAGCCCTCATGGGTGTTGCATGTGTCGTCAATATTGCAGGTGACTTTGCGCTGGTCGGCGCACTGAAGATGGGCGTGGCAGGGGCTGCACTTGCAACAGTTGCGGTGCAGGGAATTTTAAGTACTTTTCTTGTGAGAATTCCTGTTTCGTACGCGATGAGTAAAGTGTCTGGCGTGACATTGTTCCAGATCGGATTTGCGACACCGCTTGCAACTGTGTTTGGACTCATTTTGAGTGCTTCCTGTGTGATTTATTATGAGAGAAAGAGAAAAAAAGCATAAAATGATTGGAAAAACTGCCAAAATGTATTAAGATAATAGGCGAACAAATAAAGAAATGAGATCTCAGAAATGAATATAAAACAGGCAAAAGAAGAAATTAAGCATACGGTAATGGCTTACCTTTCGAAGGATGAACAGGGAGAATACCGTATTCCTGTGATCAGGCAGCGACCGATCCTTTTGATGGGACCGCCAGGCATCGGAAAGACACAGATCATGGAACAGATCGCCATGGAGCGTAAGATCGGTCTGGTCGCTTATACGATCACGCATCATACCAGACAGAGTGCAGTCGGACTTCCAATGATAAAAGAGGAATCTTTCGATGGAACAACGTATCCGGTCACGGAGTATACCATGAGTGAGATCATTGCAAGTATTTACCGTAAAATGAAAAAGACCGGGCAGAAAGAGGGAATCCTTTTTATTGATGAGATTAACTGCGTTTCGGAGACTTTAGCACCGACGATGCTGCAGTTTTTGCAGTGCAAGACATTTGGCAATCAGGCGATTCCGGAAGGCTGGCTGATCGTTGCAGCGGGAAATCCGCCGGAGTACAATAAGTCGGTGCGTGATTTTGATATGGTGACTTTAGACCGTGTCCGTTATCTGAACATTGAGGCTGATTATAAAGTCTGGAAAGAATATGCGAGAGCAAAACATCTTCATAATGCCATTTTAAGCTATCTGGAACTGAGACAGAAAAACTTTTACCGTGTGGAGGCAGATGTGGATGGTATCCGTTTCGTGACAGCGCGTGGCTGGGAGGACTTGAGCAGTCTGATGCAGGTTTATGAGAAACTGGATCTGCCGGTAGATGAGAGTGTCATCCGTGAGTTTATCCATCACGAGGACGTGGCAGAGGATGCAGCAGCATATTTTGAACTGTACCGCAAGTACCGGGATGATTACGGGATCGCGGATATCCTTGCCGGAAAAGTAAGACCGGAGACCTTTGCAAGAATCTATGCGGCGGCATTTGATGAGAGACTGAGCGTAGTGAATCTTTTATTGGACGGTCTGTCTGCATTTTTTGGAAATGTACAGGAAAATAAACAGATCACGGATAACTGGTACGGATTTTTAAAAGAATATCAGAGACGGCTGAAAGAGGGCGAAGCGCCGGTGGACAGCTATCGGGCATTGCTGGAAGAAAGAATGGCAGTGGTGGAAGCTGAGAAGCAGGCGGAAGTCTGCACAAAGGCACAGGTGGCAGGATGGGAGCGCATTTTTGCATTCTGGAAGGAAAATACACCGGATAGCGGATTAGATGTGAAAGAGAGTTTTGCACAGGCGAAAGCCGGGTTTGACAGACAAAGAGAAACATTAGAGGATGCGGAAAAGAAAGCGATGAATGCATTAGAGCATGCGTTTGATTTTATGGAACAGGCGTTTGAAAATGGTGAGGAGATGGTCGTGTTTGTGACGGAACTGACGTTATCACCAGAAGCAGCAATGTTTTTAGCAGAGCATACCTGTGAGCGGTATATGACATATAACGAACAGCTTTTGATCGGAAAACGGAAAAGAGAACTCTTATCAGAACTGAATCGCTAGGAAATACACACGGCGCAGGCAACAGCGCAAGAATGGAGATTAAGATGAAACAGAGTGAAACAAGAAATCTTACAATGATGATGGATCTTTATGAAATGACGATGGCAAACGGTTATTTCAACGATCAGGACAAGGATACAAGAGTAGCATTTGATGTATTTTACCGCAGCAATCCGGATGGCGGCGGATTTGCGATTTTTGCAGGGTTAGAGCAGATTTTAGAGTACATTGAGAATCTTCATTTTGATGAGGAGGATATCGCATATTTCCGTTCTCTTAACATTTTTACAGAAGATTTTCTTGCTTATCTGAAAGATTTTAAATTCAGCGGTGATATCTATGCGTTCAAAGAAGGAACGATCATGTACCCGAATGAGCCGATCATCACGGTGGTCGCACCGTTAATTGATGCACAGCTCATCGAGACCGCTTTGCTTGCGCAGGTGAATCATCAGTCCCTGATCGCGACAAAGACAAGACGTATTGTGAGTGCAGCAGAGGGACGGGCTGTCTCTGATTTTGGTGCGCGCCGTGCCCACAACATGGATGCTGCAGTTTATGGTGCGAGAGCCGCATATATCGGTGGCGCAGTCGGAACGGCAACCGTGCTTGCCGGTCAGATGTTTGATATCCCGGTCAGCGGAACCATGGCGCATAGCTGGGTTATGTATTATAAGGATGAGTTTGAGGCATTTAAACATTATGCGGAGAATTACCCGGATGGAACGGTACTTTTGGTTGATACCTACGATGTTATCGGTTCCGGTATCCCGAATGCGATCCGTGTGGCAAAAGAAGTTTTAGAGCCGATGGGAAAAAGACTAAAGGGAATCCGTATCGACAGTGGTGACCTTGCATATCTTTCCAAAAAAATCCGTAAGATGTTAGATGATGCGGGATTAGAGGATTGCAAGATCGTCGTTTCAAACAGCCTTGATGAGTATACCATCACGTCTATTTTACAGCAGGGCGGAAAGATTGACAGCTTCGGTGTCGGTGAGCGCCTGATCACCGCAAAATCCGATCCGGTATTTGGGGCAGTATATAAGATTTCAGCTGTGGAAGAAAACAGAACCTTTGCTCCGCGTATCAAGATCTCTGAAAATGTGGAGAAAATCACAAATCCGGGACTGAAAGATGTATACCGTATCTATGATGAAGCAGGACATTCGGTGGCGGATCTGATTACAAAGGCAGGCGAGACGGTTGATATGTCCGCACCGTACCGTTATGCAGATCCGGTAAAACCGTGGAAAAACCGTTCTTTTGAAAACTGTACGGCGAAAAAACTCCAACACCAGGTCGTAAAGGCAGGAAAACGGATCGTGGAGCCGGAATCTTTAGAGGAAATCCGTGCCTATGTGGAAAAGCAGCTTAACACCGAAGTGTGGGAAGAAGAGCAGCGTTTTGAAAATCCGCATGAGCATTATCTGGATATGAGTCCGGCATATTATGAGATGAAGATGGATATGCTGCACGAGTCGCGCACGAGATAACGTGAGTCCAAAATGAAGATGCTGCACGGACTGACAGTATAAGTGCAGATAAAGCAGCATACCTGTAAGATAGTAAGAAACAGATAGTAAGGAAAGAATAACGTGAAATTGATATACGACATCCCAGCATCTTTCTGGGGACTGTTCCGGTCCGTAAACCGGGACATCTATATAGAAGCACTTCTGACCATCAATGACGAATACCAGTACAACAATTACTTTTTAAGCAGAGAAGCATGTGTCCAGATCTTAAGCGACATGTGCTCCTCTCGTCGTTATGCCTTTATGAGGGAGGATAATGAGACAGAGGAAGATGAGGAGACCGCATTGCCGGGTCGTATCTTAAACTGGCTGGTGCGCACAAAATGGCTCAGAAAAATCGAAGATTACGAAGCGATGACCACCAATATCGTCATACCGGATTATGCGGCGGTGATGATCGAGGCATTTGAAAAATTGGCAGACGAGCCGTTAGATGACACGGATCTTTATATCCAGAATGTCTATGCGACGTTGTTTTCCTTTAAAAATGATCACCGCATGAATCTTACCATGTTAAAAACGGCACTTGTCAACACGAAGAAGCTGAATAAGGCATTGCAGGACATGCTTCATAACATGGATAAATTTTTTGAGCGTCTCTTAAACAAACAGTCCTACGATGAACTTTTAAAGGAGCATTTAGAGGGCTATGTGGAGGAAGTAGTCAGACGCAAATACCATATTTTAAAGACGAGTGATAATTTTTATATCTATAAAATGGACATCAAACGCTGGCTGAAAGAAATGCGGGAAGATGATGCCTGGGTGGAGCGTATCCGGCAGAAACAGCATATGGAGCAAAAAGCTACGGAGGACAGGGCTTCTGTGTTAGATTCTAAGCGCACGGAAGATGAACTTCCATTTTTATATACGAGAAGAAACAGGCAGGAGGATGTGCTGGATCTGATCGATCAGATAGAGCGTGGATTTGATGATATCGAGCACCGGATCTCAAATATGGATAAAGAACACAGTAAGTATATCCGTGCGACCGTGAGCCGGTTAAATTATCTGCTCAGCGATGAGACAGAACGCCACGGCATGCTGATCCTGCTTTTGAACAAACTTGGATCGGCTGAGACAGAAAGCGAACAGAGTGAGATGTTAAAAGAGGTGGCGGAACATATGAATCTGTCATCTTTTGATGTTTTGAGTGACAATCCTCTTTACAAGAGAAGACGCCGCAGAAAATTTGAGGATGATCTGCAGGAAGAGGAGGAGCCGGCAGAACTTTCACGGGAAGATGTCCTGCGCTTAAATAAGATTGAGCACCGTTATACGGCAAAACAGATCGAGGAATTTATCGACGAACAGATGACAGATGGCATTTTAGAGACAGACCGGATGGATATTTCGGATGACGAATCCTTTGAAAAGCTGATCCTCGCCTACGATATCAGTATGCGCAAAAACAGCAGATACCGGGTGCAGGTGGAGGAGGAACAGGTTCAGAATGGAAACTATTGTTATCCAAAGATGACTTTTAGTGTAAAACAAAAATCAATAGAAAGTGAACGGAATTAATGTTTGAAGGTTACGAAGAGTTAAACACGCAGGATGTGGAACGGATGCAGGAAGTGATAAGAACCTTACTTGCCCAGACATTTCTGCCGGAACGAAAATATGATAAAAAATACGGACGAATGATGCTGGACCGTATGTATGATTTCAGTGACAGGCATTTGGAATTTCTGACGGAGTATTTTGCGGTTGCAGGGATAAAACTTTGTCAGGATACGGAGCTTGGCATCATTTATTTAGAGGGAGCAGACGGAACCGGTGAGAAACTGCCGAAACTTGCGACCATTTATCTGCTGCTGTTAAAACTGATCTATGATGAAAAAATGGCGGCTGTTTCTTCCAGTGTCAATGTAATAACGACGTTTGGAGAATTAAATGGAAAAGCGGGAGAATTCCGTCTCATCAAGGGACCGTCATCGATGACGGAGATCAAAAGAGCGTTTGCCATTCTGAAAAAATATCAGATGGTAGAGTTTTTGGATGTGTTTGACGAACAGCTTGAAAATACGAGGATCATGATCTATCCGTGTATCAATTTAGTATTGATGAGAGAAGATGTGAACGGGCTTCTTGGCAGTTTTTCCGATGAGGTAAAAGATAACGAGGTAGACGGGCAGGGGAATCTGGAGTGGAGCAGTGAGGAAACACTTTCAGAAAATGATATGACGGATGAAGAAAGTGATCTTGAACCAGAAGAAATGAATGTGGATGAGGAAGGAGAGACAGAAGATGGAACAGATGAATCAGGCATATAAAGTTTTTACCAGAATCTGCCTCAACAACTGGCATTATATTGACCGCAAGGTGTTAGGCTTAAATGAGAGCATCAACTTTTTTACCGGTCATTCCGGAAGTGGAAAATCAACAGTGATCGATGCAATGCAGATCGTGCTTTATGCGAACACGGACGGACGTGGATTTTTCAATAAGGCGGCGGCAGATGACTCTGACCGAAGCCTGATCGAGTACCTGCGCGGTATGATCAACATTGGCGAGAATAATCAGGCGGAATATAAGCGGAACAAAAACTTTTCCACGACGATCGTTCTTGAGATGGAACAGACGATCACGAAGGAAAAAGAATGCATCGGGGTTGTGTTTGACGTGGAGACAGCGACCAACGAGATCAATCGTTTATTTTTCTGGCACAAGGGAGAACTGATCCCGGGGGATTACCGGACAGAGAGCCGTGCAATGACGATCAGTGAGGTGCGCAGCTATTTGCAGCAGAATTTCCCGAAAGATGAGATGTTTTACACCTCAAATAATGAGAGATTCCGCAGAAACCTGTATGACGTCTACTTAGGCGGATTGGATATGGAAAAATTCCCGCGCCTGTTTAAGCGTGCGATCCCGTTTAAAATGAATATCCGGTTAGAGGACTTTGTAAAAGAATATATCTGCATGGAGCAGGATATCCATATCGAGGACATGCAGGAGGGCGCGATGCTCTATGGCAGGATGTGCCGCAAGATCGAAGCCACGATGCAGGAGATCGAAGAGTTAAAGCAGATAAGTGCGCAGTATCAGGTGATGGAGGAGAAGAAAAAAGAACTTTTAAACTGCCATTACCGGATGGATAAACTGACGATCTTACAGTTAGAGCAGACCATAGAGGAAATGCAGCACCGTGTGGAAAACTGGAAAAAGGATGTTGTACTGCAGAACGAAAGTCTCGCCGAACTGCTTGAAATAAAGGGAAATTATGAAAAAGAGTACAGCGAGATCAATGAGCAGATCGCAGGAACCGGTTATGCAAGGCTTGAAGAGCAGTTAAAGAGTCTGGAAGAAAACTTAAGCCTTTTAGAGCGAAGTAAAAACAAGTGGGATGGTATCTGTGCAAGGTTAAACGGCTGGGAGGATGTAGATATTGTTTCGAACCAGATCTTATGGGATATCGAGAAATTCAAAGAAGGCACGATCACCGGCGAGGAGATCGAGCGTTTAAAACGAAGCCTGATCGAAGTGCAGAAAGAAGCGGAAAAAGACAGACAGGAAGCTTCCGCAGAAATCCGTTCCATGAATAAAGAGGCAGATGTGTTAGAGAAAGAGCTTGCAGAGTTAAAACTTGGTAAGAAGGCATATCCGCGGGAATTAGAGCTTGCGCGGTCTGAAATTGCGAGAAAACTCTCCGAACAGACCGGAAAAAATATTCAGGTACGCATCTTTGCCGATCTCATTGATATTAAAGATGAGACATGGCGCAGTGCGATCGAGGGGTATCTTTCCTGGAATAAACTTGCACTCATCGTGGAACCTGCCTACGTCAAACAGGCGATGGAAGTATACGAGACACTCGATGAAAAACGGTTTTTCCGTGTGTCTTTGGTGGATACGGAAAAACTGATGCAGGAGGAGTGGCGCATAAAGGATAATGCGCTCGCGGAGGAAGTGGAGGCAAAAGAGCCGTATGTGCGGGCATTTGTGGATTTCCTGCTTGGAAATGTGATCAAGTGTGCTTCTGTCGATGAACTGCGCCAGTGTAAGATCGGTGTGACGGCAGACTGCCTGTTGTACCAGAGTTATCAATTACGACGGTTAAATCCGGACAATTATAAGAAACATGTATATATTGGTGAAAAGAGTAAGAAACAGCGCCAGAAGGAACTTGCAGCCAGCCTGGAGAAATTAGAGCAGAACAGAGCAGAATACAGAGAGCGTGAGACAGAGGCGAAAAATATTCTTGCCCAGGAATTTTTAAATGATACGGTCGAGGAATACCAGAACCTGATATCAGATCTTTCGGAGAAGAAAGAAAAGGAAAAACAAAAGGCAAAAACAGAAAAGAAAATGGCAGAGATCGGTGCCGGTACTGTTGAGATCTTAAAGAAACAGGCAGAAGAGATTCACGAAAAACAAAAAGATCTGGAAGATAAGATCGATGACTTAAAATACCAGATCCGGAAAAAAGAAGATGCCATTGAAAAAGACAGCAGCGATTTCATTACAAAAAATGAGGAACTTCTTACGAAAAAAAGAGAGCTTCGCGGTTCCGCTGCGGAAGAAGAGGCATTTGAGGTTTATATTGCCGGGCAGAAAAATAAGAAGTATGACAGCCTGAAAGCATCGACACAGGAAGAAATGGAACAGGTGTCAGGTCAGTGTGATGTACAGAAAAATAAACTGGTGGATGTACGTATGAATTATCTTCAGAATCATCCAAAACGTGATTTCTCAGCGAGCGCAGAGAATAATGACGATTATGACAGCCTGCTGTCAGAGCTTTCCTGCAATGAACTGGAAGAATACCAGAAAAAAGCAGCCGAACAGGCAAAGGCAGCAGTGGAACATTTTAAGGAGGATTTTGTATACAAGATCCGCAGCGCTATCAAAGAAGCCTATGTGCGCAGGGATGAATTAAACCGTATCATCCGCAACCTGAATTTTGGTAAAGACCGCTATCAGTTTAAGATCACGAGAAATAAGGGAGCCGACGGCGCATTTTATGATATGTTTATGGATGAGGATTTAGATATCGATCCGTCCTCACTTGCATCGCCGATGGAGCATCAGATGAATCTGTTTTCGATGGAGCATGAAAATAAATACGGTATGTTGATGAGTGATCTGATCAATATCTTTATTCCGCCGGAAAATGCCACGCAGCAGGAACTTGATGAGGCAAAACAGAACATGGTGAAGTATGCAGATTACCGTACGTATCTTTCATTTGAGATGGAACAGATCGTGGAAGGTGACGAACGTCTTGTCATTGGTCTTAGCAAGATGATCAAGAAAAATTCCGGTGGTGAGGGACAGAACCCGCTTTACATTGCACTACTCGCAAGTTTTGCGCAGGCATACCATATCAATCTGTCTGCAAGACTGACAAGACGTCCGACGATCCGTCTTGTTGTTTTAGATGAGGCATTTTCCAAGATGGATGCAGAGAAAGTGGCGAGCTGTATCGAACTGATCCGCGGGCTTGGTTTTCAGGCGATCATCAGTGCAACAAACGATAAGATCCAGAATTACATTGAAAATGTAGATAAGACATTCGTTTATGCGAATCCGAATAAGAAGAGCATTTCGATTCAGGAGTTTGAGAAAAAGGATTTTTCACAGCTGGTTGTGGAGGAGGAGTAAGACTATGCAGACATCGGCAGAGTTAAAAAATTTATTACAGCGTATCGATCATAAGGGATATCCGGCATATAAGGACACAAGAGGTTCTTATGAATTTCCGGGATATGTGCTTTCCATTGACCATGTGCAGGGAGATCCGTTTGCAGCACCGTCGAAGGTAAGTATCCATGTCCGCGGGAAACAGGCGGGATTCCCGGAACATCTTTATCAGAAAGACTGCAGAAGGACCGCCGTGCAGGATTATCTGCTGCGCCAGTTTGCGCGCCAGGTCGAGAAAGTTTCCTTTAAAGCGAAAGGATCTGGAAAGAGCGGTCTTATGGCGGTCAGCTGTCCGGGACAGGAAGTGTTAGAGCGCAGTGCCTGCCAGATGGATGTAAAAAACGGCGATATTGTGCTTCGCATGGAGATTGGTTTCCCGGCAAATGGAAGAACGGTCAATTCCAGAGAACTCGAAAAGATTTTCTTTGATTTTCTGCCGGAGTGTGTGAAAGGTTCTCTATATTACCGCTCACTGAAAAAAGAAGCGGTGGAGACAGCCGCAGATCTCGCCGAGGATCAGGAATATATCAGGGAGCAGTTAGATCCGATGGGACTTTGTGCATTTGTGGCAGACGGTGCGATTCTGCCGCGGGAGTCCGGTGTCTCCGGCAGACCGATGAAAGATGCGGTGCGTTTTCAGTCACCGGAAAGTCTCTCCGTCACGCTGACGCTGCCGCACCACGGAAAGCTGACCGGAATGGGAATAAAGAAGGGCATCACGCTGATCGTCGGCGGTGGTTATCATGGAAAATCAACACTGTTAAAAGCGCTTGAGACAGGTGTCTATAACCACATTGCAGGGGATGGCAGGGAGTATGTCATCACGGACGATACAGCAATGAAGATCCGTGCCGAGGATGGAAGAAGCATCCGTGACGTGGATATTTCCATGTTTATCCATGACCTGCCAAACGGGAAAGATACGGTATCCTTTTATACGGAGGATGCCAGCGGGAGTACTTCCCAGGCGGCAAATGTGATCGAGGCGATGGAGGCAGGCACAAGAGCATTTCTGATCGACGAGGATACCAGTGCAACGAACTTTATGATCCGTGATGAGCTGATGCAGCGCGTGGTCAACCGTGATGCAGAGCCGATCGTGCCTTTTATTGACCGGGTAGAGGAGCTGTATCACACATACGGTATCTCGACGGTCCTTGTTGCCGGAAGCTCCGGTTCCTATTTTCACAAGGCGGACTGCATCATCCAGATGAACCGTTACGAGCCGTTTGAGATCACAGAGTCAGCAAAGCAGGCAGCGGCAGAGTTCCCGCTTCCAAAACAGGACATTGCCCCGTCAAAGCAGCCTGATTTTGACAGAAAAATAAAGCCGGACCGGATGTTTCAAGAGGACAACCGCTTAAAGATGAAAACGATGGGAAGGGATTCCATCTCTATCAACCGGGAAGTCATTGACGTCCGCTATGTGGAACAGCTTATGGACACGGAGCAGCTTGCAGCACTCGGATATATGTTAAAATATATGCAGATCCACTTTTTTGATGGAAAACACACCCTGACACAGGCAGTCGATGCGCTTTGGGATGTTTTGCAGAAGAAGGGGATCGCAGCAGTCTGCGAGAGTAGTTATCTGCCGTGCGGACTTGCGATGCCAAGAAAACAGGAAGTGTTTGCGTGCGTGAACCGGTATCGGAGGCTGGGGCTGTAGGGATGAGGCATTGTTAGAGATATGCCGGAACAGCAAAAAATAATCTCCCTTCTGTTGGATTACTTAACAGTGTTGGTTTTCAACTGGTTGGAACAGAGCAGATTTCGTTTCATAAAGACAGTGAAGGAAATGATATTTATTTTGAAGGTGGAAATTTTGTGAAGGAACTGTGCTGAGCGGCATCTTGTGTCTGTCAGTTTTTTGTGATGGTGGAAAAAGGCAGAGCTGTTTGGACTTGTTATGAAAAAACTGGAATAGATTAGAGAGGGGGGAAAATATGAGGTATTTACCGATATTGGGAGAACTCTTTGCGTCTGATACGATCATCTTTTTATTGATCGGTTTTGTGATCTTTTGGAACTGATACTGTTGTTTGCAGGCACGATTGCGCTTGGTGGAATACTGGACTTTTTCGCCGGGATTGTTGTGTCTGGAGTGCGGAAGTGTTGATAGGATTGTGGCGGGAAATGAAAGTGTTGTTAGGGATATTTTAGCGCAAACGCCAGCGGACGTCTGCGGAAAGTGATCGATGACAATGCAGGGTTGACCGAAAATTTTCTGGCACATCAGCTTCCTGACCTGACCGGGGCAGTGGTAATGCTGGTCGCAGTGTTTGTACTGATCTTTTAAAAATTTCCATGCTGCGATCGGTGAGCAGGATAAGACGAATAAATAAGGAGTACCATCATGGAAACCAACCATAATGAACCAAAATATATCAGGGTAAAAGGGGCGAGAGTCCACAACCTGAAAAATGTAAATGTGGATGTCCCCCTGCATCAGATCGTGGGGGTCGCAGGTGTGTCCGGTTCGGGCAAATCTTCGCTGGCACTTGGTGTTTTGTATGCAGAGGGTTCCAGACGATATCTGGAGTCACTTTCTACTTATACAAGAAGGCGTATGACAGGAGCGGCGAAAGCACAGGTGGACGAGGTGTTATATGTCCCGGCAGCTTTAGCACTCCATCAGCGTCCGGGAATACCGGGGATCCGCAGTACGTTTGGAACCGGAACCGAACTTTTGAACAGCTTAAGGCTGATGTATTCGAGACTGGCATCCCACCGCTGTCCGAATGGACATTACATAGAGCCTACGTTAAAAGTAGCGGCAGAGCAGGAAATCTTATGTCCGGTGTGCGGGGAAAAAGTACATGCACCGAGTGCGGAAGAACTTGCCTTTAATTCACAGGGGGCGTGCCAAAGATGTGGCGGTACGGGAAGTGTGCGGACAGTGGATTTTGATTCGCTGGTGCCGGACGATTCGATCAGCATTGATGAGGGAGCGGTCGCACCGTGGAACAGTCTGATGTGGTCACTGATGACAGATGTCTGCCGTGAGATGGGCGTGCGCACGGATGTCCCATTCCGGGAACTGACAGACGAGGAGAAAGAGATCGTCTATCACGGCCCGGCTGAGAAAAAACATATTTTTTATAAGGCAAAAAAATCCAACCAGGCGGGTGAACTGGATTTTACCTATTATAATGCCGTTTACACCGTGGAAAATGCGCTTGCAAAAGTAAAAGATGAGAAGGGCATGAAGCGCGTGGAAAAATTTTTAAAGGAAGATATCTGTCCGGAATGTGGCGGCAGCAGGATTTCTGAAGCTGCGAGAGCACCAAGGCTCCGTGGGATAAGTCTGGATGAAGCCTGCAAAATGACCTTAAAAGAACTGGTGGACTGGGTGGCAGGAGTGCCGGATTCCCTGCCGGAAGAAATGCGTCCCATGGCAGAATCCATCTGTGAATCATTTCAGGCCGTTGCGAAAAGGCTGATGGATCTGGGACTTTCTTATCTGTCGCTTGACCGGACGGCCTCAACATTGTCGACCGGAGAGAGGCAGCGGATGCAGCTTGCCAGAGCGGTACGAAACCGCACGACAGGCGTTTTGTATGTGTTAGATGAGCCTTCGATCGGTCTGCACCCGTCGAATATCAAAGGGCTTAATGCCGTGATGCATGATCTGGTCGCGGACGGCAATTCCGTTCTTCTGGTAGACCACGATACGCAGATATTATCGGAGGCGGACTGGCTGATCGAGATGGGACCCGAAGCCGGTGTGGGAGGCGGATATGTGATCGCGGAGGGCAGCATTCCGCAGATTATTTCCAATAAAAAATCCATGATCGGTCCTTTTCTGGCGAAAACGGCAGATATGCATGTCCGCACACAGGCAGGGAAAGAGGAAGTTTTTACACTTGGGAAATTGCATCTGTCTACGGATAACATTCACACGGTAAAGCCATTGGAAGTGGATATTCCAAAGGGCAGACTTACCGTGGTGACCGGTGTTTCCGGTTCGGGGAAGACCACGATGGTTTTAGAGAGTCTGATTCCGGGACTGGAAGCCTCTTTTTGCGGGGAACATCTGCCGAAACATGTGAAGAGTATTTCGGCGGAAGGGATTGCCCATGTGAAACTGATCGATGCCTCACCGATCGGTATCAATGTCCGTTCAACGGTGGCAACTTATGCAAACATACATGATGAACTCCGCAAAATCTATGCAAAAACAGCGGATGCGAAAGACCGGAAATACAAAGCGGGGGATTTTTCCTACAATACTGGAAAGCTGCGCTGCCCGGTCTGCGACGGAACCGGGCAGATCAGTCTGGATGTACAGTTTTTACCGGATGTGGACATCCCATGCCCGGAATGTGGCGGTTCCCGGTACGCGAAAGAGGCATGGCAGATCAGCTATGAAAATAAACAGGGAAACAGGTATTCCCTGCCGGAACTGATGGAGATGGATGTCAATACGGCGCTGCAGGCAGTCAAGGATCTGAAACTGGTGCACCAGAGGCTTGGTGTCCTGAAAAATTTAGGACTTGGATATCTGACGCTGGGGGAGGAAACACCGAGTCTTTCCGGCGGCGAGGCACAGAGACTGAAACTTGCCAGTGAAATGGGAAAAGGACAGTCGGATTCTGTCTTTGTGTTTGATGAGCCGACCATCGGACTGCATCCGTTGGATGTACAGACGTTACTTGGCGTATTTCAGGCGCTGGTCGATAACGGGGCGACTGTGCTCGTCATTGAACATGATCTGGATGTGATCCGAAATGCAGATTATATCATTGATATGGGCCCCGGCGGCGGAGAGGAGGGCGGCAGAGTGGTCGCCTGCGGGACACCGGAGCAGATTGCAGCGAATGAGGAGAGTGTTACGGGGAAATATCTATAAAGAATAGGGGTTGCGTTTCTCATTCATTTCTGCTACAATGACCACGTCATTTTCAGACATATCAAAATTCAAATTTTAATGGAGGTGAATTTTCATGGACAGTTGCGATAGCGTAGGACGAAGTAAAATATGCGATGTACGAAGATGTAAAAAAAGAATGTGGCTGTCTGTGAAAGTCTGACCGCCATATTCTATATTGTTGTGCACCTTTTTATACATCGCATCAGAGGATCCTTGCAATCACAATGAAGCGATGTATTTTTATGCCCATTTCAGGCGAAAAGGAGGTCACAATGAGAAAAGTATTAATCCCGAAAAAAGACTATGTAAAAGAACTGATAAAGATCATCCGTGTTACAAAAGATGAGCAGAAATTACGGAATCTGCTGTCAGATTATCATGAGAAAGATATCGCGGAGGCAATCACATTTCTGACGGAGACTGAGCGGAAGCATCTCTACCGTGTGCTCGGCTCTGAAAGGATCGCAGAGATATTTTCCTATTTTGATGATGCGGAAATGTACTTGGAGGAACTGTCTTTAGAGCAGGCAGCAAAAGTAATTTCCTACATGGATGCAGATGATGCACTTGACGTGTTAGATGATTTGTCCGAGTCAAAGAAAAATGAGATCGTGAGCCATCTGGATGCGGACGCACAGAAAGATGTGCAGAAACTGCTCTCCTATGAGGAGGATGAGATTGGAAGCTGCATGACGAACAACTTTGTCTGTATTTCAGAGGAGCTGTCCATCCGGGAAGCGATGAGCGAACTGGTCCGCCAGGCGGGGGAACATGATAATATTTCAACGATTTATGTTACCGATACAGAGGAAAAATTTGCCGGTGCGATCGATCTGAAAGACCTGATCATCGCGAGAGAAAATACACCTCTGCAGGAGATCGTCAGCAGTTCCTATCCGTATGTGTATGAACATGAAAATATCAGTGAATGTGTGGAAAAGATTGCAGATTATGAGGAGGATTCCATCCCGGTACTGACACAGGATGGAAAGATAGCCGGTATTCTGACTGCAACAGATATCGTGGAGTTAGTAGATGATGCGATGGGAGATGACTATGCAAAACTTGCAGGTCTGACCTCCGAGGAGGATTTAAAGGAACCGACGATCGTGAGTATGAAAAAGAGACTGCCATGGCTGATCATACTGTTGTTTCTTGGGATGGCAGTGTCCTCTGTTGTCGGAATATTTGAATCTGTGGTTGCAGTTCTGCCGATCGTGATCTGCTTTCAGTCGCTGGTGCTTGATATGGCAGGAAATGTTGGTACGCAGTCGCTTGCAGTAACGATCCGTGTACTTGTGGATGAGGATTTAGATACCAGAAAAAAACTGGCTCTTCTTGGAAAAGAAATGAAGATCGGCTTTTTGAATGGAGCGAGCCTTGGCGTCATGGCACTTGTATTTCTTGGCATTTACATCCACCTGTTCAAAAAATATGCCTGGATGTCAGCATTCCTGATTTCCGGGTGCGTTGGGATTTCTCTGGTCGTTGCGATGGTAATCTCTGGTTTTGTAGGTACGATCATCCCGATGTTCTTCCACAAGATCCATATTGATCCAGCAGTTGCATCCGGTCCGCTGATCACGACGGTGAATGATCTGGTTGCAGTAATCACTTATTATGGATTGGCGATGGTATTTCTGATCGATATTTTTCATATTTAGGAGGAACGGAGATATTATGAATACACAAAATTTAAGAACCCTTTTTCCAACTGTAACGAAACAAAAAATACTGAATCTGTCATATGGCGAGGGAGAACATTATACAGTGCTTCCCATGATTGCCCAAAAAGAGGATACATTTTATCTGTGGGAAATTTCAGCCATGTCGGAACAGGAATATGAACACAGAAACAGAACATACAAAGAAGCGAAGACAAACCGGGCAGAGTTAAAGCAGAATCTGGAAGAAGCAGACCAGGTGTGGATCGAAAAAATTGTAAGCGGTGGCTGCTGTTTTGAGGCCGCTTCAGCAACAGGCACCTGTCTTGGCGAGCGATATAATATAGAGGAACAGATACAGTTTTTATATATGCTTGGACAGGGAGCGGAGTTGGGGGAGTTAGAACAGGTGGAGCTTGACAGGCTGTTTATCACCTGCTATGAACTGACGGGAAAAGACGGGCAGAAATTATCCGAAGAAGCATTTTGGAATATGGGAAATGAGGATGTTACGGTTACGCTGTCAGAACAGCACCGATCTGTTCTGGTACAAAAAAGATTCCGCTTAAAGACGGGGGAATATGCAAAACCCAAAGTGCTCCATCTGACCGGAGAGGCAGAAAGCAGTGTTTATATTCATGGCATCCGTTTCCATGATGTCTGGAAAGAGGCAGAGACATGTTTTGAAGATAAACACTATCTGGAACATTTCAGCAAAGAACAGATTGCACAGATGAAGCAGGAATTTATGGAACTTCTGCCGCAGATATGTCCCAAAGGCTGTGTCCTGCCCATGATCGAATACGAGTGCGACAGGGATTATCAGATGCAGTTTTATACGACGGAATATCTGAAACGCGCACCAAAGCATCATTCTACGGCATTATTTTTCGCGATGCGTCCGGACACGCAGATTGGACCGATGGGATACAAAAACAGGGTATGCCAGTTAGAAGCAATGGAGGAAGGCTTTGAGGGAGAGATATCCGTTGAGTTATTTTTGTGTCATAAAACAATACCGGGAGAAGAGAAAAAAGCAAGGCATTAATGCAAATTTTGTGTTATCATGAGTGCAGGTGAAAGAAAGCAAGAGGGATTGTTTTATGACACAGACTCATATAAATATTGCAATGTTAGCACATGTTGATGCAGGAAAGACAACATTGTCGGAAGCGTTATTATATAAAAGCGGCAGCATCCGGAAAGCCGGACGTGTGGACAATAAAGATGCATTTTTAGATACCAATGAAATGGAGAGAAACCGTGGAATCACAATTTTCTCCAAACAGGCTGTTTTTTCGTATGGAGGATGTGAATTTACACTGTTAGATACACCGGGACATGTGGATTTTTCCGCGGAGATGGAGCGGACACTCCAGGTACTTGATTATGCGGTGCTGATCATAAGCGGTGCAGATGGTGTGCAGGGACATACGAGGACTCTCTGGCGTCTTCTGGCGCGCTATGATATTCCGACATTTATTTTTGTCAATAAGATGGATCAGCTGGGGACGGATCACGAAAAATTATTAGATCAGATCAAGGATACATTGAGCAGTGCCTGTGTGGATTTTTCAAAAAATGAAGACGGAACTTATCGTGATATGGATTTTTATGAAAATGTGGCGGTCTGCAATGAAAAAGTGTTAGAAGCGTACTTAGAAGGCGGCAGTATCGAAGAGGAATCTGTCCGTGAAATGATACAGAAAAGGGAATTATTTCCATGTTTCTTCGGTTCTGCACTGAAAATGGAAGGAATCGAGGAGCTGCTTTTTGCACTTTCTGAATATACGAAAATGCCGGAGTATCAGGAAAAGTTTGGTGCTACCGTATTTAAGATCACACGTGATGCGCAGGGCAGCCGTCTTACACATTTAAAAGTTACAGGCGGTGTGCTGAAGGCGAGAAATCTGCTGTCAGGACATAAACAGAATAAAGCAGAGGATATCTGGGAGGAAAAGATAAACCAGATCCGTATCTATTCCGGTGAAAAATATGAGACAAAAGATGAGGTGGAAGCGGGAACCATCTGTGCCGTGACCGGATTATCCTACACCTATCCGGGTGAGGGATTGGGAAGCCAGGAGGAGTCCGAACTGCCGATCTTAGAGCCGGTGCTGACCTATGAACTGATTTTGCCTGACGGTGTGCAGCCACAGGCGATGATGCCGAAACTTGCGATGTTAGAGGAAGAAGAACCGGAACTTCATATTGTCTGGAATGAAGAACTGCAGGAGATCAAGATACAGATTATGGGGGAGGTGCAGATTGAGATTTTGAAAGCACTGATCTCAGATCGATTTGGTGCGGAGGTGGAATTTGGCACCGGAAAGATTCTCTACCGCGAGACGATCGCAGATACCGTGGAGGGAGTGGGACATTTTGAACCGCTGCGCCATTACGCGGAGGTGCATCTTTTATTAGAGCCGGGAGAGACCGGAAGCGGACTTACCTTTGCGGCGGATGTCAGCGAGGATATGTTAGCAAGAAACTGGCAGAGACTGGTGCTCACACATTTAGAGGAAAAAGAACATGTCGGTGTGTTGACAGGATCGCCGGTCACAGATATGAAAGTCACATTGGTCGCCGGACGTGCACATTTAAAACATACGGAGGGTGGCGACTTCAGGCAGGCGACTTACCGCGCGCTCAGACAGGGATTAAAGCAGGCGCAGTCTGTGCTGTTAGAGCCATGGTATGATTTCCGGCTGGAGATACCGAATGAATGTATTGGACGTGCCATGAATGACATCGAAGGAATGTCAGGTAAATTTGATGCTCCGGACCGGAACGGGGAGATGGCAGTACTCACAGGGATCGTTCCGGTTGCATCGATACGTGATTATGCAAAAGATGTTATGGCATATACCAAGGGACATGGAAGCCTTACCTGTACGCTGCACGGTTATCTGCCATGCCATAATACAGAGGAGGTTGTTGAGGCGCTTGGTTATGATTCAGAGCGTGATCTGGCAAATCCGACCGGGTCTGTATTCTGTGCCCATGGAGCAGGATTTGTTGTCCCATGGGATCAGGTTATGGACTATATGCATTTGGAAAGTGTGCTAAAGCCGGAAAAAGAAGCAGAGGAATGGCAGCCAAAGCAGGTTTACATGCAGCAGCAGAGCAGAGAAGAAGAATGGATCGGCACGGATGAGATTGACAGAATCTTAAATCAGACATACAATGCTAATAAACGGGAAAAATCTGCTCCGGGGCGCAATGTCTGGAAACGGTCAGGCGGAAGCAGCACGAATATATCGCCGGTAACACGGACTTACACACCGCCATTGTCGGACAAAGAATATCTGCTCGTGGACGGTTACAATGTGATATTTGCATGGGATGAGTTAAACGAGCTTGCCCGTGACAATGTGGATGGAGCGCGTGGAAGGCTTCTCGATATTTTATGTGATTATCAGGGAATGCGTGGATGTGAACTGATCGTGGTGTTTGATGCATACCGCGTACAGGGACACAAGACGGAAATGTATGATTACCATAATATTCATGTGGTTTACACGCGGGAGGCAGAGACTGCGGATCAGTACATTGAGAAGTTTGCACATGAAAATGGCAGAAAATACCGTGTGACGGTTGCAACTTCGGATGGTTTAGAGCAGATCATCATCCGGGGAGCCGGGTGTGTGCTGATCTCCGCAAGAGAGCTGGAAAAAGAGATCGCACGCAAACGCGGGGAAATATTAGAGACATATCATGCAAAACGTGAACCGGAAAAGAAGGTGCATATGGCAGAGCACATTCCGGATGAGGTGGCAGAAGCAGTCAGAAAGGCGGATTTTCATGAATAAACAGGAAGAAGTAAAATTTACACAGTCCGGCTTTTTAAAAATTGATGGGAAAAAAAGAGTTTCGGTTCGATTTGAACGTGGAAGTGATATTGCAGAGGGCATGCTTCCGCCGGGAAAAATCACAAAGAATCATGGATTTTCCGATAAGGAAGTAGCAGGATTAGAAGTCTATCTGGAGATGAACTGTGATGAGATCTACAAAAAAGCGAAGGAAATTGGTAAATTTACCAACTTACTATAAAAGAATATTTCCATTATTATTCGCATGGATGATCCTGCTTACGACCTGTGCTGGCAGTCAGTCGGATGTTTTACGAATGAAATCTACAGAAAAGGCATCCGGTCAGACAATGCTCTCAGGCGAGCGGCTGGCAAAAACGTATGATGCACTGTTAGAGACAGCCAGAGGACGCAGCGAAACATTAGAGAGTGGGAGGGTAAAAGAGTTTGCATCCGTAAACTGGCGCAGAATGGCAGGCGTTACAATAAGGATTCTGCTTGTCATACTCCCAGCGCTGATTTTGCAGTTTTGGAGCATCTGGTACCGCAGGGCTGATGAGATCGTGCCGCGTGGACTGCTCTTAGTGAAGTTTGTGAGGAGGGCGGACGGAAAAAAGAATGGCATTTTAGCTCTCATGAAATAAAAAATAAAAATATTATTTTATGAGAGGTAGAAAAAATGCAGATTCTTATTTGGGTTATGATGATCGTTGGTGGTGCCGCAGGACTTTTGTCCACGGCTTATCTTGTTTTGGCTATGCCGATAATTCTGGTGTGGAAGATTTTCCGCAAGGTGAAATACCATATAGCGATTTGTGACTGATGAAGTGGATTTAAAATAACGGACCAAAATGCCAAAATCCTGTATTTATGCAGGATTTTGGCATTTGTTTTGTGAAACTATTGTGCTGGACAAGAAGAACTTATGCGATTCTTTTGTGAAGAAGCAGATTATAGTATGAACAATCAGAAAAATCCGATTGGGATTCTTTCTAATTGGATGGAGATGAAACTTTGAAATTTCGAATGTGCATATAGACAGTATTTTTTGAAATATTTAACTGGTTGGCAACTTTGATCACAGCATCTTTAAGATTAAATATGCCTTGTTGATACAGACGGAAAATAATTTCTTTATTTTTATTGGAAGAAGAAATGCCGGGATCATTGTATACGGATTCTTTGGTTTCTGTAAGTGAAAAAAGTATCAGGTCATCAATATTGTCTGAAAAAGTTTCAGAGGAAGCCTGTGTTACAGAAGAGGAGTCCTGTGAAGGAAGCATTCCTTGCAGAAATTCGGAGAGTGGCATTTCCATATGAAAATTTATGCAAAGTAAACCGATAATCCGGCCGTGTTCGCCTGTAATAGGAATTGTACAAGAGCGAAGCATTGAATCAGAACTGCTTTTATTGAAATAAGGAGAAACAGTACGTGAAGGATCCTGTTCAAGCTCCCCTAACATTTTTAAAGCGAGATCGGTAATGGGAGAGCCTTCTTTCCTTCCAGTAAAATGTCCGTTGATGATTTTTATGACAGAGTGATCAAGACTTTCTAAGCTGTGAAGTACTAATTCGTATCCGTCACCAAGGTATGCACCAAGTCCGTTTAACATGAGTGCATAAGAGTTAAGAATTTGTCGGTCTGTTACAGTAAGTTTTAAAAAAGGATTATCCATAATAAATACCTCTTTCTTCATAGTTCATATCATTTGTGTTTACTGGTTCATACAATCATGCATGAACTAAAATATATTTTATCATAAAGTAAAGTTTGATACTACCTTAATCATTATAAGTAAAAAAGAAATAATGTGCAAGAAAAAAATGAATAAAAGTTTATTAAATGAATAAAATTCTATTGACTAAAATATATTTTATTGCTATAATCAAATTATCAAAAAATAAAGGAGATGGATGAAATGATAAAACAAATTTTTACAAAAAATGCTCCGGAGGCAATTGGATGTTATTCACAGGCTGTACAATACGATAAACTTTTGTTCAGTTCAGGACAAATTCCTGTAAATCCGGAAAATGGGGAAATTGTTTCTGGAGGTATTGTTCCTCAGGCAGAACAGGTTATGGAAAATATTGGGGCTATTTTAAAAGAGGCCGGAACGGACTATCGTTCGGTTTTAAAAACAACATGTTTCTTGAATGACATGAATGATTTTGCTGCTTTTAATGAGGTATATGCAAAATATTTCACAGACAAACCGGCAAGATCTTGTGTAGCAGTAAAAACACTTCCGAAAAATGTATTATGTGAAGTAGAAGTAATTGCGGTGGTGAAATAGAGAAAAACAAATGAAGATTAGCTGGAAAAAATGTATCCAGCCATGAGGAGGATTTATCTATGGGTAATCAAAAAGTGAGAGAAAAGAAAAAACCAACATTTTTTCTGGCAGTACTTCCTATTTTAGCGATGATTTTACTGCTCGGAGTTGGTTATGCAGTTATGGGACTGAGTCCAGAGGTACTGATGCTGGTTTCGGCGGCAGTGGCGGCAGTCATTGCTATCGCGTTGGGATATACATGGGATGATATCATGGATTCTATTGTTGGTAAACTTTCAAAAACAATGCCGGCAATATTTATTTTAATCATTGTTGGTTTTTTGATTGGTTCGTGGATGATTGGTGGAACAATCCCGATGATGGTATATTATGGACTTAAAATTATAAGTCCCCGGTACATAGCGGTTACATCATTTCTTGTTACAGCGGTTGTATCAGTTTGTACAGGCACATCGTGGGGTTCAGCCGGAACGATAGGAGTAGCTTTGATGGGAGTAGCAGCAGGTATGGGGGCTCCACTTCCGATGGTAGCAGGTGCAGTGGTATCAGGAGCATATTTCGGAGATAAAATGTCTCCGTTGTCAGATACAACGAATCTTGCACCGATTGCAGCAGGTTCGAAATTGTATGATCATATAGGGCATATGTTTTATACGACAATTCCGGGATGTATCATTTGTATTATTGTATATACAATAGCCGGTTTTTCAGCAGCAGGTGGAGGTACTGTGGCAACACCGGAAAAAGTAGAAACAATATTGACAACATTAGAGAGCCTGTTTCGGTTTAATCCGCTTGTAATATTACCGCCACTCATTGTTTTATATGGTTCAATTCGAAAGAAACCGACGATCCCAGTCATGTTGATATCAAGCGTTGTTGCGTTTTTTAATGCGACTGTTTTTCAAGGATTTTCCTTACAGCAGTGTTTTACGGCAGCAATCAGTGGATTCAGTCTTGACATGGTAACAAAGACAGGGTTTGATGCAGCAGCATTGATACCAGATATTCCAAGACTTTTAGAGCGTGGTGGTATGCTTTCCATGTTAAACACGGTTTTGATTGCATTCTGTGCGTATGGATTTGCAGGAACGCTGGCAGTAACGGGATCATTAGATATTGTTTTAAACAAGTTGATGAAAACAGTAAAAACGACTGGAGGATTGATTGTTGCAACGATTGTTTCATGTATTACGGCTGTTTTTGTGACGAGTAACGGTCAGTTATCCATTTTAATACCGGGAGAAATGTTTGCAAAAACCTATATCAAAAAGGGATTACAGCCTAAGAATTTATCAAGAACTCTGGAAGATTCTGCAACAGTTGTAGAACCGATTGTTCCGTGGACAGCAGCAGGTGTTTATATGGCAACAACACTTGGAGTGCCTACATTATCCTATCTTCCTTGGGCTGTTATTTGTTACACAGGTGTTATATTTGCGATTATATGGGGATTTACAGGCTTTGGTATTGCAAAGATAAAACCTGGGGATGAGTATTATGATGAGTATCTGGCACTTCAGAAGGAAAATGAAACAGTATAACCAATATGACGAGGAGATTGTATATGGAAACACAGTATGATTTTGATGATATAGTGAATCGTAGAAACACAAATTGTGGCAGATGGGATACCATGGATAAAAAATATGGGACAAGAGATATGATTCATTTGGGTGTTGCTGATATGGATTTTCGGGCACCTGTTGAAATCAGAGATAGTCTGCATAAAATTTTGGATATGGGTGTTTTGGGATATACCGATTTAAGTGATAAATTTTTTCTCAGTATTCAAAGATGGTATAAAAAACAATACAATATGGATATCCCTAGAGAATGGATCGTTTTTTGTCCAAGAATCAATATTGCATCCAGTATATGTGTGGAAACATATACAGAAAAAGGTGACGGTATTATTATGCATACACCTGCATATGGTCCATTGCAGAATTCAATTTTAAAAAATAACAGAAAAATGCTGTCCAGTCCGCTTAAAAAAAATGGGGAACACTATGAAATGGATTTTGCGCAAATGGAGTCAATGGTGGATGAACATACTAAAATGATGATCTTGTGCAATCCGCATAATCCAACAGGACGGGCATGGACGAAAGAAGAATTGGTGCAAGTTGCAGACTTCTGTAGAGAACACGATCTGATTTTATTTACGGATGAGATTCATGGTGATCTGATGAAAGCGGGAGTGAGACATCAGACAGCGTTGGATGTTACAGAAGAGATGAATGACAGACTGATTTTAGCAAGTTCGCCGACAAAGACATTTAACATTCCTGGAGTTATTGTTTCCTATATGATAATTCCAAACGAAAAATTAAGAAAAGAGATAGAGGTTACTATTGATCGTATTGGGATGCATAATCCGACAATTTTTGCAGTAACTGCGGTAGAAAAGGCATATACAGAATGTGATGACTGGTATGAGGCTGTCAAAAAATATATAGATGCGAATGAAGTGTTTACAAGAGATTTTTTCGCAAAACATTTTCCAGAATTTCATGTTTATCCGAGAGAAGGAACATATCTGCTCTGGATAGATTATCAGAAAACCGGACTAACCGAGCAGAAATTAGAAGAGTGGTTTTTGAAAAAAGCAAATGTGTCAGTTTATATGGGAAGTGTATTTGGGGAAGATGGAAGAGGATGTATAAGGCTGAATCTGGCATCACCAAGGAAGGTATTGGATGAAGCATATAACCGGATGTTGAAAGTCTGGAAAGAATGGTAAATGAGAATAAAAGGCTGGTGTTCTATAGATGAGAATGCCAGCTTTTTGCGTGCATCTGGGAATGTACTGATTTTACGATTAGATTATGAGAGGGGAGAAAACTGGTGTAAATACGGTGGGGATATGGTACAATAAACGGGTATTGAAAGATTAAGAACAAATATACAACCAGATCTAGTACAGGTCAGGTCTATACAGAAAAATAAGGCAGATATTATCTCCCGGAAAGGAGACTGGCAGATGAATGATGCATTGAAAATTGAAAATAATGATATTATGAACAAATTTCAAAAAACGGAAAATATCTTAAATGATGTTCAAAATATCATAGAAGTTTCACAGAAAGAAGCCTATCGTGCAGTTAATACAATATTGTCACAGAGAAACTGGCTGATCGGGTATCGGATCGCAGAGGAAGAACTGGCGGGTGAAGATCGTGCAGAGTATGGGGTAGAGATTATCAAAAAATTGTCAAAAGAACTTACAGATAAATATGGAAAAGGTTATGACAGAAGTAATCTTTATCATTGTGTACGATTTTATAAAGCTTTTCCAGAGATTGTCGACACACTGTGTCGACAATCTAATATTAGACTTTCATGGTCTCATTATAGAACTTTATTACAGGTGCATGATAAGACAGCGCGTGATTGGTATGAAAAAGAAGCATATGAGCAAACCTGGAGTGTGCGTACTTTACAGCGGAATATAGATACACAATATTATTACAGATTACTGCAGTCGAAAGATAAAGATGCTGTAGAGCATGAGATGCAGGAAAAGACGTTTGAGTATCAGCAGGACAAGTTAGAATTTATAAAAAATCCAGTTGTGGTAGAATTCTTAGGATTGACATTGGACGCTTCTTTTAATGAGACAAAATTAGAATCGAGCATTATCTCAAATTTGCAGAAATTTCTTATGGAAATGGGAAAAGGCTATGCGTTTGTTGCAAGACAACAGCATATTCACACTGAGAAACAGGATTATTTTATAGATTTGGTGTTCTATAATTATATTTTAAAATGTTTTGTATTGATTGATCTGAAAACAACCAGAATTACCCATCAGGATGTAGGGCAGATGGATATGTACATTCGCATGTATGATGAATTAAAAAAGTCACCGGATGACAACCCTACGTTAGGCATTGTTTTGTGTTCGGAAACAGATGAGGATATTGCAAGGTATTCTATATTGCATGGAAATGAACAGCTATTTGCCAGCAAATATAAATTATATCTGCCTACGGAAGAAGAACTGCGTGAAGAAATAGAAGCACAAAAGGCGGTTTTTTATTTACAGCAGAAAGAAACGGAAAAGCAAAACTAAAGGAGAAAAATATTGCCCAGTGTGCTGGGCATTGCTCCTGCAAGGGGCACATGCTATGCAAAAGCAGCATAGCAGACATTTTGCTCCGCAAAACAAGGAGGGAAATCCTCTGCTCCTGCATGGGCAGTCGCATTTTGCTCCGCAAAACAAGGAGGATTAAAATGCTTCCACAAGCGTTTTTAAACAGAATGGAATCAATGCTCGGAAATGAATATCCGGCATTTTTAGAAAGTTATGACAAGGATAAATATCAGGCACTGCGGTTAAACAGTATCAAGGGAGATACTGCGCAGATGAAGGAAAAAGTACCTTTTTCCCTGCAGCCGGTAGCCTGGGCGAAAGATGGATTTTACTATGAAAAAGATGACACTCCGGGCAAGCATCCGCTTCATGAGGCGGGCGTGTATTATATCCAGGAGCCGAGTGCCATGGCGCCGGTTTCCTATCTGATGGAAGATTATGATGTGGTGCAAAAAGAAGCGGCAGACTGTCAGGAACGGATCTTAGATTTGTGCGCGGCTCCTGGCGGAAAAAGCACACAGATCGCGGCAAGAATGCATGAAATGTACACATCCGGGAAGTGGAAGGAGCAGGGACTTCTCATCTGCAATGAAATCCATCCGGCACGCGCGAAGATTTTATCGGAGAACGTGGAGCGGATGGGGATTGCAAATGCAATGGTCACGAACGAGTCGCCGCAGCGTTTAGCGGAGGTGTTCGAGGATTATTTTACCCGTATTCTGGTGGATGCGCCGTGTTCCGGGGAAGGCATGTTCCGCAAAAATGAGGCGGCATGTGAAGAGTGGAACCCTGAGAATGTCCGCCTTTGTGCCGAAAGGCAGGATGGAATTTTAGACTGTGCGGCTTCAATGCTTGCACCGGGCGGCAGGATCGTGTATTCGACCTGTACCTTTGCGCCTGCGGAGAATGAGGGCAGTATGACACGCTTTTTGCTGCGTCACCCGGAGTTTCATATTGTGGAAGTGAAAAAGGCAGAGGGTATGTCGGCAGGAGTACCGGAATGGGCTTATTTCGGGGAAAAAATGGGACAGGTATTGCCTGAGATTGCACAGACGATCCGTCTCTGGCCACAGCATCTGAAAGGAGAGGGCCACTATCTGGCTGTCCTTGAAAAAGAGGGAACACTAAGACAGGGTTATTGCCGGAATGGGGAAGAAAAAGGAATCCCTGCAAAAGATCTGAAAGTACCGGGCAAAGGAATCGTGGAATTTCTGGATTTTGCGAAAGATACATTAGATCCACAGACATTAGCCGGACTGGAGAAAAATGGTACATATGTGAAATTTGGAGATCAGCTTTACCTTGCACCGAAAGGTATGCCTTCTGTAAAAGGTCTTAAAGTCCTGCGACCGGGACTGCATCTTGGAACGGTAAAAAAGAACCGCATGGAGCCGTCACATGCGCTTGCACTGGCACTAAAAAAAGAACAGGTACGCTATACGGCAGATCTGGCTTCGGACGGAGAGGTGATCCGTGGTTATTTAAATGGCGGAACTTTTTCTTATGAGGGAGAAAAGGGATGGTATCTGATCATGGCAGACGGATTTAGCACCGGCTGGGGAAAACTGGCGGGTGGAATCATGAAAAACCACTATCCGAAAGGACTTCGAAAAATGTGGTAGTATGAAAATGAGATTTTTGTCGGGGCAGAATGCCATTGTGCAGGGTGGAACGCTGATCGTACTGCTTATGGATCAAAAATCAATGAAATGGCATTATGGCGAGAAATATTAAATGTAATCATTACAATTACATCGGCTTTCTGATATGATTACTGCCAGTGAGAGGTGTTTAAGCAGTTTCAATAAAGAAAAAAATAATGCAGAGATGTATATTCATTTACGGATACACATCTCTGCATTTTGTTTACGATTATAGCTATGCCTGCGCAGGATACAATCTATGATTCTGAACTTTGACTTGCAATTCTAAAAAGAATCCACTATCAGATTTTACCCATCAGGCACGTTCCTTCGCACCTGATTTTACTGTGAAAAATCCAAACTGCGCCGCAATCTTTTTCGCATAAGTCAGTGCAAAGAACAGGATAAAGCTGTCAATTGGCAGCATGATCACGTTTTTGATGACACGCGGGCCAAGCAGTGCGATAAAGCCTTTTCCGTAGAGCATGGAGATCCAGAGCGTATTCAGACCGCAGTTGATGACCAGCTTTACAAAAAACTCGGCGATCACGATACGCTTGATTGAGACCGGACGGCGATAGAGCAGGGTGCCGTAAATCAGACCGGAAAGCATGGCATTAAAGGTAAATCCAAAGAAAAATGGACCATCCGGCTTTAAGACATACTTTAAAAGATCGAGCGCACCGCCGAACAGGCATCCGACCGCCGGACCGAATAAAAATTCAACGATGCGGTTTGGCAGCCCGGAAAAGCCGATCTTGATGTAAGGACCGAGCTGGATGCTTGCGACCATACTTAAGACGATGGCGAGTGCAGCTAAGAGTCCGCAGAGCACGACCGTCTTTGTGTGGCACAGTTCCTGAAGTGATTGTTGATACAGTTCCTTTAATTTTTTCATAAAAAAAGCCTCCTTCCTTAGCAGTTTCCTAAAACCACATAGAGGAGACATAAATACCTTTATGCAGCAGCGGGATGCGAATTCTGTACCGCAAACAAAAGCAGCGCCTTTGTTTTTCGTCCGTGTGACAACTCCCTGTTCACATGGCACTTAACGCACAGAGTTCTACTCTGCTAATATGAAATATTAGTTTTGACAAGTTTTGTTATAGCATACTGATAAGGCTTTGTAAAGAAGAACTTATATTTTGTGATGTATTTTTAAATATTTCTGATAAAACAGATTCCTGTAAAGGCTGATGACGGATCAGGATTTCAGTGTTAGAATAAAAGGTATCATGAGCGTAAGCAAACGGCGAATTGGATCATGTGACGATTTTGCACATGATATGAATGAAAATAATGTGGGAGGAAGCATATGAAGCTGACCGGTATCCATATAAAAAATTTTAAAGCGATCCACGAGATGAAAATCGACAGCATCGAAAATGCATTGATTCTGGTAGGACAGAATAATACCGGAAAGACAACGATCTTAGAGGCAATCCGTGCGTCTTTTGGAGATTATCATATTTCTGCGGAAGATTTTGACGGTGACTGTGCCAACATTGAGATGGATCTGTCATTAGAATTTTCCATTGAAGATTTAAAATGGCTGCATCAGAACGGGGTGGTCAGCCAGTATAAAAGATATGAGACGTGGCTTGAGGATTTCTGTAAAAAGCTGCCATCATTTTCCGTGAACGAAGGAGAGTCAGGCGGTGTACTGCAGTTTACCTTTATCGCACACCGGGATGGCTGGGTGCGCTATCAGGATGGGGAGCACAAAAATAATTCCTGTATCCCGCAGGTGTTTCCGAAGATCTACTATCTGGATGCGGAGCGTGATCTAAACCAGCTGCAGGGCGACCTTTTAATGCTGCAGGAGGATGAACTGTTAAAACGGATGCGTGCGGACACCTGTATGTTCAATCAGGCAAAAAAATGCGGGCACTGCTTTTCGTGTATCGGTCTGATCGAGAAGAAAACACCGGCAGAGCTGGATGCATTTGAGACAGCGAAACTTTTGGACTACAAGTTATACCAGTTAAATCTGGACGAGTTTGCGAGAAAAGTAAATCAGAATTATAAAAAGAACGGCGGACAGGATGAGATCTTATACTCGATGAACCGGGATGTGGAGCGGATGTTAAAAGTTACGACCGAGATCCACAATCCGGCGCAGAACCTGACCAGACCGGTGGCAAAGATGGGAAAAGGCATGCGCAGTATTTACATGTTGTCGCTGCTTGAAACATATACGGGAACGGAAAGTCGGATCCCGAGCATTCTTATGATTGAGGATCCGGAGATATTTCTGCATCCGAAATTACAGAAAGTTTCCGGGGAGATTTTATACCGCCTGTCCAGAAAGAACCAGGTGATCTTTTCCACGCACTCGCCAAATCTATTGGCGAACTTTAACAGCAGGCAGATCAGACAGATTGTTTTAGACGGCGAAGGATATTCGAAGATGTGTGAAAAGACGGATGTGAGTGCGATCCTTGAAGATCTCGGTTACACGGCAAGTGATCTGATGAATGTGAACTTTGTATTTATTGTGGAGGGGAAACAGGACAAGAGCCGCCTGCCGCTTCTGATCCGGAAATATTATTCGGAGACTTACGATGAGAGTGGAAAACTCTCAAGAATTGCGATCATCACGACAAACAGCTGTACCAACATCAAGACTTACGCAAACCTGAAATATATGAACCAGATCTACCTGCGGGATCAGTTTCTGATGATACGCGACGGGGATGGAAAAGACCGTATGGAATTAGGGCGGCAGCTCTGTCGTTACTATGCGCAGCGGAATTTGGAGGATGTTGACACTCTGCCAAAGGTCCGGCCGGAAAATGTCTTGATTTTAAAATACTACTCATTTGAAAACTATTTTTTCAACCCCAAAGTGATGACCGAACTTGGTGTGGTCGAATCTGAGGAGACATTTTATGAGACGCTGTTTGAAAAATGGAAGGAGTATTTACACCGTCTTAGCAGCGGGAAACATCTGACGGAGGTGCTTGGATTTGAGATGCAGAGCATTTCTGATATCAAAGCACATATGGAAGAAATAAAAATCTATTTGCGCGGACACAATCTGTATGATATTTTTTATGGAAGATACAAAGATCAGGAAGAGGAACTCTTAAAACGCTATATCGATCTTGCACCGCGGGAAGATTTTTCCGATATTTTAGATGCAATCGATCATTTTATTTATTTTGAGAGCAGAAAACGAGAAAGGGATACAAAGTGAAATGAAACGAAATGGTGCAAATCTGACAGAAGGAAAGCCGGTCAAACTGATCCTGCAGTTTGCAATCCCGGTATTTTTGGGAAATCTGTTCCAGCTTTTTTATGGACTGATTGACACAAAGATTGTAGGCAGTACCCTTGGTGAGGGAGCGCTTGCGGCAGTCGGTTCCGTCTCGATCCTTTATAATCTGCTGACGGGATTTTTTAACGGTTTAACGCTTGGTTTTTCGGTCGTGACGGCAAGATATTTTGGGGCAGGGGACACGGAAAAATTAAAAAAGAGTGTTGCGGGATCGATTCTTTTAGGATTTGTGACGGCGGCGATACTGGTGACCGGCGTATTTGTATTTTTACGTCCACTCCTTAGCATCATGCATGTGCCGGCAGAACAGAAAGAGATGGCATATACCTATATCAGCATCCTGGTGCTTGGGATGTTTGTGACACTTGCCTATAATATGTGTGCAAATGTATTGCGTGCGATCGGAGATTCCATGACACCGCTTATTTTTCTGATCCTTGCGGCGGTGTTAAATGTCATTCTGGACTATGTATGTATTCTGGTATTTTCCATGGGTGTTGGCGGAGCTGCAGCGGCAACTGTGATTTCACAGGTGGTATCCGTGGTGCTCTGCGTGATCCATATCAAAAGACATTTCCCGATCCTTCAGGTGGAACGCAGACATTTTAAACTGGAAAAATCAGAAGTGCGTACGATGTTGTCCGGCGGGCTTTCCATGGGAATGATGTCGAGTCTTGTAAATCTTGGTACACTGATCTTACAGACCGGAATCAATACACTTGGAACTTCCGTGATCGTGGCACATACTGCAGCACGAAAGGTTTTTGAAATATGGGGACTGCCGGTCACGGTGCTGGGAGCGACCATGGCAACCTACAGCGGACAGAATTATGGCGCTGGTAAATATGACAGGATTACTTCCGGCTTAAAGGCGGCGCTGATGCTTGGCTGTGGCTGGGCGGTGATGGTCATGATCATGGCATATACGATTTCTACCTGTCTGGTTGGCTTTATAGCGAGTACGCAAAATGCAGAAATTCTATACTGGGGAACAACGTATCTGCGGGTTGATATGTTGTTTGAGATGGTCTGTGTGTGGATCGTGATCCTGCGCAACACGATGCAGGGAGTCGGAGATTATAAGACACCGATCTTTTCCAGCTTTCTGGAACTGGCATGTAAGATCGTGTTCACGGCGGTATTCGTCCGGTATTTCGGTTACTGGGGCGTCATCTGGACAGAGCCGGTTACATGGATCATTATGGTGATACCGTTAATTGTCATGCTGAAAAAAAATCCTGTATTTCACCAAAAGAAGACAGCTTAGAAAACATCAGTAGAATCGAAAAAACAGCAATTCGCATGGGAATATATCTCAGCAGCAAGTTGCTCAGAAACGAGGAATATTATGAAAAAACAAGTGAACTATATAGAGATTGCGAAAGAAACCGTGATACTGACGGCAGCGGTGGCAGTCATTGCGGCTGCAGTGTATTTCTTTTTGGTGCCAAGCCATACATCGGTCAGCAGTATTTCCGGTCTTGGAATCGTACTTTCTAATTTTATTCCACTGCCGTTATCGGCAATCACCATGATTTTAAATGTGGTGCTTCTGGTCATCGGATTTTTTACCTGTGGAAGGGAATTTGGGGTAAAGACCGTTTATACCAGCATTATGCTCCCCGTGTTTTTAGGGATATTTGAAATGGTTTTCCCGAATCTTGGATCACTGACGGATAGCCAGGAGTTAGATGTGCTGTGTTATATTTTAGTGGTCAGTGTGGGACTCAGTATTTTATTTAACCGCAATGCATCCTCCGGCGGACTTGATATCGTTGCGAAGATCATGAATAAATATCTGCATATGGATCTTGGGCGTGCAATGTCCTTATCGGGGATGTGTGTTGCACTTTCGGCAGCTTTCGTTTATGATAAAAAAACAGTGGTACTCAGTATTTTGGGAACCTATTTTAATGGGATCGTTTTAGATCATTTTATTTTTGATCATAATATCAAACGCCGTGTATGTATTATTACGGAAAAAGAAGAGGAACTCCGCAATTTTATTATTAATGATCTTCATAGCGGAGCAACCATTTATGAATCTATCGGTGCTTATAATATGCAGAAAAGAAACGAGATCATTACCATCGTGGACAAGAACGAGTATCAGAAATTGATGAATTATATGAATCATGAAGATCCGAAAGCATTTATTACAGTGTATTATGTGTCGGATATCAGGTATCAGCCGAAAGGGTAAGGTGCAGTCAGTGGAAAAATGGAGTATGACCATACACAGGTTATTCAGTAAAGATCCAAACGATGAAGAGGAGAACGTGACGCAAAATATTTATGTATTCCGGTTTATACTGTTTTGCATTATCGTTTACTCATTTGAGATGCTGTTAAACAGTGTTGATATTTTTATCGTTGACAAGACGATTTTTACAAGAGGGTATGTTACAGGATGTCTGTTTGCAGCTGTATATGTTTTGATTTTACTGCATCTTGGACTGGAGCATCCGCTGACGAAGTATGTCAGTATTACGGCGGTCAGCCTTATCATCATGGCTGCGAGTGTGTCCTTAACCTATCATATGATCATTATTATTATGATGCCGATCATCATAGCCGGTATGTACACGTCAAAGCAACTGTCCATATATACGTTTGTACTTACAGTGCTTTCCATTATTATCAGTACCTATGCAGGATATTATTATGGTGTGTGCGATGCCAATATGGTGCTTCTGACAACTACTTCTATGAATCATCTGGTTGAAAATGGAACTTTTTTACTGAATCAGGTAAATGAAAATCCGGGAGTCACGCTTGCACTGTATTATGTGCTGCCGCGGTGTCTGATGGCAATGTCGTTTGTCTATGTATCCAACATTGTAAATCAGGTAATCTGAAAATCACTGAAAAATGCGATGAAGATGGAAGAGAAGGCAGCGACGGATGAGATGACAGGGCTATACAATAAAAACAAGCTGCTTGCGACCATTGAGAAAAGAACATATGATTACCAGCAGGTTGCCATCGTTTACTGGGACATTAACCGTTTGAAATATGTAAACGATACATACGGACATTTTGCCGGAGATCAGATGATCGTAAAAGTGGCACAGTCAATACGGATTGCTTTAGGAGATGCAGGGATGGCATTCCGGTATGGTGGAGATGAAATGCTTGCGCTCATTCCGGGAGGAACCGGCGAAACTGCGGAAAAGATGATAAAAACCTGGAAACAGACACTTGCAGCGGTACAGGTGGACTGTGAGATACCGATCTCAGCGGCGGTTGGATATGCCATCGGCGAGCATGAAAAGTTAAAAAATGTGATTGCAGAGGCGGACAGAAATATGTATGCATGCAAACATGCAGGCAGAAATTCAACTGAAAAATAAAAATTTAAAAAAAATTCTTGACTTGAAGTCCACTTCATGGACTATACTCTTCGAAAAAAGGAGGTAATGTTCATGATGACAGAAAAAATGATAACATTAAATAATGGTGTGGAAATCCCACAGCTTGCACTTGGAACATGGATTGTTGATGATAACAAGGTTGCGGAACCGGTGAAGACAGCGATCCGTTTAGGATACCGTCATGTCGACACGGCACAGGAATATGCAAATGAAGTGATATGTTGTGAAGTGTAGATGTCAGATTTCCCAAAACAGTGTTGTTTAGCGGAAACCTCCATCTGCTAGTCAAATGCAAGCATTTGACTCTCGCGACATTCGCCAAATTGACACGCCAGCGTGTCAGCTTGGCTCATTGTTCGCGGATATAACACAACATAGGCGGCTGGCTCATTTGTGGTGAATGATAGATTGCAGATGTTGTATTAAGAAGGTGATACTCTTTTAATCGAAACTGTAAACATTTAGCACAAAGGAAGGAGCAGCGTATGGAGTTAACATATCATTGGGAAGGCGATGTATTGATTCCAGATTTGGAATTGGAAGATGGAAACAATTATCAGATTGGCAAATATGGCAGAATGTGACAGAGGTATTTGTTTGAAAATCATCATGCCATGTATACACATCTGGTTCTTACGGAAAAATTGTGGAAACATTTGGAAGAAGTAGATATGGAATGCAATGACATGATGGATATGCTTACGGTAAGAATGGCTGAGCGTGAAGGTGTGACGGAGCACTTGAAGTCAGTTGACCAGCTCGGATGGGTACGGAAAATGAATAGTATCCGGAGCAGAGCTGAGGAAGTAGTGTTGCATGATCTGATTTATATGGATTAAAAATAGCGGGAAATCTTAACTGGTTTCCCGCTGTTTGGCATATGAAAAAGTTCATAGAAAATTCAGTTGATTCCGTAAAGTTCCTCGCTTATAATGATATTGAGGCAGAGAACCTTTTGCGGAATCTTAGAAGTGTTATGCACAATACAAAAGGAGGGATGCCGACTTGAATACAGAAATAGCAAATGCTGTGAATGCAGCAGGAGATAAGGCACAATATGATACTCGTGTTAAAAGGTTACTGGCACAGAAGAGTATATTAGCACATATTCTGGTGAAAACAGTCGATGAATTTAAAGGAATGAAGCCGGAAGATGTTGTAAAATATATCGAAGGCGAACCGAGTATTAGCGTTGTTCCGGTTGAGCCGGGATTAGCAAATATGGAAAAAACAGATGCTACAGGACAGCGTATTGTAGGTCTTAATACAGAAAATGCTAAAATTAATGAAGGATTAGTCAGATTTGATATTATTTTTTATGTCCGCATGCCATCCATAGTTGGCAGGAAAAATGGACTTTCGCAGATTATTGTGAATATTGAGGCTCAGAAGGATGAGCCGACGGAATATAAAATTTTAAATCGGGCAATCTTTTATGTGAGCAGGCTGATTTCGTCACAAAAGGAAAGAGATTTTGTAAATACTAACTACGATGACATTAAGCAGGTATTCAGCATATGGATATGTATGAACATGGATGATAACAGCCTAAGCCATATCCATTTGACAAAAGATGAGATGTTAAAACCATGTAACTGGAAAGGTAATCTCGATCTGTTAAACATTGTGTTAATAGGAATCACAAATGAGATTCCGGAACATGATGAAAAATATGAAATGCACCGCCTGATTGGGGCTTTGCTTTCGAGTGAACTGAAAGAACAGGAAAAATTGGATATTATAGAACATGAATATAATATTCCAATCAGTCAAGAATTTAGAGAGGATGTGAGCATTATGTGTAATCTGAGTCAGGGTATTGAAGATAAAGCAATTGCTAAAATTGTGATGAATATGTATAAAATAGGTTATACACCAAATCAGATAGCAGATGCTGTTGGTGTGAGTGTTGATGAAGTTGAGGCGATTATTAAGAAAAAAGAGCCTGCAATGGCGTAAGCTTTATTAACCAAAAAGATCTAAAAATAAGACGGCAAATCGTCAACAAGTTGTTGATGATTTGCCGTCTTTGTTTGTATATAGGGGCTATTCCTCTTTTTTCTTAGCCCTTGTCTTATAGACATTATACTGATTCTTGCATTTCGGAGAGCAGAACTCATTTCCCTTACGGCTTGCGATAAATGCCCTGCCACAGTGCTTACACAGCTTCATATCGCAGTCAGAATCCGTAAGCATAAAAGAAAAGCACATCTGGATCATGACGAGCAGGGAATGGAAGTTCCATACGATGACCGGGGCATTTTCCGCTAATGAGATATGGTAAGTCGGGGATATTCCGCCAAATGCAGACATACCCTGACGATACAGGTTTTTTGTCTGTTCATCAAGACTGTCGTAGTTCATATAATATAAGAAACTTGTGGTAAAGGTAAATGCCCAATTTGCAAATTCTTCCTCGGTTCGTGCACTTTCTTCAAGACGGCTGATTGCCAATGCACGGGCTTCCCTGTGCAGCATAGTTTTCTCACTGGAAGAATCGTTGTATGCCGGTATTAAGTTTTGTTTGCGGAAAGCTTTTAGTTCCTCATATTTTGGCAATTTAATCAGTCCTTAAAAATTTTTTCAAAAATAATTTCAAAACACTTCCGATTTTGTAGCCGTATTTCTCCTATTAGTGAAGAGAGTAATCCTTTTTATCACTAAAGTAATTACAGAAAGGAGCAAAAAGGCTATGAAGTATGGATAAAATACAGCTTCGGTTACACGAAGCGGAAGCATGAAACAATTATAATTTTTATCAGAGAGAAAGGCAAGGATTGATTATGGAGGCAGAAAAACTAAATAATGGCGATAGAAAGTCCGGCTCATGTGAAGCTGGATTTTTTTATCGCAGGATTGGTGGGACAGTTTACAAAATCAGGGTATTAACGAGTGAAAACAGTACAGATACCTTTTCGGACAAGATTTCCCACATTATTTCAAGAGAGGCGCTGACAGAGAAAGCGGATTATGATAAGATAGAGCTACCACAAATGAGTCAGTTGCCGGAAGGGAGTTTGGCATGAACAGAACCAGACAGACAACTGACAAATCGAAAAACAGAATAACTGCTCTTTATGAGCGACTCTCAAGGGACGATGAGCTTGCGGGAGACAGCAACAGTATAGTGAACCAGAAGAAAATGCTGGAGGACTATGCAAAGAGTAATGGATATACCGATTTGGTGCATTTTACAGATGACGGATATTCCGGTGGGAATTTTGACAGACCGGGATGGAAAGAAATGCTCCGGCAGATTGAGGACGGAAGCATTGGCGCAGTCATTGTAAAGGATATGAGCCGAGTCGGCAGGGATTACCTACAGGTAGGATTTTACACGGAGGTAGTCTTTCGGGAAAAAGGTGTCCATTTCGTTGCTATCTCTAATGGTGTTGACAGTGATATTAACACCAGCAGCGAATTCGCCCCTTTTTTAAATATCATGAATGAATGGTATCTGCGTGACTGCAGCCGCAAGATAAAGGCGGTATTGCAGGCAAAGGGCAGGGACGGGAAACCAATTACCAACAATCCGCCATACGGATATATCAAAGATCCGGAAGATAAGAACCGGTGTGATATGTCAAAGCCATATGAATGGGCAGGAGTAAGTGTCGTAAGAATGCTTGAAAAACCGGAGTATATGGGAGATACTGTGAATTTCCGTACAAAGAAGCTTTCCTATAAGGATAAGACTGCTGTAAAAAATGATAGTGACGAGATAGTGGTCTTTACGGATACCCATGAGGCGATCATTGACAGAAAAACATGGTATATGGTGCAGGAGCTTAGAAAGACCAAACGCAGGATAAACACAGAGGGCGAGTCAAATCCGTTTGTGGGTAAGATTTTCTGTGCGGACTGCGGTGGAAAGATGCATTATCGTAATGAGGGAAAGCGTGCCGGAAGAAACTGGAGAGGACTGCCGGATGGCAGTGTCAGAACAACTCCAGCCTGTTATAACTGCGGCAATTATAATAACAGCCATGACCAGTCAGAAAAGGTCTGCTGTTCGCACAATATACAGGCAAAGGTGATTGACCAGTTTGTGATTGAAACCATTCAGTATGCGTGTAAAAGTGTAAGGATGGATGAGAGAGCATTTGTCGAAAGCATCCGCACCAACATCTGCAAGTTATCTGATCGACATAAAAAATGATGCAGATTAAGAGATCAGGGAAAATACAATAAAAGCAGGCTGCCCTGCTTTTACTGCTAAATCTCATTATTATTGATTGCCTGCATGACGATCTCTGCAGTAATCATGTCACTTTTTCTAGAGTCTCCAATCAGAAGACAACTATTGCATAGAATATCTGAAAAAGAAGGAAAAGAGCAGACTGGAGTATGAACGCATAAAGGCTGATATTGAACAGGAATCTGGAAGATATGATGATTATGCGGAATGGGATATATCTGATGTTAAGGAAAGTGTTGGTATAGACACAGCAGGGAGTGTTCAAAAGGAATATGAAAAGACAGAAGGGGATATCAGTGTATATGAGGGCTTTGACCGGTTCTGTGAGAAAGAGAACATTCGTGATGACGAGGAGGAAGTGTTCTATGGTGCTGCGTTTGATGAATTTAATCGGGAGTGGCAGGGAATAGCATCAGAAGAACAGACAGAACCGACTTCCCATAAAGAAGAGCAGGAGATACCACCAGATTATACGAAGATGTCAATGCAGGAGCGTGTCAGACAGCTTCCGCCGCCAACAGAGGACACGTCACAGGAGTTTGAAGCATATAAGAACAGGATGGGATATGATGCGGCTAAGATGAAGAGTATCCGTTATAAGATGAGTGTATATGATGAATTCTTAGAGGAACTGGAAGCCAGAAAGAAATACCATGGAACGAAGGCATATGGCAGACAGGGTACAAGGAAACGAGGCAGAGAGGGAAGGTAAAAATAATTTTGATGACCATACCATATCGGCAATTATAAAAAGTGCCGATATGGTATAATAGAAAAACAAAAGTTATTACAGGGAGGAGAATGGATTGTTAGAAGTAGCAATATGCGATGATGATAAGGAAGATCTTGACAAAGCGGCGCTGATGCTGGATAAAATTCTTTCAGAATATCAGGTTCAATATCAGATTCGGTCATTTCTATCGGCGAATGAGCTGCTGAACAATAATGACAAGATTGATATCGGAATACTGGATATTTCCATGGAAGAACTGGGCGGAATTACGCTCGGAAGAAAGCTGAAAGAAAAAAATCATGATATAAAAATTATATACATTACCAGTTATGAAGAATACATGGCACAGGCGATTAATAAGGTACATGCGTTTTCTTTTTTGTGTAAACCGATCAATGAAGAAGAAATGAAAACGCAGATTATGGAAATTCTGGGGAAGGAGAAATGTCCGGAAATAGAAAAGGAATTTGAAATACTAGATGAATCAGGAACAAAAGCAGGTTGTGTGCGTTTGAAATTAAACGAGATATTATATTTTGAGTACATAAAAAGATCCAGAAAAGCAGCAATTATTCTGGAAGATTGCAGATATGAATGTGAATGTACATTTGAAAACCTTGTGGAAGAATTACAACCATATGATTTTGCGGTAAATCACAGAGGCTGTCTTGTAAATCTGAGACATATTGAGAAGATACAGGGATTTCATATTTATCTGGACAATGGGAAAGAACTGTCCCTTGCGCAAAAAAGAAGCTCTGATTTCCGGGAAGAAATGAATAAATTTTTGCAGAAAACCCAGAGGAGAGAATAGAAGATGGATAAGATTTTACTTGCGATATGTAATGGACTTTCCTGTTTTATTATCTGTACAATTCTTTTTCAATTTATGAATGAAAGATATAAGAAAAGTTACAGCAATAAAACTTTGTACATAGCGGCAGAGATAGCGATGGGAATCACTGCATTTGGCATAAATATGCTGAACTTTGCAATATTGAATCTGCTGATATGGTTTGTTGGAGTTGGTGTAACGGTATATTTTCTGTATTACGAAGATGCAGACAGACCAATCCGTAGAATCACTGAGTGTGAAGTACTGGTTTTATGTATGTCTGTATGTGAAACGCTGGGAGTGCTTCTGTTACACTGTTTTTTGCAGATTTGTGGAATATCAAATATTGATGTTGTCATGCAATATTGTCTGGAAGTGACATTTTCAAAACTAATAATGATATTCCTATACTATGTTTTGATAAACAGATTGATAAAAAGGACAGAAGCAGCCTGTTCCAGAGAACAATATATCATATATGGAATCCTGTTTTTTTACAGTCTGGTCAATATGCTTGTGATTGTGCAGAATTTCAGGGATGGGCAGAAAAGCTATCTGTCAGCGGTAAATATGGGCTGCATCGTTTTGGCTGACCTGTATCTTTTGTATTATGTCAAAATGGCAGACGAAAAGAGATACTATGAAAACCGCGTAAAGGCATTGGAGCAACAGGCAAAAATGCAGTATGAGTATTATCTTGCACAGACTGAAAAATATAGTCAGACAGTACGGATATTACATGATGTGGATAAGCATATCAGGGCTATCGAGAATTTGTATGGAACAGAGAGGGAGCATACGGCTGGCGAATATGCAGAGGCAATCAGAAGTACACTGGCACCACTGATTCCTATATCTTACACAGAGAATCCGATATTGAACATTTTGCTGACAGATAAAAATGCTGTCATGCAGGAGAAAGGGATACATTCGGACATTAAGATAGACAATGTAGACTTATCTTACATAGAGCCGATAGACATAACAACTATTTTCGGGAATCTGCTGGACAATGCGATTGAAGCTGCCGCAAATGCTGACGGAGACAAATACATTTTTATTAAAATCAGTGCCTATCATAAGATGACGGTAGTTCATATAGAAAACAGTTGTGGAAAGGTAAAATGGAAAAAACGTATGCCGGTATCAGATAAGGGAAAAGGCAGAGGGATAGGACTCTTAAATGTGAAACAGAGCATAGATAAGTATGATGGGGATTTACAATTAAAACAGGATGGAAACAGATTTGTAGCAGATTTGTTTCTGAATTCATGAAAAGGGCGTTTTCGTCCTTTTTTTGTGCTCAAATCGTAGTTGGTGCAAAAAAATCGTAGTTGGTGCAGAGCGTATAAAATATGTGAAGAATAGTGCCGATGAAATTATAAAAGAATGGAACATGATATAAGTCATATTAAGGATATAGGTGATATTATGAATATTTTTTTTAACAGCCGAATTTATACCAATCAGTCATTCGTTAATGCGCTGTTTGGAAAACAACAAAAGACTACAAGAAGTCAAGATGCTGGTTGCAACGGTACAAGAGATACTTTAACGATAAGCGCATCAGGAAAGGAAAAGCTTGTAAAAAATACGAAAGGAAGAACACATAATACAAATGTTGACAAAAGTATTGATTTGAAATCCTATATAGCTTCAGCCCAAAAAACAAATCAAAAAATAATTGATAATGCAGGGACACAGATTAATGCGAAAACAAGTGAATATATGAGTACAGGTAAGGCTTTTAGGGGAGACAGTTATGAAGATTTATAATAATATGAATATTACATATTCTGCAATCGAACAAAACAGCAGAAAAAATACAAAGCAAAATATTCCGGCAGATTTAGAAAAGAAAATGACACAGTACACAGATACACTTTCTATTTCAAAGACAGGGCAGGAAATCTTTAAGCATTTATCATCAGTTAGTTTTATGGATTATGTCAATCGGTTTGAAAATGAAGTAACAGAGGTATTTGCAAAGGAAGATACGACACAGGGGGTGAAGTCAGATACTTTTGAACATCATGTAAACAGAATGGCAACAGCATATAACAAAATGAAAAACAGCATTGAAGAAAAATATGCGGCACAAGATTATGAGCAAGAGTATTATGTGACGGAATCGGGCAAAATTGAGGAATTAACCAAAGAAAAAGAACTGGATATGCTAAATCAGGCATATGAAAATCACAGTAATTTTATGGCAACTTCCACAGAAATCTGGTCAGAATTACAGGATTTTACACCATCGGTAGTTTACCATAAAGGAAGTGAACAGACAGCAAATGAACAGAACATAGGTGAGAACCAGGAGAATACTGCAAGATCTAAAGAAAATGGGGTTATCCAAAATTCGGCATATCAGGCATTTTTATCCGCCATCCAGTCGGATAACCAGAAATTATCGCAGCAGTATTCGGGTGATTGGAAAGATTTAAGGCTAAATCTGAATGTATCAGATGGTGATCGGAAAATGCTTAATGGTATTTGGGATTATTATGCTATGGAGAGTGAATAGATTCCGAATGACAGAGGAATGAAAATAATTGGAGGAAACGAAAATGAGTATAGCAGGAATTAACGGTTATAATTATTCAAATTATTATACAGGAACAAAAAGAAACACTGCGAAAGCAAACGGTATGAATTCCGGTTTGTTATCAAATGTAAGTAGTACATCTTCTAATATTACATTACATATGTCGGGAACAGGAGATAGTGGAAATGCATTAACAGCAGTAGGATTTCCGGATGGCAGTAGTGCATCTGTATATAAATCAGATGCATATGATTCGGCAAACCTAGAATACAGGGTAAGATATTGGGACAAAGAAGGAAATTACACAGATACAAATGTACAGATAAATGATGTTGATCCAAGAAATGCAAGTTATTTGGAAATGCTTGCATATACAACATATAGTGATGTAGAAGGCTTTACGAAAAATGCTTTTGGAGATTTCATGAATGCGGCTGGTGGTGTGAATGGCAACATCACTTATGATTCTGACAGCATAAATGAAAAGAAAGACTATATGAGCATGATTGAAGAATTTATGGAGTTACAATATGATTCGAACAACTTATCAGGTTATCTGTCATATAAGGAATTGTATGATTACATAAATGACAGAACAGAGAGGTGATTCAATTAAATGGAAATATCAAATAATTATAGCACAGCAAAAGTGTGGAACACATCGAATAAAAATGTTTCTAAATCTTCTGAAAAAAACAAATGGAAATTAACGGATTCTTTAAAAGAGAAGATTGTTGATCTGGCAAAAAAAGATGCACAGGACAATGTATATATGGGAAATGCATTTATGAATTTGAGAAAGACGGAAGTAAGCAAAGTAGCCCCGAATAGAGCTGCTTTAATTGGAAAGTTTAGTCAATCAATGAATTCAGGTAATATGTCAGCAATGAAAGAAGTTGAGGAAGCAGACAAAAAATGGCTCTGTATGTTGTTTGGAATACCTTATGAGGCAAAATATCAGGGAACAGGGACAGGCTCGGCAATTCATGTATACAATGAAGATGGCGAAGAAGTTTTGACCTATACAGGGGGAGTAGGCTGGCAGGAAAAAGAAACAAAAGCAGAGTCACAGGTTCATTCAGCATTAAAAATGACATATTATGAGGCATTTAGTGAGGCGAGAAAAGTATTAAATAGTGAAGAAAAGGCTGGCAGTATAAACGAAGACATAATATCACAAGGCAACTTCGATATGAAAGCGTAAAATGTGTGATTTAATAATGTGTCTTATATGGGAATGAGCAATGTATGGCAATGTTCAGGGAACAAAAAATCTAATGAGTCATTATGAAAGTGACGGTGATTATGTTAATTATAAAGTGTCACGTGATTAATAAGGAGGACTTGCACTATGCAGATTAATGCTAATTATTCTGTGAATGGCGTGCCGTATGATAATAAACGTAAGCAGAATAATATCCCTCAATTTAGTACGGAATGTGCGGTTCAGGAAAATGAAAATATAAATCCATATATGGCAGAACCACTGGTATATGTATGTGACTGTTATCAAAAATTTAATGTAGTGACAGGGATGCCCAAGAGTAACTTCGGAGATTCTTTTGGCTATGATATGCAGAAAGATATATCCAGTCATATGACCGATTTTTATGCCGGAAAGGTGAGCAGGGATGAACTTAATTCCTATTTTGAGGAATGTTGTACTTCCATGCGTACCTATCGGACAAGTCAGCATCAGACATCCGGAACCAATGAAGCAGATAATACACAAATCGTAAGTGAGATGTATGAGGTATTTGCAAAAGAAAATGCAAGGGCAGCAAGTCAGGCAAACTATCAGGAAGGAAAAGCATTGAATGAGAAATACTATTCTGATAGTCACAGTGACTGGACTTATTATAATTCAGATTATTACTATCAATGCAATGAAACCAATGCGGCATTGAGGGAATCTGTCAAGCAAATGATCGAAAAATGGGATTTGGATGAGATTGACTGTGATAAAATCGAAGCAAATTCCAGTCTTACATTAGATGGTGGTTTTGATTTTAACAGCACATGGAATTTTGAGTTTAGAAATCAGGCTGGCAGGAGTAGTCTGGCAAAGGAATCAGCGATACCGCCTGAGAATTTTAAGATGTTTTTCAAGGAACAGGTAACATCTTTTACAGAGGACAATAAATTTAATGGAAATCTGAAAATAACAATCGGAGAGAATAATTACGATTTAAAGGTTCCATTTCAGACGTTACGCACCGGATCGGAAGGGGAAATTTGTAATGTCTGGGATTTGATGGAAGATTATTATCCGAAGTCAGAAGATACCTCTAAAGTTAAAAATTTCCTGGGGAATATGTCTGTATTTACACGGTGGTATGCATATGAAACAAGAATTAATGACATATTTGGTGATTATGAAGTGTCACATAAGGAGTTGAGTTAATGGGTATATCATTGTCAGGTATAGGAACTGTTGGAAAAGAGCAATTAATTTCCTCATGCAGTAACGGAGAACCGAATTGGCTTTATATTCCAACAAAAGGGAAAAGTTCAAAAACGCATGCGGAATTTGTTAGTGAAATTAAAGAACTGGCACGACGAGCAGCTACGACAGCAAATAAGACAGAGTACGAATATATTTCCAGACAGGTTCTTGGTTTACGGGCAGAATATCTATCAGATGTTGCACCTGATAGAAAACAATTATATGAACAGGCTAAAAATACTATAAAAAAACAAACTGGCAATCCGAAATGCAAAGGATGTGGAGAATTATCATTATTGGATTTTTTGGAGAAGGCAGAAGGAAAAAGCAGTAATTTTGCTGAAAAGAAGTTTGCACTGGCGGTAGGAGGAACATTGAATTGTCCAATTCTAACTACTGGTGGTTATGGTGCTGAAATTCAGTATCAGGGAGTAACGGTATTATCTAATCTCGGAAATGGCTGGGGCTATGAGATGACACCAGCGGAACTTGCAAAAAAAGATGAATTTTATTCTATTTATTGGAGCGAATATAATTTCGTAAAAGAGAATGGAAGTTCAGAATTGAGAGAGATGCCGGATTATTTGGATCAGGATAGACCTTCTTTTGAAGCCAGAGCATAAAATAAATATTGTACGCAAGAAAAAATGAGCATAGGAGTAGTGCCAGGTGGCACTTTTGATTTTTTAAGTGAAGTCCAGAACTTTATGATAAGATTCATAATCGAAACAATTATGCCGATATATAGAAAAGAACAGGTAAACGGATTTACGATGTGATATGTACAAGGAGGACAACGGATATGTCAATGAATGTAAGCACAACCACGGCTGCTTATGCAAATTACCAGAACAACTACAAGACTGGTACAGCAAATAAGAAAAAAGAAACAGCACAAACAACAGAAAATACGAAATTAAAGGAAAATACAACTGAAAGCATCGCTGAAAAAAATCTCAGTAAAGCGGCACAAAAAATGCTGGAGAATTTGCGTGGATCAAGAAACGACATGGATTTTATGGTTGCCGATTTTGAAAATGGTGATAATGCCAAAGATATTTTAGCCCAAAGTGATAAGGAGTATACGGTTATTTTCTCAAAGGAAGAAATGGAGAAGATGGCGTCTGATCCGAAATATTATGCAGAAAAAATGCATAGCATTGAGGGAGCTTTGCGTATGTCAGATGAAATCAATGCCCAGTTCGGATTTGAAAGAACATTCGGTAAGACTAACGGCAATGCAGATGCTGATACAAAAATAACAAAATTTGGCATCTCTTTTAATAGTGACGGAACTACAACCTTCTTTGCACAATTGGAAAAATCATCAGCCAGTCAGAAAGAATATCTTGAAAAGATTCAGGAAAAGAAAGCTGCTGAGAAGAAAGAGGCAAAGAAAAAGGAACAGTCAAAGCAAACCGAAGTAAGAAAAACTATGGTTCAGGCAAATTCAAAAGAAGAACTTTTGGATAAGATCAAAAACATTGACTGGGATTCTATCAAACCGGAGGAGAATAAAATCGGTGGAAGGTTTGATTTTTCAATCTAGTGAATTTGGAACAGATGAAATATATGCCAATATGGAGGAATATATTATGCAGATAACAAGAGATAATTATTCGCAATATGCTCAAATGGTTCAGCAGATGTTCAGAAAAAAAGCAAGTTCAAATGATCCGTTAGCACAATGTGATTATGGTAATTTCTCATTAAGATTTAAGCCTGTGGACATTAATTTTACCAAACCAAACTGGGATACTATCATGACAAAACGAGATAAACCAGCGATGTCAGAGGAAGAATTTGACGAAGCAATAAAAGAACTTGCAAGAAAAGAGTTTGCTACTGGAAAAAGGGATGATGATGCTTATCGAAAATTGTGTATGCAGCATGGAGAAACAGTATCTCCTGATAGAAAGGCTATATATGAATCAAGCATGAAAAAAACTGGTGGCAAAATGAATGCTGCATGTATGTTTTGGGATTCAAAAGGTAATAAAACGCTTTCTTATAATCCAGAGTCAAGAAACTGGAAAGCTATAAGTACAGATGAAGAATTTGCAAGAGCAAGAGTGTTTACATCAATTTATAATGATGAGTTAGCTCGTTTGAAGGAAGAGTATGGCGAAAAAGCGAAAGGAAATGTTTCTTATAGCAAAATAAAGGTAGATATATCCGCAGAGGAATCAAAGGAAAAGAACAATAATGAAGGAAATACTATTGATTTGCAGATTTAGATTGTTGATTGCGTTTTAGTAAATAGTAGATAAAAAACGGAAAGATATTCATCGCTGGTAGCGGCATTGAGTTCATAAATTACTACTACTCTAGATAAAAGTAGTATTCCGATAAGTTAAAAGATAAAGCAGATGCAAATAGACACGAATCCCAGCGTATACCAATGAAGGAGTTTATTTCATTTCTTTAATAGTGCAGACATGACTAAAAGACAGGGCAGTGAACCAATAATGGTTTACTGCTCTTTTCACAACAAAAAAAGGTCATTTCACAACAACTGTGGCAGATATAATCTGTTCGTCCGATATAATAAATATATTTATCAGACAAAAAGGAAGTGGCAAAATGCAAATAGCTATCTGTGATGATGAAGTATCTATGGTTCAGATACTGGAAGAAAAGATAAAAAAGTTATTGCCGGATGCGGTTATAGATAAATATTTATCGGGTGATGAACTGATCGCAAGTGGCAGTAAGCCGGATATTCTTTTTCTGGATATTCAGATGCCGGGAATGGATGGGATGGAAACGGCAAAGATGCTTCGTCAGGACAATGAGAATATGATACTCATTTTTGTGACAGCAGCAGAGGAGTATGTTTTTCAGGCATTTGATGTCGGAGCATTTCATTATCTGGTTAAGCCATTTTCCGATGAGAAATTGAAAGAGGTTGTGACAAAGGCAGTCCATAACATAAAAAGGAGTTCCAGACTTGAAAAAGACGAAAAGTATATTATGGTACAGACCGCCGGAAGTCATATAAAAATTTTCCTGCGTGATATTGTGTATGCCGAGGTGTATAACCGGAAAGTTATTATCCATACACGAAGTACGGATATTGAATACTATGGTAAATTACAGGAATTAAGTGATATGGCAGGAACAGATTTTTTCCGAACACACAGAGCCTATCTTGTACATTTTAAATATGTAGAAAAATATGATGCAACTTGTGTAACTATGAAAAATGGAACTGCATTGATTGCAAAAAAGAATTATCCGGAGTTTGTGAGGAGGTATCTGAAGTATAACCAGAGGAAAGGAAATGAAGTCAGATGAGTTTAGTGGAAAGATGTTGGATGATCACATCGAAGTTTTCTGTTATTGCAATTTTGATTATTACAGGAATCTGTTTTGGTGTTTTTGTATATCCATATATGAAAAAGAAAAGGGAAGCTGCTCTGGTCAGTATTGTTTATATTGGAATTATGTCTGTGCTGTATCTGATACCGCAGCAGATTGGCAATTTTTCTGCATATATGCTGGGGGTTGTGGCTGCATTTCTTGTGATGTATGTACAGGACAGAAGAAACATCTATCAGAAAATATTTCTTGCAGTGACATTTTTTTCTATCCGTTGGCTTGCGGTTGCAATGGCAGACAGACTGGATGATTTTATCACAAAAGCTCTGGTTTTTGGGAATACGATTGCAGGAAGACAATGGCTGCAATATGGACTTTATGCTGGAACGAGAATTCTGGATATTGTGCTTTGTATCGTTTTCCTTGCAGTTGCAATCGGTCTGATCAATAAAGCATATGTATACAAAAATGATGAAATGAACGTTAAAGAGCTGGTAATGCTTATCATTCCTTCTCTTGTGGGAGTTACAGGATATGGCATTCTGCAATATTATCTGAATATTTATGAAAAAGATACAGGAAAGAGCCTGACAGATACCTATGGATTTTATGGAGCTTTAAGCTTCGTGCATTATTTTATCTCTATCATAGCAATTCTTGTTATGACTACGATGTTTCAAAACTGGAAGGTGGCACAGGAAGAACAGACAGGGCAGGAGCTGGTATTAAATCAGGTCAGTGATATGAAAAAGCATATCGGGGAAGTGGAAAAGCTGTATCAGGATATCCGCAGCCTGCGTCATGACATGGGGAATCATATACAGATGCTGGAACATCTTGTGGCAGAGAATCATATGGATGATGCAGCAGAATATATGGAGCATTTGAAAAAGGAGTGGAATGAAATATCTCCTGAGATTAAAACGGGGAGTCCTGTCATTGATGTGATTCTGATGGAAAAGTTAAGAGAAGCAAAGGAAAAGCAGATTCGTTTTATATCAGATTTTCATTATCCGGGGGATACGAAATTAAATGCATTTGATTTAAGCGTGATCTTAAACAATGCACTGGATAATTGCATGGAAAATGTAAGTGGAGAAAATCCTTATATCAGTATCTCTTCTTTTCGGAAAAACAGTATTTTTATGATAACCATAAAGAACAGATATGAGGGAGAGTTAAATTATAAGGACAGTGATCTGCCAGAAACAACGAAATTCGGGAAGGAGCATGGAATTGGACTGCATAATATCCGGAGGGTTGCAAGGATGTATATGGGAGATATATCTTTAGAACAGGAGAATCAGGAAGTGGTTCTAAGTATTATGTTACAGGTAGAATAAGGACAAAAAGCACCTTCGAGGTGTTTTTTATTTGCTTTACAACAAAAAAAGGGCGGTTCACAACATCGCTGTTTATTGTAAAGAAAGATATGCCGAAAGAATCAGTAAAGAGAAATCATGTTGTACAGATTTTTAAGGAAACGGATTTCAGAATTTAAGCTCAAGGAGGCCAAATCCTCTCCTCGCCATGGGGCTCGGATTTTGCTTCGCAAAACAAGGAGGATTAAAATGAGAATCAATGGATTTAGTGGGACAAATACGCAGACAGGAACAATGGGAATGACACAGGGGAATGATTCTGTAAGTAAAAATATTCAGAATCAGATTGCAAATGCACAGCAGAAGCTACAGGATTTATCTTCGAATGAAGAAATGTCATTAGAGGATAAGATGAAAAAGCGTCAGGAGATACAGCAGGAGATTAACAATCTCAATCAGCAGTTAAGACAGCACCAGATCGAGCAGAGAAATAAGCAGCAGAGTAAAAATTCGTCATCTATGGATGATATGGTGGCTGGAACAAGTAACACTTCTAAAAAGAAAGACACTGGATTGTCACAGGCAAGTATGCAGGCGATGATCTGTGCAGATTCTTCCATGAAACAGGCAAAGGTGCAGGGAAGTATGGCAACACAGATACAGGGACGTGCCAGTGTGCTTGAATCTGAAATCAAACAGGATGCCGGAAAAGGAAATACTGAGAAGAAGGAAGAAGAACTGGCAGAGCTGCAGGCAAAGGCACAGTCTGCGACAGCAGCACAGATGTCTACACTTGCAGATGCAAATAAATCAGTAGAAGAAGCTGCAAAAGCGGATAACAGCAATACAGAAGACACTGCAACAAAGAACAATACTGATAAATCCGAGAAAACACAGGAATCTGCGGGGGCTGCGGCAGAGGAGACAGACAGCGTAAAGAATACGGATATCAAAGGGGAAACACAGGTGACAGTAGAAACACCGACTCTGGAAAATGCACAGAATGCAACACAGCAGGCAGTGTATACACCGATTGATATTCGTTTATAGTTGGTAAAGGAGAATGGTATTATGTCAGAGATTAAGAGTTTTAGTGATTACACAAGTAAATATAACAGCAATGTAGATTATTCCGCATTATTTGGAGGAACTTCCGACAGTTCATCCGTAGGAAACACCAATATGCTTTCTGATTATGCTGCGATTAAAAACGGAAGCTATGGAAAACTTATGAAAGCATATTATGCAAAGCAGGATGCAGAAAAATTATCGGGGAAAGGCGATACTTCACAGAAGCTTACACTGATGAAAACAAGTGCGGATTCCCTGAAAAAATCAGCAGATGCACTAAACGATGCGTCACTCTGGGAAAAAAAGAAAATAAAAAAGAAGGATGAAAAGACCGGGGAAGAAACAGAGGTAGAGGATTATGACTGGGATGCAATTACCAAAAAAGTGAAATCTTTTATTGATGATTATAATGATGTTGTTAAGGAGGCAGGAGAATCCAATACAAAAGATGTCCTTAGAAATGCTTCATGGATGACAGGCATGACAGACAAAACCAGTCATTTACTTTCTAAAATAGGTATTACCATAGGAAAGGGTAACAAGCTGGAGCTGGATGAAGATGAATTGAAGAAAGCAGATATCAGTTCATTGAAAACGGTTTTTACAGGTTACAATTCCTTTGCAGGCAAAACAGCCCAGAAAGCAGCTGGTATATCAAATGCTGCGAACCGCGCAAGTGCGACTTATACAAACAATGGTACATATTCGAAAAAGGATTCCTCTCTAACGTCAAGTAAGATAGATAAGGAAGTATAGTATGTTAAGCCTAAATGACAAGAAGAAAAATCTTTTGTATTAATTTGTCGGGAAGGAGGAACCAGATGAGTTTTACAGTCAATTTATCCGGTGGAGGTTTACTGATAAATAGATTTAATAGTTCTAATATGTTGAAAAGTACACAGGAAAAATTGCAGCGACAGCAGGAACGGGATAATAAGGTGGCTTTTTTTGAAGCACAAAAAGAAAATTTGAAAAACCGAAAGGCTGACAGTTTGGAAGAAATCTCTGAAAAGCTGGAAATGTTTCATAATTATGAGGATGAAATTGCGGCAGCAAATCAGGAGTATAATAATTCACAGATGTTTCATGTCATGGACGAGGCAGAAGAACATGGCGAAAAGATTGCGGAAGCTGCTGAGAGGAATAAGCCTAAAACAGAAGAAGAACGAAAGGAAGAAATGGTGGATGAAGCTCTTGGAACAGAGGAAAACAAGGGCATGATGTCTGAAATCATGGACGAACTTTCGGAGACAACCGAAGAAATGACAGAGCAGATGACGGAAAAAACTGTGGAGAATATGGAAGAACTTCCAGACGAGGTTTTGCAGGAGCAGCTTGCTACAGATAGTTTAGGGGCAGCAGAAATGGTACAAACAGACACAATTAAAAGGTATGTGCCGATTGATATTAGAGTCTGATGGTATTTATCTGGGAAGGAAACAGCTATGAAGATTTACAATAATACAAATATTACATATTCTGCAATCGAACATAACAGCAGGAAAAATACAAAGCAAAATGTTCCGGCAGATTTAGAAAAGAAAATGACACAGTATACAGATACACTTTCCATTTCCAAAACAGGGCAGGAGAGCTTTCGACATTTATCTTCTGTCAGTTCTATGGATTATCAGAACCGTTTTGAGAAGGAAGTGACGGATATATTTGTCAAAGAAGATACAGAGAGTGTAAAAACTGATTCCTTTGAACATCATGTAAACAGAATGGCAGAAGCATATAACAAAATGAAAAACAGCATTGAAGAAAAATATGCGGAACAAGATTATGAGCCGGAGTATTATGTGACAGAATCGGGCAAAATTGAGGAATTAACCAAAGAAAAAGAAATGGATATGCTGAATCAGGCATATGAAAATCACAGTAATTTTATGGCAACTTCAACAGAAATCTGGTCAGAATTACAGGATTTTACCCCATCGGTAGTTTACCATAAAGGAAGTGAACAGACAGCAAATGAACAGAACATAGGTGAGAACCAGGAGAATACTGCTAAATCTAAAGAAAAGGGGGTTATCCAAAATTCGGCATATCAGGCATTTTTATCCGCCATCCAGTCGGATAACCAGAAATTATCGCAGCAGTATTCGGGTGACTGGAAAGATTTAAGGCTAAGTCTGAATGTATCAGATGGTGATCGGAAAATGCTTAATGGTATTTGGGATTATTATGCTAATAAAAGGTAATGAAAGCTTTGTAATACGAAAGGAGATGTTAGTATGGCAGTTACAGGTGTAAACAATTACTCTAATATTTACACAAATGCTTATACCGGTAATATACAGAAAAATAATGCTAAGGAAACCACAGAAAAGCAGGTTGTGGAGCAAACAGAAGATGTAAAGACAGGGACAACCCGAAAAACTGCAGCGGATGAACTTTCCTATCTTTCTAAAAAAAATTGATAATTATAGTTTTGTATCAGCAAATTATAGTCCGGGGATGAAATATGGTAAATCAACCACCACGAATGTAGCGATTTCTCCTCAGTTTTTAACAAAAATGGCAAATGATTCAGACTTAGAAGATGAGTACATAAAAGAAATTGGTAACATGAAAAAACTAGATGAGCAGTTTGCAAAGCAACAAGCAGATATTGGATGGAGAGTTGAACAGGGATGGGCAATAGATAAAGATGGAAATATTAGTTCATGGGCAATAGGACATAAAGATTCAAAAGTAAAATCCTTTCTCCAGAATATGAGTGAAAAAGCCGAAGAAATCCTACAGAAGCAGTTGGAAAAAGCAAAGGATACAAAGGAAGAAAAAGAAGTATTCTCGATGAAAAAGCATAAAGAAGTTATAAAAAAGAACAAGGTTGATTTGAAGGTGTAAATAATCAGATTCGAAGTATTATGCAGAAAAAATGCATAGCATTGAGGGAGCCTTGCGTATGTCAGATGAAATCAATGCTCAGTTCGGATTTGAAAGAGTATTCGGTAAGACTAACGGCAATGCAGATACTGATACAAAAATTACAAAATTTGGCATCTCTTTTAATAGTGACGGAACTACAACATTCTATGCAGAGTTAGAAAAATCATCAGCCAGTCAGAAAGAATATCTTGAAAAAATTCAGGAAAAGAAAGCTGCTGAGAAGAAAGAGATAAAGAAAAAGGAACAATCCAAGCAAATCGAAGTACGAAAAACTACGGTTCAGGCAAATTCAAAAGAAGAACTTTTGGATAAGATCAAAAACGTTGACTGGGATTCCATCAAGTCGGAGGAGAATAAAATCGGCGGAAGATTTGATTTTTCAGTTTAGTTTATTCAGATGAGAATAGAAGCAATTTCATAAAATCTTACATACACACTTGACAATATTCCGCCGAGCGCGGCGTCGGTGAAGGGGTTCGCACCTGTGGTGTGCCAACAGAGGTATCGCGGATGCACTCATGGAAAAAATGACACCTTTAATAATGAAGAATAGTGTACAGAAATAGCAAATGCTGTGAAATCAATGGTGTAAATATCAGAAATAAGGAAGCTAAAAGTTGGGCGGCAGATTAGTTAATAATTTGCCGCCTATATACATTTCTCTCCTTTATACCGATACATCAATAGAATTATGAACGAGTCTATTACCATTTTGGACAAGTGTAGCTTCTACGGATTCTCTTGTGACATTATCAAGAATGCTTGCATCAAATGCTTGTCCGGGCTTCCAATTTGGATTGGCTGATTTTACTGCCGCATACATAGCAGCTCTATACTGTCCTTCATATTGTTCTAAAGTCCATGTACCACTTAAACGCTTATCTTTGCTGACACTTAACTGATAATCTTTGAAAATATCGGAACGTTTCGTTGTGTCACCATTTGAAAGACCTTTTTCCTGAATAAATTCCCGCTTCACATTATCAAACATTTTTTGACGATGCTCTTCGGATATATTTGTAAGTTTCTGCCATGATGTACCTTTTCCAGTAACATCCATACCTGCAACACCATTTGAATTTAATAAATCTCCGTCCGAATCAAACTGCTTCATCAGATTTTTAATAATCGTATCCCTTCCACCGAATATTTCATATATCATCTTTTCTTCCGGAGACATCATGGATTCATTTTCAATTACTCCAGATAACCAGCCTTTTTCTTTCAATGCCTTATACTGTTTACTATTTGTATTGATACTATTATAGGTATTACCTAAACCGTTAATATTCATTGACATATAAAAGCCTCCCTGCAAATAAATTCAAAATCCGTTTAGAATCAGTACTATATAATATATCATCGCAAATTCCAGAAAATTAATAACACAGTATATAATATAAAATGCTTTTCCCGATATAATTAGGTAAGATTTATGATTGGAAATGAGGAAAAGCATGAACATATGACTTTATAGAATGTGCGTATAATCATAAAAAATATGGTTATAATACTTGCGTATAATCAAAAAACAATTTACAATATGCGTATAATCATAAAATATAGAACAAATATATATGCGCATAATCTGGAGGAGCTATGATATTAAAAAGAAAAATATATAAAAAACTACTGGAATGGAAAAAGGAGTGTCAGGGGAAAAAAGCTTTACTGATAGAAGGTGCCAGACGTATTGGAAAGTCTACCATCTGCGAAGAATTTGGAAAAAGCGAATACAAAAGTTTTCTTCTGATTGACTTTGCTAAAAAAGATAAGGAAGTTGAGGGGTATTTTGAGAAATATCTGAATGATCTGGATACATTTTTTATGTTATTACAGACACATTTTGGAACAAAACTGACAGAGAGAAACTCTCTTATTATTTTTGATGAGGTGCAGATGTTTCCACAGGCAAGAGCTGCAATAAAATATTTAGTGGCAGATGGAAGATATGATTATATCGAAACTGGTTCATTGATATCTATCAGAGAAAATGTAAAGAACATCGTCATACCGTCAGAAGAAAGACATATCAATATGTATCCATTGGATTTTGAAGAATTTGCAATAGCATTAGAAGAAGATTTGCTGGTTGAATATATAAAAAAATGTTTTGAAAAAAGAGAACCTTTGGAAAGAAGTATGCATAATCAGGCAATGCTTTTGTTTCATCAGTATATGCTTGTTGGTGGGATGCCTATGCCTGTAGTAACATTTATTGAAAGCAAAAAAGATTTTACAGAAGCGGATAGAGAAAAAAGGGACATTCTTAAATTGTATCGGGAAGATATTATGAAAATAGATGCAAAGTATCGAAGTAAGGTACTTGCAATTTATGATCAGATTCCGGGATTTCTTTCACAGCATGAAAAAAGAGTTGTATTCAAAAAGCTGCAGGATGGTAGTTACGCAGACCAGTACGAAGAAACTTTTTTCTGGCTGTCGGATTCTATGATATCCAATGAGTGCTTTTTGTGTAATGATCCGAATGTTGGCTTATCATTAAATGAGACAAGAAGCTATGTAAAGTGTTATATGGGTGATACCGGACTTTTGGTAAGCCATGCATTTGATGAAAATGAATTACTTGAAGATGAAGTATATAAACAGATATTGGCAGGCAAATTACAGATTAATGAAGGAATGCTTTATGAAAATGCAATAGCTCAGATGCTGGTGGCAAATGGACATAAATTATATTTTTATACACACTATAATGAAAATAAGCATCGAAATGATATGGAAATAGATTTTATCATTTCCAATAACAGCAGATTAAAATATAAGATGTTTCCGATTGAAGTGAAGTCAGGAAAGCAATACAAAACGACCTCATTAAATAATTTCAGAGAAAAATACAAGGAGCGCATAGGGGAAAGTTATATTATTCATCCAAGAAATTTAATTGTAAAAGATGGAATTATATGCATTCCCCCATATATGACGATGAATATATAAAAATCTGACATACACACCAAGTTTTGGAGAGGATGGCATTATCAGTAAAAGATTCCAAAATGGCAAGGAACTGGAATTCGCAGGCTCGAAAGATTTCTGGAAAAAATTTTTAAATGAATCATAATAATTTACGGATCTTTGACGGCGGCATCCCAAACCGTTTTTTAAACAGCTTGCTGAAATGATAGACATCATCATAGCCGACTTCGGCTGCAACTTCCTGGATGCTGCCGTCAAAGCCGTTTTCCAACAATTCTTTTGCTTTTTCAAGGCGGATATTGATCAGGTGGCGGATCGGTGTATCGCCTGTCTCACTTTTAAAAATACGTGAGATATAAAAAGGACTTAAGTACATATTTTCTGCAATCTGATCTAAAGAAATCTTTTCACTGTAATGATCCTCAAAATAATTTACGATCTGGTCAACTACATATTTTTTGCTGGTAGATTCAAAAGAGCAGCCGGTATTGATTTTTACCGGTTCACTCTGTTCCCGAAGCAGCAGTATTAACATCTGCATCAGGTAACTTTTTAACATGATATAACGCCCGCAGCGGCAGATATCATTTTCAGCACTCATGGCAGTACAGATCTTAAAAAGTTTTTGCCGTAATTCACCGGAAGTATGTAAAATCGGAGACTGCTCTGCAGGATCAGCGGCTGGGTCTTTTAAATGCAGCGGCAGATAATTTTCCGGGAAATCCGGAAAACGGACATCACATAAACCGACAAAAAACTCCGTGGTCGGATTGGCAGGATCCGTGCAGAGTGCCTGATGCTTCTGCCCCGGATTTAAAATAATGATATCTCCTTCGGACACATCATAGAGCCTGTCCGCAATCTTGTATTTGCCGTGGCCGGACAAAATAAATGCCATCTCGATAAAATCGTGGCTGTGATAGCGTGCTTCATCTTTCAAACGTGTGCCTTTCCAGGTAAATAGAAAAGTTGGATTCAGTTGGTCAAGCAGTTGTTCCCGGTTGTCACAGCACATAGTAAGGTCTCCATTTCTTCATTTTATCGCCGATAAAAACTTATTGTCTATATTTAAAATACAATGCGATGTGGATCATAAAAAGTGTGTCAAAATGTGAAATATGGGAATTTGCGCGAAGCTGGAGATCTTTTTGTGACTTGGGAGAAAATTAGAAAATCTTAGTATGCCTGTAAATACACAGTGTTGTGCTGCCACGGATGGCAGCGCAAGTCTTAACGTGCCATGGAGGGCACGTTTAAGACGTACACGTCACTTTGAAAGAGCATAAAGCAGGCATACTTAGTTTTTCTTATTTTCGGACAATGGAACAAAATGAAAACCAGCTTCGCGCAAATTTCCAGTTTCAAAGTCTAAATACACTTTTTGTGATCCACATCACAGTATAACATATTCTCCACCAGAAACCATCCCTTCCGTTGCAAAAAATAACATGAACGGTGCAAGATAGTACATTCCTTTTTACCCCAGAAGTACTATACTGAAAATCCGAAAGAAAAACGAAAAGGGAGTAGGAGGGTTATTATGACACCAATGAAGTGGTTCTTTTCATTTCTGAAAAAGTACAGGGGATTAATGATAGTTGGAATTTTGCTGACCACAGCGGTATCAGTGCTTTCGGTGGTAAATCCGTACATATCCGGGCAGATCGTAGATCAGGTCATAAGCGGTGGAAAATATGACAGACTGATGCCGTTTATCGGATGTCTGATCGGAGTCACGATCGTGATGGGAGTCTTGCGTTTTCTGTTTCAGGTCGCATTTGAGACGGCGTCGCAGGGCGTTTTGTACGATATGAGAGACAAAGTCTACCGGAAATTATTAGAGGAAGATTTTGCATTTTACAATAAGAAACGTACCGGAGATCTGATGAGCCGCCAGACCGGAGATATGGATGCGATCCGTCACTTTGTGGCATATGTGGTCTATATGGTTTACCAGAGTGTGCTGATGTTCGTGTTTGCACTGCTTATGATCTTTACGGTCAACACAAAACTTGCGCTTGCCATGCTTGTGGTTCTGCCGTTTACGGCGTTTGCAACCTGCCGTCAGACGAAAGAGGTACGTCCGGCATTCAAGCGTAACCGTGACTGTTTTTCCTCACTCAATGCGTTTGTGCAGGAAAATGTCAGTGGAAACCGTGTGGTAAAAGCATTTGCAAAAGAAGATTTTGAGATTGAAAAATTCAATAAGGAAAATGATAAATTCCGTGCGGCGCAGATCGATGCGTCAAAGATCTGGATGAAATATGTGCCGATATTTGAGGTGCTTTCCTATGCGCTGACGATCATTCTGATCCTCTACGGCGGCTATATGGTCATTCAGGGAGAGATCACGTTAGGACAGCTCGTGACGGTGAACGGCTATCTGTGGATGTTAAACAACCCGCTGCGCCAGGCAGGATGGCTGGTCAACGATATCAGTAACTTTACAACGTCCGTGGAGAAAATCTATGCGACTTACAGTGAAGAGCCGCATGTAAAAACACCGGTATCTGGAGTAGTCAAGAAACATCTGAAAGGTGAGATCGAGTTTAAAAATGTATCTTACCGTGCGGATGACGAAGATATTGTCATGGATGTCAATTTTAAGGTAAAACCGGGGCAGACCGTCGGCATCATTGGTTCTACCGGAGCTGGAAAATCAACGATCATGAATCTGCTCTGCCGGTTTTATGATACGACTTCCGGTGAAGTGCTTGTGGATGGTGTGAATGTCCGCGACATGGATCTTTATAACCTGCGTGACAATATCGGCATGGCGATGCAGGATGTGTTCCTTTTTTCGGATACGATCGAAGGAAATATCGCATACGGAAGGCCGAATTGTTCGTTCGAAGAAGTCAAACAGGCTGCGATCATGGCGGATGCCAATCATTTTATCCAGGCACTTCCGGATGGATATGATACGATTGTGGGTGAGCGCGGTGTCGGACTTTCCGGCGGACAGAAACAGCGTATCTCCCTTGCGAGGGCACTGCTGAAAGATCCGTCGATTCTGATTCTTGACGATACGACATCGGCGGTCGATATGGAGACGGAGAGTTATATCCAGAGCCAGTTGAAGAAATTAGATAACAAGTGCACGATCTTTGTCATTGCGTACCGCATTTCTTCCATTAGAGATGCAGATCTGATCCTTGTCATGGATAACGGACGCATCATTGAACAGGGAACACATGAGCAGTTAGTGGCGGCGGGAGGTTATTACGCGACGGCTTTCCATAACCAGTATGGCGAGATCCCACAGGAAATTTTAAACGGAAAGGGGGAGAAATAAGATGGCAAGAAACAGATATGATATGGATGAGATATTAGAGGACAGTTTTGATGTAAACCAGCTCAAACGTCTTGCAGGTTACATTGCTCCCTACAAAAAGAAGATGGCAGGCGTTATTCTTCTGATGCTTTCTTCCTCGGCACTTACCATGGCGATCCCGATCTTTTTCCAGAATGTGATGGATCACAGCATCCCGGAAAAAGATATGAAATCGATCACATTTTACAGTATTGCGACATTGCTGATCGCACTTTATTCGGGTATTTCCCTGCGGATCAAGATCAAGACCATGAGTGTGATCGGGCAGAATATCGTACATGATATCCGCTATGATATTTTCTGTCATCTGCAGGAACTTCCATTTTCCTATTATGATGACAGACCACATGGAAAAATTCAGGTGCGTGTGGTCAATTATGTGAACAGCCTAAGTGATCTTTTGAGCAATGGTATTGTCAACACATTCACAGATCTGTGCAACCTGATCTTTATTCTGATGTTTATGTTTGCACTCGATGTCCGGCTGACGCTGATCTGTCTGTGCGGATTGCCGGTTCTTGCATTTGTGATTATCTTAATCAAGAAAAAACAGCGCAGGGCATGGCAGATCCAGAGCAACAAACAGTCAAACTTAAATGCGTACATTGCGGAGAGTATCAATGGAATCCGTGTGACGCAGTCTTTTGTAAGGGAAAATGAGAATACCGGAATCTTTAATAACCTAAGTAAAAATTACCGGAAATCCTGGATGCGTGCGGTAATGTTTAACTTTACGATGGGACCGAGCGTGGATATTATTTCGACATTTACGACGGCACTGATCTATGTGCTGGGTGTCCGTTGGATTTTAGCACCGGATATGACACTGACCGTCGGTGTTCTGATCGCATTTACCGCGTACATTGGGCGTTTCTGGGCACCAATCAACACACTTGCCGGATTTTACAATTCTCTTTTGACAGCAATCTCTTATCTTGAGAGGATTTTTGAGACGATCGATGAGCCGGTGGGTGTCAGGGATGAGCCGGATGCAATCCCGATGCCGGAGGTGGCAGGAGAAGTGAAGTTTTCCCATGTGTCCTTTGGTTATGAGCCGGGGCAGAAGATTTTGGAGGATATCAATTTTACGGCAAAACCGGGTGAAACGTATGCGATCGTCGGCCCGACCGGGGCAGGAAAATCCACGATCGTAAATCTCATCAGCCGTTTTTACAATGTGGATTCCGGGAAAATCACGATCGATGGCATTGATATCTCGAAGGTGACACTTCATTCACTGCGCACCCAGATGGGAATCATGATGCAGGACAGCTTTATTTTTGCGGGGACGATCATGGATAATATCCGCTATGGCAACCGCAGTGCGACGGACGAGGAAGTCATCCGTGCCGCAAAAACAGTCTGCGCCCATGATTTTATTATGGAAATGGAAAACGGATATAAGACACAAGTCAATGAGAGAGGAAGCAGGCTATCCGCCGGACAGCGGCAGCTTATTTCCTTTGCAAGGGCACTGCTTGCAGATCCGAAGATCCTGATCTTAGATGAGGCGACTTCGAGCATTGATACCGAGACGGAACTGCTTTTACAGAAGGGATTAAATGAGCTTTTGAAAGGAAGAACGTCCTTTATCATTGCACACAGGCTCTCCACAATCAAAAATGCCGACTGCATCTTATATGTAGACAAAGGCGATATTTTAGAGCGTGGAAATCATGACGCACTGATGGAACAGAAGGGTGAGTATTACAAACTTTATATGTCACAGTATGATTTCTTAAAATGACAGGCACTGCGGTGCCATTTGCCAATCGAAAAACCGGAAAACACCATTTGACACCCGGATCTTATAAATACAAACTGCCGCCTCACGGTGATATGTCGCCCTTTTTCTGAACTTACAGAGAAAAGGGTACATATATTCACCCGGAGGCGGCAGTTTTTATGAAAATTTATTCATTTTTATGTTCTTTCCGGTATTCTGCCGGACTTTTTCCAACATATTTTTTGAATTTGATATGGAAATAATCGACATTCCGGTAACCGACTTTTTCTGCGATCGCATAAACTTTTAACTCTGAGGAACAGAGAAGCTCCATCGAGTGTTTGATGCGGACATGGTCGACGTATGAGTTGAAGTTTTCACCCATCTTTTTGCGGAAAATCTTTCCGAGATAGGAGCTGTTGTAACCAAACAGCGGTGCAATATTTTCTAATGTGATATTGCTTGCATAGTTGTGGTTGATGTAGTGCAGAATATCATCCAGCACGCTTTCACGGGAAGAGTTACCGATCGAGGACATGATCATCTCAAACTGTTCCGTAAAGTACAGGATGATCTCGTAGAGATAATATTTTTCTTCGATCAGACGGATGATATCCGCATTGCTCGGAAACGGGATATTTGCACCATTGTAAAGCCGGTTTGCCTGTTCCTTGATCTGCAGATAAAGGTCTGTCAGGAAAAGCCGTATGGAATCAATCGAATCTGCAGCATGGTAAAGTTCATTGGTAAGCTGTGTCAAAGTCTCCGCTAACATATTGCGGTTGAATGCCTGAAGATATTCAAACAGGCTGGTAGCGTAACGGTTTAAAAAAGCGTCGTTTAAGATGGATTTTAAACTGTCCGGGTCCGGCAGTTCGGCATAACCGATCGTGTGCTGTTCCTGCTCGCAGAAGAAACGGCGTTCTAAGAGCTGTTTCGCCTGAATATAGGAAATATAGACTTCCGACAGGTCTGACACACGCGCACCATATGTAATAAAGAGACTGTCAAGAGGAGAATTCTCCTGTGGACGCCGTTCTCTCCGGTAACGCTCCAGAAAATCATTAAATTTTTGAATGGCAAAAGTGCCTTTCAGCAAAATAACCTCATGATACTGCAGCGTAATGTTATCGTAGGAGTTATTATCCTGATTCGTCACGCGCAGAAGATCCGAAAAACGATAGGAGGCATCTGCAGTATTGTGACTGTATTTCTCATAGATCACAACCTGATAGGTGTCTGCTGTCAGATGGAGATCTGTTGTATTTATGTGGGAAAGATCGATATCATTCGTTAAAAGATCGCGGATGATGGTCTCTCTTGCCTTTTCACGGTAATGTTCCCGGGTATTTGCAGTTGCAGCATCCTTGTCTAAGTTTTCTTTGATCGAACGAAGAATCTCCTCAAGTTCATCCTCGTCGATCGGCTTTGTCAGATAATACTGCACTCCGTAACGGATGGCTTCCTGCGCATATTTGAAATCAGAGTAACCGCTTAAGATAATGACTTTTCCGGTAAAACCCTGTGCTCTTGCCTCCCGGATAACGTCAAGCCCTGACATTCCCGGCATGCGGATGTCTAAGAGAACGATATCCGGCTGTAAGGCAAGAATCTGCTGATAGGCCGTCTCACCGTTTGCAGCTTCTCCGGCGATCGTATAGCCGAGAGATTCCCAGTCGAACAGACATTTGATACCTTCCCGGATAATGGATTCATCATCTGCAATTAAAACGCGATACATAAAAATAACCTTCCTGTTCCAATGATAAAAGCACTAAACGTAAGTATAAATGCGAACGTTTTGTTTGTCAAATTTATCGAGTGTTTTATGTACAATTTAGAGGGTATTTTTTGCAGGGTGGGTATAGTAAGATGAGACAAAATGAGATAATTACAGGGAGGAAAATCCTCTGCGCCTGATAGCAGTCGCATTTTCCTTCGGAAAACAGGGAGGATTATCATATGAAATTCAGTAATGGATGCTGGCTGCAGAAAGAGCGTTGCGAGTGCTTTTCTCCGGCAGAAGTATATTTTTCAAAAATCGAGAAAGATCAGGTGACGATCTGTGCGCCGACAAGCAAGATCACACAGCGCGGCGATACCCTTGGCGGAATCAACCTCACGATCGTGATTTCAGCACCGTATGAGGAAGTGCTCAGGGTTCAGACTTATCATCACATGGGCGTGCAGAAAAAGGCACCGTCATTTGAGATCGCACCTGCGGAGAGCGGACATTTAAAGGCAGAAGATACGGAGGACAAACTGGTCATTTCAAGCGGTACACTGCGTCTGGAAGTGCAGAAAGAGAACGGAGCACTCACATTTTACCGCGGTGAGGAGAAAATCACTGCAAGCGGATGGAGAGATCTTGCATACATGAAGACCGACTGGAAAGGTTTTGCCTATGATAAAGGACCGGAAGATGCTTATATGAGAGAGCAGTTATCACTTTCCGTTGGCGAGCTGATCTATGGACTTGGCGAGCGTTTTTCTGCGTTTGTAAAAAATGGACAGAGCGTGGATATCTGGAACGAGGACGGCGGTACTTCCACAGAGCAGTCTTATAAAAATATCCCGTTTTATATTTCCAATAAAGGATACGGTGTGTTTGTAAACCATCCGGAGCGCGTGTCCTTTGAAGTTGCAACAGAGATGGTAACCAAGGTTGAATTTTCCGTACCGGGTGAAAACCTTGACTATTTCCTGATCAACGGGCCGACGATGAAAGAAGTGCTGATGCGCTATACAGACATTACCGGAAAACCGTCACTTCCGGCACCGTGGACATTCGGTCTCTGGCTGTCCACATCCTTTACGACAAACTATGATGAAAAGACAGTCAACAGTTTTGTCGATGGAATGTTTGACCGCAAGATCCCGTTATCCGTATTCCATTTTGACTGCTTCTGGATGAAAGATTTCAACTGGTGTGATTTTACCTGGGATTCAAGAGTATTCCCGGACCCGGAGGGCATGTTAAAACGTCTGAAAGCAAAAGGATTAAAGATCTGTGTCTGGATCAACAGCTATGTGGGACAGGAGTCATCCATGTTCAAAGAGGGTGTCGAGGGCGGTTACTTCTTAAAACGTCCAAATGGCGATGTATGGCAGTGGGATATGTGGCAGCCGGGACTTGCCATTGTGGACTTTACTAACCCTGCAGCCTGCGAGTGGTACAGCAAAAAGTTAGAGGCACTGCTCGATATGGGTGTTGACTGCTTCAAGACCGACTTTGGTGAGAGAATCCCGACAGATGCGGTATATTACGACGGTTCTGATCCGGTCAAGATGCACAACTACTATACATACCTTTACAATAAGGTGGTATTTAACGTATTAAAGAAGAAAAAAGGTGAAAAAGAGGCTGTTCTTTTTGCACGTTCTGCAACTGCAGGCGGACAGAAGTTCCCGGTTCACTGGGGCGGTGACTGCTGGTCTGATTATGAATCCATGGAGGAGAGCCTTCGCGGAGGCCTGTCACTGACAAGTTCCGGTTTTGGATACTGGAGCCATGATATCGGAGGATTTGAGAGTACATCCACACCGGACGTCTATAAGAGATGGTGTGCTTTCGGACTTCTTTCTTCCCATTCAAGACTGCACGGATCTACTTCTTACCGTGTGCCGTGGGCATATGATGAGGAAGCAGTAGATGTGGTACGTTATTTCGCACAGCTTAAGGCATCCTTAATGCCGTATCTGTACCGCAATGCGATCGAGACATCAAAGACCGGTATCCCGATGATGCGGAGCATGGTGCTTGAATTTACCGAGGACAAGAACTGTGCTTACCTGGCAACCCAGTATATGTTAGGTGATTCCTTACTGGCTGCACCAATCTTCCGTGATGACAGCATCGCAGAGTACTATCTGCCGGAGGGAACCTGGACATCCTTACTGACCGGAGAAGTCAAAGAGGGCGGTAAATGGTATACAGAAAAACATGGTTATTTAAGCATTCCTCTCTATGTCAAAGAGGGCAGCATCGTGGCTATGGGTGCAAGAAATGACAATGCGGTTTATGATTATGCGGACGGAGTGACATTCCGTGCTTATGCATTGAAGGATGGCATTCAAGCGGAGACTGTTGTCTATGGAACAGAAAATGAAAAAGAAGCATCTGCAGACGTTGTAAAGAATGGAACTTCCTATGAAATCACAGTGGAGAGCAAAAAGGCATCCAAAGTGGCATTGATGAATGTCGGTGCTCCAAAGCAGGTAAACGGTGCATCCTATACACAGGATGGAGAAAATGTCATCGTAGAGTTTCACGGGGACGGCAAGGCTGAGGTTGTATTTTAATGCAGGAAACATACATTGAAGAAATTTTAAAAGAGCTGACTTTAGAAGAAAAGATCGGTATGATCCACGGTGCGGGTTTATTCCGCACCGAAGGAGTGGAGCGGCTTTCCATCCCACCGCTCTATATGTCGGATGGACCGATGGGAGTGCGCGCAGAATTTGCGGACAATGAATGGCGGAATGTCGGGACGACGGAAGATTATGTGACTTATCTTCCGTGCAACAGCGCCATTGCATCCACCTGGAATCGTGCGCTGGCAAAGAAAGCCGGAGAAGTGCTGGGCGAGGAGGCAAGAGGCAGGGGCAAAGATGTGATCTTAGCTCCGGGCATCAACATCAAGCGGAGTCCGCTCTGTGGCAGGAATTTTGAATATATGAGCGAAGATCCGGGACTCATCGAAGAACTGGTTGTACCGATGATCGAGGGAATCCAGGAAAACGATGTTGCGGCATGCGTGAAGCATTTTGCGGCAAATTCACAGGAAACTGAAAGACTCTGGGTGGATACAATCATCGATGAGACAGCACTGGAAGAAATTTATTTTCCGGGATTTCAAGCGGCGGTAGAAAAGGGACACACCCTTGCGCTGATGGGAGCCTATAATCTGTTAAACGGTGAGCACTGCTGTATGAGTAAATCCCTGCTCAATGAAAAACTGCGGAAAGACTGGGCATTTGACGGTGTGGTAATCTCCGACTGGGGTGCTGTGCACGATACGAAACTGGCTGCAGAGTCCGGGCTGGATCTTGAGATGGATGTCAAGTATCAGTTCGACGAACAGTACATGGCAGAGCCTCTGTTAAAAGCAGTGAAGGATGGAGAAATCGAAGAATCGCTGGTGGATGAGAAAGTGCGCAATATCCTCCGCATGATGCTGCGTTTAAAAATGATCGGACCGGAGAGAAAACATCGTAAGACAGGCGCATACAATACGGAGGAACACCGCAGGGCAGTGCTCGATGTGGCGCGCGAGTCCATGATTTTACTGAAAAATGAAGATCAGGTATTGCCGCTTCAGGCAGAATCCGGCTGTAAGGTTGCCGTGATCGGCGCAAATGCCGCTGCGATCCATTCGAACGGGGGAGGAAGTGCAGAAATCAAGGCACTGTATGAGATATCACCGCTTATGGGAATCAAAAAGTTACTTGGTGGAAATGTGAAAGTTTCCTACGCACCGGGCTATGTGATTCCGGATAAGAAAGAGGCATCTGAGATCAACTGGCAGGCGGCGAGCACGGAGACTGCAGAGAATACCGAAAAGGAAAGCACTGTAAGTGGAAGAACACTGGATGAAAAACAGCAGGAAGCCTTAGCGGAAGCAGTTGCGCTGGCAAAAGCAAGTGACATTGTTATTTTTGTGGGCGGACTGAACCACGATTTTGATGTGGAGGGACTTGACCGCGTGAACATGAAACTGCCATACGGGCAGGATGAAGTAATCGATGCTCTGCTAAAGGCCGTGCCGGATACGGTGGTCTGCATGTATGCAGGTGCACCGGTTGAGATGCCGTGGGCAGAAAAGGCAAAAGCAATCCTCTGGAGCTACTATGCCGGTATGGAAGGGGGAACAGCCCTGGCAGAGATCTTGTCTGGAAAAGTAAATCCATCCGGAAAGCTGGCAGAAACATTTATCCGTGATGCGTCGCAGTGTCCGGCACATACGATCGGAACATTTGGAAAGAAAGACCGTGTGGAGTACAGGGAAGGTGTGATGGTCGGTTACCGTTATTATGACACAAAAAAAACAGATGTCCTGTTCCCGTTTGGTCATGGACTTTCCTATACGGCATTTACCTATAATGATCTTGAAATTATACGGCAGCAGGAAAATGGCAGACAGACCGTGAAAGTTTCCTGTTCGGTAACCAATACAGGAGAACATGCAGGGAAAGAAACCGTTCAGATTTATGTGGCACCGGAACAGAAAAAAGACAGACCGGTTCATGAACTGAAAGCGTTTGAAAAAGTCGGGCTTGATGCCGGGGAAACAAAGAGGATCTGTGTTATTTTGGAAGAAAGAGATTTTTCCCATTATGACACAGACAAAAAGATGCCGGTTCCGGTAAATGGAACGTATGAAATTCAGGTTGGCGCATCTTCGACAGATATCTGCCTTTGTGGAAAAATCGACCTTTTTTTTGCAGAAGGTTAAATGATGACTATTGAAAAGAAACTCTGACTTTGCTATGATAAAGTCAGGTTTTTTTTTATGGGATTTTTTTGGGGCGGATAGGTGAGAATATGTCTGAAAAGAGCAAGGTATTAGTCGTAGATGATAAACAGGTCGAACGTGTCATGATGAAAAGAATTTTGAGCGGTACGTACGAGGTGATAGAGGCAGAAAATGGCAAGGAAGCATTTGAGATTCTTTATGAACGAAGCACGGAGATAACGGCGGTACTTTTAGATATCGTTATGCCGGAGTATGACGGGTATTATTTTCTGGAACGGTATCATAAAGCGCAGATGTATCAGGCGATACCTGTCATTGTACTTACGATGGAGGTTGACATTGAGACAGAGATTAAATGCCTGGGCATGGGAGCATGGGATTTTATCCGGAAACCGTATGATGTGGATGTTGTCCGGTTCCGGCTGAAGAATGTGACTGGCAGCAGCAGTCAGAATATCAGCAAAGCATTAAAGTACCGTGCAGAATATGATATCCTTACCGGCATCTATAATAAGACCAATATGTTTCAGGCGACATCTGCTATGTTAGAGCGATATCCGGACCGGCATTTTGCTTTTGTGCGGATGGATATTGAAAAGTTCCAGCTGATCAATTCTTTCTTTGGAATGAGTGCAGGGGACATGCTGCTGAAATATATTGCCGACCTTTTGATATGTGCAGTCAGAAACCGCAGTGACGTTACCTTTGGCAGGATGGATGCGGATATATTCTGCTTCTGCGTATCCTATGAAAATACAAAAGAACTGGTCGAAAGTTTTGATAAAATGCGTGATATCTTAAGCAGATACCCGCTTGATTTTGATATCGTACCGATATTTGGTGTTTACCTGATCGCTGGAAAGAAAATAACACCGGATCACATGTACGATCGTGCCAACCTTGCGGCAAAGCACTGCAAAGGCAATTATATCCGTAACTATGCATTTTATACACGGCAGATGAGCCAGGAGATCGAGAAGGAACAGCGGATCGTAAACAGCATGAAAAGTGCACTGGAAAATCATGAATTTGTTGTATTCTATCAGCCCAAATACGGGCTCAGCGATAATCAGATCGCAGGAGCGGAGGCGCTGGTTCGCTGGAAACATCCGGAACGGGGAATGATTTCACCGGGAGAGTTTATACCGGTATTTGAACGGAATGGATTTATCACAAAGCTGGATTATTATGTGTGGGAGCAGACCTGCATCCAGCTTAGAAAGTGGATGGATGAAGGAAAGAATCCGCTTCCGATATCCGTCAATCTTTCGAGGGTCAGCCTTTACAACAAAGATATCGTGAATGTGATCTGCAATCTGGTGGACAGTTACCGGATTCCACGCAGACTGTTTCAGGTAGAACTGACAGAGAGCGCATACAATACAAATCCCAAAGCAGTGCAGGATATGATGCAGCGTTTGCGCGAAGAGGGATTTTACATTCTGATGGACGATTTTGGAAGTGGTTATTCTTCTTTAAATGTTTTAAAGGATATTGTGGTTGATGTTTTAAAGATGGACATGAAGTTTTTTGCCGGTGATGACAGGGAAGGACGCGGAGAAAATATCATGGCGGCAGTGATCCGTATGGCAAAATGGCTGAATATGCCGGTTGTTGCGGAAGGCGTGGAACGGATCGAACAGGTGGAATTTTTGCGGAGTATTGGCTGTGAATATGTACAGGGATATTATTTTGCAAAACCGATGCCTGTGGAAGAATACGAAAAACTGCAGTTTGACAGACCGCATGCGGAGAGAAAGAAAGAGACAGAACGCTTAGTTGACATAGATAGCCTGTGGACGCCGGCCTCCCAGCTGGAGTCACTCTTTTTAAATGCGAAACAGGGTGTGGCTGTCTATGAGTACGGCAAAGAACAGATTGAGATAATACGCGTAAATAATGCGTATTATGAGGTGTTTGGATATCAGGATATCAGTCAGAAAAAAGATATTTTTCAGGGAATTCCAAAACGATATCATAAGCGTATTCTGGATGCCTTTTTTTATACAGCAGATAAAGGACGTGAAACACAATGTGAATTTTCCAGGAAGAATGAAGCAGGAGAAGAAATTTTTATATCATTAAAGCTGTATGATGTAGGAATTGTAGGAAATAAACATATCATATATGGTGTTTTCTTAAATGTGACAGAACCAAAACAACTGGAATGGGAATTAGAAAAATACAGGCTGTTATTATCCGGAAAAACGAAAGACAGGGAGATGGAACAGGAAAAAGAACAATCGGAGGAATGATAGAAAAATGTGTGAGGTATTGGAAAAATTAAGAGCATGGGGATGCGATTTAGATGGAGCTTTAGAGCGTTTTTTAGGAGATGAGGAATTATATAAAAGCTGCCTTCCGATGGTGGCAGAGGACGAGGCTTTTGATGGATTAAAAGAGGCACTTGCAGAAGATGAGAGAAAAAAGGCGTTTGACTGTGCACATACTTTAAAAGGTGTCTTTGCCAATATGGGAATCACACCGATGTTTGATACGGTCGAAAAAATTGTAGAGCCGCTTCGTGCCGGAATAAATGATGGACTGATGCCGGTATATGAGGAATTGTCCAGGGAAAGAGAACATCTTAGAAGCATTATCCGGATCGAGGGAGAATAAGACGCGTGAAGATTTATATGACGGATATTGTTCCATTTGGGGATGAAAAGATATTTGCACAGATGCTGCCTTTTATCACGGAAGACCGGAAAAATAAAATAATGCAATTGAAAAAAAAAGAAGACCGGTGCAGATCTTTAGCAGCAGGATTATTGTTAGAGTATGCCCTGAGGGAATATGGAATCAGTCTGTTACCAGGGAAAATGCAGCAGATGTATCTTAGATTCGGAGAGAAAGGAAAACCGGTATTAAATGGAAAAACCGGTATACATTTTAACCTGTCACATTCGGGAAGATATGTGGCAGGTGTTTTTTCAGATAAAGAAGTTGGAATTGATGTGGAACAGATCCGGAAAGGACAGATGAAAGTGGCAGAACGTTTTTTCTGTCCGGAGGAATATCTGGCATTACAAAAGGAAAAAATGAAAAAAGCAGACTGTTATTTTACAGAGTTATGGACAAGAAAAGAAAGTTATATCAAAGCGGTTGGAAAAGGGATGGCATTGGATCTTGCATCGTTTTGTGTACTGCAGGATCAGGTTAAATTTTTAAAAGCGGGGCAGACGGGAGAATGGTATCTGCAAAGCTATGATCCCGCAAGTGGATATATATTGTCAGTATGTGCCAAAAAATGTACAAAATGCGAGATTCAATGGATCAGTAAAGAGATGTTTACACAGAAATTTATTTGACGGAAAACTGGAAAGAATTTATAATAATCGCTGAAATGACAAGTAAGGAGGAAGATTCATGTACGACGAATTGACCGAACAGGATATAAAAAAGATGGAAGAGGAGATTGAATACCGGAAACTTGTGGTGCGCAAAGAGGCCTTAGAGGCAGTGAAGGAGGCAAGAGCGCAGGGAGACTTAAGTGAGAATTTCGAGTACCATGCGGCAAAGAAAGATAAGAACCAGAATGAGAGCCGTATCCGCTATTTAGAGAGAATGATCAAAACAGCAAAAGTGATTTCAACGGATTCTGCGGAGGATGAAGTTGGTATGAATAATACGGTGACGGTTTATTTTGAGGAGGACGATGAGGAAGAAGTTTATAAACTTGTGACCACCGTCCGCGGTAATTCTTTAAAGAATCTGATCAGCAATGAGTCACCGCTTGGAAAGGCATTGCTTGGACATAAGGTCGGTGACCGCGTGGAAGTGGCTGTCAATGAGAATTATTCCTATTATGTTGTGATACGAAAGATCGAGAATACCGTGGATGACGGTTCCGATAAATTACGAAGCTTTTAGCAGAAAGAGGGATTTATGAGACTTACAGAATTATTAAATACAGAGAATGTAACGATTTCCTGTGAATTGTTCCCGCCGAAACAGGGTGCACAGTTAGACAACTACAAAAAGATTGTCGGAGATATGGCAGCATTGAAACCGGCATATATGAGTGTTACTTATGGTGCAACCGGCGGAACTTCTGATTATACGGTAGAACTTGCAAATGAAGTGAGAAATGTGAATCATATTCCGGCACTGGCACATCTCACCTGTGCATCTTCGACTAAGGAGAAAGTTGCCTCTGTGATTCAGGAGTTAAAAGAAAAGCAGATTGAAAATGTACTTGCACTGCGCGGAGATATCCCGCAGAATGCGGATTTCCCGCTGCCAAATCAGTATAAACATGCAAGTGAGCTGATCTATGATATCAAATCACAGGGAGATTTCTGTATCGGCGGAGCCTGCTATCCGGAAGGACATCCTGAGTCACAGACATTAGAGGAAGATCTGATCCATCTGAAAGAAAAAGTGGATGCCGGATGTGAGTTCCTCACAACACAGATGTTCTTTGACAATAATATTCTTTATAACTTTATGTACAAAGCACTAAAACATGGAATCGATGTTCCTGTCGTAGCAGGAATTATGCCGATCACCAACGCAAACCAGGTAAAACGGAGCATTGCCCTATCCGGAAGTTTGGTACCGCGCCGTTTCCTTGCAATCGTTGACCGTTTTGGAAGTGACCCGGCTGCCATGAAACAGGCAGGTATCGCCTACGCGACAGACCAGATCATCGATCTGATCGCAAACGGTGTCAATCATGTGCATATTTATACGATGAACAAACCGGATGTCGCAGGAGCGATCCTTGAGAACCTTTCGGATATTTATGTGAGGGATTAGTACGGCTATTTGTTTCCGGACAAAATATATAGCTTTTATGAAAAAAATAATATCATTAGCTGCTTAGAAATGGAGATTAATGTGAAAAAACAGGAAGAAATTTTTCGTGAGATCCAGGAGATGATGGGAGAGACAAAAGAAGGAAGAATCCGCTGGAGTGTAGAGGTTATGACTACCGAGGCAAATCCGGCAGAAGAAAAACCCGTTGAGCATGAGGATGGATTAGACTGGACGATTGATGAGTGCTATGTTTCTTACTATTGTAGATATAAAGGAAAAGATTTTTGTCTGATCACTTATGAAATGTTAAAAACTGCAAACAGAAGCATAGGAGAGCAGAAAGTAAAATCAAGCAATATGGTATTTTTACCACCACTTGGCATGCGTTTTTTTGATATTCATGCACTGCTGCCATATAGCATAGAGGTATCGAATGTATTACTTGACGCAATACACCGTCTCTGGGTAATGCTGCTTGATATGTATAAAGTGGACAAGGGCAGTATCTATTTGAATGTAAGACCCGGAACACTCACGATCGAGGATGAAAAGAATTGACAGGAACGATTTTTACGTCATGATCATTTAGGGGAGAAGAGGTAATATCTGTTGAAAAAACAAACCAAAACAGCCATGAAGCTGTCTGTTATTGCTATGATTGTGTCTGCATTTATGATGCTGGCAGCCTGCACAGAAACAGTGCAGAAACAAAAGATACCTGGTGCAACATATATGGGAGGGAACAATACGATTACTGAGATCTGTAAAGAACTTGACTCTGCGGGAGCTGCGCATGTAGACATATTTCGGGAATGGGCGGTTGATTTTGCAGATTCCGCAGGAAAAAATGCAAAGCTGGAAGATACATGGTCAGATCCTGGGAAAATGAAAGCGGATATCGGTAAATGTATGGATGGCTGGGAACAGAATCATGATTATTCAGATGCGGACTGTAGAATGACAGCTTTTCTCCTGTTAGATGGGGTGATCCGCTCGGAATTAACGGAAGATCATTATGAGGGAACCTATCTGATGTTTGACACAGAAGCGATAGATAATGTGGACAGGTATGAAATCATAAAAGAGAACAAAGATATGTTTACCACACTTTATGGTGAAAAGAGTGTTACGGATGACAGACATCCGGAATCTGCATTTTGCGACAGCTGGAAAGAATATGGATTTCAAATAGATAATGACAGAATATCGCTTCTTAGTATCGTAATATATGATCCATATACGGATGCTGTTTTTGTAGGTCATACTGGTATCCTGATAAAGTATAGTGATTATTATTTGTTTGTAGAAAAGATTGCATTTGAACAGCCATATCAGGCAACTAAGGTGCAGACGATTGATGAACTGCTCGATATCTTGTCCTTAAGACCGGAATATTTTGGAGAAGAGGGAGAACCCGGACCATTTGTTTATCATAATGGAGATTATATTGGAACGTTAAAGAGAGCGACTTAAGAAAGCATAAGGAGAATTCAGATAAAAAGAAAGCTATACCGGTAATGGGAGAGACTTTCAGATACCTCCCGGCAGGTATCTGAAAGTCCGGGAGTGAATGAAAATAGAACCGTTGGGTATGATTGCCGGTTATGTACAAAAGAGTATCATAAAAGGGTTATTTATTTGAGCTGTCTGCATCGATTACAGATTGGATCTGTTTCATCAGAGTATCATAGTTATCCTGATTATCGATTCCACCGAGCATCGGATCACCCACGATGTTACCATTTCTGTCGACGAGTATTGTGGTAGGAAATGCCATGATATTGGAGGCATATTTGCCTGCATCTGAAGATGAATCAATAGAAAGATTGCGGTATTTAGCACCTTGGCTTTCAAGAACAGAGGCAGCTTCTTTGATAGCCGATTCATTTCCATCGAAGGTTTCTGTGTTGATGCCGACTACTTCTCCTCCCATTGCCCTGACTGCATCATTTAATTCATTCAGTTTGGATAACTCAGCAACACAAGGCTTGCAGCCGGTAAACCAGAAATTGATGACAGTTACTGCATTTTCGGAAAAAAGACTTTCGTCAACAGAATTACCATCGAAATCCTGACCTGAGAAATTTTTGAATGGTGATGCATCTTCAGAATTAGTATTCTGCCCATTTTTATCGGATTCTGTAGTTTCTTTTTCAATTTCTGCGATCTGTTCTTCGATTTTTCGTATGGTTTCAATATCATCAGTAAGTGTTTTGAATTCGTCATCAGTAAAAGAATCTTTGTTTGATTCAGCGGTATCAGCCAGATAATCAGCATAATTTCCGTTTGAATCTGCAGTGTTTTTATTCATCAGACCAAATAATTTGTCCCATATATCTTTATGCTCTGCAAAGATCCGGTTCTCCTGCTGATATAAATCATCCAGCTTTGTGTTGGAATTGTCCGCAGATGCCGTGCTGTCTTCAGCCGTGGTATTCTGTGGTTCTGTGGTGCTTACAGTTCCTTTTCCGCTGCAGGATGTAAGCAGCAGTGCGATGCTGAGTGTGACAACTGAAATAAATGTAATTTTTGTTTTCATGGATAATTGCTCCTTTTTTAAATTGTAATAAGATTGATAGTTACTGGTTTATGACTGCTGGTTACTGTTGTTCTTTTTTTTACATGATTTCCCCATAAACTGGTAGTGGATCGCATCTTTAGGACAGGCTTTTATACAGGCTCCGCATCGTATGCATTCCGGATGATCTGGAGTTTTACACACATCCACATCCATTTTACATGCCTTTTGGCATTGCCCGCATCCGATGCATCTGCTGTTCTCAATTTTAATAGAAAGAAAGCTGACCTTATTAAATAATGAGTAGATTGCTCCTAGAGGACAGATCCATTTACAGAATGGTCTGTAAAACAAAATACTTAACACAATTACTGTGATTAAAATAAGGCATTTAAAAGAAAAAAGTTTTCCCAGTGCAGAACGTATAGCGGCATTTCCAAGTGCGAGAGGGATAGCTCCTTCCAGGACACCCTGAGGACAAATATATTTACAGAAGAAAGGATCTCCCATTCCGATAGAGTTCGTTACCAGCATCGGAAGAAGTATAACAAAAATGATCAGGATGATGTATTTTAAATAGCGCAGCGGTTTGAGCCGGGCTGTAGAAAATTTTTTCCCGGGTATTTTATGAAGTAAATCCTGAAACCATCCAAACGGACACAGAAAACCACATATAAATCTTCCGAGTGTTACACCGAGTAAAATAAAAAATCCGGTTATGTAGTATGAAAATTTAAATCCTGATGAACCAACAACCGCCTGAAAAGCGCCAATTGGGCATGCTCCTGTTGCCGCCGGACAGGAGTAACAATTTAATCCTGGTACACATACGTTTTTTACGCTGCCCTGATATATTTTTCCTTTCCATAAATTAGGAATATGGATATTCGTGAGCAGTGTGGCAGCTGCCTGTATCCATCCGCGTAGTACAGCTATTTTTTTTGATAGAAAATTCTTTTTTTTATCCAATTCCGACACACTCCAGACATAATTTTATTGCTTTACCGAGCACGACAGCTGCTTCTCCTCTGACCGCACCGTAACTTATCATGGTGATACCTGAGATGAGCAGGATCGACTGATAGATTTTTTTGCACTTCAAGATATTTTACTCCTTTCATTTGTTGTATTTATTGACCAGCTGATGTTAGTATTATACAATAGCTGTTGTAAAATTTGTGTTAAGAAGCGGGTGAATGAATTTTGAGATTATTGATAGTTGAAGATGAGAAACAAATGTGTGACATGGTTGCAAAACGGCTGTATGATGCAGGGTACGAGGTGGATACCTGTTATGATGGGGAAGAGGCTTTTGAAAGTGTCCTGACGGAGAATTATGATCTGATTGTTCTGGATCTGAATCTGCCCGGTATGGATGGAATGGAGATCTTAAAGGAACTCAGACAGAGAAATGAGGAGACGAAGGTTCTTATATTATCTGCAAGAGGGCAGATTGCGGATAAGGTTGAAGGACTGGATGCAGGGGCAAATGACTATATGGAAAAACCATTTCATCTGCAGGAACTTGAGGCGCGTATCAGAAGTCTGACAAGAAGAAAATTTGTGCAGAAAGATGTGTGTCTGGAAAGTGGTGGGATAAAGTTCGATACGGTAAGACGTGAGGCATATGCAAAAGGGAAAATGATTTCCCTGACAAGAAAAGAAAATGGCATTTTGGAATATTTACTTCTGAATCCTGGAAGACCGGTAAGTCAGGAGGAATTGATGGAACATGTCTGGGATGCATCCGTGGATAGCTTTAGTGGTGCCATCAGAGTACACATGTCTTCGCTTAGGAAAAAGCTTAAGGCTGAACTTGGATATGATCCGATTTTAAACAAGGTGGGAGAGGGATATAAAATACGGGAGGAGTCTGAACGATGAAAAGAATGTCACTGCAGTGGAGGCTTACCTGTATCATTACAGTATATATTGCAGTTATATGTGGATGTCTGACGATGTTTGTCTATAAAAATGGCGTGTATTATATCGATTCCCTGCAGGAGACTGTGGATGCCCAGGGAGAGGATAACGGGGAGGATACGGATGAAATATATATCAGCATTCCAGATGATAAGTGGGATGAGTTTGCCAATGATTTTTCTATCCAGGCATATAATAATAAGGAAGATTACAAAAAAAACAGTCTGCTGATATCAGCCATATTGGCATTTATTGGCGGGGTAGTTACATATTTTATAAGTGGGCATGCACTCAGACCAATCCGTGAATTTTCTGATAAAATTGAAGAAGTACAGGCGCAAAATCTGGCAGCTTCACGAATAGAAGAAAATAAAGTTAAAGAATTGAACCAGCTTAGCGTTTCGTATAATAAGATGCTTGAACGTCTCTCGGACGCATTTGAGATACAGAGGCAATTTACCGCAAATGCAGCACATGAACTGCGGACACCATTATCTTTGATGCAGGTACAGCTTGATCTTTATAATTCTACACGGCATCCGGATAATGATGCTGACACATTGCAGACAATAAAGATGGTTACCGAGCAGAATGGAAGACTCAGTAAAATGGTAAAAACGCTCCTTGATATGAGTGAACTCCAGACTGTGGGACGGGATGATGAAATTATGGTTGACGCGCTTGTTGATGAAGTGTTAGCAGATCTGGATCCCCTTGCACAGGAAAAAAACATAAAACTTACTGGAAAATGTAAAAATATAACGATGGTTGGAAGTGACATTCTTATTTACAGGCTGGTATACAATCTTGTTGAGAATGCCATAAAATATAATCATTCGGGCGGACAGGTTACAGTAACTGCATACCGGAAGGAAAAACATGTTTATCTGTCCGTGGAGGATACGGGAAACGGAATCCCTGAGGAACTCAGGGAACGCGTGTTTGAACCATTCTTTCGTGTGGATAAATCCAGAAGCCGGGAACTTGGCGGTGTAGGACTTGGACTTGCGCTTGTCCGTGAAATCGTGAGAGTGCATGATGGCAGTATTGCAGTCAGATCAAATCCGTCTGGAGGAACGGTTTTTGATGTAATATTACCACTGTGATCGATCATAACTTATTAGTTACATCTGGCTGTCTCGTGCATGGGGTATTTCATTCTTTTCTATTGAACTATAAGGCAGATTATTTTCAGAAAATAATTGTTTATTTATCCCAGGATTTTCAGATTTTTGATGGGACGATCAGAGAAAATATTTTATTTGACAGAAATGTCCCGGACGATGAGATCATGATGGCACTGGAAAAGGAGAATCTTTCCTGCCTGGTTCGTGATTCTGCCAGGGGACTTTTGTGGAACTGATGAAATCAGATCCGTATTTTACGGAACTTTATATGTCACAGGATAAAAAACTTGCATTTTGAGAACAGGCGTGTATAATAAAGCTGTTATAAAAAAAACAGATCATCACAAAAGTGATGTCGAAAACAAAAAATGGGGTGCTCGCACAGGCGGGCTGAGAGTAAGCGGACGCTTTAACCCGGAACCTGATTTGGATAATGCCAACGTAGGGAGATAATGAATCACAAGTGGTTTTTGTGCAGGAATCTTTGGTTGGGTTCCTGCACTTTTTGTTTTTGGTCGATTGCGCCGATAAGGCTGCATGAAGATAAATGATATATTACAGCGGCAGATTGGGGGCACCACCTTAGGTCGCTATACAAAATTAATGCAATATGGAAAGGAAAGATAATTTTATGTACACAGCATTAACAATCGCTGGAAGTGATTCTAGTGGAGGCGCCGGCATCCAGGCAGATATTAAGACAATGACCGCAAACCGCGTATACGCGATGAGTGCGATCACGGCTCTGACTGCCCAGAATACGACCGGCGTAACAGATATTATGGAGGTAACTCCGAAATTTTTGGCAGAGCAGCTGGATAGTATTTTTACGGATATTCATCCGGATGCGATCAAAACCGGAATGGTCTCGTCGAGTGAATTGATCGAGACAATTGCGGAAAAACTGACAGAGTATCATGCAAAAAATATTGTGGTGGATCCTGTCATGGTGGCAACCAGCGGGGCAAGACTGATCAGCGGGGACGCCATCAGCACATTGAAAAGTAAATTATTGCCTCTTGCAACTGTTATTACTCCGAATATCCCGGAAGCAGAAGTGCTTTCCGAAATGGAGATCAAAACAGAAGCAGATATGGAAAAAGCAGCAGAAGTCATTTGTAACACTTTAGGCTGTGCGGTTTTATTGAAGGGTGGACATCAGTTAAATGATGCCAACGACCTTCTTTTCCAGAAAGGAAAAGAGCCGGTGTGGTTTCATGGAAAGAGAATTGACAATCCAAATACCCATGGAACAGGCTGCACGCTTTCTTCCGCAATCGCATCGAATCTTGCAAAAAGAAGGGATTTAGAAACTTCCGTCAGGTATGCGAAAAATTATATTTCCGGCGCACTTGCCGCCATGCTTGACCTTGGAAAAGGAAGCGGACCTATGAACCATGCATTTGCGATCGAAGGAGAGTACGAAGGATGAATGAAAAGAGAACTTCCGTTTTTTCAAACGGATTAATCTGGTTTGGTGCGGGCGTATCTTTAGCCGAAATACTGACAGGTACATACTTTGCACCGCTTGGCTTTGGAAAAGCAATGGCAGCGATTCTGCTCGGTCATCTGATCGGCGGACTTATGATGTTTGCGGCAGGAATGATCGGAGCGAAAGAGCGCAAAAGTGCCATGGAAACTGTAAAAATGAGCTTTGGCGAGAAGGGAAGCCTTCTTTTTGCCGTATTAAATGTATTACAGCTTGTTGGATGGACTGCGATCATGATCTATGATGGCGCACTTGCGGCAGACGGCGTTTTACATACCGGAAACTGGGTGTGGGCAGTCATCATTGGTGCTTTGATCATTGTGTGGATTTTCATTGGACTGACCAATCTTGGCAAATTAAATACGGTTGCCATGACAGCACTTTTTATTTTATCACTGGTACTTTTTAAAGTGATCTTCTTTGGCAGCGGCAGCATGACGCCGATCGTGGATGACGGAAGTTTGACATTCGGAGCTGCCGTAGAGCTTGCGGTGGCAATGCCGCTTTCCTGGCTGCCGCTGATCAGTGATTATACAAGAGAAGCAGAAAAACCGTTTGCAGCAACACTCGCAAGTGTGATTGTCTACAGTCTGGTCAGCATTTTTATGTACATGATCGGTATGGGAGCGGCTATTTTTACCGGTGAATATGACATTGCGCAGATTATGTTAAAAACCGGTTTCGGCGTTGTCGGACTTCTCATTATTGTATTTTCCACGGTTACAACAACCTTCCTGGATGCCTATTCCGCAGGAGTTTCTAGTGTTTCCATTTCCTCAAAGATTCAGGAAAAATGGGCGGCAATTGTTGTTACTGTGATTGGAACTGTCGCAGCAATCGTTTATCCGATGGATAACATTACAAACTTTTTATATCTGATCGGTTCTGTTTTTGCTCCGATGATCGCAGTGCAGATCGCAGATTACTTCATTTTAAAGAAAGCAGATGCCGGAAAATCTGCATTTCAGTGGCGTAATCTGATCGTATGGCTTGCCGGATTTGTGATTTACCGCATATTGATGCAGGTGGATACGCCGGTTGGAAATACGCTGCCGGATATGGTGGTCACAGTCATTCTCTGCCTGATTGTGGAAAAAGCTGCAGGGGCAGTAAAATCAAAATAGGAACTGTTGCAGTCTTATCATTCTTTTTTTAGAATGTGGTATGTGGCAGATTCTGGGAAAAGAGGACAAAATGAAAAAATTTAATTTAAAGAAATTGACAGTTACAGCAATCTTAGCAGCAGTAGCGGTGGTGGGAAGTTTATTTTCCTTCCCGGTATTCGGTTCAAAATGTGCACCGGTACAGCATCTGGTAAATATTTTATGCGCAGTTACCGTAGGACCGTGGTGGGCACTGGCACAGGCATTTATTGCGGCGCTGATCCGTAATCTGTTAGGACTGGGAAGCCCTCTGGCATTCCCGGGAAGCATGTGTGGTGCATTGCTTGGCGGACTTCTCTATAAGTATGGGAAAAAACTTCCATTTGCCTATATTGGCGAAGTAGTTGGAACCGGAATCATTGGTGGAATGCTCTCTTATCCGGTGGCATATCTTGTCATGGGTAATAAAGCAGCGGCGTTATTCACATTTGTTGTTCCGTTTCTGATCAGCACCTGTGGCGGAACGATCATTGCCATTATTATTACACTGCCGTTGAAAAAATCAGGAATGCTTGGCAGAATGAAGGAAAGTTTAGAAGAGTAAGATAGAAATCAAAAATTTTGGATTATCATTTACCACGATCCGGCTGGATACCGTGGGTTTTTAAAGAAAATGTCGGAGGCTCTGCTATTGTTGGCGGAGCCTTTTTTAGTTTGCGCGCCATGGGCGCACTCTAACGGGTGCAAGTCCCGAACACGCCCAGATAGTGGGAAGTGTATAGCTGAACAGCAAATATCGGAGATTTAAGGCAGAAGAATTATCGGAAACTGACATTGCATGGATCTTTGATCAGGAGTATTTTGAGCATCCGCAGTGTCTGAAAATGTATAAATGGAAGCGGGGATCAAAATAAATTCCCGAAACTAAAACTACAGATATAATGAAAAAATATGGAGGCAAGTGAAATGAATATTCGAAGAGCAAACGAAAAAGATATCCCAAGACTGATTGAATTATTAGAGCAGGTGCTTCAAATCCATGCAGATATAAGACCGGATATTTTTATTCCGGGGACGACAAAGTACACAGAGGATGAACTGAAAGAAATGTTAAAAGATGATACAAAGCCTGTTTATGTAGCTGCAGATGAGAATGACGTATGCTTAGGATATGCTTTCTGCCAGTTGAAACAGCAGCCATTCTCCAATAATATGGTGCCGTTTACATCGCTTTTTATCGATGATCTGTGCGTCGATGCAAAAACCAGAGGACAGCATGTAGGTGAGAGCCTGTTTGAATATGTAAAGGGCGAAGCGAAACGGTTAGGCTGTTATGAAGTGACATTAAATGTCTGGGCAGGAAATACCTCCGCGGAAAAATTTTATGAAAAAATGGGATTAAAAACCAAAGAGAGACAGATGGAATATATATTGTAGAAAATGAAAAATGGGAGATTCATATGTGTTTGCAGGAGATTAAAGATGAAATAATTGACGCTGGAAAAGAAAGTGTATTGGAAAATATGGTGAGTCTTTATCTGCATGAATTGTCTGAAAAAGAAGAAATTTTAGATGGTTACGAAGTTTATACGCAGCTATTTTGTGTATAAGATTTTTTGTTGAGCACACCTATGAAGCTTTCCCCACTGGCAGCAGAGCAGTTACAGATCCCGTTCCCGTGGCACGGAAACCATGTTTCTTCTGGTGTATGAGGTCACGGATGAGATGTCAAAGTATTGTATTAGCTGGATTGGGGGTGAAGATAAAAAATGGGTGAAATATGAGGAAAATAAAAGTGGTTCGCCCGATTTATAATAGAAATTTATCAGATATAAAAGAGAATGGGCGAAAAGTGATGGAATTCATTTCAATAGCCCACGGAAATCAAAAAGTCAGGGCGAAAAACAGCAGAAATGAAGAAGATTCCCCCAAAATGCCTGTGGAAACGCTGAAATGAGGAAGAAAGAGGGCGAAAATGTCTGAAAAAATCGGATTTTCGCCCTGTCATCTGTTTAAAATTATCTCACGATCGTATCCCGGATCTGGTCGAGTGACACCTCATAGTTATGGCCGGCAGAAATGGCTTTTAAATCTTCAAACTCTGCTTTCTCTTTTTCGACATCGTACCCGCTGCTTTTTTTGATCCGTATATCGCCGTATGCGGAATGGCAGGTTTCGATTTCAGAGGTAAGTTTGGCGCGGTCAAACATCTGATAGCGCACACCGCGTGTTGTGGTGTGTAAAAAGAAAAGGGAAGTCAGACGTTCACGGTCTTTTGGCTCACAGATACAGGTTAAAAGAATACCCGGACGGTTCTTTTTCATCTGAATCGGTATTGTGTATACGTCCAAAGCGCCCGCCTGTAAGAGCAGTTCAGTTGCAAATCCGACCGCTTCGCCTGTCATATCATCGAGATTGCAGGAGATGGACAGCACGGAGTCATCAAAGGATGGAGCTGTGTTGGAACCGGGAGAAGATTCGCCGAGGAAAACACGCACACAGTTGGCGGCAGCAAAATCCTTTGTTCCCATACCATAGCCGATCTCTGCTACATTCATAGGCGGCATGGCTTCGAAAGAGGTCACAAAATGTTTTAAAACAGCAGCCCCCGTTGGCGTACAGAGTTCGCCCTGAATATTTCTACTGTAAAAAGGAATCCCTTTTAAAAGTTCTGCGGTGGCAGGTGCCGGAACCGGGAGTGTGCCGTGGGCACAGTGTACAAAGCCATTTCCGACATGAACCGGAGAGCAGAGAATGGTTTCCGGTTCAAGCAGTGATAACAGATAGGCACATCCGGTCACATCCACAAGCGCGTCAATCGATCCGACTTCGTGGAAATGGATCTGGTCTAAGGTGGAGTGGTGCACTTTTGATTCTGCTTCCCCGATCAGACGGTAGACTGCGGCTACGGAGTCTTTTACCGATGATGGGAATGGAAGTGTGTGGATCTGTTCTAAGATCTGGGTGTAACTGGTGTGGGCATGCGTGTGGTGGTGTTCATGGTGCGAGTTGTTGTCGTGTGTATGTGTGTGCTCATTTTCGTCATGAATATGATCGTGAACATGCATGAGTGTATCCTCGTCATGAGAGTGTCCATGTGAATGCATGAGTGTATCTTCATCATGAGTGTGCTCATGTGAATGTATGAGTGTATCTTCATCATGAGTGTGTTCATGTGAATGCATGAGTGTATCTTCATCATGAACGTGTTCATGGCAGCATTGTGTACCATGATCGTGTGTAGGGGATTCTTCCTGTGCATGGATTGTCATGTGCCCATCTTCATGAATGTGCTCAGGCAGAACATCATGGGAATGTTCTTCCTTACCGTGTACAGCTACCCTCATGTGTGTGCCGCTGATCCCGCATTTTACTGCCGGTTCCACAGAAAGTGTCACACCGTAAGGTGCAAAAGCCTGATTCATGTCCGATAAAAATTTTTCTTTCTGATCACAGAGTTCATAGAGGGCGCCCATTAACATATCGCCGGCAACACCCATATTACATTCTATATAAAGTGTTTTCATAAATAATCCTCCCTGGTACTGAATTTGATATTTTTTAATATGAAGATTTACAGTTTGTCCGTGTTTTTATGGCAGGATGATGGTCTGTCATCTGTTTTAGGGGCTGCCTGATGATTGATCATGCTGGCAAGGTAACCTGCACCAAAACCGTTGTCGATGTTTACGACGGAAACACCGCTGGCGCAGGAATTAAGCATCGATAAAAGTGCTGAGATACCACCAAAACTTGCGCCGTAACCAACGCTCGTCGGGACGCCGATGACAGGACAGTCGGTCAGGCCGCCGATGACGCTCGCAAGCGCGCCTTCCATCCCGGCGACTGCAATGATCGCATTTGCCTTTGATAAAAGTTCCATATTTGAGAGCAGACGGTGGAGCCCGGCAACGCCGACATCGTAGAGACGGATGACATGATTGCCGAGTACCTCTGCAGTCAGCGCAGCCTCCTCTGCAACCGGGATATCGCTTGTCCCTCCGGTGGCGACAACGATCGTGCCGTCAGCGGAATAATGCTCGGTGCGGTTTACGATGCCGATTTTTGACAGCTCATCGTAAAAAAGATCAAAACGTTCGGACAGGTACGCCGCGGATTCTGTCGAAAGTCTTGTGATCAGGATATTTTCTTTGCAGTGGGAGAGCAGGCTGTTTATAATGCCCCCCATCTGTTCTTTTGTCTTAGATGCACCGTAGATCACCTCCGGCGCACCCTGTCTGACTTCACGGTGATGATCCACCTTGGCATATCCAAGATCCTCAAAAGGTGCCAGCTTTAACTGGTCATAAGCATCGGAAGCAGTAAGCTGCCCCGATTCTAACTGTTCTAATATATGTTTGATATGATCATTTTCCATAGTAATCCTCATTTCTGAGCAACTTGTTGCGAAGAGGCGACGAGAATCTCAAATTCTCGTAGGCATGTTTTTTTATGCCTTGTCATAGAAGCTATTTGTTTTTGCTCAGAAACAAATAGCCGTGCGAAAAATAAGCTATCGAGCTTATTTTTCACACTAATTTCTCCTTCATTGCAATTCACTGCCTATTATACTCACATCCCACCTTATTTGCAAAAATAAAATGCACACGATTCTCTGGGTTTTGGAAGAAATAGATAAAAAATGGAAACTATTTTTGGTAAATTAGTTTCTTGCGGGTACGAAAACAAGATGATACAATATAGGAAACTCAAATAATAAAAATAGTTTCCATGTAATAAAGAAGAAACGGAGAACATGATGGAATTAAGGGAGAGTATTTTAGAGGGAACCTTAAAGGCATTTAACCAGAAAGGGTTAAAATTTACCATGGATGATCTGGCTGGAATCCTTGGCATGAGTAAGAAAACGATTTATACCGTGTTCCGTGATAAGGAATCACTTTTCTTAGCGATGGTAGATTATCTGTTCGATTCAATCAAAGAGAGCGAAAGACAGGTGTTAGAGAATGAAAAATTATCCACACTTGAAAAAATCCGGGCGGTTTTAGGTGTTTTGCCGGAGAGTTACCGGGAAGTTGATTTCAGACAGCTCTATCTGTTGCGGGAAAAGTATCCGAACATCTACAAACATGTGGAGGAACGGTTAGAAACCGGCTGGGAGACAACGATTTCCTTATTAGAGCAGGGAATGAAAGAGGGCGTGATCCGGCCGGTTAAGATCCCAATCGTAAAAATGATGCTGGAGGCGGCATTAGAGCAATTTTTCCAGAGAGATATCCTGATCTCTAACGGGATATCCTATCAGGATGGTCTGGATGAAGTAGTCACGATCTTAGTGCAGGGAATCGTTGCGGAAGGGAAGTGAGGATGATGCAAAAACGCATTTACTGGAATGACGGGTGGAAATTTAAGGAAACATACGAAAATCAAATGAGAGAGACGGCTTATCAGGATGACGCATGGGAGGATGTCAGACTGCCGCACACTTGCAAGGAGACACCGTTTCATTATTTTGATGAGAGCAGTTACCAGATGGTGTGCTGCTATAGAAAACATTTTTTTGCACCGGAAGAATGGAAAGATCAGACCGTGATCGTGACGTTTGAAGGCATCGCGCATGAAGCACAGGTGTTATTGAACGGGGAAAGGATCGGGGAGCATCACTGTGGCTACACGGCATTTTCCATCGATATCAGCAAAAAACTGCGGATCGGGGCAGAAAATGTGCTTACAGTGCGGGTGGATAGCAGGGAGAACTTAAACATCCCACCGTTCGGGTATGTGATTGATTATATGACTTACGGCGGAATTTACCGTGAAGTTTATGTGGATGTTAAAAATGAAAATTATTTAGCAGATATTTTTCTACACAGCGATATCGAAAAAAGTAAAATACAAAAAAACGGAGAGCAGATAGCAGATACTAAGCTGATCTCTGAAATAAATGTTTTTAGCAGCGGAAAAACCAACCGTCTGAAAGATCTGTTTATCCGGCAAAGCATCAGAGAGCGCGGCACGGAAAACTACAGACTGCTTGGCGAGAGCCCGGCAGCAGTAAAGACGCAGCTTTCCTTTCCGATATCGGACATAAAACTCTGGGATCTGGAAACACCGGTGCTCTATGAAGTCAAAACAGAACTTTTGCAAAATGGAAATGTGCTGGATGAAAATATTACGCTGTTTGGATTCCGGACTGCAGTTTTTTTGCAGGACGGCTTCTATTTAAATGGCAAAAAAGTAAAGCTGCGAGGATTGAACCGCCATCAGAGTTATCCATATGTCGGCTATGCAATGCCGGAATCCATGCAGAAACGGGATGCAGACATTTTGAAAAATGAACTGGGCGTAAATGCGGTGAGGACGTCCCATTATCCGCAGAGCCGGCATTTTGTGGAGCGGTGTGATGAACTGGGACTTCTGGTCTTTACGGAAATACCGGGCTGGCAGCACATCGGGGATGAAATCTGGAAAAAACAGGCGGTCGAAAACGTAAAAGACATGGTAGAGCAGTATCGGAATCATCCGTCTGTGATTCTGTGGGGTGTGCGGATCAACGAGTCCGGGGATGATGACGCATTTTACCGGGAAACAAACCGCGTGGCACATGAACTGGATCCAACAAGACAGACTGGGGGTGTCCGGGCACATAAAAAGAGCAGCCTTTTAGAGGATGTCTATACCTACAATGATTTCAGCCACAATGGGACAAACCACGGATGTGAGAAAAAAAGTGCTGTTACGTCTGATAACAGCAAACCGTATCTTATCAGCGAATATAACGGACATATGTATCCGACGAAAAGCTATGACTGGGAAGAACACCGTGTGTGGCATGCGATGCGCCATGCAAGTGTGCTGGATGCGGTTGCCGGGGAGGCGGATATTGCAGGAAGTTTTGGCTGGTGCATGTTTGACTACAATACACATAAGGATTTTGGCAGCGGCGACCGTATCTGTTATCACGGTGTGATGGACATGTTCCGAAATCCGAAACTTGCGGCTGCGGTCTACACGTGTCAGCAGGAAAAGGAGCCGGTACTTGAAATCAGTTCGTCCATGGATATCGGGGAACATCCGGGCTGTAACCGCGGAACGATCTGGATTTTTACCAATGCGGACAGTGTACGGATGTACAAAAATGACCGGTTTTTAAAGGAGTATACCGCATCAGATTCGCCGTATAAAAATCTTTCACACGGACCAATCGCAGTGGATGACTTTATCGGGGATGCCATTGAAAAAGAGGAAGATTTTAAACCGGAGCAGGCAAGGAAAGTGAAGTATATCCTGAATGCGGCGGCGCGGTATGGACTTTCCGATCTTCCGAAAGGCGTGTATTTGGCGGCAGTGAAGCTTATACTCATGTATCACATGAAGCCGACGGATGCAGTGGCTTTGTACAACCGTTATATCGGTGACTGGGGAGGTACTTCGACAAGCTACCGGTTTGAGGCAGTAAAGAATGGAAAAGTGGTAAAAGTGGTCAGAAAAGAGCCGGTCACTTCCATGCATTTATCCGCGGAACCGGACCATCAAAACCTGACAGAACGACATACTTATGAAGCTGCGGAAATCCGTATCCGTGCCCTGGATCAGAACGATAATATCGTTAACTTTTACCAGGAGCCGGTTGTATTATCTGCGGAGGGACCGATTGCCATTATTGGACCCAAAATCATTTCCCTGCAGGGAGGCATGGGCGGCACTTATGTCAGAACGACCGGGGAAGAAGGCGTCGGGATTTTAAAGATAAAAGCGGCACAGATGGAAGAGCAGAGAATACTGTTTGAAGTGAAAAATGACAGAAAATAAACAGTCACTGTGTTTTACAATGTGAAAAGAAATTTTGAAAAGAATTTTAATAAACACAAAATAAGGAAGGATGAAGTGTAAGATGACAGAACGATCAAAACAGATTTTTGGAAACGACATTGCACCGGGTGCCTATAAAAAAGCAGTCCGGTCAAAGCAGAAATTTATCCGTAAATTCGGGGATGACAGCACAAAAAATTATCCAACTTCGATCAAGGCAAACCCGTATATCGGGCCGGAACTTGGTGTCTCTGATATCCGCGTGGGAGAAGAAGGAGCTGCGGACTTTCATACGGAGAAAGGAATCATCGTCGGAAATATCCGTATGGGATTTGGTCATTACCGCATCTCCATGGCGATCGCATCCGCAGCACATGCGCTGGGGTATGAACCGTACTGGATGGATTTAAATTCCTACGGACAGACCACCTGTACCAAAGTGATCGGTGCGCAGAATGATCTTTACTCCATGGGTTCCCGTCTGTCACAGAAGAGCAGACTCTTTAACCGTCTGGTGTGGGAGCCGATGAACTATGAGGGATTCCGCAAACTGACCTACAATGCAGCAGATCAGAAAAATGCAGAATTGATGGCTCCGGTGTATGCGAATATCCCAAAGGATATCCCGGTCGTCGCAACGCATGTGTGGCCGGCGCAGGCTGCGCTTCACGCCGGAATGAAATATGTGGTCAATGCGATCCCGGACAACTGGCAGATGGCGCTTCATTTAGCGGAAGGCAGCATTCACACGGTGCAGACGCACTATGCATACCAGGGGTACCGCATTTTAAACGGAATGCAGGGGAATGATGTGTTGAATCCGATGCCGGAAGATGCTCTTTTTTATACCGGACATTATATCGACCATGAGCTTGTCAGCAATATCGAGACGGACTGCGCAGCGAGAAAACAGAGAAAAGAGGAGGGAAAAACGATGCGTTTTCTCCTGACGATCGGCGGTGCCGGTGCACAGAAAGAAATTTTTGCAGAGATCATCCGTTTTTTGCTGCCACAGATCAAAGAAAAGAAAGCGGCGCTTTATGTCAATGTCGGTGATTACCGCAATGTCTGGGAGGAACTTTTAAAGGAAATCCCGGAGATGGGACATTATGCGAAAGAACATTTTAACGACTGGGAGGATACGAAAAAATTTGCGGAGGATGCGCTTAACAAAGATGTCATCGGAATCCACGGCTTCTGGCATGAAAATATTTTTGAAGCGGTATACTGCACGAATCTTCTGATGCGAAGCTGCGATGTGCTCGTCACAAAGCCGAGTGAACTTTCATTTTATCCGGTGCCGAAACTATTTATCAGACGTGTTGGAGGACACGAGCAGTGGGGAGCAATCCATTCCGCGGAGATCGGTGATGGCACATTAGAGTGCAGGGATATCCCGCACACGCTTCAGATGATGAAACTGTTTCTGGAAGAAAAAACACTGCTCTGCGATATGTGCGACAACATTGTAAAAAATAAAGAAGCCGGAATCTACGACGGGGCGTATAAGGTCGTGGAACTTGCATTTTCGATGAAGCAGAAAAAATTTTAGGAAGGAAAAAATCCTCTGCTCGCCAGAGGACTCGCATTTTCCTTCGGAAAACAAGGGAGGAAAATCCTCTGCTCGTCAGAGGGCTCGCATTTTTCTCCGAAAAACAAGGGAGGAAAATCCTCTGCTCGCCAGAGGGCTCGCATTTTTCTCCGAAAAACAAGGGAGGAAAATCCTCTGCTCGCCAGAGGGCTCGCATTTTCCTTCGGAAAACAAGGAGGATTTATGAAATTAACAGGAAAAGAGAAAGTCTCATACGGACTTGGGGCGGTCGGAAAAGATATGGTTTATATGTTTTCGGCAAGTTATGTTTTATATTATTATCAGGATATTTTAGGAGTCAGCGCGATCGCAATGGGAATCATTTTGATGGCGGCGCGTGTGTTTGATGCATTTAACGATCCGATCATGGGTGTGGTCGTTGCAAAGACGCGCACAAAATGGGGCAAATTCCGCCCGTGGCTGTTTATCGGGACACTGACAAATGCAGTGATTTTGTATCTGATGTTTGCGGCACCGCCAAAACTCGATGGAAACGGACTGGTGGCATATGCGGCAGTGACTTACATTTTGTGGGGTGTTACCTATACCATGATGGATATCCCATACTGGTCGATGATCCCGGCTTTTACGGAGGGCGGAAAAGAGAGAGAAGGACTTTCCACACTCGCGCGCTCCTGCGCCGGAGTCGGTTCTGCGATCGTGACGATCATCACAATGAAATGTGTCTATATGTTAGGGCAGGGAAATGAGCGAGTCGGTTTCAAATGGTTTGCGCTGGTGGTTGCAATTCTGTTTTTTGTATTTATTTTAATCACCTGTTTAAATATCAAAGAAAAATCTACCGTGGATGTGGAGGCACCTTCGGTTGGACAGATGTTCCGTTCCCTGTTACAGAACGATCAGGCGATGACGGTCGTTGTGACAATCGTTTTGATCAACTGCTCAATTTACATTACATCCAATCTCGTTATTTACTTTTTCAAGTATGACTTTGGCGGTGATAGCTGGTACAATGCCTATACCTTATTTAATACGTTTGGTGGAGCAATGCAGATTCTTGCCATGATGCTGTTTTTCCCGATCCTGCGCAAATTTCTGGGAACGATCCAGGTGTTTTATACCAGTTTTGTGATGGCGATTTTAGGATATGCGGTTCTTCTGATTTTAATGTTTGTCAATATGTCAAACCTGTATCTGCTGTTTGTTCCTGCATTTTTTATCTTTTCAGCAAATGGAATGTTATCCGTTCTCACAACGGTATTCCTTGCGAATACGGTCGATTACGGAGAGTGGAAGAATCACAGAAGGGATGAGAGCGTGATCTTTTCCATGCAGACTTTCGTTGTAAAACTTGCTTCCGGTGTGGCTGCGCTTGTGGCATCGATCTGCCTGACCGTCTGCAATTTAAGCCAGAATACGGACGGAGCAGCAGTTGCGGCAGCGGGAAGTTCGGTCGCAGGACTGCGCCTGACCATGACAGTATTCCCGATCGCAGGACTGCTTGTTGCGGTATTTTATTTCCGCAAAAAATATATTTTAAGTGAGCAGAAAGTGGAAGAAATCGCAAAAGAGATTAAGGAGATGAAAAAAGCATGATCACAGTCGAAAACCAGTTATTTTCCCTGCATACCAGACATACTTCTTATCTGTTCCGTGTCATGGAAACCGGACATTTGGAGCACTTATATTATGGAAGAAAAATTCATCCAGCCATAGACGGATTGATGGAACAGCATGCATTTGCGCCGGGCAATACCAATATTTATGACAGTGAACATCTGCAGTTTTCCTTAGAGGACACATGTCTTGAGATGTCCTCTTTCGGGAAAGGCGATATCAGGGAGCCTTTTGTGGAACTGACACTTTCCGATGGAAGCGAAACGTCTGATTTCCTGTTTGAAAAATTTGAACAGGGAACCGGAAAGGAAGAATTTGAGACACTTCCGGGATCGTATGATGAGTCCGGTGAGGTGGAGTGGCTTGGTGTGACACTGCGCGATAAAAACAGCGGAGTCATATTAGAACTCCATTATTATGTCTATGAGGACTGTGATGTGATCACAAGGAGCGCAAAACTCATCAATGAGAGCGGGGATGTGGTAAAGTTAAACCGCCTGATGAGCCTGCAGCTTGATTTAGAACCGTCCGACTATGTGTTTACAACATTTCACGGGGCTTGGGCACGTGAAATGGGGCGCACGGACGTACGGCTGGTGCCGGGAAAATATGTAAACGCCTCTTACACGGGAACGTCGTCGAGCCGTGACAATCCGTTTGTGATGCTTGGAAAAGAACATACCACGGAGGATGCGGGGGAATGTTTTGGATTTAATCTGATCTACAGCGGCAATCACTATGAGGCGGCGGAGGTCGGCAGTTTTGGAAAAGTAAGAATCGTATCCGGGATCAATCCGCAGTCGTTCTGTTTTACACTTGAGTCAGGGGAGAGTTTTGAGGCGCCGGAGGCGGTAATGACCTACGCATCAGACGGATATAATGCCATGAGCCAGAATATGCACCGTTTTGTGCGGGAGCACATTGTGAGGGGAACCTGGAAGAAAAAGGAGCGCCCGGTGCTCTTAAACAGCTGGGAGGCAGCCTATTTTGACATTAATGAAAGAAAACTGCTCTCACTTGCAAAAGCGGGAAAAGAGGCGGGCATTGAGCTTTTCGTCATGGATGACGGCTGGTTTGCAAAACGTGATAATGACACGAGATCGTTAGGAGACTGGCAGCCAAATCCAAAGAAACTGCCGGGCGGTTTAAAGGGGATTGCAGATAAGATCAGGGCGATTGGCATGGATTTTGGAATCTGGGTGGAGCCTGAGATGGTCAATGTGGACAGTGATCTCTACCGCAGCCATCCGGACTGGGTGATCGAGATTCCGGGAAAGGCGCACTCGGAAGGGCGCAATCAGAGGATCCTTGATCTGACCAGAAAGGACGTGCAGGATCATATCATTGAGGAGATGGGCAGAGTATTTTCCTCCGCGGACATTTCCTATGTAAAATGGGATATGAACCGCACATTTTCGGATTATTTTTCACAGAGTATCCGTCCTGAAAGGCAGGGGGAGGTGGCACACCGGTATGTGATGGGACTTTACCGCTGCATGAGGGAGCTGACAAAGAGATTCCCGGACATCCTGTTTGAGGGCTGTGCTGCGGGTGGAAACCGTTTTGACCTTGGTATGCTCTGTTATTTCCCACAGATCTGGGCGAGCGATGATACAGATGCGCTCTGCCGTGCCGAGATCCAGACCGGGTACAGCTACGGCTACCCGATGTCCGTGATAAGCGCACATGTCTCCGGCTGCCCAAATCATCAGACACTGCGCACGACACCGCTTGAAACACGTTTTGCGGTAGCGGCGTTTGGACTGCTCGGATATGAGTGCAATTTCTGTGATCTGAAAAAAGAAGAGTCAGAAGCCATCAAAGCGCAGATCATTCTTTACAAAAAATGGCGCAGTGTGCTGCAACAGGGAATTTTTTACCGTGGCAGGAGTTTTACAGGGAACGGCAGAGGAAATGCGTTTGGAAAAAACAGTGTCCTCTGGAATGATGACAGCAATGTGACGGAATGGACGTGCGTCTCGCCGGATCAGTCGAAGGCGGTCGGCTTCGTCATGCAAAAGCTTGTCGTGCCAAACACGCAGTTCGGGTACTATAAACCACAGGGACTCTGTGAGGAAAAGAAGTATCATTTTTATAACCGTTCTTTAAAATATAATGTCAAAGAGTTCGGGGATCTGGTTAACACCGTATCACCGATCCATATCAGACAGGACTCCATTGCGCACAATCTGGTTGCAAAGTTTGTGAAAATGGACGGGGAAAAGGAGAATATTACGGCATACGGGGATACCCTGATGTATGGCGGCGTGAAGTTGAAACCGGCATTTTCCGGCAATGGATATAATGAGAATGTGAGATATTTTCAGGATTTCGGGGCGCGGATGTATTTTATGGAAGAGGCTTTCGAAGATCATGCTCTATGATTTTGGTTCGTCGATCTTAAGGAGCATCGGGGACAGTGAGCACCCGCTTTACAGCCTGATCGCTGCGGTATGTAAGAGAGTGCACGAATTCTGGGTGCTGATGATCATTTACCCGATTTCGTGGGTTGTGACGGGAATTGCGATGATGATCGCGTATACGTTGCTGCGGAGAAAGATTTTGGCAAAAAGTGGTGTAAATCAGCTTGAATAAAAAAATATAAGGGGAAAAAATGTCTTATATCATATCCTACGTCGGAGCCGGCGGAAAGACCAGCAGCATTTATCAGGATGCTGCAGCGTTTGTAAACGAGGGGAAAAAAGTCATGATCACAACTACAACGCATATGTATGTGCCAAAAGACCGGGTGTTCATTGATGGCAGGGAGAAAAGTTGTGAGAAGCTGCGAGAGGAAGTAGCCGGGATTTTGAAAAAAAACGGGATCTGTGTGTGTGGCACAATTTTAAGTGATAATAAAAAAACAGAGATTTATGCGGTTGGAAAATGTGCCGGAAACGATGCTGTTGAAGAACAGCAGAAGATGGAACCGGAGAAGTTTAAAACTTTAAGCATTAAACAGCTTACAGCAGTATGCAAAGAGGCAGATGTTGTCCTGATCGAGGCGGACGGCGCTGCACATAAGGCGGCAAAAGCGCCGGAAGCATGGGAGCCGGCGGTGTATGCACAGAGCAATAAAGTTGTGATCGTCATGGGACTTCACGCAGTCGGAGGAAGTGTGGATGAAGTGTGCCACAGACCAGAGTGCGTAAAGGAAGCATTAGACTGCGACGGAGCGCATCTTTTGACGCGTACGGATTTGGATGTACTGATGGCGGTCTATGAAAAAAAGATCGGACAGCAGTTTCCGGGGATGGAGACGGAGCGGAGATATTTTATAAAAAGTTCTTGACACTACCGCTTTACCATGCTAAAATCGAAACAACTTAAAAAACAAAGAAACGTTAAATCGTTGAGCAAAGAGAGTACTTCATAGGATATCTCACAGAGAGTCCGTGGCTGGTGGAAACGGACAGATGAATATGAAAGGAATGGGTTTGCGAGAGCAAAGCGAACAGCGTACCAGATGGTATGGTCAGTAGCGGATGCCGTGTCCTCACGTTACAGAGGTAAGATATCGGACAGTAAAGAAAGATAGCTGTTTGTGTGTCGGATGAGGTCAGACATGATTGGTGGCGGATATTTCCAGTTTTTGGAAATATCCGTTTTTTTCATTCATAGGAAATTACGTCCTATGAATGAAAAAGCCCTCCGGGCGGGATGCGCACCTTGCGGAGATGAAGTTTGCTGTAAACAGCACCGCTCGGGCGCGAAAGAGTCGCAAGCGACTCTTTGTCCTACATGGAATCATAATGTCTGGCGAAACAGGGTGGCACCGCGTGAAAACGCCCCTGACTGGAAAAAAATTCCGGTCAGGGGCGTTTTTTAACAATAAAATTCGCGCAGAGTGTGAACTTTATTGTTTTGATAACATGGTTTTGCAACAGGTGATTCGAGAATGGAGATTGGGATGAAAAGAATTTACAGAGTTTACAAAAAGACAGTCAGTATTGTAAATGAGACAGCAACCGGGATGTACCGGAATCTGGTGGCAAAGAAAAAAGGATTTTTGTTAGAGAGTTATGACAAGAATTATGACCGCTATACATTTTTCGGCGTAGAACCGGAAGAGATCATTTCCTCGAAGGGACAGTCAATGGTGATTACAAAAAAAGATGGTACCGAGGATGTCAGGGAGGGAAATCCGCTTACATTATTAAAAGAATATTATAACGAATTTGAAATTCGGAAGGACAATGAGGAACTGAATTTTTCGGGAGGTCTTGTGGGAAGTGTTGGTTATGACTTCGTGAGATACAGTGAGGTGCTGCCGGAAGAAAACCCGGATGAGATCGGGATTGAGACGGTTCAGCTTATGCTGATGAAAGAATTCATTGTGGTTGATCATGTGGCAGAAACACTGACCGCGGTGATCTTAGAATCCGATGATGAGACAGGAAAAGAAACGGCAGCGAAAAAAGCAGCAGAATTGATCAAAACTGCCATGCAGGAACAGAAAGAATCAGAAGTAAGACTGTTTCCGGATGGAGTGATCACGAAAAAGTCAGATACTTTAGAGGAATACAGTGAAAAGGTAAATAAGATCAAACAGTATATCCGCGACGGGCATATTTTCCAGACCGTGTTATCACAGCGCTGGACGATCGCGACGGGACAGGATGGATTTGATCTGTACTGCGAACTCCGTGAGCTAAACCCATCTCCATATCTTTATTATTTTAATTTTGGAGATTTTGAAGTGATTGGAAGTTCCCCGGAGATGCTGGTCAAACAACAGGGGAATAAGGTATTTACCTGCCCGATCGCCGGAACAAGACCAAGGGGAAAGACAAAGGAAGAAGATGACAGACTGCACAGGGAATTGCTTGCCGATGAAAAAGAACGTGCCGAACATGTCATGTTAGTTGATCTGGCCCGCAATGATATGGGACGCATCTCAGAGTTTGGTACGGTAAAAGTTACAGACTTTATGAGCGTAAAAAATTATTCACATGTCATGCATATCGTCTCGATGGTCGAGGGACGCAAGAAAGGCAGTTTTCACCCGTTTGATCTGCTGGCATCCTTCCTCCCGGCAGGAACTTTGAGCGGAGCACCAAAGATCAGGGCGATGGAGATTATCGAAGAACTGGAGAGTGTGAGAAGAGGCCTTTACGGTGGTGCAACCGGATATGTGGATTTTTCCGGCGATATGGATTTCTGTATCACGATCCGTACGATGATCAAAAAAGGAAAAAACGTTTATTTACAGGCAGGAGCTGGAATCGTTGCAGATTCTGTTCCGGAAAATGAATACAAAGAATGTTGTAACAAGGTCATGGCTCTGGCAAAAACCCTTGTGGAGGAGGAAAACTTATGATATTGCTGATCGATAACTACGATTCATTTACATTTAATCTGTACCAATATATTGGAACTTTTACGCAGGATATAAAGGTTGTCCGCAATGATAAGATTACGATCGGGGAGATAAGAGAGTTACATCCGGATAAAATTGTTCTTTCCCCAGGACCGAAAAGTCCGAAGGAAGCAGGAATCTGTATGGATGTGGTAAAGGAATTTTACAGAGAGATTCCAATCCTTGGCATCTGCCTTGGACATCAGTGTATCGGTGAGGCATTTGGGGGAACCGTGACATACGCAAAAGCATTGTTCCATGGAAAACAGTCAGAGATCACACATACCGGAACCGGAATTTTCGCAGGAATTACCTCACCGGTCAAGGTGGCAAGATATCACTCGCTGGCAGTGCAGATGGATGATCTGCCGGAATGTCTGACGGTTATGGCACAGACCAAAGACGGAGAGATCATGGCAATGCAGCATAAAGAATATCCGGTGATCGGTTTACAGTTTCATCCGGAATCTATCTATACAGAACATGGAAAACGAATGGTGGAAAATTTTATCAATGGAATCAATTAGGAGGTAGTTATGATACTCGATGTCATTGTAGAGGATAAAAAGAAGCGTCTGCCGGAACATAAAAAGAATATCAGTGAAATAAAAATGCGTGAACTGGCAGAGAAGTATGAAGGCAAAAAACACGGTTTTTATCAGGCATTAAGTAAAAGTGGTATTTCCATTATCGGAGAATTTAAAAATGCTTCCCCAAGTCTTGGGAAAATTAAAAGTAAAATAAATTTATTGGACAGAATTGATGAATACAACGAATCGGTAGACGCAATTTCCTGCCTGACCGAGGAAGATCATTTTGATGGAAATGTGGACTATCTGAAAAAGATAAGGACGATCACGGAGCTCCCAATCTTAAGAAAAGATTTTATGATCGATCCCTACCAGTTTTATGAGGCAAAGGCGATTGGGGCAGATGCAGTACTTTTGATCGCAGCAATTTTAGATGATGCACAGATGAAAGATTTTTATCAGTTATCGAAAGAATTAGAGCTGGATGCACTGGTGGAAGTACACGATGAGAAAGAACTGGAGCGGGCAATGAAGATCGATGCAGATATCATTGGAGTCAACAACCGCAACCTCAAAGATTTTACAATCAGTCTCGATACGACGGTACAGCTTTCGAAACTGGTACCGGAAGACAAAGTTTTGGTTGCGGAGAGTGGTATCTTACAGGATGCGGACGTGGAACTTTTAAAGGAATGTGGTGTGGATGCATTCCTGATCGGCAGGGCACTGATGGAAGCGGAGCATCCGAAGGAGGTTGCAAAGAGGTGGAAAGCATAAAACAGAAAGTTCCACAGATCAAAATCTGTGGGATCACGCAGGATGAGGAAATACAATGGCTGAATGAAGCGGATGTTTCCTATGCAGGATTTGTTTTATATGAAAAAAGCTGCCGTTACATTCCAATCAGTAAAACACAAGAATTGTTTGGAAAATTAAATGACAGTATAAAAAAGGTAGCTGTCGCAGTAAACCCGGATGTGACGATGGTAAAACAAGTTATGGATGCGGGGTTTGATATTCTGCAGGTGCATGGCAATCTGACAGAGGAAGTCCTCGCAGTGACAGAGATCCCGGTCTGGCGGGCGGTCAATCTTACGGATGCGAATATATTTGAGAAACTAGTGAGGGAATATAGAGATTTATCCATAGATGAAAAAATCACGGCACTTCTCATGGATGCCAAAGAGTTTGGAAGCGGAAAAACCTTTGGATGGGATGCATATGAGAGAGACGAGGGCAAAGAAATGCTAAGGCAGTTACGACAGATACTTGAGAAAGAACAAATCCAGTTTGTACTTGCAGGAGGTCTTACCCCGGATAACGTCAGCCGGGGGATAGATATTTTTTCACCGGATATCGTGGATGTCAGTTCGGGTGTGGAAAAAGAACCTGGACAGGGAACCGGAAAAGACAGGGAAAAAATACAGAAATTTGTGCGGAACATGCATTCTATTGTTTAGACGGCGGAAAATCAGAAATATAACAGTATTTCGTTATAGAAAGTGATAAATAAAGCAAAAGAGATATAAGTTAATTTTAAATTTAAGAAAGGAATACAAAAATTATGAACCAGAAAGCATATTACGGAGAATTTGGAGGACAGTATGTAGCGGAATCTCTGATGAATACATTAGAGGAATTAGACAAAGCATTTGAGGAGGCAATCCATGATCCGGAATTTATGGAGCAGTACCATTACTATTTAAAACAGTATGTGGGACGCGAGACACCTCTTTACTTTGCGGAACGTCTCAGTGAAAAGTATGGCACAAAGATTTATTTAAAACGTGAGGATTTAAACCATACCGGAGCACATAAGATCAATAATGTAATTGGTCAGATCCTCCTTGCAAAGCGTATGGGAAAAAAGAAAGTTATTGCGGAGACCGGTGCCGGACAGCACGGCGTGGCAACTGCGACAGGTGCAGCTTTGTTTGACATGGAATGTACCGTTTACATGGGCGAGGAAGATATCAGGCGACAGGCACTGAATGTTATGAGAATGGAGATGTTAGGGGCAAAAGTCGTAAGTGTCCGTTCCGGCAGTAATACATTAAAGGATGCCACCAACGAGGCAATCCGTACCTGGGCAAAGACAGCGGAAGATACCTTTTATATCATCGGTTCTGCGGTAGGTCCATATCCTTATCCAAAGATGGTCAGGGAATTTCAGAGCGTGATCAGCAGAGAAGCAAAAAAACAGTTCTTAGAAGTGGAACACAGGCTGCCGGATGCCGTGATGGCATGCGTGGGCGGCGGCTCGAACTCCATTGGAATGTTTGCAGATTTTATAGAGGAACCTTCGGTAAAACTGATCGGCGTTGAGGCGGCCGGAAAGGGAATCGAGACAGGTGAGCATGCGTCGGCGATGGCACTTGGTGAGCCGGGAGTCTTACATGGCATGCGTTCCTATCTGCTGCAGGATGAAGATGGAAATGTAAAACTGGCACACTCTATTTCCGCAGGACTGGATTATCCGGGGGTCGGACCGGAGCACGCCTATCTCAGAGACAGCGGAAGAGCCACATATGTTTCCGTGACCGATACAGAGGCAATGGATGCGCTGATGGAACTCTGTAAATTAGAAGGAATCATTCCTGCGATTGAGAGCGCACATGCAGTAGCTTATGCGAGCAAATATGCGAAAGAACTTACCGAAAAACTTGGTGCAGCGGAAGCAAAGGATAAGACAATGATCATCTGTCTGTCAGGACGTGGAGATAAGGATGTCAATACGATTGCGGATTATCTGTCAGGAAAAGGCTACCTGAACTGATTCAGAAAAAATAAATTAAAATAATATAAACATGATTTAATAAACGAAAAGAAGGGAAAGACAGATATGAATCGTATTGAAGCAAAAATGAAAGCCTTACAGGAAAAAGGCGAAAAAGCATTTATCACTTATATTACAGCAGGACTTCCGGATCTTGAGGGAACAAAGAAACTGCTAAAGGCGCAGGAGGAGGCCGGACTTGACGTTGTGGAACTTGGGATCCCGTTTTCTGATCCTGTTGCAGATGGTCCGGTCATTCAGGATGCATCCTACAAAGCAATCTGTAACGGCATCAATTTAAAAAAAGTATTTGTGACAGTAGAGGAGCTGAGAAAAGAAGGTTCAGAGCTTCCAATCGTCTTTATGATGTATTACAACACCATACTTCATTATGGGGTAGAGGCATTTGTGAAAAAATGTAACGAGGTCGGTGTGGATGGTCTTATTATCCCGGATCTGCCGCTTGAGGAACAGGAAGAAATCGCAAAATACTTAAATCAGGATGAAACAACTATTCTGATTCAGCTTGTTTCACCAGTTTCCGGTGACCGTATTCCAAAGATATTAGATGGCGCAAAAGGGTTTGTATACTGCGTATCTTCTATGGGTGTAACCGGGCAGGGAGCAGATTTCCACAAAGAAGTTTTAAGTTATCTGAAGAGCGTGAAGGCTGTCGCAAAGATTCCGGTCATGATGGGATTTGGTATCCGCACAGCGGAGGATGTAAAACCGATGAAAGATACGATCGACGGTGCAATCGTGGGAAGCCATTTCATCCGTCTGATGGAAGAAAATGATTATAGCATAAAAGTGGCAGCAGAGTATTGCAGTACATTTAAGAAAGAATTAAATCAACTTTAAATAAAAATAGGGAGGAAAATCATGCACAGCATGCTGGGCATTGCTCCTGCAAGAGGCAAATGCTATAAAAAACATAGCATGTATTTTGCTCCGCAAAACAAGGAGGATTATCATGAAAGAATACATAGCAAAAGCAGTAGATGGAAAAAATTTAACACAGGAAGAAGCAAAAAAAGCAATGGAGATCATGTTAAGCGGAGAGGCAACGCAGGCACAGATCGCAGCATTTTTAACGGCAATGCGCATGAAAGGAGAAACGTTAGAGGAACTCATAGGTCTGGCATCGGTGCTGCGCGATAAGGCGGAGACAATCACACCGAAATCTGAAAACTATGTGGATCTGGTCGGAACCGGTGGAGACTGTACCTATACATTCAATATTTCAACCACATCTGCGTTTGTGGTCGCAGCGGCAGGACTTCCGGTTGCAAAGCATGGCAACCGTTCCATCTCCTCAAAATCCGGTGCGGGTGATGTGTTAGAGGCACTTGGAGTCAACATTATGGCAGAACCGGCACTGGTACAGAAATGTGTTGATGAGACCGGAATAGGTTTTATGTTTGCACAGCTTTTCAATAAATCCATGAAATACGTTGGCCAGGTGAGAAAAGAGCTGGGAATCCGTACGGTATTTAACATCTTAGGACCTCTTGCAAATCCGTCCCGTGCAAAAAATATGGTCGTTGGTGTATACAGTCCGGCATTGACGGAGAAAATAGCAAAAGCTATGGGCAGACTTGGGGTGGAGCGCGGATTTGTCATCAGTGGAAATGATAATATGGATGAATTTACGTTAAGCGGAACGACCACAGTATCAGAGATTGATGGGGAAAATGTAAAAACCTATGAGGTAACACCGGAGCAGTTTGGATTAAAGAGAGCTTCCTTAGAGGAATTGCGCGGTGGAGACGGTGCACAGAATGCCGAGATAACGAAAGCTATTTTAAGCGGAAAAGAAACAGGAGCAAAACGTGAGATTGTTCTTTTGAATGCCGGAGCAACTCTTTATATCGGAGGGGTTGCAGAATCCATAGAATCTGGTGTAAAATTAGCGGCAGAAACCATCGACTCCGGAAAAGCAATGAAAAAACTTGAGGAATTAGTCAGAGTTTCAAATTCATAGAAAAGCACGAAAAGTGCAGGAATGGAGAAAATAATGATACGATTTAACAGCGATTATACGGAAGGATGCCATCCGGCAATTTTAAGAAGACTCGAAGAGACAAACATGGAACAGACGGCGGGATATGGAGAGGATGAATATTGCAGGGAGGCGGCAGAACGGATAAAAGCTGTCTGCGAAGCACCGGATGCCAATGTACATTTTCTGGTTGGGGGAACACAGACCAATGTCACAGTGATCGCATCTGCATTAAGACCCTATCAGGGAGCCATCACTGCGACGACCGGACATATCAATGTGCACGAGACCGGGGCAGTTGAGGCGTGCGGATATAAATGCCTGACGATCGATACGCCGGATGGAAAGCTGACGGCAGAGCAGGTTGAAAAATATACAAAAGCACATTTTGCAGATGAGAGTTTTGAACATATGGTACAGCCGAAACTCGTGTATATTTCCAATCCGACGGAACTTGGAACCATCTATAAAAAGGCAGAACTTGAGGCGTTATACCGGGTTTGCAGGGAAAACGATCTGTATCTGTTTTTAGACGGAGCGAGACTTGGATACGGACTTGCATGCCGGGAAAATGATCTGACGATGGCAGATATTGCTGCGAATACGGATGTTTTTTATATAGGAGGAACCAAGGTAGGTGCTTTGTTTGGTGAGGCAGTCGTGATCACCAATCCTGAACTGAAAAAAGATTTCCGTTATAGCATCAAGCAGCGTGGCGGTATGCTGGCAAAAGGAAGATTGTTAGGAATTCAGTTTCTGACTTTATTTGAGGAGAACCATTATTTTGAAATATCAGCACATGCAGCACGACTTGCAGAAAAATTAAAAGATGAATTAACAAAAATGAACATTTCGTTCTATATCAATTCCCCGACAAACCAGCAGTTCCCGATTTTGCCGGATGATGTATTAGACAAGCTGCGGGAAAAATACAGCTTTGCATATCAGGCAAGGGTGGATGAAACACACAGTGCAGTGCGTTTCTGTACCTGCTGGGCAACAAAAGAAGAAAATGTTGAAGCACTTCTTACAGACATAAGAGCAATCATATAGAAATGGAGATTACCGGTATGTCGGCAAAGAAAAAAATATTATTACTTGCAACAGGGGGTACGATTGCTTCTAAAAAGTCTGAGAATGGATTAAAGCCACAGATCACACCGGAAGAACTGTTAGAGTATATTCCGCAGGTAAAAGAATTTTGTGAGGTATCTGCAATACAGCTTTTGAATCTCGACAGTTCTAATATGGAACCGGAACATTGGAAAAAAATTGTACATGCAATCCGGGAATATTATGACGCTTATGATGGATTTGTCATTGCACATGGCACGGATACAATGGCATATACAGCTGCTGCACTTTCTTATATGATCCAGAATTCAACAAAGCCGATCGTGATCACGGGAGCACAAAAACCGATCGACCTTGAAATTACGGATGCAAAATCAAATCTGATCGACAGTTTTTTATATGCGGCAGATGAAAAATCACAGGGCGTGCAGATTGTTTTCGATGGCAAAGTCATTGCGGGAACGCGTGCAAAAAAAGTAAGATCGAAAAGCTATAATGCTTTTTCAAGCATTGATTTTCCGTCACTGGCAGTGATTCAGGATGGCAATATCATGCGTTATCTGCCGATGCTCCCATATGAGGATGAAGTACGGTTCTATGAGGAACTTGACGAGAACATTTTCCTGATGAAACTGATCCCCGGTATCCGTCCGCGGGTGTTACAGAGTATTTTTGAAAATTATGACTGTATTATAGTGGAAAGTTTTGGTGTGGGCGGTATTCCAAAATCCATAGCGGATGAGTTTTACCGTCTGTGCAGACAGTACCCGGACAAACTGGTAGTCATGGCAACACAGGTGGCACACGAGGGTAGTGATATGACCGTATATGAGGTCGGGCACGATATGAAAAAGTACTGTCGTTTCTTAGAATCTTATGATATGACACTTGAATCGGTCATCGCAAAGACAATGTGGATGCTTGGAAATTTTGATCTGCACAGCATAGATGTGGAGGACATTTTCTACCGCAGCATTAATTATGATGTGATTTTTGGAAAAAACAGAAAATGTTAAAACAGATTGTAAACAAAAGTGAAATATCCAGTTGACAATAGGAAAGAATCGGACTAGACTGTAAAAAAACAAATGCGGAAACATTTTTTTCGCAGAAAAGAGGAGAAAATGAAAATTTCTACAAAAACAATCGTTACCGTTGGGATGTTTACTGCAGTCCTCGCAGTTCTTTCCATTCTTCAGATTCCGATGCCGACCGGTGTGCCGATCACCCTGCAGACTTTTGCAATGGCATTGTGCGGTTATGTGTTAGGATGGCAGTCTGGAGTGGCAGCAACATTACTTTATATTGTACTTGGAACTGTTGGTGTACCGATTTTTGCGGGAATGAGTGCAGGACCGGGAGTGCTGTTTGGCTATACCGGTGGATTTATTTTTGGATTTATTTTTCTGACATTGTTATGTGGCATTTCTGTCCGCAGAAAAAATCCGGCGGTAAAGATCATCCTTGGAGTAATCGGTCTTTTGATCTGTCATCTGCTTGGTGCTGTTCAGTATGCAGTTTTGGCGCATATTACTATTGGAGCATCTTTAGTGGCAGTGTCACTGCCTTATATTGTAAAAGATGTGATTTCAGTGGTTGGTGCTTATCTGGTTGCCATTGCTGTCCGTAAGGCGCTTTATGCAGGAAATATTTTACAGGATGCAAAGGCAGCTTAAAGGTGGCATATCTATGAAAAAATTTCGTGTGCACCATATTTTGTGTACCGTCCTTTACCGGGGAGAGGGATACAGTGGCACCTTCTGTGACAATATGACACAGAAGGTGCGGGAACTGAAGGCAGACCCGGAAGAACCGCTCATGCTCGTGACAGACCCGGATATGATCTGTGCGCGCTGTCCGAACCGGACACCGGATGATACCTGTGTGGATGATAAAAATCATGTAAAATCAAAAGATCTGGAGCTGTTAGAACTGTTCGGATTAAAAGAAAATCAGCTTTATTCTTACAGGGAACTGCTGCAGTGTGCAGAAAAAAAGCTTGATAAGGAAAACTTTTTAAAAAGCTGTGGACGATGCAGATGGTATCAGCAGGGATTGTGCAGTTATGAAGAATGGCTCGAAAATGCCAGAAAAATCTTAAATTTTCTTAAAGAATTTTAGAATCAGATCTGCAAACAGTATATTAGTATCAGTATAGAGACTTCAGCATAAGTATGCTGAAGTCTTTTGCTTAACAGGGTTCTTTCCTGGATAAACGGTATGAAAAATATGCCTGACAAGGGAAATCAATATTTTATTCCGTTTTCTTGTTAATATAATTCGTCTTATACTTTGAGTAAATGATCTTCTGGCTGTGGTAGAGTCCGAAATAACCGGAAAGCATGTAGCTGAAAGCAACTGCCAGTAAAAAGTATGGCATTCCGTCATAACCGAACAGCTCAAAACTGATCAAAAGAGAAGTGATCGGACAGTTAGTTACACCGCAGAATACAGCAGCCATGCCGACAGCGGTGCAGAGTGCAGGCGAAAAGCCGAGCAGGTTTCCGAACAGACATCCAAACGCTGCACCCGTGAAAAACGAAGGCACGATCTCGCCGCCTTTGTAGCCGGCGCCAAGCGTGGCAGCTGTAAAGATCATTTTCAGTAAAAATGCTTCCGGGCGCACGGTGCCGTCGATGCACTGTGCGATGATATTGACGCCTGTTCCGTTGTAATTCTGGTTACCGACAAGCAGTGTCAGCACGATCACGATACATCCACCAACGAAAACCTTTACATAAGGATTCTTGAAAAAATGTTTATAAAGCGCTTCGGACTGGTGCAGCATCACGCAGAACAGGATACTGATACCGGCGCAGAGAATTGCCAGCACGGAGATGCGGACGGCGTTGCCGATTCCGAAGGAGGGAATCGAATCAATGAGAAAAAGTTCCTGCGAAATCCCAAAAGAAACGGCAATCCCATGCGCAACAAGGGAAGAGATTACGCATGGAACCAGTGCAGCGTAATACATGATGCCGACACTTACAACTTCCATGGAGAAAATAGCAGCAGCCATAGGTGTGCCAAACAATGCGGAGAAACAGGCACTCATGCCGCACATGATCATAATATGCTTGTCCTTGTCGTCAAAATGAAACAGTTTACCAATTCCGTTACCGATGCTTCCGCCAAGCTGCAAAGCAGCACCCTCACGGCCTGCAGATCCGCCAAACAAATGGGTGATCAGTGTGGAAATAAAGATCAGTGGTGCCATCTTAAGCGGCAGATTATCGTCGGAATGGATCGCAGAAATCACGAGATTGGTACCGGTGTCATGCTCGTCGTGAAGCAGACGGTAACAGCCGACGATCACAAGACCGCCAAAAGGAAGCAGAAAGATCAGCCATGGATGTTTGGTGCGGATCAGTGTGACTAACGTCATGCCAAAATAAAATAATGTTCCGGCGCCTCCGGCAACAACACCGGAGATAATTGCAAACAGAACCCATTTAATAGAAGTTTCAATGCGTTTTAAATTGTGTTTTATTTTATGTCTGATGATTTCTTTCATATCTGTAAACTCCATTTTCATAAACTTATAAGTTTAAATTTCTAACAAAATCTTAGCATTTTCCAGCTTTTTTTACAATATAAATCAGTAACAAGTGCAATGTGCACAAAAAACGGATGCAATATTTGGATAAAACATTGAAAATGTCAAAAGAGTCTTGCGCTTTTGCAAAGAGTGTCTTATAATTTAACCATCAAATGAAAACGTTACCGGTAGCATTACCGTAAACAATACCGGAAACGTTCCATAAGATACCATACACAATTTCAGGAGGGTAAAAAATATGAAAAGAAAAGTTTTATCAGTGATGTTAGCATCCGCTATGTTAGCAACCATGTTTGCAGGATGTGGTAACGGAAATGCGGGGAATACTTCCGGAACAGCAAATGCAGGAAACAAGACAGAAGAGGCTGCAAAGACAGAAGAGGCTGCAAAGACAACCGAGGCATCTGATGCAGAAAAGACTGCAGACAGTGCATCAGGAAGCGGTTCTGTATATTATCTGAACTTCAAACCGGAGCAGGATCAGGCATGGCAGGATTTAGCAGGTATCTATACAGAGCAGACGGGTGTGCCGGTAACAGTTATTACCGCAGCAGACGGTACATATGAGCAGACATTAAAATCTGAAATGGCAAAGAGCGAAGCTCCTACATTATTTCAGGTAAATGGACCGGTAGGACTTGCAAACTGGAAAGATTACTGCTATGACTTATCCGACAGCGAGATCTGCAAACAGCTTTCCAGTGAAGATTTTGCATTAAAGAATGACGCTGGTGAGGTTTCCGGTGTCGCATATGTGCTCGAGACATACGGTATCATTTACAATAAGAAGATTTTAAATGATTACTGTACCATGGATAACGCAGTGATTTCTTCTCCGGATGAGATCAACAGCTTTGATAAATTAAAAGCAGTGGCAGATGATATTCAGGCGAGAAAAGATGAGATCAACAGCCAGTTCGGATACGATCTTCAGGGTGCATTTACATCTGCAGGTATGGATGGATCTTCTGACTGGAGATTTAAGACACATCTTGCAAATCTTCCAATTTACTATGAATACAAAGACAAAGGCATCACAAGCACAGATGCGATTGAGGGAACATACCTTGACAATTATAAACAAATCTGGGATTTATACATCACAGATTCTACCTGTGAACCAGGTGTCCTCTCCAGCAAGACAGGTGATGAAGCTGAGTCAGAGTTCGGTATGGAAGAAGCAGTATTCTATCAGAATGGTACATGGGAGTACGGCAATCTGACAAACGAGGATAATGGATATTTAGTAACAGCAGATGATATGGGCATGATGCCGATTTACATTGGTGCTCCTGGTGAAGAAAATCAGGGACTCTGCACAGGTTCCGAAAACTACTGGTGTGTAAACAAACAGGCTTCGGAGGAAGATATCCAGGCAACACTTGATTTCTTAAGCTGGGTAATTAATTCGGATGAAGGACGTGACTCCATGGCGCATGCAATGGGATTCACAACACCATTCTTAACATTTACCGGTGACTATGTAGCTGACAACGTATTCATTCAGGATGCAAACCAGTATATTGCAGATGGCAAGACTCCTGTTTCATGGAACTTCTCAACCATTCCTTCTGAGACATGGAAAGATGGCGTTGGCTCCGCATTACTTGAGTATGCACAGGGTACCGGTGACTGGGATGCAGTTGTAAGCGCATTCGTAGACGGCTGGGCAACTGAGTATGCAGCAGCAAACGGACAGTAAAATAATAATTTCTCTTTTAGAAAATAGTAAATTTGTGCGGTATCTGTGCCGATACCGCACAAACCATATATAACGGAAATTTTCTGAAAGAACTGTATTTAGAGATTGAACGGATTTATGAGAGGTTAAAGACTATGGAGAAATCAATAAAAAAATATTTTCCAATTTTTGCGCTCCCGACTTTAGTGGCATTTACCATAGGTTTTATAGTTCCTTTTCTTATGGGTATCTATTTATCATTTTGTGAATTTACCACAGTAACGGATGCGTCCTTTGTTGGACTGAAAAATTACCTGCGTGTATTTACCGATCCAACATTTGTACATGCGCTGTGGTATACCGCATTATTTACAGTGGTATCAGTGATTACAATCAATGTATTTGCATTTACCATAGCGATGCTTTTAACAAAGGGAATTAGGGGAACAAATGTGTTCCGGACCGTATTTTTTATGCCAAACCTGATCGGAGGTATCGTTTTAGGATATATCTGGCAGATCCTTTTAAACGGAATTCTGGCAAACTTCGGAAAAACATTGACCTATTCTTCCTCATATGGTTTCTGGGGACTGATCGTTTTGATGAACTGGCAGCAGATCGGTTATATGATGATCATTTATATTGCGGGTATCCAGAACATTCCGGGTGAACTGATCGAGGCGGCAAAGATGGATGGTGCAAACAGCTGGCAGCTGTTAAAGAAAGTAACGATTCCGATGGTTATGCCATCCATCACGATCTGTACATTCCTGACACTGACGAACTCCTTTAAGCTGTTCGACCAGAACCTTGCATTGACAGCAGGAGAGCCGTCAAATAATTCACAGATGCTTGCGTTAAATATCTTTGATACATTTTATGGAAGAAATGGATGGGAAGGTGTCGGACAGGCGAAAGCGGTGATCTTCTTTATCATAGTGGCAGTTATCGCACTGGCACAGAACCGTCTGACCAGAAGTAAGGAGGTACAGCAGTAATGGCAAAACAGACAGACAATCAGGTAAGTGCAGTAAGGCGTGCAAAACACGGATGGATACTGACACTGTTTTTCAGCATTTTAGCTGTATTTTATCTGTATCCGATTTTTTTGGTGCTGATCAACTCGTTAAAGAAAAAAGGATTTATTATGAAAAGTCCTTTTGCATTTCCGGATGAGCGTTCTTTCTTCGGTATGACAAACTTTGTAAAGGGAATTGAGAAGACGAATTTCTTTGCAGCGTTCGGTAACTCGGTTATTATCACGGTAGGTTCCGTGGCAGTGATCATATTCTGCACATCCATGTGTGCATGGTTTATCACCAGAGTACATAATAAATTTACCATGGCACTTTACATGTTATGTCTTTTCTCCATGATCGTGCCGTTCCAGATGGTAATGTTCCCGTTATCTAAGCTGGCAAACATGATGCATTTGAGCAACCCGATCGGTATTATATTAGTATATCTGGGATTTGGAGCAGGGCTTGCGGTATTTATGTTCTGTGGATTTGTAAAGAGCATTCCGTTAGAGATCGAGGAGGCCGCCATGATCGATGGCTGTACACCGATCCAGACCTTCTTCCAGGTCGTATTCCCAATCATGAAACCGACGGTTATCACGGTTGCAATCTTACAGGCAATGTGGATCTGGAATGATTATCTGCTGCCGTATCTGGTACTTGACCTGAAAAAATATAAGACAATCCCGATTGTAATCCAGTATTTAAAAGGCGGTTACGGTGCGGTAGACTGGGGTACCATGATGGCGATGCTGGTACTCGCAATCATCCCGATCATCATTTTTTATGGAATCTGTCAGAAATATATTATTGAAGGAGTAGTTGCAGGAGCGGTAAAAGGCTGATATCTTATTAAGAAATGTATATTTTTTGTTGAAATTTGACAAAAATTCAAATTTCACGAAAAAATACGAAAAAATAGTAGACAGGAATGAAAAATATGGTTACGATAAAAGACATAGCCAGGGAATCAGGATATTCCGTCAGTACCGTGTCACGTGTGCTGAATCACAGAAATGATGTCAGTCCGGATGCAAAAAAGAAAATCGAAAAAGTAGTCGCAGCGTATAATTTTGTGCCAAACAATAATGCGAAACATCTAAAACAGAGTAATTCCAAATCCATTGGTGTGCTGGTAAAAGGTATCCAAAATATGCTTTTTGCCAGCATCGTGGAAGAAATCCAGTGTATGATTGAAAATACAGACTATACGCTGATCGTATCCTATTTAGATGAGGATGCAGATGAGGTGGAGCAGGCAGTTCTCCTCTGCAGGGAGAGAAAGCCGCTTGGACTGCTCTTTTTAGGAGGTAATCCGGAGTATTTCAAAAAAGAATTTGCGCAGGTCGATGTGCCGTGTGTGCTTGTGACAAACCTTGCAGACCAGATGGATTTTCCAAACCTTTCTTCTGTTGCGACAGACGATATTGCCGCTGCAAAATGTGCAGTGGATGCGTTATTTGATGCAGGGCATACAAAAATCGGTATTTTAGGTGGTGATATTGAAAAATCATACACCAGTCATCAGCGGTTTATTGGCTGTCAGCAGAGCTTTTTGGAACATGATACTGTGTTTGTGCCGGAAAAAAGCTACGAAAAAGCACGATTTTCCTATGACAGCGCATATCGCGGTATGAAACGGCTGATCGCCAGGTGTCCGGATATCACGGCTGTGTTTGCCATGTCGGATGTCATGGCGATCGGTGCGATCCGTGCACTGCGGGATTTAGAATACCGTGTGCCGGAGGATGTGTCAGTGATTGGATTTGACGGAACAGCTCTGGCAGAATACTATAATCCGAAACTTGCAACCATTAAACAGCAGTATCAGACGCTTGCAACCAGAAGTGTTGAGATCCTGTTTGGACAGATTGAGTTAAAAAGGAGTCAGATCCATGAGATCGTCCCGTTTGAACTGGCGAGTGGAGAGAGTATTCAAAAAATCAGGTAACACATATAGATAGTAGGAGGAACAAATATTATGAGGACCAGCGGTGTGCTGATGCACATATCTTCCCTGCCGTCTCCTTACGGAATCGGTACCATGGGAAAAGAAGCAAGAAAATTTGCAGATTTTTTGAAAAAGGCAGGTCAGAAATACTGGCAGATCCTGCCAATCTGTCCGACCAGCTACGGAGATTCCCCGTATCAGTCTTTTTCCAGCTTTGCAGGTAATCCTTATTTTATTGATTTAGAATATCTTTGCAAAGAAAAATTACTGACAAAAAAAGAATGTGAATCATTTTCGTGGGGAACCAATCCGCAGTATGTGGATTATGGTCAGATGTATATCTCACGTTATCCTTTGTTAAAGAAAGCATATGACAGGTTCAGGAAAAATGAGCCGGAAGATTTTGCAGCATTCTGCAAGGATGAAGCAGAGTGGTTGGATGAATATGCACTTTTTATGGCATTAAAAGATGCTAACGGCGGTGTTGCATGGTTTGAGTGGGAAAAAGACTTAAAAACCAGAAAAACGGAAGCCTTAAAAGAAGCGCGGGTTACCTATGCAGAAGATATTGCGTTTTATAAAATGTTACAGTATCTGTTCTTTAAACAGTGGTGGGATTTAAAAGCGTATGTCAATGATCTTGGCATTGAGATCATCGGTGACGTGCCGATCTATGTTGCCGGAGACAGTGCTGATGTCTGGGCAGATCCGGGACAGTTTTATCTCGATGAGGAGTTAAATCCGATCGATGTAGCAGGCTGCCCGCCGGATGCATTCTCGGCAGACGGACAGCTCTGGGGCAATCCGTTATTCCGCTGGGATGCTATGAAAAAAGACGGTTACAGCTGGTGGACGAAGCGTGTAAAAGCGATGTCAAAATTATACGATATCGTCCGTATCGATCATTTCCGCGGTTTCGATTCTTACTATGCGATCCCGGCAAAAGATGATACGGCGAGAAATGGTGAGTGGAGAAAAGGTCCTGGCATGGATCTGTTCCGTACGATGGAGAAAAAACTCGGAAAGTTAAATATCATCGTGGAGGATCTTGGTTTCCTTACACCTTCCGTTTTAAAACTGGTAAAAGATTCCGGATTCCCGGGAATGAAAGTCATCCAGTTCGCATTTGATTCAAGAGAGGGCAGCGACTATCTGCCGCACAATTATGAGAAACACTGTGTTGTTTATACCGGAACACATGACAATGATACGTTGATGGGCTGGATGAAGACAGCACCGAAGGCAAGTGTTAAATTTGCGAAAGAGTACTTAAATCTCACGGAGGAAGAAGGTTTTAACTGGGGTATGATGCGCGCTGCATGGGCATCAGTCGGAGATATGGCGATCGTTCCGATGCAGGATCTGATCGGAATCGGTTCCGAGGGACGTATGAATACACCGTCCACACTCGGCGGTAACTGGGAGTGGAGAGCAACTTCAGACCAGATCACCGGAAAACTTGCAAAACGTCTCTATAAATATATGGAGATGTATGGACGTTTAAACAAAGATCAGGAAGAGGAAGAAGAAACCGAAGCGGAGGAGAAGAAAGTATCCGCAGAGGAAAAATAACAGACCGCATACAGGTCTGATGGCATGAAAAACAGAAGTTTAGAGGGGGGATTCTGACCGGTCACAGGTTAGAATCCTCCTTTTTATATTATGGGTTCCTTTTTGTCGGAAAATGTTTTAAAATAACAAATAATCGAAAGCTTATATGGGGGGATACATGCTATATTTTATTGTCAATGAAAAGTCAAAAAGTGGGAACGCAAAGCAGATCTGGAAAGAGATCGAGGAAGTGCTTAAGGTGAGAAATGTTTCCTATCAGGCATTTGTATCGGAGTACCGTGGACATGCCGGTAAACTCGCTGCAGAGATCTGTGCCATGGATGACAATGATATCTGCCTGGTCGCAGTCGGTGGGGATGGAACGGCAAATGAGGTGATCAATGGGATCACGGATTTTGAAAAGGTACGTTTCGGCGTGATCCCGACCGGTTCCGGCAATGATCTTGCCAGAGGATTGTTACTCTCGAAGGATCCGAAAAACGGTGCCATACATATTTTAAATGCGATGAAAAAATCGCGTGAGGATACCTGGTGTATGGATTTGGGAGAGGTGAACTTTGGGGAGGAAAAAAGACTGTTTGCCATCAGCGCGGGGATTGGACTGGATGCGTTAGTCTGTAAAAAAGCATTAAAATCAACGATCAAAGATATCCTGAATAAAATCCGGCTTGGAAAACTGACGTATCTGGTACTGACCGTGCAGTCATTATTTACGATGCAGACCGCGGATGCAGAGATCTTTTTTGACCGGGAGGAAGGTTTACAGAAAAAAAGAATGATCTTTACGGCTGCGATGAATTTTAAAGCTGAGGGAGGCGGTGTGCCGATGGCTCCGGCAGCATCCGCCTGTGACGGGAAATTATCATTCTGTGAAGCAGCGGGGATCCCGAAGTGGAGAACATTTCTATGTCTGCCGTTTTTAGTGGCGGCAAAGCATACGTCTATCCATGGATTTTCTGTGACGGATGCCAAAGACTGTACGATCCGTTTAAGCCGTCCGATGGTTGTCCATGCAGACGGGGAGTACTGTGGGGAAGTGACGGAAGTTCATTTCCACTGTCTGCCGGGAAAACTTCGCGTGTTAAAATAATGAAATTGCGGACACTGCCGTCATAAACAGGCGTTCTTCTTCATAAAATGTTACAACATATGGAGGAGAATATCTGATGGAACATTTCAGTGATAACAGGGAATTTGACTTATACCGGGATATCAATACCCGTACCAATGGAGAGATCTACATAGGAGTTGTGGGGCCGGTGCGAACCGGAAAGTCCACATTTATTAAACGGTTTATGGATCTTATGGTGCTTCCGTTTATGGAGGATGAGCATGCGCGGGAGCGCACTATAGACGAGTTGCCACAATCCGCGGCTGGGAAAACGATCATGACAACGGAACCGAAATTTATCCCGCAGGAGGCGGCAGAGATCATTTTGCCGGAACTGCCGGGGAGCAGTGCCGGCATGCCACAGCCGGCACTTTCGCAGTCTGTACTGCCGGGGACTGCAATACAGGGATCTGCCGCACAGCCGAAGATAAAGGTGCGTCTGATCGATTGTGTCGGGTTTATGGTGGAGGGAGCATCCGGTCATATGGAAGGAAATGAAAGCCGCATGGTAAAAACACCATGGTCGGAGCAGGAAATTCCATTTACGACAGCTGCGTCGATCGGTACTCAGAAAGTGATCCGGGATCATGCAACGATCGGAATCGTTGTGACGACCGATGGCACGATCGGGGAACTGCCGCGAAATGCATATGTAAAAGCGGAAGAACAGACGGTGGAGGAACTGAATGCGATCGCAAAACCATATGTCATTCTGTTAAATTCACAAAAACCGTACAGTGATGAGACGATGGAACTTGCAGCCGAACTGAAAGAAAAATATCAGACTGCCGTTTTGCCGGTCAACTGTGAGCAGCTGCGGAAAGATGATATTGTCCGCATTTTAGAGAATATCCTCTGTGAATTTCCAGTGACGCGTGTCGAATTTTTTATTCCAAAATGGACGGAAATGCTAAAGCCGGAGCATCCGATGAAAGCGGAAATCATTAAAACTGCATCCGGGATTTTAGACAGTATGCATAAAACGGGAGATGTAAGAGCACTTTCCTTTACACCGGAGCAGTATGTTTCGCAGATCAAGATCGACGAGACGGATCTTGCGACCGGGCGCGTGGTGGTGCGGATGGATTTAGACGATAAATATTATTATGAAAATATAAGTGAACTGACTGGTGTGCCGATCGCAGGTGAATATGAGCTGATCTCCATGATAAAAGAGATGGCAGGGCAGAAAGAGGCTTATGAAAAAGTGTCAGATGCTTTTGAAGCGGTTCAGGTAAAAGGTTATGGCGTTGTGAGTCCGGGACTTTCCGATATCAAAATGGAAGAGCCGGTGCTGATCCGGCATGGCAATAAATTTGGCGTCAAAATGAAAGCGGTATCGCCGTCGATCCATATGATCCGTGCAAATATTGAGACCGAGATCGCTCCAATTGTCGGCAGCGAGGAGCAGGCAAATGATCTGATCTCTTACATCAAACAGGGACAGCAGAGCGAAGAGGGTGCATGGGAAACAAATATTTTCGGCAAATCGGTTGGAGAACTGATGGAGGATGGAATCCGTAACAAGATCGCAATGATGGATGATGAATGTCAGATGAAATTGCAGGATACAATGCAGAAAATTGTAAATGATAATACTGGTGGTATGGTATGCATTATCATTTGATGCGGTAGTATTGCGAAAACAAACGTAAAATCAAAAATAAGTAACCTTAAAAAGAAAAGAGAAAAACAGATGAAAAAATTTATTCAGGGAATGTATCAGAAAAAGAATTTTGGGGTAAGGCTGACTGCTGTGATCCTGTCCGTAATTGTGATGGGATTTGCACTGTCGTTGCTGGTGCTTGTGGATCTTGGAACAGATCCCTGTACCAGCATGAATCTTGCTATTTCGGAAAAAATTGGAATGGGAATCGGAAACTGGCAGGCACTGCTCAATACGATCATATTTGTCTTTGTCATTTTGCTTGGCAGGGAAAATATCGGATTTGGAACACTTGCCAATATGTTTTTAGTTGGATATTCACTGCAGTTTTTTTCCTGGGTATGGGATAAGATCTTACCGGCAGGACTGTTTGATTCGATGGCAGTGCGCATTCTGGTGCTGATTCCGGCACTGGCGATATTTGTTGTATCAGCAGCTGTATATATGGATGTGAAATTAGGAACAGCACCTTATGACGCGATTGCATTTATCATTGCAAAATGGATGCCGAAGATACCGTTCCGTCTGATCCGTATGGCATTTGATTTTACCGTTATTGTGATCGCATTTTTATTCGGTGGCAAGATCGGAATCGTAACGATCCTGATGGGATTTACGCTCGGACCGGTGATCGGTGCTGTCGGTGAGAAAATCGGTCGTTTTATCGAGTGCGACTAAAGAATCAGATTTATTATCATCTGATGATTTTTGCGGGAGATGCTGGTATTTCCCGCTTTTTTGAAATTCGTTGTAGGCATCCTGATAAGCGGCGACAATGTATTCTTTCATGGGATCTTTGTCGCTTACCATCGACATGGTGTCCGAAAATACTTTGGCAGCTTCTTCCTTGCTTTTGCAGTGTTCTAACTGCTGTTCGAGAGAGTCGCGCATCGCCTGGATTCTGGCTGCCTGCATATAGAGCTGTGGATCTACTGCCTGAAGAAAACGCATTTCTTCTTCGGTCAGTTTTTTCCCACTTTTTAATTTTGCCTGGATTCTGGCTAATTCTGCCTGCTTTTCTTCTTCGGTCATACCGCAGGCGGGGCTTAAAAGCTCGGAGATGTTCTGCGTCAGGTCAAAGGCATCCATGCCGGAAACACTGACTGCATTTAAAGTATCATCACCGGAAGAAAGACCGATGGAAGATTTGGATAAACGGTCTGTAATCTGATCGACCACATTCCTTTTGCCGGAAGATGGGTTTAAAATCTTTTTTAAACCGGAAAGATTGAACTGAGTCATAAAATTCTCCATTCCTGCACTGTGTTTCCGTGCATATGAAAAGTATAGCCTGTGATGTATTCTTACAAAATATATCGGGGAAAATCAGCTTTTGTTTAGGATGGAGATTGGATTTTATGATTTCTTCTGTTATAATCGAAAATGACAGTGTTGTAAAGAATTTTCAATTATGAAAAAATGAAGTAAGGAAGCATCAGCTGTTTTTGAAAGACAAGAAGGGAGAAGTTCCGGAGAAGCCGGAATTGACAGAATATAGGACAAGGAGAAGAATGGAGGATGATTATGAATCCGGCATACGAAAAATTATTAAAATGCTATGACAGCTATAAAGCAAAGATTGATTTTACTCCTAAGGTGGCATTGATTTTAGGCTCTGGTCTTGGCGACTATGCGGATGATATCCGCGTGGTGGATACGTTAGATTACCATGACATTGAAGGATTTCCAGTGTCGACGGTTCCGGGACATAAGGGCAGATTTATCTTCGGATATGTGGATGATGTCCCGGTCGTGTGCATGCAGGGGCGTGTGCATTATTATGAGGGATATGAGATGAGCGATGTTGTTTTGCCGACGAGGCTGATGAAAATGATGGGCGCAGAAGTTCTGTTTCTCACCAATGCAGCAGGTGGCATCCAGCTTGGCATGCATGCCGGGGATTTCATGCTGATCAAAGACCAGATTGCAAGTTTTGTGCCATCACCGCTCCGTGGAGCCAACATTGAGGAACTTGGTGTGCGTTTCCCGGATATGAGCCAGATCTATGACTTAGATCTGCAGGATATTGTAAAACGTGCAGCATCAGCACTTGAGATCCGCATCAAAGAGGGCACTTACATCCAACTCTCCGGACCGCAGTTTGAGACACCGCATGAAGTCGCCATGTGCCGCACTTTAGGTGCTGACGCCGTCGGCATGAGTACTGCCTGTGAGGCGATCGCTGCAAAACACATGGGAATGAAAGTGCTTGGAATCTCCTGTATCTCCAACCTTGCGAGCGGCATCTCATCAATTCCGCTCTCACACGCAGAAGTTCAGGAGACGGCTGACGCCGTTGCTCCGAAATTTAAGGCGCTCGTAACTGAAACGATCAAAGCGATCGGAGCACAGCAGAATTAAAGTTACTACAACTCAGTAGATCAAAAACGGCGGTCACACTTTTTGATCCACTGAACGAAAAACACAAAAAGAAAAGAGGAAAAACAATGAACATACGTTTCTACAACGCAAAAATATTAGTTCTGGCAGAAAACCACAAATTCCAGATCACCGAAGGCGAACTCTGGGTAAAAGGAAAAGAAATCTGCTACATCGGGGACGGTAAGACAGGCGTGGATGCTGTCTGCAAAAACGGTGAAGTTTTGGTATGGGAGCGCGAGATTGACGCAAAAGGCAACCTTTTAATGCCGGGATTTAAAGATGCGCACACCCACACGGCAATGACATTTTTGCGTTCCTATGCGGACGACCTTCCACTGCAGGACTGGCTGAACAAACAGGTATTCCCAAAAGAAGGACAGCTTACCGAAGATGATGTATACTGGCTTAACATCCTTGGAATTATGGAATATTTAACCAGCGGTATTACGTCCAACTTTGATATGTACTTCTTCCCGCCGGTCGATGCAAAGGCATCGGTAGATACCGGATTCCGTACCGTTCAGACCAGCGGATTGAACAACTTTGGCGGCACGGTAGAGTTGATGGAGGAAAATTATCACATTGTCAATGAGATGAGCGACCTGACAAGCTTTATCGTGGGATTTCATGCAGAATACACGACATCAAAAGAACTGATGGAGGGCGTGGCAAAACTGGCACAGAAATTAAAATCCCCGGTATGGCTGCACAATTCCGAAACAAAACTGGAAGTGGCAGAGTGCAAAGAGCGCTGGGGCATGACACCGACACAGCTTACGGATGCACTTGGTATGTACGAGTACGGCGGCGGCGGTTACCACTGTGTATGGTTTGAGGATGCTGATTTTGAAATTTACAAGAAGAAAAAACTGACAGCAGTGACAAACCCTGCTTCCAACTTAAAACTTGCTTCCGGTATCTGTCCGACCAAACGTTTTGTGGATGAGGGAATCTCCATGGCGATCGGAACCGATGGCCCGGCAAGCAACAACTGCTTGGATATGTTCCGTGAGATGTTTTTGACTTCTGCACTTGCAAAGGTGCGTGAAATGGATGCGGAGTGCGTCAGCGCCGATGAGATCTTATATATGGCAACCACAGGCGGTGCACATGCCATGCAGTTATTTGACTGTGACAGTCTTGCGGTTGGCAAAAAAGCAGACCTTGTCATGATCGATCTGAACCAGCCGAACATGCAGCCGGAAAATAATATCGTGAAAAATCTTGTATACAGCGGAAGCAAGCAGAATGTAAAACTGACTATGGTAAATGGAAAAGTTTTATATGAAGACCAGAAATTTGACATCGGATTTGATCCGGCAGATATTTACCGCCGTGCAAATGAGATCATCCGCCGTATGAAATAACAGAAGGAGAATTATGCAGGTAATATTTATACATCACAGCTGTTTTCTGGTGGAAGTGGATGAGAAGGTGCTGATCTTTGACTGGTTTGCAGGAGACCGCATCAAAGGATACACATTTTGCGGTGTGATTCCGGAATACGAGCCGGACACACCAGTCTATGTGTTTGCAAGTCATAAACATCAGGATCATTTTGATATGGATGTGCTGCACTGGGCAGAAAAATATAAAAATATCCACTATATACTTTCAAAAGACTGTAAAATGAGCCCGCATTTTTTACAGAAACATGGATTCCCGGATGATATCAGAGAGAAGATCACTTATGTTTCGGCAGGCGAAAAATATCAGGTGGATGATGTGAAGATCGAGACACTGCGGTCAACGGATGCAGGTGTTGCATTTTATGTGGAAACACGAGGGGCAACTTTTTTCCATGCAGGAGATTTGAATGACTGGACATGGGAAGGGGCGGGAGATCTGATCAACGGCAGGATGCGCAGGGAATACCGGACACAGATCAAAAAACTGGCGGGAAAACCAATCAATCTTGCATTTGTTCCGATGGATCCGCGACAGGGCGCAGATCAGGAACTCGGAATGGATTATTTTTTGGAGACCACATCCGCGGAATATGTGTTCCCGATGCATATGTGGCAGGATTATTCCCACATCCCGGTTTATAAGAATAAAATATGGAATCCGGGGATGGCGGAGCGTGTGGTGGAAATCACACATGAAAATCAGGTTTTCCTGATTGAGGAACAGTAGTGTTAACGCTACTGTTCACAGGCAGGCATTTTCTGAACTGAAAATGCCGTATGATACAGTGGTGGCAGCAGATTTTGCCGATTTGGAATGCGAAGCATCGGCAAAATCCGTTACTGGAACGAGGTACGAGTGAATAGTAACATGTTAACGCTTGACTCATAGGAAAAAAGTGCGTTATACTGAATAAGTTATAGAAGATAGAAAGGCAGGGGTATGTATGGCAGTATTTGGATGGTTTGTACATTATGTGTTAATAATGGTAATTCTTGCAGCTGTTGCAGTTGCTGGAGTATTTGCTGGCAGAAAATGGGCAGAGAAAAGCAAAGCGAAAAAAGACACTGCAGCTTCCGGAAATGCCGGAAAAGAATAATGCCGTCGTGACCCTGCAAAAAGACAGGGCATGAAATAGTTTATACAACGTTGGAGGAACTTGTCGTGAAGAAGTTTTATGGAGAAAATGAATTGCGCAGAATGTATCTTGGGTTTTTTGAAAGCAAGGGACATCTTGCGATGAAGAGTTTTTCATTGGTACCACACAATGATAACAGTTTACTATTGATCAATGCAGGTATGGCACCGCTTAAGCCATATTTCACAGGTCAGGAAATACCGCCGAGAAGAAGGGTAACCACATGTCAGAAATGTATCCGTACCGGCGATATTGAGAATGTCGGTAAGACAGCACGTCACCTGACATTTTTTGAGATGCTTGGCAATTTCTCATTTGGTGATTACTTTAAACATGAAGCAATCCACTGGTCATGGGAGTTTTTGACACAGGTTCTCGGCCTTGAGGAGGACAGACTGTATCCGTCTATTTATGGGGAAGATGATGAGGCATTTGAGATCTGGAACAAAGAAGTAGGTGTTCCAGCAGAGAAGATCACAAGATTTTACCGTGATCCGGAGACCGGAGAATGTGATAACTTCTGGGAGCATGGCGCTGGTCCTTGCGGTCCTTGTTCAGAGATCTATTATGACCGTGGAGAGAAATATGGCTGCGGCAGACCAGACTGTAAAGTAGGCTGTGACTGTGACCGTTTCATGGAGGTATGGAACAACGTATTTACCCAGTTCGAGGGTGACGGTAAGGGCGGTTACACAGAGCTTGCGCAGAAAAACATTGATACCGGTATGGGATTAGAGCGTCTGGCTGTTGTGATGCAGGATGTAGATTCCGTATTTGATATTGATACCATGAAAGCGATCCGCGACAAGGTATGTGAGATGTCCGGCAAAAAGTATCAGGTAGATGCATTAGATGATGTGTCCATCCGTCTGATTACCGATCATATCCGTTCTGCAACGTTTATGATCTCAGATGGTATCATGCCTTCAAATGAGGGACGCGGCTATGTACTCCGCCGTATCATCCGCCGCGCGGCAAGACACGGAAGAATGCTCGGTATTGACGGTATCTTCATGGCGAAACTGGCTGCTACCGTAATCAATGAGAGCAAGGATGGTTATCCGGAACTTGAAGAGAAAAAAGATTTTATCTTTAAAGTATTATCCCAGGAAGAAGAAAAATTTGGAAAAACGATCGATCAGGGACTTTCCATCCTTTCTGATATGGAAAAACAGATGGAAGCAGACGGCGTAAAGGTTCTTTCCGGTGAGAATGCATTTAAACTTTATGATACTTATGGATTCCCGATGGATCTGACACAGGAGATCCTCGAAGAAAAAGGATTTTCTGTCGATGAAGAGGGATTCAAAAAGGCGATGGAAGTACAGCGTACCACAGCGAGAAAAGCCCGCAAAGTGACAAACTACATGGGCGCTGATGAGACAGTATATGAGTCTGTCGATCCTTCTGTTACCACAGAGTTTGTAGGCTATGATTCCTTAAACTGCAAGTCAAAAATTACCGTACTTACCACAGAGACGGAGATCGTTGAGGCATTATCTGATGGAGAGGTTGGAACCGTGATCGTAGAACAGACTCCATTCTATGCTACCATGGGTGGACAGCAGGGAGATAAGGGTATCATCCGCACTGCAGCCGGAGAATTCCAGGTAGAGGATACGATCAAATTACTTGGCGGAAAAGTAGGACATGTCGGAAAGATGATCTCCGGTATGATGAAAACAGGAGATGAGGCAGATCTTTCGGTAGATGCAGCACTCCGTGCAAAGATCTGTAAGAACCATTCCGCAACACATTTACTGCAGAAAGCATTGCGTGAAGTATTAGGAACCCACGTAGAGCAGGCAGGTTCCTATCAGGATGGCGAGCGTACCCGTTTCGATTTCAGCCATTTTGCAGCCATGACACCGGAGGAACTTGAAAAAGTAGAAAAGATCGTCAATGATAAGATCGCAGAGGCAATTCCGGTACGCACAGATGTGATGACTGTAGATGAGGCGAAAAAGACAGGAGCCATGGCGTTATTTGGCGAAAAATACGGAGAGACTGTCCGTGTGGTATCCATGGGAGATTTTTCCAAAGAATTCTGTGGTGGTACTCATGTAAAGAATACATCCGAAATAGCAGCATTCAAAATCATCTCTGAAAATGGTGTTGCAGCAGGCGTCCGCAGAATCGAGGCACTGACCGGAGACAACGTATTTGCTTACTATCGCAATTTAGAGAAAGAACTTTTAGAGGCAGCGAAAGCGGCAAAGGCAACACCGGCGACATTAACAGAGAAAATCGAGCATATGCAGGCAGAGATCAAAGCACTGACCAGCGAAAACGAGTCCTTAAAGAGCAAAGCAGCAAAAGAGGCGCTTGGAGATGTCATGGATCAGATTGTGGAAGTAAAAGGTGTGAAATTACTTGCTTCTGCCGTAGACGGTGTAGATATGAACGGTCTGCGTGATCTTGGAGACCAGTTAAAAGAACAGCTTGGTGAAGGCGTGATCGTACTTGCTTCTTCCTGTGAAGGAAAAGTAAATCTGATCGTTATGGCAACTGATGCAGCAATGAAACAGGGAGCGCATGCAGGAAACTTGATCAAGAGCATTGCCGGCAAAGTCGGCGGTGGCGGCGGCGGACGTCCAAATATGGCACAGGCGGGAGGCAAAAATCCGGCTGGTATTTTGGAGGCGATCGCAGAGGCAAAAACAGCACTTGAGGCACAGCTTTCCTGAAAGCTGTTTAGCATGATTGTCCCGCAACTGAAGAATCACGGAAGATGACAGATTTTTAGCTATGGAGGCAAAAGATGGATAAAGAAATGGAATTTAAAAATAAGAGTATTAAAGAAAAGGTAAACGGAAGCTTTGAAATGATCATAGTTTTATATGTGGTCAGCGTGGCGTTTGCAGTATTTTTAATGTTTGCAGTAAAAATTGTTCCGTCTGCAACAGAGTATTTTGTGCTTGCCGGAGGTATTGTTGTGCTTGCGATTATAACAGTCTGCAGTATTCTGGCAACATTGAAACGGGCTAAGATGCTGATACACTATATTGTAGAACCGGTCAGGGAACTAAGTAGTGTGGCAGAAAAAATCTCTGGTGGAGAACTTGATATTGAAATTGCTTATCAGTCGGAGGATGAGATCGGAGAACTTGCAGAAGATTTTCGCAAAACAGCAACTACGCTGCAACGGATTATAGGAGATCTTAATCATATTCTGGATGCATTTGCAAAAGGTGATTATACGGTAAAATCCGGATGCAGGGATGCTTATGTGGGAGAATTTGATACGGTGCATGCAAAACTGATTGCAACAACAGAACATGTTAGTGATGCTTTAAAATCAATCCGTGAATCTTCGAATCAGGTGGCACAGGGATCCGACCAGCTTGCAGTCAGCGCACAGGATCTTGCCAAAAATGCAACGGATCAGGCAGTGGCCGTTGATTCTTTAGCACAGAGCGTTTCAGAAATCACAGAACAGATTCTTGGAACAAGTAAGTCGATTGATATTGTACATGATAAAGCGAAAGACGTTGGAACAACAGCAGCGGTAAGCCAGCAGAAGATGACAGAACTGACAGAGGCAATGGAGCGTATTTCCGTGACATCCAAGGAAATCGGACAGGTTATCGAAGAAATTGAGAGTATTGCATCACAGACAAATCTGTTGTCCTTAAATGCATCTATTGAGGCAGCAAGAGCCGGTGAGGCAGGAAAAGGATTTGCAGTTGTTGCAGAGCAGATCCGTATGCTTGCTGAGAGCAGTGCAAATTCTGCAGATACGTCAAAACAGCTTTTGACAGAGAACCAGAATGAAGTAGAACACGGTAATCAGGTGACACAGCAGACGGCAGAATCTCTGACGGATGTTCTGAACGAACTGGATGCTATTGTGGGTGAGGTAGCAACGATCCGTACGGCATCTGATCGTGAGGCAGCCTTTGTAAAAGAGATCGAAGACAGCACGAAACAAATCAGCGACGCAATCCAGAGCAACTCTGCAGCATCGGAAGAAACATCTGCTACCAGTGAAGAACTTTCTGCAGAAGCAGATTCCTTAGAGGGCCTTGTAGAGCGTTTTAAACTGCGTTAAATGTTTGTTTAATACAGAGGAGAGAAAATGCAGATGAAAATAAAGGAAAAGATGATTGCTGTGGTTATGGCATTTGCAATGATGTTTACGTTTATTTTTGCAGGTGAAAGCAGTGAAGTAATCGCTGCTGCGAAAACAAAAGCATTAGAGATAAATGTTGATTTTGCCAGGAATGCAGCAAGTGGAGATGACAGCGGGATATATGTAAAGAGCCTGATTTCCAATAAAAAAATTACTTTTGGAAAGACTTATGTATTTCAGACAAAAATTTATGTGCCAGCCGTTTATATGAAAACTGGAAGAATATGGGTAAAACCTGCAGTTAATTTTTTTACAGGCAAAAATGGCGATACATATGCCGGAATGGCACAGTCTTCGAAAGAAGGATATTCTTATGATAAGAATTCGAAAGAAGTAAAAAAATATGGTGATTTTTATGTTGTCAATGTGAAAATATCATTGGATAACTGTGACAGGATTTCTGCATCAAAGGGAAGTGTGTATGGACATCTGTTCATCTCTGGTTTTAATAAGGCATATAAGGGAAGTATTTATGTTGATGATGTGACACTTACTGTAGATAAGAAATCAGTTGTAAAGCAAAATTATGAGAATGGAAAAAACAGTGGTTGCTGGTATTATCTTAACAGATCAGAAAAGGAATATACACCTGCAGTTGTTTCATTCTCAGGAAAAACATTGGATGTGACTAAGACATCGCTTGCTATAAAAAAGGGTAAAAAAGCGACGATCAAAGCCACTGCAATGCCAAAAACAAAAATAGCATATCAGTCTAAGAACAAGAAAGTCGCTACAGTAAACAGTAAAGGTGTTGTCCGGGGCATTCGGAAAGGAAAGACAACCATTCTTGTCACAGCGAATGGGAAAACTGTTAAAGTTCAGATTACCGTAAAATAATTTCAAATAAAAATCTGAAATTCTTTCAAAAATAGGTTGACGAACCGGGAAAATATGTTATAATGCTATATAGTGCAATAAATATTACCCAAACAGTTGAATATGCACAATACGCAACTGGAGGGAGGTTAGGTGTGAGATAATGTCTAGTGTAATTGTAAAAGAAAACGAGACTTTAGATAGCGCTTTACGTCGTTTCAAAAGAAACTGCGCAAAAGCAGGTATCCAGCAGGAGATTCGTAAAAGAGAACACTACGAGAAACCAAGCGTAAAACGTAAGAAAAAATCTGAAGCAGCTAGAAAAAGAAAATACAACTAATAATTAGTTGTAGTGCAAAAAGACTACCGCATGTGTGGTAGTCTTTTTTTTCTCTGAGTGAGGTTATTTACCAGATATATTTTATTGCGATAATAAGTCTATTCGTAAGGTGGATAATCTGTTACTGTTCACTCGTACCTCGTTCCAGTAACGGATTTTGCCGATGCTTCGCATTCCAAATCGGCAAAATCTGCTACCACCACTGTATCATACGGCATTTTCAGTTCAGAAAATGCCTACCTGTGAACAGTAACGATAATCTTTAGAAATATCGTGGAGCAAAGGGCATAGTATTGCAGAAATGCATAAATATGTTTATAATATGAGAAAAGATGTATGAAATACGAATTTAAGATAGAGACAGAATATACGAAATGAGTAGAATGGAGATGATATTTTATGATTAATTTAAAAAACTGCCGGGTAATTATCCGTGAACAGAAAAAAAACAGTGTACTTGCAGACACGGTAATTCTTGGTCATAATCTGCTGACAAATATCATCAAAGTGCGGGCGAGTGCGATGGCATATCGCCCGAAAGAACCAGTGGGACTGCTTGTTTTTCTGGAGAACAAAATATATTCTTATTTAGGTACCGTACAGGGGGCGGTGATCGCAAACGAAATGTCGATTGCGCTATACGATGAAGAACAGAAAAAAGGCAGAAAATTTGAGCGTTATGAGATTGAAGCATCTGGCAAGATCGAAGGTGTCAGGATAAAAAATAACATGATAACGCTCCATAAGCCGATACCGGTTACCATCAAAAATATGAGCGCAAATGGTGTACTGTTTAAAGGAATTTCCGGCTGTCTGGACGTTGGAATGCAGCTACAGCTTTATATGGATGTAACTGATTCAGGAATGCGTTATGAGTATAAAGTGGTTCGTAAGCAGAACAGCAATCCGGAGACCGAAGAGTATGGTTGTAAAATGGTTGCAAAAAAGAAATAGCAGCCATGGGAAATTATTTTGAAAAGATACGAAAAAAGGAACCGTAAAATATGAAAAACAGTTAACAAACTGAAAAATTCATATTTTCACGGTTCTTTTTTAATTAATAACCGAAAGATTCTCCAATCAAAAGTACTTTGATACGTCCTTTGATTCCACTTCTTCTGGTGATGACAACCTGATTACAGATACAGTCCGGAGAAAGACAGTCTGCGCAGGCACCGGTTATGGCACAAGGTGTTTTTTTGTCAAGACGGATACAGTTTTGTGCTGTGGCAACATTATGTACACGGCTCAGGGCCTCGTCTACATTTGCGGCAATTTTATTCATTCCAGCTAAAATAACAACAGTTTCCGGACCATAGATCAGTGCGGCAACACGGTTTCCGGTTCCATCGATGTTGACAAGCTCGCCACCGGTTGTGATTGCATTGGTACTCATAAAATATACGTCGCTGAAAAGAGCGTCGTGATACATTTTTTTTGTTTCATCCGGTGTTTTTGCGGTTGAGCGGTCGATCAGATGGATGGAAGGATCATGGCGGAGCGCTGTCAGCATGCCGGTCTCCTCTAAGGTCATGGAGCCGCCGAAAGATACGGTCTGCCCATCTTTTAAGAATGAAAATGCAAGTTTTTCTGCGTCTTCTACGGTCGGGCAGTAGTAGCCTTCCATCTGGCGTTTTTCAAGGTTTTTGATCACTGTTGCAGCAAGTGTTTCATGGTATTTGCTTTTGATTGTATCCATACATGTACTCCTTTTTATCGTATTTGACATTGGATCGCACTTTGGCAGTCTCAATGTCACTGTGTGCTTCTTTTAGTATAGCACATATTCTTGACTTTTGGGACAGGATAGATAAAATAAAAGAGTTGGAAATGGAGGAATACTATGAGTAAAAACCTGAAAAAGATGATTTCATATTATAAGCCGTATCTGGGAGTGTTCTGGGCAGATATGTTTTTTGCAACGGTATCTGCGGCGGTCGCGCTTGTGATCCCGCTTGTGATCCGTTATGTGACATCTACATTAATCTATATGGAACCGCAGGCGATTTTAGGACAGATCCGTTGGATTGCGCTTATGTTATTCGCACTGGTGGCGGTAGACTGTTACAGCCGTTTTTTTATTGCAAATCAGGGGCATGTGATGGGCGCTAAGATCGAGTATGACATGCGTGCGGAGATTTTTGCACATTTTCAGAAACTGTCATTTTCCTTTTATGATGATCAGAAGGTTGGGCAGCTGATGTCCCGTATTACGACGGATTTATTTGATATCACAGAACTGATGCACCATGGACCGGAAAACATTATCCTTTCCCTGATCAAAATTATTGGTGCGTTCGTGATCTTAATGAGTATTAAACCGGCACTTGCACTTGCCGCATTTGCAGTGCTGCCGTTCATGTTTCTGTTTGCCTATTACATGAACGGAAAAATGCGCCGTGCGTTTCGCAGCAACCGCGAGCGGATCGCCGATATCAATGCACAGATCGAGGATAATTTGTCCGGGATCCGTGTGGTAAAGTCATTTGCGAATGAGGATATCGAAAAAGAAAAATTCCGTCAGGGAAACGAAGGCTTTCTGCGCGCAAAAAAGAACAGTTATTATTATATGGGAAGTTTCTCGGCAGGACTTGGTACTTTTACGACCCTGATCCAGGTAAATGTCATACTTGCGGGTGTCATTCTGATCGCAAAGGGAAGTGTGGATATCAGTGATCTGGTCACATTTTTGCTTTATATCAGCGTGTTTACAGAGCCGGTGCGGACACTAATTGATTTTACGGAACAGTTTCAGAACGGATATACCGGGTTTGAACGTTTTCAGGAGATCATGGCGATCGAACCGGATATTGCAGATAAAGAGGATGCAAAAGAGCTGGTCAATGTCAAAGGCGATATCAGCTTTGAGGATGTATCTTTCCAGTATGAGGAAAATACGGAATGTGTGTTAAATCATATTAACCTGAACGTTCCGGCGGGGGCTTATATGGCACTTGTGGGGTCGTCAGGAGCTGGAAAGAGTACACTGTGTTCACTGATTCCGAGGTTTTATGATGTGACGGCAGGAGCAGTTAAGATTGATGGCTGCGATGTCCGGGATATCAGGTTAAAGAGCCTGCGCGACCATATCGGTATCGTACAGCAGGATGTGTATCTGTTTGTCGGAACCGTTTTTGATAATATCCGTTATGGAAAACCGGATGCAACACGTGAGGAAGTGATTGAAGCGGCGAAAAATGCCAATGCACACGATTTTATCATGTCGCTGCCAAATGGGTATGAAACAGATATCGGACAGCGGGGAATCAAGCTTTCCGGCGGGCAGAAACAGCGTTTGTCCATTGCAAGGGTATTTTTAAAGAATCCACCGATCCTGATCTTTGATGAGGCGACGAGTGCACTTGACAATGAAAGTGAGAAAGTCGTGCAGGATTCTCTGGAAAAACTGGCAAAGAATCGTACAACATTTGTGATCGCACACCGGCTTTCCACAATCAAAAATGCACAGCGAATCCTGGTTTTGACGGAGGAGGGCATTGCGGAGGAAGGAACGCATGAGGAACTGTTAGAAAAAGGCGGTGTGTATGAAAAACTGTATCAGATGCAGTTTCATAAATAAGAGTGCTGTGTAGAAGAGAAGTGTATAGCGTAAAATATAAAAGTTTCATGAAATCCATGCAAAAATTTGCAAAAGAGGAAAAACTAGAGTAAAATAGTAGTGTTTGTGAAGGGAGAGATAAGACAATGACAAAAATTGATATTATATCTGGTTTCCTTGGAGCCGGAAAAACAACATTTATTAAAAAAATGATCGAGGAAGTTTTTAAGGGCGAGAAGATCGTTCTGATTGAGAACGAATTTGGTGAAGTCGGCATTGACGGAGGATTTTTAAAGGATGCAGGAATTGAGATCACAGAGATGAATTCCGGATGCATCTGCTGTTCCTTAGTAGGCGATTTTGGTAAAAACTTACATGAAGTCATCGAGAAGTTCCATCCGGACCGTATTTTGATCGAGCCGTCCGGTGTTGGTAAATTATCCGATGTTATGAAATCTGTCATCGACGTGGAAAAAGACGAGGATGTCAAATTAAACGGACTGATCACGGTTGTAAATGCATTAAAGGCAAGCAAACAGATGAAAGCATTTGGTGAATTTTTCAACAACCAGATCGAATATGCGACAACGGTTGTCTTAAGCAGAAGCCAGAAGGCAACACCAGAGCAGTTAGAGCTGTGTGTAAAACAGATCCAGGCATTAAATCCGAAAGCTGCTGTTATCACAACTCCATGGGATGAGATCAAAGGCGAGCAGATCTTAAAAGTAGTGGAGGGACAGGACTCTCTGGAAGTAAAACTTCTCGCAGAGCAGCATGCAAAAGAGGAAGCTTTAGAACATGAGCATGAGCATCATCATGACCATGACCACGAAGAGCATGAACATCACCATGATCATGACCACGAGGAGCATGAGCATCATCACGATCACGACCACGATCATGAGGAGCATGACGAGAACTGCACCTGTGGCTGCCATGATCATGACCATGATCACGAAGAACATGAACATCACCATGACCATGACCACGATCATGAGGAGCATGACGAAAACTGCACCTGCGGCTGTCATGATCACGATCATCATCACCATCATCATGCAGATGAGGTATTTACAAGCTGGGGCAAGGAGACACCTCATAAGTTTACAAAAGAGCAGATTGAGGAAGTGTTAAAGACACTCTGCGAGACAGACGACTACGGCGAGATCCTTCGTGCAAAAGGTATGGTAGCCGATGTGAATGGTTCCTGGATCTACTTTGACATGGTTCCGGGTGAGTACGAGATCCGTGAGGGAGAGCCAGATTATACCGGAAGACTCTGTGTGATTGGTACACATATTGACGAACACAGATTAGAGGAACTGTTTGGAATCGCGTAAAAGCGGGAAAAAGTTACTCAGGAATGGAGATTTATATGAACGAAATACCAGTATATTTATTTACCGGTTTTATGGACAGCGGCAAGACGACTCTGGTGAAGGAGACGTTATTTGATGATGGTTTCACTGAGGGTGGAAGAAGTGTTGTGATCTGCTGTGAGGACGGAGATGTCGAATATGACGAGGAGGAGTTAAAAAAAATCAACGCCAGACTTGTCATGGTAGAAAATGAAGAGGATTTTACCGAAGAGTTTTTAAACAAAGTGCAGGCGGAATATCTGCCGGAGCAGGTGTTTATCGAATACAATGGTACCTGGGGAATGGGAACACTGATGGATATGGAACTCCCGAAACACTGGGTGATCGTACAGCAGTTAGCGACTGTGGATGCGACAACGTTTGACATGTATCTTGCAAATATGCGTACCATGGTAATGGAGCAGTTATTTCAGGCAGATGTCGTGATCTTTAACCGCTGTGATGACAGCACGGACAAAGGCAAATGCCGCCGTAATGTCAAGGCACAGAACCGCAAGGCACAGCTCGTCTTCGAGCGTGAGGACGGCAGCTTGGATGAACGTCCGGAGGAACTTCCGTTTGATCTTTCTGCGGATGTGATCGAGATCACCGATGCAGACTATGCAATCTGGTACATGGACTGTATGGATAATCCGAAAAAATATGAGGGCAAAAAAGTATCTTTCCTGGCATTGGTATACAATCCGGAAAAACTTAAAAAAGGAGTGTTTGTGCCGGGACGTTTTGCGATGACATGCTGCATCGAGGATGTGACATTTATCGGATTTAAGTGTAAATATGCGGATGAGGACAAGATCCCGCACAAATCCTGGATCAATATCACTGCGGAAGTGCATGTGGAATTTGCGAGAGAGTATAAGGGAAAAGGACCGGTACTTTATCCGGTATCCATCGAACCGGCAGAAAAACCGGAAGATGAGCTGGTATATTTCTCGTAAACCGGATATGTTCTGCATGTGTAAGCTGGGAAGAATAATCGCTGCTGGTCACACTTGGAGATGTGAACAGTAACAAATAGATGCATAGGAAAAGGACAGAAGTTGGAATCCGAAGAATCCAGTTTCTGTCCTTTTAAAATTTTTAGTAATCAGATATTATTTTTTGTGTTCTTGTTTTTCTTTGAACCTATTCTTCCTTGATTCCATGTTCACGCATATACTCACCAATCTTTTTATCGGAACCTAAAATGTGGTTGATCAGCCATCCGGACAAAAAATTGATCAGGTCAATCAGATATTCCTGCTGATTGTCATCCATTTCGTCCAAATCTGTTAAATCAACCTCAACAAGACGTTCCACGAAGGCAGCATGTGCACGTTTCTGAGCACTGATTTCCGGATAATGGATGCGTTCCATGAGATTTTCTTCATCACGGAAATGAAATTCTGTATAGTCTTTTAATTCTGCAAGCAGGTGCATGATCTCATCATATTTGTCATGCAGAAGTTCTGCGTGAATCAGATCGTTGGTATCGTGAATGATCTCAAACAGCCGTCGGTGCTCAGTATCAATTAACTCAACGCCGGTTTTGTATTTTTCGCAAAATGCAAATGGATCTTCTTCATCAGCAGAAATAGAAGACATTTTTCCGATCATCGTATCACTGCTTAAGATATGCCGGTATAACCAGCGAGCCAGATAAGCCAGCAGGTCGTTTAGGGATTGCCTTGCTGCTTCCGGGGAAGAAGTATCCAGAGCAAAAGTGTTGATTTTTTTTGTAAATGCTTCATGTTCTTTTTTTTGGATCGGAAGCTCAGGATCATGAATATGCTCCATGTAAGCTTCCTCATGGGCGAAATGTGTTGCAGCGTAATTTTTCAATCCGGAAACCAGATTCTTAGAGATAACAGAGATATCTGAACTTTCTTTTGAAAGGTCAATCGCTTCATTTATCATCTGAAATAACCGACGATGCTCATTATCAATCTCGTCAATTCCAATTAAATAGTCGTCTGTAAATTTATACATTATAAAATCCTCCATTCCGTGGTAAATACCACTTTTCTTTTGAATAAAAATATAGATTTCCCAGCCCATAATTATATTTATGGAGTTATATGGGATAATACATCAACATTATAACATGAATCCGTGTGAGAAAAAAGAAATAAAAAAAGAAAATAAAAAACGTGTTGACAAAATCACTTTAATATATTAAAGTATACCCATAAAGAAAAACCGTTGAGAAAGAATAGTAAGCATTTTTTGATATTACAGAGAGCTGCAGGTGGTGGGATTGCAGTATGGATGGATTTGCTGAATGGACTTTTGAGGGCGGCCTGAACAGGATTTAGTAGGCGCCGCCGGGAACCGGACCCGTTACCCATCCGGCATGTATGGTTGTACATGAAGTGAGTGGACTTTTCAGTCAATATGAGTGGTACCGCGATAATAGATACTATTACCGTCTCAGGCAAGAACCTGAGGCGGTTTTTTAATGTAAAATTCATTTACATTGTAAACGAAAGTTTGCATGATGACGAATTCCACCTCTCGAAACGGCTTTTTCCAAATTTAAAATCTGGAGGGAACAAGTGCGAAAAATAGAATTTTTCGCACACAGGATTTGTGCTTATGCACAAACCTGTAATGCGCAGAGAACGGCGCAGAAAGGGGAAAGAAATGAAAAGAAAAATGATGGCAGCAGTATTAGTGATGGCAATGACAGCAGGTGTGCTTGGTGGATGTGGAAACAGCACGGGAAATAATGCGAAAACAGACACAAATGCACAGAATAATGCAAATACCGCAGAAATAAAAGAGAATGCCAATGCGGATGTGACAGAGATCGCCAATGCAGATGGCACGGTATATAAAGTTGGTATCGTCCAGTATGTAGATGATGCTTCCTTAAACCAGATCGAGAAGGCGATCGAGGCAGAGCTTGATGCAAAAGGTGCAGAACTTGGTGTGACATTCGATTATGCAGATTATACCTATAATGGTCAGGCAGATTCCTCTACCTTAAATCAGATCGCAACGGATCTGGTTGCAGAAAAAGTGGATGTGATCATCCCGATCGCAACACCGGCAGCCATGATCATGCAGAATGCGACAGAGGACAATCAGATCCCGGTTGTATTCTCCGCAGTATCAGATCCGGTCAGCGCAGGACTTGTCGCAGATTTAAATGCACCTGGTGCAAATATCACAGGCACATCCGATGCACTTGACACCACGGCTGTTATGAAACTGATCACGGCAGCCAACCCGGATGTAAAGAAAATCGGACTGTTATATGATAAGAGCCAGGATTCCTCAAAAGTGCCGGTTGCAGATGCAATCGCTTACTGTGAGGAAAACGGTATTGAATATATTGAAAAGACAGGAACCACCAATGCAGAGGTATCTGCAGCAGCAGATGCGCTTGTGGCAGAAGGGGTAGATGCAGTATTCACACCGACCGATAACACAATCATGACAGCCGAGCTTGCAATCTTTGAAAAGTTTGCAGATGCAAAGATCCCGCACTATACAGGAGCTGATTCTTTCGCGTTAAACGGAGCATTCTTAGGATATGGCGTCAATTATACAGAGCTTGGAACTGCAACGGCAGATATGGCAGCAGACATCCTTGTAAATGGTGCTGATCCTGCAGCAACAGCAGTCTGCACATTAGACAGTGGTATCGTGACTGTCAACACGGAGACAGCTGCAGCTGTTGGCATTGATGACAGTGTATTTAAAGATATGTGTGAGGAATTAAAAGAAGTTACAACCGCAGAAGAATTTGAATAAAAGCGGAATAGAAGAAAAACGGAACCGGAGGGGATTATGGGTTCGATCATTACACTTTCCATTGTACAGAGCGCATTAGAACTTGGATTTATCTATGCACTGGTTGCGCTTGCATTATTTGTATCATTTTCCATATTAGATATCGCGGATCTGTCAACAGACGGCTGCTTTACATTAGGCTGTGCAGTCTGTGCGACGGTGACGCTTGCCGGACATCCGGTGTTAGGACTGTTTGCGGCGGCGGCAGCAGGAGTTGTATCGGGATTCGTTACTGCATTTTTACAGACCAGAATGGGTATTCAGTCCATCTTAGCTGGAATCATCGTAAATACAGGATTATACACGATCAACATTGCGGTGATGGGTTTTGCATCCAATATCAATCTTTTTTCCTGTGACACGGTTTTTTCATGGGCGAAAGATCATATCGGGGGAACCTGGTATAAACTGATCGTTGCAGCTGTATTTGTTGTGATTGTCGGTGTGATACTGGCATGGTTTTTAAATACGAGACTGGGACTTTCCATCCGTGCGACCGGCGATAACCCGGATATGGTAAGGGCATCAAGTATCAATACCGGACTTATGATCACGATCGGACTTTGTGTTGCGAATGCCATGACCGGACTTTCCGGCGGACTGCTCGCACAGTATCAGAAATCCTGTGATATCAATCTTGGAACGGGAATGGTAACGATCGCACTTGCGAGTCTGATCATCGGGGAGTCGATCATCGGAAAAGGCGGTGTGTTAAAGCGTGTGATCGGCGTGGTATTAGGAAGCTGCCTGTACCGCTTTATCGTAGCGATTGCTTTAAGAGTAAATGTTCCGGCAGAATGTTTAAAATTGGTATCATCACTTATCGTTGCATTTGCGATCGCACTGCCTTATCTGAAAAAGCAGGCAGCGTTTATGAAACAGCGCCGCCTTGCAAAGGCAGAAAACCAGTTATATATGGAACAGATCCAGAAACAGAACCAGAAGAAGGAGGAACCGTGATGTTAATTATGAAAAATGTCAGCAAGACCTTCAATCCGGGAACTGTCAATGAAAAATGCGCATTAAAAAATCTGAATCTGGAATTGAAGGATGGCGACTTTGCAACAATTATCGGAAGCAATGGAGCAGGTAAATCTACATTATTTAATGCAATCACCGGAGCATTTTTTATCGACCGGGGACTTATTGTGTTAGATGGGGAGGATATCACTTACCAGAAAGAACATGTGCGGAGCAAGGTGATTGGTCATTTGTTTCAGGATCCTTTAAAGGGAACCGCGCCGCATATGACGATCGAGGAAAATATGGCACTTGCCTATCTTCGCGCCAAAACCTCAAAAAATGCATATTTCAGCCGTATCAATGCGGCGGATAAGGCAAAATTCAGGGAGCACCTTGCACTGCTTGATATGGGGTTAGAGGATCGCATGAAGCAGCCGGTAGGACTCCTTTCCGGAGGACAGCGCCAGGCACTGACGCTTCTTATGGCGACGATGGTCACACCAAAGATCCTGCTGTTAGATGAGCATACGGCGGCATTGGATCCGGCAACCGCAAAAAAAGTGCTCGACCTGACCAAACAGATCGTTGCAGAGAGAAAGATCACCTGCCTTATGGTAACCCACAATATGCACCAGGCATTAGAACTTGGAAACCGTACCCTGATGATGGATTCCGGAAATATCATCTTAGATGTGAGCGGAGAAAAACGTGCGGGCATGACGGTGGAGGATCTGTTAGAGCAGTTTGCGGTCTGTGCCGGAAAGCGTTTGGACAATGACAGGATCCTGTTTTCGCAGGCGGAATGATGGTTAGTCAACGACAGGATCCTGTTTTCACAGGCAGAATAAGGGAAAAATAGGATTTTTTGCAGGATCTGGCAGTAATAATTTGAGAAAAAACAGAACTAATTGAGAAAAAATAGAGGAAAGCCGTTGAAATTTAACGTGTTTTCCTTTATTATGTTAAAGTATGAAAATAAATACTTTGACGGGCATGTTGATGTATATAAAAATGTTAGGAGGAGACCATGTATCCAATCGTAAGAAGAGAAAAACTGGCAGATAAGATTTATCTTATGGATGTCAAAGCACCTCGTGTGGCACAGTACTGTGAGCCGGGGCAGTTTGTAATTGTAAAGATTGATGAGGAGGGCGAGCGTATTCCGCTTACCATTTGTGATTATGACAGGGAAGCAGGTACGATCACGATCGTATTCCAGACTGTCGGAGCATCTACAGAGCGTATGGCATATTTACAGGAAGGAGATGCATTCCAGGATTTTGTAGGCCCGCTTGGATGTGCGTCTGACCTGATTGACGAAGATATTGAAGAATTAAAGAAAAAGAAGATCCTTTTCGTTGCCGGAGGTGTTGGTACAGCACCGGTATATCCGCAGGTAAAATGGTTGCATGAGCACGGTGTGGACTGTGATGTGATCATGGGATCTAAGACAAAAGATCTGTTGATCTTAGTAGACCAGATGAAAGAAGTTGCGACAAATCTCTATGTGACGACCGATGATGGTTCTTATGGATTCCACGGTATGGGAACTAATCAGTTACAGGAACTCTGGGATGCAGGAAAACGCTATGATCACTGTGTAGCGATCGGACCGATGATCATGATGAAATTCGTATGTAAGCTGACAAAAGAGCTTGGAATCCCGACCGTTGTTTCCATGAACCCGATCATGGTAGACGGAACCGGAATGTGCGGTGCATGTCGTCTGATAGTAGGCGGGGAAGTAAAATTTGCCTGCGTGGACGGACCGGAGTTTGACGGGCATCAGGTTGATTTTGACCAGGCGATGAAACGTCAGGCACAGTACAAGACAGAAGAGGGAAGAGCGATGTTAAAGCTGCAGGAAGGTGATACACATCACGGCGGCTGTGGCAACTGTCAGTAGGGTTGAGCGTTTGAAAAGGAGATAGAGAGAATGGACGTATTAAATAGAGTACCGGTTCGCGAGCAGGAACCACAGGTTCGTGCGGCTAACTTTGAAGAGGTATGTTTAGGATATAACGAGGAAGAGGCAAAAGCTGAGGCAGCACGCTGCTTAAACTGTAAAAATGCGCAGTGTATGAAGGGCTGTCCGGTATCTATCAATATCCCGGCATTTATCGCACAGGTAAAGGAAGGAAACTTTGAGGAGGCATATCACATTATCAGTCAGTCTTCCGCACTTCCGGCAGTCTGCGGACGTGTCTGCCCACAGGAGAGCCAGTGTGAAGGAAAATGTATCCGCGGAATCAAGGGTGAACCGGTTGCAATCGGTAAATTAGAGCGTTTTGTTGCCGACTGGGCAAGAGAAAATGGTATTAAACCGAAAAAAGCAGAGAAATTAAACGGACATAAGGTTGCAGTCATCGGTTCTGGCCCTGCAGGTTTAACCTGTGCCGGAGATCTGGCAAAACTTGGCTATGATGTGACAATCTTTGAGGCACTTCATGAGGCAGGCGGTGTACTGATTTACGGTATCCCGGAGTTCCGTCTTCCGAAACAGAAGGTTGTTGCTGCTGAGGTGGAAAATGTAAAAGCACTCGGTGTTAAGATCGAGACAAACGTTGTTATCGGAAAATCTGTTACAATCGATGAATTAATGGAAAACGAGGGATTTGAGGCCGTATTTATCGGTTCCGGTGCCGGACTTCCAAGATTTATGGGTATTCCTGGCGAGCAGGCAATGGGTGTATTTTCTGCAAATGAGTTCCTGACCAGAAACAACCTGATGAAGGCATTTAAAGATGAGTATGATACACCGATCAAAGCAGGCAAGAAAGTTATCGTTGTCGGCGGCGGTAACGTTGCTATGGATGCTGCGAGAACTGCAAAGAGACTTGGCGCGGAGGTACATATCGTATACCGCCGTGGCGAGGAAGAGCTTCCGGCGCGTGTGGAGGAAGTACATCATGCAAAAGAAGAGGGCGTGATCTTTGATCTGCTCCAGAACCCGACAGAAATTCTTGTAGATGAGAATGGCTGGGTAAAAGGCGCGAAAGTCATTAAGATGGAACTCGGTGAACCGGATGCATCCGGAAGAAGAAGCCCGGTAGAGATTCCGGGATCTGAGTATGAGATCGAGGCAGATACCGTGATCATGTCACTTGGAACTTCACCGAACCCGCTGATCTCTTCCACTACAAAGGGACTTGAGATCAACCGCAGAAAATGTATCATCGCAGAGGAAGAAAACGGTGCTACCTCAAAAGCCGGTGTATTTGCCGGTGGTGATGCCGTAACCGGAGCTGCAACTGTAATTCTTGCCATGGGTGCAGGAAAAGCTGCCGCAAAGGGAATCGATGAATATCTGAGCAATAAATAATAGACCAGTGATGGTAAAAATGCCGGAGTCAGTGGAAACTGCTGATGTCCGGCATTTTTTCTTAAAAACTTTTTTTATAAAAATTTCTTAACACATCTAAAATATTCCTTAAATCTTATCCAAAACCTACTTTTTTTCAAAAATATTGGTTATACTTGTAAGCAAAGTTATGATGAATTGTAAATGAGTCAGAGTGACAGTGATGAATACTAAGAGGTATAGCTATATGGAGGAAAATGTGAACCAGACAGAGAAAGAAATGGCAGAAAACGAAAAACAGAATCAGACGGGAAAAGAAGTGGCAGAAAACGAAAAACAGAATCAGACGGGAAAAGAAGTGGCAGAAAATGCAAACTTGGAACAGACAGAAACGATCCGGGGACTGACCGCACAGCAGGTGGAGGAGCGGAAAGAAAAGGGACTCTGGAACAAAAAAGCAGAGTCGGCGACGAAGACGACGAAAGAGATCGTAAAATCAAACGTATTTACATATTTTAACCTGATATTTTTAGTGATCGCGTTATTGTTAATCGGCGTTGGTGCTTTCCGGGATCTGACATTTCTTCCAATCATTGTTGCAAATACGCTGATCGGTATCGTGCAGGAGATCCGGTCAAAAAAGGTTTTAGACGATCTGTCTATCTTGAACAGTCCCAAAACGAGAGTGCTTAGGGATGGCAGTAAAAAAGAAATACCGGCAGAAGAACTGGTGATGGATGATATTGTGGAACTTTCTGCGGGCGGGCAGATACCGGCGGATGCAGTTGTGTTAGAAGGGCAGTTAAATGTGAATGAATCGCTTCTTACCGGAGAAGCGGATGAAATTGTAAAGAAAAATGGCGATGAACTGCTGTCCGGCAGCTTTGTGGTGTCCGGCAGCTGTCTGGCACGACTGACAAAGGTTGGGGAAGAGTCTTATATATCAAAACTTACCCACCGTGCAACACAGACGAAAGAGGGAGAACAGTCAGAGATGATCCGCTCTTTGAACCGGCTGGTGCAGGCAGTCGGTATTGTGATCATTCCCATTGGTGTGGTTCTTTTTATACAGCAGTTTGTATATGCGGGAACCCCTTTGCGGGACAGTGTGACAAGTATGGTCGCAGCGATCATTGGAATGATACCGGAGGGACTTTATCTGTTAGCGAGCGTTGCCATGGCGGTAAGTGCCATGCGTCTGGCAAAGCAGCAGGTTTTGATCCATGATATGAAATGTATTGAAACGTTAGCCCGCGTAGATGTACTTTGTGTGGACAAGACAGGAACAATTACAGTGCCGGAGATGGAAGTGGATCAGTTTATTCTTGCAGAAGACCTGACGAAAAGAGTTTATGAGAAAGACGGTGATACGAAAGTATATGTCGATGTAAAGTGCGGTGAGGAACAGGAACAAAAACATGCGCAGATAAAGGGCATGATCGGTGAGTTTGCGGCAGACATGGATGCCGATAATGCAACAATGGAGGCATTAAAGACATATTTTAAGCCGGATACTTTAACAAAGATAAAGAAAGCAGAAAAGGTATTTGCATTTTCATCAAAGACAAAGTACAGTGGAATCATTTCAGAGGGAAAAAGTTATGTGATCGGGGCACCTGAATTTGTGCTTCGGGAGGATTATGCAGAGTACAAAGACCGAATAGAAGCGTATAGTGAGAAAGGGTATCGTGTCCTTGTGTATGGCAGATATGAGGGAATTTTAGACGGACAGCAGCTTACGGAAAAAGTATTGCCGATCGCGTTTATCATGCTGACAAATGCGATCCGGGAAGGAGCAAAGGAAACCTTTTCCTATTTTACAGAGCGTGGTGTGGAGATCAAGGTTATCTCCGGGGATAACCCTAAGACTGTTGCTGAAATTGCGGAAAAAGCGGGAATCTGCGGCGCAGATAATTATGTGGATGCATCCACGTTGACAACAGATGAGAGTATCGCACAGGCTGTAGCAAAATATCAGATTTTTGGCAGGGTGACACCTGATCAGAAGTTAAAGTTTGTGGAAGCGCTGAAAGCACAGGGAAGAACGGTTGCCATGACGGGTGACGGTGTCAATGATGTGCTGGCATTAAAAGATGCGGACTGCAGTATCGCAATGGCATCGGGAAGCGAGGCTGCATCGCAGGTGGCACAGCTTGTTCTTTTGGACAATGATTTTTCAAGGATGCCCTCTGTAGTGATGGAAGGGCGGAGAGTGGTAAATAATATCCAGCGCTCGGCAAGCTTATACCTGGTTAAAAATATTTTTTCCATGCTGCTTGCAGTATTTTCCATGATCTCTATGATCAATTATCCACTGGAACCGTCACAGATTTCGCTGATCAGTATGTTTACGATTGGAATTCCGTCTTTTGTGCTTGCATTAGAGCCAAACAAAGACCGTATACAGGGACATTTTATGACAAATGTATTGTTGAAGGCATTGCCTGCCGGACTTACCGATTTTTTTGCTGTCAGCAGTCTGGTATTGTTTTGTCAGGTATTTGGTGTGAACGAAGAGGACATTTCGACATCCTGTACGATACTTGTTGCTATTGTTGGATTTATGATCTTATATCAGATCGCAAAACCGATGACGGCCGGACACCGGGTACTGATGGTTGGAATGGTCGCCGGCTGGCTGTTCTGCATGATATTTGTCAGCCACTTATTTGCAATCAGGGATATCTCAGGGCAGTGTATGATGCTGACTGCGGTATTTACGGTTGCAGCGGAGTCCATTCTGCGGTATCTGTCGAAATTTGTGGAGTGGATGCGGGAAAGTCTTTTAGTGTTAAAAAAGAAAATACATCAGGCAACAGCATGAAAGAGGACAGGTATTCGGTAAGGATAAAAACCGGATAAAAAACAGCCGCTCCGTTTTTAAAGCAGAGCGGCTGTTTAGCAATCAATTTTTGTGAAAATGAAATGTTGTAGTTATTCCAGATTAAGGTGTTTTTTGATGATAACCATGCACACGATATAGAAAACAACACATTCGATGATCGAAAAGAGCGATCCGGAAAACAGCATAGAGGAAACAGTTGTGCTGAATGTAACGTTTTCAGTGGCATTATAAGTTACAACATTGACGTTGTTCATGACACCAAAATATCCGGTAAGTACCAGGATGATCGAGGATACAATCTGACCTGACATGTAAAAGACGATTCCGGCACCGATGGAAGCTCCTACTTTATGTTTTGTAAAGAGCTGACCGATAGAACCGCTTGCAAATACCATCAAAAGGTACTGTAGGCAGGATAAGATCATGGCAAAAATCATATAAATGCTAAACGTATGGAGAGACATGCCAAACAGATTCTGGAAATCTACCATGAGCATATCAAAATCTGCATCAAAGGAAAATCCTCTGTTTGCCGCACAGCCCAGGGCGAAGATCGATACAAACATAATGATCAGGGAGAGCATCAGCCAGCATAGGGAAACGAGCAGTTTTACATTAAAAATTGACATCTGGCCAACCGGCAGTGTGTGTGTCAGGTATCCCTGATCAGAATACATTGTCTTATAAAAATGTACACACATATATACATAGCTTACCACGAAAAGTGCAAATACGCCGAGTACATAAAATACCATAGCTGCTGTAAAGAAGATCTCCTGTAACTGGTTTTCTGTGCCGGCAGGATCACTGTCACCGTACATGGCAATACAGCCAAGGATGGTAACAAACGCCATAACGCCATAGATGATGAACATTAACTTGTATGTGTTTTTAAATTCGTATTTAAATAATTTTCCTAACATCTGAATACCTCCCGGAACAGTGCATCGACGGATTTCCCCTCCTCGGCGCGGATATCGTCCACAGAGGATGAGAGACGGATCTGTCCGTTCTGAATAAAAATAACCTGGTCTAAAATGTTTTCGATATCTGCAATCAGGTGCGTTGAAATCAGGATGGAAGCGGACGGATCGTAATTGGTTAAGATCACGTCTAAAATGTAATCTCTCGCAGCGGGATCGACACCTGCGATCGGCTCATCTAAAATATATAATTCTGCTTTGCGGCTCATGACGAGGATAAGCTGCACTTTTTCTTTCGTTCCCTTTGACATGCTTTTTAGAGAATCATTTGGATTGATATTTAGTTTTTGTAGCATATCATAGGCGCGTTCGCTGTCGAAATCTTCATAAAAGTCCTGAAAGAAGGCGATGATCTCTTTCACACGCTGGTTCATATTCAGATAACTATGATCCGGCAGATAGGAAATGTGGCGTTTGCTCTCGACACCGATCGGATTTTCTTTGTAATAAAGGGTGCCGGAGGTCGGGGTTAAAAGTCCGTTGATCATTTTGATCAGTGTTGTCTTTCCGCTGCCGTTTGGACCGAGCAGACCAATGATATGTCCGCTCTCAATCGAAAGATCAATGTGGTCGATCGCTGTTTTTCCACTGAAACTTTTGGTGAGATCTTTGCATTCAAGTAATGTGCCCATCATTTTTCTCCTTTCATGGTCTGACCGATCATAGCCAGAATCTCATTTTCCTGAAAGCCGAGCTGCTGCATAAATGAGAGCAGTTCTGTAATTTTATCTTTTGCAAGTGTTGATTTTAATTCATCGATCATGGAAGTGTCCTCCGTAATAAATCGTCCGGTTGTCCGCTGTGAGAAAACAAGACCGGTTCGTTCAAGTTCTGTGAAAGCTTTCTGCATCGTGTTTGGATTTACCGCTGCCTCGGCGGCAAGGTCACGGACAGAAGGCAGTTTGTCTCCGGGTTTATATTTGCCCGAAATGATATCCATTTCGATCCGTTCGACGATCTGTATAAAAATAGGACGGTCGGAATTAAGGTTCCATGCCATTGTATCACCTCGTTTCTTTGTACTAGTGAAATAATACAATAATACAAGAAAAGTGTCAAGAGATTTTTTTGTAAAGTATTCTGATTTTATGACGATATAAATTACATAACAGGAGAAAGCTAAGGATGGCGTCTGATTTTCAAGGAATGAAATACCCGGAAAAACAGGCGCCATTTTGTTATATGGATGAAAAATCAGCTGTATAACGGGAAGAACTTAACTGTTGTCATAAAATGAGTTGTGAAATGGGGAAAATGAGTATGAGAGTTGGAAACAGACTAAACAGCACCATTGTGCGTGCGCGGATGAAACGTATTGCAAAGACGAAGACATTTACGACAAAACGGCAGAGAACACAAAAGAGCACTTCCGGGAGTTCCGGACAGTCGATCAGTCAGCTTCTTTCAAAATTAAATGCAAACAGTGGAAAGACGTCATCTGCGGAGCAGTTACTTGCAAACCGGACGCAGACGCTTTTGTACAGTGGTATGGAGACGGCTGCGGAACGTGTGGAAAAACGGTTGGGAAAGTTTTTAAAAACGGATGGTACTTCCGTATTTGACGAGGAAGATGAGACAAAGCTGAAGGAAAATGTGGCGGATAATATAGAGTCGTTTGTGAATGACTATAATTATCTGATGAAGCGTCTCGCACAGTCCGGCGATATTGTTGATTCAAATTATGCCAAAAAACTGAAAAATTATGCAAATGCGGAAAACAAGGAACTCCGTGAGATCGGAATTACGATAAAAGGTGACGGGACATTAGAACTGGACGAAAACAAATTAAAGGCAGCCGATATCAGCCAGGTAAAGAAACTGTTTACCGGTGAAGATGGATTTGCCAAAAAGGTGTCGAATCTGTCAGGCCAGATCGGCAAATATGCAAAAGAAAAGGTGACGGAACTCGAGAAATCAAGTGCGCAGGCGAGCAGTAATTATAACCGTTATGCACGCTACGTGAATAATTCACAGAGTTATAACAGCAGTTATTATAACAATAGCTATTATAACAGTAAGGCATAATGACAGATCAGTTTTACGGTGAAGAATCGATCAAAATAAAGCAGACGGCAAAGACAGGCTGGGTACAGTCCGAATTCAGAAAACAGGAAAAATACCGTAGAAATTATTATGGAACGATCTTCCTTGAAATCCTCTTAGACAAAATGCAGCGGAAAGAGGATGTCCTCTACATTGAGTCAGTCAGGGCGCCGCGGGTTGTGCGGGTGAAGCGGAGAAAAAAAGAGCCGGATCCGAAAAATTGCAACGTGATGGAAAAGCAAAATGAACCTGTCGCAAAAACCTGTGATGAGCATAGGCCAAAAGAACCGGCGGTATCCGGGGGGCGGTCTGTGCAGTCCGTACAGAATGTGCAGGATATGCAGGTCATGCCGGAAATAAGACTGTCCAATGAACCGGCGGAGCGGCTACAGAAGGGGCGTTCGGGACTTGGGATAAATGTTGAAATGCCGCCTGAAAGTCGGAACGTGGGCAATAGTCAGGGTGGAAACCAATATTCTATGGAGCATTCTATGAGATCTTCCATGGAAGTCGTCAAAGAATATTCCATGAATGTTTCAAAAACCGGGATGGCTTCGATTTCTGGAGAAACGATCCTTGTGTGGGCGTCGGGAGATATTTTAGAACTGTCTGTGATGTCGGAGCTGCCGGAAATATCGGGAAATTATAATGCACGGGCGTGCATGGTGTAATGTTGCCGGTCACACAACAGGTGTGTACAGCAGTGTAAAAAAGAGGCGGTGTTCAAGTCGGACACTGTCTTTCTTTAAAAATCGGACTTCTTTTTTGTGCAGACTGCACAAGAAATTTCAAATCAGTTGCATACGAAGAATGACGTATGCTAAGATAAATCAAAGCATATTTCTACCATGTGAACAGCGTTATTCAGACAGTTGCATTTGCTTCACATGACCATAAGGATGACACATCCGTCTACATTTCAAAAAACATTTCAGAAATCTATGCTTTTTATTCACAAAAATGAAAAGCAGGAGATCTGGATGAGCCTCCTGCACATAGGAGGAACTGAATATGAAGAAGGGTACACAGGTATCAGAAAAGATACCAGCAGCCAACCGTCAGTACAAAGACACCGTATTCCGCATGTTGTTTTCAGAGAAAGAGAACCTTTTATCTTTGTACAATGCAGTAACCGGGAAAGCTTATCAGAACGCAGATGATCTGAAAATCGTCACGCTGGAAAATGCAATCTACATGGGGATGAAAAACGACCTGGCATTTATGTTAGAGACGAATATTTATCTCTACGAGCACCAGTCCACGTTAAATCCCAACATACCGCTGCGGGATCTGATTTACATAGGAATCGAATATCAGCAGTATGTTGATGATAAGTCCTTGTATTCGTCCCGCCTGCAGAAGATACCGGCACCGAAATTTATGGTATTTTATAATGGAACGGATGCAGTGGATGACCGGGTGGAACTTCGACTGTCAAACGCTTATGAGCATCTGGCTGGCGAGCCGGACCTGGAGTTAAAAGCCCTGATGTTAAACGTCAATGAAGGACATAACAAAGAGCTGATGGAGCAGTGTCAGACATTGAAGGAATATGCCATTTATGTAGCGAGAGTCCGCAAATATACATCAGAAATGAACTTAAACGATGCAGTTGCACGGGCAATCGATGAATGTATCAAAGAAGGAATCCTGGTGGAATTTCTTCGGAAGAATCGTTCGGAGGTAAAGATGGTGAGTATATTGGAATATGATAAAGAGTGGGAAGAGAAGAAACTCCGAAAGGCAGAGTATGAGGCTGGCAAAAGTGACGGAATCGAGATCGCAGAAGAGAGAATGATCCATAATATGATTAAGCTGGATTTCCCAATAGAAAAAATTGCAGAAGTAACTGGAAAATCGCCATTGGAAATAGAACAATATTTACAATCGAACAGACAATAAATATTTTAAAAAGATTACGGAAACTGTTGATAAAACTATATAAAAAAATAATGAAATGAACAGTAAATAATAAAATCCTCTGTAAACAGAAAAACAGGTGGCAAATAGCACCTGACTGTTTGCAGAGGATTTTATTATTACTATTTACCAATAAAAATTTATCGTAAAACAATAAAAATATATTGCAAAAGCAAGATATATGTGTATAATAAAGGAAAACAATAAAACCAGAAAGAAAAATCTGGAATCAAAAACAAACTCAAAGAAAAGTGAATCAGATCAGGAGGAGAATCATTTATGCAGCAAAAAGAAATTTCACGGTGGCTAAAAGCAATCACGATTGTACTGGCGCTGATGGGGGCGGTGTTCTTTCTATATATTATGCCGGTACTTGCAATGTCATGGAGGGACGCGGATGAATCACTGGCGTATCTTTTTATGCCGGGGCTGTTGTACGGCTGGTGCATTGCGGTGATCTGTTATGCGATCCTGTACCAGTTCTGGAAAGTATGTGTGCAGATCGGAAAAGACAATTCATTCTCAAAAGAAAATGCAAAATGTTTTCGAAATATCAGTCACTTCGCATTGCTGCTCGCAGTTGTGTGGTTTGCGGGAATTGTTTTTCTGGCAATCTTAGCGGTCAGGCAGCCCGGAATCAGTATTTTTATGATCACCGCAGTTTTGCTTTCGGTCATGATATCTGTTTTGGCAGCGGCATTATCACATCTGATACTGAAGGCCTACGAATTAAAACAGGAAAATGAACTTACGATATAAGGAGAGACAAATGGCGATTATCATAAATATAGATGTAATGCTTGCAAAGCGGAAAATGAGTGTAACTGAACTCTCGGAAAAAGTAGGTATTACAATGGCAAATATTTCCATACTAAAAAATGGAAAGGCAAAAGCAATCAAAGTAGACACATTAAACAAGATCTGCCGGGCGTTGGACTGCCAGCCGGGAGATATTTTAGAATATGTTCCATCGGATGATGAAATTTAATATATTGCACGGAATGAAGCAGGAATATGACAGTTTATGAAAAACTGAAGCAGGAACAGGACAGCTTATTGGAAAAGGAAGGGAGCATGAAAATGGATCAGAATCTTACAGTCAGTTACGAGGAGCAGAAAGCGCAGTGGCAGGAAAGAAAAAAACAGCAGCAGAAAGAAAATGCGGGGATTTTTAAAAAACTTGCGCCGGCAAGCCTCATTTACGCACTGATCTATACAGTCTGTATTTACAAAAATATGACAGGTGCCGCAGTACTTCTGTGGGTGGTGGCAACGATCGGATATATCTGTTACATCGTTAAAACGGTAAAGGAAAGAAAAGTTTTTAAAACAACAATAATTTTTGCTGTGTATATGCTGATCCTTGCGGTCAGTACATTTACAACCGGAAATGAGTGGATCATCTGGATGAATTATTGCTGGATATTTGCATTCACGGTGTGTTTCCTGATACGAAATATGGCAGATGAAAACGAATGGAATTTCTGGGATTACCTGTGCGGTGGAGTAAATGCTGTATTTGGAGCAATTGGCAGCATTGCAAGACCATTTGGCGATGGAAACGATTTTGCACGTTTGCGGGAGAAAAAAGAAAATGGCAAAGCGCGTGAGATCCTGATCGGAATTGCAGTAGCGATACCGGTGGTTCTTCTGATCGGTGGATTGTTAATGTCGGCGGATCTGGTATTTTCAAATATGATTGCAAAAGTTTTCGAAGGAATCAGGATACCGGCAAACCTGGCAGGGATTTGTTTCATGTTATGTTTTGGTTTTATTTCATCTTACTGTGGAGTCAGATATACGGCATACAGAAAAGACCGGCAGGACAGGGAAGTAAAAATTCTTACAGAGACGACAGCAATGTTTACGGTTTCGGTCTTAGTGGCGGTATTATATGTGATATTCTGTGGTATACAGATCATATATCTGTTTGGCGGTGGCGGGGAGCTGCCGGCAGGAGTGACCTATGCCGAATATGCAAGGCAGGGATTTTTCCAGCTCCTTGTGGTGTGTATTTTAAATCTGGGGGCGGTTCTTACAATGGAGCATTTCTTTCAGAGGAACAGGGCGGTCGATGCCGTTCTGACGGTGATCTCTGTATGTACGATCATTATGACAGCATCGAGCGGATGGAGAATGATCCTGTATATCCGGGCATACCAGCTCACATTTTTGCGTGTTGTGGTACTTGTGGCACTGGCAGTGATCACGCTTCTGATGGCAGGGACGATCTGTTATATCTGGAACCGCAGGTTCCCGTTATTTCAGTATGGAATGGCGGTTGTGTGCGTCAGTTATGTCCTGTTTGCCTTTGCACATGTAGATGCGGGGATTGCCGCCTATGATCTGGCGCAGATCGAAAATGGAAATACTGCGGGAGATTACAGTTATCTCTCCTGTTTATCAACGGATGCGGCACCAGTGATCGCTGAGTACTTAAAAGAACATCCGGACAAGAGTTATTACGGGGATGGAATATATAACTGGAAGTGGGAATATATGCAGGAAAATGACAGGATGAACCAGCCTGTGACGCTCCGGACATTTAATCTGTCTTATCTGCGTGCAAAAAGAATATTTTCAGAAAAATAGGTCATAAGTATCAGATTATTGTCATAAAAATAATATTTATTTACAAATGTTCTCCGGTTTTGTATAATGAAACAAAGATGTTGTGAAAATTTATGATGAGGAGAACAAAAGATGAAAGGAAAAACAGCTGGAAAGATAATTGCACTGTTTGCCGTGGCGGGAATGCTCGCCGGGTGTGGTGGAAAAACAGGTACTACGCCGGATGATTATGCGACAAACGATGGCTATATTACAACGGAAACCGCCGGGAACAGTACAGGCGGTGCACAGTCGGATACCACATCGGGCACGGCAGGGATTTCGAAAGAAAATATAAAAGTCGGCGTGCTTTATATTTCAGATCCGGATGAGGGAAGCGGATATTCTTACACGCATGATCTGGGAATTGTGGGAATGCAGGAAAATCTGGGTTTAAGCGATGATCAGATTGAGAGAAAGATCGTGGATGACTCTGACGCAAAGGCGACGGAGGAAGCAATCGAAGCATGTATTTCGGATGGGTGCAATATTATTTTTACAACCAGCTGGGGGTATATGGAAACAACAGCAGAGATGGCTGAAAAATATCCGGATATTTACTTTTCCCATGGAACCGGTTATATGTCAAATGGAAAGAACTTCAACAATTATTTTGGTCGTATTTACCAGGTAAGGTATTTAAGCGGTATCGTGGCTGGCATGAATACAAAGTCGGATAAGGTCGGCTATGTTGCAGCGCAGGATTCTTCCAATTCGGAGGTGACAGGTGGAATTGATGCATTTGCGATCGGTGTTGCAGCTGTTAACCCGGAGGCAAAGATCTATGTGGCAGTCACAAACAGCTGGGATGATCCGGATAAGGAAAAAGCAGCATCGGAACAGCTGTTGGATATGGGCTGTGATGTGATGGCACAGCATTGTGATACGCCGTATCCGCAGACACTCGCACAGGAACGTGGTGTATATGGTATCGGCTATAACTCAGATATGAGCAAGGAAACACCGGATGCCTGTCTGACGAGTGTTATCTGGAACTGGAGTGCATACTATACTTCGGCAGTTAAGAGTATTATCAATGGAACCTGGGATGGATCAAACTATTATGGAGGTATGGCAGAGGGGCTGGTACAGCTGACGAATCTGGCATCTTTTGCGGCAGAGGGTACGCAGGAGAAGGTGGATGAAGCGACTGCAGAAATTTTAAGTGGCAGCAATAATGTTTTTGACGGAGTGATGGAGACAAATACAGGGGAGACGGTTGGAACAGAGAATGGAACCTTAGATGATGCAACGATTACCGGCGGCATTGACTGGTATTATAAAAACGTTGTGATTGTGGACTAGGGGGAGAATGAGATGATGAAATTGACGATTCGAAAAAAAGTTTTATTCTGTTCTTTGATACCGCTGCTTCTGTTAGGAGGAATTATCCTTCTGATCGCGTCCACGATCGTAAAGGGTGCAATTATCGATCAGGTGGAAAATTCATTAAAAGGAACTGCAATCGCGACGCAGGCAGCTTATGACCAGAATGCAGGTACCTATTTGCAGACGGAAAATGGTGATATCTGGAAAGGAAGTTATAACATTTCACAGTCAGAGAATCTGGTGGATACCATCAAACAGGAGTCTGGGATGGATGTGACATTTTTCTATGGATCACAGAGAATCATGACTTCTGCAGTCGACAAAAATGGTGACAGGATTCTGGGAAGTCCGGCGGGTGACAAGGTTGTTGAAAAGGTATTAAATGGTGGTGAGGGATATTTCAGTGATAATGTATCCATGGATGGCATCATATATTATGGCTATTATGTTCCGGTATACCAGAAAGGTGATAATACAACTCCGATTGGAATGGTGTTTGCCGGAGCAGAAAAGCAGGAAATCTCCCATAGTGTGATACAGATCATTAATACGATCGTAGCCATCGTGCTTGTGGTACTTGTTATCTGTATCATTATCGTGGAGATCAGTGCAACCTCGATCACACGTGCATTAAAGAAAGGAATTGCAAATGTGCAGGAAGTGTCTGCCGGTCATCTTGACGTAGAGTTTGACAAGAAGATCTTAGGGCGGAAAGATGAAGTCGGAGATCTGACCAAAGCGATACAGCATTTACAGAAAGAACTGCAAAAGATCATTAAGGGAATCAAGGAAAGTACCGATATGCTGATGGAAGCATCCAATACTTTAGAGGATACATCCCATCAGACTTACGATGGAATGCGTGAGGTGGAGGCAACGGTAGATTCTATTACAACCGGGGCAAATTTACAGGCAGAGGATGCAAAAAAAGCTTCTGACAATGTAAAATATATGGGAAATCTGATCATTGAGACCGGCAGAGCAGCAGATGAGCTGAATGAAAGTGCAGATCAGATGAAACAGTCCAGTGATGCGGCTGTTGTTACGATCGATGAACTAAAACGAATCAGCGAAGAAGTAAAGGCAGCTGTTGCAACGATCGCGGAACAGACGAAACAGACAAATATTTCAGCACAGAGTATTCAGAAGGCATCGCAGTTTATTTCTGAAATTGCATCCCAGACGAATCTCCTCTCTTTAAATGCCAGCATTGAAGCTGCGCGTGCAGGCGAGGCTGGAAAAGGGTTTGCGGTTGTGGCATCTGAGATACAGAAGCTTGCAGAACAGTCTGATACGGCGAGTGGCAATATCGGCGAAATCGTAAATACACTGATCGGAAACTCCCAGCGTGTGGTTGAGACAATGGGCAAGACACAGGAGATCATTGAAAAACAGAATATGCATATCGAGAGTACGGAGCAGATGGTAAATGGTGTTATGGGTGAGATCGACGCATCTATTGAACGAATTCGCCAGATTGAAACACGTACAAAGAAATTAGAGAGTGCAAGAACAGAGATCATAGATGTCATTGATTCTTTGTCAGAGATTGCACAGCAGAATGTGGAAGGAACCACGCAGACAAGTTCATCCATCACAGAGATTACGGACAGTTTTCAGAATATCAAGGATTCTACCGAAAATCTGCGTAATATGGCGGATATGCTTGCACACAATATCAGACATTTTGATATATGATAAAAATATGGCCTTAAGCTGCAGAATATGGAGACAAAACAGATGGAAGTGCTTGCTGTTTTTGACGAGAAGAATTATGACGACACAACAAAAGTATATGAAAAATATAATGTGCGTGGTGTAATTTTCCGGGATGGAAAGATTGCCATGCAGTGCAGTACGGATGGCGAATATAAGATGCCCGGCGGCGGGATGGAAAAGGGAGAGAGTTTTTTAGAAACCCTTGTGCGTGAGATCCGTGAAGAGACAGGGCTTACCGTTTTAAAAGAGTCTGTGTGTGAACTAGGGGAGATCCTTGAGATGCGCCGCGATATATTTGATCCGTCCTGTAAATATATCTGTCATTCTTACTTTTATTACTGTAAGGTAGGGGAAAAACAGGAGAAACTTCATCTGACACCCAGTGAAGTGGCAAAGGGGTATTATCTTAAGTGGGAGCAGCCGGAGACTGTATACAATACCAATATACGCATAGAAAAGGATCCGTGGATCATTCGTGACACTGCATTTGTGAAGATGATTCTGGATGGAAAAGTAAAATTGCCGGAATAAAAAGGCAAAGAAGAAATCCGGTACATAAAATAATAGAATGTCCGCGGAGCGCGCATTCTATTATTTTTTTGTGGAAGAACGACAAAAAATATGTTATACTTAACAATATGTATTGCAGAAAAACTGATCTGATATGCAATAGATAAAGGCACAGATAAATGACGGAGGATGGCGCATATGAATGAAAATTATGTAACACTTACCATTGGAAAACAGAAAAATATTGCACTGATCGCGCATGATAATAAAAAAGCAGAGCTGATCGCATGGTGCGAAACAAATAAAGAGATCCTGAAAAATCATTTCCTTTGTGGAACAGGGACCACGGCACGTATGATTACAGACCAGACCGGACTTCCGGTTCGTGGATATAACAGCGGCCCTCTTGGTGGAGACCAGCAGATCGGTGCAAAGATCGTTGAGGGAAAAGTAGACTTTGTCATTTTCTTTTCTGATCCATTGACTGCACAGCCTCATGATCCTGATGTAAAGGCACTGCTTCGTATTGCACAGGTATATGATATCCCGATCGCAAACAATAAGGCATCGGCAGACTTTATGATCAGATCTGAATATATGAATGAAGAGTATGAGCATGAGGTGATCAACTTCAAAGAAAACATCAAAAAACGCTCAGAGACATTATAAGGGGGAACATTTTTCATGAGCAAAGTAGCAATCGTATCAGACAGCAACAGCGGAATCACGCAGAGTATGGCAAAGGAACTTGGAGTTACCGTGATGCCGATGCCTTTTTTTGTGGGAGACAAGACACTGTATGAAGATATCGATCTGTCACAGGAAGAGTTTTACCAGATGCTTTCCGAGAAGACAGACATCCATACATCCATGCCGCTTGTAGGAAATGTGACAGATACTTGGGATGAATTGTTAAAAGAGTACGATGAGATCGTACATATCCCAATGTCGTCCGGACTTAGTGGTTCCTGTGAGACAGCCATGATGCTTTCCCAGGATTATGATGGAAAGGTGCAGGTGGTGAACAATCAGAGAATTTCTGTTACACAGCGCCAGTCTGTTTTAGATGCACTTGCGCTTGCAAAACAGGGAAGAACTGCATCTGAGATCAAGACAATTTTAGAGCGTGATAAATTTGAATCATCGATTTACATTATGGTGGACACGCTGTATTATCTGAAAAAAGGCGGCAGGATCACACCAGCTGCTGCCGCGCTTGGAACACTGTTAAAATTAAAACCGGTGCTTCAGATTCAGGGTGAAAAATTAGATGCATTTGCCAAGGCAAGAACGGTAAAACAGGCAAAGAGTATCATGATTGAGGCAATGAAGAATGATTTTGCCAACCGGTTTAACGATCCGAACGGAGAGCATATGTATCTTGAGATGGCATATACGCATGATTTAGAAGCGGCAGAAAACTTCAAGAAAGAAGTGCAGGAGGCATTTCCGGGGATGGAGATCCGTATGGATCCGCTTTCACTTAGCATTTCCTGCCATATCGGACCGGGAGCGTTAGCAGTGGCATGTTCAAGAAAGATTCCAGAGCTGGAAGCGTAATAGAAAAATAAAAGAGAACAGAGAGAAAAGCCAGATAAAGCAATCGCCTGAAATCTGAATTACAAGAGATAATTCGGATCTCAGGCGATTTTTACCTATAGAAATTAAAAGTCCTTTGCAGACAGAAAAATTTCACGCTGTTTAGGCTGGAGAACTGCTGTGCTGCCGTATCTTTTTGCTTTTCCAAATGATATAAGTGATCATCAGAGGAATACCGGCGCCCACCCAGGCAGCAGGATCAGCAAGGCAGATCCCCTGATAACCGAGTGGTTTCTGCAGGAGTGCGATCGCAATAAAGCGGCATACCAGCTCGATCACGCCACTCAACATTGGAACAAGTCCTTCGCCTAATCCCTGTAAGGCATTGCGGTATAAAAAGATCATGGCAAGCGGGAGGAAAAACCAGCTTACAGTTTTTAAGTACATCATTGCATAGGAGAAAATTTCATCGGAAGGATTACTTACAAACCAGCTCACGATAAATTCTCCACCGAAAATACAGATGGCAGCACCGATGGCTGCTGCAGCGATACAGATGAAAAATCCTTTGCGCATACCGTCGAAAATACGGTCGTATTTTCCTGCACCGAGATTCTGACCACAGTAGGTTGCCATGGCGGTGCCGAGCGTCGGCATGGTCTGAGTTGCGATATTGTTGACTTTAGAAGCGGCTGTAAAGGAAGCAACCACACTGGAACCAAACACGTTGACAGCACTCTGTAAGATCATGGTTCCAATGGCGGTGATGGAGTAATTTAATGCCATTGGGATACCGATCGAGAGCATGTTAATGACACCCGGGCGATCCAGATAATAGTCCGCTTTTGTTGTGCGAAGGATCTCAAACTGCCGGAACATATGGATAAAACATAAAATTGCGGAGATTCCCTGCGCAATGATGGTGGCATAGGCGGCACCGGCGGTTCCTGCTTTCAGTACGACAATAAATAAAAGATCCAGTACCACATTTAATATAGAAGAAATGATCAAAAAGTAGAGCGGTGTTTTGCTGTCTCCAATACCTCTTAAGATACCGGCGGATACATTGTAGAGCATTGTTAAGATGATACCTGCAAAAATGACCTTGATGTAAGCATCTGCCATGGATAAGATATTATCCGGTGTATGCATCCAGACTAAAAACAGGCGGGAAGCGGCAACGGTCGGAATCGTAAGAATTGCAGATACGATCACGGTTAAGATCAGGGAGAGTGCAACGTAGTGTTTTAACAAGCGAAAATCTTTTGCACCGAAGGCATGCGAAATCATGACACCAAATCCCTGTGCGATTCCGGTGGCAAAGCCGAGCACTAAAAACATGATACATCCGGTGGAACCGACGGCAGCAAGTGCATCTTCGCCGAGGTATCTTCCCACGATGATCGTGTCTACCATATTATAAAATTGCTGGAACAGATTTCCTAATAAAACCGGAATGGAAAAAAGCAGTATGATTTTTAATGAACTGCCGGTGGTCATATCTTTTGTCATGCTACTGGAAACTCCTTTCAAACTTTGGTATGATGTAATTATTCAGTGCACATATATGCAGTATAATGTAATAAACATGTAAGGCTTAGTATACGTCACAAAAATCAGAAATACAAGCGGAAAATAAGACTTTTTTTCTAATTTTTTTAAGGGAGAATCAGATGGACATTAATTTGGAATACTATAAGATATTTTATTATACGGCAAAGCAGAAAAGTGTTACGTTAGCGGCAGAAAAACTGTCAATCTCACAGCCGGCAGTCAGCCAGGCGATCAAGCATTTAGAGAAGGATCTTGGCTGTGCATTGTTTGTAAGAACGGCAAAGGGAGTACGTCTGACCAAGGAGGGTGAGATGCTTTTTTCCTATGTGGAACGCGGCTATGAGGCGATTCTTTCCGGAGAAAAAAGACTTCTTGAGATGCTAAACCTTGAAAAGGGAGAAATCTGCATCGGTGCAAGTGATATGACATTAAAATATTATCTGCTTCCATATTTAGAGCGGTTTCATGAAAAATATCCCAATATCCGCGTGACCGTGACCAATGCGCCAACACCGGAAACTTTACAGCATCTTGCGGATGGCAGGATTGATTTTGGAATCGTGAGCTCTCCGGTGGAGCCGCAGGGATGGCTTAAGATCATCCCGGTCAAAGAGATCCGCGACGTTTTTGTGGCAGGGAAAAAATACAAAGAGCTCTGTGGGAGAAAGATGCAATACAAAGAACTTTCGGAATATCCGCTGATGTGTTTAGAGGGAAGCACCTCGACGAGACATTATGTGGAGGCATTTTTAGAAGAAGAAGGTGTGACGGTGTCCCCGGAATTTGAACTTGCCACCAGTGATATGCTGATTCAGTTTGCGCTCCGCAATCTTGGGATCGCAAGTGTGATGGAAGAGTTTGCAAAAGAGTATGAGGAGGATGGCAGGCTTTTTAAGCTGCAGTTTGAAAAAGAAATTCCGGCACGAAAATTCTGTATCGTATTAAATGAGAGGATCCCGATGTCTGCGGCTGCGGCAAAGCTTTTAAAAGGACTTTTATAAATTCACATAATGAATGATTATATCAGATATAAAGAATATTAATTTTACTTATAGAGAAACATCATGTATAATCAGTAAGTAAACAGGAATAGCATAGAGAAACTAGGAGGATATTCAAATGGTAAAAGCAGTCGTTGGAGCCAACTGGGGCGATGAAGGAAAAGGAAAGATCACAGATATGCTTGCGAAGGAAGCAGATATTATCGTACGTTTCCAGGGTGGTGCAAATGCAGGTCATACGATCGTAAATGATTACGGAAAGTTTGCACTTCACACATTACCGTCAGGTGTATTTTACGGACACACCACAAGCGTGATCGGCAATGGTGTCGCTTTAAATATTCCGGTACTTATGAAAGAGATCCAGTCTATCGTGGAGCGAGGCGTTCCGAAGCCAAAGATTTTAGTTTCAGACCGTGCACAGATGGTTATGCCTTACCACATTCTGTTTGACCAGTATGAGGAGGAGCGTTTAGGCGGAAAATCTTTCGGTTCCACAAAGTCAGGTATCGCACCATTTTACTCTGATAAATACGCAAAGATCGGTTTCCAGGTCAGCGAGTTATTTGACGAGGAGCTGTTAAAAGAAAAAGTTGTCCGTATTGCAGAGACAAAGAATGTACTCTTAGAGCATTTATATCATAAACCACTGATCAACCCGGATGAATTATTAGAGACATTACATGAGTACCGCGATACCATCGCACCTTATGTATGTGATGTTTCTTCTTATCTGGATCAGGCAATCAAAGAAGGAAAGACTATTTTATTAGAGGGACAGCTTGGAACTTTAAAAGATCCGGATCACGGAATCTATCCGATGGTTACATCTTCCTCTACACTGGCAGCGTATGGTGCAATCGGTGCAGGTATCCCGCCATATGAGATCAAACAGATCGTGACTGTATGTAAAGCATACTCTTCCGCAGTCGGAGCAGGTGCATTTGTCAGCGAGATCTTCGGTGATGAGGCAGATGAACTCAGAAGACGCGGTGGTGACGGCGGTGAGTTCGGTGCAACCACAGGACGCCCGAGACGTATGGGATGGTTCGACTGTGTAGCAAGTAAATATGGCTGCCGTCTGCAGGGAACCACAGATGTTGCATTTACCGTACTCGATGTACTTGGCTACTTAGATGAGATCCCGGTATGTGTTGGATATGAGATCGACGGTGAAGTGACAACAGATTTCCCGACCACAGCAAAATTAGAGAAAGCAAAACCGGTATTAAAGAACCTTCCGGGATGGAAATGTGATATCCGTGGAATCAAGAAATATGAGGATCTTCCGGAAAACTGCAGAAAATATGTAGAGTTCATCGAGGAACAGATCGGCTACCCGATCACAATGGTTTCAAACGGACCGGGAAGAGACGATATCATTTACCGTACCAAATAGGAAAAAGGACTATCCGATATGATAAAAAATATTATTTTTGACGTAGGAATGGTGTTAGTCAACTGGGATCCGCATGCGGCGTTTCAGGAGTTAGGTTTTGATGAAAAGACAGAGGAGGCGGTTGGAAATGCGACCGTTTACTCTGATGCCTGGAATGAATCAGACCGCAGTGTTCTGGATGCAGAGGAGCAGCTTGCTGTATTTGTCCAAAATGCACCGGAATATGAAAAAGAGATCCGCCTGTTCTGGGAAAATGTTGCACGGGCAATTTATCAGTACGATTATTCGCGCGCATGGATCCGGGAGCTGAAACAGAAAGGTTACCATGTGTATATCCTTTCCAATTACGGAAAATGGACTTATGAACATACAGCGGAAGCTCTTTCATTTCTTTCGGATGTGGACGGACAGGTATTTTCCTTTGAAGTTCATCAGATCAAGCCGGAACCGGAGATCTATCGGACACTGTTAGACAAATTTAACCTTGTGGCAGATGAATGTGTATTTTTAGATGACCGCAGGGAAAATATCGAAGCAGCGGAAACACAGGGTATTCATACCGTGTTGTTTACGACGTATCAGGATGCTTTGGAAAAATTAAAAACATATGGTGTTATGTAGGAAATGGTACATGACTGCATAAAATCGTATCACAGGAAGAGATACAGGATAAGAGCAGCTTTCACGGATGTGGAGGCTGCTTTTATTTATGATAATAGAATGCTCGCAGAGTGTGCATTCTATTATTCATGACAATAGAATGCTCGCAGGGTGTGCATTCTATTGTATATGTTCACACTTTTATCACAGATTCATCCTCCTTTAAACACAATTACACGTTACTCTTATAAAGTAATAATTTGGTTACTGGTCACACGATAAGTGCGGATAGTGGCATATATTGAGAATGAAATAAGGAGGAGAGAAACGTGATTGAGATCAATCATCTGGTAAAAAAATATGGCAGTCATGTTGCTGTTGATGATCTGTCGCTCACGGTAGAGCCGGGTAAAATCTATGGTTTTCTGGGCCCGAACGGAGCCGGAAAATCAACAACGATGAACATTATTACTGGCTACCTTGCAGCGACATCTGGTGAGGTAAAGATCAACGGATTTGATGTGTTAAAACAGCCGGAGGAAGCAAAAAAGTGTGTGGGGTATCTGCCGGAACTGCCGCCTCTTTATATGGATATGACGGTAAAAGAATATCTGGATTTTGTGGCTGAATTAAAGAAGTTAGAGAAAAGCCTGCGGGCAGGATATGTGAAGGAAGCCATGAAAATTACAAAAACAGAGGAAGTATCGGGAAGACTGATCCGTAACCTGTCAAAAGGTTACCGCCAGAGAGTCGGTTTTGCGCAGGCAGTACTTGGATATCCGGAAATACTGATCTTAGATGAGCCGACCGTAGGATTGGACCCGAAACAGATCATAGAGATCAGGGATCTCATCAAGGAACTTGGAAAGAAACATACGATCATACTAAGTTCCCATATTTTGTCTGAAATCTCTGCTGTCTGTGATCATGTATTTATTATTTCGCACGGAAAACTCGTTGCCAGTGATTCCACGGAGAATCTGTTAGAGCGGATGACCGGTGCACAGGAGATCGAGCTGCTAGTGAAAGCAGAGGAAGATACTGCGGAAACAGCGATCCGTGAGGTCGCACAGGTGGAGCGGTGTGAAAAAACAGAGTCGAAAGAGGATGGCGCGGTACAGCTTCTTGTGACGGCAAAAAAAGATGCGGATGTACGCGAGGCGATTTATCACACCTGCGTGGAACACCATATGCCGATCTTAGAGATGAAGGCAGCATCGAAGTCCTTAGAGGATGTATTCCTTGAACTCACATCACAGGAAGGAGGAACAAAATAATGTTTGCAATTTTTAAACGTGAGATCAGATCCTATTTCCAGACTGTGGTGGGATGGCTTTTTATTGCAGCAGTACTCGCTTTATATGGATTGTATTTTTATGCTTATAACTTGAGGTCCGGTTCGCCTTATGTTTCGTATTCGCTTTCCGCAGTTTCATTTATTGTGATGATTGCGGTACCGGTACTTACCATGCGGAGCTTTGCGGAGGAACGGCATACAAAGACAGATCAGCTGATGTTAACTTCCCCGGTTCCGCTTGGAAAGATCGTGTTTGGCAAATATCTTGCCATGGTCGGAGTTTTCTCCATTGCAATGATCGTTGTTGCGCTGACACCGTTATTTTTATCCATTTATGGTTCTGTGCCGCTAGGAGAAAGCTATGTGGCGGTTTTGGGATTCTGGCTGTATGGCTGCGCATGTATTGCGATCGGTATGCTGATGTCAGTGGTAACGGAAAGTCAGGTTATCGCAGCAGTGCTTGGATTTGTAGCACTGTTTCTTGGTTACATGATGTCGAGTATTACCAGCATGATCTCACAGAGCGGTAATCTTCTGACAAAAATATTAAACGCATATGATTTGTACACACCGTTGGATAAATTTATGAATGGCTGCTTAGACCTCACAGGCGTGATCTATTTTCTGTCGGTGATCGGAATCTGCCTGTTTTTGAGCTGCCAGCTGATCCAGAAACGCAGATATTCGGTTAGCACCAAAAAGATCGCTCCGGGGGCGTTTTCCATCGGAATGATCGTTGTCGCCTTTGCCATTGCGGTTGTTGTGAACCTGGTGGCAAATGAGCTGCCGTCCACGGTCACAGCAATCGATGCGACATCCACAAAGTTGTACTCCATCACGGATACGACAAAAGATTACTTAAAGACACTGGATCAGGATGTCAATATTTATGTGCTTGCAGCAGAGAAAAATGCGGACAGTACGCTTTCAGAGACATTACAGCGATATGAGGATCTGTCCGGTCATGTAAAAGTAAGCTATGTTAATCCGTCGACCAATCCGACATTTTTCCAGAAGTATACGACGGATGCACCTGCTTCGAACAGTCTGATTGTTGCGAGTGATGCACGCTCCAGAGTGATCGATTATAACGATATTTATGAGTACTCCTATGATTATTCTTCCTATTCAAGAAGCCTTGATGGATATGATGCCGAGGGACAGATCACAAGTGCACTCCAGTATGTGACCAAAGATTCGAGCGAGCTGCCGGTTGTCTATGAGATCACAGGACACGGGGAAACTTCGCTTTCCGGCGGATTTTCGGAAGCAATCGAGAAGGCGAATATGACACTCACGGAGCTGACATTGTTAAAAGAGGAGGCTGTGCCGGATGATGCATCAGCAATCATTATCAACGCACCGACTTCGGATTTCTCCGCAGATGATGCAAAGAAAGTGACCGATTATCTGGAAAAAGGCGGAAAAGCGCTGATCACGACCAATTTCCAGTACAAGGATCTGACGAACTTTGAAAGTATTTTAAAAGCATACGGCATTGAGCGTGTGGATGGTATTGTCATGGAGAACGACAGTTCCTACTATTACAATAACATTCCATACTATCTGCTTCCGGAAGTAGAGAGCAACGATTACACCTCTTCTGTCAGCGGAAAATATATTTTTGCACCGTACAGCGAAGCGTTCAGTTATGACGGGTCTTCCGATGATGTGACATATACCGCATTGCTGCAGACAACCGATAAGGCGGTATCAAAGATTGATGCAGATAATGCAACAACATCTGAAAAAGAAGACGGAGATATTGAAGGACCATTTACGATCGCACTTGCGGCGGCAAAGACAGAAAATGATACATCATCCCAGGTCGTTGTGGCAGGTTCTATGGAGTTATTTACGGATTCCACAGACCAGATCGTATCGGGAAGCAACGTATCGATGTTTACTGATATCATGACGAATCTGACCAGCGGGGAGGATGATAATACCAGCGTTATTCCGGTAAAAGACTATAAGATGAGCACGATCACGATCACTTCAATTTCTACAATTATTGGTGGACTGGCAGCAAGTATTTTTATACCGGTTGTACTGATTATTATCGGAGTTGTGATCTGGGCAGTAAGGAGGAAAAAATAATGCAGAAACAGAAAAAACAGATGATCGTTCTGGTCATTTTGCTGATCCTGCTGATCCTTGCGTATATAGGCGTCCATTTTTACAGTAAAAAACAGGAAGAAAAGGAAAATGCCAAAGAAGAGGCGGAAAAGATCCAGGTGACGGATCTTGAGGTCTCTGATATCACACAGTTTTCTTATGTGCTGGATGGAACAACACTTTCCTTTACAAAAAATGGAACAGAGTGGACCTATGACGGGGATCAGTCGGTTGATATTGATGAGAGCGCTTTGGAGACACTTTTAAATAAGGCATCAGCGATCACGGCATCAGACGAGGTTACAGAGTATGATGACCTGGCGGACTTTGGGCTGGATGATCCTGCTAATACGGTTACGTTAAAAACGGATTCCGGGCTAACGACGATCTACATTGGCAGCCAGAATGAGATCACGAATGAGTATTATCTGAAAACGGGCGACAGTGATACCATATATGTTGTGGACAGCGCGCCAGCGACCGGATTTGATAAGAGCGTCGAAGATCTGACCGCAAAAGCAGATGATACGGAAACTGAGGCAGAAGAGCCATCGGAGGCCGTGGATGAAACGGAGACAGCGACCGTGGTGCCGAATGAAACAGAGGCCGTTGTAACAGAGGAAACGAAGTAAGAGAGTGAAATGACAAATCTGAATCACAGAGATGAAAATACCGGATTGTATATGTGCAGTCCGGTATTTTAAGTTCATAAATTTTTAATTTGACACTTTTGGAAAAAAGAGGTAACATGAATGTGAGAAAGTTCATTAACGAACTAATTCGAACCGCAAAGCAGGAAATAAAAAGTTATTTACCGGAAGAAAAAGAATGTGGAGCAGGGATGATGTACAGTGAGTATGAAATATTTGGAACCAACCAGCAGATGAGAAAAGTGATCGAGCAGGCATGTGAACGGCTGATGGAGACCTATGGATTGCGCCATGTGGAGCTGGATATCCTTTATCTGATTTCCCATGAGAAACAGAAGGATACCGCAAAGGATCTGATCGAGATACAGCATTTGTCCAAGGCCCATATTTCAAAATCGGTGGACAATTTAAAACAGCATGGATATATTGAGCTGGTTGCTGATGAGGCGGATCACAGGAAAATACACATTCGTATGACTGGTAAGGCAAAACCTGTGCTGGAAGAGTTTGAACAGATCCGGGCAGATATTTTAGAGCGTCTGTTTGCGGGCGTGACAGAAGAAGAACGAAGCTGCTTAAAGCGGGTAATGGGCAAGATCATGAAGAATATTCAGGCAGAACAGGAGGATGGGACATGAACCAATATGGAGATTTTGGAAAAGAAACGGAAGAACTGATGACAATATGTGAACGTAATGACAGAATCCCGCCGGAGCTGTTTAAGGAGTTCGGTGTAAAACGTGGTTTGAGAGATGTGGATGGAACCGGTGTGCTTGCGGGGATCAGCAATATTTCAAGGATCGATGCGTTTAAAACGGAGGATGGGAAAAAGGTTCCGTGTGACGGACAGCTCTGGTACCGCGGTTACAATGTGATCGACCTGATCCATGGATTTGAGGGAAAACGTTTTGGATTCGAGGAAGTGGCATACCTGCTCTTGTTTGGCGAACTGCCGGATGCTGCAAAATTAGGGGCATTTAAGAGCATGTTAGAAGAGTGCAGACAGCTTCCGACAAACTTTACCAGAGATGTCATTATGAAAGCACCGAGCAAGGATATCATGAATTCGCTGACGAGAAGCGTGCTGACACTTGCTTCCTATGATGAGACGATCGCTGACCAGGAGCTGCATACGCAGTTAGAACAGTGCATCAAGCTGATCAGTGTGTTCCCGATGCTTGCGGTGTACGGTTACCATGCATACAACCATTATATCTGTGATGACAGCCTTTATATCCACCGTCCGCAGGAGGGATTATCCGCAGCAGAGAATCTGCTCCTTATGCTTCGCCCGGATAAAGCGTACACGGAACTGGAAGCGCGCGTGCTTGACATTGCGCTGGTACTTCATATGGAACACGGTGGTGGAAATAACTCTACGTTTACAACAAGGGTTGTGACCTCATCCGGATCCGATACATACTCTGTCATGGCAGCGGCACTTTCTTCCTTAAAAGGACCAAAGCACGGCGGCGCTAATATCAAAGTAGTGGAAATGATGGATGATATGAGAAATCATGTGAAGGACTGGGGAGACAGAGACGAAGTTAAAAACTATTTGGAACAGCTTGTCGACAAACAGGCATTTGACCGCAAAGGCCTGATCTATGGTATGGGTCATGCCGTTTATTCTCTTTCCGATCCGAGAGCGCGCGTATTCAAAAGCTTTGTGGAAAGGCTCGCGGTGGCGAAGGGAAGAGAAAAAGATTTTGCATTATACAGTATGGTAGAAAATCTTGCACCGGAAGTGATCGCGGAAAAACGCCATATCTATAAGGGGGTTTCAGCCAATGTGGACTTTTACAGTGGATTTGTATACAGTATGTTAGACATCCCGTTAGAGCTTTATACCCCGATCTTTGCGATCGCCCGTATTGTCGGATGGAGCGCGCACCGCATGGAAGAGCTGGTAAATATGGATAAAATCATTCGTCCTGCATACCGGAGCATCATGCCGGAGAAAGCATATGTGCCGTTAGAAGAGCGATAAAAAAATGAGCAGAGGAAAATTAATCTTCCTTCTGCTCATGATTTTTCTTGACCATCTTATATACAAAAGAATATGCCCAGATCAGCACCGGGATGATCACGGTTGCATAAACAGAGGCCATCAGCATATCCATATAGTTCTCATTGGAAGAGAGTGCACAGACGATGGTGGAAATATAAAGACCGGCTAAGATAATTGCGCCAAGAATGGCAAGAATACGTTTTATTTTTTTCAAATCCAACCCTCCAGTTTTTAGTGTACTTATCGGCATATTGTTCGCAAAATGCCGGAAATATATTAAGATTATCCTAGCCGAAAGTGACGGAAGAGTCAAGATGCAAACATCGTGAACAGAGATTTTACTTTAAAAAATAAAAGCCCCTGAAAGCATGTCGAAAAGACTGAAAAACTGTATCAGTGGAAGGATTCCAAAAGTTGATGCAGTCCGCGACCTTCTCTCCAGAATAAACCCGGATGAAATACGCAGCATACATGAAGAAATGATTGATATCATAAAACGTAACCGGGTATTCCGGGAAGGAACGATAGGCGGATAGAAAATCAGCAGAAAAAATATATAGGGAAAAAGCAGGGGGAATTTTGCGCGTATTGACCAGGAACGAAGGGTAACCGCAGATGGAATGCTGATAACTGGATTATTTATAAAAATGCATAGATAAAAAAGTTAAAAGCGAAATCCCTGCATCGTGAATTAATGAATTGCAAAAACAGCAGATATTTGCTATAATAATATATGCATGTTAAATGCAACCACAATTCACATAGAAAACGAGGAAACAGACTATGGCATTATTAGAACAGTGGCAGAAAATTGCCTATAATGAGAAAACAGACAGAGGGGAATTACAGAGATTCTGGCAGAGATATTTCCTTTTGGAAAAAGGCGTATATGAGAAGCTTCTTACGAACCCGGATGAGAAGGTCGAGGGAACGGTAAAAGAGCTTGCTGATAAATATAATCTGAGCGTCATGGAGATGACAGGTTTTCTGGATGGAATCAATGACAGCTTAGTAGAGCCGAATCCAATCGATACCATGGAGGAGGATACAAAAGTAAGCCTTGCATTTGACAAAGAAAAATTATACAAAAACATGGTAGATGCTAAGGCTGACTGGCTGTATGAGCTTCCACAGTGGAATGAGATCTTCGATGGCGAAACAAAGAGAAGACTGTACTTAGAGCAGAAGAAGTCCGGAACTGTTATTGTCGGAAAGAAAATCGGACGTAACGATCCATGCCCATGTGGATCCGGTAAAAAATATAAATACTGCTGCATGAATAAATAAGAAAAACAAAATCCCGGTGCTTTGAATGATATCAGAACACAGGGATTTTTATGTATCTGAAAGGAGAAATTATCATTATGAAAAAAATAAAAGAATTTTTTGCGGATATGACGGAAACTGTTTCTGTCACAAAATTGGATGGAACTTTGATCGTTGCGATCGCAGCGCTTTCCGGCGTGATCATCGGGATGCTGATCTCACCGCGCAAAAATGCAAAATATGGCTGTGGTAACGGTACGACTTATATTACCAACAATGGAGAAGATGACTGGGACTGGGATGACGAGGATACAGAATAAAAATTGTCATAAAAACCAGATATTGTCATAAAAAGAAAACCTGTAAACGCTGTTTCAAAGCATAAATCAGACAAAGGGAGAGAGAATAATACAAGACAGTCAGATCATTACGGAAGAAATGATAAAAATACGAAGGACTGTCCCCTTTTTCATGAGGGAGAAAAGGAGAAAAAATGACAATTCTGGATTGTTCGGTAACAGGCTGTATGTACAACGAGGCAAACTGCTGCCACAAAGGTAATATCAAGGTGGAAGGAGAAGACGCAAAAGAAAGTGAAGATACCTGCTGCGGAAGTTTTGCGGAACGTGGGGACCGATGCGCAAAAAACGTAACGGGAGATGCACCGAAAAATATTGAAGTGGCATGTTGTGCTGCGAACTGTGTCTTTAATAAGGAAGAGAAATGCAGCGCAGACCATATCGGTATCGCGGGTGGTAATGCCTGCAACTGCAGAGAAACGGAATGCGCAAGTTTCTGCTGCGGCTAAGAAGTTTTTGCGCCAGCGGTAACAAGGACGGTAAAACCGGAGATTTTGTATAGAAGTCTCCGGTTTTTCTTATAGCGGAATCTTTAGAAATCTGACATAAAATGCACAGAAAAAATTCAGGTAATCTTAACTTGTATTTTGGTTAGATGAGACTTATAATGCGAATAGAAAATAAGTCATAGAATACATTTCTGAGTGTCAGGAATGCATAAGAATGGGAGGCTTTTAGAATGAGAAAAAAATCTCATATTTCGCTTGCAAGATATATCGTAAACAGTCTGGATGACAAAGAGTTAAAAAAACACAGGTTTTCATTTTATATCGGAAGCGTTCTTCCGGATATCAAGCCTTCTTTTATTTACAAAAGACATGAGATCAATGGAACCTTTCCTTATGTAAAAAAACATATTGCCCGGCTGTCGGAAGGGCAGAAGGTCATGAATAAAAAGAACAGAAAATACTATAGAGATTTAGGACAGGTCAGTCATTATCTGGCAGATTATTTTACATTTCCACACAACAAAATATATCCGGGAGGATTTAAGGATCACTGCTCCTATGAGGAAAGACTGAAACGCGATTTGAGATCCTATATCAAAAGCGGAGAGGCTGAGAGGCAGCATATTTCCGGCGGACATTTTGTGGATGCGAAAGCACTCTGCGATTATATCCAGAAAGCGCATGATGATTATATTGAACGAAAACATGATGTCGCAGATGATATCACGCATATTGTTGAGGTAAATCGCAGGGCAATTGAGGGAATGATAGAAGTTCTTGCGAGAAAGAGCGAAAATCACCGTCTGAAACACTCATAATAAGGGAAAACATGGCATCTGGTGTCGAAAAATGGTGAGAAGTGGCATGCTGTTTTGATTGATTTTTGCATGATTTAGGAGTAATATGTAAATATCAACGAAAACAGTATCATAAGTACTATAAAACGCCAGCAACGCGATGAAAGTGGCATAGGAATCTTGGCAGTCAAGGAGGATTCATATGAACAGAATCGAAGAAATTCAAAGAGAAATTGAGTCTGTCCGGTCAGAACTCAATGAATCATTTTTACAGAACGATGAATTCGAGGAATACTATCGAAAGAGTACGGAACTGGATAAACTGATCGAAGAATACTTAGAGAGAAAACAGCAGGTACAGATGAGCTGACAGACAGGCGAACAGGAAAAATATTATTTTAAGAACGATAGGACAAAGGTACTACCGTTCTTTTTTTGTGCAACAAATTAGTAACATTACCGCAAAAAGCCGTTGGAAAATCAAGGAAATTCTTGATTTTTTCTTAAGAGTGGTTTAAGATGTATATAAATGTGGAGGAAAGTGGTACAAAATGGTGTGAAGTGGTAGATGAGATCCTGTTTGGTGGAAGATCAGATCTTTCGGATTTTAGTTCCACTGAAAGGCAGGTGTTTGTGTTATGTTCATGGGAGAATACAATCACACAGTGGATCCAAAAGGCAGACTGATTATCCCTGCAAAGTTCAGAGAACAGCTTGGCGATGAATTTGTAGTGACAAAGGGATTGGATGGATGCCTGTTTGTGTATACGAAAGAAGAATGGCACAACATCGAGGAAAAGTTCCGGGGGATTTCCATGACCTCTAAGGACGCCAGAAAGTTTTCACGTTTTTTCTTCGCAGGAGCAGCGGCATTAGAACTGGACAAGCAGGGAAGAATTTTACTTCCTCCGGTTTTAAGAGAGTATGCTGATTTACAAAAAGATGTCGTCTTAGTCGGCGTGTTGAGCCGTGTGGAGATTTGGGATAAAGGCAGATGGTTAGAAAATACCTATGACGAGGATGAGATGGATGGCATCGCAGAACATATGGCAGAGTTGGGATTTAGCATTTAGAGGTGAGGGCAGTGGAATTTCATCATTATTCTGTATTATTGAATGAAACAATTGAAAATTTAAATATCAGACCGGATGGAATCTATGTGGACGGAACCTTAGGCGGTGGCGGACATTCTTACCAGATATTAAAGCGTCTGGGAGAGAATGGAAGACTGATCGGAATCGATCAGGATGCAGATGCGATTCAGGCGGCAGGCGAACGCCTTGCAGAGTTTGGAAACAAAGCTACACTGATCCGCAGCAATTATGCCAATATGAAAGAAGAACTGCATGCGATCGGAGTGAACGGGGTAGATGGCATAGTGCTTGATCTTGGTGTTTCTTCTTTTCAGTTGGATACACCGGAACGTGGATTCACCTACCGTGAACCGGATGCACCGCTTGATATGCGTATGGATGACAGACAGAGCCAGACAGCGAAAGATATCGTCAATGGCTACAGTGAAATGGACTTATACCGTATTATCCGTGATTACGGGGAAGATAAATTTGCAAAAAATATTGCAAAACATATCGTAAAAGAACGACAGAAGAAAACGATCGAGACAGCGGGAGAATTGACAGATATTATACGCGCAGCCATTCCAATGAAAGTACAGGTGACCGGGGGCCATCCGGCAAAGCGTACATTTCAGGCGATCCGCATCGAGTTAAACCATGAGCTTGAAGTGCTCAGTGATCACTTAGACGAGATGATCGATCTGTTGAATCCGGGTGGAAGAATCTGTATTATCACATTCCATTCATTAGAAGACCGGATCGTAAAATCTAATTTTAAGAGAAATGAGAATCCATGTACCTGCCCGAGTGATTTCCCGGTGTGTGTTTGTGGAAAAGTGTCAAAAGGAAAAGTGATTACAAGAAAACCGATCCTTCCATCGGAGAAGGAACTGGAAGAAAATTCGAGATCAAAGAGTGCGAAACTTCGGGTGTTTGAGAGAAGATAAAGCAGGGAGGAATTAACATGAAGAATCAGACAGAGAGGAGAGCTTCCGAAAGAAATTACTATGTGGATGGCAATACAGTGCGCCGCATGGAAGCAGTGCCTGATTACCGAAGAGAAAGACGGGAAAGAGAAGAGAGAGAACGGGAAGAACAGCTGCGCAGAAGAAAACGCCAGGTAAGAAGAAATCAGGAACGCCAGCTTCGGATGAGCAAGAGGTATGTGGTATTCCTTACAATGGCAGTGACAGTGTTTGGCGTGTTTGCAGGTACTTACATAAAAATACAGTCTGATATGACGGCAAGAATGAATACGATCAGCAGCTTAGAAAGCCAGATCGCTGATTTAAAGGCGGACAATGATGAGGCATATAAGAGAATCCGTATGTCTGTAGATCTTGACAGTGTCAGAGAAAAGGCACTCAATGAGCTTGGAATGTCATACGCAAAAGAATCCCAGATTATCTATTATACTGTTGACAATGATGATTTTATGAATCAGTACAGTGAGATACCGCAGAAATAGCAGAGAGATACTGACATAAGAAATGCAGGGGTAAGGATGGCAGCAAAGAAAAGAAGAAAACCATGGTTGAAATTTCCAAAACGCATGCAGAAAAAACTGATCGTTATGTTCAGTGCGATCGCAGTTTTGCTGACAGGCCTGATTGGAAGACTTATGTATATTGAATATACCAGTGGTGATAAATATGAGAAAATTGTTTTATCACAGCAGGAATATGACAGTCAGACCATTCCGTATCAGAGAGGCGATATTGTGGACAGCAAGGGCACGGTACTTGCAACCAGTATCGCCGTTTATAATGTCATTTTAGACTGTTCCGTCATGACAAGCAAAGATGAGTATATTGAGCCTACCATTCAGGCACTTGCAAGTTGTTTTGAGGACTTAGACAGCAATACACTGTATGGCTATGCAAAAGATCAGAAAGACAGCCGCTATATTGTATTGAAGAAAAAAGCTTCCTATGAGGAAATACAGCCGTTTGTTGAGATGCAGGAGGCTGTTGATGAAAAAGGAAAAAAGGTGAATCCTGACATCAAGGGTGTCTGGTTTGAAAAAGAATACCAGAGAGAGTATCCTTATGGTGCGCTGGGAAGTTCTATTGTAGGATTTACGGCTTCCGGTAACGTTGGAGTGAACGGTCTCGAACAGTATTACAACGAGACATTAAACGGTGTGGATGGCAGGGAATACGGGTATTTAAACACAGATAATAACTTTGAAAAAACCATCAAGGCCGCAAAAAACGGTAACACGGTGGTATCTACGATCGATTCTCATATCCAGTCTGTAGTGGAACAGAAAATTGCGGATTTTAACGAGGCCTATACCGGAAATTTCCGCGAGGATGAGCCGGGAGCGAGTCATGTTGGTGTGCTGATCATGAACCCGAATAACGGGGATGTTCTTGCCATGGCAAATTATCCCAATTATGATCTGAGTAATCCGAGGGATCTTTCGGCGTATTATACGCAGGAGGAGATTGATGCGATGGATGAAGATGCACAGATGGATGCGTTAAACCAGCTCTGGCAGAATTTCTGCACCACATATACCTATGAGCCCGGATCTACTGCAAAACCGTTTACAGTAGCAGCCGGACTTGAAACGGGAAAAGTTTCAACAGGAGACAGTTTTTACTGTGATGGATATGAGCATGTGGGAGGACATGATATTCACTGTGTAAACAGAAGTGGACACGGAATGGAAACGCTTGAACAGACGCTTATGAATTCCTGCAATGATGCGATGATGCAGATATCCTACCGTCTGGGAAGTGATATTTTTACAAAATATCAGCAGATCTTCGGATTTGGGCAGCGGACAGGAATTGACCTTCCGGGAGAAGCGCGAACAGACTCTTTGATCTATACGGCGGATAATATGGGACCGGTCGATCTTGCAACGAATGCGTTTGGACAGAATTTTAATACGACGATGATACAGCTTGCAACGGCGTATTGTTCCCTGGTCAATGGGGGAAGCCTTTATCAGCCGCATGTGGTAAAACGGATCACAGATGAAAGTGGAAACACGATTAGCGAAGTGACGCCGACTCTTCTGAGGGAAACTGTATCGAAGTCAACGAGCGATGCTTTAAAACAGTATATGTATTCTACGGTTACAGGCGGTACTGCGGTAACTGCAAAAGTGGATGGATATTCCATGGGAGGAAAAACAGGTACTGCGCAGAAAGCGGGACGTGACGGGGTGAACTATCTGGTTTCATTTATTGGATTTGCGCCGGTCGAGGATCCGCAGCTTGTCATTTACTGTGTTGTGGATGAACCGAATGTCGCAGAACAGTTCCACAGTACTTATGCACAGAATATTGTAAGAGAGATCTTAGAGGAAGTTCTTCCTTATATGAATATATACCGGGATGAAGATACTACCGGTATTCATGAAGGCTGGGGAATCAAGGGGGAAGATGAAGGAGATGTCGGTGATGTGACGGCAGCGGATGTTGCGAATTCTACTGCCGAGGAGAGTCTGGATGTGCCGGATACGACGGATGAACTGCCGGAAAATACTGGGGAACAGCCTGCCGAAGATATTGATCCGGGATCAGATGAAGGACAGCAGTAGGGAAAAGTATAAAACAAAACACATAACCTCACAAAAGTAAGAATAAAATGCTATGAAAACTTTTGTGAGGTTTTTGTATATGCAGCAGGAACTTCCTTTCTATAGAAGTAAGACATTTCATCGTAAAAAAATCATGGTGATGTTTACAGCCGTGTTCCTGGCACTTTTATTTTTGATGGGAAGGCTGGTGTATCTTATGGTGTTCTGTTCGGAATATTATGGACAGAAAGCACAGAACCTCCATGAGAGGGAACGTGATATTAAGGCGGCAAGAGGAAAAATTTTAGATGCAAACGGAATGGTGCTTGCCACGAACAAATCAGTCTGCACCATATCGGTTATACACAGCCAGATTGAAGATGAGGAGGCAGTCGTAAAAGCATTGGTAAAAGAACTTGGACTGTCGGAGGAGGCGGTGCGAAAAAGAGTGGAAAAGGTAAGCTCCATCGAACGTGTAAAGACGAACGTGCCCAAAGAGACAGGGGATAAGATACGGGCATACAAACTTGCAGGGATCAAAGTCGATGAAGATTATAAGAGATATTATCCGTATGATACACTTGCATCGAAAGTATTAGGATTTACAGGTGGTGATAATCAGGGGATCGTCGGACTTGAAGTAAAATATGATTCCTATCTTCAGGGAACGAACGGGAAAATACTCACGCTTACCGATGCGCGGGGAATTGAGATTGAAAATGCCGGTGAGACGCGGCTTGAGCCAGTCAATGGATACGACCTTAACATCTCCATGGATTATAACATCCAGTTATATTGTGAGCAGGCGGCTGAGAAAACCTATATCAAAAAGGATGCAAAGTATGTGTCTGTGATTGTGATGAACCCGTCAAATGGAGAAATTTTTGCGATGGTAAATTATCCCGAATTTCATCTGAATGATCCGTTTACACTGACGGAAGAGGTAAATGTCCCGGCAGAGAAGAAACAGGATCTTTTAAATCAGATGTGGAGAAACCAGTGTATCAGCGATACTTATGAACCAGGTTCAACATTTAAAATCATCACAGCGGCAGCAGCTTTAGAACAGGGTGTTGTGAAACTGACAGATAATTTCTACTGTCCCGGATATAAGCTGGTGGAGGACCGGCGTATCCGGTGTGCAAAAACAACCGGGCATGGAGCGGAAACATTTGAAACGGGGATTATGAACTCATGCAATCCTGTTTTTATTGAGCTTGGGGAAAGACTTGGAGTTGAAAATTTTTATAAATATTTCAGCCAGTTTGGACTGCTCTCGAAAACAAATGTGGATCTGCCCGGCGAAGCTGCAACGATCATGCATAAAAAAGAAAATGTCGGTCCGGTAGAACTTGCGACTATATCGTTTGGGCAGTCATTTCAGATTACACCGATGCAGCTTGTGACCACGGTTTCTTCTATTATTAATGGAGGGCACCGTATCACACCGCATTTTGGAGTAAAGATCACCGGGGAAGGAGGAAAAGAAGTGGAAACGCTGCGGTATGAGACAAAAAATGATATCTGCACAAAAGAAACATCGGAAACGATGCGATATCTTTTGGAGAGGGTTGTCTCCGATGGCAGTGGAAAAAATGCAAAAATAGAAGGGTTTTCCATCGGTGGAAAAACTGCTACGTCACAGACACTTCCGAGAAGTGACCATAAATATATCTCGTCGTTTCTCGGGTTTGCCCCGGCGGATGATCCGAAAGTACTGGTGCTTGTTGTGATCAACGATCCGAAAGGAACTTATTATGGTGGTCAGATCGCGGCACCTGTTGCCAAAGAAATTATGGAAAACATTTTACCGTATCTTGCGAAATGATGAAAAATGACGTATACTATTGTGTTGTTAAAAAAGTACATGAGGTGTGAATAATATGACATATGAAATTGTAATACCAGTAATTATCGCATTTGCGATCAGTGCACTGTTAGGCCCTGTAGTGATTCCGTTTCTGAGAAAACTAAAGGTAGGCCAGACCGAACGAAAAGAACTTGAATCTCATTTAAAGAAAAATGGAACACCGACGATGGGGGGAATTATGATTCTTGCAAGTATCATCATAACATCCCTGTTTTATGTAAAAGATTATCCGAAGATTATTCCGATCCTCTTTATGACAGTCGGATTTGGTGTGATCGGATTTTTGGATGATTATTTAAAAGTAGTATTGCGCCGCTCTGACGGACTGCTTGCGTGGCAGAAGATGATTCTTCAGATCATTGTCACAGGTGTATTTGCTGTATATATGGTCAAATATTCCGGTGTGGCGCTTACCATGCTTATTCCGTTCTCCGGAGGAAAGTATTTAGACCTTGGATGGCTGGCAATCCCGGTCCTCTTTTTTGCAGTGGTCGGCACTGTAAACGGAACAAACTTTACCGACGGACTGGATGGATTGGCATCGAGTGTTACGATCATGGTTGCGACTTTCTTTTCCGTTGTAGCGATCGGAACAAATGCAGGGATTGCGCCGATCACCTGTGCGGTTGTGGGTGCATTGCTTGGATTTTTACTGTTTAATGTATATCCGGCAAGCGTTTTTATGGGAGATACCGGATCTCTGGCACTGGGTGGCTTTGTAGTGTCGACAGCATATATGATGCAGATGCCGCTTTTTATACTGATCGTTGGACTGATTTATCTCGTGGAGGTTCTGTCTGTTATCATTCAGGTCACTTATTTTAAGAAAACAGGCGGAAAACGTATTTTCCGTATGGCTCCGATCCATCACCATTTTGAACTTGGCGGATGGTCAGAGACAAGGGTCGTTGCGGTATTTTCAATCACGACAGCAATCTTATGCCTGATTGCTTTACTGGCGATGTAAAAGACGGCATGCAGTCTGTGGCTGCAGGTTTACCCGTGGATAGAAGTCTATGACTGAAAACAATAGAATGCACGCTCCGCGAACATTCTATTGTCATGAATTAGATATATGGAATGGAGTAATGCATGGATCTGACAGGAAAACAGGTATTGGTGGCAGGACTTGGAAAAAGCGGGATTGCTGCCGGAGCGTTACTAAAGAAAATGGGCTGTATGGTCTGCCTGTTTGACGGAAATGAAAAATTCGACCGCAGTGCATGGGAAAAAACATATCCTGTATTTTCGGATTGCCCGTTGTGGATTGGAGAACTGCCGGATGCGGCAGTACAGGCGATGGAACTTGCAGTGGTAAGTCCCGGAATACCGCTTGATACGCCGGCGATATTAAAATTACAGGCTGCGGGAGTGCCGGTCGTAGGAGAAGCGGAACTTGCGTACCGGTTTGAAAAAGGGCGCGTTGCAGCGATCACGGGTACAAATGGTAAGACAACAACGACAACACTGGTGGGAGAAATCTTAAAAAAATGTTATCCGGAAGTCTTTGTGGCTGGAAATATTGGTATTCCTTATACTTCAATTGTGGAGAAAACCACAGAGCAGACCGTCACAGTGACAGAGATCAGCAGTTTCCAGTTAGAAACGATGGAAACATTTCATCCGTCTGTTTCTGCAATTTTAAATATTACGCCGGATCATCTTGACAGACATCACACGATGGAGGCGTATATCCGTGCAAAGGAGGGCATTACAAAGTGTCAGACAAAGGAAGATACCTGTGTGCTCAACTATGAGGATGAAATACTTCGGAAATTTGCCGAAACATTAAAAGTAAACGTTTTGTTTTTCAGCAGTAAAAGACCATTGGAAGAGGGAATTTATCTGCAGGACAATACGATCTGGATCGCTGGAAAAGAAACAGAACGGCGGCGCCTGATTGATGTCGGTGAATTAAAACTTCTGGGCATACATAATTATGAAAATGTTATGGCGGCTTCCGGCACTGCACTTTGTATGGGAGCACCGATAGATGTTGTGCAGCGTGTACTAAAAGAGTTTTGGGGTGTAAAACACCGCATTGAGTTTGTGAGAGATCTGCATGGTGTTTTGTACTATAACGATTCTAAGGCGACAAATCCGGATGCGGCAATCCGCGGGATCGGTTCAATGAATCGTAAGACACTGCTGATCGGCGGCGGTTATGATAAAAATCTTGAATTTGATGCGTGGATTGAGAGCTTTGATGGGAAAGTAAAATGTCTATTACTGATCGGACAGACAAAAGATAAGATCGCAGTCTGCGCAAGGAAACATGGTTTTGAGAATATTGTATGCTGTGATACATTAAATGAAGCGGTAAATATCTGTTATAGGCTGGCAAAGCCCGGGGAAGCAGTATTGCTTTCACCGGCATGTGCGAGCTGGGGAGATTTTAAGGATTATACACAGCGGGGAGAACTGTTCCGGCAATATGTCATGGAACTGCCGGAATAAAACGGTTGTGGGGCTTGATCAGACAGGTTTTGTGTAAATGAGGAAAAATTATGGCAAGAAGACGGAAAAATGAAAAAAGACAAAAATCGATCCGGTATTTTGATTACAGCCTGTTATTTCTGATTATATTTTTGTTATGTTTCGGACTGATTATGTTATATAGTACCAGTTCCTACTATGGCTCAACAAGATTTAACGATGCAGCATATTATGTAAAAAGACAAATGTATGCAAGTGCACTTGGAATAGTGGCAATGCTTTTTATTTCAAGAATCCCATATAAGTTCTGGATGCAGCTTTCAACGCTTGCGTATTTTGTGGCGCTGGTACTTTGTACAGCGGTTATTTTTGTCGGAACAAGTGCAAAGGGACAGTCGAGATGGCTCAGGATCGGACCGATCCAGTTCCAGCCATCTGAGATCGCAAAAATTGCGGTTATCATTTTCCTTGCGACGATCATCTATAAAACGCCTAAACGCATTGGGGAAATTATGAGTCTGCTTAAGATCATGCTTTTGATTTCACCGGTTTTGGCAGTGGTTGCGTATAATAACTTAAGTACGGCGATCATTATCCTTGGAATTGCTGTCTGTATGTTATTTGTTGCGAGTCCGAAATATTTACAGTTTATTTTAATGGGAATAGGAGTATGCCTTTTTGGTGCTCTGTTTATTCTGCTGGCGTCTTACCGTGCGGAACGTGTTATGATCTGGCTGCACCCGGAGGATTATGAAAAAGGGTATCAGACGCTGCAGGGATTATATGCGATCGGTTCGGGAGGCCTTTTCGGAAAAGGGTTAGGAGAGAGCATGCAGAAACTGGGATTTATCCCGGAGGCACAAAATGATATGATCTTTTCGGTTATCTGTGAAGAACTTGGACTTTTTGGTGCAGTCTGTCTGATACTTTTGTATCTGCTTATTATCTGGCGTCTGATGATCATTGCAAACAATGCATCCGATCTGTATGGCGCATTGATCGTAGTTGGTATTATGGCACATTTGTCCATTCAGGTACTGCTTAATATTGCGGTTGTAACAAATACAATACCGAATACGGGAGTATCACTGCCGTTTATCAGTTATGGAGGAACATCCATATCGATTTTGCTGGCTGAGATGGGGCTGGCACTTTCTGTATCGAGGGGAATTAAATTAGAGGTTGCCTGATTATGAGGATCAAAGAACAGAGAAAAAGAAAAAAAAGAAGAAGAATCGGGATCTGTATCTTTCTGGTAGTTCTGATGTTGTTTGCACTTGCGGCACTTATTGTGGTAAAGGTATTTACAGTCCAGAATGTAGTTGTGGAAGGAAACAGTCTTTATTCTGCCGACCAGATCAAAAATATGGTGCTGGACGATGATTATTCGTGGAACAGTCTGTATGTAGATCTGAAATACCGGTTTGTGGATGTCGGGGAAGTACCGTTTGTGGATACGATGGAAATTTCGCTGGATGATCCGCATACATTGCGGATTTCGGTTACAGAAAAAGGTATTCTGGGCAGTTTTTATATTGATACGCTTGGACAATATGCGTACTTTGATAAAGACGGATTTGTTGTGGAAACTTCGTCGGATGTAATCGAAGGAGTGCCAAAGATCACGGGAGTTACCTGTGATAGTGTGGTTTTATACGAAAAACTGCCGCTTGAGGATACAAAACTGCTGAGAAATCTGTTGACACTGACACAACTACTGAAAAAATATGAACTTGAACCGGAAGAAATCCACTATGACAGTGCAATGCAGCCACAGCTCACTTACGGAACGATTGCGGTCAATGTTGGTTCAGAAGATTATCTGACACAGAAAATTGCGAGACTTTCCGCAATTATGCCACAGTTGTCGGGACTCTCCGGTATACTGCATTTAGAGACATGGACGCCGGATACGACAGATATTGTGTTTGACCGTGCAGATTTGTAAAAAAAAGTGTAATCTTTTTTGAAAAATCAGTTGATTAATTGTAAGAAAAATTATATTATAGATTATATGAGTTTTTTAGCTGTAATTTTTTAAGCTAAATGAAGGAGGAACTACCTTGCTGGAGATTAAGACAACAGAAGCGGATACCAGTGCAAAGATCATCGTGATCGGAGTAGGAGGAGCTGGTAATAATGCTGTAAATAGAATGATTGATGAGAGTATCGGGGGAGTCGAGTTTATCGGAGTAAATACAGATAAACAGGCGTTGGCACTCTGTAAAGCACCGACACTGATCCAGATCGGTGAAAAGCTGACAAAAGGACTTGGAGCAGGAGCACAGCCGGAAATCGGTCAGAAAGCCGCTGAGGAAAGCATGGAAGAATTATCTGCAGCAGTGAAGGGCGCGGATATGGTTTTCGTAACCTGTGGTATGGGTGGCGGAACCGGAACAGGTGCAGCACCGGTTGTTGCAAAGATTGCAAAAGAGCAGGGAATCTTAACGGTCGGCGTTGTGACAAAACCATTCAAATTTGAAGCAAAACAGCGTATGTTAAATGCACTTTCCGGTATTGACCGTTTAAAAGAGAGTGTTGATACACTGATCGTGATCCCGAATGATAAGCTTCTGGAGATCGTTGACAGACGTACGACCATGCCGGATGCCTTAAAGAAGGCAGATGAAGTGTTACAGCAGGCTGTTCAGGGAATTACAGACCTTATCAATCTGCCGGCACTGATCAATCTTGACTTTGCTGATGTTTCCACTGTCATGAAGGACAAGGGTATGGCACATATCGGTATCGGTAATGCCAAGGGAGATGACAAAGCAATCGAAGCTGTCAAACTTGCAGTTGCGAGTCCGCTGTTAGAGACCACGATCAATGGTGCATCCCATGTTATTATCAATATTTCCGGTGATATTTCCCTGATGGATGCGAACGATGCAGCAAGCTATGTTCAGGATCTTGCAGGTGATAATGCAAACATTATTTTTGGTGCGAAGTATGATGAGTCTATGACAGATGAAGCTACGATCACAGTTATCGCAACAGGACTTGAGAATGCGGCAGCACCGAAGAGCAAGATTATGCCGGATCTCCGCTATGGAAATACAACAAACGTTACAAGACCGGTTGGAACACCTGGCATCAACAGACAGGCGGCAAATCTTGGCGCAAGTGTACAGGCACATACGCAGACACAGACGGCTGCACCATCATTTTCTGGTATTCAGAGACCGCGTCAGCCTGAGAGCACAGTACAGCCAATGGATATTAAAATTCCGGATTTCCTTAAAAATTCAAGAAAATAATATCTGAGATAAAATATTAGAAAACATAACAACAGATATGCCTGCAAAGTACGCGGGCTGCAGCAGCAGTTTATACATCTGAAAAGAGATTTATGTGTTTGAAGAGAAAACACATAAATCTCTTTTTATATATAGAAAAGAACAACGCTTGTCGAAAATAAGGGATGATTTGCGGGATTTGGAGTACCTGTTTTGACAAAAAGTAAAGTTGTACTGTTTTATAATAACAGTAAAGATACGAAAGAGTCTGGAGAAAAGGGGTGAGACGAGATCTATGTATTTTATGCAGATGTGTTCCTGCTTGAAAATCTGTTTATGGACTATATGGCAATACTTGGATGCAACTGCCTGCTGAAACGGAGGATACATCCCGGGCGGCTGTTTGCGGTATCGCTGATGTTTTCGCTGATTCATCTGTTTCTGGTGTGCTTTATCAATAACAGGATCCTGTATTTTTTGATCGCACATTTTATTTTAAACACAGGGATGGTATTTTTTTGTTTTGGCTGGGAAGGAAAACGCAGTTATTTAGAAAACTGGGTTGTGACCTATTTTATGTGCGTGATACAGGGAGGTGCGCTTGAGTGGCTCTTAGAACAGCATATATTTTCGCAAAATGAAATTTTACAGATGCTTGTTGCGGCAGCGGTAGTTGTTACGGCAGTGATCTGTTTTGGTGAAAGGCGCGTTTATGGAAATCATATATATCCTGCAGAGTTAAAAAAAGGAGAAAGGCATATCAGACTGCGTGCATACTGGGATAGCGGGAATCAGCTGACGGATCCGTACACAGGACAGGAGATCAGTATTCTATCGGGATCTGTGGCGGAAAAATTCTTTACAAAAGAAAAGGATCTGGTTCGTTTTGTGCCATATCGGTCACTGGGGGAAAAGGATGGACTGATCGCGGTAACAAATGTGGATGAAATGACTGTTTTTCAGGGAAAACGTGCGGTAAAAATCCCACATGCAGCGATTGGAACCGCAGATAAGATGCTGTTTGACGGTAAGGAATATGAAATGCTCTTAAATGCTTCGAGCATTATGCCACAGGGCGGCAAGACAGAAAATAAGAATTAAGGTGGAATTGAAAATGTACATAAAATTTGCGATACCAAAGATAAGAACGATGATATTTCCCGGTATTTTTCGAAAGAAAAAGGATGAGGTGCATTATATCGGAGGCGCAGAGGTACTTCCACCGCCGCTTGCCGGTGAAGATGAGGCGGTATGCATAGAGATGCTTACCAGTGATGAGAGCGGACAGCTTGCAAGAAAACAGCTGATTGAACATAACTTGCGGCTTGTGGTGTATATTGCAAAAAAATTTGATAATACCGGCGTCGGGGTGGAGGATCTGATTTCTATCGGTACGATCGGTCTGATCAAAGCAATCAACACATTTAATCCCGGAAAAAATATCAAACTTGCGACCTACGCTTCGAGATGCATTGAAAATGAAATTCTGATGTATCTGCGGCGAAACAGCAAAACGAGAATGGAAGTGTCTATTGATGAGCCTTTAAACGTGGACTGGGACGGAAATGAGCTGTTACTTTCGGATATCTTAGGAACCGATGAGGACGTGATCTATCACGACATTGAAACGGATGTGGAACATCGGCTGCTTAAGACAGCGATTGGAAAACTATCTGGCAGGGAACGGATGATCATTGAACTGCGGTTTGGGTTAAATTCCATCGATGGAGAGGAAAAAACCCAGAAAGAGGTTGCGGATATGCTTGGTATTTCCCAGTCCTACATATCCAGACTGGAAAAAAAGATCATGGGAAGACTGAAAAAAGAAATCGTGCGTCTTGAGTAAAGTCTCTCTGTTTTTGTCTGGTAAAATGACAAAATAGTTAAAAAATATATAAAATATGAAAAAATATTGTGCATATAGCTGAAAAATAGTATAATGAAAGAAAAGCAGACAGAATGGGGGACTTCATATGGTATTGGAATTTTTAGGCGCAGCACATGAGGTAACAGGCAGTTGTCATTATCTATCCTTTGGAGATAAGCATATACTGGTGGACTGTGGTATGGAACAGGGGCCGGATCTGTACACAAATCAGGAGATTCCGGTCAATGCAGCGATGATCGATTATGTATTTGTGACGCATGCACATATTGATCATTCCGGATTATTGCCGCTTTTATACAATCATGGTTTCCGCGGCAAAATATACTGTACCTTAGCGACCAATGAACTCTGCAACATTATGCTCAAAGACAGTGCACATATCCAGATGTTCGAGGCAGAATGGCGCAATCGTAAGGCAAAACGGGCCGGAAAACCGGAAGTGGTGCCTCTTTATGATATGAATGATGCGATGAGCGTATTGAGCCATTTTGTGCCGTGTGATTATCAGAAAAAGATCAAAGTCTGTGACGGACTTGAGATCCGTTTTGTAGATGCAGGTCATCTGCTTGGATCCTCAAGCATTGAAATGTGGGTGAGGGATGATGATGGTACAGAGGTAAAACTGGCATTTTCCGGTGATATCGGACCAGGTAACCGTCCGCTCATCAAAGATCCGGAATACATCAAAGATGCCGATTATGTGATCATGGAGTCAACCTATGGTGACAGAAAACACAATACACCTCCGGATTTCGCGATCGCCCTGGCAAAAGTGATCAAAGAAACATTGTATGAACGCGGCGGTAATCTGGTCGTTCCTGCATTTTCCGTGGGCAGAACACAGGAGATGCTTTATTTTATCCGCAGGATCAAGAGTGAGCATCTGCTGCCGGAATTTGAAAATTTTGAGGTATACATAGACAGTCCGTTAGCGGTTGAAGCGACAAGCATTTTTAACAAGAGTGTGGAAGAATGTTTTGACGAAGATGCGAGAGCACTTGTGCAGCAGGGGATTAATCCGATCGGATTTCCGGGACTTAAAATGGCGATCACAAGTGATGAGTCAAAAATGATCAACTTTAATGATAATCCCAAAGTTATTATCTCTGCATCCGGAATGTGTGAGGCGGGACGTATCCGCCACCATTTGAAACATAATCTGTGGAGAAAAGATTCCACGATCTTATTCGTGGGATATCAGGTGCCGGGAACACTTGGCTTTTCACTCTTAAATGGTGCAAAAGAGGTAAGGCTCTTTGGTGAGACAATCGAGGTTGCGGCAAGAATCGAGAACCTGCCGGGTATCAGTGGCCACGCAGATGTGGAACAACTGACAAAATGGGCGGCAGCATTCGAAAATAAGCCGAAAAAAGTATTTGTGGTACACGGGGAAGACAAAGTTACGGAGCAGTTCGCGGATCATTTGAAAGATACTTTGGGGTATGAGGCCTATGCGCCGTTCCCGGGAGATGCATTTGACCTTGCAACCGGCGAACAGATACGCGAAGGATCCAGAGAACGGGCAGAGAAGAAGATAACAGAGAAGAGCCGTGCATCGAGCAATGTATTTGCAAGACTGCTTGCTGCAGGCCAGAGACTTCTTGCGGTTATCAATAAGTGTGAGGGAATGCCAAACAAAGAACTTGGCAAATTTGCAGATCAGATCAATGCTCTGTGCAATAAATGGGATCGTTAGAGTGACAGATAATGACGAATGGATTTTAATGCAGATTTTTCTAAGCGGCTGACCTGAGCCTGGGAGATATGGATCTCGTCAGCCACTTCCATCTGCGTTTTTCCTTCAAAAAAGCGAAGCTTTAAGATATAATTTTCGCGTTCGTTTAACCGGTCGAGAGCATCGTTTAGGGACAGCTCTTCAACCCAGTTTTCTTCCCGGTTTTTCTTGTCACTGATCTGGTCCATGACATAGAGTGTGTCACCGCCATCGGTGTAGACCGGGTCATAAAGACTGAGAGGACTCTGGATGGCATCGAGGGCGAAAACGATGTCCTCTTTAGAAATGCCGGATTCGGCGGCAATTTCGTCGAGAGTCGGCTCTTTGTTTTCCGTCTTTGAGAGTATTTCTTTGGTGTGGATTGCCTTGTAGGCAGTGTCGCGCAGGGAACGGCTGACGCGGATAGAGTTATTGTCGCGCAGGTAACGTCTTATCTCACCTATGATCATGGGAACTGCGTAAGTGGAAAACTTAACCCCGATCGTCGGATCGAAGTTGTCGATGGACTTGATCAGGCCGATACAGCCGATCTGAAACAGATCATCTACATTTTCGTGATTGCCGGAAAAACGTTTGATGACACTTAATACCAGCCTGAGATTGCCTTTGATATAAGTTTCTCTGGCGGTGGTATCTCCCTGTTTGATCCGTGCAAACAGAGCATCTTTTTCCTCTTCTTTCAAAATGGGGAGTTTTGCGGTGTTGACGCCGCAGATTTCTACTTTATAAGAAGCCATGCTGTTTATCCTCCGGAATTTTATCTTTACCATAAAGAGCATGCTTCAAAAGGATGAATTTTATTCAGAAATTAACTTTTTTTCCAATGGGTTTCGTGCTAAAATAAAAAGGTATCAAAAATCAGAACAGAGTGTGGTGCAGTGATGATGAAAGACATGATCGATAAGAGAAATGAACGGGAACGTATCGCAAGAAGTATTATCAAGTACTGGAATGTGAACTATATTCCGAGAACGCAGGCTGATTCCGGGATGCAGAAGCAGACTGCGGAGGCAGAAAATGCGCAAGACCAGACTATGGATCCAAATATGCAGGAAGACTACAATAAGGCAACGAACGCATATTCGGGTAAATATGGTCAGGAGAAAGACTTAGACGAAGTGACGAAAGATCAGATTGACAAGATCCTCCATGAGAAGGCGGAACATATTCACCAGTTGTTTGAAAATGGGGGAGTAGAGTAACCATTTCCTGTTATTCTGCATATGATATCACAAGGAAAATGGCAGAGGAATCAAGATGTCTGAGATCATACTTCGCAAATACCATGGAGTTGGCAATGATTATCTGATCTTTGATCCGAAGAAAAATGATGTAGTTTTAAATGAGAGATTGATAAGGCAGCTTTGTAGACGCAATATTGGTGTCGGTGCAGATGGAATTTTGTACGGACCGGTTATGGAAGATAAAAAAATTAAAGTACGAATTTTTAATCCGGATGGAAGTGAAGCTGAAAAAAGCGGCAATGGCATCCGGATTTTTTCAAGATATTTAAAAGATGCCGGATATGTAAAAGAAAGGCAATATTATCTGACCACGAAAGCGGGGGAAACACTGGTAACATTTTTGGATGATGCTGGAAGCTGTATGCGTGTGGATATGGGATATGCGGTCTTTGAGGCAGAACAGATCCCGGCACTTGGATTTGAGGGAGAAGTTGTGGGAGAATCGATATTTTTCTGCGACAATTTTTATAATGCGACCTGTGTATCCATGGGAAATCCAAATTGTGTTATTATGCTTGAGAGGGTAGATCGTGAGAAAGCACTGCATTTAGGACCATATGTGGAAAATGCAAAATATTTTCCAAACCGTATCAATATGCAGCTTTGTCAGATCGTAGATGAAAAAAATATACAGGTTGAAATTTATGAACGCGGGGCGGGGTATACATTTGCTTCCGGCACCGGAGCCTGTGCGGCAGCAGCGGCTTCTCACCGGCTGGGATTAGTCGAAGATGCAGTGACCGTACATATGCACGGTGGAGATCTTTTTATCGAATTTGAAAAGGATGGAAGAATTTTCATGACAGGACCGGTCGTATATATAGGAAAGATTACTGTGGCAGAACAGTTTTTTGCCTGACAGAAAACGAAAGTGGCGAAAAGAGGGGAAATAAGTTACAATGAAAGAACGGTATCAATTACGCCAGGCAGCGGGGGCATACTGGCTTTTGGATATGGAGCAGGGGGAACAATATAAAAAACCATTCATGTTGAACGAGTGCGGTGCATATATATATCGTGCGTATATTTCAGGAATGTCTGAGGATGAGATCATGCAGGCATTTGCAAAAGAATATGGATTGTCATTCTCCTGCGCACAAAGCGACGTAGGGCAGTTTATGATGGAGTTAAGACAACAGGGAATTATTTGAGAATGGAGCAGGTATGAATATATTGCTAGTTGGGAATGCCGGCAATTTTATGCGGCTTATGATCAACAGACTGAATAAGGAAGGACACAGGGTCTTTGTGCTGACAGAAGAACCAAAGAAGGGATACAGCCTGAAGAAAGTATTTGAAGTGTATCATTTTTCGTATGAGGATGCCTGTGTGCGGGAGGTATTAGAGAGTATTATGCCACAGGTAGTAGTTTTTCTGGGGGCATATGACCATAATTTTTCCTGGAACAGGGTGGAAAACACAGCGGCGTCCTATGCAGCGGGACTTACGAATATACTGATGAATTATACCGCTTTAAAGAAAGGCAGGTTTGTCTATCTTTCTTCGGAGAGTGTTTTTGGCGGTGGAAGCGCACAGTTTATGACAGAGGATGATCCTACCGGGGCATACAGCAAGAAAGGCCAGGCGATCGCTATCGGAGAAGATATCTGTAAAAATTATGCAAGGATGGGGAATGATGTTGTGATTCTCCGCCTCGATCATTTGTATGGGGAAATACGAAAGAAAGAGGATACAGATACGATCTGTGCGGATATGTGCCTCGAAGCAGTCCAGACCGGAGAGATCATTGCGTCGCAGAATGAAAAAATAATGCTTCTGCATGAGGCGGATGCGGTGGAGTTTATCTACCAGATAATGGTGGCAAAAGACCATAAACATACCCTCTATCAGTTATCTTCCGGGGAGAAAATGTCACGGTATGAGCTTGCCCAGGCTGTTGCCGCAGGAATGGAGAATGAGGTCAGTATCGTAGAAGAGGAAAACAAAAAATACCGGGAAGTTATGCTTTCCGGTAAAAGATACGATGAAGAATTTGGAAGCCGTGTGCTTCATCATGCAGGAACAGATGTGGAAAAGATTGCGGCTTATTTCAGCAGACATGTATCTGAATTTACAGATGCAGGGCAGAAAAAGGGACATCTGTTTCGAAGATTAGGCAGCAGGACAAAGGAAATCATAACGAATCTGATTCCTTTTATGGAAAACCTGATTTGTTTTATTCCGTTTTTCATGTTGAATAACCGTGCAGTCGGAAGTGAATACTTTCAGAATATTGATTTTTATCTTCTGTATGTGCTGTTGTTTGCACTTGTATACGGGCAGCAGCAGGCAACATTTTCTGCATTGCTTGCCGTGGCAGGGTACTGTTTCCGGCAGATGTACCACAGAAGCGGATTTGATGTTATGCTTGACTATAATACCTATGTCTGGATCGCGCAGCTTTTGATCTTAGGTCTGGCAGTGGGATATCTGAGAGACCAGCTTCGTGCAATGAGGGAGGAACAGCGGCATGAAGTATCATACTTAACCAAGCAGTTAGATGATATTTCGGATATCAATGTCAGCAATGTCAGGGTAAAAGAAATTCTCGCAAACCAGATCGTAAACCAGAATGACAGTTTTGGAAAATTATATGAGATCACATCCAGTTTAGAGCAGTATGAACCCTGTGAGGTACTTTTTTATGCGGCGGAAGTACTTGCAAAACTGATGGGAAGCAAAGATGTGGCAATCTATACGGTGGCAAACCGTTCCTATGCACGTCTTTTTTCTGCAACATCGGAGAAAGCACGCAGCCTCGGTAATTCAATCAATTACAGCGAGATGGATGCCATGTATACGGTGCTTGCCGGGAAGAAAGTTTATATTAATAAAAATATGGATGAAAGATATCCGCTTATGGCAAATGCCATTTATTCGGAAGATGAGATGCAGCTGATTCTGATGATCTGGGGAATTCCGTGGGAGCGGATGACGTTAGGACAGGCGAATATGCTGACGGTTATCGGTTATCTGATTCAGAATGCGGTGGTGCGTGCAAACCGTTATATTTCTGCCTTAGAGCAGCAGCGTTACATAAAAGGAACGAATATATTAGAACCGGAAGCCTTTTTAGCACTTGTAAAGGCGTATTTAAATGCGCGTGATAAAGGATTGACACAGTGTGCACTGCTTTCCGTGGATACAAAGGAAAATGACCGTGATGAGGTCGGGAAAAGGCTTATCAAACTCCTTAGACAAAGCGATTATGTCGGTGAACTTGAAGGTGGAAAAATGTATGCGCTTCTTGCAAATACCAGTGCAAAAGATGCAACCATGGTAAAAGAAAGATTTGAAAAAGAGGGTGTGTCCTGCCAGATACAGGAGGATGTATTTGTATGACGGTTGCAGAAAAGAGATTTTGTATCGTTCTTCTGATCAATACGGCTGTTGCTGTTTTATATGTGATAGGAAACAGCAGGATCAGGCAGAAAGAAAAAAATACAGATATTCTGATGAAGGGGATCATGATGTTTCTCTGCCCGGTAGTGGGACCGTTGTTTTTTTTGGCGGGACTGGTGTTTAACAAGGTTTTTTTCCGGCAGAACGTGGATCTTGAGGATGTTATTTTCAGCAAGGAGCGTGTAAAGACACATCTTCGGGCAGATGAGGAAAGGGAAGGAAATTTAGTACCGATTGAGGAGGCACTTGCGATCAGCGACAAAGACAGTTTAAGAACGCTGGTCATGAATGTGGTCCGTGGGGATGTACAGAATTCTCTGGCATCCATCTCGCTTGCGTTAAACAGTGAGGACACGGAAACATCACATTATGCCGCTACAGTATTAAGGGATGCATTGAATGATTTCAGAAAGCGTGCACAGGAACTTTACCTTCAGATGAAACAGGAGGGAGTTGATGCGGCAGAAGCAGCCTGTATCCTGATTGAGTATATGCATGGGGTATTGATCCAGGAGGTGTTTCATGAAAAGGAACAGCAGACCTACATCGATATGATGGAGGAGGCATGTAATTTTCTGGATGAAAAATACCAGGAGAAACTGCAGGCTTCCTATATTGAGGGACTTTGCGTTCTGCTTCTTAAGATAAAGGATTTTAAGCGCATGAAATACTGGTGCGATAAGAGCAGGGAACTCTATCCGGCAGAATTATCTACCTATACCTGTTATTTAAAACTTTATTTTACAGAGGGAAACAAAAAACATTTTTTTGATGAATTGGAAAAATTAAAAAATTCAGATATTGTGATCGACAGGGAAACATTGGAATTAATTCGTATTTTTAGCTAAAGGAGGTGATGGCAGTGTCGATGAAAGTCCTGACTGTGTTACAGTTTATCAGCATTTTCACAATTTATACGGGACTTTTTATCGCAGTTCCGGCACTGCTTCTGCACCGCAGGTTAAAAGATGAAATATTTAGTGTACGGTTTTTCTTTTATATCGTATTAGGTCATTTCTATCTGATCAATCTGGTATTATTTCTTCAGCTGCTTCATATTTCAGGCAGATTTACGCTGATTTTGGGCAGTGCACTTCCAGTCGTTATATCCTTGGTACATACGAAAAGAGTTTCACCTAAAAAAATCGGACATATCATAGGAAACAGAACATCCCATGTGATCCGGGAGACGCTTGGCATTAAATTACTTCTTCTGGAGATTGTACAGTGGATTGGCAGAAAAATTAAGAAACTGTGTGGCAGAATGTGTGGGCTGATCATCAGGCATTTTGCAGATGGAGTGCTGTTTGTTGTATTTACTGCAACGGTTCTGGTAATGTATGGAACCAATATGATAAATACATACGGTTATTGTGCATCCGATATACCGGTACACAATTACTGGATCAATGCGATGGGGCAGAATGATGTGTTTGTAGCTGGAATTTATCCATTTGGATTCCACTGCGTAATTTATTATATCCATACGGTAACAGGGATTGAAACGTATGTGCTGCTCCGGCTTTTTTATGTGGTGCAGGTCTTATATATCCATTATGCACTTCTGGCATTTTTGAAAGCGTGCTGCAGGACATCGTATTGCGCATGGGGAGCTGTATTTGTCTATGTACTTGCTGCATTTTTTAACAGGAATACTTACTCGCGTTATTACAGTTCGCTGCCTCAGGAATTTGGCATGATATTTATCCTGCCCGGCATTTATTTTATGTATGCCTTTTTAAAACAGCGGAAGATAGAAGTGAATCAATGCAAAAAGGAAAGAAACGCTGCCGGATTAAAAACCTGGAAATGCAAAAGTACCCGTTATCTTATGGGATTTATTGCAGGATTTGGACTTACGCTGATCGTACATTTTTATGATACTATGGTAGCAGGGTTGTTCTGTATCGGTATTGCAGGAGGATACCTGTTGCGTATTTTCAAAAAGGAGTATTTTTTCAGGGTTCTTGCGACTGGTCTTTTAAGTATCTTCTTGGCAGTGCTTCCGATGGGAATTGCGTTTTTACAGGGTACGCCTTTACAGGGATCGCTGGGCTGGGGACTCAATGTAATTAATGGCAGCAATAATACGGGTGCTGAGGAGGAAGATGAAGCAGATATCCCTGGCAGTGAAAAGGAAGAAATAAATACAAATACACAGAGTGTGACGGATCAGAGCATGACGGAAAGTACGGATACTGCCGGGAGCATGACGGATCAGACAATGTCAGAAAATGGTGTGGAAAATGCACAGATGACAGAAGGGACGCAGGTAAAAACAACAAGGTTTGGTATGCTGGTGGAAAAGATACGTTTCCGGATTACGGATATTACCCAAAACGGATTGGATTATCTGTGGGCAGGAGTGCACAATGTTGTAATGCTTCAGGCAAGCGTGCCATGGATGTTGTTTATTTTTGGGTGCGAGGGATTCTGCCTGATCGGTGGACTATTGTTTACGCTCATTGGAAAACATGATTATGGATCAATGCTGATGTCCGCAGGATTTGGTCTGCTGCTTTTGATGATGTTTCTTTCTGCATGGCGTTTTGGACTGCCACATATCATGGATGCAAGCCGGTGCAGTATCTACGTCGCTTATATGATACCGGTAGCGATAGGACTTGGAATGGACGGTATGGTAACATTGGTCTTTGGATTTTTTAAGCGGAATATCTGGATGAATCTTGTTTCACTGATGACGTCAGCGGCACTTGTTGCGACACTTGTCAATGGAAATCAGATCCGTACACCGTCAATATTGACGGCACTGCAGTCGAATGCGGCGATTACCTGTCTGGCAAATATAAAGCGGGAGAACGAAAAGTATAAATATACAATCTGTTCTGCGAATGATGAACTGCGAATGATGGAAGATTATGCACGTCATGAGGAAACAATTACATTTTTACGGAGTATGGAAGGAGATGCGGTCAATGGAAATCTGACGCTGCCGACAGACCGCGTATATTTCTTTATTGAGAAGATACCACTTGATTATACCGTGGCATATGAGGGAAGCGGACAGCTCATTTCAGAAGAAGGAGCAAAAAAACCGCTGCCAACAGCAGGAGATATTTCGGTTTATGAAGGTGAAAACCGATGGATCGTAATGTCAAGAATGTATTACTGGGCACAGGCATTTATGGAACTGTATGGAAAAGAAATGCAGGTGTATTATGAAACAGATGATTTTATCTGCTATGTGGTAGAACAGAATACCTACAGTTTATATGATTTTTCAATCGATTATGGATATAATTGACGGAAAAATAATGGCTGCAGGATGAGATGGATTTGGAAAGGAAAATGTGATGGTATCCCGAAGAAATTTTGCTGCAATCACGATCATGTTAATTATTTTACTGTTTATGTTTCAATTTACGGGTGTGATGAAGGATAAATTAAGTAAATATGGGATCAATGAATACAAGGAAAGTGCCACAACGGAACTGACAAAACAGGATATGTATCTGGCATCCGGGCAGAATATACAGAAAACAGCAGGTGTGCTGTATATTGGAAACAGTGAGGCAGTAAAGAATACCGTAAAATGGTGGTGTACATATAGCAAACGTGAATTTCAGACAGCGGACTCTTTTGATGGTATCGTGTCGGAAGACAGCAGGCTGCTGGATATTTTGGTTTTAGATGGAACCTGTCTGAATACCAGGGATAATATAAAGGCGGTCAGTGATGCAGCCGAAAAGGGAGTAAATGTTATAGTTTCAGGACTGCCGGATGCAGAGGAAATTGAGAAGAACGACCGTTTGAGAAAGCTGCTTGGAATCCGATATGTGGAACAGAATGAAGTGACACTTGACGGCATACACTTGTTTGAAGGATTTCTGCTCGGCGGGGAAGTGATCTATCAGGCAAAAGATGAGGAAGAAGAGAAAAATCAGGATATGGATCTTAAAATTCCATGGTATGTGACGGGGGAGGGCACAAAAAGTTATATGGTCGGAATACTCTCAGATGTTCGGCCGGACAGCGGAAGACAGCCTGCCATTATATGGAGAAACGGACTGGAAAATGCCTGTGTGTTTTGCATTAATGGAAATTATTTAAAGGATAATTCCGGTATTGGCATTCTGGATGCAATGATGGCAGAATCGTATTCGTTTGAGATTTATCCGGTGATCAATGCACAGAATCTTGTGATTGCAAATTATCCTGGATTTGCGTCGGAAAATGAAAATAAAATGGAAAAAATATACAGTCAGTCACAAAAGGCATTATTTCGAGAAATCATCTGGCCGTCGCTGGTCGCAATTGAACGAAAGATCGATGCAAAACTGACCTGTATGATGACACCGCAGTTTGATTATGGAGATGAAAATGAGCCACGGGAGGGAGAAGTGGCATATTATCTGAAATTATTGAAAGAAGAATACGGGGAGGCAGGACTTTCATCCGGCAATGTATCTGGAACCGGGTTGTCGGAAAAAATGGAGAAAGACGAAACGTTTTGGAAAAAAGAGGCACCAGATTATTGTTTTCAGTCATTATACCTGCAAAATGAAGACGAACTGGGGGATGCTTTGGAATGCGAGGAACTTGATGGAATAAGGACGATTGTAACCAGGGAATCACAGACCAGCGACGAACCGATCGTTTCCTTTGCAGGGGAAGAGGTGACACTGCAGCGTGCTACCGGAGATGGTGTGAATCATACATTTATGGATGATTTCAGACAGAGATGTATCCAGACCGCATTGGGGTATTCGAATACGGTATGGGATCTGCTTGCAGCAGCATATCCGGAGAAAAAGGATGATGCGTGGGAGATCCTTTCGAAGGAAGCAGCGTCTAATATCTGTACTTATCAGAAACCGTTTACGGCATTTGATGAGACAACGATCTCAAAGAGCGATCAGAGGATAAGGAGATTTCTGGCACTTTCTTATTCAGCAGAATCTGAAGATAATATGATTTCCCTGCATGTTGACGGATTAGAAGAGGAAGCATGGTTTTTACTGCATACGGGAACACGCGAAGCAGAGGATATACAGGGAGGAAGTTTTTCTGTAGTGGAGGATGGTGTTTACCTGATCTGTGCAGAAGAGGATGAGGTAAAAATCCGGTTGAGTGAGGAAGAAGAAAAGCAATTGTTTTATTACGAGGATTGAAAATGAAAGTATGTATTGTAGCAGAGGGATGTTATCCTTATGTGGTGGGCGGCGTTTCCAGTTGGATCAACAGTATGATAAAAGCTTTTCCCGACATAGAATTCGTGGTGCTTGCGATTGTGGCAAACCGTTCATACAGAGGAAAATTTGTTTATGAACTGCCGGAAAATGTGTCGGAAGTTTATGAGCTTTATCTGGAAGATTATGACTGGGTAGAGCAGGAAAAAAATAAAAAACTGCATCTGCGTCAGAATGAATATGAGGCACTGCGGTCATTACTTTTAAACCGGGATGTTGAGTGGGATACGTTGTTTACGTTGTTTGAAAAGAAAAATTTTTCATTGAACGCGCTTTTGATGGGAGAAGATTTTTTAAATGCTGTGCGGGAATGTTATCAGCTCAGATATCCACAGGTTGTTTTTTCTGATTTCCTCTGGACCATGCGTTCCATTTATCTGCCACTGTTTCTGACCTTGAAAATGGAACTGCCCGAGGCGGATCTTTATCACTGTGTTGCGACCGGATATGCGGGAGTGATCGGAAGCATGGCAAAAAAAAGATATGGATGCGGACTAATGGTTTCGGAGCATGGAATTTATACCAGGGAGCGGGAGGAGGAGCTGATCCGTGCAAAGTGGGTAGGCGGTATCTATAAAAATATCTGGATCGAACAGTTTAAAAAAATGTCCCTGCTCGCATACCGGTATGCAGATCAGGTAACCTGTCTTTACAAGCATGCCATGGAACTTCAGATCGAACTCGGATGTCCGGCAGAAAAAATAAAGATCACACCGAACGGTATTGATGATCAGAGATTTGTCAGATGTCTTGAAGAAGAGAGAAAAGAAGATGACACCATCAATATCGGAGCGGTGTTAAGAATTGCGCCGATCAAGGATGTCAAAACGATGATAAGAGCCTTTGCTTATGCCAAGAAAGAGGCACCAAAACTCGCATTGTGGATCATGGGACCATCCGATGAGGAAAAAGAATATGCCAAAGAATGTTTTGAACTGGTGGATCTTCTTGGCGTGGAGGATGTGATCTTTACCGGAAAAGTCGATGTGACAGAATATCTTGGGAAGATGGATATGACCATACTCACAAGCATCAGTGAGGGACAGCCACTGACGATCTTAGAGAGTTTTGCGGCAAAAAAACCGGTGATTGCAACGGATGTAGGCAACTGCAGGGGGCTGATCTACGGGGAAGGCGATTCATTTGGGGAAGCCGGGATCATTACACATATCATGAATGTGGAGGAGATTGCGGCAGCGATGGTAGATCTGGCATGCCACAGAGAAAAGAGGATTGGCATGGGAAAAAACGGATACCGGAGACTAAAGAGCCGGTATCTTGTGGAGGATATGAAAGAAACATACCGGCAGATTTACCGGCAATTTGGGGATGAAGGCAGAGTGCAGGGAAAGAAAGGGGATGTGTGATCTATGGCAGGAATAGGCGTAAAACTTCAGAAAATTTATGACAGGCGCACGATCCTTGCAAATCTGGCAGGATTCGGTTACAGTACCATGGTCACGATCGCACCCATGTTTGTCGTGATCGGAAATGTGATGTTAATGAGCCATTTTCTTGGATACGAGACAGTAGGGTATGCGAGAAGAGGATTATTTTCAGGCACGATACTTTATATTTTTATATTTTCCCTGCTGGTTGCGGCACCGTTTAATGCTGTATTATCGAGATATATGTCCGATATTATTTATGAGGAAAAGTACGAAGATATCCTGCCATGTTATGATGTCGGATTATTTTTAAATATTTGTTTCGGGTGTCTGTTTGCAATCCCGTTCTGTATCAGGGAGTATCTGAAGGGGCAGGTGGATCTGGTGTTTGTGTTTACCGGGTTTTGCGGCTTTATATCGCTTCTTCTGGTATTTTATTCCATGCTGTATCTGTCGATCTGCAAGGACTATCAGAAAATATCATTATTTTTCCTGATGGGTATGGCAGCGGCATTTGGGCTTGCGTGGCTGCTCGTGAAAGTGTTTCACAGGGACATCATATACAGCATGCTTCTTTCACTTACGATTGGATTTTTCCTGACGGCGGCGATATCAGCGGCAACGATTAAGAGTTATTTTAAAAGGAACAGCCGCCAGTACCGCAAGGTGCTTCATTATTTCAAAATTTACTGGCACCTTATTGCGACAAACCTATTGTATACGTTAGGATTGTATATACATAATTTTATATTCTGGACGACGGACTTAAAGATGACGGTGGCACATACGTTTGTCTATGCGCCTGCATATGATATGGCGACCTGTCTGGCAATGTTTACGAATCTTTCGTCGACCATCATTTTTATCAGCCGCGTGGAAATGCATTTTCATGAGAGGTACAAGGCATATTCGGAGGCTGTTATCGGTGGCAGATGGGAAGATATCAATAATGCAAAAAACAGAATGTTCCGCCAGCTTGCATCTGAACTTATGAATCTTGTGAGAATCCAGTTTATTGTCTCGGTCGTGCTTTATCTGCTCTGTGTGATATTTTTGCCGGGAATGGGCTTTTCAGGACTTGTGATGCAGATTTATCCGTGTCTTGCAGCCGGTTACTTTATTCTTTTTTTGCTGTATGCGGAACTGATTTTTCTGTATTATTTTAATGATATGACAGGAGCACTTTTAACGGCGGTCTGCTTTTGTCTGGGTACGTTTTTTGGAACGCTGTTTTCAAAACAGCTTCCTGATATCTGGTATGGTGCAGGACTTGTCATGGGAAGTTTCTTTGGCTTTACCGTCGGATATTTCAGGCTTCGCTGGGTGGAACGCCATATGGATGTACATATTTTCTGCCAGGGTGAATTGTTTAAGATAAAGCGGGGAAGAAAACCTTCCGCAAAAAGTTATGACAGAAAAGAGGGGATAAAAGCATGATATTGAAAATGATGTTGATTGTTTTTGGAATTTTTCTGCTCATTTTGGATCTTTTTATGTATGCAAGGCAGAAACTGACGGATGGGATCGGACTTGGCTGGGCGATTGTTTCTGCGACATTTCTTGTATCTGGCATTGCGGTAAGTACGGATGCAGCCACATACCTGTGGAATGGAGCAAAAAGTGTGGTACTGTTTGCATTTGCTGTGTTTGTTGTTATAATCCTGTTTTTATTTAAAATCAGTATGGCAGTGTCTGTTGTGGTGGTAAAAAACCAGGAACTGGCGATGCAGGTATCACTGCTCAATCAGGAAAATGAAAGAATATTGCAGGAACTGAAGGGGCTTGTGGATGAAAAAGAAAATATTGTTCGTGATTAATACATTAGGCGGAGCCGGTGCGGAGATGGCACTTTTAGAACTGCTTGAAAAACTGGAAAAGGAAAATGAAAAGACAAAAGATGTGCAGTATGAGATCTCTCTTTATGTTCTGATGGGGCAGGGGGAACTGGTGAAAAAACTGCCCAAAGAGGTCCTGCTGAAAAATAAATCTTATCAGCCTCTGTCGGTTTTGCAGAAAGAGGGAAGACATTTTATGTATAGGACGATTTTAAAGACCATGTTCGTCCGGGGTACCGTATTCTGTCTGCTGCCATATCTTTTGTCATCACTTGCGGATATGTTAAAACGGCGGAAGGTGCTGCCGGATAAGCTGCTCTGGCGTGTGCTCTCCGATGGAGGAGAACGTTTTGCGGAAGAATATGATCTTGCAGTTGCCTATTTAGAGGGTGGATCTGCATATTACGTTGCAGATCATGTCCGTGCAAAGAAAAAGGCGGCATTCATACATATTGATTACACAAAGGCAGGCTATACCAGAAAGTTAGACCGTGACTGCTATCTGAAATACGACGCCATTTTCCCAATCGGGGAGGATGTAAAGCAGCAGTTTTTAAAAGTCTACCCGGAATGTGCCGGCCGGACAAAGGTTTTTCATAATATTATCGATACAGAGAAAATAAAAACAAAAGCATCGCTGCCCGGCGGATTTTCTGATGATTTTGATGGCATCAGGCTTCTTACAGTCGGCCGGCTGACGGAACAGAAATCTTACCCGACAGCAATCAGGGCGATGAAAAAAATCAAGGAGAAACATAAAAATGTCCGCTGGTATGTTCTCGGAGAAGGACCGGAACGAAAGAGACTCGAACATCTGATCGATTCTTTGGGATTACAGGAGGATTTTATTCTGTCAGGTTCTGTGGAAAATCCGTATCCGTATTACAAAAGTGCAGATATCTATGTACATGCGACCGGATTTGAAGGAAAAAGTATTGCAATACAGGAGGCGCAGACGCTTGGACTTCCAATCATTGCATCGGAGAGTAACCGGGAACAGATCGAAAATGGCGTGGATGGTATTTTATGCAGATTAGAACCGGAAGCGGTTAGTGAAGCTGTATGCAGGATGATGGAAGATGAGAAACTGAGAAACCGGTATCGGGAGGCATCTCTTAAGAAAAATGTTGTCTATGAGAAAGATATGGAGCTGCTTACCGGTTTACTGTTTCGCTGACAGAAAAAATACATACAGCAAAAAAGAGGAGTGGGATGGAAATGAAAAAGCAAAAAGAGTTATTGATTATTATGCCTGCTTATAATGAGGAAAAGAATATTGAAGCGGTGCTTTATGAGCTGGAAAAGCCGGAAATTTCATCCATTGCGGATATTCTTGTTATGAACGATGCATCTTCTGATTCAACAAACTGGGTGGTGAAGGCACATGGCCATACATTAGTTACGCATGTGTTTAACCTTGGTTATGGCAGTGCACTGCAGCTTGGATATAAATATGCAATACGAAGAAAATACAAATATGTGATACAGATGGATGCGGATGGGCAGCATGATGTCTGCAATATTCCAAAGATTTATGAGAGACTCCGGCAGAAGGATGCAGATGGAAGATATCCGGATATCGTGCTTGGATCGAGGTTTATGGAGGGGAGTTCTGATTTTCCGGTTTCCGTGACCAAAAAATTGGCATATGCGCTGTTCCGCCAGATGATCAAAATGACGACGGGACGTCATATCTGTGATCCGACGACCGGACTCCAGGGACTTAGCCGGAAGGCATTTTTGTACTATTCTAAATATAAGCATTTTGATGATAAGTATCCGGATGCAAATATGATCATTCAGATGCTGCTGCTTGGATTTAAAGTGGAAGAGATACCGGCAGTCATGCACAACAGGCAGACGGGAGTCAGTATGCATTCCGGACTGAAACCGGTTATTTATATGTTTCGCATGGTGTTTTCGATTATCGGAGTGGTATTCCGTGTAAAAGTATTAAAAATTGATGCGGGGGCGGGGAACGAAGATGTTTTTCTGGAAGAACAGAAATAAAAAACATTTTACAGTCAGATTTCCGGAGGAGAGCAGGGAAGTATGTACAAATCCGGGCAGAGGATGGTACCATATTTATACATTTACACTGGATAAAAGAGAGAAAGATGGACTTTTATATCAGCCTTACTGGGATGATGAAACATTAGTGCTGGTACGGTTTGATATCGGGGCATTTCGTGGAATGAGCCTTTCAGAAGAGGCACTGGAATATGCAGATGAAATTTTAAAATGTTTTCACAGCCGGGGAAAAGAAATCATTCTGCGCGTTTTGTATGATACACAGGGGAAAGGAATGGAACGGGAACCGACATTGTTCTCCATTGTTTTAACTCATATGAGGCAGCTTGGAGCTGTTGTGCGTGCATATGAGAGCGATATCCTTATCACGCAGGGGTTATTTATCGGTAACTGGGGAGAAATGCATGGATCAAAGTTTTTAGATCAGGAATACATCCGGAAACTCTATGCTGCATGGAGGAAGGCAATTGGACCCGACATCAGAATCGCACTCAGAAAACCGTCTTTTTGCCGTATGGCAGTGACAAATGAGAATGACAAAGCAGTACCAGGGGTATTTGATGATGCGATTTTTGGCTCAGAAAATCACATGGGAACTTTTGGAGTGAAACGTCGTGCGGACAGTGCATGGACAGAGGACTGGTGCATTGCAGATGAAATCGGTTATATGCAGGAAACCTGTGGTCAGATCCCGTTTGGAGGCGAGGTGCTTTCCGGTCAGAATCCTGCTGCAAAGGAAATGCTGCGGGCATTGTGTGATTTGCGGGTTTCATATTTGAACAGTATCCATGAAGAGCAGGTTCTGAACCGGTGGAAGCAGATGGAATATGGGGAATGGGGCAGTTTCTACCAGTATATCGGTGCACATCTGGGGTATCGTTTTGTGGCAGGGAGTGCAGTATTTTATACGGACAGGATTGAGGTGGAGATAGCCAATACAGGATTTTCAAATATCTGTGATAAAACAGAACTTGCACTTGTAAGAGAGAATGAGGATGGAACGGAAGAAGTGTATCAGGCAGATTATGATCTTCGGATGCTGGCAGGACAGGAGACGGTAAAAATCGTATTTCTGCTGTCAGGACTGCAGGATGAGAAGAAGGACAGATATTTTCTGAAACTGACAAGATGCAGAGGAAACGTGGCAATCCGTTTTGCAAATGAAGGGGGAGAAGAACGGTTGTATCTCAGATAAAAAGGGAGCATGGAAAAACATGACGAAAGAAACAGATAAGATCAGTGTGATCGTGCCGGTATATAATGTGAAAAACTATTTAGAAGACTGCGTGCAAAGTATTACACACCAGACGTATCCGGATCTGGAGATCCTTCTGATCGATGATGGTTCCGATGATGGTTCCGGGGAGATCTGTGACAGACTTCAGATGACGGATGCACGGATCAGGGTATTTCACGAAAAACATAAGGGTGTATCCGGTGCAAGAAATAAAGGACTGAAAGAGGCGGCTGGCGCATATATCGCATTTGTTGATTCGGATGATGTATTAGAACCGGATATGTATACCTATCTGATCCGGCTTTTAAAAACACATGAAGCACAGATTGCTGCATGCTCCGGTTGGTATAAATATGATGCCGGTGTGGGGAAAAAATTTGAAAGTCCGGCAGATGTGGTCTGCATGAACGGAAGAGAAGCGCTTGGTGTTTTGCATGAGAGAAGCTACCTGCGTGCCTATGTCTGGAACAAATTGTTTCAGCGGGAGGTCCTTGACGGAATTCGTTTTTCAACGGAATTGTCGTTTGCGGAAGATTACGAGATGTTCTGCCGGGTATTAGAACAGTGTGACACGATTGTGTGCGGAACAAAAGCGGAGTATTACTATATGCAGAGAAAATCCGGCATATGTAATCGTGGATACGACGGGATATACCAGAAGGCAATGATGATGTTTGAGGATTACTGCAATGTGTATTCCCGCAGATATCCCCAATATAAAAAAATATTTGAGAACCATTATCTGTTTGACCTGATGGGGATGGCTGCCGCAATGAGCCGGAATGGCAATTATGTTGCTGCAGACTGCAGAAAAATAAAAAAATACGTCAGGCAGAAACTGCCACAATATCTTACAGATAAAAAGGTTTCTCTTTACTTAAAGGGAAGTGCCTGTGTGATCAGTGTCAGTGTGAGGGCGTTTGGTGCGGTCTATCGGATGCTGCACTGCGCAGAATTTGAATAATCTGATAGAAACTCTGAGAAAAATGAAAGAAAGGTGAGAACACATATGGAGAAGAGCAGAACAGAATATTCGACCATGAATACCGTGGTTGCCATGATCTCAAGGATTGCTGCGATTCTGATGGGGTTTGTGACACGTGTGGTATTTACACACACACTCAGTGAGAGTTATGTCGGAATCAATGGACTTTTCACGGATATCTTAAATGTACTCTCACTGACAGAGCTTGGTGTGGAAACGGCGATCAGTTATGCACTCTATCGTCCAATCGCACAGGGAGATATCAGAAAACAGCAGATCCTGATGCGGATGTTTAGGACATTTTATCGTATCACGGCAGGCTGTGTGGTAGTGTTAGGATTGTCGATCATTCCCTTTTTTGATGTTCTCATGAAAAACCGGCCGGATGTTGATCATCTGATGCTGATTTATTTTTTATATCTGGCAAATTCAGTCGTTTCTTATCTGCTGGTATATAAACGTACCCTGATCGAAGTGCATCAGTTAAACTATATTGTTCTTTTATACCAGACGGCATTTCTGATCTTACAGGATATCTGTCAGATCGTCATTTTATTTACGACACACAACTTTATTTTTTTCCTGAGTATTTATATTGTATGTACACTGCTCTCTAATATCTGCATTTCCCGAAAGGCGGATCGTATGTATCCGTACCTGAAAGAGAAAACGAAAGAGCAGCTGCCGGAGGATGAAAGAAAAGATATATTCCGCAATATAAAAGCCATGCTGATGCATAAACTTGGAAATGTGGTGGTCAATAATACCGATAATCTGCTGATTTCTTCTTTTGTGGGCGTCATCAGTGTTGGCATTTATTCTAATTATTTCCTTCTGATCGGCTCAGTCAGACAGGTGTTAGACCAGATTTTTCAGGGAATCACCGCAAGTGTTGGTAATCTGGGAGCTACAGAAGATGAGGGCAGGGTAAAAAGCATTTTTGAGACTGCTTTTTTTATCGGAAACTGGCTTTACGGGGCGGCGGCGATCTGCTTGTATGAACTTTTAAATCCGTTTGTGGAGCTCGCTTTCGGAAAGCAGTATCTGTTTGATATGCCGGTGGTCTTAATCTTATGTATTAACTTTTATATCAATGGAACGAGGAAAGCGGTGCTGACATTCCGGGACTCGCTTGGATTGTTCTGGTTTGACCGGTATAAAGCACTGGTGGAAGCGGTGTTAAACCTTGCTATTTCACTGATTCTGGTATGGAAATTTGGAACATTCGGAGTGTTTGCCGGAACATTTCTCTCTACCATGCTCACCTCTGTATGGGTGGAACCATATGTGCTGTACAGACACAGACTGCATGCGAAGGTGGCTCCGTTTTTTGTCCGCTATGTGATCTATACAGCGGTAACCGGTGTGATCTGGTATGGAACAGACCGGCTTTGCTTATTTGCGGATGGTGGAAGGGTGATCGTATTTTTAAAGAGATTTTTCATATGTGCTGTGGTGCCGAGCCTTGTGATGCTTCTTTGCTTTTGCCACACAAAAGAATTTGGAATTGTAAAGAGAAAAGCACTTGCTATATGGAAAAAGAGGTGGACAGATGGAAGAAAAAAATAAAGAGAAAGAACTTATATTGTGCAGTCTTTTGGATGCAGCACTACATGCAGAACCGCATGTAGAAAATCAGGCAGCTTTAAAGCAGAAATGGGAACGATTAAAACAACAGGAAACGGAATGGGAAAGTATTCTTTCCATAGCGGATCGTCATCGTGTGCTGCCGCTTTTGTATGACGTATTGGAAAATATTCTGCCAGAGGACGGGGCAGACTGGAAAAGAGTGCAGGAGAGAAGTACGCAGACTGTATGGCAGTCCTACCGTCTGCTTTTTATGAGCCGGTATGTGACAGGTCTTTTGAAAGATGCGGGAATTGATACGATATTATTAAAGGGAAGCGGCGTAGCAGGACTTTATCCGGTGCCGGAACTGCGCAAGTCGGGGGATGTTGATCTTTTAGTTGAGAACGGAAAGATGGCGCAGGAGGCTGGCAGATGTCTGCAGGTGCATGGATTTGTGGCAGAGAGCGGACATCAGGAAAATCACCATCTTACTTATATGAGCCCGGAAGGAATCCGTTTAGAGCTGCACAGTGCATTAGTGGAGCCGTTTGATTCAACGGAAGTGAACACTTTTTTGGAAAAATGTCAGAAAGATTTTTTTGAAAACAGGGTTACTGAAAATGTCATGGGAGTGGATTTTTTCCTGGCCTCGCCATCATATCAGGCATTTTATCTGTTATTACATATGCTGCAGCATTTTTTGCGTTCCGGATTTGGCTTAAAACTTCTTTGCGACTGGGTTGTATTCTGGGAACATGGATGTACGGCAGAGGAGGAAGCAAAATTTTTAACACTGGTCAGAGAATGCGGCATCTTAAATTTTACATGTGTAGTTACGTTATTTTGTGTCAGATATCTGGGATTATCAGAAAACAAGGTGCAGTTTCTGGAAAAGGCAGGAGAAGCCGGGGCAATGAAAGAGGAGGCTTACCTGGAAGAGTTTTTTACAGAGATCATGGAAGCCGAGGAATTTGGTGAGGCAGATTCAAAACGCATGGTAGCCATGAGGGGAACAGGATGGATTGATTATATCAGGGAGTTTCATCATCAGATGCACCTAAGCCATCCGAAAGCCGGGCAGTATAAAATACTTTATCCCATTCTGTGGGTAAGGACATTTTTCGGTTTTGTATACCGCAACCGGAAACTTCGTGGAATATCAAGTATTGCCATCTTAAAAAATGCAAAGAAACGAAGCCGGCTGGTAACGAAGATGAAGCTGTTTCAAAAGAATAAATACGAGGAATAAGATGAGAAAAAAATTACTGTTTTTCATTTTGTTTGTGTTAATGATCACCGGAATTGCTGTGGGGATACATGATTATTTTCACTGGCAGGTAATGCTTACCACGGAGACTTTTACGGAATCTACGGAGAAAATCTGGAATCCGAATCGTGGATTTTATCATATTTATGGTTTTCTGATTTCGGATGAACCGGCGGATATGAGTGAGCAGTTAGACAGGCAGATGCAAAAAGATACAGATCATGCCCTTGCCATGGCGCAGATCAATTTAAGGGAATACCGGGACAAAGAAATATCAAAGGAAGGTCTGCAGAATATCGAAAGACTTTTTCAGGCGATGTCTGTGACAAAAGAGCACTGGATCGTACGGTTTTTGTATGACTGGAATGGGGAAAATGAGAAGTATGAACCGGAGAGTATCGATTTTGTGATAAAACATATGCAGCAGGTTGGAGGAATATTAACAGAATACAGTGACTCTGTGTTTACATTACAGGGGCTCTTTGTCGGCAACTGGGGGGAACTCAATGGGACAAAGTATGCAGATCAGCAGTCTTTACAGCAGCTTGCAAAACAGCTTGTAAAATCGACGGATAGCCAGATGTATCTTGCAGTGCGGACACCGGTACAGTGGCGGAAGATCCTGGAAAGTGCAGATGCAGACTTGCAGGAAGATCGTAAAAATCCGCTGTATGACAGGCTTGGACTGTTCAATGACGGAATGTTAGGAAGTGGCAATGACTGTGGTACTTATGGTGAAAAAAGTGCCGCAGAGGCAGGTACAGATCAGGCGTGGAACCGCATGGAAGAACTTGCTTTTCAGGAAAAATTGTGTTCCCGTGTGCCAAATGGCGGGGAGGTCATCATAGACAATGAATATAATGATTTAGAGTGCGCTATTGCGGATTTAAAAACCATGCATGTGACTTATCTGAATCAGGACTATGATGCGGCAGTATTAGAAAAGTGGGCGTCATCTGCGGTACAGACATCGGACTGCTTTGACGGGATGGAAGGACTTTCGTATATAGAGAGGCATTTAGGTTACCGTCTGGTGTTGTCGGATGTTTTTATGCAGCATGATTTCTGGGAAGATACGGCAGAAATAAAAGTGTCACTTAAGAATGTCGGATTTGCACCGGTCTATAAAGAGTGTGAACCGGTATTCCTTGTGAAAGATGAAACAGGTCAGACGATTTATGAGGGAATCCCCTCAGGGGATATTGCGTCACTTGCCGGGGGAAATGAAGCAGAAAAAAAGGAGAACTTTTTAACAAATATACCGCTTCGGGGTGTAAAGGCTGGATGTTACAGTGTATATTTTGCGGTGCGGGATACGGCGACCGGCAGTTTTATCACATTCGCAAATGATCAGAAAATAGAACAGGAAGGATATAAGATCGGAACCATTTTACTGGAATCGTAAAATGGTTCCGATTTTGTTTAGAAATAATTTCGAAAATATTTAAGAAAAGCTGTCCGTTCTCTTAAGAGTTTTCCCGTAAGATTATCTGTGAAAGGAAAGGGAGGGAAGCTTAGGATGGAGAACAGAGAAAAATATCTGAGTTTTGTGGTTCCATGTTACAACTCTGAAAGTTATATGGCGAGGTGTATCGAATCGCTTCTGCCGGGCGGAGAAGATGTGGAGATCATTATTATAGATGACGGTTCAAAGGATAAGACAGTGGAGATCGCGGATGCATATCAAAAACAATATCCGGATCTTGTGAAAGTGATACATAAGGAGAACGGTGGACACGGTTCCGGTGTCAATGCGGGACTTGCCTGCGCAAGGGGTGTTTATTTTAAGGTGGTGGACTCCGATGACTGGCTGGACGGAACTGCCTATCAGAAACTTTTAGAAAAAATCAGATATTACTGCAAAGAGGCGGGAGGGGGCGAAGAAAAGCCGGATCTGTTTGTCTGCAACTATGTATACAATCATCTGGAGCAGCAGATAACGCGCAGTATGGGATACGGGAATGTGTTTCCTGCAGAAAAAATCTGCCACTGGAGTGAGACAGGGCATTTCCTGCCGTCCCAGTATCTGGTCATGCATGCCTTGGTTTACCGCACGGAAATATTGCGGCAGTCGGGAATTGTTCTGCCGGAGCATACGTTTTATGTGGACAATCTGTTTGCCTACTGCCCGCTGCCGTATGTCAGAAATATTTTTTATATGGATATTGATCTGTACCAGTATTATCTTGGCAGGGATGACCAGTCTGTCAACGAGCAGATGTTAAAAAAGCGGATCGACCAGCAGATGAAAGTGACCAGAATGGTGATCGCGGGGGCAGATCTTACAAAAATAAAAGAGAAGGAACCAAAACTGGCATCGTATATGTACCGCAATATCTCGATCATGATGGCGATCTCATCGATTCACCTGCTTTTGATCGGAAATGAGGAAGCACTGGAAAAGCGAAAGAATCTGTGGGGAGAGATCAAAACATCCAATCCGAAACTGTACTATAAATTGAAATACGCAAGTCTGAGCGGATGGACGGATCTGCCCGGAGCAGTTGGAAGGCGGCTGACCATTGGCGGTTACCGTCTTGCGAATGCAGTTTACAGATTTCAGTAAAATGCAAAAATAGAAAAAACAGGAAGGAACCAAAGAATATGGCACACATATATATTGCATTAGTGGACACACCAGGTTTTTTTGCATCTCTGATCAGACATTATCTGGGACAGAAATACGTTCATGTGGTACTGTCACTTGATGAACAGTTGTCGGAAGCTTACAGTTTTGGAAGAAGAAATCCGTATATCCCGTTGATTGCAGGATTTGAGCGCGAGTGGAGCAGACAGATCGCGGGGGCGTTTCCGACGGCTGAGTACCGGATCTGTGAACTGGACTGCACCGGTGAACAGAAAGAAGCGATCCGTGAACGCCTGCATAAGGATTACAAAAACAGATTCCATATGCACTATGCGGCTGCTGGACTGTTGGCCCTGCTCTGCCACCGGAAATTTTACCTAAAAAACCAGTATACATGTTCATCTTATCTGGCAGAAGTGTTAGGGGAACAGGGGATTTTCATATCGGAGAAACATTTTTCACTGGTCACCCCGAAGGATGTCTGTGAATACAAAAACTGCCGCGTGGTGTTTGAGGGACGTCTTTCAGATCTGATCGTGCGGGAAGAACAGGCGGTTGCTTATGAAACGTAAGAGTACAGACCGAAAATATGGAAAAGAATTTTTTTTGTTTCTTGCGATCATGATGCTTACATTTGGTGTAGTCCTGCGTGGACAAAATTTTTCACAACTGAAATCTACACTAATCAGAATGAAGCCGGTATATGTCGGGGCGGCATTGTTCCTTTCAGTATTTTTTGTTGCTGCGGAAGGCTGTATGATCTGTTTTCTGCTTCGAAGTGTCGGGATCATAGTACATGTGCGTCAGTGTGTTGGATATTCATTTGCCGGGTTCTTTTTTTCCGGGATCACGCCGTCTGCATCGGGAGGACAGCCCATGCAGCTTTATTATATGAAAAGGGACGGTATTCCTCTGCCGGAGGGAACCGCGGTGCTGATGGCTGTTGCGACAGCTTATAAATTTGTGCTGGCGGTCGTCGGAATGATGATCCTGTTATTCTGGCAGAAACTACTGAAAGAGCATTTTGGCGGATATTTTTTCTGGTATATCGTGGGACTTTCCTTAAATGTTCTGCTCGTAATTCTTCTTTTATTTGTCATGTTAAAACCGGTTCTGATCCGTCATCTGGCCGAAAAAATAATTGTCATGGCACAAAAATGCGGCATGAAAATACCAAAAGAGAAATGGTTGGAAAAACTGGACGGATTTCTGGATGGGTACCGTGGAACGGTTCTCTTTTTCCGGGAACACAAAGAAAAAATACTGATTTTAATTGTGATGACATTTGTTCAGAGAAGCAGTGCTTTTCTGCTGACTTTTCTGGTGTATCTGGGATTTGGACTGTCTGGAACAGCGATGTACCAGATCCTGCTGCTTCAGGCAGCCATCTATGTTGCGGTGGATATGCTTCCGGTACCGGGAGCACAGGGAATCACGGAGGCGATGTATGGAAAGGTATTTCTACCGGTATTTTCAGGACAGTATCTGGTTCCTGCAATGTGCGTGACAAGGGGAGTGGGGTTTTACCTGATGCTGGTTATTGGAGCATTGTGGGTTTTAAAAATTCATTATAAAAAAATCGGTTCAGGGCGAAAAAAGGCGTGTACTAATGCTTGACAGCACAAAAAGATATGGTTAAAATAGATAGAAATAAGTGAAAAGAACAGGGGAGAGGGAAGTTCGCATGAAAGAGTATATGAAACCAGTGTTACTTACCAGTGATGAACTTGCAGAAGGGGTATATTTAGCAAGTGGCGACGGAAGCGGTTGTTATACGACAACAGCATATATCCATCAGACACCGCAGACCGGAAGAGGTGATTACCGTATTCAGGTGAATGCCGTGCATAATGCGGATCATACTAAAGAAGCACAGCAGTTAAATATCTCATTTAATCAGCCGGTTACTTATGTTTCCGGTGGCAGGGGGTGCACATCAGGAGACGGAACAAGTTCTCTTTGTGTTTCTTTGGGATATCATCAGAATCCGAACGATAATATCGGTTTTGGTGATCTGGTTGTAAAATCGGATCCGGGACTTGCAATCTCAAGTGTGAGTGTTACGGACTAAGGGGCAGGCGCAATAAGAAAAGATAACAAATGAACTGAGAAATAAACCAGAAATGAACAGATATGAGAGACCAATGATCATCGCATATCAAGATACGGCAGAAGGTGTGTATCTTGCAAGCGGTGGAGCGGCTGATAATTCAGATACGGCAAATAATATAAAGTGTGATAGCCAGTATATGAATGGTAACTGGCAGGCACCGGATTATTCAGGCTGGAATGGAGGCACCAGAGGATACAGACAGCAGTTCGGATGTCTGGGATGTCCGGCATATACAGCTACAGCCTGCGGACTCGAGACGCATTATGTGGATTCGGGATATGCTGGAAGTTACGATACCGATAATGGAAACCGCAAGCCATCCTGGGAAAAGAAAGGATATGGACCGGATGATACAGTAACTGACTGGGCGATGTAGGATCATATGGAGTTCAGATGGGGTTATCATATGGTATGTGAGGAAGAGATTGCCTGACATATACATGTGGTAACCTCTTTTTTCGTGGTTCATATTTGTTATAATAACTGGAAATCGGCTAGAATGGGGAAATATTATGTTAGACAGTCTGAAATTTTATCATAAAAGGATCAAAGAGGGTGTATTAAAAGATATGTGGCGGGAGACCGTCTGGATCTATGAGTATGCGAGAAAGTACTGGAAACAGATGATTTTTTACACGCTGCTTGGTCTGTCTGGAACAGTTGTTTCACTGATTTCAAGTCTGATTTCAAGGGATATGGTCGATATTATCACCGGAAAGCAGGCGGGGCTTTTGGTGCGTACGTTCTGTCTGTATATCGGGTTTTCCATAGGGAATATGCTGATCTCACAGGTGACCAGTTATTTTTCCAATAAGATCAGTATCAGTGTGGACAATGATATCAAGGCAGATATTTTTGATAAAATGTTAGTGACGGATCTTGAGGCAATCCAGAAATATCACACGGGAGATCTCCTGACACGCTGGAATTCGGATGCCTCAAACATTTCAAATGGTATTTTAAGCTGGATTCCGAATCTGATCATATATACTGTGCGGTTTATCAGTACGTTTGCGCTTGTCTTTTACAATGATCCGATGTTTGCACTTCTTGCGATGCTTGGCATGCCGGTCAGTATGCTGATGTCGAGGCGGATTTTAAGGCGAATGAAAGGAAATAATGAGAAAAGCGCAGCTATGAATGCAAAGATGTCCGGATTTAACCAGGAGGCATTTTCGAATATCCAGACGATCAAGGCTTTTGATCTGGTGCGGCTCTACGGGGAACGTCTGCGAGGACTGCAAAAAGAATATCTTGGTATGAAGCTGGAGTTTCAGAAAATGTCCATGGCAACCTCGATCCTGTTATCGATCGTCGGGCTTGCGGTGTCATACAGCTGTTATGGATTTGGTATTTACCGTGTCTGGAGTGGTGCGATCTCCTACGGTACGATGACGATGTTTTTATCATTGTCCGGCTCACTGACAGGAACGCTGAATCAGCTTGTGTCACTGGTACCGACGGCGATTTCGCTGACCACATCTGCTGGAAGGCTGATGGATATCCTTGGCATGCCAAAAGAGGACTATTCGGATGCAGAGCATGCGGAGAAATTTTATGAAGAGAACCGGGAGAACGGCATCAGTCTTTGCATTTCTAAGATGTCTTATACTTATCACAATGGAACAAAGGTGTTTATGCGGGCGGACTTTGAGGCACATCCACATGAGATTGTTGCGTTAGTCGGACCTTCCGGTGAAGGAAAAACAACGCTTTTGCGCATTATGCTCGCCCTGCTGCATATACAAAGCGGGGATGAAGATCTGGTGGGAGCAAAAACAGGGGAAGTGCTTACAATCACACCGGCAGCACGCCGTCTGTTCTCTTATGTGCCACAGGGAAATACAATGTTTTCCGGCACGATTGCGGAAAATATGCGGAATGTCAGACCGGATGCTACGGATGAGGAGATCAAAGAAGTACTGATAGTATCCTGTGCCTGGGAGTTTGTACAGAAACTGCCGGATGGGATATATAGTAAAGTCGGAGAGCGGGGGGTCGGATTCTCAGAAGGACAGGCACAGAGGCTTTCAATCGCAAGGGCATTGCTTCGCCGTGCGCCGATCCTGCTTTTGGATGAGGCGACAAGTGCACTTGATGTTGCAACCGAGCGCAGGGTTTTGAAAAATATCATGCAGACAAATGAACCGCGCACCTGTATCGTGACCACACACCGCCCAACGGTATTGTCGGTGTGCAGGAGGGTGTATGGAATCCGGGAACAGAGGTGTGTTGTGCTGACCGCAGAGGAAGTACAGAAAATGATGGATGAGTTTTGAAAGAAAGCGTCTTATATGGACTGATCAATGGCAGCTTTCATGACGGCTGCAGCTTCGGGATTTTTTGTACAATTCAGCCGGAAAATTTTTGTCAGCGGGGCAAGTGTTTCTGCAAATGCCAGATTTTTTAACAGCAGGTCTTTCGTCCAGGTTGGGGAGATCATGCGCTGCATCAGAAAAAGTGCCTGTTCATCCGGTGGGAGAGAGTTCACCCGGTTGAAAGGAGCCTGTTTTAAAAACACGATACCGCCAAGTGGATAGGTGGTGGTGGTGTATGTTTCGGACGTCCCGCACCAGGGCAGACCGTATAGATAAGGCAGGCCGTTCTTGATGCCAAGTACATTTAAGTCTCCGTTTAAAACCGGAGTATGATACCGGTTCGCCCAGAGGTTCGCGTGTGTGGATTTGCCGGTGCCGGAGCTGCCGGAAAAGAGCCAGGCTTTTCCCTGATAAAAAATAGAAACGGAGTGCAGGACAAAAAGAGCCTGCTTTTGTGCCGCAATCAGGAAGGCAAAACGCAGTGCATGAAAAATACTTTCTGCATGATCTTTATTATCGGCATCAACACAGTAGAGGACGGCGGCAGAGCCGTCTTTTTTTACGCGCATTTCATGGATTCCCCAGTGAGTGCCAAAGACAAAGCGGTAGGTGTCGGTGACGTCAAAGATGGTAAGTTCAGTGGTGTGGAGCAGAAGTGTACCATCTGCAAGATGAGACGGTTTCCCGGTTATTATAAAAATGCGCTGATCAGCCACAGCAGCTTCGCAGGAGAAATCTTTAAAATAGGTATCAAACAGATCGTCCGGGCCAAACCATGAAAAGCAGAGACCGCCGATCTTATAATATTTTGGAGCACGATCGTCAGAAAACAGTGCAGGAAACGTATTGTCGGTCTGATCAGAATGCGGTGGGAAATTTTCTGCCGGCGCATTGTAAGAGAGTATGCCAAGCTGCTTTAAAGAGGCAAGATAGCTGTCTAAGTCAGAGGTAAGCTGAGGGAGCATATCAGCATCTGTATTGTAGTAATTCGCCAGCACAGATAAGAGCGTGCTTTTGTCCGCACCCAGGGAGAGTGTATCCCATAAAAGTGCACCGGAGTCATTTAGGCGCAGGGAGCGTGCATGGTCGGCAATTTTCTGACCATAGGGCAGAAGATAGGGAATACCTGCGATTGTTGTTTTTACGAATCCATCAGATGTTTTCATATCGTTGTGGTTCCTTTCCATTACAAATGAATTGGAAATATTATAGCATTTGGACAGGGGAAATGCTACAATATTTCAAGATGACAAGCTTGCAAGTGAACAGTAACAAGAGGTTTCCGATGAAATATGATATTGAACAATTATTAGAAGCGGGAGAGATCATACAGATCTATCCCGAAGGATACAGTATGTATCCCATGTTTGTGCCGGGCAGAGATGCCGCGGTCATAAAAAAAGCGGATGTGAAAAAAATCCGGCGCGCAGATGTTGTGCTGTACCGCAGAAAAGGGAGCATTCTGGTTCTGCACCGTGTTGTAAAACGAAAAGGCGGTCAGTTTTATATGGCAGGGGATAATCAGACAGAGGTGGAAGGACCGGTGGAAGAGGATCAGATCAGAGGAATTTTGACCGCATTTGTGCGGAATGGACGTCGTATCAGCGTGAAAAATCCGGTTTATGTGATTTGGTCCGGATTGTGGCTGATGTTTCTGCCGGTGAGAGGGATATTCTGGTCATTTACTGCATGGGTGCGCAGGAGGAGTTGATTTTTTTCGACGATTATGCTAAAATCAGAAAGTTGCAGTGACATCGAGTGTTCGAGACCTTCCACTCGTAAAACAAAACTAAAGGAGAAATGAAAAATGAGAAACAAAAAAGTATTACTTATCGTGCAGGCTGCACTTATCGCAGCTATCTATGTTGTACTGACTTATTTTATCAGTGCATTCAATCTTGCTTCCGGCGCAATTCAGGTCAGGATTTCCGAGGCACTTACCATTTTACCGGTATTTACACCGGCAGCTATTCCGGGACTTTTTATAGGATGCCTGCTCAGCAATCTGCTCACCGGCTGCATGCCGCTTGATGTTGTGTTTGGCAGTCTTGCGACACTGATCGGGGCATGTGGAACTTATGCGTTAAGAAAGCACAAATGGCTGGCTCCGTTACCACCGATCGTGGCAAATACGATCATTGTACCGTTTGTTCTGGCATATGTGTACATGGCAGAGGGGACGATCCCATTCTTTATGCTGACTGTCGGAATCGGCGAAGTGATTTCCTGCTATGTGTTAGGTATGATCTTGTATAAAGTGTTAAATAATTACCGCAGTGTGATCTTTAAAAACGAATAAAAGTTTATTTTAAAACCAAGGTCTGGATAATGCGGCGGCAGGGACAAAACGTCTTTGCCGCCGTAAACTATTGTTTGACAATTTCTCCGGCAATGTATACAATGATACGAGGATAAATAGAAGAAAAAGGCGGTGTGATACCGCATGGAAAGGAAGATACAATGAAGAAAATCTTAGATTTGATTACAGATGAAGTGACTAAGGCATTCACAGACTGTGGCTATGATGCAAAATACGGAAAGGTTACTTTATCTAACAGACCGGATCTTTGTGAATACCAGTGTAACGGAGCAATGGCAGCTGCAAAAGAGTACAAAAAAGCACCGTTTATGATCGCAGATGAGGTTGCAGCAAAACTTGCAGAGACATCCATGTTTTCCATGGCAGAATCCGTAAAACCGGGATTTTTAAATTTAAAACTGGATGAGACATTTTTAGCATCCTATGTGGCAGACATGCAGGCAGATGAAGGACGTTTTGGATGTGAAAAAGCAGAAAATCCAAAGACCATCATGATCGATTACGGCGGACCGAACGTGGCAAAACCATTGCATGTCGGTCATTTACGTTCCGCGATCATCGGAGAAAGCATCAAAAGAATCGGTAAATTTGTCGGACACAAAGTAATCGGAGATGTACATCTGGGAGACTGGGGGTTACAGATGGGACTGATTATCACCGAGTTAAAACTGCGTCAGCCGGAGCTTGTCTACTTCGATGAAAACTTTGAGGGGGAATATCCGAAAGAAGCACCGTTTACGATTTCTGAATTGGAGGAGATCTATCCGACCGCAAGTAAAAAGTCAAAAGAGGATGAGGCGTACAAAGAGGCAGCCATGCAGGCAACTTATGAGCTGCAGAATGGAAGAAAGGGCTATCAGGCATTACTTTCCCATATCTTAAACGTGTCTGTGACAGACTTAAAGAAAAACTATGAGAACTTGAACGTATCTTTTGAACTCTGGAAAGGTGAATCTGATGCACAGCCTTATATTCCGGCAATGGTGCAGAAGATGAAAGATGACGGTTTTGCCTATGTCAGTGACGGAGCACTGGTCGTCGATGTAAAAGAAGACACCGATACGAAAGAGATCCCGCCTTGTATGATCTTAAAATCAGACGGTGCATCCCTCTACAATACGACCGATCTTGCAACGATCGTATGGCGTGAGGAAGATTATGACCCGGACGAGATCATTTATGTGGTAGATAAGAGACAGGAACTTCATTTCGTACAGGTATTCCGCTGCGCAAGAAAGACCGGACTGGTAAAACCGGAGACTGAATTAAAATTCTTGGGATTCGGTACGATGAACGGCAAGGACGGAAAGCCGTTTAAGACCAGAGATGGCGGTGTTATGCGTCTGGAATATCTGGTATCTGAGATCGACAATGAAATGTTGAAGAAGATCACCGAGAACCAGAAATCCAAAGAAAATCTTGGAATCAGTGAGGAAGAGGCAAAGGAGACCGCAAAGACGGTTGCACTTGCAGCAATCAAATATGGAGATCTTTCCAATCAGGCAAGCAAAGATTATATTTTTGATATTGACCGGTTCACCTCCTTTGAGGGAAATACCGGACCATATATCCTGTATACGATCGTTCGTATCAAATCCATTCTGCACAAGTATCATGACTTAGGAAAGAGTGCAGAAGGTGCAGTGATTACGTCTGCACATTCTGAGAGCGAGAAGAACCTGATGTTAGAGATTTCTAAATTTAATGCAGTGATCGATGGAGCATTTGCGGATACAGCACCACACAAGATCTGTTCCTATATCTATGATCTTGCCAATGCATTTAACAGTTTCTATCATGAGACAAAGATCATGTCCGAGGAGGATGAAACGGTTCAGAAATCCTATATCCGCCTGTTAGAACTGACAAAATCCGTCCTTGAAACCAGTATTGATCTGCTCGGATTCTCTGCACCGGAGCGTATGTAGGAAAAATGTCTTATTTTCTGTCAGAAGAAAATATGGTATACTGTTTTTGAAAAGCAAAACAAGGAGCAAAACAAGGAGGATTAATATGAAAAAGTTAAGCAAAAAGGTAATTGCGTTTGCACTTGCGGTTGTGATGACTCTGACAGCCGGTGCAGTGGCACCACAGGGAAACGTTGAGGTACAGGCGGCAAGCGGAAGGGTTTATGTGAATCCTTATTCAGCGACTGTTGTGACCTATAAGCCAGGGAAAGATGTAAATACTTTCACAAGTACAATCAGCATTATGGGCTGCGACAAAGCAAAAGAGATCAAAAAATTAAAGAGCAGCAACAAAAATATTAGGGTTGCTGCAAGAGATGGTTACATTCGTGTTGAGTTTGGCAAGAAAGCAGCTAAGAGTACGATCACATGTACGGTAAAAGGTGTAAAGTTAAAAACAACATTTACAGTCAAAAAATACACCAATCCATGCAAGACATTTAAAATCGGAAAAACAAACCTGCTTTCAAAATTTAATAAAAATGATGTACTTAGAACGAACAAGGCATTTAAAAAACAAAAATTGGACATCAAACTGAAAAGTGGCTGGAAGATCTCAAGCGTTCATGTGACATCCGGAACAGGAAGTTATAATAACTATAGAGTAAATAAATCCAGTTTCTCTAAGAAGATCACAGTGTCAAACAATTATGGATACATATATGTGTATTGCTATAATGAAAAAACGAAGGTTTCTGAATGTCTGCAGATTAATACATCTACAAGATACTAAGATTGAAAAAAAGAACCGTAAGCCGGATTTGGCTTATGGTTCTTTTTTTTCGAAAATACATTGTTGATATTGTATAAAATAGACAAAAAAATGAAAAAAACTGTTGAATTTTGAGTGATAAGTACTATAATAAAGATAAGCAATAAGAAACTAGCATTTGTACATATGGGAGGTGTTGTTATGATTAGTTTTTTTATTTGCCTGGCGTTATTAATTGGTGGGTACTTTGTTTATGGTAAGGTAGTGGAGAACACATTTGCACCGGATGACAGAGAAACACCGGCGGTAAGGATCAACGATGGGGTTGACTATGTTGTCATGCCGGAATGGAAGCTCTTTTTGGTGCAGTTGTTAAACATTGCCGGATTAGGACCGATCTTCGGTGCTATGCAGGGTGCTCTCTGGGGACCGGTTGTATTTTTATGGATCACGTTTGGTACCATCTTTGCAGGAGGTGTACATGATTATTTTTCCGGTATGCTTTCCGAACGTAATGATGGTGCTTCCATTTCAGAGGTATGTGGTATTTACCTTGGAAATGTGATGAAGAATGTCATGCGTGTATTCAGTGTTGTACTGCTTGTAATGGTAGGTACCGTTTTCGCAGTAGGACCTGCAGGACTTATCGTTACACTGTTTAAGAACAGTGGTGTGACAGGAATTGTCACAAGCGCAGAGTTCTGGCTGTGGATCATTCTTCTTTATTATTTTATTGCAACATTTATTTCGATTGATAAGATTATCGGACGTATTTACCCGCTGTTTGGTATCTGCCTGATCATAATGGCGGTGGGTGTTATCATTGGTATTTTTACACATTCCGAATATACGATTCCGGAGATCTGGAGTCATTTCGGTAACATGCATCCGGATGGCAAACCGATCTGGAGTTTCATGTTTATCACAGTAGCATGTGGAGCAATCTCAGGATTCCATTCCACACAGTCACCACTTATGGCACGTTGTATGAAGTCTGAGAAACAGGGACATTTCGTATTTTACGGTGCAATGGTTGCTGAGGGCGTTATCGCTCTGATCTGGGCAGCAGCAGGATGTTCTATTTATGAGGTTACAGGTGGTTTAAACACAGGACTCGCAGAGATCCTTTCCGGTGGACAGTCCGCAGCTATTTATGATGTATGTATCAAGACAATGGGAAGCGTTGGTGTAGCACTTGCCATGATCGGTGTTATTGTCTGCCCAATCACATCCGGTGATACCGCATTCAGAAGTGCACGTCTGGTACTGGCAGACTGGTTTAAGATCGATCAGGATAAGATCCAGAAACGTCTGTTACTCTGTGTACCGCTTCTTGCAGTTGGTGCTTTTGTAGGACATCTGGATTATGCGGTTGTATGGAGATATTTCAGCTGGACGAACCAGACACTTGCCATGATCGTATTATGGACGGCAAGCATGTATCTGTTTCGTGAGAAAAAGAATTACTGGATCACGGCTGTACCGGCAACCTTTATGAGTGCCGTATCCATGACTTATTTCTTCTGCGCAGATGAGTGCCTTGGATTCTCGACAGCAGTTGCATATCCGGTGGGAATCATTCTGGCTGTTGTATTCTTGGGAACTTTTATCCACGCAACAAAGAAACCGGCAAAAATGTAATACATGACAGCGATGCTTAACAGGTATAAAAAGTAATACAGGAATGGAGCTGAGGAAGATGTTGAAACCACAGAGACTGGGCAACCTGTCACTGCCCGACATGGAATTGACGGAAGACAAAAAGACATGCAGAAAATTTGGACCATGTGGTGTTGGTAAGAAGGCCATTTATCTGAACAGTTTCTACATAGAAAGAAGATACTATGTTCCGATGAAGTCGGTGAAGCGTATTTTCAAAAGAATTGCGATGAGTAAAGGTGGATTTACCGGTAAAGGTGCATTTGGCACGCTGCCTTATCTCGTGGTTGAATATGATGATGGCAAAGAAAAGCAGTGCAATTTTAAACATGAGGAGGATGTGGACCGCCTGCTTGCTTATGTGGAGGTCAACTTTCCGCAGATACCGTTGCACAGTGAGGTTGCGGAGCAAAAACTCGCGGAGAAGGCAAAGCGGATGGAAGAAAAGCAGCGTATCGGAAATATTTCAGAAACTGCAAAGAAAAATATCCGCTGTCTCGATAATGCAATCAAATATCTTCATAAGGATACAGATCTGTATTTGAATCTGAGTCAGTCAGCTAAGAAGAAAAGAGTTTATGACCGGAGTAATCCGGCATACAAATGGGTTGCACTTGCAATTACACTGATGGGACTTGGAGCTTTTGGGTATGGTATATATTCATTGGCTACACACGCAGGATTTGGAATTTATTTCCTTTTGTTCGGTCTTGCAGCAATCTTTTTGTTTTCCGGTGCTAGTGTACTGCCGACGTCACATAATAACAGAAGCTATATTGAAAAGCAGTTATTAAATGCGGTAGACGAGATGGAACAATATATCAAAACATATCCTGATTTCCCGGTTCCGGCATGTTATGCACATCCGGTTGTACTAAAGAGGATGCAGGATATTTTAAAGGAAGGACGCGCAGAGACGATACCGGCGGCACTTAGAGTGCTGAAAGAGGATTTAAAAGCGTTAAATTCCAGTGTGGTAGTGGAACAGGAGGAATACGATGAAATCGTAGCCATCAAACCGATGTTCCTTGTAATGGATTACAGATAAAAAATAAAAGAAAATACCGGCGGCGAAACGTTAAGAAAAGTCTTACGTTTGGCAGGTCGGTATTTTTATGCATAAAAATAAGCCTGTCTCATAGAATGAATTAAAAGAAAAGGGAGGAGGCATATGGAAAACCTAAAAGTTTTGTTTCCGGTACATATCAGAAAAAAAATAAAAAATAATCTGTGGCTGAATGATCTTGAGGAAATCCGGATCCGGGCAGGACAGCCAATCGAGCTTGCGTATTCCGGGAAAACACGTTATCTGACGGATATGGACGGTGAAATGTGTGCCTGTGTCAGAGAAAGCGTACAGAATGCAAGAGCATGTTACAGAATAACGGGCGCAGATATTGCAGAGATGTTAAGCTATATCAGCGAGTATTCCCTGTATGCATACCAGGAGGAACTAAGGCAGGGATATATTACAATTGAGGGTGGTCACCGGGTTGGAATTGCAGGGGAGATTGCAAAAGACAGGGAAGGTATTACAGGGATCAAATATATTAGTTTTATGAATATCCGTGTGGCACATGAAAAAAAAGGATGTGCAGAAAAAATTCTGCCTTTTCTGAAGGACGGAGAAAGTATTTATAATACACTGCTGGTGTCAAAACCGGGTGCAGGCAAAACAACCTGTCTGCGGGATTGTATCCGCAGTCTCTCAAATGGGAAAGAAGGCTGGGAAGGTATGAAAATCTGTGTGGTGGATGAGAGGTCTGAGATTGCAGCCTGTCATCTTGGAATTCCACAAAATGATATGGGAATACGAACGGATGTTTTGTCTGGATGTGGGAAATCAGAGGGAATGATGCTCATGCTGCGCTCCATGTCCCCGCAGATCATAGCGGTGGATGAACTTGGAGGGAAAAAAGATTTTCAGGCAGTCGAACAGGCAGCCTGTTCCGGGGTACGGATTCTTGGAACAGTACATGCGGATACGGTGGAAGAATTATGGGAGAAACCATATCTGAAAAAGTGGATGAAGCGTGGAATTTTTGAACGATTTATTCTGATCCGGTATAACCGGTCCGGCGAGCGGGATTTTCAGGTTTTTAACGGAAAAAGAGAACAGTTATGCTAAAGCTGATAGGTGGTATTCTGGTTGCAGGTTCCGGGGTTGGACTTGCAGTAAACATGATCGCTGAAATCAGGCAGCATCTGCTTAGATTGTATGAAATCCGTCAGCTTCTCATAAATATTTCGGGAGAGGCAGCACTTGCATTACTTCCGATGGAGCATATTTTGAATCAACCGACGCTGACGAACGATGTGGTGTTGCAAAAAGTATGCGGACAGATTGCTGATCGTCTTGCTGCAAAAAAGGGAGAAAGCGGAGGTGAAATCTGGTGGGATATATTTTGGAAAAATCGAAAAGAATTGGGAATCTGTGCGTCTGAACTTGAGATTATTGCGAATGCCGGAAATGCTTTTTTTGGAAGAAATATAAAAGAGAATGAAAGAATGCTTTCTATTTATTTAGAGAGGCTTGATTTTGTGATCGAACAAGAGCGGAAAGAGCAGAGAGAAAAGCAGAGAGTGGCCGGGGCGGTCAGTGTAATAGGAGGAATGATGTTAGTGATACTTTTTATATAACGCAAAAATAAAGTGTGTATACGGCAAGCAAGAGAGGGGACTGGATTACGGATGAGTGTTAATTTGATATTTAAAATTGCGGCGGTCGGGATTTTAGTCACGGTCATCAGTCAGGTGCTAAAACATAGCGGAAGAGAGGAACATGCATTTCTGACAAGCCTTGCGGGATTGCTGATTGTCCTCTTTTGGATTGTTCCTTATATTTATGAATTGTTTGAAACAATGCAGTCACTGTTTGCATTATAAGATGTTACAGAATGGGAATGAGGCATGAAATGGATATTTTAAGAATAGCGGTTCTTGGTATCGCAGGAGTACTTCTGGCACTTTTACTGCAGAAAGAAAAAAGTGAATACAGCATGTTTATCAGTATGGCAGTCTGCATCTGCATTTTTATTTATATTCTTGGAAAGGTGGAGACTGTCATCAATTTTGCAAAAAAAATGCAGACGTTTGTTGCAGTGGATCAGACGTATATCACACTGATATTAAAAATGGTTGGGATCACCTATGTGGCGGAGTTTGCGATGAATATCTGTAAAGATGCTGGATATGCGGCAGTCGGAAATCAGATCGAACTGTTTGCTAAGCTGTCGATTCTGGTGCTTAGTATTCCGGTTTTGACGGTTTTTTTAGAGACAGTCGGGAGCTTTTTATGAAAAAATGGGGAGGGTGTGTGATATGTATTCTGTTACTCTGTGTGATTGAGACGGTTCCGGTTTTCGCATCTGAAAAAAATACTCAGGATTATTTAGGGAACATGACAGAAGAACTGGATTTTTCGAAGCTGGATCATTTTATGAGACAGGATGCAGAGGATAGTGGGATTACATTTTCAGAACTGGTGAAAGAATTACTGTATCAGGAGAAGCCAGGGGCGCTGTATCAGCAGATCGGACCATGGCTAATGGGGCAATTATGTGAGTCAGTCTGTGAAAACCGCAAAATATTAGTGGAGGTGGTGCTGCTTGCCGTGTGTTTTTCTGTACTTAAAAATTTTGCCGGTGCGTTTGCGTCATCTTATGTATCAGATCTTTGTTTTATCCTTGTATTCTGTGTATTAGCAGTCTTGATGCTGCAGTCATTTCTGACGTTTCGTGAGATTGTGTGCGGTGTATTGGAAAAGAGTGTGGATTTTTTTCAGATTTTTATACCGACATTTAGTATTGCAATGCTTTTTTCGGCGGGAGAAAGCATTGCATCGGGCTTCTATCAGACGGCTTTTCTGATCATATATCTGATCGAGTGGCTGTTTTTAACCATTTTAGTGCCAATGATCCATATTTATATACTGACTGTGCTGATCAATTATTTCTTTGAGGAAGAAAAGTTTGCAAACATGATGGAATTGATTGGAGGACTGATCGGGTGGGCAATCAGATCTGCCGGAATCATTGTACTTGGGCTGAATGTTGTGCAGGGGATCGTTGCACCGGCAAAGGACAGGCTGCTTTATGGGACAGCAGGACGGGCAATGGCAATGATACCCGGAATTGGTAATACAGTGAATGGTGTCAGTGAACTTTTGCTTGGTTCTGGAATTATGATCCGGAACTGTGTTGGGGCAGCCGGGTTGATCGTACTGATTATTTTAGTGGCAGTGCCGATGGTACAGGCAGGCTGTATGGTACTTTTTTATAAAATTGCAGCTGCTGTGGTGGAACCTGTTGCAGATAAGAGAATCGCCGGATGTTTAAAGGGAATGGCACAGGGGGGGATGCTGTACCTGAAATTGATGGGATATTGTGTGATGCTGATTTTTCTGACGATTGCGCTTACGGTTGCTTCCTCCGGGTTTGGCTATTAAGAAAGTGAGAAACAGATGAACGTATTGATCGGGTATATTCAAAAAATTTTTGCCCTTTTTCTGTTGCTTGTGGTTGCAAGACAGCTGATCCCGAATGGAAGATTAAAAAAATATATTTATTTTTTTACGGAACTTGTGCTCATCATTGGTGTCATGCAGCCTTTTTTTTCTTTTTGGGGGGATAATGATGCTTTGCTTGATAAGATCAGGTCTGAAACGTTTACGGAAAATTTAAGTGAGGCTTCAAGAGACATCAGCCGTATGGAGTATTTACGGAATGATTATTACCGCAGAGAATATGAAAATGCGGCAGCGCTGGATGTAAAGGGAACTGCAGAAGGATATTTAGAACAGTTTGGATTTATGGTAAAGCAATCATCGGTGGAACTGACAGAAAATTATGAAGTGAGAAAAATTATACTCACGGTAGCAGAAAAAGAAGCCAGGGACACAGAAGGAATCTTTGTGGAACAGGGAAAAGCGCAGGGCAGCCAGATTGTGCTTGACGAACTGAAGCAGAAACTTGTGCAATATTATGGGGTTAAGGAAGATCGGATACAGATTTCGTATGGTGGTGAAGGATGACGGAGAGGCTGAAAGAATTTTTACAGCAGAAAAAGTGGCGCCAGTTAAAAAAGACAGACTGGATCGCGGCTGCCCTTGTGGGGGTGCTTCTTCTTGTGGTGGCGATGCCTTCCGGTGGAACGGGCGTACATATATCGGAAAATAAAAAAGAGGACACCGCGCAGGAGAAAACGGAACAGAAATACGAAAAAAAGGACTATGCGGAATATTTAGAGCATAAATTAGAACAGGTGTTAGGACAGATGGAAGGAGTGGGGAAAGTTTCTGTCATGGTCACGGTGGCAGATCAGGGGGAAGATATCATAGAAAAGGATAAGACAGAGCATACGTCCACCGTCACAAATACGGACAGCGGGAGTATGGAGATGACGACGGAAAGGGACAGCGGGGAGGAGACGGTATATGAGGAGAGCGGCGGCGAAAAAGCTCCGTATGTCAGTAAAGAAATACTTCCGGAGATCGAGGGGGTGCTTGTGGTGGCAGAAGGGGGAGACAGCCCACGGATCGTTTCCGATATTTCAGATGCCGTAAAGGCATTATTTCAGGTGGAAGCACATAGAATTAAGGTAGTAAAGATGAGTTCGAAGGAGGATGGAACGTGAAAAAGATATTTCAGAAAAACCAGCTGATTATTACAGCACTCGCGTTGATGATTGCGGTGGCGGGATATTTCAGTTACATGAACAATCACATTGATGACGGTACGGCAGCTGAGACGGCGGCAAATGCAGGTACAGATGCACTGAATGCAGAATATGAGATCTCGGATGAAGATCCACTGGCTGCGGAAGATATTTTTACGGATGAGGGAACCGGGGAGGAACTTGCACTTGTGGATGGAACGGAGACCGCGGATGCAGGAACCGGCGAAGATACATACGATGCGGCAGATGCAGCTGTGACGGACGGTCAGGATGTTGCAGAAAATGCGGCAGATGGCCAGAATGCGGTGGCAGATGTGAGCGCAGAAAACAGTACGGATACTGCAGCAAATGTGGCAGACATGACATCTGCAGATGCTGAGGAGATCGAAAATCCCGGAGAGGCGGTTCTTACAAGTACCGGCACTGCAAATCTTGACTATGCAGCAAGAATGAAATTAAACCGCGAACAGATCCGGTCTAAAAATAAAGAAGCGTTATTGGAAATCGTAAACAATACGTCCGTTGCAGATAATTTAAAGCAGGATGCCGTGAACAAGATGGTGGCAATGACAGATATCGCAGAGCGTGAAGCTGCGGCGGAAATGCTCTTAGAGGCAAAAGGATTTTCGGATGTTGTGGTCAGTATCACTGACGATAACTGTGATGTCGTACTGAATATGGGAGAGGTGACTGATGCAAAAAGAGCACAGGTGGAGGATATCGTAAAACGAAAAACCAATATTTCCGCAGACAAGATCGTGATCACACCGATCGTGGTAACAGACGCCGAGTAGGGCGTCTGTTTCTTTGCATTTTACTTGATTTTTTCATGGTTACGGTTTATCCTAGTACGGTAGAAAGAGAGTACATTGTGCGAAATGGATTTTTACATGCGGGAATGGAGACTTTTAATATGAAGAGAGTATTTTTGATCGTACTTGACAGTGTTGGGATCGGGGAAATGCCGGATGCGGCAGATTATGGCGATGCTGGAAGCAATACCATAAGAGCGGTAGCATCCAGTCCGTATTTTTCGATGCCGAACATGAGGAAACTTGGATTTTTTAATATAGACGGAGTGGAGATCGGAGAAAAAGAAAAGAATCCGGCCGGATCTTTCGCGAGAATGACGGAGGTATCGAAAGGAAAAGATACGACGATCGGGCACTGGGAGATTGCGGGCATCATCTCAAACAGTCCGCTGCCGACTTACCCGGATGGATTTCCACAGGAAATTTTAGACGAGTTTACGAAGAGAACCGGAAGAGGAGTGCTCTGCAATAAACCGTATTCCGGGACAGATGTCATCCGCGATTACGGCGAAGAACACATGAAAACGGGAAAACTGATCGTATATACATCTGCAGATTCAGTATTTCAGGTGGCAGCGCACGAGGATGTTGTTCCGGTTGAGACACTTTACGAATACTGTAAGATAGCAAGGGAGATACTGACCGGGGAAAACGGTGTGGGACGCGTGATCGCAAGACCGTTTGTCGGCACGCCGGGCAATTTTACAAGAACGGTAAGACGCCATGATTTTTCCCTGCAGCCACCGAAAGTGACGATGTTAGATCAGTTGTGCGGACATGGATATGATGTGCGTTCCGTGGGCAAGATCATTGATATTTTTGCAGAAAAAGGAATCAAAGAATATGTGCGCACGACCGGAAATGAGGATGGAATCAACAAGACGATTGCGTATATGAAACAGGATTTTGAGGGACTTTGTTTTACAAATCTTGTAGATTATGATATGCTCTACGGGCACCGCAATGATGTGGAAGGCTACGCAAAGGCACTGACTTATTTTGATGAGCGTCTGCCGGAGCTAATAGCTGCAATGAGAGATGAGGATATCTTAATGATCACGGCAGATCACGGCTGTGATCCAAGCACACCGTCGACCGATCATTCGAGAGAATATACACCGCTTGTGATGTATGGAAAACCGATCAGAGCGGGTGTTAATTACGGAACAAGAGGCTGCTTTTCGGATATTGCGGCAACCATTCTTGCTTATTTTGACATTAAGCCGGAGTGTGCGGGAGAGGCAATCCCGATTTTATAAGGATTTTTGGAGGATAAAATAGTTTTGGCTGATTTAAGAAAAGAGATAGAAAAAAGACGTACATTTGCAATCATTTCCCACCCGGATGCAGGTAAAACGACTCTGACAGAGAAGTTCCTGCTCTACGGAGGAGCAATTAATCTTGCCGGTTCCGTCAAGGGAAAGGCAACTGCACGCCATGCGGTATCTGACTGGATGGAGATCGAGAAGGAGAGAGGTATTTCCGTTACTTCTTCTGTGTTACAGTTTAATTATGGCGGCTACTGCATTAATATTCTGGATACACCGGGACATCAGGATTTCTCGGAGGATACTTACCGTACCCTGATGGCTGCGGACTCTGCGGTCATGGTCATTGATGGATCAAAGGGTGTCGAGGCACAGACGAGAAAATTATTTAAGGTCTGCGTGATGCGCCATATTCCGATTTTTACTTTTATCAATAAAATGGACCGCGATGCGAATGATACGTTTGATCTGTTAGACGAGATTGAAAAAGAACTTGGGATCGCAACCTGTCCGGTCAACTGGCCAATTGGTTCCGGAAAGAATTTTAAGGGTGTATATGACCGTAACACAAAAGAGGTCATGACGTTCTCCGACACGTTAAAGGGAACGAAAGAGGGAACCGAAAAGCATATTGCAGCGGATGATCCTGCACTGATCGAGGAGATCGGACAAGACGCATACGATAAGCTGATGGAGGAGATCGAGCTTCTCGACGGGGCAAGTGCAGAGTTTGATATGGATCTTGTCACAAAAGGACAACTCTCCCCGGTATTTTTCGGATCTGCCCTGACCAACTTTGGTGTGGAGACATTTTTACAGCATTTCTTAAAAATGACCTATTCCCCACTGCCGCGGAAAGCTGACATCGGAGAAATAGACCCATTTGATGAGCATTTTTCCGCATTTGTATTTAAAATACAGGCAAATATGAATAAGGCACACCGTGACCGTATCGCGTTTATGCGTATCTGTTCCGGAAAATTTACCGCTGGTATGGAGGTTACACATGTGCAGGGAGGCAACAAAAAGATCAAACTGTCGCAGCCGCAGCAGATGATGGCACAGGAGCGCCATATCGTAGACGAGGCGTATGCGGGGGATATCATCGGAGTGTTCGATCCGGGTATTTTCTCAATCGGAGATACGCTTACCACAGCAAAACCGTTCCAGTTTGAGGGAATCCCTACTTTCGCGCCGGAGCATTTCGCGAGAGTGCGCCAGGTGGATACCATGAAGCGTAAACAGTTCATGAAAGGCATGCAGCAGATCGCGCAGGAAGGTGCGATCCAGATCTTCCAGGAATATAATATGGGTATGGAAGAAGTCATCGTCGGCGTTGTCGGTGTCCTTCAGTTTGATGTTTTAAAATACCGTCTGGAAAATGAATATAATGTTGAGATCCGCATGGACAACCTGCCATACGAGCATATCCGCTGGATCGAAAACGAGGAGATCGATATGGACAAGCTTGTCGGAACTTCGGATATGAAGAAGATCCAGGATTTAAAGGGCAGACCGTTACTCTTATTTGTCAATGCATGGAGTGTTGGTATGGTGCTTGACCGAAATGAGGGACTGGTGCTCTCTGAGTTCGGGCGTGAGTAAAGGACAGGTTTAGCTGGCAAAATCTGTAATACGCGGGTATTGTCAGTTAAGTGAATTTAGACAGCAGGAAAAGGAAAACAGAAAATGGCAGTTATCACAATCACAAAAGATAATTTTGAAAATGAAGTACTCGGTGCAAAACTTCCAGTTGTATTAGATTTCTGGGCAGAGTGGTGTGCGCCGTGTAAAATGCAGTCACCGGTGATTGAGGCGCTTGCGGAAGAATTAGAAGGCAAGGTCATCTTTGGTAAAGTCAATGTTGACGAGGAGGCTGCGCTGGCATTGAAATATCAGATTATGAGCATCCCGACGCTGGTTGTCATGAAATACGGATTATTTCAGAACCGTGCAGTCGGACTGCAGACAAGAGAAGAGATCATAGATATGATCGAGCAGATCAAAGAAGACTAAAAACAATAGAATGCACACTTTGCGAACATTCTATTGTCATGAATAATAGAATGCTCGCTTCACGAACGTTCTATTATGATGAATCACTTCAGGCATAGCCGTGCGAAACTCATCAGCAGCTGTGAGTTTCACATGGCTATGCCTTATTTTTCTGATAAGCAGCCTTTTCCGCCTGCATCTCCAAATACATCCGCATCACATTCCATTTCCGATTTGTCGGCGTAAGCACTGCTTTATAATCTATGACAACCTGATCCCTGCGGAGAGATGCTAAAAGTTTATCCATCTTTTTCTCTGTAAAATCACAGAAAACAATCAGACTTTCCGCAGGAACCTTCCCGGAAAAAGGCTGAATCAAAGGGGAAGCAGTCTTATTTGCAATCATCTCCAATGGTTTTAAATAATCAGAGGAAAGAACCTCCTCCACACGGACCTTCAAAGCCCCCGTGATCTGCTTTAATTTTTTGAGATTGTTGTCATCTAAATGAAATACCAGTAATTTTTCCATGTGTAACTCCGTTTCATATTTATAGAATAGACATATTATAAGAGTTTTGCAGCAGGGTGTAAATATGTTTTATAGCAAAGATTAAGCTGCAAAAAGGTATATCAAAACCTGATGGCCGGCAAATCGCACAAAACAGACCCGGCATTGTGCAATTTGCCATTCACGAAACTCAGTTACACCTTTTGCAGCTGAACACAGTCTTAACTTTATGGCAAGTCTTAATTTTATGAAAGAAACCACTTGTAAAGAAACCACCACTATGATACACTTGTCGATAAGGAAAATCATTTCCGCTAAGGTTGTCAGATAAAAATCTTCACCGCCCTTTGGTGGCGGTTCACAGGCAGAAATCTGCCGGTTTATCCCATAAATAAAAAGAAATAGCATAACTGGAAAAGGTGTGCTGCAGACTGTCATATGTCAGATGGGGAAGCATATGGAAAATTGCAGACAATTTTGTGGTTGACATTTCGGGAAAAATATAATACTATTAGAGCAGAAAAAACGAACATAAGTTCGCACGGAGGAAAGAAATGGCAAAGGAAGATAAATATAAAGAGATCAATGCAGTAAAAAATGATAAATTAAAAGCGTTGGATGCTGCAATTTCACAGATTGAGAAACAGTACGGCAAAGGCTCCATCATGAAACTTGGTGATAATTCCGCACATATGAATGTGGAGACGATTCCGACCGGATCATTAAGTCTTGATATTGCACTTGGTTTAGGTGGACTCCCGAAAGGAAGAATCATCGAGATCTATGGACCGGAGTCCAGTGGTAAGACGACCGTTGCCCTGCATGCGGTTGCTGAGGTACAGAAAAGAGGCGGTATCGCAGGATTTATCGATGCAGAGCATGCCTTAGATCCTGTCTATGCAAAGAATATCGGCGTTGACATCGACAACTTATACATATCCCAGCCGGACTGCGGAGAGCAGGCACTTGAGATCACAGAGACCATGGTACGTTCCGGGGCGGTTGATATCGTGATCGTCGACTCCGTGGCAGCACTCGTTCCAAAGGCAGAGATTGATGGAGATATGGGTGATTCGCATGTCGGACTTCAGGCACGACTGATGAGCCAGGCACTTCGTAAGCTGACTTCTGTCATCAGCAAATCCAACTGTGTGGTTATCTTCATCAACCAGCTTCGTGAAAAAGTAGGCGTAATGTTTGGTAATCCGGAGACAACGACCGGTGGACGTGCACTGAAGTTCTATTCTTCTGTCCGTATGGATGTCAGAAGAATTGAGGCATTAAAACAGGGCGGAGAGGTTGTTGGTAACCGTACCAGGGTAAAAATTGTTAAGAATAAGGTGGCACCGCCATTCCGTGAAGCAGAGTTTGATATCATGTTTGGACAGGGAATTTCCAGAGAGGGCGATATCTTAGACCTTGCAGCAGATAAGGGTGTGGTTAACAAATCCGGAGCATGGTATGCATATAATGGAGATAAGATCGGCCAGGGACGTGAGAATGCAAAACAGTATCTGAAAGAAAATCCGCTGATCTGTGAGGAGATCGAGGCAAAAGTCAGAGAAATGTTAAATGTGGACGGAACGGAAGAGTCTGAGGAAACAAAGGAAAACGAGACTGAGGCACAGAGCATAAAAGCAGCGGAAGCGATCGCAAAAAAAGCGGAAGCGGCTGAAAAGAAAGCAGAGAATACAGCCGAGGTAAAAGCGGAGGAATAAAAGATGCAGGAGTTGCTTGTCGTAGAAGTAATTCCCCGGGAAAAAGGAAGGACTTCCATTCGGTTTGACAACGGGATGGAAGTCCTTTTATATAAGGGTGAGGTAAGAAAATTATCTTTGCGGGAGGGGAATGTCATATCCCGGGAGAAATATGATGAGATCATCTATGAAATACTTGGAACGCGGGCGAAGAAACGTGCGATGTTTCTTTTGGAACGAATGGACCGGACGGAACATCAGCTGCGGGAGAAGCTGATGCAGAACGGGTATCCTGATGTGTGCGTGGATCTTGCAGTGGAGTATGTCAGAAAATATCACTATATCGATGATCTGCGCTATGCGACGACCTATATTTCATATCAACAGAAGAAAAAAAGCCGTCAGAAATTAAAAATGGATCTTATAGCAAAAGGAATTGAAAAAAGTGTGATAGAACAGGCACTTGATGAGGTGTTCGACAGTGATGAACAGTTAAAGATCCGTCAGCTTTTAGAAAAGAAACATTATGAACCAAAAGAATGTGACCGCAAAGAACAGCAGAAAATTTACCAGTATCTGATGCGCCGTGGATTTAAGAGCAGCGATATTTTGCATGTCATGAAAATCTGGGATGAATACGAGGAATAAGAACATAGGAAAACGGGGGATTTTTGGTACAATATGTTGTATTGTTGCAAAATAAAAATGCAATATTATGCACATTGAACAGTTATCTACTTGACATAAATATTAAAATAGAATAAAATTTATATGTTGTAATTATGACAGATAACAAACCATGTTTTTATGTTATATGTACAATGAAAATTTAATAAAGGAGGTGCTCCTGTGGGAAGTGTGATTATCGCTGTTGTGATCACTCTACTGGTTACCGCGGTCGTTGTATATTTCGTCACAACTGCTTACTATAAAAAAGTAACAGAGGCTAAGATCGGAAATGCAGATGAAAAAGCGCGTGAGATTATTGATGAAGCGGTAAAAACGGCAGAAACCAAGAAGCGTGAAGCAATGCTTGAAGCGAAGGAAGAATCCATCCGTGTCAAGAATGACTTAGACAAGGAGGTAAAAGAGCGGAGAGCGGAGATCGGACGCAGTGAACGACGCATTGTTCAGAAGGAAGAAAATCTGGACAAAAAGTTAGAAGCGATCGAAAAACGCGAGGCGGGATTTGCAGCCAAGGAAGAAGAGATCAACAGACAGAAAGCGCAGGTCGCAAAGCTCAATGAAGAGCGTGTGAAAGAACTGGAAAGGATCTCCGGTTTAACCTCCGAACAGGCAAAGGATTATCTCTTAAAGACTGTTGAAGAAGACGTTAAAATTGATACTGCAAAATTGATCAAAGAAATGGAACACAAGGCAAAGGAAGAAGCTGATAAGAAGGCAAAAGAGTATGTGGTGACTGCAATTCAGAAGTGTGCTGCGGATCATGTTGCCGAAACGACGATTTCTGTTGTACAGCTTCCGAATGACGAAATGAAAGGAAGAATCATCGGACGTGAAGGACGTAATATCCGTACGTTAGAAACGTTAACCGGTGTGGATCTGATCATTGATGATACGCCGGAGGCAGTGATTTTATCCGGTTTTGATCCGATTCGTCGTGAAGTTGCCAGAATTGCTTTGGAAAAACTGATTGTGGATGGTCGTATCCATCCGGCAAGAATCGAGGAAATGGTTGAGAAGGCTCAGAAAGAAGTCGAGACAATGATTCGTGAGGAAGGTGAGGCAGCAACCTTAGAGGTTGGTGTTCACGGAATCCATCCGGAGCTTGTGCGTCTTTTAGGCCGGATGAAATTCCGGACGAGCTACGGACAAAATGCTCTCAAACATTCCATTGAAGTAGCACAGCTTTCCGGATTACTGGCTGCTGAAATCGGTGTAGATGTAAGAACTGCAAAACGTGCAGGATTGTTACATGATATTGGTAAATCTGTCGATCATGATATGGAAGGTTCCCATATTCAGATCGGTGTGGATTTATGTAGAAAATACAAAGAGTCACCAATTATTATCAATGCTGTAGAAGCGCATCATGGTGATGTAGAACCGGAGTCATTAATTGCATGTATCATTCAGGCTGCAGATACAATTAGTGCAGCAAGACCAGGTGCCAGAAGAGAGACACTGGAAACATATTCAAACAGATTGAAACAGTTAGAAGATATTTCTAACGGATTTAAGGGTGTAGAAAAATCCTTCGCTATTCAGGCGGGCAGGGAGATTCGAATCATGGTTGTTCCGGAGCAGATCAGCGATGCCGATATGGTATTGCTTGCGCGTGATATTTCCAAACAGATCGAAGCTGAATTGGAATATCCGGGACAGATTAAGGTAAATGTTATTCGTGAGTCAAGGGTAACAGATTACGCGAAGTGATTCGTGACAATGGGGTTGCTCGCAGAGCGTGCGATCTATTGTATGAAAAATAAAGAGACTGCCGTACCGGTGTCATAAATGACCGGTACGGCAGTTTTTGCATATATGGAATCAGAGAAAGACGGAATTCTGAAAAAAATAGTGCCAGGATGTAAAATATATGTTAAAATACATCTGAAAATGAGTGAAAGAAAGGTGGTGTGGCAAATGCAGAGAGTAAAACAGCATAAGTGGTTTCTGTTTATCCTGATTGGATTTATCGTAATATCTTTCTTTCAGTTTTTACCGCAGACAGATACACTGCATTTGTATGAAAAGACACCACAGAGTTTTGAGCTGACCGCAGGCGGGCTCCTGAAGTATGGAATAGAAGGACAAAATGCAGACCAGGCAGGGGAATGTGAACTAGAAGAATATCACACAGACCGGTTGACGGGACCGGAAATAGCAGAACGTCAGGCATGCGGTCTCCCGGAAGAAACACCGGCGGCTACACTTGCGCGAACGACACAGAGTGAAGCTGCGCTGGGTGAACAGAATCAGAGCCGTTTTCAGATGTTACGGTTTTTAGTAGAAGTATATGTACTTTTAATGATCCCGGCAGTTATTCTGCATATGGCACTAAAAAGATTTAGCAGCCATATGATCATACTGTGGCAGAATATAAAATACATACATCTTGTTGATGGTAAGAAGGCAAAACGTATTCCTGTAATTGAATAAAAAGATGATATTACAGGAGGCGTATTAACGTGATAGAAAATAGAATAAGTGACAGAGCAAAAATATTACTGATCGATGAGGATACAAGCATTTCTTATCTGATCCGCAGGGCAATGGAAAAAGAAAATTACAAGATTTATATTGCAGGAAGTGGAAAACAGGGAATGGAGATGAGTACCGGTGTCTGTCCGGATCTGATTCTGATGGATAATAAATTTTCTGATATGGAAGGGATCACCTTGATCCAGTGGTTCAGGGAGTGGACGGATTGCCCGATTATAATCCTGTCGGAACGGAGCAGCTACCTTGATAAAGTGGAGGCATTATATGCCGGAGCAGATGATTATATGGTAAAACCGTTTCATGAGAAGGAACTTGCGGCACGGATTTTTTCCGCATTACGCAGAAGAATTTCGGCAGGTGCGCATACATATTACGAGGCAGGAAATCTTAAGGTTGATTTTACAAAAAGACAGGTTTTGCTTGGAGGAACGGAGGTTCATTTTTCACCGGTGGAATACCGGATCATAGAAAGTCTTGCGTTAAATTCTGGTACGGTTGTAACATATCAGATGCTTTTGGAAAAAATATGGGGACCATATGCAGAGCAAAACAGCAGGATCCTTCGTGTCAATATGACGAATATCCGAAAAAAAATAGAAAGTTCTCCTTTAGAACCGGAGTATATTACAACGATCCCGCGGGTAGGATACCGGATGTTGGAGAGTCAGGCTGAGAAAGGTGGCATGCAGATGCTGGAAAATCAGACTGGCAGAAACATGAAGGTGATGGAAGGTCAGAATATCAGAAATGGTATCCGTATGATGGCATAAAAATAAGCTGCACACAGAGGTGTGCAGCTTATTTTTTTCTGGATGTACGATAATCTTTTGACTGACAGTAAGAATCGTAAATTGCGTAAACAAACCCTCCGATGATAATGCCAATCCCGATGACAGAAAAAACGATTTCAATGCCTGTCATAGTAAAATCTCCTTTTCATAAATTTGATGGAATTAGTATAACAGTCAAGTTTATAAAAAGGAGATTTTGGCATATTCCTTAATCTTTTTTGGAAAGAGATGAGGAAAGTTTTAACACTTTATTTATCTGACGGTTTATTTTTGGCTTTTAGCCGTTGCTTTGCTAAGTACATCTGTTCATCCGCACAGGATAAGAGCTGGTGGAAAGGTGTGTTAGTGTCCGGTGCTATGCCATTCACTTGCCTGCGAACAGTAACAAGTCGCCTTCGTTGTGTCCAAATTGTATAAAAGCAGATGGAAAATAAAGGCAGAGGGTGGTACAATAAGAACAGATACTGTAAAAAAATAACAGACTTGGAATATATTGAAGCGGAGGAATATTGTATGGACCAACAGGTTAAGAGAGTAAAAAGAGAACTGGTAAAAAATGGAGCCATTCTGGATATTTATACAGATACGATGCAGCTGCCGGACGGAAAACTCGAAGAATGGGATTTTATTTCACACAGAAAAGGGGCGGCAGCCGTTGTTCCGGTACGCGGAGACGGAAAGATTCTGATGGTGCGTCAGTACCGGAATGCAATCGACCGTATGACACTTGAGATACCGGCGGGATCAAGAGACAGTGTTACAGAAGACACAAAGGTGTGTGCTGCACGGGAGTTAGAGGAGGAAACGGGATACCGCAGTGATGATCTTACGCGTCTTTTGTCACTTAAAACAACAGTTGCATTTTGTGACGAGTTCATTGATGTGTATTTAGCGCGTAATTTAAAACCGGGACATCAGCATTTAGATGAGGGAGAGTTCCTTGATGTCGAGGCACATGACATCGATGAACTCTGTCAGATGATCTACGATGGAAAATTACAGGATGCCAAAACAGTTTCTGCACTTTTGGCATATAAAAATCTTCTGAATCAGGAGAAAAACGCATAAACTGAAGAAAAGTGTATGTGGGGCGTGTGTGAAAAAAGAAGGATGCCTGTTTCTGCCTGTATTTTTTGTGGGTGTTTTTCTTGCAAACCTGTTAAAGTATAAGGCAGGGGATCTTTGCCGGATATTAAATATATGGATTTTAGAACAGTTCGCATATAGCAGCATTTCACCGGAAAGATTGTTCTGGCTGCTGCTTTGGAAACGGGGAAAGTTCGCATTTTTTTTCTTTTTGTTTGGGGAAGGGTGTGGATATGCGGTGGCATCGACGGTATGGTTGTGTCTTCTGACAGGAACATTTGGATTTTTTCTTGCAATGGCGATTGCGGATCTTGGAATCCGTGGTGTTGCAGTTGCGTTTGTCGGTCTGCTTCCACAGGCATTTTTTTATGTGGCTGCGGTACTATGGTGCCGCTTTTGTGGCAAAAACAGCAGACAGTACCGGTCACCGGTATGTAATCCGAAAATCCGCATAAAACAGGCGGTGGAATCTGTTGTATTTTATGGGGTGGCAGTAATACTGGTAATCGGCGGCGTATTTGCAGAAGCTTATATCAATATTCCGCTCCTTAAGATGATCGTAAAAAATTTTTGAAAAGATTGCTTTTCGGTCTGCTTATCATTATAATGAAAAAATACACAGGATAAAAAGAAAGTCAGGAAAAAAACATGACACATGACATTATGGATTTTATTGAATATATTCACAATGAAAAACAGACATCAAAGAATACGGAGGTTTCCTATGAACGTGATCTCCGCAAGATGAATGAATATCTGGAAGCGCAGAATGTATACGGGGTGTCTGCCGTTACGGAGACAAATCTGAATACATATGTTATGTTTTTAGAACGTGAAGGACGGAAACCGGCGACGGTTTCAAGGAGCATTGCATCAATGAAAGCTTTTTTTCATTTTCTTGAAAAGGAGCGGAGAATCGAGTCGGATCCGGCATGGCGTTTGAAAGCACCTAAGATTGAAAAAACGATGCCGCGTATCCTGACCACGGAAGAAGTGACGCTTTTGTTAGAGCAGCCGTCCGGAAATACACCGAAAGAGCTGCGGGATAAGGCGATGCTTGAATTGCTTTACGCGACAGGGATCCGTGTGTCGGAGCTGATATCGTTAAAAGTCTCGGATCTGAATCTTCAGATGGAGTATGTGATCTGTACGGATATCCATAAAGAACGGATCATTCCATTTGGGAATGTCGCAAGGGAGGCACTGACAAGATATATGCAGGATGGAAGAGATCATCTGATCAGCCAGGCGGACTGTCCGTGGCTGTTTACGAATTGTACCGGTGGTGCAATGAGCCGTCAGGGTTTCTGGAAACTGATCAAGTTTTATGGGAAGAAGGCGGGGATCGAATCGGAGATCACACCGCATACGCTGCGCCATTCGTTTGCGGCACATCTGATCAGCAATGGAGCAGATTTAAAGTCGGTGCAGGAGATGTTAGGACATTCTGATATTTCTACGACACAGATTTATTCGCAGATGGGGCAGGGAAGAATCCGGGAAGTGTATCTGAAAGCACATCCGAGAGGATAGTAGTAGAAACAATAGAATGCATGTTCTGCAAACACTCTATTGTCATGAATAATAAAAAAGGAACTCACAGAAATGGAGTTCCTTTTTTCATTATGAGATTTCAAGAAGCTGCCGGTACAGGTAAAAAATCTTAACGGCACATATCTGCAATCGTATAAATCAGATTTTTGGAATCTTCCCAGCCAAGGCAAGGATCCGTGATGGATTTACCGTAGATGTGTTCACCGATCTTCTGGGAGCCTTCCTCAATATAACTCTCGATCATAACACCTTTTACCATCTTCTGAATTTCAGAAGAAACCTGACGGTTGTGCATGACTTCCTTTACGATACGGATCTGTTCTTTATATTTTTTGCCGGAGTTGGAATGGTTTACGTCCACAACGGCTGCCGGATTGACAAGATCCATTTTTTCGTACATGTCACACAGACGGATCAGATCTTCGTAGTGGTAATTCTGTGTGGAGTTACCGTGTTTGCTGACTGCGCCGCGCAGAACAACATGTGTCAGCGGGTTGCCGCTTGTCTCCACTTCGTAACCACGGTATACGAAATGATGTGGGTGCTGTGCCGCATATACGGAGTTGAGCATAACAGAAAAGTCGCCGCTGGTCGGGTTTTTCATACCGGATGCGACATCAAAACCACTGACCGTCAGACGGTGCTGCTGATCCTCGACAGAACGTGCACCGATGGCAACGTAGGAGAGAAGATCTTCGACATACCCCCAGTTTTCCGGGTAGAGCATCTCATCTGCACAGGTTAAACCGCTCTCTTTAATCGCACGGATGTGCATTTTACGCATGGCAATCAGACCTTCGATCATGTCAGGCGCTTTTTCCGGATCCGGCTGGGAGGCGATACCCTTATAGCCCTCGCCGGTAGTACGCGGCTTATTTGTATAAACACGCGGAATGATGATCAGACGGTCGGCAACATCCTCCTGGATTTTTGTGAGGCGGCTGACATAATCACAGACAGCGTCCTCACGGTCTGCGGAACAAGGTCCGATGATAACGAGAAAACGGTCATCTTTTCCGGTGATAACGTCGGAGATCATAGCATCCCGTTCTTTTTTTAACTGTTTTAATTCTTCTGACAGCGGAAAATCACGTTTGATCTCTGCCGGAGAAGGAAGCTGGTTTAAAAATGTAAAACTCATAATAATCCTCATTTCTGAGCAACTTATTGCGAAAAATAAGCTATCAAACTTATTTTTCACACTAAAAACTCCATTCTAAGCGCTAAAATCAAAAATTATATTAAATGATATTGCAGAAGATGTCAAATATTTGCATAACAGGAGGGGGTTGGTTATAATGAAAAAAGAAGATGATTGTGAGATGGCAGGGAGGTGTCTGGCATGAAAATAAAAGGAACAGAGGTCGGAACGGGACGTCCGCTCATATGCGTTCCGGTTCTCGAAAAAACGAAAGAAGAAGTTATAAAAGAAGTGGAATATCTCGTGAAATCGGATGCAGACATGATCGAATGGAGGCTGGATGCATTTGAACATTACACCGACTACAATGAAGTGCGGGAAATATTGCAGCAGATAGCGCCTTTATTAAAGAAAAAACTGTTTTTGTATACATTTCGTACTGCAAAACAGGGTGGAGTGGTGTCGGTTGACCGGGAAACATTAAATGATCTGCACGATCTTGCGGCAGAGTCAGAATGTGTGGATCTGATCGATCTGGAATTTTTTGAGGAGGAACATGCGGCAAAGCGGATCCGGGAAATTCAAAAAAAGGGGAAGAAAGTTGTGGCATCACATCATGATCTGGAAGGAACACCGCAGATAGATGTAATGCGGATGCTGCTTGACCATATGTGTGAAGGAGGTGCGGATATTGTCAAACTTGTTGTGACTCCAAAAACAACGGAAGATGTATTGCGGCTGCTTGCCGTTACTTCTGAATTTCACAGTGAAAATCAGGAAACACCGATCATTACCGTGTCCATGGGAAAACTGGGGGCAGTCAGCAGAGTGAGCGGAGAAACTTTTGGTTCCTGTGTGACATTTGCGTCGCATGGAAAGAAAAGTGCACCGGGACAGTTTCAACTGGAAGAAATGCAGCAAACGCTCGCTATGCTGCATGAGGGATGTGAATAAAAAATAAAGAAAATATAAAGAATGGATAAAGTGCAGGGAAGATACTTGACGTGGTATCTTCCCTGTGTTAATATATGCCACTGTAAATAAATAACAAAGAAAATATATAACAATGTTAAATAATGAGGTGAGAAAAACAGGAATGGATGATTTATTTACAAGATTTTTTTTTGCGCTGTATCAGTTTCACAAACTGCATATGGGTGATCTGGTGCCGGATATCACGAAACTTGAGGGCATGACGATGGCGGCGATCAAGCACTGCAGTGGGGAAAAGGAAGAACTGACGGTTTCCGAATTGACCGCAAAGCTGAAAGCGAAGGGACCTGCAGTTTCACGCACCTTAAAGACGTTGGAAGATAAAGGATACATTGAGCGCGACGTCAACAAAGCAGACAGGCGCAATACTTATGTGAAGCTGACGGCATCCGGGGAACAGAAGCAGGAAGAGTGCGAGCAGATCATGAGCAGCTTTGCGCATGCAGTCATCTCAAAAATAGACCGGGATGACATGGAACAGCTGATCGATTGCCTGAATGAGCTTTACGAGGCGTCGAGGGAAGAAATCGAAGACCGAAAAATGAGACAAAAAGGAGAATAGGACATGAGCAAAATATTTAAAAATATGCTCCCGTACTGGAAGGGACTGATCATTGTTGTTGCACTGTTAGTTGTACAGGCGTGGTGTGATCTGTCTCTTCCGGCATACACATCGGATATTATTGATGTCGGAATCCAGAACAAAGGTGTGGAGCATGTGCTGCCGGAGGCAGTAACGGAGGATGAGTTTACACTGGCACAGCTTTTTATGGCCGATGAGGAGAAGGAAAGCTGGGAAAACAGTTACGAAAAGGACGGAGATGTTTACCGTCTGACCGTTACAGATAAAAAACAGTTAGATGAACTGGATGATACGCTGCTTCTTCCTCTTCTGATGAACTATCAGATGTCATCGGTGGATGAGCAGACATTTAAAGAGAGTGTGGCAAAACAGACCGGAATGGATCAGGCGATGCTTGATAACATGAGTATCGAGCAGATCGGGGAGTCCATGGGAGTGCCGCTTACATCTTTTGAGAAAGAAGTCGAGGATGACGACGGAAATACCGTGGTTACGAATTGCGTGGATATGCGTACAATTTTTGCCGCCATGGAAGCGTCAGGGGCAATGACAGAGGAACAGATCTTATCCATGCGTGATACCGTTTCTGATACGATCGATACCATGGGAAGTTCTCTGGTAAAATCAATGGGTATCGCGTATGCAGTAAGCTGTGATACAGCGGCAGGAGTGGATATTGATAAGGTACAGACATCCTATCTCTGGTCAGCCGGTGGCAGGATGGTTGCGATGGCACTTCTTATGGGTGTGGTAACGGTTCTGGTAGGATTTTTTGGTGCACGTATCGGTGCCGGAATCGGACGTGACCTGCGAGGAAAGATATTTGGACAGGTGGTTCGTTTTTCTAACGCGGAGATGGATCATTTTTCCACTGCATCTTTAATTACCAGAAGTACGAATGATATCCAGCAGATTCAGATGGTATCTGCAGTGATGATCCGTATGGTTGCCTATGCGCCGATTCTTGGCATCGGAGGTGTATTAAAAATCATCCAGACAGGAGCAGGAATGGGATGGATCATTATTCTGGCAATCCTTGTGATCCTTGGCTATGTCATGGTATTGATGTCTGTTACAATGCCTCGTTTTAAGCTGATGCAGAAACTGGTCGATAAGATCAATCTGGTATCCAGAGAGATCTTAACAGGACTTTCCGTCATTCGTGCATTCGGCAGGGAAACAGAGGAAGAAAAACGTTTTGATGCTGCAAATAAAGATCTGACAAAGACCATGCTGTTTACAAACCGTGTCATGACATTTATGATGCCGGGTATGATGCTGATTATGAATCTTCTGACCGTAGGTATCGTATGGGTAGGCGCGCACAAAATCGATGCCGGTTCCATGCAGGTCGGTTCCATGACTGCATTCATCACCTATGCGATGATGATCGTTATGGCATTTTTAATGCTGACAGCAATGTCGATCATGCTTCCGCGTGCAGCAGTAGCAGCAGAACGTATCGATGAGGTTATCCGCACAGAGTCTTCCATAGAAGATGCAAAAAATCCGGAAGAATTAAGAGAACACAAAGGTGTGATCCGTTTTTCACATGTCAGCTTCCGCTATCCGGGAGCGGAGGCAGATGTGTTGGAGGATATTGATTTTACAGCGGAGCCGGGTAAGACAACGGCAATCATCGGAAGTACCGGATGTGGAAAATCCACGCTGGTCAACCTGATTCCAAGACTTTATGATGTCACAGGCGGAAGTGTTACCTTAGACGGTCAGGATATCCGGAATATCCGTATGGAAGATTTGAGGGAAGAAATCGGTTTTGTGCCGCAGAAAGGTGTACTGTTTTCCGGTACGATCGCGTCAAACCTGCGTTTTGGAAAACGAGACGCCACAGATGAGCAGATCAAAGAGGCGGCAGCAATCGCACAGGCAGCCGATTTTATTGAGGAGAAACAGGAAAAATACGACAGCGATATTGCACAGGGCGGAAGCAACGTTTCCGGTGGACAGAAACAGCGTCTTGCCATTGCACGTGCGATTGCAAAACAGCCGAAAATCTATGTGTTTGATGACAGTTTCTCTGCACTTGACTTAAAGACGGATGCGGCACTTCGAAAAGCACTGGCATCGAAAGTAAAAGACAGCACAGTCATCATTGTAGCGCAGAGAATTAGTACAATTTTACACGCAGAACAGATCCTTGTGCTTGATGATGGAAAGATCGTCGGAAAAGGTACGCATGAAGAATTGCTGAAAAACTGTGAGACATACCAGCAGATCGCACGTTCACAGCTTTCGGCAAAAGAACTTGGCATAGAGGAAAGTGAGGTGTCTGTCAATGAGTAATGAAAGAGAAAAAGTTAGAATGCAGCACCGTGGCAGAGGACCGATGGGGCGCGGCATGCAGCCGGGAGAAAAACCGAAGGATTTAAAGGGTTCTCTGGGAAAACTGTTATCTTACATTGGAAATTTTAAAGCTGCAATTATTGTAGTCATGATTTTTGCGGCGGCTTCCACGGTATTTAATGTAATCGGGCCTAAGACTTTAGGAAAGGCAACCACAGCGCTCTCCGAAGGACTGATGGCAAAGATCCAGGGCACGGGAAGCATCGATTTTACCTATATCGGACAGATCCTTTTATTTGTGTTAGGGCTTTATGTGTGCAGTGCGGCATTTAACTTTATTCAGGGCTGGATTATGACCGGTGTAACGCAGAAGATCTGCTACCGCATGCGTAAAGAAATCTCCGGGAAAATCAACCGCATGCCGATGAAGTATTTTGAGAGCCGTACTTACGGAGAAGTTTTATCGAGAATCACCAATGATGTCGATACCTTAGGACAGGGATTAAACCAGAGTATCACAACGATCATCACGTCGGTTGCAACCTTAGTCGGGGTGCTGATCATGATGTTAAGTATCTCCCCGTTAATGACGCTGATTGCAATCGTGATCCTGCCGATCTCCATGGCACTGATCTCATTTGTGGTCAAAAAATCCCAGAAATACTTCAAAGACCAGCAGGAATATTTAGGTCATATCAATGGACAGGTCGAGGAGGTTTATGGCGGGCATTTAGTCATCAAGGCATTCAACCGTGAGAAAGACACGATTGAGGAATTTAACCGCACCAATGAGATTTTATATCAGTCTGCATGGAAATCACAGTTTTTGTCAGGTATGATGCAGCCGATCATGATGTTTGTCGGAAATCTCGGTTACGCAGCAGTGGCTTTATCCGGTGGACTGCTTGCAATCCGTGGAACGATCACGATCGGTGATATCCAGGCATTTATCCAGTATGTAAAAAACTTCACACAGCCGATCCAGCAGATTGCACAGGTCATCAATCAGGTACAGTCGATGGCGGCAGCATCTGAGCGTGTGTTTGAGTTTTTAAATGAGGAAGAGGAAGATCAGACCGTAGAACATCCGGCAGATGTGAGTGCCGTAACCGGAACCGTCGATTTTGATCATGTACAGTTTGGTTACAACCCGGATCAGACGATCATCAAAGATTTCAGTGCACATGTCAAACCGGGGCAGAAGATTGCAATCGTTGGGCCGACCGGCGCAGGAAAGACTACGATGGTAAAGCTTCTGATGCGTTTTTATGATGTAAACAGCGGTTCCATCAAATTAGACGGTCATGATGTCAGGGATTTTAACCGCAGGGAATTAAGAGATGCGTTTGGAATGGTATTGCAGGATACCTGGCTGTTTAAGGGAACGATCATGGAAAATATCCGTTACGGACGTTTAGAAGCTACAGATGAAGAGGTCATTGCAGCGGCGAAAGCGGCACATGCTGACCACTTCATTAAGACACTTCCGGGTGGTTACCAGATGGAATTAAATGAGGATGCAAGCAATGTTTCACAGGGACAGAAGCAGCTCCTTACGATCGCAAGGGCAATCCTTGCGGACAATAAGATTTTGATCCTCGATGAGGCAACATCTTCGGTTGATACGAGAACCGAGGTCACAATCCAGAAAGCGATGGATAATCTGATGCGTGGCAGAACCAGTTTTGTCATTGCACACAGACTCTCAACGATCCGCAATGCGGATCTGATCCTTGTCATGAAGGACGGGGATATCGTGGAGCAGGGAAATCACGAAGAACTGCTTGAAAAAAATGGATTTTATGCAAATCTTTATAATTCACAGTTTGAGGATGTTGTTGCGTAAGAGGATATGGGATGTCGTCGTTTGGCGGCATCCTTTTTTCGTGTAGATTTTGCCGGGTATGGAATTCATTTTCGTTCCGGATACATAAAAGAAAAATAGCTGCATAAATTTTCCGGCAAACAGGAAACACTATGAGAAAAAGCCACATTCATGCGGCAGAAAGCAGGAAAATCATATGGACAAAATGAATATCAGAAAAGCGGCAATGATCGGCTGCGGATTCGTGGGCGCATCATCGGCATTTGCGCTGATGCAGAGCGGTATTTTTTCGGAGATGGTCATGATTGATGCAGATCACGCGAAGGCGGAGGGGGAAGCGATGGATCTAAGCCACGGACTTCCATTTGCAAGACCGGTAAAAATATATGACGGGGACTATGATGACATTGTAGATGCCGGAATTATTATCATCACGGCGGGTGCAAACCAGAAGCCGGATGAGACGCGGCTTGATCTGATCCACAAAAATGTGGAGATATACAAACAGATCATCCCGGAGATCGCAAAGCGCGGCTGTGAGGGAATCCTTCTTATCGTATCCAATCCGGTCGATATCCTTACCTACACGGCACTGAAACTTTCCGGTTTCCCTGAACACCGCGTGATCGGTTCCGGGACAGTGCTTGATACCGCCCGGTTAAAATATCTGATCGGGGAGCATTTAGGGGTAGATAACCGCAGTGTGCATGCGTTTATCATCGGGGAACACGGAGACAGTGAACTTGCCGCATGGTCCAATGCGAATATTTCCGGTGTCCGTCTGAGTGATTTTTGCGAAATGCGTGGTCATTTTATGCATGAGGAATCCGAAAACCGTATCTATGAAAAAGTAAGAAACAGCGCTTACGAGATCATTGAACGCAAGCATGCGACCTATTATGGGATTGCGATGGCGGTAAAGCGGATCTGTGAATGTATCATCCGAAATGAACAGTCGATCCTTCCGGTATCTTCCATGATGCATGGCATTTACGGAATGAAAGATATTGTGATCAGCATGCCTGCCATTGTCGGAAAGGACGGTGTGGAGAACGTGATACCGATCTCACTGGACGAGGAAGAAAAAATGCAGTTGAAAAGATCAGCGGATATTTTAACCGGGATGAAAGAAATGATAAAAAAAGAACACGGGATCGGTTAAAAAAACAGGATAGTTGTGGTATAGTTTATTAGCAGATGATGTAAAAAAATTGTATCAACAGGAATACAAAGGAGGACACATCATGTCCATGCGCATATATACCATGACACACAAAAAATTTACACCCCTGCCGGATCCGCTTTATGTACCGCTTCATGTCGGAAGGGCATGCGGGGAGAATCTGGGATATTTGGGGGATGATACGGGAGAACAGATCTCAGCGCTGAACTGTTATTACAGTGAGCTGACCGGGTTTTACTGGATCTGGAAAAACTGCCATGATGCCGATTATGTCGGCACCTGCCATTACAGACGGTATCTGATCAACGAAAAAGAACAGATCTATACGGAGAAGGAATACCGGGAACTGTTAAGAAAATACGATCTGGTCACGACCAAAAAAGTCCTGTTAAACAATTCTTATTACGACGGATTTTTGGCAAACCACAATATACGGGCACTGGAGATGACAGGAAAGGTCATTACAGAGAAATATCCGGAATATGCGGATGCATTTGAACAGCTTGTAAATGGCAGACAGACTTATTTTGGAAATATCCTTGTCACTTCAAAAATATTATTTGATGAATATGCAGCCGGGCTGTTTTCCATTTTCTTTGAGGTGGCAGAGCGGATCGAATTAGAAACGGGGGAAGATGCCTACCATAAAAGAGTATTTGGATTTATTTCCGAATTTCTCCTGCTTGTGTGGGTTACAGTGAAAAAGCTGCGTGTATATGAGTGCAAAGTGGGAATGCTTGGAGAAAAGGCAGAGACCGGTGAATTAAAAAGGTGTCTTGCCGAATGTTTCAGAAACCGCGATGTTGATCTGGCAAAGAAAATTTTTTTGGAGACAAGAGAAAAAAGACCGGATGTATTAATGGAGGCATCTGATATCACGGGTGAATTGCATCTGTGCATGCAGATCATTGCAACCGCGGGGGAAGAAAGAAATCATGGCGAAACCATGATTTTAGAAAGAGAAAATGATTTTGGCAGACTGATGGAGATATTTTCGAAATTAAACCGGGTTGTGAGCCGGTACCGCGAAAACAGCGAGAGCGAAGAGGATATCCGTTTTCTGGGCGAAGGGAAAATATCAAAGACCGCAGTGTGGGTGGCAGTCATGATGGGAAAAGAATCTGAAAGTGAGAAAAAAGATCTGATGGATCGCATGTTAAAATATCTTCATTAAATTTTAAGAAATGCCGGAAAGCAGGAAAATACACGCATGAGGAAGAATGCCGTAACCTGCACCGGCATTTTTTGTTGACAATTATTTTATGGTCTGCTATGATAAAACGTGCGTAAAAAAGTAACATTTTTTTATGCTGCAGATCCCTTATAATAGTAAGAGCAGGCAACCGTAGTCTAATGGATAGAACACCGGACTCCGACTCCGGCAATGCGGGTTCGATTCCCGCCGGGTGCATTTTGACAGTCAGATAGCAGGCGGCATGTTATATGTTACGCCTGTTACATATTTTATGGCGTTTTATACAACAAAAGGAAAGGGATGGAAAATACGATGGCTTCTTCAAATGTTGATGATAAATTAAAAAAAGATACAGAAAATAAAGAGACAGGCAATAAAGAAACAAATAAGATTCTTACATTTATAAAACAGAATGTGCGTTATATTACAGCAGGGGTATTGTTCCTTGCAATGGTACTTATTTTAGTAAAGGTCGGATCTCCGAAACAGCCACAGAATGGACAGAATGTTGCGGCAACAGAGGTAGCTTCAGAGGCATCAGATGACGCAAAACAGGAGTTTGAGGTGGATGCACATGAAGATGTAAATACATTGATCAACCAGTACTATACCGCATATGCAGCGGGAGACACGGATACACTTTCAACAATCGCAACCCCGCTGTCTGAAAATGAAAAAAGTTATATTTCCGTATTCAGCCAGTATGTAGATGCATACCAGAATATCAAATGCTACACAAAACAGGGGCTTGATGCATCTTCTTATCTTGTATCCGTTTATGTTGAAGTGAAATTTAAAGATGTAGATACGGTTGCGCCGGGACTGGATTTCTTCTATGTGCGCACGAATGAAGATGGCAGTGTATACATTGATAACCTTTACAGCCAGTACAATTTAAAGATTAAAGAAAATGCGTTAGATACAAGCATTCAGAACCTGATCAGTGAGTACGAGGACAGCGAAGATGTCAATACACTTCAGAAAGAAGTACAGGGTAAATATGACACGGCCATTGCTTCGGATGATAAGTTAAGTGAGATGATCTCCACGACGATTCCGAATGCGATCACTGAGTGGGCAGGCACGATCGTCAGCCAGAATACCGAGACAGAGAGCACAGAGCAGGCTCCGGAAGAAACAACAGAATCAGAGCAGACTGAGACACCGGAGGAGAATACGGAGCAGCCGGCGGAAGATACACCGACACAGGGTGAGCCGGATACCGTTTATGCGGTAGATACTGTAAATGTCAGAGCAGCCGCAGATACAGAATCCGATAAAATTGGAACGTTAGAGAAAGGCACAGCACTTACAAGAACAGGTACAGATGGAGAGTGGAGTGTTGTAAATTATAACGGACAGACCGGATATATTAAGACAGAGTATCTTACAACGAAAAATTCCGATTCTGATTCAGATAACGGTGGAAATGAAGAGCAGACGACCACAAGCAATTTTATAGCTGAGGGAACAGTCATTACGCTGAGTGATTCCATAAATATCCGTTCGGGAATGAGCGAGAACGACAGCAAGATCGGAACAGCTTTTTCCGGTGAGAAGGTCACGGTAGTTATGAGCTATGCAGAGGGATGGACAAAGGTAACCTGGAATGGACAGACCGGTTATATTAAGACTTCCCTGTTACAGTAAATGTTCAATATACAATGGATGGCACATTTTTAGTAACAGACTTGTAGCCACAGTAGAAATGGCGGAGACTTTAAAGATAAGTCTCCGCTTTTGTGCAGAAAGAGAAAGGTGAAAAATGCAGGAGCCAGTCAGAATCAATAAATATCTCAGCGAGGCAGGCGTGTGCTCAAGAAGAGAGGCGGACCGTCAGGTAGAAGCAGGAAATGTGACGATAGATGGTGTGGTTGCTTCCATGGGAGCAAAAGTATTGCCAGACCAGACGGTTCTTTTTTGCGGAAAGCCGGTAAAAAAAGAAGAGGAAATGATACTTCTGGCATTTCACAAGCCAACCGGAATTGTATGTACCGCTGAAAAGAGGGAAAAGAATAATGTCGTGGATTACATCAATTATCCGAAACGGATTTATCCGATTGGAAGGCTGGACAAAGATTCCGAAGGCTTATTGCTTATGACAAACAATGGTGACATTGTAAACCGCATCATGCGTGCCGGAAATATGCATGAAAAAGAATATATCGTCACGGTCAACAAGCCCGTGACCGACAGTTTCCTGCGTGGACTTGCAGGAGGAGTTCCACTGGTGGAATTAAATGCCACGACGCGCAAATGCAAAGTATGGGGGATCGGGAAAAGGCAGTTTGGCATTATACTGACACAGGGATTGAACCGTCAGATCCGGCGCATGTGTGAATATTTTGGGTATAGAGTGGAAAAACTGGTAAGAACCCGTATCATGAATATTGAACTGGGAGATTTAAAAGCCGGAACTTACCGCGAGGTAACTCCGCAGGAATATAAAGAGTTGATGAGGCTGGTAAAAGATTCATCAAATACGACAGTGATTCACGGACGGGATGGAGGAGACAGATGACACCGGAAGAACAGATCAAAGAGTTAAGGGATAAGATCAATTATCACAGTGACAGATATTATAATCAGGACAGTCCTGAGATCTCTGATTATGAATTTGACATGCTGATGCAGCAGTTGAAAAAATTAGAAAAAGAGCATCCGGAACTGGTGACAAAAGATTCTCCGACACAGCATGTCGGCGGCACGGCAAAGCGGACTGCCGGAGTCTTAGTGCATCACAATGTGCCGATGTTAAGTCTTCAGGATGTTTTCTCAAAAGAAGAGGTCGTTGATTTTGTAGAGCAGATGAAAGAGCAGCTTGATGATCCGGAGTTTGTGGTCGAATATAAGATTGATGGGCTGTCCATGGCGCTGCGTTATGAAAATGGCGATCTTTCACTTGCATTGACGCGCGGTGATGGTGTGAATTTTGGCGAGGATGTGACCGCGAACGCAAAAGTGATCTCAGATGTCAAAAAGAAATTAAAGGACAAACCGGAATATTTGGAGATCCGTGGGGAAGTCTACATGAAAAATGAAGATTTTGACAGAGTCAATGAACAGCAGGAACTGCTTGGGAAAAAGATTTTTGCCAATCCGAGAAACTGCGCAGCAGGAACGCTGCGTCAGCTTGACAGCCGCGTGACAAAAGAGAGAAAACTTTCCATGTTTGTATTTAATATCCAGCAGGTGCGTGGCATGGACATTATGACTCACACGCAGGGATATGAATTTTTAAAGAGACAGGGCATCCCGATCATTGAAGATTACAAAGTATGCAAAACAGCGGATGAAGTCTGGAATGCAATTACAGCGATCGGAGAAAACCGTGGAAATCTCGGCTACGATATCGATGGTGCGGTCATTAAGATCAACCGCTATTCGGACAGGGAACTGCTCGGAAATACATCAAAAGTTCCAAAATGGGCAATCGCATACAAATATCCGCCGGAAGAAAAGGAAACAAAACTGCTTGATATTGAACTTTCCGTTGGAAGGACCGGAAGGATCACACCGACTGCCGTGTTTGAGCCGGTGCGCCTGTGTGGAACGTCTGTTTCAAGGGCAACACTGCACAATCAGGATTTCATTGATGATTTAGATGTCGGCATTGGCGATACGATCGTGGTTTACAAATCCGGAGAGATCATTCCGAAAGTAAAAGAAGTCCGCAAGGAAAAAAGACCGGACGGCTGGAAGCGTTTTATGATTCCGGATGTCTGTCCGGTCTGCGGTGCAAAGACGGAACGTGAAAAAGATACTGCGGATATCAAGTGTACTTCACCAAACTGCCCGGCGCAGTTAGAACGTCATATCATTAACTTTGTCGGCAGGGATGCCATGGATATCAAGGGATTTGGTACAGTTTATATTGAAGAACTTGTTCGTTTGGGGTATATTAAGGATATTGCCGATATATTTGAACTGAAAGATCACAGGGAAGAGTTGATCGAACAGGGTATTATCGGAAAAGAAAAGAATACAGACAAGCTTTTAGAAACAATCGAAAAGGCAAAAGAAAATGATGCATACATGCTTCTGACCGGATTTGGTATTCCGAATGTTGGAAAAGCTGCCGCAAAGACGATCATGAAACGTTTTTCTTCGATCCTTGATTTAGAGGATGCTGACAGGGATGCCCTGATGGAGGTGGACGATGTCGGGGAAGTCAGCGCAGACTGCATTTTCCGTTTCTTCCATGATGAAAAAAATAAAGAAATGATCGCCCGCCTAAAGTCTTTAGGTGTGAACATGGAAGCGGAAGAGACCGAGACGATCGATTCGGCAGTCAGTGGAAAAACAGTTGTCATCACAGGTACACTGCCGACACTTGGAAGAAAAGAAGCGGCGGAACTGGTGGAGAAATACGGCGGAAAAGTATCAGGATCCGTATCGAAAAAGACAGATTATGTTGTTGCAGGAGAGAGTGCGGGCAGCAAACTGACAAAGGCACAGGAACTTGGAATCACGGTGCTCACGGAAGCAGAACTGTTTGTACTGCTTGGAATCAGCGCAGAGAATGGAGAATAGTGTGGCAAATAAGCTCGATAGCTTATTTGCCACACAGATATTTGTTTCTGAGCAAAACAAATATCTTTTATGGCAGACAGAAATTTGAAATTTCCGTCGCCGCTTCGCAACAAGTTGCTCAGAGAATGGAGAATGTTATGCCAATTAAAACACAGAGTGATTTACCGGCGAAAGAGATATTGGAGAAGGAAAATATATTTGTTATGGATGAAAGTCGAGCAACACATCAGGATATCCGCGTTATTGAGATTGGAATCCTGAATTTAATGCCGTTAAAAGAAGACACAGAGCTGCAGCTCTTGCGTTCGCTGTCGAACACACCGCTGCAGATCAATGTGACATTTATCACAGTATCGTCCCATGAGTCAAAAAACACATCCATGAGCCATTTAAACAAATTCTACGAGACGTTTGATGGAGTAAAAAACCGTTATTTTGACGGACTCATCATCACAGGGGCTCCGGTGGAACAGATGGAATTTGAGGAAGTGGACTACTGGAAGGAAATGTGTGATATTTTTGAATGGACGAAAACACATGTGACATCCACGATGCATTTATGCTGGGGTGCACAGGCAGGACTTTATTATCATTATGGATTGAAAAAGCATCTGCTGGACAAAAAGGTATTCGGGGTGTTTGAACATCATGTCATGAACCGCAAAGTGCCGTTAGTCCGCGGCTTTGACGATTATTTTATGGCACCGCACTCCAGACATACAGAAGTGAGAGCGGAAGATATCCGTAAAATACCGGATCTGACGATTCTTGCCGAGTCTGATGAGGCAGGTGTGTTCCTTGCAATCGCAGACGAAGGCAGACGCATTTTCGTCATGGGACACCCGGAGTATGACCGTGTCACACTTGACAAGGAGTACAAACGTGATAAAGAAAAAGGACTGCCGATCGATCTCCCGGTCAACTATTATCCGGATGATGATGATACGAAAAAGCCGAGGCTGGAGTGGCGGTCACATGGGAATATCCTCTACTCAAACTGGCTGAACTATTATGTGTACCAGACGACACCGTATGAGTTCATTGATACGGCGGAGATTGTAGGGAAATAGGGACTTAGAGCTGTTTTTATAGGGTTTGCGTAAAAATCAAAAATTAATAGTAAGTTGATATATCTTCATATAAATTGATATAATTTTGTATATCTGTGGAGACAAAATGGAGACAGCTCAATTTTGATGGAGACAAAATAATCAATTATATTTGGAGAAAAGAATCTTATGTAAAAAATAATAGTGCAGTGCATTATTTATATTTAGGACATCTAAATAAGTCCATATACTTGTATTTATTATGAGTATGTGGGCTTATTTTAGTGCCTTAAAACACAAATACACACTAATGGTCATAAAATGCCTGTATGAGCCACAGAGAGCGTCAGAGAGCCTTTATATGACCGAATTAAGAAATATGCATTTCATTAGAAAAAATACAAGGAGCATTCCTGTTAAGTAACAAATAACCGGTTTGCAAAAAATGAGTGCCACCCATAGAATAATGATTGTTAACTTGGCGGTTAATAAGAATCATTGTTCAAAGGAGACACCCACAAATGAATTATAAGCAGAATGAAAAAATCAATCAAGTAAAAGAATCAACTTTGGTAGTTGGAATCGATATCGGAAGCACGACACAGTACGCCAGGGCATTTGACTGGAGAGGCATTGAGCTTGGGAAAGTCTTTCCGTTCAGCAACAGCAGAGAAGGATTTGAATCTTTCAAAGCATGGATGCAGCATTTACAGGACAAGTATAAGAAGCTGGATGCAATCGTAGGTATCGAGCCGACAGGTCATTACTGGTTTGACCTTGGCGCTTATCTTGAGGATGAGGGCATCCTCCTGGTTATGGTTAACCCTTATGCGGTAAAGCAGACCAAGGAACTGGATGACAACAGCCAAAGCAAGAATGACAGGAAGGATCCGAAGGTGATCGCAAAGCTGGTTACCGAGGGCCGGTATTCTGCACCGTATACACCGGATGGTGTGTATGCTGATTTAAGAATTATGGTGGCCAATCGTAAGAGACTCATCAGGGAGATGACCCAGATCAAAAACAGATTTGCCAGATGGTTCGCCATATATTTCCCCGAGTACACAGATGTGTTTGGGGACTATGAAGCACAGAGCAGTATGCTGCTTCTAAAGAAAGTTTGTACTCCGGAAGCAATCGTGGAACTGGGAGCCGAGAAAATCAATCAAATCTGGCGTGATGCAAAGCTTAGGGCTGTGGGAATGAAAAGGGCAACGACCCTGTGTGAGACAGCAAAACGCAGCATCGGCTTAAAGAAAGGCTCTTCGGCTGCCCAGTATGAAATGAAACTGTTGCTCGAGGATTACGAATACAAAAAGGCACAGCTGGATGCCGTTATGGAGGAAATAGAAAAGCTGTGCAGGAAGATACCCGAAAGCGAGCAGATGCTTGCCATCAAAGGTATAGGAGTAATCACGGTAGCCGGATTTCTGGCAGAAGTGGGTGATGTGAGGCGTTTCGAATCACCCAGACAGATACAAAAGCTGGCAGGACTCTCATTACGGGAGAACAGCTCAGGAAAGCACAAAGGACAGACGACCATAAGCAAAAGAGGTCGGAGTAAGCTGCGGGCAGTACTGTTCAATGCAGCAATTCCGCTGATAGCGAAGAACCCAGAGTTTAAGTCATTGCATGAGTATTACACGACAAGAGCGAACAATCCACTCAAGAAGAAACAATCCGTGATTGCCATCAGCTGTAAGCTGATACGGGTCTTTTATGCCATCCTGGCAAAAGGAGTGACCTATGATGCACAGAAGTTGATTTCTGACATTCACAGGCAGCCGCAGGTAGCGTAAGAAGACCAACTGTGAGATTCAGGAGACGTCCGCCGTAAGGCGCTGAAAGGAACAGAAGAATTTCATAAACATAGAGAGCCAAGTCAGATTTATTTCCATCAGAGCAGAGACTCAGCGAAGGAGCATCATGACGCCCCTTTATGGATAAGCAGAACGAAGGAATTAAGGACCCAGAAGTAAAGGAGATCCTGTATGACATGGGAGGTTAGGCTGCCGTAAGGAGTTGGGGAAAGAAAGGCCGATCATAGCAGAATAAGACGACGTCTTATTTTGTGCACCCTAAACATCCGAATATCCATGATTCATGGCCAAGGGGAATGACATAGACTTAGAAAATATCTCTATGAAGAAATGAAAATGTGAGAAAAAGCGAGTTAACAAGAGAAAAACAAAGATTATTATGGGAGGAATTTTAAATGTTTGGAACCAATGTCACTTAGTTAAGCTTATTGGTTCACTATGAGGCAAGCAATTTGATATTAAATCAGTTGGTTATCCCTTGGCAAGTGCTACAAAGAGAAGAAGCCGTTATAAATCAGCAAAGGTTTATGCTATCGGTGTTGATTATGACAAAGCAAGGGATAAGTTCTTTGCAAGGATCACACCATTCGGGCATGACAAACAAGTTAAGCTGCATTACTGGAATACGGAAGAAGAAGCTTTTCAAGAATATAAACTATTTAAGGAATCGGAGATTAGGGTATTGGCATTGAGATATAGAGATAAGATACCAGACAGGCTATTTGATGCATTGATTAAATATGAGGTGCATCCTTATAGTCCGTATGAAGATTGACGTTTCCAAAGAGGGAAACGTTGTAAAACTGAATTAAACCAATAGTTTAATGACAGATAATGCTTATAGGCATAAAATTAAATATAATTTCGAGGTGCTGTCAGATAAAATTACTGGAAGAAACATTGAAATAATGATAAAATATGTTTGTGTATCGGGATGGAAGATGTATAAGGAGGAGCAATGTGAAGCCTATATATTTATCAATCCAACAAGAAGCAACAGGAAACAGAATCAGAGAACTTTTATTGAATAATGGATATACAGTAAAAGATATTCAAGAAGTTATGGGATTTGAAAATCCACAGGCAGTCTATAAATGGCTTTCTGGTAAATCGTTACCCAACTTGGATAATCTGCTGATTCTAAGCAAAGTGTTACATACCAGTATAGAAGATATCCTCGTCATTGACGGGGATATTGCTATTTTGATGGAGGGTGCTACACAATGGATAATGTATGGAATAAAACAGATTTTTGGTATGAAAGAAAAAGACCGTGGAAGATACCTGGTCTTGTGTTGCGGAATATAAAATACAGCTTTCAGAGAGTGACAAAAGGTTATTGCGATAAGGATTTATGGAACATTGATTATTGGTTTATGAATCTTATGCCAGATATGTTGCAACAATTCAAAGATACAAAGCATGGAAGTCCGAGCTGTTTGGGGACAGAGTACGTGGATGAACATGGGATTTCCTGCAATGATGAATGTCATGCAGAGTGGGATAAAATTTTGGATAAGATGATATTCTTATTTAGAGAAATGAATGAGGAAATGTGCCAGAAGAAAAATACATATCAGAAAAAGCATGAGGGTGTATTACAAGAGTTTGAAGCAAAATATGGAATCTTTGGACAAAAACTCGAAGAAGAAAAGAAAAATAAACATAGTAGAGTTTTGCATTTTCCTAGTGAAATACCAGAGTATAAGGATATTGAGGAAAAATATTATGAGGAAGAAAAAGCATTGAGCCAGTACAGGGAAGATTGCAAGAATGAGGCATTGGAATTATTTTCTAAGTGGTTCTATTCGTTGTGGGATTAGAGATTAGGGCATATTGGATATTAGTTTATCTGATATGCCCTATTTTTTTACCTTTTTTGTAGGTGGATATGGTAAAATGGAGCATATAATTAATAATGTTGGGAGAAGTAAAAATGAGTGTTATATTTGGATATGTTATGGATAAGAAGGTTTATTTAGCAGCGGACAATAGAATAACAGATGCAGAGGGTAAATTCATATCGGATGATGATATAAAAATAGAAGTGGTTAATAATAATACATCTGTAGCTTTTGCTGGAAACTATGGAGCACAATCTTTTTTTATGAAGTGCTATAAAGGTATGCAAGGTTATCAAAATTGGTTTGTTAATGATCTTGCAAGTAATATATATTCGATGTGTAATGCAATTATCAATATGGATACTGAATGGGCAAAACTAATAGCAAATAGTAATGCTTGTTTTTTGGTTGCAGGAAGAACTGTAGATAGGAAAGCAAAATTATTTGCAGTTACATTGAGGAAAAAACATATAGATTTAAAGCCAGTTTCAATGATGTTATTTCATCCTAATGATTGTGACTTTCAAACATGTGCAAATATTTTATGCAAAAACATAAAACAATATCCTGATGATTTTTCAAAATATACAATACAAGAGATTTCAAAAATAAGTAATTTAGTAAGTGATTCTGGGAATGTGTGGATGTTTGATACAAAAAATGATGAAAGTACATTTGTTGCTTTGTAATTTATTATAATGGTTGGTCTGTATCAGATGGAATATATCTGACAATATCGCAAATATTACAATCAAGAATCCTGCATAAATCATTAAGTGTTTTTGTTGATACATCTTTATTATGTTTTAATCGGTGGAGTGTGCTATGTGACATATGATGTTTGTTTGTAAGTGTGTACCAGTTTTCGCTTGAATTTTCAAGTGTATTCCAAAATGGGGAATAGTCAATCATCATAGCACCTCCGTTTCGTTAGTATATGAAACAAGTGTACTTTGTATTCTTTGAATTGAATATCTTCGTTAAAAGGGATATAATAGAGTTATTAGGATTGGAGGTAGAAGGTATGGCAGATATATGTACTTGTTGCGGAAAGAAGATACCATTCCTTGATATTGATTATGACTTAATAAAAATTGGTAACGAGGAATATAGGTTATCTGATGCTGAAATACTAGAAAAATACTCTGATTATAGAAAAAGAATTGAGAAACAAACTGGTAGACAAATGACGGATTTTGAATTTTTGTCTGGTATCATGGAAGCTAGAAGAGATAGTTTAAATCATCAAGCAGAAACATATTTTGCAAGCAACAAAGAAGCAAATGTTAATAAACCGAAATGTCCTACGTGTCAAAGTGAAAATATTCAAAAAATTTCTGCTATGACAAAAGCAGGAAGTGTAGCATTATGGGGTATATTTTCGCAGAAGGTTAAGAAGCAATGGCATTGTAATTCTTGTGGGAGTGAATGGTAAAGGAGAAAAAAATTATATATGAAGAATAAGAAGATAATTTTTGCTTTTATGGCAGCTATTATTCTGATCTTACTTATCTGTATTCCACTTGTAATTAAGATAAACAAAAATGTAAAATTCCAGAGTAAAGAGGAAATGTCAGAAGTAATAGATGGCACATGGAAAACTGGTGATGGGGATTATGATTTTATATTTACCGTTGACAACGATAGTGCTTATTTGAGCAATGGTGATAAATCAGATAATCCATCTAAAATAGTCTTAGTTCCAGACAAAGGATATTTCTATTATGAAAAGAATGGAGATACAAAGAAATCCAGATATAATGTGGTCTATGAAGACGGACAGTATATGATAAAGGATGATCATTGGACATTCAAAAAATAATTTTCTGAAATTTTAGGGTACGACTGCTGCTGTATGGTACTTAATATAGCGTGGTTTTTATGTGCCCCGGTGGAGGGAGAGTGAAGCGGATGAATAAAAAGATAAATGCAATATTTACTGGACTTGGGTTAGTATCACAGATATTTTATTTGTGGAATGCTTTTAATATATGGTTTAGACATATTGGCATCAGTTTGTCACAAATTTATGATTCGTTATTTAAAATCTTAGTTGTTGTAGTTGGATTTGTTCTTGTGATTATAAGCATGATATTCCATAGGGACAATTATAAGATTGTGAATATTTTTAATTATATTGCCGTGGTTCTGTTAGTTGTTTCTACAGGGTTATTGGTAATGCCGTGGTGATGAAAGGAGTTAGCATGAAAAAGAAAATATTACATATCATTGTACCGATTTTGCTTACAGTAGTAGCATATTTTGTTTGTACAAAAGCATTTTATATTCCAGATCCGACAAAGCCTAACACAGCCACATGGGTAACAGATGCAATATCAATAGGTGTGTCTATATTTACTTTGGGAGTATCAGCGATTATATCTGCAATATTGTATGTCGGAAGTAAAAAGAAATAGGAAAGCTGGTGATTTAGTTATGAAAAAGAATTTTGATGTTTTGAAAAAGCAGACAAGATTTTATATATTGCTGATTGCATTAGTTGTTGTCTTAGTTGGATTGATTTTCAAAGGGATTTATTCGATTCAATATAACAATACATATACAGAAATGTGTAATGAATCAGAATATACATTTACAGATATAAATGGCAAGGTGCAAGTAAAAACAATATATCCTCATCAAGTAGAAGCAAGAATGAAAGAAAATAATCAAGGCTTTATAATGGAATTAAAAGGTATTGGTTATCTGATGATGGTAATAGGTGGATTTGCCATTTTATTTTCTGGTATGACTTGTGGTTGGACTATGTTACCAGAAAAATATAAAGCTGGCAAGGATGATGCAGATATATCCAATATAAGAACAGCAGTAGAATGTCCATATTGTCATTCGACCAATACTAAGAAAATAAGCACAGCAAATAGAATGGTATAGCTTCAAGCTCGTCAATGGTGAGCTCAAGAGCCTTATATCGACTCATGATCAAGTTAAGAGTGCTTGATCCGATTCGAAAACGATCCATAACAGATCTGGTTGGGCACTTATTCAGACGCATCTGAATAGCACCAATAATAGTGTTGTAGTCCTGCATAAAAATGCCTCCTTTCGTAATCTAAAAATAATGACTACGAAAAAACTATAACACTTTATAAGAATGCGTGATCCGACGAAGCGGAAAAGTGTTCCGTTACAACCGGAAACACTGATCCGTTGCTAGCGGAATCGGTGATCTGATGAAGCGGAATTTGCAGTTTCTTGATTGGATCAAGCATATGAATGGTTTTATGTTAATGGCATATCTGATAATAGTAAGGTATATGCGTATCTATTGATGACGAATACATTTCTTAATGATGATGAGAATGTAACAACTGACAATCCGTATACAGTAAAAGCAGAAAAAACGTGGTATGCATATGCTTTTGCAGGTAAAAATGATTTATTTTTACTATCAATTTAGAAATTTTATGGACAGTTGATATTGTAGGCAAATAACTTCTTGTAATCTATCTTCTTTTGTAGTATTGTTATGACAAGGGGGTGCACAAAAGATGCCAATGGTAAAGAATGTTGAAAAGAAAATATGGGACGTAGAAAAATTTGAAGTCATAATGCGTTCTAGTGATGGAAAAGATTTAAGAGGAAATAAGAAAGATATGCCTCAGTATTCTTTTTCAAAAAAGGCTTCTGGAGATATGACCGTTAGTCAATGGAAACAAAATAGATTTTATCCGTACTATCCTGGATTAGAAGTAGATGTGTTAGATGTTGTTGGAATAGCAGTATCTGGACAGACAAAGTTTAAAAATGTAAGAAATACTTATAAGGACGAGTAAAAGCAAAGGGCTGTAAAATGATTCTATGATAAAGAAACGCTAGATTCGGTGGATGTCGATTCTGGCGTTTCTTCACTTTAATCTTCTTGTTTAAAAAAATAACTACTTTTGCATAGAAACTGTTAATGATATATAAGGCGCTTTAAAAATTTGCTGGCTAGTACAATTCAGGGAATGTTAGAAGCCGAAATGGACGATCAGTTAGGTTATGATAAGTATTAACGTTCACATGAGCCATACTATCGAAATGACTCAAAGTCAAAAACTGTGCAAAGCCAATATTATCTTCCTATGAAAAAGACTTTGAATTAACTTTTACACATAATTCCACAGCTATAGAAGGTAATACATTGACGCTGATGGAAACCAAGGTAGTACTGGAAGATGGAATATCTGTAGGCGGAAAAGAACTGCGTGAAATATATGAAGTTGTCAATCACAAGAAGGCGTATCAGTATGTTAAAAAGTGCATTGCGGAAGGAAAAATACTGGATGAACCTATTGTAAAGGATATTCATGCAATTTTGACAGAAAATATTATAGTTGGTGGTATTTACCGGAATCAGGAAGTACGGATCAGTGGTGCGGGGCATGTTCCGCCAGTTGGGAATGGCCGGTATCTATCGCAAAAGAAAATCGACTGGATTATTACAATGCCCTGGAAACCTATGCGGTACGAGGAGAGCTCGGAGAATTTGCAGATTTAGTGGCAGAATTGTAAGAACAGCAGTTAGATGTCTATATCAAACTGATTTAAAGATAAAGATACTACCATTCTGACAGATAATCCCGGTTTTATACAAATTTTAGTTTCCAAAACAAGAATAGTCTGTTATAATAAGTTTATAATATCACTTAGGAGGCAATTAGCGATGGGTGAGGATAGAAAAACATTTAAAATAAAGGATGGTAATTTGGGAGAAGTGAAGATAGCAGATGAAGTAGTTGCCATCATTGCAGGGCTTGCCGCTACAGAGGTTGAAGGGGTAGGTTCCATGGCTGGCAACATTACAAATGAACTTGTTAGTAAGCTTGGCATGAAGAATCTTTCCAAAGGCATTCGAGTAGAGGTGCTTGAGGGAACCGTCAATGTGGACGTTGCGCTGAATATCTCTTATGGTTATTCCATTCCGGAGGTATCTGCCAAAGTACAGGACAGAGTAAAAAATGCGATTGAAAATATGACAGGACTTGAAGTATCCGTAGTGAACATCCGTATCGCAAGTGTGGACATGGGCAACAATAAATAATGCTATTCTAAGAAAAGAGGGTGTCTTAAGCGACATCCTTTTTCCTTATGCGTAAAAGAATACAAGAAGAAAGGATGACAGAAGAAAAGAATATGACCAGAAGAGAGATAAGAGAGCAGGTATTTAAAATGCTGTTCCGTGTGGAATTTTATAATCAGGAAGAGATGTCAGAGCAGATTGCATTGTGTGAGGATGATGCCTGCAGCTGGAAAGAAAAAGACAAGACATATATTTTTGAAAAAGTAGAAAAGATTTCTGAAAAGATTGAGGAGATCGACGCGAAGATCAATGAGGTATCAGAAGGCTGGAAAACAGGAAGAATGGGAAAAGTTGATCTGACATTGATCCGTCTGGCAGTGTATGAAATGCTGTATGAGGAAGATGTACCGGCGAAAGTTGCAATCAACGAGGCGGTGGAACTTGCAAAACAGTACGGCACGGACAATTCACCTTCATTTGTAAATGGCGTACTGGCAAAACTGGTATGATGAAAAACGTATATTCCGTAGGGCAGGTCAATACATATATCAAAAATATGTTTGCCCAGGATTTTATGTTACAGCGGATCAGTGTAAAGGGAGAAGTGTCTAACTGCAAATATCATACGTCCGGTCATATCTATTTTACGATCAAGGATGCAGCCGGGACGCTTAACGCAGTGATGTTTGCGGGCAGCAGAAAAGGTCTGAAGTTCCAGATGAAAGAAGGCGACCAGGTTGTCGTGACGGGTTCGGTGGAAGTATACGAGCGTGATGGAAAGTATCAGATCTATGCAAGAGAAATCGAACTTGACGGTGCGGGAAACCTTTACCAGAAGTTTGAAGCTCTGAAACAGGAATTAGAAGAAATGGGAATGTTTGCGGCAGAATACAAACAGCCGATCCCGCCGTATGCAATGAAGATCGGAGTTGTGACAGCACCGACCGGTGCTGCGGTGCAGGATATCCGCAATATTTCTGCGAGACGTAACCCGTTTGTGCAGCTGATTTTATACCCTGCTTTAGTGCAGGGGGATGGTGCTGTAGAGAGTATTGTAAATGGAATCCATGCGTTAGATGCGCTTGGGGTGGATGTCATGATTGTCGGCAGGGGCGGTGGTTCGATTGAAGATCTGTGGGCGTTCAATGAGGAAGAGGTAGCGCGAGCCATTTTTGAGTGTGAAACTCCGGTTATTTCAGCAGTCGGTCATGAAACAGACTGGACGATCGCTGATTTTGTGGCAGATCTGCGGGCACCGACGCCGTCGGCAGCAGCAGAACTTGCAGTGTTTGATTATGCGGCAGTGGAGGGAAGACTTGGCGAGATCAAAGAGCGGATGTTCTTATTGAATATGCAGCGCATCCAGCAGATGCGAAAAGAATTAGAACATGCAAAGGACAGACTTTCCTATCTGAGCCCTGAGGGGCAGTTGCGCGAAAAAAGAAAATATGCGGCAGATCTGGAAGAACAGCTAAGAAACCGCATGGAGCATATGATTGAGCTGCGCAGGCATAAGCTGGCGCTGCTTTCGGAAAGATTAGAGGGTGTGTCGCCGGTAAAAAAACTTGCACAGGGATATTCTTATGTGACAGATGAAAACGGGCATACACTTACAGATGCAGAGGGTGTGAAAGCGGGTGACCGTGTGAAAATCCGCCTGTTAAAAGGTGCGTTAGAGGCAGAGGTGACGGAGGTTTTACATGAGCGATGAAACAAAAAACAAGCCTGCGCTGGAAGATAATTTTGCAGAGCTTGAGGATATTTTAAAACAGATGGAACAGCCGGAGATTTCACTGGAACAGTCATTTTTGCTGTATCAGAGCGGTGTGGAAAAACTAAAAGAGTGCAATGTGATGTTAGATACCGTAGAGAAAAAGATGCAGATTTTAAATGCCAAAGGGGAACTGGAAGATTTTTAAGATGCAGACGGTGCATATGGAGGAGCAGATATGGATATCAAAGCGGAAATAGGCAGACATACAGATGAGGCAGAACAGATCATAACTTCCTATCTGCCAGAGGAAAAGGGATACCAGAAAACTGTGATCGAAGCAATGAATTACAGTTTTCTTGCAGGAGGAAAAAGATTACGGCCGATTCTTATGTTAGAGACTTACCGGCTGTTTGGCGGAAAATCGAAAGTAATCGAGCCGTTTATGGCTGCAATCGAGATGATACATACATATTCACTGGTGCATGATGATCTTCCGGCGATGGACAATGATGAATACCGCCGTGGCAAAAAGACAACACACGTGGTGTATGGGGAGGCAATGGCGATCCTTGCCGGGGATGCTCTTTTGACATATGCATTTGAGACGGCGGCGAAGGCACTGGATATCGAACCACAGAATCCGGGAATTGGAAAAGCAATCCGTATTTTGTCTGCAAAAGCGGGAATTTATGGAATGGTCGGCGGACAGACAGTGGATGTTGAGTCTGAGAATACCTGTGATATGACAAAAGAAAAACTTGATTTTATCTATCGTCTCAAGACAAGTGCGCTGATCGAGGCGTCCATGATGATTGGATCTGTTCTTGCTGGGGCGACCGGAAGTGAACAGAAGATCGTGGAAGCGGTGGCATCAAAAGTCGGCCTTGCATTCCAGATACAGGATGATATCCTCGATGTGACAAGTACGATGGAAGTGCTTGGAAAGCCGATCGGCAGTGATGAGAAGAATCACAAGAGCACCTATGTGACGTATGAAGGAATCGAGAAGGCAAAACAGGATGTTGCAGACCTTTCGGAAAAGGCGATCGCACAGATGGAGACACTGGTTGTGAAAAATGAATTCCTGACAGAATTATTGCGCTATCTGATTTCGCGTGAAAAATAATTCGCCGTTCGTCAATCATGCGAGCATGTTGACTCTCTTGCGCTCATTATATCCTGTGCAAAAACAGCGCATGATCCAATTCGCCGTTCGTCAATTATGCAGGCATATTGACTCTCTTGCGCTCATTATATCCTGAATAAATCGGTACAAAAAGAGAACCGGGAAACAGAGGAAGTCAGTATGATATTGGAAAAAATAAAAAAAGAAAATGATATCAAAGAACTCTCAGAGGAAGAGTTAGAGATATTAGCGGATGAGATCCGTGAATTTTTAATTCAGAAAATATCGGTTACCGGTGGACACCTGGCGTCAAATCTGGGTGTGGTGGAGCTTACCATGGCGCTTCATCTGTTTTTGGATCTGCCAAAGGACAAACTGATCTGGGATGTTGGTCATCAGTCCTACACACATAAACTGTTAACCGGAAGAAGAGAAAACTTTGATACACTCCGCAAATATGGCGGGATGAGCGGTTTTCCGAAACGAAAAGAAAGCGACTGTGACTGCTTTGATACGGGACACAGTTCCACCTCGATTTCTGCCGGATTAGGCTATGCACATGCCAGAGAGATCGCGGGCGAGGATTATAAGGTCGTATCTGTGATCGGGGACGGTGCGCTGACTGGCGGCATGGCATTTGAAGCTCTGAATAATGCGGCACAGTTAAAATCTAATTTTATTATTGTGCTGAATGATAACAATATGTCTATTTCTGAAAATGTCGGTGGACTCTCGACATATTTGTCAGGTTTTCGGACGGCAGATGCCTATCTGGATCTGAAAATGGGCGTAATGAATTCGCTAAATAAGATTCCGGTTTACGGCAATAAAATGGTAGAGCGGATCCGTAAGACGAAGAGTGGAATCAAACAGCTGTTTATTCCGGGTATGCTTTTTGAAGAGATGGGCATCATTTATTTAGGACCGGTTGATGGCAGTGATATGAAGGGAATCTTAAGACTGCTGAAAGAAGCGTCGAATATTGAAGGCCCGGTCATGGTACATGTTTTAACACACAAAGGTGCAGGATATCTGCCTGCCGAGCGCCATCCGGCAAGATTTCATGGTACGGAGCCGTTTGATATTGAGACCGGATTGCCAAGCAAACCGAGAGTGAAAGCAAACTACACGGATATTTTTTCAACTGTGATGCGCAAGCTTGGTGACCGTGATGAAAAAGTGGTAGCGATCACAGCGGCTATGACGGACGGCACGGGACTCAAACGTTTTCATAATATGTTCCCGGATCGTTTCTTTGATGTTGGTATTGCGGAGGAACATGCAGTTACGTTTGCGGCAGGACTTGCGGCGGCAGGGTTAAAACCGATATTTGCGGTATATTCATCTTTCCTGCAGCGTGCATATGACCAGATCCTGCATGATGTGTGTATTCAGAATCTGCCGGTTGTTTTTGCAATCGACAGGGCAGGACTTGTCGGCAGTGACGGAGAGACACACCAGGGTATTTTCGATATATCCTATCTGTCTGCGATTCCGAACATGACGATCATGGCACCGAAAAATAAATGGGAACTTTCCGATATGATCAAGTATGCCGTCGATTTTCCGACACCGATCGCAGTGCGGTATCCGCGTGGGGAAGCGTATGACGGGTTGAAAGAATACAGGCAGCCGATTTCCGCCGGCAAGAGTGAATGGATCTATCGTGAATCAGAGATTGCACTGGTTGCGTTAGGATCGATGGTTAAGACGGCTGAAAAAGTGCATGCGGCATTAAGGGAAGAAGGCATTCCTGCAAGTCTTATCAATTCCCGTTTTGCAAAGCCGTTAGACACACAGATGTTAATGGAGGCTGCATCGAAACATACACTGGTCGTTACCATGGAAGAGAATGTCATAAATGGTGGCTTCGGGGAGCATATCACCCGTTTTTATAACGAACAGGGAATCTATGTGAATGTACTTAATATAGCAATCCCTGATGAGTATGTGGAGCATGGAAATGTGGATATTCTATACCACGAAGTCGGTATTGATGCGGATACCATATTAAAACGGATCAAAGAGGTTTATCATCCATTATAAGGCAGAAAGGATACAGATTCATTGAAAGAAAGATTGGATTTATTGTTGGTAAACAGAGGACTGGCACCGTCCAGGGAAAAAGCAAAGACGATGATCATGGAAGGCAATGTGTTCGTGGAAAATGAGCGCGAGGACAAGGCAGGTTCCATGTTTGATACAGAGGCAAAGATCGAGATAAAAGGAAATACGCTGAAATATGTAAGCAGAGGCGGATTGAAGCTTGAAAAAGCGATGACACATTTCGATATAGAATTAAATGACAAAGTCTGTATGGATATCGGGGCGTCGACCGGAGGATTTACAGACTGCATGCTCCAGAACAACGCAAAAAAAGTGTATTCTGTCGATGTCGGATACGGTCAGTTTGCATGGAAACTAAGACAGGATCCGCGGGTGGTCTGCATGGAAAAGACGAACATCCGTTATGTGACACCACAGGATATCGATGATGTATTAGATTTTGCATCTGTTGACGTTTCATTTATCTCATTGACGAAGGTGCTAGGCCCGGCAAGAGAACTGTTGGCAGATGGCGGCGAAATGGTCTGCCTGATCAAGCCACAGTTTGAGGCGGGAAGAGAAAAAGTAGGAAAAAAAGGTGTTGTGCGCGATAAATCCGTACATGAGGAAGTAATTGATAAGGTCATATCATTCGCACTTTCAATCGGATTTTCTGTGCTTCATCTGGAATATTCGCCGATCAAGGGACCTGAGGGCAATATTGAGTATCTGGTGCATCTGAAAAAAGAGGCAGAGGCAGAACAGGCAGGCGTGGAAGAATCTGTCGATGTACAAAAAGTGGTAGATGCGGCACATGGAGAACTGGACAAATAAATGAAAAATTTTCTGATTATCACAAACTATTATAAGGATTCTGAGGCGAGGCTGACCAATCGCATTAAAGAATACATTGAGAAAAAGGGTGGTTCCTGCAGCACTTTTTTCAGTAACGGGGAGACACCGGGTGAGGCGGCACCGCACAGGGAGGATATTCCTGAAAATACACAGGGAGTTTTGGTGCTCGGTGGAGACGGTACGCTGATCCGTGCAGCAGCAGCTTTGGTAAAGAGCAGACTGCCGCTGATCGGTGTCAATTTAGGGACACTGGGATATCTGTGTGAGCTGGAAGAAAAAGACGTATTTGCGGCAGTTGACAAGCTCATGAAAGACGACTACATGGTCGAAGAGCGGATGATGCTTGGCGGATACGGGATCAAGGGTGGTGAGATACTGCCTGCGGATATCGCACTCAATGATGTGGTAATTCACAGAACCGGGGCACTTTCGGTGGTAAATCTGATCGTCTATGTCAATGGTGAATATCTGAATACGTTCCGCGCAGATGGAATCATTATATCGACACCAACCGGATCTACAGGATATAATATGTCGGCGGGAGGTCCGATCGTGGACCCGAAGGCACAGATGATGCTGATCACGCCGATCAATGATCATAACTTAAGCTCAAAAAGTATCGTGATCAGTGCAGATGAGGAGGTTACCGTAGAACTTGGAAAGCGTCGCTCCCAGAAAGACGAGATGGTGGAAGTCAGTTTTGACGGAGACAGCAAAGTTCGTTTGGAAGTGGGCGATCGTTTTGTGGTGCGCAGGGCGGAAGATACGGCAAAGATCTGTAAATTGAGCAGTGAAAGTTTCCTTGAAATATTGCGCAGGAAGATGAGCGCTTATACATAATAGTGGATTTATCTTTAGAACAGGAGAAAGTATGAAAACAAAGAGACAGGCAAAAATACTTGAACTGATAAAAAAGAATAACATCGAAACACAGGAAGAATTATCGGATTATTTAGAGAGGGAAGGATATCAGGTAACGCAGGCAACGGTTTCGAGGGATATTCGGGAATTGAAGCTGACAAAGGTGGCAGTCAACGGGGGCAGGCAGAAATATGTTGCACTGATGGAGGCAAGCGAAGATCTGTCTGAAAAATATACCAGAGTGTTCCGCGATGGATTTGTTTCCATGGATATGGCACAGAATATCCTTGTTATCAAGACGGTATCAGGAATGGCAATGGCGGTGGCTGCGGCACTTGATGCCATGCATCTGCATGAAGTTGTGGGATGTATTGCCGGGGATGATACGATCATGTGTGCAGTCAGAAGTGTACAGGAAACTGTTGAAGTTATGGGACGGCTGCGCAAAATTGTAGAAGAATAACAGACTGTCAGAAAAGAGGAGATACTTCCGGGAGAGAATGCGCGGGAATGCGCAGGAAGGAGATTCTATGTTACAAAATCTGCATGTGAAAAATTTAGCACTGATTGATGAGTCGGAGGTCGATTTTGCCGGGGGATTAAATATCCTGTCCGGTGAGACAGGTGCCGGAAAGTCCATTATCATTGGATCAATCAATCTTGCACTTGGAGGCAAGGTTCAGAAAGAAATGCTGCGTGACCCGGAAAAACCAGCGCTGGTGGAACTCATTTTTTCTGTTACCGAAAAGCAGAAACAGGTGTTAAAGCAGCTTGATGTGGAGACTGAGGATGATGAGGTCATCTTAAGCCGCAGGATCACGGGTGGACGCGGTGTCTCGAAGGTCAATGGCGAGAGTGTGCCTGCTTCAAAAGTAAAAGAAATTGCTTCGGTTTTGATTGACATTCACGGACAACATGAGCATCAGTCACTTTTGTCGAAGAAAAAGCATTTAGAGATCCTTGACAGTTATGCAAAGGAAGAGATCGAGCAGCCGAAAAAGGAGCTTGCAGAGGCATATAAGGACTATAAGAAACTTGTGTCAGAGTTAAACGATGCGGACGTGGATGAGGAAGAACGCTTAAGGGAAGTTTCGTTTTTGGAATATGAAGTCGGTGAGATTGAAGAGGCCGGACTTACTGTGGGAGAAGATGAGGAATTAGAGACACAGTATAAGCGTTTCATCAATGGGAAAAAAATTGTGGAAGCACTCAATCAGGCGTATCAGTATACCGGAGGGATGGATCAGGCATCAGAGCTGACCGGACGTGCGCTAAGGGAACTTTCAGGCGTATCAGTGTATGATGAGAAAATTGCTGATATGGAAGAAACGCTTACGCAGATCGACAATCTGCTCAATGACTTTAACCGGGAGATTACAGATTATCTGGATGATACAGATTTTGACGAGGAGACATTTTACCATCTGGAAAAACGTCTGGATGAGATCAATCACTTAAAGTCAAAATATGGAAGTTCTATTGAGGAAATATTAAGTGCATGCGAAGCGAAACAGGAACGGCTGCTCCGGTTAAAAGATTATGATACTTATCTGGCTGATTTAAAAGAAAAAGTAAAAAACGCGGAGAAAAAACTGCAGAAAAGCTGTGAAAAAGTGTCCGATATCCGCAAAAAATATGCAGAAAAACTGGTTATTGCAGTGACGGAAGCATTGAAAGATCTGAACTTTTTAGACGTTGTATTTGAAATGCGGTTTGACGTGCTGTCAAATTACACAGCAAACGGATACGACGATGCGGAGTTTATGATCTCGACGAATCCGGGAGAGCCGGTACGCCCGCTTGGAAAGGTGGCATCCGGGGGAGAACTTTCAAGAATTATGCTTGCGATAAAAACAGTGCTTGCCGATCAGGACGAGGTGGAGACGCTGATCTTTGATGAGATCGACAGTGGAATCAGCGGACGCACGGCACAGATGGTTTCCGAGAAAATGAATCTTTTAGGACGTACACACCAGATCATCTGTATCACACATCTGCCGCAGATCGCTGCGATGGCGGATGCACATTATCTGATTGAGAAGGCTGTCTCAAACGGCGCAACCGTCTCAAAGATCAGACGGCTTGATACGGCAGAAACCGTGGACGAACTGTCCCGTATGCTTGGCGGTGTTGAAATCACGGATAAGGTAAGAGAAAGTGCGCGGGAAATGAAAGAACTTGCCGCAAAAAAGAAAAAATAAAAATTCCAAAAAAAGGCCGGTGTGTCAGGAAGTGGCAGGGCAGTTTGGATAAATAACAGCGTGAAAAAGAAAAAAGCACATATAATAAAAAGGGGATATCGAAACAGGATATCTTCTTTTTTTGCGAAAGATGGGGAAAACAGGAGAGAGAGAATGAAAAAGATAAGTGCTTATTACAGAATTATACAAAATCTTACCTGTATGGGATTCTTTTTTACGTTGATTTTTGCGGTAAAATCGTTTGAGAATGCTGTGCCGGATGAGATATATGTGAGAGCGGGAGAAACGGTATCTTATGATTTTGATGTTCCGGTCAGTGTTGTGCTAAAGCAGGACAGTACGGAGGTATTTGAATATCTGACAAAAGATTCACCGCTTACGTATTGTGTAAATTGCAGATTATTTGGAATTTTTCCCGTTAAAGATATCACGGTTATGCTGGTGGAACCGGAAACGGTTTATGCCAGTGGAATGCCGGTTGGAATTTATGCGAAAACAAAAGGAGTACTTGTGATCGGGAATGGGGAAGTGGAGAGGGTAGATGGACGGGAGGTAAAGCCGTCAGAAAATCTTGTAAAAAGCGGAGATTATATTGTCAGTGTCAATGGGATGGCAGTCAGCGAGAAAGAAGACCTTGCTGCAGCAGTGAACGAAGCCGGAGGAGGAAAAGATATTCTTGGAATCATGCGTGGCGAGGAATATATTGAGGTTTCCCTGGATCCGGTAAAGAGTGTCAGTGGAAAATATATGCTTGGTGTCTGGGTGAGGGACGACCTTGCGGGAGTAGGAACACTTACTTATTACAAAGCAGATGGAACCTATGCAGCACTTGGACATGCAGTGAGTGACAGCGATACCGGAACAATCATGAGTATGGCGGAAGGGTATCTTTATCATACAGATATTGTAGGCATAAAGAAAGGAAAGTCAGGCACTCCGGGAGAACTTTCCGGTATTATTCAATACGGGGACAGTACAAGAATAGGTTCGATCATGCAAAACACCGGTCTTGGGATTCATGGAGTCTTAAGCGGAAACTTAAAGTGGTTAGAAACCGGGGAGTGTTATGAGGTGCGTTATAAACAGGATATCAGGACCGGAAGTGCGTTTATTGTATCGTCTGTTTCCGGGGAGAGTAAAAAATATGAAGTGATGGTGGAAAGTGTTGATTACAGCGGAAAAGAGGAAAATAAAGGAATCCTGATCCGGGTTACAGACCCTGAACTTTTAGAGCTGACAGGCGGGATCGTACAGGGAATGAGCGGCAGTCCGATCATACAGGACGGGAAACTGATCGGGGCCGTTACACATGTGCTCGTCAATGATCCGACCAGGGGTTATGGGATATTCATTGAGAAAATGCTTTAACATCACAGGCAAATATGGTATTATGAAACAAAAAGTGACAGTTTTTGTAAATGGGTGGCATATGCATACAGAGAGTGAAATAGAGAAATTAGCGGCGGAATATATGGAGGAAGGCCGGACAGCCTTTTTTTCAAAAGAATTAAATAAGGCGGCAACTTTAACGCAGAATGCAATCGATATCTATCGGATGGAAAAAAATTATGAACAGTATGCATTTGCGCAGAATATGATGGGTGTCATCTATGTGTCGCTTGGAAATGAATCGGCTGCAATGGATTGTTATTTAGAAGTGTTAGAGTGTTCAAAAAGACATGGAATAACATCCGTTCTGGCATTGGCGTATAATAACATAGGTTCCAGATATCAGGAGTTACGGCAGCACCAAAAGGCGATTGGATATTTTGAAAGGTCTGCAGATGAACTTGAAAAAGTGACAGACACAGAGAATGAGAATTTTCAGATCAGGTATCTGATTACACACATGAATCTCATGAAGTCCTATGGGGAACTTGACCGGCTTGACGATGCACGCAAGGAACTTCTTAAATTAGAAAAATGCAGCCAGGGTATTGTGAATGAAATGTATCGTTACTCTTATCTGACATTGAAATCAAGACTTTACTGGAACATTGGGGAAAAAGAATATGTGTATGAGCATTTGGATGAATTGATAAAGGGTGGAATTGATGATTCAAATGCAGCAGATTATATTGAAGATGTAAGTGACTTGTGCGGCCTGCTGAAAGATATGCAGGAGTTTGACAAGTGGAAAAGAGTGATTCTGGCATTTGAGCAGCATGCAAAGAAACAGAACAGCATTTATTATGAAATGATTCTCAATGAAATGTGGCTGGATTACTATAAGGAGCTTGGGGACAACGAGCAGTATGTAAAGCTCTGCATTCACTATGTAGATGTGGCTCAGCAGCAGAAAAAAGCAGACAATGAGGAACGTGCATGTGCGATCGACTTAAAGATTGAACTTCAGGAAAAGGAAGAACAACGCAGACATGCGGAGGTACGTTCCAATCAGGATGCACTGACAGGGCTGGGCAACCGGTATATGTTAGAGAAGGATGCTGTGGATGTGATTGAACATGCAATAAAAACAGGCGAAAAGATTGCTGTCGGAGTGCTTGATATCGACTGCTTTAAACAGCATAATGATACATATGGGCATATTCAGGGGGATCGTTGTCTTCGACATGTTGCTGATGTTTTGAAGAATGCCGTGGAAAAACGTGGAAAGGCATACAGGTTTGGCGGGGATGAGTTTGTACTGCTTATCCAGAACGGGGAAGAAAATACGATCACTTCCATTGCAGAAACGATAAAAAAAGAACTGCAGCAGCTGCATATAGAGGATAAGGATTCTGGCAGACAGGCAGCCGTCACGATTTCACAGGGATATGCGAGTTTCCTGCCAAGCAGACAGGAAAGCAGAAATAGTCTGATTGAACATGCGGATAAAGCATTGTATGAAGTAAAAGAAAACGGAAGGGATGGATTTCGTATTATTGTAGAATAATCCATAATTTATGTAAATTTTTGCGCTTGACGACTACATTCGACAAAATAATTTGAGTGAAAATAAGTATCATCAATTTACAAATAATTTATGATAATAGAAAGTTCGCGAGGCGCACTTTCTATTGTTTTGTCACAGGAGGGCTTGAAATGGAAAAATTAAGTGTAGCAATTGCTGATGATAATGAGATAATGTTACAGTTATTAGGGGATATTATCGAAAGTGATGATGAGTTGAATGTGGTAGGAACAGCAAAAGACGGTGAGGAAGCTTATCGTGTGATAAAAACAAAAGAGCCGGATATCGTGCTGCTTGACATAGTAATGCCAAAGTTAGATGGACTTGGGGTACTTAGCCGTGTGAACAAGGATAAAACGATCAAAAAACACCCGGCATTTATCATGATCAGTGCAATCGGACAAGATCGTATCACGGAAGATGCGATCAACATGGGGGCATCGTATTACATTATGAAACCATTTGATAATGATATGATCATTGACCGGATCAAACGGATCAAAAACCGCAGTGTGCCCGGAATGGAAAAACGTAAGATAAATGCATATGAAAAGGCAGAGCCGGTCAGCGAGCGCAGTCTTGAAGCGGATGTGACGGAGATCATCCATGAGATCGGTGTTCCGGCACATATCAAAGGATATCAGTACTTAAGGGATGCCATTGTTATGTCCGTGAATGATATGGAGATGTTAAATTCCATCACAAAGATCCTATACCCGACGATTGCAAAGAAATACCAGACAACATCAAGCAGAGTGGAGAGAGCGATCCGTCACGCGATCGAGGTAGCATGGAGCAGGGGAAAGATGGATACGATCGATGAGATGTTCGGTTATACGATCCACAATGGAAAAGGAAAGCCGACCAACTCAGAATTTATCGCGCTGATCACAGACCGTATTCGTCTGGAACATAAAATGTATTAATACTTTTCAGAAAAGTAAAAAAGAGTTATAATATTCTTTAGATTTTCAAAAGTTTATAGAAGAATAAATTTTTGGGGCTGGAGGGTTTATGACATGAAAAAAATATTATTTGCGGCTTCAGAAGCTGTGCCTTTTATGAAAACCGGAGGACTTGCAGATGTAACAGGCTCATTGCCAAAATATTTTGACAAGAAGAATTATGATGTGAGGGTCATTCTTCCAAAATATGTCTGCATGGAAGAACGGTGGAAAGGACAGCTTCATTTTTTATGCCATTTTTATGTGAATTTAAGCTGGAGGAAACAATACGTTGGGATTTTTGAAACAACGTATGATGGAATTACTTACTATCTGGTCGACAATGAATTTTATTTTGCGGGAAATGCACCGTACAACAATATTTATGAGGACGTGGAGAAGTTCGCATTCTTTTCAAAAGCAGTGTTAGAGGCATTGCCGTATCTTGATTTCTGTCCGGATATCATCCACTGTCATGACTGGCAGACGGGACTGCTTCCGGTATTTTTGCGTACTTTATATGGAGATGAGGAATACTATACGGGTATAAAGACGGTATTTTCCATCCATAATCTGAAATTTCAGGGAAGATGGAAACTGCCTGCAGTTATGGATATTACCGGACTGCCGGAACAGATTTTTGCCTCAGATAAGTTAGAGTCTTACGGTGAGGCGAATTACTTAAAAGGCGGTGTGGTCTATGCAGATGCAGTCACCACAGTCAGTCCGACTTATGCCTATGAGATCACGACACCAGAGGGCGGTGAAGGATTAGAAGGACTTATGTATGCGTGCAGGGATAAACTTTTCGGTATTTTAAATGGCCTGGATTATACAGAATATGATCCACAGAAAGATGTCTATCTGACCAATCATTATAACGAGGTGAATTATAAGGAAGGAAAGGCTCTCAACAAAACACGTCTGCAAAAAAATGTGTCTCTTCCGGTAGACGGGGACGTATTTCTGATCGGTATGGTATCGCGTATGACAGACCAGAAAGGGTTTGATCTGATCGCATATATCATGGATGAACTGCTCAGTACCGAGCGTGTCCAGTTTGTTGTGGCAGGAACCGGAGAGGCACGATATCAGGATATGCTGTCTTACTTTGCGGGAAAATATCCGGATAAGATGAAGGTACATATCGGCTATTCAGAGGAACTTGCCCATCAGATTTATGCCTCCTGTGATGCATTTTTGATGCCGTCTTTGTTTGAGCCTTGTGGTTTAAGTCAGCTGATGAGCCTTCGTTATGGCACGGTTCCGATCGTGCGTGAAACGGGTGGTCTTAAGGATACCGTCATTCCGTATAATGAATATACGAAAGAGGGAACCGGATTCTCCTTTGCAAATTATAATGCGCATGAGATGTTAGCGACGATCCGTTATGCGTTATCCGTATTTTACCAGCATAAAAATGACTGGGATATACTGATAAAACACGGTATGAGTCAGGATTTCTCCTGGAACGCATCGGTGGCAGAATATGAAAAGTTGTACGACAGTCTGATGACAAAGTTTACATGGTAATACGGTCACTTTTTTGAAAAATAATTTACATGGTAATACGGCTGCTTTCCCTTGAATAATAATATACATGGTCGGAGAGAATATCCTCTGTGGAAAGCTGTGTGGCATTGACTTCCTGAACCATTTCCGAGAGTTCCCGATAGGACTGCTGACGGGTATCTGCGGGACTGTTTGCGGAGGATAGCAGAGGATCGGCCGGTGTGGCAAAAGAATTGACGGGAATGATGAGAACTTCGTGGATGCTGCTTGGAAGGATATAAAGATCACTTCTTAAGTGCTCTGCGAAGTTTTTTAGCAGATCCTGATACAGGATACATGCAGAGCCGTTTAATTTTGTATGATTGGACAGCACATACATCGGAAAAGGTGCCGGTGGAGCAAGGATGGCGGAGCTGTCGTCATCGGAAAGAAGTTCTTTTAGCACGTCGCTCATATTGCGAAGCTCATAATGCTGGAGATCCGGTGTGTTTTTGCATGCAAGTGCATACAGGTCATCTTTTGTGATATTCCAGAAGGAAAGATGATGGTTATGGATCAGGATCGTGGCAGAGCTGCCAGAGGCTGACGGAGAGCAGGAAATCTTTTCTTCTGAAAATGACTGGCTGATATCGTCCGGATCAATGCCGATCAGACAGTTGAATACGATCGCCAAATCAAGAAAACGAAAATGGGGAACATCTGTTAACAGCGCCTTGTTGCGCTCGTAATTGATCAGCTTAAAGATAATGCGGGACTGAACCTTCTCATAGCATGTGAAAAAGGAAATATCAATACTGTGGGCGGGTTTGTTCTGCTGATAAATGTCCCTGATCTCGGTGCAGATATCAGAAATGGGCCGGCCGTTTTCATATGCATGAAAATAGTCATTCAGATAAATGGTCGGTGAGATATTGCAGCCCGGAGTTAAAACGGTCAGACCGTCTAAGTGGGTATTGTTATTTTTTAAAATGTCCTGTAGGATAATGGAAACGTCAGAACCAAATGCGTCCTGTAAAGATTGTCTGATCTGCTGTTTAAATGTCTGATATGTCATAAAGACCTCCTGTAAATACGAATCTATCCACGATAAATCCGCGGTGCAGGAGAAGATATTACTGTTTCTAAAATGGGGAAAGTCCACGCAAAACACTGCGTGGACTTACTATAACACATGCATACTACAAATGCAAGAAAAATTATTCGGATTTTAATTTTTTCCAGAGATAGCTGTAAAGCGAAGTTGTGGATTCATCAAACTGTTTGTACACGGTACAGTTATCCAGTGTTTCCTGTGGCGGGAAAATGGTGGTATCACTCAGAGTCTCATCGTCAAGTGCATCAATCACAGCAAGGTTTGGTGTGGCATAGCAGACATAATCAAAATTTTTCATGGCAACGTCCTCACGGCATAGGAAATCGAGAAATTTTTCAGCATTTTCCTGATTTTTACAGCTCTTTGGAATGAACCAGGAATCGATCCAGAGGTTGGAACCTTCTTTTGGAACCGTATAGGAGAGGTCATCATTTAATTCCATCGCAGTGGCTGCTTCCCCGGAATAAACTAATGCCATTGCCGCATTTCCGGCAGCCATTTCATCGGAAGTCTCATCCACATAATAGGCGTACACAAGAGGTTTTTGTTTGATCAGAAGATCAACGGCATTATTCAGCTCGGTCTCGTTTTCTGTATTGATGTCATAATTTAACAGGCGAAGAGCCGGGACAAACGAATCACGGACAGAATTCTGCATAATGATGGAATCTTTGTAGTGTTCATCCCACAGGATATTCCAGGAGGACACCTCATCATCTGTGACCATCGTGGTATTGTAGAGGATGCCGAGCGTTCCGTAAAAATAGGGCATGGAGTAAGAGGCATCCGGGTCAAAGATCCTTGCCGCATCGATGATCGACGGATCAATATTTTGGTAATTCGAAAAACTGCTGAAGTCGATCTTATTTACTTCGCCCTCCGAGATCAGACGTTCTACCATATAGTCGGAAGTGCAGATTAAGTCATAACCGATCGAACCGGCTTTATATTTCGTATACATTTCCTCCGGGCTTTCATATTCTTCTAATTTAACATGGATGCCGGTTTCCTGTTCAAACAGTTTTAAAACAGAACTGTCCATATATTTTCCATAATTTAAAACGACCAGCGAATTATCGTCAGCGGTATTTTTTGTTCCACAGCCTGCGGCAAAAAAAGCGCCGAGAAGTAAAAGCGGAAAAACAATATATTTTTTCATGATATCCTCACGATCTGCCGGATAATACGGCGTATCTGTAATTACTGGCTGTTCTTAGACGATCTGCGGTTCATGACAAGCAACAGCAGAAATGCGGCAAAAAACAGCAGTGTGGAAAGTGCATAAAGCTCCGGACGTACACCTTTTCGAAGTTCTGTGTAGAGCATGGTCGAAAGTGTGTTCACACCGGCACCCTTGGTAAAAAAGGTGATGGAAAAATCATCCAGGGACATGGTGACAGCCATTAAGAATCCGGAAAACACACCGGATTTGATATCCGGCCAGGTCACTTTATAAAAGGCATAAAGCGGGGAGGCACCAAGATCTAAGGCCGCTTCATAGGTGTTCCGGTTTACCTGCTTTAATTTTGGAAGTACATTTAAAATCACATACGGGATATCAAATGTAATGTGTGCAATGAGCACCGTTACAAAGCCCAGATTTAAAAATTTTACAAAAAGCAGCATGAGTGATATTCCGGTCACGATATCCGCGTTTAACAGCGGGATGTTGGTTGCACCGAGCATCAGTGTGGTGCCACGTTTTTTCATCGCACTGATGCCGATGGCAGCGAGTGTGCCGATCAGCGTGGAGAGTACTGCGGCGCAAAGTGTGATCTGCAGCGTCATGATCAGTGCGTTCATGATCGTTTTGTCTGTAAAACAGGAGGCGTACCATTTTAAAGTAAATCCGCCCCATACGACTCTTGATTTGGAATTGTTAAAGGAAAGAACGACCAAAACAAGAATCGGAAGATATAAAAATAAAAAGATGACCGCAAGATAAATGCGGGATGCAGCCTTCTTTACCATACAGCAGTTCCTCCCTGATCTTTATCAAAAATATTCATGACCGCCATACTTGCGATGACGAAAATCATAAGTACAACGGAAAGTCCGGAGCCCAAATTCCAGTTGCTTCCCTGCATAAATTCCTGTTCAATGACATTTCCGATCAAAAGCACTTTACCACCGCCGAGCAGATCGGAGATCACGAAAGAGGTAAGAGCCGGAACGAAAACCATGACGATTCCGCTGATCACGCCGGAGAGTGTCAGCGGAAAGATAATGCGGATCAGTACGATCCTTGAATTTGCACCCAGGTCTTTTGCAGCTTCGATAACGTCCGGTTTGATGCGCGCTATGGAGTTATAGATCGGCAGGATCATAAATGGCAGAAAGTCATATACCATGCCGAATACAACGGCGGTCGGTGTATTTAACATTTTCACCGGGCCAAAGCCAAAGAGACCAAACAGTGCGTTTACGATACCGTTGTTGGAGAGTAAAAGCCGCCAGGCAAGGATACGCAGCATAAAATTCATCCACATCGGAAGTACAAATAAAAATACGACAAAACTCTGATGCTTAAAATGAAAACTGTTTAAGATCATCGCAAGCGGATAGGCAAGCAGCAGACAGACTACTGTACAGAAAAATCCGAGCTTTAAGGAAAGCAGAATGGATTTTACATGTACCGGGTCTGCAATCGCTGCGATATTGTCCCAGGTAAAAGCACCCGAAGTATTTGTAAACGCATAATATAAGATAATAACGATCGGCAGCAGGATAAATCCGATTATCCATACCAGATAAGGTCCTGCTAAAAGCTGTCTGCCTAATTTACGCATCGATCTCCACGGCCTCCTCATCCTCAGATTCCGGTTTGTTCATGATCTGGATGTTAAACGGGATCACGTTGATGCCGACATGCGTGCCCACCGGATACATTTTTGTGGTGTGAACCAGCCATTCATAGCCGTTTGCCATAATGCTGATCTCATAGTGTACACCCTTAAAGATGATGGATACGATGTCACCATCCATAAAACCGGCACCAGGCTCTGTGATCTCGACATCCTCCGGACGGATTACAACATCGACCGGCGTATTACAGCCGAATCCCTCGTCGACACATGGGATCTTCACACCTAAGATCTCCACAACTTTATCCTGGATCATGGTTCCGTTTATGATGTTGCTGTCACCGATAAAGTCGGCAACAAATGCATTGACAGGCTCATTGTAGATCATCTCAGGTGTACCGATCTGCTGGATGTACCCCTGGTTCATGACAACGATCGTATCGGATATGGTAAGTGCTTCTTCCTGATCATGGGTAACGAACACGAACGTGATGCCAAGCTCATTTTTCAGGCGGATCAGCTCGTACTGCATGTCTTGGCGGAGCTTTAAGTCGAGGGCACCGAGCGGTTCGTCTAAAAGGAGAACTTTCGGTTCATTTACAATGGCGCGCGCGATCGCGATACGCTGCTGCTGGCCGCCGCTCAAAGAATCAATAGAGCGGTTTTCAAAACCTTCCAGATTCACTAATTTCAGTGCATAACGGATTTTATCATTGATATATTCTTTGCTTTTTTTCTTGATCCGCAGACCAAATGCGATATTTTCCGCGATTGACATATGCGGGAAAAGGGCATATTTCTGGAAAACAGTATTTAAGTTACGCTCGTTTGGCGGCAGGGACGTGATATCTTTGCCGTCAAAGACAACGCTTCCTGCATCCGGAGCCTCAAAACCGCCGATGATGCGGAGGGTGGTTGTCTTTCCACAGCCGGAAGGGCCGAGGAGTGTGATAAATTCATTTTCGCGGATATATAAATTTAAGTCATCTAATACGACGTGATCGCCGTAGGATTTTGAAATACCTGTCAGATTGATTAATTTTTTGCTCATTTGTGTTCAAAACGCTTCTTATTTTTATATAGTAAAAAACGTTATCCCTTTCTAAGTGGTATGTAAAATACAGATTAAAAACTTGGAGGCGTGGAAACCCAGATCAGGATGGCATCACGGTTGCCGTTATTTTCCAGCCGATGTTTTTTCCCCGCCTGGAAATAGAAAGATTCGCCTGCCCGGACAGTATAAGTTTTTCCACCGTAAAAAACACGCACGGTTCCTTTTAATACATAGCCGAATTCTTCGCCTGCATGTGGCAGATGCGTGTCGGAGGAACCACCGGGTTTTAAAGTAAGGCGCACCGGCTCCATGCTGTTCTTCTGGGCATTTGGTATGATCCATTCGATCATTTTATTTCCATCTTCGCTGATTTTTTCAAAATAATCATCTTTTTCAAATACGATCTGTTCCGGTTCTTCGTCCGTAAAAAATTCGGCAGGAGTTGTGCCGAGACATTGTATGATGTCAAGCAGTGTGCCGATGGACGGAGAGTTCTGGTTGCGTTCCAGCTGGGAAATAAATCCCTTGGTCAGTTCAGAGCGGTCAGCAAGTTCCTGCTGTGTCAGACCGTACTGGATACGAAGCTCTTTCATACGCTTTCCGATATCCATGCGAACCTCCATTCTTGCGTGTGAAAAATGTTATTTTTCAGACTAATCTCCATTCTGCAATTTTTTGGTAACTGTAAAAATATATGTTTTGTTTACAATAAGTAAACAAGACTATTTTATGCATTTTATAGGAAAAGTCAATAGAAAATAAGCTTTAAAAAAATATAAAAAAGGTCTTGCTTTTTTTATATAAATTATATATAATGAATAAGTGTGGCGTGAGTCGAAAGACAACACACCTCAGATTGCCAATATGGCTCAGTTGGTAGAGCAACGCATTCGTAATGCGTAGGTCGTCGGTTCGAGTCCGACTATTGGCTTATGGATTCCGGAATGCCGGATGGATGAGAGAGCAAGTGGTTCCTGAAAAGTTCCGCTTGCTTTTTTCGTTCGCAGGAAATTGCGTTCTATAACAGGTTTTTTTCCTGTATCAGGATATGAAAGGATACGGTATTATGGCAGAAGCAAAAAATACAATTTTAATTGGAATTGCAGGGGGAACAGGAAGCGGAAAGACGACGTTGGCAGATAAAGTGGTTGACAGCTTCGGACGTGATGAAGTCAGTATTCTTCGCCATGATAATTATTACAAACGCCATGACGAGATGAACTATGAGGATCGCTCAAAGTTAAATTATGATCACCCGGATGCGTTTGATACAGAACTTTTATGTGAACATATCAAAGAGCTGAAAAAAGGAAAGGCGATTCAGATGCCGGTCTATGATTATACGATCCACAATCGTTCCGATAAGACGATCCTAGTGGAACCTGCACCGGTCATTGTATTAGAGGGTATTTTGATCTTTGCAGAGCCGAGTCTCTGTGAACTGATGGATATCCGTGTGTTTGTAGACACCGATGCGGATGTCCGTATTCTGCGCAGAATCGTAAGGGACGTAAAAGATCGTGGACGTTCGTTAGACAGCGTCATAAATCAGTATTTAACGACGGTAAAACCGATGCATGAGCAGTTTGTGGAGCCGAGCAAACGGCGTGCAGACATCATTATCCCGGAAGGCGGGGAAAATGCAGTTGCGTTGGAGATGCTGATCCAGAGAGTAAGAAAACATTTAGAGGAAGCATAGAGTTAAGAGGTACAAATGAGAGACTGACGGGCATATATAATGCTGTAAAAATCGCACCAGGACGGGATGAAAATCCGCTTTGGTGCGATTTTTTTGCCCCCGAATCTTCATAGGAAACTACGTCCTGTGATCAAAAAGTCCTCAGGGCAGACCGTCTTTTAATAGAGAAAGGATTTAGGTACAGCATCTGCCATGGCTTTGTAACCGGCACCACTCGGATGCAGATGATCGCCGCTGTTATAGCCGGCTTTGAATGCTGCAGGATGATCAGGATCCTGTACTGCGAGGTCGAAGTCGATACATCCCTCAAAACCGTCCGTCAGGCGGATCCATTCATTCACCTGATTTTTTAACTCTTCACGGAAAGGTGCATAGGTGCGCCAGCCTTCGATTGGAAGCAGTGTCCCGATATAAACAGATAATCCCAGGGCATGTGCCTGATCAACGTACCATTTGAGACCGTCTATGAGTTCTTCTGCAGTTGGAAGATCACTCATGGGGCGGAATGGATTGATGTCGCATCCGACCGGGTGAATGATGTCATTGATCCCCTGCTGGATAATGATGGTGTCTGCGCCGGAAGTTGGTATTTCATGTGAAAAACGGTTACTTCCCTTTAAACCGTACGAATCATAGGTAATACAGTCATACTGGCGGAGAATTCTGGTACCGCTCGCAGCACGGCGTATAACGGAAGTATGTTTTTTCCCTTCCCGTAACAGCCGGAGCATCAGTTCGTCCGGCCATGCCTGCGCGGTGATGGAGTCGCCATAGCAGATCACGGCATGATTGTCCGGAGATGTCAAAATATCAATGTTACTCAGAAAATAAAACCAGTTTGTCGTTTTGCTTGTATCAAGGGGAAGCCTGCCGGCAGAAGTCTGATCTCCCAGTGAAAAAAATCCCTTTGAGAGAGGGCCTGTGATCAGAACTGCTGACTGCATCAGGGTAAAATCCGCAAAATAAAGGTTGACACAGAGAGTCTGGCCTGCCTGAACCTGAAAGAAAATGTCATCACTTATGATGCGCTCGTGTGCGGCGATCGTCACGGAAGAATTTCCGGAAAAAGTAATCTGTGCTGTTGCAGATTCCTGCATGGGACAGGAAAGATTTATTTTTCTTGTAATGTCATCGCAATTAAAATCACAGTCTGCGATGGAGACAGTTGCTTTCGTGATGGAAACAGGTTCACTGCCGCAGTAATTATCAAAGGTAAATCTTAAAGCAGTTCCATCAAACGGCGCATAGACCGGATAGCGGAGTGTGATATCTTTTGCATAGCTCTCAGGGCGGTGTTCTGCGATTGAAACTGCATTTCCCCACATGGAACACCATGTCTGGTTTTTATTTATTGTTGTATTCATCGGGTTCTCCATTTCTGCCAGAAATTTTTGGATTCATAGGAAAATGTGTCCTGTGAATTTTGTATCAGTATACATCCTTTTAGAGGGAGGGTAAAGTGAAACATGGATTTTCCTTGACTTCACCACTGTATCATGTTATTATCACAAACAGAGTGAACAAAGCGTTCATGAAGGGGTACACCACCGCGGGTGTATTCTTTCGTGAACGCTTTTTTATTACACCGTAAAATTAAAAGGAGAAAAATCCTCCCCTCGTCCAAAGGGACTTGGATTTTACTCCGTAAAATTAAAGGAGGATGTATGGAAATCAACGGAAAGCACACAAAGTTGCCGGAGGGAACAACGATACTTGATTATTTAGAGCAGAATCACTATGTGTTAGCGCAGATTGCAGTCGAGCACAACTATGTAATTTTGGACAAAGAAGATTATGCAAAAGTTGTTTTGAAGGATGACGACATTTTAGAGATTGTCAGTTTCATGGGCGGCGGTTGTTAAATGCCGGAAAAAGAGAAATAAAAAAACCAGAGAAAAGCAGAAAAACAGAGAAAAGTAAAAAAAGAGAAAAGCAGAAAAGAGGAAAAAAAGATGAGCGAAATAACAAAAGATACATGGAAATTAGGAGAGCATGAGTTTTCTTCCAGATTTATATTGGGTTCCGGAAAATATTCCTTAGAACTGATCGATGCAGCAGTGAAAGAGGCAAAGGCGGAGATCGTGACGATGGCGCTGCGCCGCGCAAATGAGGGTGGTGTGGCTAATATCTTAGATTACATCCCCCAAAATGTGACACTGCTTCCAAATACATCAGGGGCGCGCAATGCGGAGGAGGCAGTTCGTATTGCAAGATTGTCAAGACAGATCAGCGGAAGTGATTTTGTAAAAATTGAGGTCATTCATGATTCGAAATATCTGCTTCCGGACAATTATGAAACAGTAAAAGCGGTAGAAGTATTAGCAAAAGAAGGATTTGTCGTGATGCCGTATATGTACCCGGATCTCAATGCGGCGCGTGATATGCAGAATGCCGGTGCAGCATGTATTATGCCGCTTGCAGCACCGATCGGTTCTAACCGAGGTGTCTGTACAAAAGATTTTATCCAGATACTGATCGATGAGATCGACCTGCCGATCATCGTGGATGCCGGTATCGGAAAGCCGTCACAGGCATGTGAAGTCATGGAGATGGGAGCTGCTGCAGTCATGGCAAATACCGCAATCGCGACGGCTGGTGATATCCCGGCGATGGCAGCTGCTTTCCGTGAAGCGATCGAAGCCGGAAGAAAGGCATACCTCTCAGGCTGTGGACGTGTCAAAATGGGAGGGGCAAGCGCATCCTCGCCGCTGACAGGATTTCTCTCTGAATAATTCAGAAGATCAGAGCGTTAAATATGAGAGCAGAACAAAAATCAGTTTTAGGAAATTTTGGAATCGGAAAATATAATACATTTTTATGATCTGATTTGAATGGAAATTGAGTATAAAAAATTTCGGGTTCAGAATAAGCACAGGGGAAAAAATCATGGAACACATCAATGAAAGTATATTAAGCGAAGAAATAAAGGAACATCAGAAAGAGGCAAGGATCGACCATATGGTATATCTGCCAGGCATGGAGGCATTAAAATCGGATATCACAAAACAGGTGGTTGAAGCAATGGAGGCATACGATTACGACAGCTATACAGCGGAAGATGTAAGATGTGCCTTGGCAAAAAGAAACCGCACACCGGAAGATTTTGCGGCGCTGCTGTCGCCGGCGGCAGAACCGTTTATCGAAGAGATGGCACAGTGTGCAAAAGTGGAAAAAGAAAATCATTTTGGCAATTCGGTCTGTTTTTTTACGCCGCTCTATATCGCCAATTATTGTGAAAATTATTGTATCTACTGCGGGTTTAACTGTCATAACCGTATCCGCAGGGCAAAATTAAATGCAGAGGAAATCGAAGCGGAAATGGCGGAGATCGCAAAATCCGGTCTACAGGAGATCTTGATCCTGACAGGCGAAAGCCGGAAAATGTCAGATGTGGAATATATAGGAGAAGCGTGTAAGATCGCGCGGAAATATTTTAAAGTAATTGGTCTTGAAGTTTATCCGATGAATTCGGAGGAATATGCGTATTTGCATGAATGCGGCGCGGATTATGTAACAGTTTTTCAGGAAACATACAATTCAGACAAATATGAGACACTTCATCTGGCAGGACATAAACGTATTTTTCCTTATCGTATGGAGGCACAGGAACGTGCGATCCGCGGCGGTATGAGAGGCGTTGGTTTTGCTGCTTTACTGGGACTTGATGATTTCAGAAAAGATGCATTTGCAACAGGAATGCATGCTTATCTGTTACAGAGAAAATATCCACATGCAGAGATTGCTTTTTCCTGTCCGAGGCTTCGCCCGATCATCAACAATGATAAGATCAATCCGATGGATGTGCATGAAAAACAACTTTTGCAGGTTGTGACGGCATACCGGTTGTTTATGCCATATGCAAGTATTACGGTTTCTACCAGAGAGTGTGCAAGGGTGAGAGACAGTCTGATGGAGATCGCAGCGACAAAGATTTCTGCGGGGGTCAGCACCGGTATCGGAAGCCATGCGAAAGGACTTGAGGATCAGGGCGACGAGCAGTTTGAAATTTCTGACGGAAGGACAGTAAAACAGGTGTATGATGCACTGCTTGAGGAAGGATTGCAGCCTGTTATGAGTGATTATATTTATGTGTAAAAAAGAAAATCCGATTCCGGGGAAAATAATTGCTGTCACAAACCGGAGCCTTTGTGAGAGGCCGTTTTTAGAACAGATCAAAAGAGTCTGTGAAACAAAGCCGGCAGCTCTGATCTTAAGGGAAAAAGATCTGCCGGAGACGGAATATGAAGAGATGGCAAGACAGGTTTTGGCAATTTGTGAAGAATATGGAGTGATCTGTATTTTACACAGTTATATAGAAACCGCAAAACGGTTAGAGAGGCAGTATGTTCATTTGCCGCTTCCACTGTTAAGAACTTGTATGCAAAAGACAGAAAATGAAGAAAAACAGATAAAATTTATGTCTGGGAACCTGTCAATGGATCAGAAGAATAAAAATAAGCTGATCTTAGGCTGTTCGGTTCATTCTGTTGAGGATGCTATTGAGGCAGAAAAACTAGGGGCATCTTACCTGACCGCAGGGCATATATTTGCCACGGACTGTAAGAGAGGACTGCCGCCACGCGGAATGGAATTTTTAAAGCAGGTATGTGAAACCGTAAATATTCCTGTGTATGCCATCGGTGGAATTGGACTGAACGATGGAAAAATAGACAGCGTGTGTGAATGTGGTGCGGCAGGTGCGTGCATCATGTCCGCTTTTATGGCAATATGATAAATATAAAAAACGGGCAGTTATTTCAAAAAACGACAGACAATGAAAGCTGTATTGCCGATTGCATATAAAAAAATATAAAAATTTCAATCAAATTTCTCCTGTCGCATTGCACCTGTTTCAAGAATCTGCTATACTAAATCGGATAGTAAAGTGGAGGGACGATATGTCACAGGCAGTTGTTATAAAAAGTAATAAATACGGGATACATCTTGTATTGAGCAATGAGATATCTTTTAAAGCACTTTTGGATGCCATCGTCGAGAAATTCAAAGAGTCAGAGAAGTTCTTTAAAGGGGCAAAACTGGCGATCTCTTTCGAGGGAAGAAAGCTGACGCATGATGAGGAAATGGCTATCATTGATGCGGTGACATCGAATACAAGTATCGAGATATTGTGCATTGTAGATCATGATCCGGACCGTGAAGCATACGTCAAACAGCAGATCGAAGAATATCAGGCATCTGTACAGCAGCCGTATGTGGATGGTGGGACTCAGTTTTATCGCGGAACGCTTCGCTCTGGCCAGACACTTGAGAGTGAAACAGGAATCGTAGTGGTAGGTGATGTCAATCCGGGCGCAGCAGTCATGGCAAACGGCAGTATCGTTGTACTTGGAGCGGTAAAGGGAAGCGTCTATGCAGGACTTGGGGGAGATGACAGTGCATTTATTGTTGCACTCGATATGGATCCAATCCAGATTCGGATTGGAAATATTTTAGCAAAAAGTCCGGACAAACCTTTTAGCAGACGAAGAATACGAAAAAAGGTCAAAGAAACGACCACGTCTCCGCAGATTGCGTACTTAAAGGACGGGACAATCTGTATTGAACCGCTGACAAAAGAACTATTAAGCGATATTTAACAGCAGGAGGAATATTTTAAAATGAGTGAAGTTATTGTAATTACGTCCGGGAAGGGCGGAGTTGGTAAGACGACCACAACCGCAAATGTTGGAACAGGTCTGGCACAGTTAAACAAAAAAGTAGTGCTGATCGATACAGATATCGGACTTCGTAACCTAGATGTTGTCATGGGTCTTGAGAACCGTATTGTATACAATCTTGTAGATGTTGTAGAAGGAAACTGCCGTGTGGAACAGGCACTGATCAAAGACAAAAAATATCCGAATTTATGTCTTTTGCCGTCAGCACAGACCAGAGATAAATCCGCGGTATCTCCGGAGCAGATGCAGGCATTGATCGAAGATTTAAGACAGGATTTTGACTATATTTTATTAGACTGCCCGGCAGGAATCGAGCAGGGATTTAAAAATGCAATTGCAGGTGCAGACAGGGCACTTGTTGTCACAACCCCGGAGGTTTCTGCAGTGCGTGATGCTGACCGTATCATTGGACTGCTTCAGGCAAATCAGATCCAGAAAGTTGATCTTATCGTAAACCGTCTGCGTATGGACATGGTTAGACGCGGTGATATGATGAATGTCGAAGATGTGTGCGACATTCTGGCAATCAATCTGATCGGTGCAGTACCGGATGATGAACATATCGTAATCTCTACGAACCAGGGGGAACCACTGGTTGGAAGTAATTGCCTTGCTGGACAGGCATATGAGAATATCTGCCACCGTATTCTCGGTGAGGAAGTTGCATTTCTTGATCTGGATGCAAAACAGGGAGTATTTTCAAAATTAAAAGATTTATTTAAGAAAAATTAGGAGGAACAGTCATGGGATTGATGGACTTATTTAAGAAGAAAAGTTCCGGTGATGTTGCAAAAGACCGTTTAAAACTTTTGCTGGTGACTGACCGCGCAAGCTGTTCCCCGGAAATGATGGAGCAGATTAAAAACGAGATCATCCAGGTAATTTCAAAACACATGGATATTGATATGGAAGGCCTTGACATTCAGATCACGCAGACAGAGTCAGAGTCGAACAATGGAACGGTACCGGCATTGTTTGTTAATATTCCGATCCGCGATATCAGACATGGAAATTCATAAAATTTTATAAAAGATAAAAAGACTGTTCAAAGAAGAAAGTATATTTCATTTGGACAGTCTTTTTTATAGTACTATTGACATATAATAGTGAAAATGCTAATATCATACTAATTTGATATGAATTAGATGATAATAGAAAGAAAACAGGATGCAGCAGCCAATAACAGAAATACAAAAGATGGTTAAAGGAGCGGTATTCCGGAATGGAGTATGTCATGAAGTACAATTTTGATGAAGCTGTGGAGCGGAGAGGAACCGGATGTTTAAAATACGATTTTGCGAAAGAACGTGGGAAAAAAGAAGATGTCTTGCCGTTATGGGTTGCCGATATGGATTTTAAGACTGCGCCTGCAGTGACCGAAAGACTGCAGAAAGTAGTGGAACACGGAATTTATGGATACAGTGACAGCAAAGAAGATTATTTTGCAGCAGTATCGGGATGGTATCATGATCATTTTGACTGGGATGTAAAACCGGAGTGGCTGGTAAAAACACCGGGAGTTGTTTTTGCACTTGCGGCCGCTGTGCGTGCATATACGGAAAAAGGCGATACAGTTTTGATCCAACAGCCGGTATATTATCCGTTTCGTCAGGTCATTGAGTCAAATGACAGAAAGTTAGTCAGCAGCGATCTGGTATTAAAAGATGACCATTATGAGATCGACTTTGAAGATTTTGAGGCGAAAATAAAGGAACATCAGATCCATTTATTTTTACTCTGCAGTCCACATAATCCGGTAGGACGTGTCTGGAAAGAGTGGGAATTAAGAAAAATCGGAGAGATCTGTTTCAAATATCAGGTGACTGTCGTCAGTGATGAGATTCACAGCGATTTTGTATATCCGGGGCATAAACATCATGTCTTTGCATCTGTTTCACCGGAGTTTGAACAGATTTCCGTAATTTGCACGGCACCAAGTAAAACCTTTAATCTTGCCGGTCTTCAGGTGTCAAACATTTTTATTGCGGATGAAAAACTGCGTCAAAAATTTGTCCGTGCGGTGGATCAGGCAGGATACAGCCAGGTAAATCTGATGGGACTTGTCGGATGTCAGGCCGCTTATGAAGAGGGAGAGGAATGGCTTTTACAGTTAAAAGAATATCTGTATCAGAATCTTTCCTTTGTCCGCGAATACCTGAGGGAAAATCTTCCACAGATTAAACTGATTGAGCCGGAAGGAACCTATTTAATATGGCTGGATTTCGGAGAACTTGGACTGGGAAGAAAAGAGTTGGAAGCACTGATTGATCAGGCAGGACTTTGGTTAGACGCGGGAGCAATTTTTGGGAAAACGGGTATTGGTTTTGAGCGCATTAACATTGCATGTCCGAGAAAAACGTTAGAACAGGCATTTTTGCAACTGAAAAAAGCAGTGGATGCGTTAGATTAAAAACTTTGTAACAGTATGATATCTGTTCAGAATGATCAAAAAGGCACGAAGATGGCACTGCGGTGGAGTATATCTTATTGAAGAGGAACTCCACTGCAGTCATAGCAAATCCTCTGCAGAAAGCTGTTGATAAGTCGATATCGAGTTACATCGTACCGTGGCCTGAATCAAAAATATCCGTGAAAAGCTTTATGACAGGTCAATATCTAATTCCACCGGGCAGTGGTCAGATCCGAAAACATCCGTGTGGATCTTTGCGCCGGTCAGCTTATCATTCATCCGTTTGGAAGTGATAAAATAGTCAATACGCCATCCGGCATTCTTTTCCCGTGCCCTAAAACGGTAGGACCACCAGGAATAGATCTGTTCTGTATCCGGGTAAAAATAGCGGAAGGTGTCTGTGAAGCCGGCATCGAGAAGCTTTGTCATTTTTTCTCGTTCTTCATCCGAAAATCCGGCGTTCTTCCGGTTGGTTTTTGGATTCTTTAAATCGATCTCCTCATGTGCAACATTTAAGTCCCCACAGAGAATGACAGGCTTGGATCCATCGAGTCTTTTTAAATAAGCACGAAAATCATCTTCCCACTGCATGCGGTAAGGCAGTCTGGCCAGTTCGTTTTGAGAATTTGGCGTATAACAGGTAACCATGTAAAAATCAGGGTATTCTAAGGTGATGACACGTCCTTCTTTGTCGTGTTCTTCGATGCCGATACCGTAAGTCACATTCAGAGGCTCTTTTTTTGTGAAAATCGCTGTGCCGGAGTAACCTTTTTTCTTGGCATAATTCCAGTAGGAAAAATAACCGGGCAGAGGAAGGTCGATCTGTCCCTCCTGCAGCTTGGATTCCTGAATACAGAAAATATCTGCATCAGTTTCATGAAAAAAATCAAGAAAGCCTTTTTGGATACAGGCACGCAGTCCGTTGACATTCCAGGAAATCAGTTTCATAGTATTCTCCATTCTTTTAATTAGGATGTTGGGAATGCACTATTTGGTCTCAACATCTTAATATGTTGGTGTTAAAATTTTTTGTTACCGTCAGATAAAACTGGATTGTTTCCGCAAGATATCATAACATTATCATTTCATTGAAACAAGGAAAACATGTGATTCTGCATGAAAAGAAAATAATACGGTCGAAACAGTTTTGATATAGTTAAACAATAATATGGTATAATTTATGTCAATAAGTAAGTTTATGGAGCGTGTATCTATGGCACCACAGGTGCTGTTGAAAAACGGAAATGTGAGAGAAAGGCAGCGGGTAAGGATTGATGAAACGCATTTTTTTACAGAAAAAACAGAATAAGACGATACTGGAGCTGTTAAGGGAGCAGGGAGAATATTTAGATGCGCCCTGCAGCGGGAAAGGTACCTGTGGAAAATGTTGTATTATAATAGAAGAAACACGAAAAACAGATCCGCCAAAACAGCGGGAAAAGGAAGTGTTTACGGAGCGGGAACTGGAAGAGGGATGGCGTCTTTCCTGTATGACGGTTCCGACGGATGATCTGTATGTATGCATTCCGGAAATCAGAGAAAATCAGATACAGGTGCAGATGGAATTTGTCCGGAACACAAAAATGGAGAGCGATGTACAGGCGACAACAGTTATCTGTGAAAACAAAATAGAGGACCGTGCACAAATAGGGTCTGACGGGGAAATAAAACCGGAAAATATGGATACGGAAAAATCCGTCTATGGTATCGCAATCGATATCGGAACAACCACACTCGCTGCAGAACTGATTTCCCTCACCGATGGAATATGCTTAAAAACTGCATCTTCTGTTAATCATCAACGGGCATACGGCGCAGATGTGATTTCAAGGATCCGTGCAGCAGCGTCCGGAGATGCAGAAAAGTTGAGAGAGAGCATTTTAAAAGATGTGAGGAATCTGGCAGAGACACTGCTTGCGGGGCAGGACGAAAATGTGCTGAATGTCAGCAAAATCGTGATCGCCGGAAATACTACAATGATTCACCTTTTACTGGGATATTCCTGTGTGGGGCTTGGCGCTGCACCATTTACTCCTGTGAACCTTGCGCCGGAGGATATGACGTGGGGAGAATTGAATGGTGAGTATGAGGAAACCAGAGAAAGTGGAGATGCCAGAGAAAGTGGAGATGCCAAAGAAAGTGGAGTTGCCAGAGACGGTAGTGATGCCAGAGAACACGGATATGTCAGAGAATGCGGGCATACCGGAATCAATCAGACCACAAAAGTACAGATCATGCCGGGAATCTCAGCTTTTGTTGGAGGAGATATTACGGCGGGCATGATGGGATGTGGTATGCGGCCGGACAAATGCGAGATGCTGATCGACATTGGAACAAACGGTGAGATGGTTCTTGCTGCGGGAGATCATTTCCTTGTCTCATCCGTTGCCGCGGGACCGGCATTCGAAGGTGGAAACATATCCTGCGGTATGCCCGGTGTGCCGGGAGCTGTCTGCCGTGCAGTTTTATTTGGTAAAAATAATATGGTGACAAAGACGATTGGAAATAAACCGGCCATTGGGTTATGCGGAACCGGAATCATTGATGTAATGTATGAACTCGTGCGGCACCATATTGTTGATACTCAGGGGATTTTGGGAGAACCGTGGTTTGAAAAAGGATTTCCGGTCGTACCCGGAAAAATTTATTTTACCCAGGAGGATATCAGACAGGTGCAGATGGCAAAAGCAGCTATCTGTGCGGGTTTAGAAGTATTACTGCAGAAATCAAATATTTCTCATGAACAGATAAAAAAAGTATATGTTGCAGGCGGGTTTGGCATGGGACTTGACATGGAAAAAGCACTTGGAATCGGACTTCTGCCAATCGGACTTCGCGGAAAACTCACGCCGGTCGGCAACAGTGCCTTAGAGGGAGCCGCACGATGCCTGACACACTCAAAAGAAAGCAGTGATATGCAGCCGCAAGAGATTGCAGCCATATCCCATGAGATCAATCTTGCAGATACACCAGAGTTTCAGGAATTATATTTAAAACATATGCAATTCTGTTGAGTCAGAAAATTGGGGTATTTATTCAACAAAAATACCCCAATTTTTTGATGTCTCATTTTGAATGACCAAAAATCAAGGTATATTTTATCAATTATTTACGGTATTTTAATTTTCTTCCCTTTTATATAATAAATACAACAAAAGCAGTTCGGAAATATTTTTTTTAAAACAATACTTAAACGTTTTCGAAAAGCTCCGGATGCTGGCGAAAACCAAAAAAGAAGGGAAAGGGAGAAATGAAAGAAACGGGCATTTCAAAAAACAACAAAACAGATGGTTCCGGTGTTACAGGCAAGTTATACATTGTACTTCGGATCGCAGTTCTGTTCGCAGTCTTATTCATGTTCATACCTGGAATCAATCCAGCGAGGATCAGCGGAATGATCGGAAGAAACTTATCGCTGTTTACTTCCGGTATTTCATACTCATCACTGGCATCAGAGTTTGGACGTGCATTCCGAAAAGGATGGGTTATGAAATCAACATTACGGCTTGACTCTGTATCAGCTCTGATTATCTGCGTTGGTACAGCAGCAGTTGCAGCCGGAGGATGTTTATCACTCGGTAATCTGAAAATGAAAAAATTAAGTAACATCTTCACAGCAGCAGGAAGTGCAGTGATGCTGTCAGGACTTGGCGGTATCGCACTTGCATACAGTCAGATCAGCCAGACAGAAAAACCTAAGAAAATCGAGCCGATCTTTTCAAATGGTTTTTATATGATCCTGATCGTTGCAGTACTGATCCTGATCGTAACATTGATCGCGATGGCAAAACAGCCTAAGGTTGAAGCGGGTGCTAAATATGAGATGGAAACAAAGTACCGCCTGTTCCTGATGTTAATGCCATTCCTGGCACTGGCTGGTGTATTCTGTTATCTGCCATTATGGGGATGGAGATATGCATTCTTTGATTACAAAGTTGGTGATACCTTAAGCATGGATAACTTTGTTGGATTCAAATGGTTCACACAGTTGTTTAAAAATCCTGCAACGGTAAGAGATATCATCCGTGTTCTGAAAAACACACTTGCAATGAGTGGTCTTGGAATTTTGACAAGCTGGCTTCCAATGGCATTTGCAATTTTCCTCTGCGAGATTAAAAACATGAAGTTCCGCCGCGTCGTACAGACACTTACAACAGTACCGAACTTCATCAGCTGGGTTCTTGTATATGCAATCGCATTTTGTATCTTTTCTACAGACGGATTTGTCAGCAGTTTGATGGTAAATGCCGGAATCTGGAAAGAGGGCGTGAATATGCTGATGGGCGGCAGCCATGTATGGCTGCAGATGTTAGCCTGGGGCTTATGGAAAGGTATCGGCTGGAGTGCAATCATTTATATTGCAGCAATTTCCGGTATTGATCAGCAGCTTTATGAAGCAGCAACCGTCGACGGTGCAGGACGTTTCCAGAGAATGTGGAATATTACCGTGCCGAGCCTGATCCCGACATTCTGTGTATTACTGTTAATGTCGATTGCAAATATCTTAAGCAATGGTATGGATCAGTATTTAGTATTTGAAAACTCTACCAATACAAGTTCTATCATGGTACTTGACCTGTATGTATACAAACTTGGTATCGGACAGGGACAGATTCCATTATCAACAGTAATCGGTATGGTAAAATCCGTTGTCAGTGTAACGTTACTGTTTGCTGCAAACGGTATTTCGAAACTGATTCGTGGCGAGAGTATTGTATAAGGAGGCGTAAGACATGGCAAAAACAGCACAGGAAAAGGCTGATTTAAAAGCCGAAAAACTTTATGAAAAAACACATAAACGCAAATATCGCTTAAAACCGGGCGATATCGTATTTAACATTTTAAATTACCTGTTTTTTACATTATTTACAATAGCATGTATATTTCCATTTTATTACCTGTTTATCAATACGATCAGCGATAATGATCTGGTAATCAAGGGTTTAATCAACTTCATACCGAGAGGAATCCATTTTGATAACTATACAGCGTTATTAAATGTAAGTGATCTTTCAAGTGCATTGATCGTATCACTGTCAAGAACAGTACTTGGTACGGCACTTATGGTAGCAGCATCCGGATTTATCGGATATCTGGTAACCAAAGATGAAATGTGGGGCAGAAAATTCTGGTACAGATTTCTTGTGATTACCATGTATTTCAATGCGGGTCTGATCCCATGGTTCTTAAATATGCAGATGTTAGGTCTGACCAATACATTCTGGGCATACATCATCCCTGGTATTGTGGCTCCGTATAACATCATTCTGGTAAAAACATACATAGAGTCAATTCCAGCGGAACTCGAAGAGAGTGCTCAGATCGACGGAGCAAGCTTCTTTACTGTATTCCGCAAGATCATCTGGCCGCTCAGTAAACCGATCCTTGCGACGATTGCGATTTTCGGTGCAGTTGGTCACTGGAACTCCTTTACGGATTCCCTGATCTTAATGACATCAGCTCCGAAATTATATACTTTACAGCACAGGCTTTACATTTACTTAAATCAGGCATCCAACTTAAGTGCATTAATGGAGTCTGGCGGATCTGTCAGCGAGGCTGTTTTAAAATCAGCAATGAGTGGAAAGGTTATCAAATATACGATTTCCATGGTAACGGTAATCCCGATTTTAATCGTATATCCATTCATGCAGCGTTACTTTGAAAAAGGTATCATGTTAGGTGCCGTAAAAGGTTAAAGAGGTGTTAACCGCGAGGCGCGGAATCAAAATAACACAAAAACAAGGGAGTAAAATCCTCTCCTCGTCAAAGGACTCGGATTTTGCTTCGCAAAACAAGGAGGATTATATGAAAGCAAAGAAAATCGTATCACTGCTTCTGGCAGCTGCAATGACAGTTTCCGTGGCAGCCTGTGGGGGCAGCAATCAGACAAGTGCATCAAAGAACAACAGCAACAATGCAGCGGGGGATGCTGCAGGTGAAGATGCAACAGAGAGCGGAGTATCCGAAGGAACTTCTGCAGATGAGGCGGAAGATCTTGCAGATATCATTCCGGAAGAGACAGTTACTCTCGATGTATTCGATCAGTTAGCAAACTATTCCGGTGAGCAGATCGGATGGTTTGGTCAGATCATGTTAGACAAATTCAATGTAAAATTAAATATCATCCCGGATTCTGACGGTGTATATGAGACACGTATGGAGTCAGGAAACCTTGGAGATCTGGTTCTCTGGGGAAATGATTCTGATGAGTATCAGCAGGCAGTCAGCAAGGGAATGCTCTTTGACTGGAACGAGGATGATATCTTAAGCGATTACGGTCCATACATCAAACAGAACATGCCATATGCATTAGAGAAAAATGCAAATCTTTCCGGCGGTACTGTTTATGGATTCGGATTTGATGTTGCAAGGGATGCGACAGCACGTCAGGATTTCATGTATACCTGGGATTTAAGATGGGATCTTTACAAAGAGTTAGGATATCCTGAGATCAAGACTTTAGACGATATGGTAGATGTTTTAGGTCAGATGAAAGAGATCTGCCCGACCGATGATAACGGAAAAACAACTTATGGTGTTTCCTTATTCAACGACTGGGACGGAAACCTTGTAATGTTCGTAAAATCAACAGCAACTGCTTATTATGGATATGATGAATTTGGTTTTGGTCTGTATGATCCAGAGGAGCAGGTATTCCATCCAGCATTAGAGGAAAATGGACCTTACCTCACATGCTTAAAATTCTATAACAACCTGTATCAGAAAGGACTACTTGATCCTGACTCCCAGACACAGGGATATGACGGTATGCAGGAAGATTACCAGAACGGTGGAGCATTCTTAAATGTGTTCAACTTCTTAGGTTCTACTTTCTACAACTCAGATTCACATGCACAGGAAGGCAAAGCAATGTATCCTTGCCCGCCGGAAGACGCAGCTCCGATCTGCTATGGTCAGAATATCTACGGTGGAAACCGTATCTGGTCTATCGGTGCTAAGACAGAGTATCCGGAATTGTGTATGGCTATCTTAAACTGGTTATCTACTCCGGAAGGACGTATGACAGCTGAGTATGGTCCAAAGGATGTCTGCTGGTACTATGATGAAAATGGAAAAACGCAGTTTACAGATTTAGGACGTGCAGCTAAGACAGATATCAGCACACAGATGTCTGATGGTTACAGCGGAACATTTGATGATGGTTCCTTTAAGATGAACAATACAACGTGGGCGATTGATTCCTTAAATCCTGATTCAAACGGTGAGACATTCAACTATCGTAAATGGGAAAGTTTTGCAACAGATGCAAATTCTGACATTGAGCAGGATTGGAGAGATAAGACCGGTTTTGCAACAGCAGATGAGTACATGGGATCAAGACCTTACAAACTTTCTCTTGGTACAACATACTCTGAGTCTACAAAATCTGATGAGTTAACTGTATTATGGACACAGGTTGCTGAGTGCATCAAGACAAATTCATGGAAAGCAATCTATGCTAAGACAGATGCTGAATACGACCAGATCGTTGCAGACATGATCTCCCAGGCAAAAGACTACGGCTATGACGAGTGTATCGCATTCCAGGAGAATGAGGCATCACTTAGAAAAGCAGCTGAGAACGAAGTAAAAGGGACCATCAAATAATTGTATCACAAATGAATGACAGACCAGAGCAGAAGATCCGGACATTCCGTCCGGATCGCCCCGGTCTGTTTTCATCATACTGGATATCTGGAGTAAAATCCTGTATGATGAAAGCAGATCAGAGGTATGAAATAAAATGAGAGATAAGAAAAGTGCATGGGAAGCACTTTGAGATTGGAGGAAAACAAATGAAATTTTTTAGCGTTGACAGTCCATTGTACCGTTTTTTAAGCAGAGTACTTGATATTTTAAAACTAAATTTTTTATGGATTCTTGGAAGCCTGCCGGTTTTTACGATCGGGGCATCGACCACGGCGGCAATGTCAGTTGCGTTAAAGTTAGCGGATGATGAGGAGGGCTATATCGCGAAATCATATTTTGAAGCGTACAAGGCAAACTTTAAACAGGGCGTTCCGATGGGACTGATCTTTCTGGTTGCATGGTATGCGGTATATCTTGACTTCCAGCTGTTTGGAGCAGTGAAAAATAATCCGGTCATTTTGCTGATCATCGGTATGGTGTCCGTATTTCTTGTGATCATTGCGATGATCTATTCCTTTTCACTGCTGGCAAGATATGAAAATACGGTGGTCCGCACGATCCAGAATTCTATGGATATTTCAAGAAAATATTTTGGAAAAACACTGATCCTTGTGATCCTCGTCGCAGCAGAAGTTTTGATTTTCCAGTATAATTCAACTATGATATTCCTTGGAATCCTGTTTGGACCAGGATTTATCATTTATACGATTGCAGCAATGAGTAAGCGTGTTTTCTTACAGATTGAACGCGTGAACCGCGAGGGCGAGTGATAGTGTCAATTTAAGGAGGTTTATATGATCGAGAGCAGTAAAGTACATAAAATTTTATATGGTGGAGATTACAACCCGGAGCAGTGGCCGGAGGAGATCTGGAAAGAGGACATGCGCCTGTTTAAATTAGCGCACATTGATGTCGTGACGCTCAATGTTTTCAGCTGGGCAGCACTGCAGCCGGATGAAATTACCTATGATTTTTCCAAACTGGATAAGATCATGGAGTATGTGAAAGAAAACGGACTGAAAGTCTGCTTTGCAACTTCGACAGGAGCGCATCCGGCGTGGATGGCAAGAAAATACCCGGATATCCTGCGTGTCGGGCATAACGGCATGAAACGCAAATTCGGAGCACGTCACAATTCCTGTCCGAACAGCCCGACTTACCGGAAATATTCTGTGGCACTTGCCGCAAAACTGGCAGAGCGATACAAAGATTATGACAATATCGTTGCATGGCATATTTCCAATGAATATGGCGGGGAATGTTACTGCGAAAACTGTGAAAAAGCATTCCGTGTATGGCTGCATAAAAAATATGGAACGCTGGATGAGTTAAACCGTGTATGGAACACTTCTTTCTGGGGACATACCTTTTATGACTGGGATGATGTTGTTTTGCCGGATATGCGTTCAGAGGAGTTTAACTGGGATGGCATCCGTACCAATTTCCAGGGGATTTCACTCGATTACCGCAGATTCAATTCGGACAGTATCTTAGACTGCTACAAATTAGAGCGCGATGCGGTAAAAGAGTACACGCCGGATATTCCGGTTACCACAAATCTGATGGGATTTTATCCATCATTAGACTACCAGAAATGGGCAAAAGAAATGGATTTTATTTCCTGGGACAGCTATCCTTCCTTTGGCGCAGAGACAGAAAACAATGCGATGGCACATGATCTGATGCGTGGATTAAAGGGTGGCAAACCGTTTGCACTGATGGAACAGACACCGAGTGTGAGCAACTGGCATACCTACTGTGCCTTAAAGCGACCGGGTGTGATGCGCTTATACAGCTATCAGGCGGCAGCGCACGGCGCAGATACGATCATGTTTTTCCAGATGAGAAGAAGCATTGGTGCCTGTGAAAAATATCACGGCGCAGTGATCGACCATGTCGGCAATGAGAATACGAGAGTGTTCCGTGAGATCACAGCACTTGGCGAAGAACTGACTGAACTTTCTGATACACTGCTTGGTGCAAGAACTCCGACAGAAGTGGCAGTTGTATTTGACTGGGATAACTGGTGGGCAACGGTATTATCCGCAGGCCCAAGCCGTTGTATCAATTATTATGAGGAGATTTATCAGTATTATAAGGCACTGTTAAATCTTCATATCCCAATGGATTTTGTTGGTGTGGACGATGATCTGTCCGGTTATAAAGTTGTCATTGCACCGATGTTATACATGTGCAAAGACGGTTATGATGAAAAGATCCGCAGCTTTGTCAAAGCGGGCGGCACCTTTCTGACCTCCTATTTCAGCGGATATGTGGAAGACCATGACCTTGTGATCACAGGCGGATATCCGGGCAGACTGCGCGATATTTTGGGTATCTGGGTAGAAGAATCCGATGCGATTCCGGCAGGAGATGCTGGCATGAAACATACCTTTGCATACAAAGATGTGACTTATCCGGCAGAAGTGCTTTGCGATTTATCACATACCGAAGGCGCAGAAACACTCGCAACCTATGATAATGACTTCTATGCCGGAATGCCCGTACTGACCTGCAACACCTTTGGATCCGGAAAAGCCTGCTACGTCGCAACCCGCTCCAATCAGGACTTCTACCGCACTTTCTTAACTGACATTATGAAAGAAGCCGGCGTAGAACCTCTCGCAGAAGGCAGTGACAAAGTAGAGATCACTCTCCGCGAAAATAAAAACGGCAGCTTCCTCTTCCTCTTAAATCCGACGGACGAATCACAGGAAGTAACGCTGAAAAAAGCCGGAACTGACCTGCTCGGCGGAATGACTTACCAGGCAGGAGAGAAAGTTGTACTTCCGGCAAAAGCAGTGGCGATCGTTCAAAGCAGGTAAAGGTTATCTCAGGCAAGTAGAGATTTTCCACAAAGAAACCGCGAAACTCTTCAAAAAACTGAAGTAGTTGAGTTCCAGGCACAGCCTAAATTAGAGTTTCGCCCCATCTAGAGCAAGAAAAGAGGACATACACTATGTCGGAACAGCAGAAAGAACAACAACTTCTCGAAACCGTAGACCGCATCATCGCAGAAGGCCCGTACCAGCCAGCCTGGTCATCCCTGATGCAGGCGAAAACCCCTGACTGGTTTAAATAGAAAAGATTTGGCATCTTCATCCACTGGGGCGTCTACAGTGTTCCCGCCAACTCCAACGAATGGTACCCAAGAAACATGTACATCGAGGGAATGCCCGCATACGAACACCATATAAAAACCTACGGCAGCCAGAAAGACTTTGGATATAAAGACTTCATCCCGATGTTCCACGCCGAAAAATTTGACCCGGCAGAATGGGTGCGTTTATTCAAAGAAGCCGGTGCCGGTTATGTGTTTCCGGTTGCAGAACACCATGATGGATTTCAGATGTACAAAAGTGAACTGTCCCACTGGAATTCGGCAGAGGTGGGGCCGAAACGGGACGTGCTTGGTGAACTGAAAGCGGAGATTGAGAAACAGGGACTTACGTTCTGCACATCATCCCACCGTGCAGAACATTGGTTTTTCTTAGGACACGGAAAAGAATTTGACAGTGATATCAAAGAACCATTGCAAAAAGGAGATCTGTACTGGCCGTCCATGCCGGAACCGGATGCAGAAGATCTCTACGGAGAGCCGTATCCGACAGAAGAATTTTTAAATGACTGGTTAGCACGCACAGCGGAAATTATATTAAATTATAAACCATCCCTGCTGTATTTTGACTGGTGGGTGCAGCATCAGGCGTTCAAACCATATTTAAAGAAACTCGCTGCATTTTATTACAACTGCGGCGTGAAATGGGGAAAAGATGTTAAAATCTGTTATAAACATGATGCGATGATGTTTGGCAGTGGAATTGTGGAAGTGGAGCGCGGTGGGTTTGCGGAAGCAAAGCCCTATGATTGGCAGACCGATACGGCAGTTGCAAGAAATTCCTGGTGCTATACTGACACATTGGATTATAAAAGCAGCAATGAGATCATTTGTACACTCGTGGATGTGGTCAGCAAAAATGGTAATCTTCTGTTAAATATCGGTCCGAAGGCGGATGGAACGATCCCGGATGGTGACCGTGCTATTTTGGAAGATCTTGCAAAATGGATGAGAGTAAACAGTGAGGCCGTTATCGGTGCAAATGTCTGGCGAAAATCCATGGAAGGTCCGACGGCAGCGGCAGAAGGACAGTTTCAGGATCAGAAAGAACTGAAATTTACAAACAAAGATTACCGTTTTACGATTAATCATGGAAATATTTACGCAATTGCGTTACAATGTCCTAAAGATGGTGTTTTCTGTATCCGTTCACTGGCAGACAGCAGTGATCAGAATGTGCCGGAGTTTCATGGTATCATTGAGTCGGTGGATATTTTAGGATATGATGGCAGGCTGCAATGGTCTGTGGACGGGGAAGGACTTCATGTAACCGCACCTGGAATAGACAGTGAGTTTCCGGTTGTTGTGCGTGTGCGTCCGGAATAAACACCGCTCTGAGTGAAAAATGAACGAAAGGCGTAAAAAACATGAGTCTGTTTGCCCGGATAAAAACATTCATAGGCAATTTAAGACTGCGGGAGAGAATGCTCTTTATATACATTGCCGGAGGAATTCTGCCGATTCTGCTGTTGGATATTTATACTTATCAGAATACGAGATCGGTGTTGATCCAGAAAGCGAAGGAAAGCGAGATGGATGGGTTAAATATGATCGCGGATTCAATGAGCGAGAGTATGTCCGTCATCTCCGACATTTCCAAACAGATGTACTTTGATGAAAAGATTGAGCATATCGCATTTCATCAGTATGAAAACTATTCGGAGATTCTTGCAGATTACAGAGACTATGATACCATTTCTGATTATCTGAAATATTATTATCATGAAATTTCAAGTATCACGTTGTATCTGAATAATGATACAATTTCCAATAATGAATATTTTGTACATGTAGATCAGGAGATTGCAGAGAAGCCATGGTATCAGAATACGCTCGAACTGAATGGAAAACCGTACTGGTCTTATTCGTATGATTCGTTAAAACGCAAGGATTCACTCCGGATGTCGAGACTTTTATATACGAAGGATATGCAGCCGGTCGGTGTACTTGCAATTAACATGCAGTATAAGAGGACGGAGCTGCCTGTGCAGGAACGGACGCAGGATACTTATTTAGTGTATAATGACACGGTGGTTCTGCACCGCAATGAATATGAACGGGACACGGATGAAATGATTCTGCTGTTAAAGCAGATCAAAGATGATACTTATTCCGGCAAAGTGCGTTTTCAGGGGGAAGATACCTGTCTGTTATCGACGGTGCGGGTAAAACCGGACTATTCGGATGATTATTATACCTTAGTCAGTGTATGTCCGTATGAAGAGATCGCAGGATCGGCAGCCCGCAGTGCGTTGGGAAGTCTTGTGCCACAGCTTGTCTGTGTGGTGTCTGGTCTTGGAATTATTCTGGTATTTTCCAATCAGTTCAGTACGAGGGTAAATACATTCCGTCTGCAGATGCATAAGGCTGCAACTGGTGATTTTGATATCACGGAGGATATCGGCGGGGAGGATGAGATCTCGGATCTCTACCGGGATCTGAAGGTAATGATCGATTCCATACAGGAACTGATGAATAACGTGATCAAAGAACGTGTGCAGAAAGAACAGGTCAATGCAAGGCAGAAAGAAGTGGAATTTAAAATGCTTGCAAGCCAGATCAATCCACATTTTCTGTATAACACGTTAGAGACGATCCGTATGCAGGCAAGAATTCATAATCAGCCGGATATCGAGGAACTGGCAAAGATGCTTGCAAAGATCATGCGGAGAAATATCCAGGTAAGTAATACCTTGCAGCCGTTAAAATCAGAACTGAAACTGGTTGAGTATTACCTGAAAATACAGGATTACCGTTTCCATGACAGAATCCATTACCGTATTGAAACGGAGGGGGACATTGAGCCGTTAAAGGTCATGCCGCTTTTGATCCAGCCTTTTGTGGAGAATGCTTTTGTGCATGGACTTGAAGCAAAGGAGAGCGGCGGTGAGATCGTGATCCGGGTTGAAGTGAGATCACATCTCTGGATCACCGTGACGGATAATGGATGCGGAATGTCCATGGAAAAATTAGATGAAGTACGGAGAGGTTTGAACGATTTTGAAAATCTGGACCGGACACATATTGGAATCTGCAATGTCAATCAGAGAATCAAGCTCCAGTATGGGGAGGATTATGGAGTGGAATTTGAGAGTAAGACAGGAGCGGGAACAAAAGTATGTATTAAACTTCCGGTGCTGACATCGGAAATCATGTGATAAAAAATGAACACAAATGAGTTCATATTAGAAGATTTGGATATAAAATAATGAGGAAATAATTTAAAGGGGCAGGATACATATGGGAAGGAGTTTTTTTTACAGGTATGCATGTAGTTTACTTGCGTACAATTCGCATGCAGGCAGGCGGATTGCATGTGGTATTATGACAGGAAGTCTGTTGATGGGTTTATATGGCTGCAGTGCTGCGGAAAATACGGTGGCTGTGGATACACAGCAGCAGGAAACCACACAGGAATCATTAGAACCGGTCACATTTACATTTTACAGTGCGGATGGATTGGAGGATACCTGGACGGATCCGGTTGCGCAGATGATTACAGAAAAGACAGGGGTCACATTGAAAATGGATTATCCTGCAGACAGTAATGACAACAGGATAGAACTTATGGTGGCAACCGGGGAATACCCGGATTTCGTGTTTGCCAAGGGTTCGGTATCAACGCTGATCCGCAACAATGCATTGATCGATATGTCGGATCTGATAGATGAGTATGGTCCGAATATTAAAAAGCTGTATGGAGATGAATATGAAAATCTGCGTTATTCCAGTGAGGATCCGTCCATTTATCAGCTGTGCAGTGACAAAGTGCAGGAAGAAACCTTAGAAACATCCGGAACTGCCCAGCTGCAGTGGGCAGTATTGCAGGAAAACCAGTATCGTGTACCATATACGTTGGAAGAATACACGCAGATGATCCGTGATTATATGGAAAAGTATCCAATGATCAACGGAAAGCCGGCCATTGGTATTTCGATCGTCTGTTCCGACTGGCACTGGTATACCATGTTATCGAACCCATCCGGGTATATGAATGGTTCCGCAGACAACGGGCAGTGGATCGTGGATGATGAAAAACAGGAAGTTTATTATAAACATGCAGCGGACGGGCAGAAAGAATATTATAAATGGCTGAATGAAATGTACAATGAGGGCATTTTAGATCCTGAATTTGCGACGCAGACGCATGAGGATTTTGTTTTAAAAGTTGCAGAGGGAAGAGTGCTTGGACTTTTGGATGAGGAATGGGATTATACAGGCGCTGAGATATCCCTGCGGGCAGATGGACAGGAGGAGCACACCTATGCGGGGCTTCCGGTCACAATTGATCGATCCGTGAAATGCCCTTCTTTAAAACAGCAGAATCTTGCGGTAGGCTGGGGGATTGGTATTACAAAAAGCTGTAAAGATCCGGTTCGGGCTGTCAGGTTTTTGGACTGGCTCTGCAGTGATGAGGCACAGATCCTGTTAAACTGGGGGATTGAGGGTGTCGATTATTATTATGATGAAAACGGAAAACGGTGCATTACGGAGGAGGATCTTGAAGCGTCCCGGAAAGACACCAATTATTCTGAGCGCACAGGTGTGGGATTTCGTGTTTATCCATATCCAAGTTATGGAAATCAGTCGGTTGATTCCACGGGCAATTCCTATAGTAAGAGCTCAAGGGAAATGGTAAAAGAAGGCTATGATGAGATGGAAAAAGAAGCACTGAAAGCATGGAATGTTGACATGCTGACCGATATTTTCCCACAGAAAGAAGAATTTTCAAAAGATGCATATTCCCCATTGTGGGCGATGACACTGCCAGATGAACTGGAAAAAATGTTAGTTGCGTTAGATAATGTATCGTGGAAGGGACTCATTGAGTGTGTTGTCAGTCCAGCCGATGATTTTGATGCGAAATGGGATGAATTACAGCAGAATTTAAAGGATGCCGGATTAGAAAAAGCAGACCGGGAAATGACCGCATTGCTGCGGGATGAGATCAGCCGCAGAGAGTAAGAGCATAGGAAAGAGAAATAAGTTTATGGCAAAAAAAATCATGATTCAGGGAACAATGTCAAATGCAGGGAAAAGCCTGATCGTGGCAGGTCTGTGCCGCATTTTTAAACAGGATGGCTACCGTGTGGCACCGTTTAAATCACAAAATATGGCACTGAATTCTTATATTACCGGGGAAGGACTTGAGATGGGGCGCGCACAGGTCATGCAGGCAGAAGCGGCAGGTATCAGACCGCAGGTCTGTATGAATCCGATCCTTTTAAAGCCGACCAACGATACCGGTTCTCAGGTCATTGTAAACGGTGAAGTGCTTGAAAATATGAAAGCGAGGGATTATTTTGCGTATAAAAAGAAACTGATCCCGGATATTTTAAAGGCTTATCATACATTAGAACAACAGGCGGATATCATCGTGATCGAGGGCGCCGGGAGTCCGGCAGAGATCAACCTCAAAGAAAATGATATTGTCAATATGGGACTTGCGGAACTTTTAGATGCGCCGGTACTGCTTGTTGGTGATATCGACCGCGGTGGTGTGTTTGCACAGCTGATCGGCACGTTAGTCTTACTGGAAGAAAAAGAACGGGAGCGCATCAAAGGGCTTATCATCAATAAGTTTCGCGGCGATGTATCAATCTTAGACCCGGGCATAAAGATGTTAGAAGAAAAAGGTAGGATTCCGGTTACCGGGGTCGTGCCTTATATGCATTTAGTCCTTGAGGATGAGGACAGCCTGTCAGACCGGTTTGCAGAACACGAGGAGAAAGCGGTGGATATTGCGGTCATACGTTTCCCACGCATTTCCAATTTTACGGATTTTATGGTATTTGAATCGATCGAGGGCGTTTCTGTCCGCTATGTGGACACGCTGGAAAAACTGCATCACCCGGATATGATCATCCTGCCCGGCAGTAAAAATACGATGGGCGACTTAAAATGGATGCGCCAGAACGGGCTGGAGGCTGCCATCAAAAAGCATGCGCAAAATCGGGATGCCGTGATCTTTGGCATCTGCGGCGGATATCAGATGTTGGGAGAGTGCATCACAGATCCTTATGGTGTCGAGGAGGGCGGTATGCTGCGCGGTATGGAACTTTTGCCGATGGAGACAGAGATGGAACAGGAAAAGACGAGAACGCAGGTGGACGGGACATTTGAAGAACTGACCGGAGTGCTGTCTGTGCTGTCGGGTGTGAAGCTGACGGGGTATGAGATTCATATGGGAGCGAGCCGCAGGACGGATCATGCCGAGATTGATATGGATACGGTTATGATGGATTTAGGTCGGAGTGAGAAGCCCGAAATGCTTCAGGAAAAAAGATATGAATATCTGTGCCATATCACAGATCAGGCTGAAAATCAAAAAGCAGATGGAATCTGTGCAGGTAATGTTTATGGTACTTATGTTCATGGAGTATTTGATGCAGATGGCATTGCTGCAAAGATCGTTGAGGCACTTGCCACAAAGAAAGGAATTTCCATGGAGGCAGTGACTCAGCAGAATTATCAGGAATTTAAAGAGACACAGTATGATAAATTGGCGAAGACGCTGCGGGAGTATCTGGATATGGATGCGGTGTATAGGATGATGGGGATGTAAGGCTGCTTGTTACCGCACAACAGGCGAGAACAGCAGCGACTGGACGGACCGATTTGACGGAGTAAATTTGTTTATTGCTGAACACAGGAAACTGCCCTATAATAAATGATAACGGAAATAAAAAAGAAGTACGCAGGAGGCAGCGGGATGGGAAGATACCTGAAGCAGGGAAATGAAAGCTTTGAAAAGAGTGTAAATTCTGAAATTTATATCGATAAAATAGGTTTGATTAAGTATACCAACCGTGTTCTGAATACGCTGCAGGGGTATGTCTGTATCAGAAGACCGGATGAGAAAATCCGAAAAAAGGTACAGGAAAACTGGGATTCCTTAGCGAAACCATTAGATGGTCTGGGAATCTTTGAAAAGATATTTACACAGATCGGTGCAGTGACAGGGGACGAGAGGGTGCCGTTACAAAAGAAGGCAGTGATCGTGATGTGTGCGGATAACGGGATCGTTGAGGAGGGCATCAGCCAGTCCGGGCAGGAAGTCACATATCAGGTTGCAGAATCCATGGGAAAACGAAAAAGCTCTGTCTGCCTTATGGCTGCACAGGCGAATGCTAAAGTCATTCCAATCGACGTCGGGATCGCAGCGGAAGAAACACCGGAAGGCGTCTGGAATAAAAAGGTGAGCAGGGGTACAAAAAACTTTTTAAAACAGCCGGCGATGACGGAGGAGGAAGCATTGGCTGCGATCGAAGCTGGCATCGACAGTGTAAAAAAGTGCAAAGAGGATGGTATGACACTGCTTGCAACCGGGGAGATGGGAATTGGAAACACGACGACAAGCAGCGCAGTGGCGGCGGCATTGTTAAACTGTGAGACGGCAGCGATTACCGGAAAAGGTGCAGGACTCAGTGACGCGGGATTATTACATAAGATTGCGGTGATCGATGAGGCGCGGAAAAAATATCAGTTTGACTCCAAAGATGTATTTCGTATTCTGTGTTCGGTCGGCGGACTGGATATTGCAGGACTGTGCGGTGTCTGCATCGGGGGCGCAGTTTACGGTGTCCCGGTTGTGCTGGACGGTGTGATCAGTGCAGTTGCAGCACTTGTGGCAGAACGTCTTGTTCCGGGCGTAAAGGATTTTCTGATCGCTTCCCACAAAAGCAGGGAACCGGCAGCGGCACTGATCTTACAGGAACTTGGTGTACATCCGGTCATTGATGGCAGTCTGGCGCTCGGTGAGGGAACCGGTGCCGTTCTGATGTTTGGACTGCTCGATACGGTACATGCAGTCTATGGTAACCGGACAACATTTTCAGATATCAGGGTGGAAGCATACAAGAGGTTTACAGACGTATGATGGTTGTAGTGACAGGCGCAAGCGGCAGTGGTAAGTCGGAATATGCAGAAGGTGTGGCGGTAAAGCTGGCGGGAAAAGGAGACTTATATTATCTTGCGACGATGCGTGTCTATGGAGAAGAGGGCGTACGCCGTGTGGAACGGCACAGAAAACTTCGCGCCGGGAAAGGATTTCAAACGGCTGAGTGTCCTGTCAAGGTGGATGAAGCGTTTGCACAGGTATGCATGTCAGAGTCTTTGGAACAGACATGTGACACATCACATGGAAGAGTATGTACGTCAGAATTTTTAGAACAGGGATGTGCCAGGCTGCATGGAAAAATACGGATGCCCGTGGCTTTATTGGAGTGCATGTCAAACCTTGTGGCGAATGAGATGTTCCCGGAGACTGTCGGTGATGAGATAAATGCAAACTGTGTAGAAAATATCGTCCGCCAGATCAGGCACTTGAAAGACCAGACCGGACATCTGGTGATCGTGACAAACCAGATCTTTGAGGACGGAATTATCTATGAACCGGAAACGATGGAATATATTAGAAATCTGGGTCAGATCAACCAACAGTTAGCAGAAATGGCGGATTCGGTGATTGAGGTTGTGGCAGGAATCCCGATTTTTATAAAGGGGGAGAAATTATGATGACAACATTAAGAGCACTGGTCATTGCATTTTCCATGTATTCACAGATACCGATGCCGCAGTTTACCTGGCAGGATAAAGAAATGAAGTATGCATTCTGCTTTTTCCCGTGGGTTGGAGCGGCCATCGGCGGTATCACGATGTTCTGGTGGTGGTTCTGCGGAAAATTTTCGGTTGGAAATGTGGCATTTGCCATGATTGGCACAGCCATTCCACTTGCAGTTACCGGAGGATTTCATGTGGATGGATTTATGGATACGATGGATGCGTTCCATTCTTACCAGCCGAGAGAGAAAAAACTTGAGATATTGAAGGACTCGCATATAGGTGCTTTTTCTGTAATCTGTCTGGTGCTGTATGAACTGATTTATATCGGAGCATATTCAGAGATAGATGCAGTACGGCAGGCGGGGATCGTGGCAGCCGGATTTTTCTTATCACGCTGTCTTTCCGGTATTGCTGCGATGACTTTTCCGGGTGCAAAGAAAGAAGGACTTTTGTATATGTTCACGAGCAAAGCGCATGAGCGGGCCGTAAAGACCGCACTGTTTTTGCAGACAGCAGCGGTGGCAGTGCTGATGCTGTATTTAGACGGAGTGACGGGAGTGGCAGTGTTAGTGGGCGCAGGTCTTACTTTTCTGTATTATTATAAGAAATGTAAAAAGGAACTTGGAGGTATTACCGGGGATACCGAAGGATATTTTGTGACGGTGTGTGAGTGTGTGATCGTTGTGGCAGCCGCGGTATGTGGAATTGTACGATGATAAAGGAATAACAAAAAAGAGGGTGTAAAATGAGACTGGTTTTAGGTGGAGTGGCACAGGGAAAACGCAATTATGTAAAAACAGCGTATCATATATCAGAGAACGACATTTTTTCGGGCGAAAACGCAGAACTTGAGCAGTTATGCGGCGCAAAAGCAGTAGATAAGTTCCATCTGTGGGTAAGAAGAAAAGTGAAAGAGCAGGCAGATGTGCCAAAACTCACAGAAACATTTATAAAGAAAAACCCGGATTGTATCGTGATCTGCAATGAAGTCGGATGCGGTGTGGTGCCGATGTTAAAAGAAGAAAGAGAGTACCGGGAGCAGGTCGGAAGGATGCAGGTCATTCTGGCAAAATCTTCGGAGAGTGTGGAGCGTGTGATATGCGGGATAGCACAGAAAATAAAATAACAATGGCATTTATCCGGCATGGAGAGACAGCGTCGAACCGCAGAAAAAGTTATCTTGGCTGGACAGATGAACCGCTTTCTGAGGACGGATGTGAAATGCTGTTGCGCAACAGGAAAAATTATCCTGCAGCAGACCTTATTTTTACGAGTCCCATGCTAAGGTGCAGACAGACAAAAGAGATTTTATATAAAGATCAGCCTTATCAGATCATAGAAAAATGGAAAGAAATGAACTTTGGCAGTTTTGAGGGAAAGACTTACTTTGATTTAAATGGAAATGAAGATTATCAGAGATGGATCGACAGTGGCGGCACACTGCCGTTTCCGGACGGAGAGAGCCGGGCAGAATTTATCACAAGGTGTAAAGCGGGATTGTTGGATTGCCTGATGGAATTAGAAAAACAGGTAACTGTACAGGAAAAGGTTGTCTGCATTGTACATGGCGGAACGATTATGGCACTTTTTGACAGTTATGGACAGGGTTCCTATTTTGACTATCAGTGCAGGTGCGGACAGGGATATGAATGTACGCTGTCCTATGCAGTAGACGCAAATGGGGTGATGAAAGAGACATCAATTTCCATGCGTGATGAAAAAATAATTTTTGGAGAGTAAAGACATGTATTATCATATGATAGCATTTCTGGCGGGATTTCTGCTGGATCTACTGATCGGGGATCCGCACTGGCTGTATCATCCGGTGCGCCTGATCGGAAATCTGATCGCAGCGTTGGATCATAGACTGCTTGATGTGACAGGCATAAGAAATGAAAAAAAAGAACGGCGCGCAGGTATTTTGCTAGTGACCGTTGTACTGCTTGCGACTGGAGCGGTGAGCGGTCTTTTGCTGTGGGGAGCTTATGCGATTGCGCCGATGGCAGGCTGTATTTTAGAAAGTATCATGACATATCAGATCCTTGCGACGAAATGCCTGAAAGTTGAGAGCATGAAAGTGTATGAACGTCTGCGGGCAGATGATCTTGCGGGCGCAAGAAATGCAGTGGCAATGATCGTCGGACGCGATACGCAAAATCTGGATGCGGCAGGGGTCGCGAAAGCGGCTGTGGAGACAGTAGCAGAAAATACGTCGGACGGTGTGATTGCTCCGATGATCTGTTTGGCGATCGGAGGTCCGGTGTTAGGGTTTTTATATAAGGCAGTCAACACGATGGACTCGATGGTGGGCTACAAGAATGAACGTTACCTGAATTTTGGAAGGACGGCAGCAAAACTCGATGATGTGGTGAATTATATCCCGGCGCGGATCAGTGCGGCGCTGATGATTGCAGCCGCCTATGGGCCGGGAAAACAGTTTTCCGGGAAAGATGCCCTGCGCATTTTTAAGCGTGACCGTTACAATCATGCAAGTCCGAACTCTGCCCAGACCGAGGCAGCCTGTGCAGGTGCCCTGCATCTTCGCCTGGCGGGGGATGCAAGCTATTTTGGAAAAATCGTAAAAAAGCCATTTATCGGGGATGATTTAAGACCGGTGGAAGCGGAGGATATCGTGCGGGTAAATGTGCTTTTGTACCGGAGTGCGGTGATCGGAGAAATCCTGTGTCTGCTGGCACTTTTGGTGGTAACATTATTCTGACAGTGAGGATGCCATTCAAAATGAAAAAATGGTTTATATGATTAAATGAAAGAAAGAGAGTCTATATCAATGTTTCGTAAAATGAGAAGATTTAAACAGGAATTGAGCAAGGAAGAATGTATGGAGATTTTGAAAAATGAACCGAGAGGCGTGCTTTCTGTATTAGGTGACGATGGTTATCCGTATGGTATGCCTGTCACTCATTGGTACAATGAAAAAAACGGGAAAATTTATTTTCACGGTGCAAAATCGGGACATAAAATAGATGCGATAAAAAATTGTGACAAGGTTTCTTTCTGCGTCTATGATAAAGGCTATCGGAAAGAAAATGACTGGGCGCTGAATATAAAGAGCGTTATTGTGTTCGGACGTGTCCGCTTTGTAGAAGATCAGGACACAATAAATCAGATATGCACGAATATGTGTGATAAATTTACTGACGATAAGGAATATGTGAAAGTGGAACTTTCAAAATGCGGGTCGAGTGTGTTATGTCTGGAATTAAATCCGGAACATATAACGGGGAAACTGGTAAATGAGTCATAGAATACGGTAAATTGAAAACTACTTGTTCTTTTTGTTATAAATTGATATAATGACGAAAGACAGCATGTCATAGGGAAATGGAATTATTTATCCGGATGACATTATAGCAGAAAGAGGAGAGGAATTAAGGTATGAGTGAACCTGAAAATTATGTAAAAAAAGAGGAGCCGCGCGTATCCATAAAACAGCGCAGGAAAAAAAGTATAGGAGGCACACTGGGAACACTGTTTGCGGAGAATCAGAGTATGCTGATGCTGTTTGCAGCTATTGTTGCAGCACTTGCGGTGATTCTGACAGGAATCATTGCACTGCATATGCCGGTCGTTCCAGTCTGCCTGATCGTATTATTAGAGACTGGAATTGCCTGCTGCCTGCATGATGTGCCGATCTGGCTGCATGCGATCGCTGTGATCGTTCAGATCATAGCCGGGGTTCTCACCGGAGCCACTGTTTTTATGGTGCTGTGTGTGGTAGAATATTTGGTCGGGATTTTATGCCTGCGTTATGTGAGAGATTAAGGGATGAGTATGGAAACGGACTTTTGCTATGGGGAGATTTTTAGCAGGAGTCCGTTTGTATTTACAGGAGGAAAAAGATGAATTTAAATCAGTTATTTTGTGAAATGATACAGTATTACAGGAACGATCCCAAAAGAATCCAGCATTTTACAAAGGTACACAGCTATGCAAAGCTGATCGGGGAACTTTCCGGCATGCGGGGGGAAGAACTGCTGACACTCGAGGCGGCTGCCTATGTACATGATATCGGGATCAAAGTGGCGGAGGAAAAGTATGGAAGCAGTAACGGCAGGCTTCAGGAGCAGGAAGGGCCGGCAGTGGCAGAGGAGATGCTTGGCAGACTGCATTTTGACGAAAAAATCATCCGGAGGGTGTCCTATCTGGTCGGACATCACCACACTTATGACCAGATTGACGGTCTGGATTACCAGATACTGGTGGAGGCAGATTTTCTGGTCAATCTCTATGAGGATGGCGTGACAAAAGAGGCTGTGATGCATGCATACAACAAAATTTTCCGCACGGAACATGGAAAACGCATCTGTGCAGAAATGTTTGGAATCGAGGAATGACCGATGGAATCGCAGGAAAAGATTTTAGTATTCTGTTCCAGAGAGATCTGCTATTTGTCCGGAAATTTTTTTGCACATCAGCTTGCGGCGGCATTTGATGATCTGGGATATGAGACTACTGTTTGTGAATTTACATCCCAGGATGATCTTGATGCCGTGCTTTCTCCGTTTTTTGGGAAAAAATATCGTGCAGTATTTGATTTTAATTCCTTGCTGCCACGGCTTGCGATGGATGACGGAACACCGGTGATCGACCTGATCGACGGGCCGTTTTATGATTATATCGTGGATCATCCGTTGTTTCATTATAATTGTCTGATGACGCGGGCAAAAAACTTTCATGCGATCGTTCTTGACGAGGGGCAGGCAGATTATGTGAAAAAATATCATCCGCAGGTAAAGAGCGTACATATGCTTCCGCTTGGCGCAACCATCGCTTTATTTGACGGCGAAAAAAATCCCGCAGACCATATCCTTTTTATGGGGACTTATGATGCGCCGGAAAAAGTATATGATATCGTAAAGGCGGCACCGGAGCCATTTTGCGGGATGATGAAGCGGATCATAGAAATGCGGATTGCGGTGCCGGAACTTCCAATGGAAGAAGCATTTGCGGCATGTTTAAAAGAAGATGACATGGAGCTTGACGAAGCGCAGTTTGCACTTTTTATGAATACGATGTATGCGTCGGATGCTTATATCAGGGATTATTTCCGGAAAGCGGCACTCGATGAACTCTTGAAAAAGAAAATACCGGTTCAGTTAGTCGGCGAGGGATGGGAAAAATACCAGACACCGTATGAGAGATACCGGACGATCGAGAAGCCGGTCACCTTTGATCTTTCCTTTGAAAAGATTGCGAGAGAACAGATCATGCTTGATGTTTCGCCGATCTTTAACCGGGGCGTCCATGACCGGGCAATCGCAGGGATGGCGAACCGTACCGTGGTGCTGACAGATTCGAATCCGTACCGGTGTGCGCATTTTAAAAACCGCAAGGATATGATGTTTTATTCGCTGGCAAAAATAGATTCGCTTTCCGAGGCTGCCGGGGAACTGATGGAAAATGAAAAACTCCGTTCAGAAATCCGGGAAAATGCATATCAGACCTTTTGTGCCGGACATACCTGGAGGGCGCGTGCAAAAGAAATATTGTCATGGGAGGCAGAAGATTGAAGCAGAATTATCAGAAAATGTTAGAGGAAACCATTGCAAAAAATCAGCGCGAAGAGCGAGTGCCTTCCCTGCTGCTGCATAGCTGCTGTGCGCCGTGCAGCTCTTATTGTCTGGAGTATCTGTCCCAGTATTTTAAAATTACGGTTTTTTATTATAATCCGAATATTTATCCGGAGGAAGAATATACAAAGCGTGTGGCGGAACAGCAGCATTTTATTGAGCGGCTTCCGGCAAAATATCCGATTTCTTTTGTGGAGGGAACCTATGACAAAGAGTGCTTTTATGAGATGGCGCGCGGTTTAGAGGATGTGAAAGAGGGCGGGGAACGCTGCTTCCGCTGTTATGAGCTGCGCCTTAGGGAATCGGCAGAGCTTGCAAAGGAACTTCACATGGATTATTTTACGACGACATTATCTATCAGCCCGCTCAAAAATGCGGAAAAATTAAATGAGATCGGGGACCGTCTGTCGGAAGAATACGGGATCGCATATTTGAATTCTGATTTTAAAAAGAAGAATGGCTATAAGCGTTCCGTGGAACTATCGGAGGAGTATGGCATGTACCGCCAGTATTACTGTGGCTGTGTTTTCTCAAAGCGGGAGCGGGATGCACAGATCGCGGCAAAAGCGGCAGCTGGGAATGCATAAATTCCTGTATAAAAATACAACAGGGACTTGCGGCGAAAAGACACTTCATGTAGAATGGAAGATAATTTATGTAAGGAAAGTGAGGATTTAGATATGGCACAGTTATGGGGAGGACGCTTTACAAAGGCAACAGATCAGCTTGTATATAATTTCAATGCGTCTATCACATTTGACCAGAAGTTTTATAAACAGGACATTGAGGGCAGCATTGCACATGTCAAAATGCTTGGAAAACAGGGCATTTTAACGGAGCAGGAGATGAACGACATCATCACGACACTGCAGGAGATCAAGGAGGATGTGGAGAGCGGAAAATTAGAGATCACATCGGAATATGAGGATATTCACAGTTTTGTGGAGGCAAATCTGATCGACCGTCTTGGAGATACTGGTAAAAAACTGCATACCGGACGCAGCCGTAACGACCAGGTAGCACTCGATATGCGTCTTTATACCAGGGACGAGGTGCTCGCGGTGGACGGACTGCTAAAAGAACTTCTGACTACAATCTTACATATTATGGAAGAAAATACAGAGACGATCATGCCTGGTTTTACCCATCTGCAGAAAGCACAGCCGATCACATTGGCACATCATATGGGTGCTTACTTTGAGATGTTTAAGCGTGACCGTCTGCGTCTGCATGATATTTATGAGCGCATGAATTACTGTCCGCTCGGTTCTGGTGCACTTGCTGGCACGACCTATCCGTTGGATCGTGAATATACTGCAGAGCTGCTCGGTTTTTACGGACCGACCTTAAACAGTATGGACGGCGTGTCGGACCGTGATTATCTGATCGAGTTCTTATCTGCATGTGCGACGATCATGATGCACCTTTCCCGTTTTTCCGAGGAAGTCATTATCTGGAACTCCAATGAATACCAGTTTGTGGAAATCGATGATGCATACAGCACAGGAAGCAGTATCATGCCGCAGAAGAAAAACCCGGATATCGCAGAGTTAGTGCGCGGTAAAACAGGACGTGTCTACGGTGCATTGATGTCACTGCTCACAACCATGAAGGGAATCCCGCTTGCATACAATAAAGATATGCAGGAGGACAAAGAGCTTTCTTTTGATGCAATGGATACGGTAAAAGGCTGTGTCGCTTTGTTCAACGGCATGCTTGCCACCATGCGCTTTAACAAAGACAGAATGCGCCAGTCCGCAAATCATGGATTTACGAATGCCACAGATGCGGCTGATTACCTGGTAAACCACGGTGTTCCATTCCGTGATGCACATGGAATCGTCGGACGTATCGTGCTTTACTGCCTCGATAAAAAGATCCCGATCGATGATATGAGTTTAGAGGAATTAAAAGCGATCAGTCCGGTATTCGAGGAGGATATTTATGATGCGATCTCTATGGAAACATGCGTCAATAAACGTCTGACAGTCGGTGCTCCGGGCAAAGAGGCAATGGAGAAAGTCATTGAAAAAGAGCGTGAATATCTGAGTAAGGAATGGATGTAATACTTTTACACACTGACGTGATATTGTGACAAATGCACAAGTTTTCGCCAAAAATACAGGAAACTTTGACAAAATAAGCATTGCTTTTTTTCGGGAAATAGCATAATATATTTACTATGAAAGACACATGTTTGCGACAGACGGACAAACAGAGAATAAGGGACGAGGAGATTAGAGCAAAATGAGCGAAAAGTTAAAAGTTGGTATTCTTGGCGGAACAGGTATGGTAGGACAGAGATTTATCTCTCTTTTAGAGAATCACCCATGGTTTGAGGTGACAACCATTGCAGCAAGTCCTAGAAGTGCCGGAAAGACCTATGAGCAGGCGGTTGGTGACCGTTGGAAAATGGATACTCCAATGCCGGAGGCAGTGAAAAACATCGTTGTCATGAATGTCAATGAGGTAGAGAAAGTAGCAGCAGAAGTCGATTTCGTATTCTCCGCAGTAGATATGACCAAAGAAGAGATCAAAAAGATCGAGGAAGATTATGCTAAGACAGAGACACCTGTTGTTTCCAATAACAGCGCACACCGCTGGACACCGGATGTTCCTATGGTAGTGCCGGAAGTAAACCCGGAACATATGGAAGTTATCAAATACCAGAAAGAGCGTCTTGGCACCAAACGCGGTTTCGTTGCCGTAAAACCAAACTGCTCCATCCAGAGCTATGCACCGGTACTTACTGCATGGAAAGAGTTTGAACCGTATGAAGTAGTTGCCACAACCTATCAGGCAATTTCCGGAGCTGGTAAGACATTTAAAGACTGGCCTGAGATGGTAGGAAACATCATTCCTTATATCGGTGGAGAGGAAGAAAAATCTGAGAAAGAGCCGCTTCGTATCTGGGGTCATGTGGATGCAGAGAAAAAAGCGATCGTTCCTGCAGAATCACCGGTGATCACCTGCCAGTGTATCCGTGTTCCGGTATTAAACGGACATACAGCAGCAGTATTTGTAAAATTAAAGAAAAACCCGACAAAAGAGCAGCTGATCGAGGCATTGAAAAACTTCAGCGGTGTTCCGCAGGAGTTAGGACTTCCAAGTGCACCAAAGCAGTTCATCCAGTACTTAGAGGAAGACAACAGACCACAGGTTTCCTTAGATGTTAACTATGAGAATGGAATGGGTATCTCTGTCGGCAGATTAAGAGAGGATACCGTATACGACTGGAAGTTTGTCGGACTTTCCCATAACACAGTCCGTGGTGCAGCAGGCGGTGCAGTACTTTGCGCAGAGCTGTTGAAAGCACAGGGATATATCACAAAGAAATTATAAAAATAGGAAATAACAAAAAGCGCCATCGGATCAGGACGTCCGGTGGCGTTTTATATTGCCTAAAAAGTTAAAAAATGATATAATTTCTCCTATGTGAAATACAAACGGGAGGGCGGAAACATGGTTGTAAAAACGGCTGTTTTAAAGGAATTAGAAACACTGTATGCAAAGTCCGGCAATCAGTTATGCGTTTTATATGGCAGGCCGGATCTGGAAAAAGAATTGTTATTGAAGACTTTCCTGCAGAACAAAAAAGCCTTTTATTATCGTGCACGGTATGCGTCACCGGAGTCACAAAAACAGATGATGGCGGAAGCGTTAGAGGAAAAACTGCAGGTCAGGCTGCAAAAATATGATTATGAGGAATATTTTAACCGGATCAAAAGCGGCGGACCGGAAAAGCTTATCTTAGTGATCGATGAGTTTTCTTATATTGCCAAAAAAGATACGGATTTTATCAATGCTGTTTTAAAGTTAAAGGCAAAAAAATTGTATCCGGGGCCGGTCATGATCCTGCTGTGCAGCTCTGTTGTATCGTGGGTTGAGAAGGAAATGGAAAATTGTATCGGCACAGATGCAGTGAAAAAGATCGATCAGACGATCAAGCTTTCCAATCTGAATTTTCTGGAAGTTGTGCGTGTACTTCCGGATTATCCGGTCAGCGAATGTATTCGGGTTTACGGCGTGATCGGCGGGGTTACCGGTTATATCAATCACTGGAACCCGAAGGTAGATTTAAAGACCAACATCTGCAGGCAGATTTTATCAAGAAACGGCTATATGTATAATAAGGCAGAAAATATTATCGGTGCAAGCCTGCGGGAATTGTCCGTGTATGATACAATCTTAGCTTGTATTGCGGGCGGGTGTGACAAATTAAACGACCTGTACTTAAAGACAGGATTTTCGCGTGCAAAGATCAGCGTCTATATGAAAAATCTTGCCGCTTCCGACATTATCGAAAAGGCAGTATCGTTTGAGACCGGCGGATGGGAGAATGCCAAAAAGGGAGTTTACCGGATCCGGGATAACTATGTCAATTTCTGGTTCCGCTTTATTTATCCGCATTTGTCAGCTCTCTACATGATGTCTGCGGAAGAGTTTTATGATACTTACATCGAACCGGGGTTAAATACCTACTTAAACCGTTACTTTGTGGGTGTCTGCATGGAATATCTGTGGCTTTTAAATCTTACAGGAAAATTGCCGCTTCATATTAAAAAAATGGGAACATGGATCGGCAAGACAGGAAATATTGATATCATTGCCCAGAATGAAGTGCGGGAAAATCTGGTCGGTTTGTGCAACTGGGAAAAACCGCAGGTCACAATGGAGATGTGTGAAGAATTGTTTGCAAATATGAAAAAAGCAAAGATCAGTGCGAATTATTATTTCCTGTTTTCTGCGAGCACATTTGAACAGGCAGTTGTTGAAATGGCAGAACAGGATAAGCGTTTTGTTCTGATCGATATGAGTGAATTATAAAACAGAAACGGAGAAATACTTTAGTGGCAAAGTCTTTGATAATAACGGAGAAACCAAGTGTAGCGCAGGAATTTGCAAGGATTCTCGGCGTGAGCGGACGAAATGACGGATATATTGAAAATGACAAATATGTCATTACATGGTGTGTCGGCCATTTGGTGGAGATGGTCTATCCGGAAGAATACGATGAAAAATACAAAAGATGGAGGTTGGAAGATTTACCGTTTCTGCCGGAAGAATATAAATACAATGTAATACCAAATGTCAGCAAACAGTATGATACGGTGCATCGGATGCTTTTCAGAGAGGACATAGAAACTGTCTACTGGGCAGGCGATGCCGGAAAAGAAGGACAGACGATTGAGGAAAATATCAGACGCTTTGGCGGGGTCAGACCGGGGATGAAAGAGCTCCGCGTCTGGATCGATTCACAGACGGAAGAGGAGATTCTGCGCGGAATCCGTGAGGCAAAGCCAATGGCAGAGTATGATAATCTGGCAAAATCCGGTATTATGCGCACAATTGAAGATTATGCAATGGGAATCAATTTCTCCAGGGCGATGTCGGTAAAGTACGGGAAGCTATTGAATGATGCTGCGGCGACTAAAAGTTATACGGCGATCGCGGTGGGACGAGTCATGACCTGTGTACTTGGAATGGTCGTGATCCGTGAGCGGGAGATCCGCAACTTTGCGGAGACGCCGTTTTACCGTGTGGTGGGAGGATTCCTGCCGGAAGGCGCGGAAACGGAGGAGACAGTAACCGCAGAGTGGAAGGCGGTAAATGGTTCTAAATATTTTGAATCGCCCCTTTTGTATAAGGAAAATGGTTTTAAAAAGCGCGAAAGCGCGGAAAATCTGATCGGTGAACTTGACGGAAAACAGGCGGTCGTAAAATCCTTAGAGCGCGGCACATCCAGAAAGAAAGCACCGTTATTATTTAACCTTGCAGAGTTACAGGCAGAGTGTTCGAAACGATATAAGATCAGCCCGGATGAGACGTTACAGGTGGCACAGGACTTATATGAGAAAAAACTGACGACTTATCCGAGAACGGATGCGAGAGTGCTCTCGACGGCAGTTGCAAAGGAGATCGGGAAGAACTTAAATCGTTTAAAAACCTATGAGCCGACGAAAACTTATACGGAGCGTATTTTAAAAGAGGGTACTTACCGGAATATTGCACGTACACAGTATACTGACGATTCAAAGATCACAGATCACTATGCGATTATTCCGACCGGACAGCTCACGGAACTTGGTTCGTTAAGCGATTTACAGAGAAGAGTGTATGACCTGGTCGTGCGCCGCTTCTTAAGTATCTTTTATCCGGCGGCTGAGTATGAAACGATCAAACTGGTGGTACAGGTGGGGGCAGAACAGCTTTTTGCATCTGCAAAGGTGTTAAAAAATCCGGGATTTCTTGAAATCATGGGAAGACCGGGAAATGATGAAAATAAGGAAGAAGAGAGTGCGGGACTTTTAAAACTGGCGGGACAGTTAAAGACCGGCGATCCGCTGAATGTGGATGGTTACGAGATCAAAGAGGGGAAAACGGCACCGCCAAAACGTTACACGTCCGGTTCTATGGTGCTTGCAATGGAAAATGCCGGACAGCTTATTGAGGAGGAAGAGTTAAGAGAACAGATCAAGGGATCAGGGATTGGAACGTCTGCGACAAGAGCTGAGATCATCCGCAAACTGGTGCGTATCGGGTATCTGAATCTGAACAAAAAGACGCAGGTGCTAAGCCCGGAAGCGATCGGAGAGATGGTGTTTGAGGTGGTGAGCATGACCGTGCCGGCACTCTTAAATCCGAAGATGACGGCTTCCTGGGAAAAGGGACTCGACGGTATCACGCGTGGAACAGTCATCATGGAAGATTATCGCAGTAAACTGGAAGATTTTATCCGCAAAGAAACGGTTTCCATGATCGAACATGACCTGACCGGCAATCTTGCGACGAGGATTCATCCGTTTGTCGGAAAAGGCGGAAGAGGGCTTGCCACAAAGAAAAAAATAGAGGCAGTCTGCCCGGTCTGCGGCGGGGAGATGGAGACGACACCGTTCGGCTATGGATGCAGCAATTATAAAAAGGACGGAAGCGGCTGTAAATTTTCCATCGGAACCATTGCGGGCAGAGATTTAGCGGAAGAGGAAGTGGTCGAACTTCTGACGAAAGGACATACGGAAGTGCTCTCCGGTTTTATCTCAAAGTCCAGAAAACGTTTTTCGGTGGCATTAGTACTTGAAAAGGATGAGGAAGGAAAAGCATCTGTCAATTTTGACTTTTCCAAAAATGAACCTGAAATATTAGAAGGGGTGAAATGTCCGGTCTGCGGTTCTGATATGGAAATCACTTCTTTTGGTTACAGTTGTGTGAAACACCGTGAAGATCCGGAAAGCTGTTATTTCTACATTGGAAAAATCGCGGGAAAATCCCTTAGTGTGGATGACCTGACTGATCTGCTGCAAAAAGGAGAGACGGAGGTCTTAAAAGGGTTTACCGCAAAAAATAAAAAGAAGTTTTCGGCGGCATTGCTTTTGAAAACAGGAGAGGATGGCAGAAAAACAGTCGAATTTGATTTTTCAAAGAATGAGGCAGAGATATTAGAAGATGTAGTCTGCCCGATGTGCGGCGGACAGATCCAGAAAACATCATTTGGTTATGGCTGTATGAATTACGACCAGCAAAATCCGCAGAGCTGCCGCTTTGCCATCGGTACACTTGCCGGACGTGATCTGACAGAGTCACAGGTGAAATCACTTTTAACCGACGGCAGAACGGAGACGATCCGCGGTTTTAAGTCAAAGACGGGCAAAAAATTTGATGCCTGCGTGGCATTAGAAACCGATGAAACCGGTCGGAAATATTTAAAGTTTGACTTTGATCATGCGGAGGCAAAAAAGATAAAAGATGTTTCCTGTCCGCTCTGCGGCGGTGACATTGTGCAGACACCGTTCGGGTATGGCTGTGCAAATTATAAAAAAGATGATCCGGAAAGCTGCCGTTTTTCCATTGGAAAGATGGGAGAAAAAACGTTAAATGAGGCACAGGTAAAACAGCTTCTGACAGAGGGGCGGACGGCGACGATCCGCGGATTTAAGTCAAAGACAGGAAAGAAGTTTGATGCAAGGATTGCTTTAAAAAAAGACGAATCCGGCAAGGTAATCGGACTAAAATACGATTTCTCGGATGTGGAAGCCCCCAAATTAAAAGATGTGAAATGCCCGGTCTGCAGCGGTGATATGGTGAAAACGCCGTTCGGCTATGGCTGCGCAAATTATAAAAAAGATGATCCGGAAAGCTGTCGTTTTTCGGTTGGACAGATCGCAGGAGTAAAATTAAAAGAAGCACAGGTCAAAGAACTTTTAACCAATGGAAAGACCGGTGTGATCGAAGGATTTATCGCAAAGACCGGAATGAAATTTGATGCTCCGTTAAAACTGACCAAAGAGGGGCAGATCACCTTTGATTTTCCGGAGAAACCAAAACCTGTCGAGACAACAGTAAAATGTCCGAGGTGTGGGGAACTCTTAAAGAAAAGCCAATGGTACTATGAGTGTGACTGCGGTTTTAAGGTAGGGCATACGGTTGCGAAAGTGCCGCTTTCGGAAGCAATCATAAAAGAACTGTTGGAAACCGGAAAGACAAAGGAAAAAGTGACTGGATTTAACTCGAAAGCAGGGAATGTGTTTGATTCCTGCCTAAAATATGAGGATGAGCGGATCAGTTTTGATTTTGACAATCCTGGAAGCCTGTCTCTGCAAAAACAGGAGTCAGAGAAACAATCAGAAGTGCAGATGGCTGTGCAGGAAAATGAGACTGAAAAACAGCAGCCACAGCAGGCAGAACAGACACCGGATGGTGCGGATGATTTCTATGCCACTATGGCGGATGAGGCTGCAGCATTTCAGGAACAGGAAGAAGCAGAATGGATCGCTGGAAGTAATTTTTTAGATGAATTTATGCCATAAGAAATCTCCGGCAGACAGTAATTCTTGTCTGTCCGGAAATTTTTTTGCAGTGTTCGAATATTATTTTGACAGATCTGTGAAAACGTTTTACAATAGAACCAGTATGCAAACAGAAATGCCAGGATCACACTGGATTCATATCCATGTGACAGAGACATTCTGGGATGGAGGAAAAGATGGAAAACGCAAAAATCAGCAATTTATATGATTTAGATGAAACAATCGCAAAAGAATATTTAGAACAGTTTACATATCCATGGGAGGCTTTAAAAGGGATCAGTGAGTTCATAAAAAAACTTGGACCAACATTAGATCCGGAAAAGTTTGAAAAAAGAGGCGAGGATATCTGGGTTGCAAAGAGTGCAAAAGTGGCACCGACAGCATGTTTAAACGGTCCGCTGATCATTGATGAGGATGCAGAAATCCGTCACTGCGCATTTGTCCGCGGCAGTGCGATCGTAGGAAAGGGTTCTGTTGTCGGCAATTCCACAGAACTGAAAAATGATATTATTTTCAATTCCGTTCAGGTGCCGCATTATAATTATGTTGGCGATTCCATTCTTGGCTATAAATCGCATATGGGTGCAGGTTCGATCACGTCAAATGTGAAATCCGACAAGACACTGGTTGTGGTAAAAGACGGTGATGAGAAGATCGAGACTGGATTGAAAAAATTCGGTGCCATGCTTGGGGATTTTGTGGAGATTGGATGTAACTCTGTATTAAATCCTGGAACGGTGATCGGCAGACATACAAATGTATATCCGCTTTCAAGTGTCAGGGGAGTGATCCCGGCAAACTCAATTTTTAAGAAACCGGGCGAGATTGTACAGAAAAAAGAAGCATGATATTCTTAAACTTAAGATCCGGACAGGTCGGATAAGTTATGGCAGAAAATATTGATTATATTTTAAGTACAGGGAGATAAAATATATGGAAGAAGAAAAGAAATATATTTATAATGATAAAGCGGAACGGATCAAAAAGATGAACCGGTTCTATATAGGTGCAACCATATTTCTTGGAATATTGTTTTTACTGTATCTGTGGCTCCGCATGGCAAATCAGAATCTGGTAAATGCAACAGTATATGGGAATACTGTATTAATAATAGGCGCATCAGTTTTGAACACGATTATTTATCATAAAGATCATGCAACAGCAAAATTAAAAGTGATTGCTACGCTTGAGATGGGATTAGAGTATCTGTTAGTCGGAGTACAGACAGATGCACATTTTATTACGTATGTACTGATCGTTTTAGTTGCGTTACAGATTCCGTACTATGATAAAGGTGGATTAAAAAGAACCTGTGTGGGAGTGAGTATTCTCTACGTGATCGTTACGATTGTTCAGGGAATAAAGGGTATTACTGTATTGAACGTGGATACAATATGTTCTGTGGTCGGCGTGCTTGGCGTTTTATTTATGGTTTCAAGAATTGGAAAGATCACATTATTGTTTAACGCAGATGCACTTGGATCCATAGATGAGGAACACAAAAAGCAGAATGAAATTTTACAGGGAGTGCTTGAGATTTCCAAAACTGTTCAGGAAGAATCAGTTAAGAGCAGCAGCCTGATCGGAAAACTGGTCGAGACGACCAATTCTGTAACTGGCAGTATGCAGGAGATTACAACGGCTTCCGGAATGAATGCAAACAGCATCGAAGAACAGAATACCATGACTGCAACGATCCAGGATGCGATCGAGGAAACAAGTGAGCGATCAAAACAGATGGTGGATATCGCAATGAATTCAAATGACAGCATTCAGGAAAATATGCGTGTGATGGATGAGTTGAAAGATCAGGCAGAGCAGATCACAAATACAAATCATGATGTTACTGAGGCAATGACCAAACTTCAGGATAAGACAAAAGAAGTAGAAGAGATTGCAGGTATGATCTTAAATATTTCAAGCCAGACAAACCTGCTGGCGTTAAATGCATCTATTGAGAGTGCACGTGCCGGAGAAGCCGGAAGAGGTTTTGCGGTTGTAGCAGAGCAGATCAGACAGCTTGCGGAACAGACAAAAAATTCGACGGAAGAGATCACGAGAATTACAAACGAACTGAATGCAAATGCAAATGATGTGGTTGTATCAGTAGAAGGTTCTGTACAGGCAACGGAAGATCAGAAAGAAAAGATTCTTGCTGCGTCAGAAACATTTAATCTGCTTAATAAAAATATAGGTGAGCTGGTTGCCCATATTGAAGAGGTCAATAAAAAGGTAAGCGGACTTTCAGATTCCAACAATAAGATTGTGGTAAACTGCTCGCAGCTTTCGGCAGCGACTGAGGAAGTTACGGCGAGTGCAGAACAGGTACATACACTCAGTGAAGAAAACCTTGATGTTGCAAAACAGGTTCAGAATGCGGTAGAGAAAATTCACAGTACGGCAGATGATATAAAAAAGTTTTTGCACTGACAGAAAGGAGTGCATAATTATATGAAAAATAAAGTGTGGTTGTTTACAGCCGCACTTTTGCTTTTTACAGCAGGGTGTGGTGAGCCAGATATGGCACAAAATAAAATAAACAGCAATGAGCAGAAAACAGCAGGAATTTCAGATACAGATGAAACAGAATCCGAAATAGACAGCAGTGCGTCTGAAAAAATGGAAGCAACCGAAGAAAAATATATCTGGAAAGAGATCACGCTGCAGTTCCCGGAGAGCTGGGAAGATAAGTATGTAATTTTAGAAGATGATACCGGTTTTTCTGTTTTTCAGAAAAAATCCTATGAGAAAGAAAAAGGGATGGGATACCTTTTTGGCATTTCGAAGGACACGGAATGGTATCCGGATGCTGCCGGTGTAAGTATTTTAGGATATACCGATGATGGAGTGTTATATGAGGTTGTGAGGCCTACGGATGTGAGCTGCGATGTGGAAAATGAGGATACTTTAAATGAATATCAAGGGATGATGCAGCAGTCAGATACGGTAGTACAGAATGCGGTCATTGATACACAGAACCTGCACAAAGATGCTGACCAGTATATCATTCCGGTCAGTATGACACAGACAATTTCGGCAGACAGTCTTATCAATATGTCGGACAATGATTTATGGTTAGCACGCAATGAAATCTATGCAAGACATGGACGGGGTTTTACCAATGAATATCTGCAGAGTTATTTTAATGCATGTTCCTGGTATGAAAAAACGGCGGAGACAGATGCATTTGACGAGTCTGTGTTAAGCCAGACAGAGAAAGATAATCTGAAAGTGATACAGGAAGCAGAAAAAACATATGCAGACGAACATCCATATCCGAAAGAGTATAAAACAGGACAGAAAGTTATGGAAGATATTGATGGAGACGGCAGGGAAGAAGAAATACGTTATGATGTGAAAGAGAGTGGCGATTATGCAGGGTATTCCTGTATCCTTACCGTGAATGGAACTTCATATGAACTGTGCGAATATGCGGCGATGGTGACACCGGAAACAGATTGCTTTTATGTCACTGATATTAATGCTTATGATGATTCGTTAGAGATTGCTGTCTTAGATGATGGACCGAGTGGTGATTATGTGACATATTTTTACCGGTATGATGGAAACACACTCGAATTTGCCGGAGAAGTTACTGGTTTTCCTTTTAAAGAAAAAAATGGCGGTATCAACGGCTTTACCGGACAAAGCGGAATCTATGGAACAATTCGTACAGATATTCTTGAGACAGCATACTTAAATGGCTACTGGTGGTATGACAGTGATGCGGGGAAACTGGAATATATTGATGGCGGTATGCATCAATACAAGTATTTCACACCGCACAGATTATATGTGGATCTTCCGTTGTGGAAAGCTATGGATCAGAATTCGGAACAGGTAACGGTTTCGTCCGGGCAGGATGTGTTCTTTATCAGCTCTGATGCAAAGGAATGGATCTATGTGCGTGCAAAAGACGGAACAGAAGGGTACATCCATGTGGATGGTGAAAATGTCAGCAACGTCGGCAGACCCGGCACGGAAGTTTTTTCAGAATTGAATTATTTTGATTAGTGTATAAAAACAAATACACGGAATAAAGATAATTTTTTTCGATTAGGACTTGTAGATTTCAACAAAATGTGCGAAAATAGGTAAGGTATGTTAAATGTATAACAAAGTCTGATACATACAGTTCTATTAAGTGAAAGGAGTCTTAAAATGATTTACACTAAGGAAGTCGAAAACATGTGTCCTGTAGCAAAGGGCGCAAAACATGAACCAGCTCCAATTCCGGAAGAAGGCAAATGGGTTCATTCTAAAAAAATTGAAGATATTTCAGGTTTTACACACGGTGTTGGCTGGTGTGCTCCTCAGCAGGGTGCCTGCAAGCTTTCATTAAATGTAAAAAATGGTGTAATCGAAGAAGCTTTAGTTGAGACAATCGGATGCTCTGGTATGACACATTCCGCAGCTATGGCAGCAGAGGTATTACAGGGCAAAACTATTCTTGAAGCATTAAACACAGACCTTGTTTGTGATGCAATCAATACAGCAATGAGAGAGTTATTCTTACAGATCGTTTACGGTCGTACACAGAGTGCATTCTCTGATGACGGTCTTGCAATCGGTGCTGGTCTTGAGGATTTAGGTAAAGGACTTCGTTCCCAGGTTGGTACAATGTACGCTACCAAAGAGAAAGGTGTTCGTTACTTGGAGATGGCAGAAGGTTATGTAACCGGTATTGCTCTTGACGAGAATAACGAAGTTATCGGATATCAGTTCGTTTCTCTTGGAAAAATGACTGACTTCATCAAAAAAGGCGATGATCCTAACACTGCATGGGAAAAAGCAAAAGGACAGTACGGCCGTGTGGCAGATGCTGTTAAAATCATCGACCCGAGAGAAGAGTAGGAAAGGAGACGGACGAAAATGGCATTATTTGAAGGATATGAAAGAAGAATTGACCAGATCAACGCTGTGTTAAACAGCTATGGTATCAGCTCTATCGAAGAAGCTGAAAAAATTACAAAAGATGCTGGACTTGATGTTTACGATCAGGTAAAGAAAATCCAGCCAATCTGTTTCGAGAACGCTTGCTGGGCTTACACTGTAGGTGCTGCAATCGCAATCAAAAAAGGATGTACAAGAGCTGCTGATGCTGCTGCAGCAATCGGTGAGGGACTTCAGGCATTCTGTATTCCGGGTTCTGTTGCAGACCACAGAAAAGTAGGTTTAGGACATGGTAACCTTGGTAAAATGTTATTAGAGGAAGAGACAGAGTGCTTCTGCTTCTTAGCAGGACATGAGTCATTCGCAGCAGCTGAGGGTGCAATCGGTATCGCTGAGAAAGCAAACAAAGTACGTCAGAAACCATTACGTGTTATCTTAAACGGACTTGGAAAAGATGCTGCACAGATTATCTCCCGTATCAACGGATTCACATTTGTTGAGACACAGTATGATTACAAAGCTGCAAAATTAAATGTTGTATATGAGAAAGCATATTCCAACGGACTTCGCGCAACTGTAAAATGCTACGGTGCAGATGACGTTCAGGAAGGTGTTGCAATCATGCATCATGAGAACGTAGGTGTTTCCATCACTGGTAACTCTACAAACCCAACACGTTTCCAGCATCCGGTTGCAGGTACATACAAAAAAGAATGTATCGAGCAGGGTAAGAAATATTTCTCAGTTGCTTCCGGCGGTGGTACAGGACGTACACTTCACCCGGACAACATGGCAGCAGGTCCTGCTTCCTACGGTATGACAGATACCATGGGACGTATGCACTCTGATGCACAGTTCGCAGGTTCTTCTTCCGTACCGGCTCACGTTGAGATGATGGGTCTGATCGGAATGGGTAACAACCCTATGGTTGGTGCTACAGTTGCTGTTGCAGTTTCTGTAGAGGAAGCTCATAAGGCTGGTAAGTTCTAAGATAAATTTAAAGCATAGAAAGAAACGGGATTTTTGTATTTGCAAGAATCCCGTTTCTTTTTTTGTATAAATTTATTTGAAATTCGAAATCAGTACCTTTTGGAGGATATTGCAAAGTATGGAAAACAAATATATTAGCAGAAGAGTATTTTGAAAAGGGAATACAGGAAGAAAATATTTTTATTTTTCAAAAACAGGGTGATAATCGAACATATTTTCTGCTATAATAATATCTATACCAGAAAAACAGAAAGCGAGGCATCATCCGGTCATGAGTGATTCATCCCATATCTATATTGCAATCGATCTCAAATCTTTTTATGCATCAGTAGAATGTGTCGAACGGGAATGCGATCCGCTGACGACAAATCTTGTCGTCGCAGATGAGAGCAGAACAGAGAAAACAATCTGTCTTGCAGTATCACCGTCACTGAAAGCATATGGAATTCCGGGGCGTGCGAGGTTATTTGAGGTCGTGCAGAAAGTAAAGCAGATTAATAAAGAACGGAGAAGCAGGATCGCCGGAGGTGTGTTTACCGGAAAATCAGCAAATGCGGAAGAACTGAAAAAAGATCCGACACTGGAACTGACCTATATTGCAGCGCCGCCGCGCATGGCTCTTTATATGGAGAAAAGTAACCAAATCTATGACATCTATTTAAAATATGTGGCACCGGAAGATATGCATGTGTATTCGGTGGATGAAGTATTTATGGATGTAACACATTATCTGAAAACATATCAGATGAGTGCGAGAGAACTGGCAGAGAAAATGATCCGGGATGTTTTAAAAGAAACAGGGGTTACAGCAACCGCCGGCATCGGCACGAATCTGTACCTGTGTAAGGTTGCAATGGATATCGTTGCCAAACATGTAACGCCGGATGCAAACGGCGTGCGGATCGCAGAACTTGACGAAATGAGTTATCGCAGACTGCTGTGGGATCACAGACCACTGACGGATTTCTGGAGAGTCGGTGGTGGTTACCGGAAAAAACTAGAGGCGGCAGGACTGTATACGATGGGGGATATTGCACGCTGTTCCTTAGGCGGTGAACAGGATTTTTATAATGAAGATTTTCTTTATAAAATGTTTGGTATTAATGCAGAACTTTTGATTGACCACGCGTGGGGATATGAACCGACCACGATTGACCTGATCAAAGCGTACAAGCCGGAGACAAACAGCATCAGTTCCGGGCAGGTGCTGCAGTGTCCTTATGAGTTTGAAAAAGGAAAACTGATCGTCCGGGAAATGACAGATCTGCTTGTGCTGGATCTGGTGGAAAAGCACTTAGTCACAGATCAGATGGTGCTTACGATCGGCTATGATATTGATAACCTGACGGATCCAAAACGGAGAAATGCGTATCACGGGGAAGTGACCATTGACCGCTATGGAAGAAGGGTGCCAAAACACGCACACGGAACGATCAATCTGAAAAACCAGACATCCTCCACGAAACAGATCATGGATGCAGTGATGGAGTTGTATGACCGTATTGTAAATCCGAATCTTCTGATCCGCCGGATCTATGTGGTAGCCTGCAGGTTATCGGATGAATCATCGGCAAAACAGGAAGATACGTTTGAACAGCTTGATCTGTTTACGGATTATGCGGCATTAGAACAGAAAAAGCAGGCAGAAAAGGTAAAGAAGGAAAAAGAGAGAAAACTGCAGGAGGCAGTCCTCAGTGTGAAAAAGAAATATGGGAAAAATGCCATGCTAAAGGGGATGAATCTGCAGGAGGGGGCTACCAGTGTGGAGCGTAACCGGCAGATCGGAGGGCATAAAGCATGAAAGGGAAAAATATATTTCAGGAAAAAGAAACACATAAATATGATGATATCATCCATCTGCCACATCATGTCTCAACAAAACATCCGCAGATGGCGTTATTAGACAGGGCTGCACAGTTTTCGCCTTTCGCAGCACTTACAGGGCATGAGGACTCTATCCGTGAGACGGCAAGACGAACAGAAGCATTCTTAGAACTCGATGAGGACAAAAAAGAACAGCTTAATGAAAAAATGCATGTTTTACAGGAATATTTTTCGGAAAAGCCGGAGATTATGGTTACTTATTTTGTGCCGGATGAAAAGAAAGCCGGTGGGGCTTATGTTACGCATCGTGGCAGGATACGGAAAATAGATACTTATCTGCGCAGACTTTTATTTGAGGATGGAACGGAAGTTCACATGCAGTATATTTTTGAAATGGATGGCGAAATATTTGGGGATACAGAGTGAAAAGGACAGCTGGGTAAATTTGACAATCAATATTTCGGATGGTATAATCTCCCCGATAATAGGGACTTTTGCTCTATGAAAGAATATGGATGAGTTAAGGAGCTTGTGAGGCATGAAAAATATATGGCGTATTTTTAGCGGAGATATGAAGAGACTGGTGCGGAATCCTTTTGCGCTGGTGATCGCGATCGGTCTTTGTATCATACCTTCGTTGTATGCGTGGTTTAATATATACTCAAACTGGGATCCGTACGCAAATACCAAAAATATCAAGATTGCAGTAGCCACAGAGGATACAGGTTACCAGATGGATGACGGAACTACTGTTAATATGGGCGATTCGGTCATTGAGAGTTTGAAGGAAAATGATAAGATCGGATGGGTGTTTACAGATACAAAAGATGCGGCTTTAGAGGGTGTATACAGCGGCGAATATTATGCAGCGGTCATCATCAGCTCTGACTTTACATACAGTATGTATAATGTATTTCGTGAAGATTTTAAGGGACCGACCATCTCTTATTATGAAAATGAAAAAAAGAATGCCGTGGCGACAAAGATTACGGATTCTGCGGTGTCCACCTTAAAACAGAGCATCAATGAGCAGTTCATAGAAGTACTTACAAGCAATATATTTGAGCAGACAAATCATATTTCCGAACAGATGGAAGAGAACGATAAGTTTGCTTATTTTCAGAATAAACTGGAAAATCTGAATGAAAATCTGATCGGTTACAGTAAAATGATCGATACGTTCATTGCCGGAAATTCGGAACTTTCCCAGGCAGTTGCAGAGGCGAAAGGCAGCATCCCGGGACTCAGTGACAAGGTATCCGACGGTGCAAAGAGTTTTGGTACGGCGAGAAGCAGCCTGGATGATACAAAGACATCCTTAAAATCATTCAGTGAAAATGTGAACCAGACCATGACAAGCATCAATGATTCTATGAATAAAATTCAGGGGAGTATCAATGCGACGAATCTTGCCGGGGATGCACAGCAGACGGCAGACAGTCTGAATCAGGCAGCACTGGATGCAGTGGAACTGCAGCGGGAACTGAACCGTTTGCAGGAACATTTAAAAAAAGTGGTCGTTGAAGATAGCGTGTCGGATGCAGACCGTACCGTCATTCAGAAAATCATTGAGACGATTGAATCGATCAATGGCGGGGCAACAGATATTGAAAAAGCGATCAGCAGCATTAATCAGATCGCAATGGGATTCTCCGGAGATTCCCAGACGGATACAATCAATACACAGGTATCTGGCAGTATGGTTGCGGATGCAATCAACAAATCGTTGTCGGATATGACGCAGGTTCTCACCACCTGTTCACAGGCAATCACAAATATGCAGGAAATGTATACGACAAGCCTGGTTCCACAGTTAGATAATGTGATCGACAGCATGAGTCAGATGTTGAACAATGTATCAGATATTCTGACAAGACTAGATGACACGTTAGGAGATATGAGTTCTGTATTTTCCGGCATTGAGACGACCGCTACAGGAGCAAATGACAGTTTAGAACAGATTCAGACGGTTATCGATGGTGTGAGTGAAAAATTAACGAAGCTGTTAGACCGGTTAAATTCGGTTGAGGATGATGAAAAAGTACAGGCATTTATGGAGTTCATGAAGGGCGATCCGGAAGGATATGGTGAGTTTTTCTCCCAGCCGGTGCTGGTTACGACAGAGGAGGTTTATCCGATTCCAAACTATGGCTCGGCAATGACTCCGTTTTACACGATTCTTGCGATCTGGGTTGGAGGAACGATTCTCGTCGCGCTGATCAAGGTGAAGGCAGAACCGAAAAATCTGAAAAATGTAAAATCCTATCAGCTCTTTTTTGGAAGATATCTGCTGTTTTTTGTGATGGGACAGTTACAGGCACTGATCATTGTATTAGGAGATATCTATATCCTGCATTGTCAGATTTTATATCCGGGGTGGTTCTGGCTGGTGGCATCGCTTGCCAGCGTTACATTTACACTATTGATCTATTCACTTGCCCTTTCATTCGGTGATGTGGGTAAGGCACTTGCGGTTGTGATCATGGTAATTCAGATTGCGGGATCCGGCGGAACGTTCCCAATTGAACTTTTACCGGCAGTTTACCGGAATATCTACATATTTTTCCCGTTCCCATATGCGATCAATGCCATGCGTGAGACGATCGGTGGTATGTATGGAAGCGATTATATGAAGAATCTGGCGGAACTGATGATCTTTGCGGTAGTTGGACTTCTGATCGGACTTGTAATCCGTATTCCGTTTGTGAAACTGAATCACTTTGTGGAAAAACGAATGGAAGATACAAAAATGATGTAGCGGAAGCAAAGCGTGAAAAGCAAGTCTTTTTTATAGATAGCAGAATTGGAGAGAGAAGAATGGAAGAAAAAAGCAGATACGAGGAAATGTATGGAAAACTCGTTGCATATGAACAGAATATCCATTTGCAGAATCAGAAACGGATCAAGATCGGACTCAAATGTATTGCGATCATTCCGCCTATATTTTTGATCCTGTTATTCTGGACAGACAGTAACAAGGTGGTTTTCCTGATTTTATGGATCGTATCATTATTTGCACTTGCAACTTATCTGATCCTTGTAGAGTATGTAGATTATAACCTGCAGGAGAAGCTAAACGAACTGCGGGATGAAGAGGATAAAGCTGTGGATGTTCTTATGGGAAAACAGCTTGACGAAGTAGAGGAAAATATTAAGAATGCCATTCAGAAATTAGATGAAAAGTTTAATTCCGAGGCAGAGATACCCAAAATAACAGAGAGTGATACAAAGGAGAAAACAGAATGAAAAATATATTTAAAATCTTTATCTCCGATGTGAAACGGATTTTCCAGAACGTGGTTGCGGTTGTGGTTATCATGGGACTTTGTGTGATTCCATGCCTCTATGCATGGTTTAATATATTTTCAAACTGGGATCCGTATGGTGAAAGTTCGACTTCAAACCTGAAGGTTGCAGTGGTATCAGAAGATGAAGGTGTAACGGTGGCGGGTATTTCTGTCAATATCGGTTCATCCGTTGTTGAAGCGTTACAGGAAAACAAGGTTATGGGATGGGTATTTACTGAGACATCCGACGAGGCGGTGGATGGTGTATACAGCGGTGAATATTATGCGGCTCTTGTGATTCCGGATGATTTTACGGAGGAGATGATCAGCTTCCTTGGTGGACAGATCGAACACCCGGATATTATTTATTATGAAAATGAAAAGAAAAATGCGATAGCGCCGAAGATTACCTCAAAAGCCAAAACGTCTGTTCAGGAACAGGTGAATGCAAGCTTCGTGAGCACACTTGCGGAGGCAATGATGCAGGTCGGGGATGCAGTTGCGGGAAACGATGTTGACGGAGGTTCACTTGCGGATACAATTACGCAGCGGTTAAACGATGTAAGCGGTGATCTGCAGAGCTACATCAACATCTTAAATTCATTTGCAAGTATTTTAAATTCTGCACAGAGTATCGTCGCAACAAGCCAGGTCATGCTTCCGGGACTTGATTCCATGGTTTCTACAGGTCAGGACACGGTAAACAGCATGGAAAGTCTGATACTTGCCGGAAATGCAACGACGGATACGGTTACCCAGATGGTTACATACAGTTTTGATCTGGTTGAGAACAGCCTGAATAATGTGTCCATGGTGATACAAAATGACATGGAAAAACTGGGAAAATACGAAGATGCGGCAGGAAACGGACTGAATGCGACAATATCCGTAGTGCCTTATCTGGAAAAAATGTTTAATGACTCGGTTTCAAGCTGGGAGGGGCCAGCAGATGACGAGACAAGAATGCAGATCCAGGGTGTGCGTGACCAGTTAAAGATGATTGAACTTGAACTGAACGGACTTGCAGAAAACGGAACTGCCACAGCGGAGGATATCAATACCTTAAAAGGACAGATTACAACCGAGATTGAAAATTGTAAGACGGCTCTGGATGCGCTGCAGCATACGTTTGAGTATACCGTAAAACCACAGCTTGATTCCACGATGAATGCAATGCAGAATTCCATGATCGCAACGACATCGATTTTAAACGGAATCAATGCGGATTTTGGCGATGTGGAAAAGGTGCTGTCAAAATACGAGGACACGCTCTCAAGGGGAAGTGCAGATTTATATGATTCTTTAGAAATGGCGCAGGAGTTATATAATAAACTGACGCAGATCATCGCGGATTTCACCACATTGAGACAGGATGAACAGTATCAACAGTTTATGGAGATATTAGAGACAGATCCACAGCAGTTGGGCAGTTTCATCTCTTCTCCGGTAAATCTTGACACTGTCGGAATTTATGAGATTGAAAATTATGGCTCTGCCATGGCTCCGTTTTATACGATTCTGGCATTGTGGGTAGGTGCACTGATTCTGGTTGCGATTATTCATGTGAAAGTAGAACCGGAAGAGGGCATCACGGATATAAAACCATATCAGGCATATTTCGGGCGCTATATCCTGTTTTTCCTGATAGGGCAGACACAGACACTGATCACGGTGCTTGGAGATTTGTTTTATGTGCGGATACAGTGTCATAATCCATTCCTGTTCTGGCTTGCCGGAGCAGTCAGCAGTTTTGTATTTACGCTGTTTATTTACTCGCTTACCGTTGCATTTGGAAATGTCGGTGAGGCACTTGCAATCGTTGTTATGGTTATCCAGGTTGCCGGTGCGGGCGGAACATTCCCGATTGAGACATTACCGCAGGTATACCAGTCACTTTATAAATATCTGCCATTCCCGTATGGAATGAATGCCATGAGAGAGACAATCGGTGGAATTTATCAGATGAACTACTGGATCTATGTTGGAAAACTTGCAATTTATCTGGTCGTTTCGCTGGTCATTGGACTTCTTATTGCGATACCGTTCCGTAAACTGAACCATGTCATTGAAAAGAGCAAGGAAAACACGGAGATCATGATCTGATCCCACACGAAGGAGCTTAAAATGTTACTGATTCGAATGGTATTACTTTTGACAGGACTTCTTATGACAGTTGTGCCGGGGGCGTGCACGAGAAAAGACCAGAGAGGTGATCTGAATGCAGAAAAAAGGATACGGCAGATTGGCATCTGGTTTGTGGCAGCAGCGGTCATATGGATTATTACCGCAAAATTTTTCTGAAAATCGACTATGATTTCGGGCAGATGAAAAATTGTTTATTGACAAAATATTTCGATGTGATATCATAGCTTTAGTGTGATGTGTGATTAAAGTATTAAACTATTGGAGATGCAGAATGAGAAAACAGGTATTATCTCTATTAGTGGAGAATAACCCGGGCGTGACAAGTCATATTTCAGGACTTTTCAGCAGAAGAGGTTACAACATTGACAGTTTTTCTTCCGGCGTGACCGCAGATCCGAGATATACAAGGATTACGATCGTCGCGACCGGCGATGAACAGATCTTAGAGCAGATTGAAAAACAGCTTGCGAAGCTGGAAGATGTTGTAGACATCAAAAAACTTGAAAATGGTTCATCCGTGACGAGAGAGCTGATCTTAGTAAAGATTCGTGCGAAAGATACAGAACGTCAGCCAATCTTAAATGTAACCGAGATCTTTCATGGAAAAGTTGTGGATGTAACCCACGATTCGATGGTGATCGAATTGACAGGCCATCAGGACAAGCTGGATGCATTTTTAGATCTTCTGTCCGGATATGAGATTTTAGAACTTGCGCGAACCGGACTGACCGGATTGTCGAGAGGCATTTCCGATGTCGTTATGTTAGACGAAGACGGCAAAAGAGTATCATTATAACAAAATAAGCAGATAAGAATATGCAAATACATATTTTTTATTAAGAAACCAAAATTGGAGGAAATTAATTATGGCAGCAAAAATATTTTATCAGGAAGACTGTAACCTTTCACTGTTAGACGGAAAGACGATCGCAATCATCGGCTACGGCAGTCAGGGACATGCACATGCATTAAACTTAAAAGATTCAGGATGCCATGTTATCATTGGTCTTTATGAGGGAAGCAAATCCTGGGCAAAAGCTGAGAAACAGGGATTTGAAGTATATACAACAGCAGAGGCAGCAAAGAAAGCCGACATCATCATGATCTTAATCAACGATGAGAAACAGGCAGATATGTACAAAAAAGATATCGAGCCAAACCTTGAGGCAGGCAACATGTTAATGTTCGCACATGGTTTCAATATTCATTTCGGATGTATCGTACCTCCAAAGGATGTAGATGTTACCATGATCGCTCCAAAAGCTCCGGGACATACCGTACGTTCTGAGTATCAGGTTGGAAAAGGAACACCTTGTCTGATCGCTGTTGAGCAGGATGCAACAGGAAAAGCACAGGATCTTGCATTAGCATATGCACTTGGTATCGGCGGAGCAAGAGCTGGTGTTCTTGAGACAACATTCCGTACCGAGACAGAGACAGACCTTTTCGGTGAGCAGGCAGTTCTCTGCGGTGGTGTTTGTGCATTAATGCAGGCTGGTTTTGAGACATTATGCGAAGCTGGTTATGACCCAAGAAATGCATACTTCGAGTGTATCCATGAGATGAAACTGATTGTAGACTTAATCTACCAGTCAGGTTTCGAGGGAATGAGATATTCTATCTCCAACACAGCAGAGTATGGTGATTACATCACAGGACCGAAGATCATCACAGAGGATACAAAGAAAGCGATGAAACAGATCCTTTCCGATATCCAGGATGGTACATTTGCAAAAGATTTCTTACTTGATATGTCTCCTGCAGGACGTCAGGTTCACTTCAAGGCTATGAGAAAGAAAGCTGCAGAGCATCCATCAGAGCAGGTTGGTAAAGAGATCCGTAAACTGTACAGCTGGAACAACGAAGAGGACAAACTGATCAACAACTAATTTTTAGCTGAGTAATGAGACAATGGATATCATACTTTAGAGTATAGATTTATTGTTGGAAAGATAAAAGAAAGAATCATCATGTGGTACATTTCATATGATGGTTCTTTTTTTACCTTAAGAACTTGTGAACCGGTATCAGAAAAACTTTTATGACAGCTGGAGGAAACGTTTCCGGCAGGGCGGTTGGTACTTGACAAAACCATGGTATATGATAAAATAAATCATGTTGTGAATAAAATACATCAGACTTTGATAAGGAATAGTAAGAATTTTTTATTTTTCAGAGAGCTGCCGGATGCTGCGAGACAGTAAAGAAAAATTCCCAACTCGCCTTTGAGTCCTTTTGCCCAAGCTATCAGTTAGGTTTATAGTGTGTAAGCAAAAGCGTGTTGTCCGCGTTAAGGATCATAAGAGCGTATTGTCTTGTTTTCATGTTAAAATTGATCTGACAGATGAGCAGATGGATTTTAAATATTGACAGATGGGAAATGAAATCAAAAGAATACGAATTAGAGTGGTACCACGGAGTAAGATAGACTTCGTCTCTAAGAGGATGTGCAATTTTAAAAGCATATCTTCGGAGACGGAGTTTTTTTTCGCAAAAACAAGGAGGAAAATCCTCTCCTCGCCATAGGGCTCGGATTTTTCTTCGAAAAACAAGGAGGAAAATCCTCTCCTCGTCAAAGGACTCGGATTTTGCTCCGCAAAACAAGGAGGATTATATGTCAGAACTTTACAATCACAAAGTCGTTGAGAAAAAATGGCAGAAAGTCTGGGATGACAATAAGGCTTTTGCTGCGACAGACGACTACAGCAAACCAAAATATTATGCACTGGTAGAATTCCCATATCCGTCAGGACAGGGACTTCATGTAGGTCATCCGAGACCTTATACAGCACTTGATATCGTAGCAAGAAAGCGCAGAATGCAGGGCTATAACGTACTGTATCCGATGGGATGGGATGCATTCGGACTTCCGACTGAGAACTATGCGATCAAAAATAAGATCCATCCGAAGATTGTAACCGAGAATAACGTAAAGCGTTTCAAAGAGCAGCTTCATTCTTTGGGCTATTCTTTCGACTGGGACAGAGAGATCAACACTACAGATCCGAGTTATTACAAATGGACACAGTGGATTTTCTTAAAACTGTTTAAAGCAGGACTTGCTTACAAAAAAGAGATGCCGATCAACTGGTGTACTTCCTGTAAAGTAGGCCTGGCAAACGAGGAAGTTGTAAACGGTGTCTGCGAGCGCTGTGGTGCTCCGGTTGTCCGCAAGGTAAAGAGCGAGTGGATGTTAAAGATCACCGATTATGCTGAGAAGCTGTTAGAGGGATTAAATGATGTAGATTATATCGAACGTGTCAAGGTTTCCCAGAAAAACTGGATCGGTAAATCACAGGGTGCAGAGGTAGACTTTGCGATCGCCGGAAAAGAGGACAAACTCCGTGTTTACACGACACGCTGCGATACATTATTTGGTGCTACTTATATGGTAGTTTCCCCGGAACATCCGATTATTGACAAATACAAAGATGAATTAAAGAACTGGGATGCCATCGCTGCATACCGCGAGGAAGCCGCAAAGAAATCTGACTTTGAACGTTCTGAGCTTGCAAAAGACAAAACTGGTGTGGAAATCGACGGTCTTATGGCAGTCAATCCGGTAACCGGAAAAGAGATCCCGATCTGGATTTCCGATTATGTATTAATGTCTTACGGAACCGGTGCAATCATGGCAGTACCGGCACATGATGAAAGAGACTGGGAATTTGCAAAGAAATTCAATATCCCAATGGTACAGGTCGTTGCAAAGAACGGCGAGGAAGTTGATATCAACGAAGCCGCATTTACGGACGTTGCAACCGGTGTTTTAATCAATTCTGAGTTTTTAAACGGATTGGAAGTAAAGGATGCAAAGGCAAAAATGATCGCATTCTTAGAGGAAAAAGGCATTGGTACCGCAAAGACTAACTATAAATTAAGAGACTGGGTATTCTCCCGTCAGCGTTACTGGGGTGAGCCGATCCCGATCGTTCACTGCGATAAATGCGGCTATGTGCCGATTGATGAGAGCGAGCTGCCACTGATGCTTCCTGAGGTAGAGAGCTACATGCCGACTGACAATGGAGAGTCGCCGCTTGCTGCCATGACAGACTGGGTAAATACGACCTGTCCTTGTTGTGGAGGTCCTGCAAAGAGAGAGACAGATACTATGCCGCAGTGGGCTGGATCTTCCTGGTATTTCTTAAGATATACCGATCCGCACAATGATGAGGCACTTGCAAGTCCGGAGGCATTAAAATACTGGATGCCGGTAGACTGGTACAACGGTGGTATGGAGCATACAACACTCCATCTGTTATATTCCAGATTCTGGCATAAATTCCTCTATGATGAGAAAGTAGTTCCATGTCCGGAGCCTTACCAGAAACGTACTTCCCACGGAATGATCCTTGGTGAGAACGGAGAGAAGATGTCAAAATCCAGAGGAAATGTCGTTAACCCGGATGATATCGTAAGAGAGTACGGTGCAGATACCTTAAGAACTTATGAGATGTTCATTGGAGCATTTGATTTAAGTGCATCCTGGTCTGAGGATGGCGTCAAGGGCTGCCGTCGTTTCTTAGAGCGTGTATGGAAATTACAGGATATCATGACAGATGAAACCGGATATTCCAAAGAACTTGAGACAAAGATGCATCAGACCATCAAGAAAGTCAGCAGCGATTATGAAAATCTGAAATACAATACCGCGATCGCTGCAATGATGGCTTTGATTAACGAGTTCTATAAGAAAAATGCTGTGACTAAGGGCGAGTATGAGACACTCTTAATTCTGTTAAACCCTGTTGCTCCGCATATCACAGAGGAACTCTGGCAGATCATTGGCGGAACAGGTTATGTATACCAGCAGAAATGGCCGGAATTTGACGAGGCAAAAACAGTTGAAAATACGGTTGAGATCGCAGTACAGATCAATGGAAAAACGAAAGGAACATTGGCAATCGGCAGAAATGACGCAAAAGATGATGTGATTGCAAAAGCAAAAGAATCAATTGCAGATAAGCTGACTGGAAACATTGTAAAAGAGATTTACGTTCCGGGAAGAATTGTCAATATTGTAATGAAATAAGATGAAAAAAGGAACAAACTTATTAGAGGGTTCCATCTGGAAGGGGATTGTGTCATTTGCAATCCCCCTCTTTTTAGGGAACCTGTTTCAGCAGTTATATAATACCGCCGATTCTCTGATCGTCGGTAATTTTCTTGGCAGTGATGCTCTTGCAGCTGTCAGTTCTTCCGGCAGTCTGATATTTCTGATGGTCGGCTTTTTTAATGGAATTGCAGTTGGTGCCGGCGTTGTCATTTCGAAATATTTTGGAGCAGCAGATTATGAAGGATTGAAAAAAGCAGTACATACCAATATTGCATTTGGTCTGGTGTCCGGCTGTATCCTGACAGCGGTCGGAATGATATTGGCACCCCAGATTCTTGTATTGATGGGAACGCCGGAGTCGGTGCTGCCAAACTCCATTGTATATTTCAGGGTATATTTTGCGGGATCGGTCGCATTTGTCATGTATAATATCGTGATGGGAATCTTGCAGGCGGTCGGGGACAGCAGACATCCGCTTTATTATCTGATCTTCTCATCGATTGTAAATATTGTACTGGATTTATTGTTTGTAGGTTTACTGGGATTTGGCGTTGGTGCTGCGGCACTTGCGACGATCATCTCGCAGTTTTCCAGCGCATTTTTATGTATGCTCCGTCTGATGCGCACCAAAGATGTCTATCAGGTACAGATCTCACAGATCCGTTTTCATAGGGGAATGTTGGGACAGATCATCGGAATCGGACTGCCGTCCGGTATGCAGAACTCCATCATTTCATTTGCCAATATCATCGTGCAGACGAATATCAACAAATTTGGTGTGATGGCAGTTGCGGGATGTGGTGTTTATTCGAAAATAGAAGGATTTGCATTTTTGCCGATCACCTGTTTTGCAATGTCGCTCACAACGTTCATCGGGCAGAATCTCGGCGCAAAACAGTATGACAGGGCAAAAAAAGGTGCGTATTTTGGCATTACCTGTTCGACACTGCTTGCAGAAGTTGTCGGTGTGATCGTATTTTTTGCGATCCCGCAGCTTGCAGCGGCATTTAACAATGAAGCGCAGGTTGTTGAATTTGCGACCAGACAGGCTCACATAGAAGCATTTTTCTATTGCTTTCTGGCATTTTCGCACTGTATCGCCGGTATCATGCGCGGTGCGGGAAAATCTACCGTGCCAATGTTTGTCATGCTTGCATCCTGGTGCATCATAAGAATTACATACATCACGGTTACCGTGCATTTTATCCCGAAAATCCAGGTCATCTTCTGGGCGTACCCGCTGACCTGGTCGATCAGTTCAGTCATCTTTTTAATTTACTTCTTAAAAGCCAACTGGCTGTATAGTTTTGAGAAAAAGTAAAGTTTATTGAGCCAGTTGGCTTTGCGAATATGGCTATATAGTTTTGAAAAGAAATAAAGTTTATTGAGCCAATTCGCTTTGCCAACCTGGCTGTATAGTTCATGATAATAGAATGTTCGCGGAGCGTGCATTCTATTATATTGTATCTGTTAAAAGTTTTTATAAAACCGGATAAATTCCCCAAGTGTTTTGGAAGGTTTTGTCGTTGTTTTATAGGCAAAACCGACCTCACGCTTATGGATTGGGATGCCAAGCGGAATCTCCACTAAGGCGCCGGAGGCGAGATCCTCTTTTACAAAACTTTTGATGACGCAGGCAACGCCGACACCGATACGGGCAAAGTCGATCAGAAGATCCATGCTGGAGATGTCGATGGATTCCTTGACCTGAATCTGGTTGTCAGAAAGATAGTCGTCGATATATTGGCGTGTCATATTGTTTTTATCGAGCAGCATCAGTGTTGAGTTTGTAAGGATCTGATCCTTGTGGACGCCGCGCGCGCGCAAATTCCGCAGATAGTCTTTGGTGCAGACAAAGATATCTTCGATCTCTTCGAGAAAATCAAAATGGATATTTTTTAAATTATCCGGTTTTCCTACCAGACCGATATCGATCTTATTGTCCTCGAGCAGTTCAAGTGTCTCGTTGGTCGACTGGCAGGTGATGGAGATAGAGACATGCGGGTTCTGTCTTATAAATTCCTGCAAATAAGGAAGCAGCAGATATTTACAGAGGGTTGCGCTGACACCGATCTTTAAGTGTCCGACACCGAGCTCAATGGAACGTTTTAATTTTTCCTCACCGAGGGTTAAAGTCTCAAAGGCACTGCTCACATGGTCGTAGAGCAGTTTTCCCTCATCGGTTAAGACAACGCCGCGCGAACTTCGGGAAAACAGCTTGCAGCCGACACCTTCCTCTAATTTCTGGATGGATTTACTGATGGCAGGCTGGCTGATGTAGAGTTCTTTGGCAGCCTTTGAAATGTTGCCGGTATTTGCAACGGTATAAAAAATCCGGTAAGATGATAAATTCTGGTTCATGATAAAATTCCTTTCTGATACTGGATACATCGATAATTTTTCTCATTATACCATGAAGTTTAGTTATGGTAAATATATTTAATATGTATTTTTATTATAGTAACACCTGTGTTAGAATAACATACAGATAGGACAGCGAATGTTGTTCTACACACACATCACACAAAAAACGGGAACGGGCACACACCATTCCTGACACAGATTTTAATTTTTTAGGAGGATATACCCATGGGGATGACGATGACACAGAAAATCCTTGCAGCTCATGCAGGACTTCCATCAGTCAGTGCCGGACAGCTTATAGAGGCAGATTTGGATCTGGTTTTAGGCAACGACATTACTTCACCGGTAGCGATTCATGAAATGGATAAAATGAAGGTGGACGGTGTCTTTGATAAGGATAAGATCGCACTTGTATTAGATCACTTCGTGCCGAATAAGGATATCAAATCTGCACAGCATTGTAAATGCGTCAGAGAGTTTGCATGCCGGCATGATATTACAAATTATTTTGATGTAGGAGAGATGGGAATAGAGCATGCACTGCTGCCGGAGAAAGGTCTTACCGTGGCAGGCGATGTTATTATCGGTGCGGATTCCCACACCTGTACCTACGGTGCGCTGGGTGCATTTTCCACCGGAGTCGGCAGTACCGATATGGCGGCTGGTATGGCAACCGGAAAAGCATGGTTTAAAGTACCTGCAGCGATCAAATTTGTCCTGACCGGCAAACCTGCAAAATGGATCAGCGGAAAAGATATCATTTTACATATCATTGGAATGATCGGTGTGGATGGTGCACTCTACAAATCAATGGAATTTGTTGGAGATGGCATTTCCTACCTTTCAATGGATGATCGTTTTACGATTGCAAATATGGCGATCGAAGCAGGTGGAAAGAATGGTATTTTCCCGGTAGATGATCTGGCAAAAGAGTATATGGAAGCACATTCAAAACGCCCATATGTTGTTTATGAGGCAGATGAGGATGCAGAGTATGAGGAAACTTATACAATCGATCTTAGTACTTTAAAACCTACGGTTGCATTTCCGCATCTTCCGGAGAATACAAAGACGATCGATGAAGTCGGTGATATTAAGATCGACCAGGTAGTGATCGGCTCCTGTACAAATGGAAGAATGGATGACCTGCGTGTGGCAGCATCTATTTTAAAAGGCAAAAAAGTAGCAAAAGGATTGCGTGTGATCGTGATCCCGGCAACACAGAAGATTTACCTTGATGCAATGGAAGAAGGACTGCTTAAGACCTTTATCGAGGCTGGTGCAGTCGTGAGCACACCGACCTGTGGACCTTGCCTTGGCGGTTATATGGGAATTCTTGCAGAGCATGAGCGCTGCGTTTCCACCACAAACCGTAACTTCGTAGGAAGAATGGGACATGTGGAGTCTGAGATTTATCTTGCCAGCCCGGCAGTAGCGGCAGCAAGTGCGATTACCGGAAAACTTTCCGGACCGGATGAAGTAGCATAGGTTTAAGAAAAAGGAGAGTAAACATGAAAGCAGCAAAAGGTCATGTATTCAAATACGGAGACAACGTAGATACCGATGTCATCATTCCGGCAAGATACTTAAATTCTTCTGATCCGAAGGAACTGGCATTGCATTGCATGGAAGATATCGATAAAGATTTCGTGAAAAATGTCAAAGCTGGAGATATCATGGTGGCAAATAAAAACTTTGGATGCGGTTCATCCAGAGAGCATGCTCCGATTTCTATAAAGGCAGCCGGAGTAAGCTGTGTTATTGCAGAGACATTTGCACGTATTTTTTACCGTAATGCGATCAATATCGGACTTCCGATCATTGAATGTCCGCAGGCGGCAAAAGAGATCGAAGCCGGGGACGAAGTGGAAGTCAACTTTGACACAGGAGTGATCACGGATGTGACAAAGGGTACCTCATATCAGGGTCAGGCGTTCCCGCCGTTCATGCAGAAAATTATTGACTGTGAGGGACTGGTCAACTATATTAACCAGAAATAAAATGAAAATCAATGAATAAGAAAATCCGTCAAAGACTGGGACTGCATTTCTATGCAGTGGGGCTTTGGCGGATTTTTTTGTTTTGTCGTAATAAAGAAAATGTGTATCATTTTGTGCATGAAATGATCAATTAAGTCTATATGTTTCTATAAAATTTTCAAATATAATAGGAATCATCCTGCATGGTTTTCGAATCTGTTTGTTTCAGTTTACGGTATTGCAGGGGTGACATACCTGTATTCTTTCGGAAAATCTGCGAAAAATACGACTGTGATGAAAAACCTGTGCTGGATGCAACTTCTGCAATCGAGCGACTGGAGCTGAGCAATAGTTCTTTGCTTGCAGCGAGTCTGGTTTCCATCAGGTAATTGATGGGGGATGTTCCAACATACTCCGTAAAAGAATGTGATAAATAAAATTTGTTGATATGGGTGATTTCAGCGAGCAGATCTAAAGTAATATTTTTTGCATAATTAGCATCAATATATTTTTTCGCAACAAAACATTCCTTTGATATTTGCAAAGTGGTATCAGATATGACAGAAAGATGCTGTTCGCGTGTAATATAAACAAGCAAAACCTGTAGGAGACCATGACAGATTGCTTCAAAACCTGGCTTTCTTGCATTAAACTCTTTTATCATAATCTGGGAAAAATTAATAAAGTGTGTTTTGGCGGAACCATAATTATAGTAGCTGTATCCTTTTGGGTTAGCAGCGTTTTGGGAATTAAAATAGAAAGCGAGCCCTTCTACACCAAATACAATATAGGTCATAGGATCGTTTGACATCGTTTTTTCCGTATGTTCAATATGTGGATTTATGATTATCAGATCGTCTGCACATACAGAAACCGTATCATTTTCAATGTAAAATACACCTTTTCCACTGATAACATAGAAAAGTTCAGAAAACTGATGGGTGTGAGGGTGGCTTTGCCAATCCCCTTCGTATTTAGAAATAGAAATATAACGAAGTTTAAAATCCGGATCGGGTACTCCTTTGTACTCAAAATTAATTAATTCATTACTCATTTGTATTATCTTCCTGTTGTATCAAATTTTATATCTTATAGATTAAAACCGCAATATTACTAAAATAATGTTGTGAAACTGATGAATAAAATAGCAATTAAATAGGGTTTCTTATTGCAAGTATACAGTAATTTATGATAAATGCAAATATTTTATTGACTATAAAGCAAGATATATAAAAATTAGAGCAACATAAAAATTGAAGCAGTTGATGCAGACAGATATACTTAAAAACATCAGGTGATGAGACAAGAAAGGAGAAGACAGGAATGACAAAACAAACAGGCAGACTGACATTGCCGACCGATGCAGACATTGTCGAGGAAACCATACGATTGAAAAATCTTCTTGGAGCAGATGCATTGCGTGACTGTGACGGAACGGAGATGCCGGATGCGTTATTGAATGAGCCGGTAAAGAAATATGCAACGTATTATACGACCAGAAAGGATAATGCCTGGGCCGAGCAAAATCCGGAAGAGATTCAACAGGAATACCTGATCAGCAATCGTGTAACTGCAAGAAGTGAAAAACTATGTATAAGATTGATGGAAGGATTTCATACACAGCAGTTAAAAGTCAATACGTTGGATGATCCCAAAAGATGGTGGGAAGTAATTGATCGCACAACGGGTGAAGTGGTTTCTGTCGATGACTGGGAATTTAAAAAAGAACTGGAAGAAGTTGAAATAAAAACCATTCCTTATCATGAATATACGGTAAGTTTTCTGGCGTTTTTAATATGGGATCCTGTACATATGTATAACTTTATTACAAATGATTGGAAAGATACACCACATCAACTGACATATGATGTGCGGCAGCCGAAAACCCAGAAGTACGTAAAAGAAAAATTAAAACGCTGGTGTGAAGAAAACCCGCAGATCGACGTGGTAAGATTTACGACTTTTTTTCACCAGTTTACACTTACCTTTGATGATAAAAAACGTGAAAAATTTGTAGAATGGTTTGGATATAGTGCAAGTGTAAGTCCATACATATTAGAAAAATTTGAAAAGTGGGCAGGGTATAAATTCAGACCGGAATTTATTGTGGATCAGGGATATCACAACAGCATGTTCCGTGTGCCAAGTCGTGAGTTTAAGGATTTTATTGAATTCCAGCAGCAGGAAGTTTGTGCGCTTGCCAAGGAACTTGTAGATATTGTTCATTCCTATGGAAAAGAAGCGATGATGTTTTTGGGAGATCATTGGATAGGGACGGAACCATACGGAAAATATTTTGCAGAAATTGGTCTGGATGCAGTAGTTGGTTCTGTTGGCAGTGGTGTGACACTCCGTATGATTTCAGATATAAAAGGGGTTAAATATACAGAAGGAAGGCTTTTGCCATATTTTTTCCCCGACGTGTTTGGAGAAGGCGGAGATCCCATAGGGGAGGCAAAGGACAACTGGATGAAAGCGAGAAGGGCAATTTTACGTTCTCCGCTTGACCGCATCGGATATGGCGGATATTTAAAATTGGCCAGTGAATGGCCGGGATTTATAGAAGAGATTCAAAGTGTTGTCGGGGAATTCAGACAGATACATGAAAATATGAACGGGACGAAATCTTATGTTGCACCATTTAAAGTAGCAGTTTTAAACTGTTGGGGAGGTTTGCGGAAATGGATGTCAAACCAGGTGCATCATGCAATATGGCACAGAGAAACTTATTCTGCAGAGGGAGTGCTGGAATGTCTGAGTGGAATGCCGTTTGATGTGGAATTTATCTCTTTTGATGATGTGAAAAAAGGAATCCCAAAAGATATCAGGGTGATCATCAATGTTGGAGATGCATATACGTCATTCAGTGGAGCTGAAAATTGGATTGATGAAGCAGTTGTAACAACGTTAAGACAGTTTGTGGATGAAGGTGGTGGATTTATCGGAGTAGGAGAACCGACAGCATATCAGCATCAGGGAAGATTTTTCCAGCTGGCGGATGTGCTTGGTGTAGATCGTGAGATGGGTTTTTCACTAAGTACAGATAAATATAACGAGAAAAATCCGCAGCATTTTATCTTGGAAGATATTGAAGGGGATATTGATTTCGGAGAAGGTACGACCCGCATTTATGCGCAGGGAGATCATTATCAGATTCTTGCAATGGATGGAGAATACAGCCAGCTGGTTGTTAATCAATACGGAAAAGGTCACGGTGTTTACTTTGCAGGATTGCCGTATTCCCCTCAGAACTGCCGTATTCTGCTTCGTGCAATTTATTATGCAGCGGGAATGGAACAGGAGATGAAACGATATTACGTAACAAATGTAGATACTGAGGTCACTGTTTTTCAGAAAACGCAAAAAATAGCTGTCATAAATAATTCAGGAAAAGAATGTCAGACAGATCTGTATATCAATGGCGATTTTATCGTAAGGTTGACACTAGAACCAGGAGAAATGCGGTGGTTGAATGAGACAATGTAACTATTGATAATTTATGAGTGGTATCATACCGTCATATTTTATAAAATAAAAAAATAATAATTTTTGCAGGGAGGTATTTTTTATGAAGAAAAAAGCATTGGGATTCATGTTGGCAGCAACTATGACAGTATCTGTGTTTGCCGGATGTGGTGGGAACCAAAATGAAGGAAACACGAACGAAAAAGAAAATGTTACGAACAGTAATGAGGATACGCAGAGTGTTTCCGCAGAAACAAATGAAAATGGAGATGAAACACTTACGGTATGGTGCTGGGATCCCACTTTTAATATTTATGCCATGGAACAGGCAGAAAAGATTTATCAGAAAGACCATCCAGATTTTAAACTGGATATTCAGGAAAATATTTATAATGATATTGAGACAAAGCTGATTACAGCTGCAACGTCAGGAGATTACAGTACTTTACCGGATATTTTTCTGATGCAGGATTATTCATTCCATAAAAATATTGCCAATTTTCCTGGAATTTTTACAGAATTAACAGATTCCGGAATTGATTTTTCACAGTTTACAGAGGGAAAACTTGCAGATTCCACGGCAGAGGGAAAAAATTATGGACTTCCTTTTGATAATGGTGCAACGATTATGGCAATTCGTTCGGATATGGTAGAGGCGGCAGGTCTTACGGTTGACGATTTTAAGGATACTACATGGTCACAGTTTGAGGAACTTGCAAAAAAAGTAGTAGAGGCGAATGGAGTGCCAATGATCGCTTCCTCCGGGGGATCCGAATTACTTATGGAAATGCTGCAGTCGGCAGGAGCCTCACCAATTGTTGACGGAAAGGTTCATATTGCAGACAATGAAGCGTTAAAAAAGACAATGGAAGTTTATAAAAAATTAGTTGATGAGGGTATTATTGCCGAGTATACGGACTGGGATCAGTATATTGCCTCTATGAATGACGGAAAAACAGCAGGAGTGATCAATGGATGCTGGATCATGTCATCCATTCAGGCGGCAGAGGATCAGTCAGGAAAATGGGCAATTGTAAACATGCCAAAACTGGATGGAGTTGATGGAGCCACAAATTATGCAAATTGTGGTGGTGCAAGCTGGGCAGTATCTTCTAACTGTAAGAATACAGAACTTGCATTTGATTTCTTAAAATCTACATTTGGAAGCAGTGTGGAATTATATGATGATCTGTTGCCGAATGCAGGTGCGATTGCAAGCTACATTCCGGCTGCACAGTCTGATGTATATAATCAGGCATCAGATTTTTATGGTGGACAGGCAGTATATAAAGATATCGTTGGATATGCAGGTTCGGTTCCAGCATTTGACTGTGGTGCATACTATTCGGACATAAGAAGTGCATTGACAGATGCAATCACAAATGTTGTTCAGAATAATGCTGATATTGACGGTGAAATGAATAATGCACAGGAAACATTAGAATTTAATATTGAAAATTAAATATGTAAAGTGGTTTGTACCGGGAACAAATTTTATGTTCCCGGTATTACATTAGGAGAAAATATATGGAGAAAAAAAGAAAATTAAGTCTGGAAAGAAAACATAACCTCACTGGTTGGGCGTTTTTGCTTCCGGCAGCTATATTGATTTTTGTATTTTGTTTTTATCCCATGATACAGGCGCTTATGCTGTCATTTAAGAATGGTATGGGAGATTCTGTAAGGTGGGTTGGCTTTGCAAACTATGTCAGGATACTGAAGGACAAAACATTTTTGCAGTGCCTTTTCAATACAGTATTTTATTTTATCATACAGGTTCCAGTCATGTTGATCATTGCCCTTGTTCTTGCTCAATTACTGAACAATCCGAATATAAAGGGAAAAGGAATCTATCGAACTATGATTTTCCTGCCATGTGCAACATCACTGGTATCGTATTCTATGATTTTTAAGTCACTGTTTGCGCAGGATGGTCTGGTAAATCACGTTATTTCTGCGATTGGACTTCCGACCGTAGACTGGTTTCAGAATGCATGGGCTGCAAGATTTGTAATTATAATCGCGTTGGTCTGGAGATGGACCGGTTACAATATGGTGTTTTATCTTGCAGGGCTGCAGAATATTGATTATTCCGTCTATGAGGCGAGTCGTATTGATGGGGCATCACCGTTTCAACAGTTTACAAAGATCACCATTCCACTGTTAAAGCCTACCATATTACTGACGGCTATTATGTCAACGTCTGGAACACTGCAGTTGTTTGACGAGTCTGTAAATTTAACGGCTGGTGGACCGGGAAAGTCAACAATGACATTGACGCATTATATTTATAACATTTCTTTTGTGGAGACACCAAAATTTAATTATGCGGCAGCACTTTCAGTGTTTATCCTTATTATAGTGGCAATTTTGTCTGCAATTCAAATGAAAGTAGGTGACAAACGTGAGTAAAGGAAAATTATGTATATCACATATTGTATTGATTTTTGCAAGTTTTTTGTCTGTATTTCCACTATATTACATGGTTTGTGGTGCAACCAATCAAAGTATTGATGTGGTCAGGGGAAAACTGCTTCCTGGAACATATTTAGTCGAAAATTTTAAGGCATTGATTGCCAATCAGAATCTGGGGCTGGCAATGATCAATTCATTTCGAAATGCGATTCTTATGACGATTATCACATTATTGGTCTGTTCAATTGCAGGTTATGGATTTGAAATTTATCATGATAAGGGAAAAGACATATTGATGAGTGTATTGTTGTTAGCCATGATGCTGCCATTTGTTGCAATCATGATCCCGCTTTTTAAAATGATCTCTTCCTGGAATCTGGTCAATAGCTGGATTGCATTTGTTTTGCCGTCTATTTCAACGCCATTTATGATTATGATGTTCCGTCAGGCGGCGCGGTCTTTCCCTCATGATATTATAGAGGCGGCTCGTCTGGAGGGGCTAAGTGAAATACAGATTTTTTTCCGGATGTTTGTGCCTGTTATGAAATCAACATATGGAGCTGCAATGACGGTTACTTTTATGAACGCATGGAATAGTTATCTGTGGCCAAAGATTGTCTTTCAAAATAATGATTCCATCACAATGCCAATGCTTGTGGCAAACTTAAAAAGCGGCTACAGTGTTGATTATGGGATGTTGATGCTCGGTGTACTGATCTGTACACTTCCGACGGCGATTATTTTCTTATGTCTGCAGAAAAGTTTTGCAAATGGAATTACGGGGGCTGTTAAATGATAGAAAAAAGATACTGCCTTACACCAGAAGAGTGGGCATATGCGAAAGCCGAACTTGTTCTTGCAGAAAAGCTGGGGTTGATTGAAAACGCCGGTATAGAGGCGTTGGAAAAAAGATGTGCAGAAAAAAATGAAGAGAATGCCAGGCTTGAAATGGAGAAAACGGTATTTTACGGACCGCGCAGATATTCATTGCCGATGTATCTACAGTATGAATTGACGCGTTTCCGGTTGGATTTTGTACAGCCGACAGAAAATATTAGAAAATCAGGAATCAGTCCGGAGATTACAGAAAATCAGAAAAAAGCTTTCTATGAACGGAATAAAGATTTATTTGGAAGATATTTTGGAGATCTTTTTTCTTATGAAGAGGTAGAGCAGATCATTGAAAAAAGATTGCGGGAGGAAGTGTATGACAGACTTGTGCAGGAAATATTATGTCGATTCGATAAACGGAAGTGATACCAATGACGGTTTGAGTGAAAACAGTGCATTCGCAAGTCTTTTTGCCATCAATAGGCTTGCACTAAAACCGGGGGATCACATATTGCTTGCGTGTGGAAGTGTTTTTGAAAAACAGTTTTTACAGATTCGTGACAGCGGAACAAAGCAGATGCCGATTGTAATTGGAAGTTATGGATGTGGTGAAGATCCTCTGATAAAGACAGACGGACAGGGAATCTGGTATCAGGATTATGGAAAAGAACTGGATTCGCCGACGCATGTTTACCATGGTTATGTTTCCTCGGCAGTACTTCTATTTGATGCCGAGTATATTATCATACAGGATATTGAGATTACAAACAGTGCGGATAAAGTGATCGGCGAAAATTATTCACAGGCAGATAAAATGGAGCGTACAGGTGTTGCAGTCGTTGCAAAAGAGAAAGGTTTAAGATGTGGAATCACACTTCGAAATCTTAAAATCCATGATGTTCATGGAAATGTTTATGACAAGCATATGAATAATGGCGGCATCTATATGACAGCATTACAGCCAGCGGAAGAAGCAATGACAGGAGTGGCAAGATTTTCAGATATCCTGGTGGAGGGATGCTATGTATATCGTGTGAGCCGTTGGGGGATCGCAGTCGGGTATAGTTATGCACATGAGAAATTTGCGGGTGCAGAACTGGATAAAAAAAGGTTTTTGAAATATGGTCATGAGAATATTGTGATACGGGATAATTATGTGAAAATGGCAGGTGGAGATGGAATAACGGTCATGTATGCACTGCGCCCGTTTGTGGAACATAATATGACCGATTCTGTGGCATGTGAGATCAATGACCGTATTTATTGCAATCCGGGCAACCGTGGTGGAAAGGTTGCTGCGGCAATCTGGCCATGGAAATGTAAAGATGCGTTGTTTCGTTATAATGAAGTGGCAGACACACGGCTGAATCAGGACGGGATGGCTTACGATGCAGATTCCGGGGATGGAACGGTGTATGAGTATAATTACAGCAGGCAAAATGAAGGCGGTTGTGTGATGTTTTGTATGCAGGAGGCCATTCATAACACATTTCGTAATAACGTCAGTTATGATGATTTAGGTGGAACCATCAGCCCGTCCGAAAACCCGGATGCACTGCTTACAGATAATATATTTTATGTTCGCAAGGGAGTTCCTTTTGTGAGAAAGAATATGGATGGTGGAAACTTTACGGAAGAAAATAATCAGATCATACAGTTATAAAATCCATACCATGGCAGATCATCACTCCATCACCTGATACGGAATCTTAGTCCCCATTCCCGAACTAAAATGCAGTTCATAATCCTCCGTAATAAAAACGGCTTCTGTATTATCCAGACTTTCCACAAGCGCCATCCCGTCAGCTAAACCCAGTGCAAAACAGGTGGTGGAGAGTCCATCACCGTCCACAGATTCGTCCGTGATGATCGAAACACCCAGCAGTCCGTTATCATAGGGATATCCGGTAGCAGTATCTAAAATGTGATGATAGCGTTTGCCGTCCACCTCAAAATAGCGCTCATAAACACCGGAAGACACAACGGTCTGGTCGGTCACGGATACAGCGAGCATTGCAGCGCCTTCCTCGTCAAACGGACGCTGGATGCCAATATTATAGGAAGAACCGTCCGGTTTTGCACCAAGACAGAGCACATTGCCGCCGAGGTTGATATAGCCGCAGGCGGCTCCTTTTTGATTCAGGTAATCTTTCATGCGGTCTGCAATATATCCTTTGGCAATTCCGCCGAGATCAATTTTAGCGGACGGATCTTTTAAGGTGACGGTATTGCCATCAACAACTACATTCTGATAGTCTACTGTCGTTAAAGCCTTTTTGATCTCATCATCAGATGGGATCATGGAGGCGTCTGTCTGATCTAACAAAGCCTTTGTGGAAATATCCCACAGATCCGATAATTTTCCAATCGTAATATCAAATTTTCCATTGCTTAGATCTCCATAATAAAGACCTTTTTTGATCAGTTCTGCGGTCTCTTCATGCACGGTGACAGGTGCACCGCCTGCTGCATTGATTTTTGACACATCGCTGTCTGCGATCGTGTTGGAAAAATAATTTTCATAAGTGTCTGCCAGAGAAAAACAGTCATCGAGCAGGGTTTCGTCTTTTGTTCCGTATAAGGTGACGGTAATGACGGTATTAAAATAAAAACCCGATTTGGAGATCGATTCGCCGGAGCCGGAAGTTTTACCAAAATTGAGCCTGGATGGCAGATCACAACCCGATAGCAGTAAAACCGGCATAGACAGCAGTATACATAAAAATAATCGATAGTTTCGTTTCATAAAATTCTCCATTTTTACCTGATTTTCAAGGGAAACAACTTGAGTTGTCCGAACAACACTTTAGCATAAAAATAAAAATGCCACAAGTATACCATAATATATTATTTTTACTGCAATTCGTTGTAGATGTGCCAATGCAGAACAGATATTCTCTTTTTTTCCTTTGATATTTTGTATTAGATATGATAGAGTATAATACAGTGCATATGTTCGAAACAGCATAATTAGAAATAAAAGGGGATTCGTTGGGAAAATGGACCAGAGTAGTTTTCACTTTCATGAGAAAAAAAGAGTTGTAGTTAAAATCGGTTCTTCTTCGTTAAATTATGAGGAGACCGGCAATTTGAATTTTACAAAACTAGAGCACCTGGTGCGCGAGCTTTGCAATTTAAGAAACCGGGGGATGGACGTATGTCTCGTCAGCTCCGGTGCGATCGCCGTCGGCAGACAGTCGCTTGGCATGACAGAGCGGCCGCGGGAACTCTCTACAAAACAGGCATGTGCAGCAGTCGGACAGGCAAGACTGATGATGATCTACCAGAAACTGTTTGCAGAGTATAATCAGGTGGCAGGTCAGGTACTTATGACAAAAAATACCATGGTCAATCCGGTTTCCAGGGAAAATGCAAAGAATACATTTGATGAATTGTTCCGTTTAGGTGCGATCCCGATTGTCAATGAAAATGACACGGTATCTACTTATGAGATGCAGTTTGGTGACAATGACACGCTTTCTGCGATCGTTGCTTCCCTGATTGGAGCAGATCTTTTGATTTTGTTATCCGATATTGACGGATTATTTACGGATGATCCGCATAAGAATCCGGATGCAAAATTGATCGAAGTGGTCGAAAAGATGGATTCAGACATTCTTGGAATGGCAAAGAGTACGACCGGAAGCGATGTCGGAACCGGCGGCATGGCGACCAAGCTGACCGCGGCAAAGATCGCGACACTTTCCGGGACAGATATGATCATTGCAAACGGAGCAGATGTCTGTGTACTGCATCATATTTTTGATGACAGCTTTAGGGGAACCATTTTTAAGGCACAGAAAAAGGAAACATTCCGTATACAGGATTTTATATTAGAAACAATCGGATAGAAAAAGATTTGTGTGAATAATAAATTTTTCATGCGCAGGAATGGAGATTTTAATGAAACAGGAACAGATTGACAGAATCAACGCACTTTACCGCAAATCACAGGCGGAAGGACTTACCGAGGCGGAAAAAGAAGAGCAGGCAATGTTGCGCAAAGCCTATGTTGCAGATGTAAAACGCAATCTCGTAGCACAGTTAAATAACATTGATATGCAGAATCCGGATGGAACAGTCACAAATCTCGGAGAAGAATATGGAAACAAGAAAAAGCTCTCCTGACAAAAAAGAGATCCGGAAAAAGCATCTTGCCATCCGAAATGCAATGTCAGAACCGGAAACGGCAGAAAAGAGCAGAGCCATCTGCGAAAAATTGCTGACCTCAGACTGGTATGCCATAACAGACTGGATCTTCGGATACTATCCGCTTGGGAAAGAGGCAGACTGCCTGGAATTTCTTAAAAAAGCACTGTCCGATGGCAGACATGTCGCCTTGCCCCGTACAGGAGCAGACTGTACCATGGAATTTTACGAGATCACCTCCTTGGAACAGACCGCAGAAGGCGCATTTCACGTCATGGAACCGACCGCAGAATGCCGCCGTATAAATCCCATGGATCTATCCAACACGCAGATCACAGTGTTAGTCCCGGGCGTCGTCTTTACTCCCATCGGCAGCCGCTATGGCTACGGCAAAGGCTTTTACGACCGCTACTTTGCGAGATATGCAAAGCTAAACCGCTTTGCATTAGCTTACGAGAACCAGCTTGAACCAGAGCTGGAAGTACTTGATACAGATATAAAAATGCATCGCATTTACACGGAAACTGGCGAATATGATATAATTTGAGGCTACCCAAAGCGAAACGCTCCCAAAACCTTCGACTGTTGTGAACCGGGCACCTTCTTTTAAACAGGTGCCCGGTTCACGACACCCACAGCCCGTTGCAGAGTTTCGTCTCAAGTATCGCCACAATACACATAGACTACTGCAGAGTTTCGCCCAGGTATTGCTGCAACACCGTATAAACATTTCACAGAAAGGAAAGGTATCACCATGGAACTTGAACAAATATGCCAGGGAGCCAAAGCCGCATCCCAAAAACTTGCCACATTAGGCACCAATGAAAAAAATCGGGCTCTCACTGCAGTCGCATCCGCCCTTGTCGCCGCATCCGCCGACATCATCGCCGCAAACAAAGAAGACCTTGAAAATGGCAAAAAGAACCATATGCCGGAAGGACTGTTAGACCGCCTGATGCTAAACGAAGCAAGAATCGCCCAGATCGCCGAAGGTTTGCAGCAGGTAGCCGCTTTAGATGATCCGATCGGGGAAGTCCTTTCCATGAAAAAACGTCCGAACGGCCTGATGATCGGAAAAAAACGTGTACCGTTTGGCGTGGTCGGCATGATCTACGAGGCAAGACCGAACGTGACTGTCGATGCTTTCGGACTCTGCTTTAAGACCGGAAATGCTGTGATCTTAAAGGGCGGAAGTGATGCCATTCATTCAAATATTGCGATCGTTTCCGTCATTCAAAAGACATTAGAGCAGCTTGGCATTCCAAAAGAAGCGGCATCTTTGATCGAAGATACGTCGAGAGATACCGCTGCGGCATTTATGAAAATGAACCAGTATGTCGATGTACTGATCCCACGTGGTGGGGCAGGACTGATCCGTGCGGTCGTGAATCAGGCGACGATCCCTGTGATCGAAACCGGAACCGGAAACTGCCATATTTTTGTGGATGAGACCGCTGATTTTGATATGGCGGTAAACATTATCATGAACGCAAAAACGCAGCGTATCGGTGTCTGCAATGCCTGTGAGTCGCTTGTCATCCATGAAAAGATCGTGGATACATTTATGCCGAAACTGACAGAGGCGCTGCAGAAAAAGAACGTGGAATTACATGCGGATGAGAGAAGTTTTGCTGCGGCAGAGTCGGATACAGCACTGAACAGAGCGCTGATCAAGCCTGCGGTGGAGGAAGACTGGGGAAAAGAATATTTAGATTATATGATCTCCGCAAAAACAGTTGCATCTGTAGATGAAGCAATCGAGCATATCAACCGCTATAATACCGGACATTCAGAGGCAATCATTACCGAAAATTATACCAATGCACAAAAGTTTTTGGACGAGGTGGATGCCGCCTGTGTCTATGTCAATGCATCGACACGTTTTTCTGATGGATTCGAGTTTGGCTTTGGTGCGGAGATCGGTATCAGTACGCAGAAGCTTCATGCGAGAGGTCCGATGGGCTTAGAGGCATTGACAAGCACGAAATATATCATTTATGGAAATGGTCAGGTAAGACCATAAGAAAAAGTAATAGAAATAGTGAGGAATTAACAGTTTTATGAGTCAGAAAGTTACAACAGGAGTGCGCCCGACACTGCGCATCGCAGATAAAAACCAGATCCCGGCAACTGAGCCGGAGCGTCAGTATTACTTTATGGATATCGCAAAAGAGTACTTAAGACAGCTTTCCGAAGAAAAGGGAAATCCGCTGACTTTCCATGTTTCCACATTCGGATGTCAGATGAATGCAAGGGATTCCGAGAAGTTAGTCGGTATTTTAGAGAAGATCGGTTTTGTGGAGGAGGACTCCGAGGAAGCGGATTTCGTCATCTATAATACCTGTACTGTGCGCGAGAATGCCAATAATAAAGTGTACGGAAGACTGGGATATTTAAACGGTTTCCAGAAGAAAAATCCGTTTATGATGATCGGGCTCTGCGGCTGTATGATGCAGGAACCGACGGTGGTGGAGAAAATCAAGCAGAGTTATCGTTTTGTGAACCTGATCTTTGGAACACACAATATTTACAAATTTGCAGAGCTGATCGTTACAGCGTTAGAAAACAGTTTCCCGGAGCATTCGTCAGGTCACGGCACATCCATGACGATCGATATCTGGAAAGATACGGACAAAATCGTTGAGGATCTTCCGGTCGAACGAAAATATTCTTTCAAGTCCGGTGTCAACATCATGTTTGGATGCAACAACTTCTGCAGTTACTGTATCGTACCGTATGTGCGCGGCAGGGAGCGGAGCAGAGAGCCCAAAGAAATCATCCGTGAGGTGGAACGCCTTGCGGCTGACGGAGTTGTGGAAATTATGCTCCTGGGACAGAATGTCAATTCTTATGGCAAAAATTTAGAGCAGCCAATGACGTTTGCACAGCTTTTGCAGGAGATCGAAAAGGTAGATGGCATTGAGCGTATCCGTTTTATGACTTCCCATCCAAAGGACCTTTCCGATGATCTGATCGAAGTTATGAAAAATTCCAAAAAGATCTGTAAACATCTGCATCTTCCATTACAGTCCGGAAGCAGCCGTATTTTAAAGCTGATGAACCGCCGCTATGACAAAGAACATTATTTAGAACTGGTAGATAAGATCCGTGCCGCAGTGCCGGATATCGCGCTGACAACAGATATTATTGTCGGATTCCCGGGTGAGACGGAGGAAGATTTTGAGGAGACCATGGACGTGGTACGCAAAGTGCGTTACGACAGTGCGTTTACTTTTATTTATTCCAAACGTACCGGAACTCCTGCGGCAGGGATGGAAGACCAGATCCCGGAGGACGTGATCAAGGCACGGTTTGACCGTCTGTTAAAAGAAGTGCAGACGATCTCCGCAGAAAAAGCAGGAGCGCTGACCGGACAGACACTTCCGGTTCTGATCGAAGAAAAAAATGAGCAGGATGCGTCACTTGTGACCGGAAGACTCAGCAATAACTCTGTGGTACATCTTCCGGGAACCGAGGATATGATCGGAAAAATCGTGGATGTGAAACTTTTGGAATGCAAAGGCTTCTACTATATGGGGGAGTGTGTGTAAAATTCTGGGAAGAAGCCTTCGGCTTCTACTATATGGGACAGCGTGCGTAAAATTCTAGGAAGAAGCCTTCGGCTTCTATTACATGGGGAGTGTATATAAAATTCCGGGAAGAAGCCTTTGGTTTCTATTATATGGACGAGCAAGAATGAAGAAAAAAGATATTATTTTTTTAGTTGTAGTTTTCATAGGCTTAGCAGGGATCGCGGCAGGATTTTATCTGACACATCAGGATACCGGTGCAAGCGTGGAGGTTATAGTAGACGGAGCAATCTATGGAACTTATCCGCTTGATGTGGACAAGGAGATCCCAATCCAGAAGGACGGGAAAACGACGAATCTGCTTGTGATCAAAGATGGAAAAGCGGATGTGACAGAAGCAGACTGCCCGGACAAACTCTGTGTGCACCAGAAAGCTATTTCAAAAACAAATGAGACGATCGTCTGTCTCCCGAACAAAGTAGTGGTGCAGGTGATCGGTGCCGGAGAAAGTGAGTTGGATTCCATTGCGAGATAAGAAAAAAACAGCATATTTAGGTGTTTACCTGGCACTGGCACTCATCTGCAGCTATGTGGAATCACTGATTCCGTTTTATTTTGGAATACCAGGTGTAAAACTTGGACTAACAAATATAGTTGTGGTTCTGATGCTTTACTGCGTGGGAACGAAAGAAGCACTGGCAGTGTCTGCACTGCGTATTGTACTTTCCGGTTTCCTGTTTGGAAATATGTTCAGTATTTTATATAGTCTTGCAGGCGGACTGCTTAGTTTTCTTGTGATGTATCTGCTGAAAAAAACAAAATGGTTTGGTGTTCTGCCTGTCAGTGTGAGCGGCGGAATCTTTCACAATGTAGGTCAGCTTGTTGTGGCTGCTTATGTTGTGGAAAATTATAATATTTTTTATTATATGCCGGTGCTGCTGATCGCCGGTGCACTGACTGGATTTTTGGTCGGTATTGCGGCACAGGAAATGATAAAACGGATCGGAAAACGGATGGTGTAACAGGAGGATTTTAGCATGTATTCATACATCAAAGGTGTTTTGACGGATATGGACGAGGAGAGTATCGTGGTGGAGACCGGTGGGATCGGTTATCATATTTACACGACAGGACAGACATTCCGGTATCTTCCTTCTGTCGGGGAAGAAGTAAAAGTATATACTTATCTGCATGTCAGGGAAGATGCCATGCTGCTTTTTGGATTTCTGACAAAGGACGAATTAAAAATTTATAAGTTACTGTTAGGTGTCAGTGGAATCGGACCGAAAGGAGCACTTGCGATCTTATCCGTGATGACGACGGATGATCTCAGGTTTGCAGTTCTCGGTGATGATGCGAAAGCAATCGCTAAGGCACCGGGAGTAGGTGCAAAGACAGCCCAGAGACTGATTCTTGAATTAAAAGACAAACTGAGTCTGGAAGATGCATTTGAACAGAAATTTGAAAAGACGGGTGAGTCCACAGAAAATCATGCCAGTGGCACTAAGAATGAGGCGGTGCAGGCTTTGGTTGCACTTGGATATTCGTCCTCGGAGGCGCTGCGTGCATTAAACGGCATTGAGATTACAGAAGAGACGGACGTAGAAGAAATATTAAAGATGGCATTAAAGAATATGGCATTTTTATAGAAATGTGGTGAAAAATTAAATGGAAAAAAGAGTCATTTCCACACAGGTGCAGGAAGAGGATATTAAAATCGAGAAAAGTCTGCGCCCACAGACGCTTGATGATTATATCGGACAGCAGAAGGCGAAGGAAAATTTAAAAGTATATATTGAAGCTGCAAAACAGAGAGGCGAGGCGTTGGATCACGTACTTTTTTATGGACCTCCGGGACTTGGAAAGACGACGCTTGCGGGAATCATTGCAAATGAGATGGGGACGCATCTTAAGGTGACATCGGGTCCTGCAATCGGAAAGCCGGGCGAAATGGCGGCTATCTTAAGCAATCTGCAGGAGGGGGATGTCCTGTTTGTGGATGAGATACACAGGTTAAACCGTCAGGTGGAGGAAGTGCTATATCCGGCAATGGAAGATTATGTGATCGATATTATGATTGGTAAAGGTGCAACAGCTCGTGCAATCCGCCTGGATCTGCCCAAATTTACACTGGTTGGTGCAACCACAAGGGCGGGACTTTTGTCGGCACCGCTCCGTGATCGTTTCGGTGTGGTACATCATCTGGAGTTTTATACGGTGGAAGAATTAAAGACGATCATCCTGCATTCGGCAAAAACACTTGGAGTGGAGATTGATGAGAAAGGTGCATTTGAGCTCGCGAGACGTTCACGCGGAACACCGAGACTGGCGAACCGTCTGTTAAAGCGTGTCAGGGATTTTGCAGAAGTGAAATATGATGGAAAGATATCGAAAGAAGTTGCTGCTTTTGCACTGGATCTTTTAGAGGTGGATAAGATGGGACTCGATCAGAATGACCGCAATATCTTAAAGATCATGATCGAAAAATTTTCCGGCGGGCCGGTAGGACTCGATACGTTAGCAGCGGCGATCGGCGAAGATTCCGGGACGATTGAAGACGTGTATGAACCGTACCTGGTCAAAAACGGATTTATTAACCGTACGCCGAAAGGACGCGTGGTAACTGATTTTGCATATCAGCATTTCGGATTGACAAAATAGTTGATTTTAACGTTGTATGTCATTATAATATACCATATATTGTGATGTTCGGTAAAAGAAACAGTAAAAACTGCAGAAGACCGGAGGAGAAGATAAATGGCAGAGAAAACAAGTGCAGAAGTTGTGATCGGCGGAAAAGTATATACATTAAGCGGATACGAAAGCGAGGAATATCTTCAGAAGGTTGCAGTCTATATCAATGGAAAATTAAATGAATTTGACAGTATAGAGGGTTATCAGAGATTTCCGGCTGACATGAAGGCAACTTTGTTACAGCTTAATATCGCAGATGATTATTTTAAGGCAAAAGCCCAGGCTGAAAAGTTAGAGCGTGAGATTGAGGCAAAAGAAAAAGAAATTTATAACCTGAAACACGATCTGATCGCAGAACAGATCCAGTCGGAAAATGATAAGAAAGAGATCAAGCGTTTAGATACAGAAAATCGAGAATTACTGTTGAATAAGGCGCGTTTGGAATCGTCATTAGAGGAGTCGCTTCTTGGGAAGATTGAGGATGAAGATACCTCAGAAAAAGATGAAACAGAACAGGAAGATACCGCTGATTAATAGTAGATGGGTACCTGTAGCAGAGAACTGCCATACAGGAAAAAGTGAGGGGACGGAGAGGTTATTTTCGTCCTTTTATGTTTTTGATGGAGAGAATCAGAATGAACAGTAATAAACGATATCAGAATATAGAATTGTTAGCGCCGGCAGGTTCCATGGAAACTTTTCAGGCCGTGATACATGCCGGTGCAGATGCAGTTTACCTCGGTGGCGGCAGATTCGGTGCACGCGCCTATGCGAATAATTTTACTGAGGAAGAACTGCTTCTGGCAATTGATTATGCGCATATTCATGGGAGAAAAGTGTATCTTACGGTAAATACATTATTTAAAGAACGTGAGTTGACAGGGGAATTATATTCGTATCTGCTGCCTTATTATGAGCAGGGATTAGATGCAGTCATTATTCAGGATATGGGGGCTTTTCGGCTGGTGCGGGAGGCTTTTCCGGGACTTTCCATACATACGAGTACACAGATGACCGTGACAAACCGCTATGGTGCAATGATGATGAAAGAACTCGGAGCAGACCGTGTTGTGACTGCGCGTGAGATGTCCTTTGCGGAGATACGGGATATCAAAGATCATGTGGATATTGAGATCGAAAGTTTTGTCCACGGGGCGCTCTGTTACTGTTATTCCGGGCAGTGCCTGTTTAGCAGTATGTTAGGAGGACGCAGCGGAAACCGTGGCAGATGTGCACAGCCGTGCCGTCTTTCTTATGAGGTCATGGATGAGAAAAAACATCCGGTAAAAACGGGGAAAAAAGAGCGTGACCTTTACATTTTAAGCCCGAAAGATCTCTGTACGGTGTCAATGATCCCGGAACTGATCGAAAATGGAGTGGATTCCTTTAAAATTGAGGGAAGAATGAAACAGCCCGAATATGCAGCCGGTGTGGTATCGGTTTATCGCAAATATATAGACTATTACATCAATGCATGCCTGCGCACGGATGAGGTGACTGCAAAGAAAGATTTCAAAGTAACGAAAGAAGATATACAGCATCTTTATGATTTTGGAAACCGCAGTGGATTTACCGATGGATACTATAAAAGACATAATGGCAGAGAGATGATCACACTTGATAAGCCATCACATACAAAAGGAAATGAAGCACTCTGGGAAGAAATAAAAGAACAGTATGTAAGGTCCGAAAAAAAAGAAAAAATCAATGGAATCTTAAGATTAAAAAAAGATTGTCCTGCTAAACTGGAAGTTGCATTAAATGATATCCGGACCTCTGTGGATGGAGATGTGGTACAGGCAGCATTAAAACAGCCGCTTGCGGAAGAAAAAGTAGCTGCAAGCATAAAAAAGACCGGAAATACACCGTATGAGTTTGCAGAACTTGACATAGATATGGATGACGATATATTCCTTCCCGTACAGGCACTGAATGTGCTGCGGAGAAATGCACTTGAACGGTTGAGCGAGGCATTGACCGCACCTATGCGAAGAAGGGAAGCTTCGCATAAAACAGAAATGGCGGCAGGAGAAACATCCGGCGAAGAATGGCAGAAGGAAACGGTATCTGTGAAAAAAGAGCAAAAGACAGAGAAAGGCAGCGTAACACCGTATCTTTCGGTTTCCATCGAGAATCGTTCCTGTATCACACTTTTGCTTGATGCATCTTATGTAGATGCCATTTATCTTGACAGCAGCTGTTATACCAGGGAAAATCTTTTCACAGCATTAAAAGAAGATGTGAGCCGTATCCACTCGGCGGGGAAAAAGGCGTATTATATCATGCCGGCAGTATTCCGGCTTTCTGCACTTTCATTTTATGAAAGGAATCTTTCCGGAATGAAGCAGACCGGGGTAGACGGATTTGTGGTAAAAAGCTATGATGAACTTGCGTTTATCCGTCAGAATCTGTCGGATATGGATGTGATTTTAGATCATAATCTGTATACATGGAACTCCTATGCCAAAAAGCAGTTTTGGGATAGGAAGCCGGTGCGCGATACCGTTCCCTTGGAACTGAACCGGAAAGAGCTGCAGGAAAGGGACAATACACACAGTGAGATGTTTCTGTATGGCAATCTGCCGCTGATGGTGTCGGCACAGTGTGTACATGCCAATGCCGGGGCTGACCGGGGGTGTGACAAAATGCGGACAGTTACTTATTTAAAGGACCGTTATGGAAAATATTTCCCGGTCAAAAATAACTGTACGGAATGTTATAATACGATTTATAATACAGCTCCGCTGATCCTGTTCCCATATCGGAAGGAGCTGGAGAAAATGGGGATCCATGCGTACCGGATCAGCTTTACGACGGAGCAGGGACCACAGGTAAAACAGATTTTACATTTATATGAAAAAATATTTTTGAATGGGGAAAAAAGTCTGCAGGAACTGTATACAGGCGAATATACCGGTGGACACTATAAACGAGGAGTAGAATAACGGTATGGAAAATCTTATCGTGGAAGTTTCAAAATATCTGATGATCATATTGTTTGCATGTTATGCATATGAGTGTTTTTCGGCATTTCGCAGCAGGATCAGTACGGAAAAGCGGAATCATATTTTTGACAGACAGATTTTTTTAATGTATCTGATCCATCTGGATGCATTTTTAGTGCTCTATACAGTTACGGATGAAATTAATCTGATCATTCTTTATTTTCTTCAGGTAATTTTAGTGACGATTGTGATCGTTAATTATCAGTTACTGTATCCAAAAGCGTCCAGACTTGTGACAAATAATATGTGCATGCTTTTAATGGTCGGCTTTATTATGCTGACAAGGCTTTCTTACGAGAAGGCGATCAGACAGTATGCGATTGCGATCTGTGCATCCGTTATTACAATTGTGATACCGGTACTGATACGGAAAGTGCGGTCCTTACGAAGACTGACCTGGCTTTATGCGATGATCGGCATTGTCGGACTTGCTGCAGTTACCATATTTGGTTCCACGAGCTATGGTGCGAAGATCTCGGTTACGATCGGTGGCCTGTTTTCGATACAGCCATCTGAATTTGTAAAAATTTTATTTGTATTTTTTGTGGCAGGCATGCTCTATAAAAATACGGATTTTAAAACAGTCTGTATCACAACGATCGTGGCGGCAGTGCATGTGCTGATCTTAGTTGCGTCGAGAGATCTTGGAGGTGCGTTGATCTTTTTTGTCACCTATCTGGTCATGCTCTATGTTGCAACCAGAAAACTGTTTTATTTTGCCGGTGGTCTGCTGGTCGGATGTATTGCTGCAGTAGCTGCATATGGACTGTTTTCACATGTCCGTGTCAGAGTTGTGGCATGGCGGGATCCGCTCAGTGTGATTGACAACGAGGGATATCAGATCTGTCAGTCGCTGTTTGCAATCGGAACCGGCGGCTGGTTTGGAACGGGACTGTATCAGGGGTCGCCGAATAAGATACCGGTTGTTGAGCAGGATTTTATTTTTTCTGCAATATCAGAAGAATTAGGCGGTATTTTCGCAATTTGTCTGATCATGGTGTGCATCAGCTGCTTTTTGATGTTTTTAAATATTGCAATGCAGATGAAAGAACAGTTTTACAAGCTCGTGGCGTTAGGACTGGGTACAGTATATGCGTTCCAGGTATTTCTTACCATTGGCGGAGTGACTAAGTTTATCCCGTCAACTGGAGTGACACTGCCGTTAGTCAGCTATGGAGGAAGTTCATTACTGGCAACCATGATGCTGTTTGCGGTAATTCAGGGACTGTATATTTTAAGACAGGATGAGGGAGAAAACAATGCGAGAAAAAAACAGCGAAAGACCGGATACGAGAGACAACAGGTCGAAGAACTCTACTAAGACAGGAAAAAAGAAAAAGAATACAAAAAACCAGGAATTTGCAGTGATCACATATTCATTTCTGGCACTGTTTATCTGTCTGATGGGATATTTTTCTTACTTCCAGTTTTTTAAGAGCGAGGAATTTATCAATAATCCTTATAATACCAGACAGGAGACATTTGCACAGAAGATCGTGCGCGGGCAGATCCTGACGAATGATGGACAGGTGCTTGCGGAGACGGTGACGGACAGTGAGGGAAATGAGACAAGGAGATATCCGTATGGCAGTATATTTTCCCATATAGTCGGGTATTCTACCAAGGGAAAATCAGGCATCGAGTCACTGGCAAATTTTAATCTGTTACGGTCAAATACAGCTTTTATAGATAAAGTTGGAGACGAGATGCAGGGGGAGAAAAGTCCTGGGGACAATGTGGTCACAACATTGGATTATGGACTGCAGGCAACGGCATACGATGCATTGGGGTATTATAAGGGAGCAATCGTTGTATTAGAGCCTTTCACCGGAAAGATTCTTGCGATGGTGTCAAAACCGGATTTTGATCCGAACACGATTGCAGCCGACTGGGATAATCTGACCGCAGATGACAACACGGATGCAGCACTCTTAAATCGTGCGACGCAGGGACTTTATCCGCCGGGATCGACATTTAAGATCCTGACAACTTTAGAGTATATTCAGGAACATGCAGACTATGAAAATTACAGTTATACCTGTACAGGCAGTTATACGGTTGGAAATCATACGATCCACTGCTATGGAAACAAGAGCCATGGAACGCAGAATCTGCGCCAGGCATTTGCCAATTCCTGCAATGCATTTTACGCATCGCTTGGAATGGAACTTGACATCGACCAGTTTGGACAGCTGTGTAATAAAATGCTGTTTAATACCAGCCTTCCGACGGATCTGCAGGCATCTAAGAGCAGTTTTGTGTTAGATAAGTCAGACGGATCTTCGGCAATTATGGCAACTTCCATTGGACAGGGACAGACACTTGTGACACCGTTTCATATGGCGTTGCTTGTCAGTGCAATCAATAATGATGGAGTACTGATGAAGCCATATGTGTTAGACCGTGTGGAGAGCAGCGACGGAACACTGGTCGAGCAGTATGAGCCGGAAGAATACGGTACGCTTATGACAACGGATGAGGCAGCAATTTTAAAAGATTATATGAATTATGTGGTGGAGACAGGAACCGGTAAAAAACTGAGCGGTCAAAGCTATGAGGCGGCAGGAAAGACTGGATCAGCAGAGTATTCTACCGGTGCAGATTCCTCGCATTCCTGGTTTGTGGGATATGCACACCGGGATGATAAATCCGATATTGCAATCGCTGTCATCGTGGAAAAAGCAGGTGTCGGAAGTGAATATGCCGTGCCGATTGCAAAAGAGGTTTTTGATGCATATTATAATGAATGAAATGTTGCATGTGCTTTTGAAAAGTATTATACTTATTAGCATGACAGTATTATAAAAAACCACATCAGGAGGTATTGCGATGATCGAGGCAACAAGTTGTGGTGGTGTGGTAATATTTCGCGGCAAAATATTGCTCTTGTACAAAAATTACAAAAATAAATACGAGGGATGGGTACTTCCAAAGGGAACTGTGGAAGCAGGAGAAGAATATAAGGATACAGCGATGAGGGAAGTATATGAAGAGACTGGTGTGAAAGCAACCCTGATGAAATATATCGGGAAAAGTCAGTATTCATTTACGGTACCGGAGGATGTTGTGGAGAAGACGGTGCACTGGTATCTGATGATGGCAGACAGTTATTACAGTAAACCACAGCGTGAAGAATATTTTGTCGATTCCGGTTATTACAAATACCATGAGGCGTATCATCTTTTGAAATTTCCGAATGAAAAACAGATGTTAGAAAGAGCGTATGAGGAATATCAGGAATTAAAGAAGAATAATCTGTGGGGCAGCCACAGGTATGAATAAACAAAACACATCAGAAAGATGGAGCAGGATGTATGATATGGTATAAGGATTTGTATGTTGGAGAAAGTATTGTACATAAGACAAAGAAGGTCAAATGGAAGATTATGCACAATGCCGGACAGATTGGGATTTATGTGATCACATTAGCCTCTAACACACAGAATCTGCTTGATATCATACCATCATACGAACTGATGCAAAAAGGGTATCCGAAAAAAGATATGGTGGTTGTGGGACTGGCAAAGGGCTATGATGAAGCGATTGAGGTCGCAGCATCCATTGTGGATGAAGTGTACCACAGTACCGGCACATTTGCCGTCCGCGCCTATCTTGCAGAAAAACAGGGGTAAGGAGCGTAGAATGTCAGTTATATTGCTCATATTAAAAATAATCGGCTGGATCCTGCTGACGCTGCCTGCACTTTTTCTGCTGATTGTTTTTCTTGTATTAGTTGTGCCGGTTCGTTACAGGACGGATGGAAGCATAGAAGAAAATATCCGGGTTCAGGGGAAAATGCATTGGCTGCTTCATATTCTGTCGTTTGGCTTTTCTTATAACGAGGAAGGTTTTTCTTATACGCTGAAACTCTTTGGAAAACGTATCGCTCTGGGGGAGAAGCTGGAGGACGAAGAGGAAGAACCGGATGCAGACAGTACAGACACGGCAGTACATGAGACAAAAGCAGAGGTTGAAAACATACTTCCATCAGATTCAAAAATGCAACGGCAGGATGTCAGTGTAAAAGATGCAGCAGAAGCCAATGAAAAGAAAGATTCAAAAGATGGTACAGATACGAAAGAGCAGACGTCTATAGTACGAAAGAATATAGATGAGACAGATTCTGAAAAAGTATCGTTTGGACAGAGGATAACAAGTAAATTTCACGATATCACTAATAAAATCAAAGGTATTCGTGGAAAACTGGCAGACCTGTCCGGGCAGGCAGGAAAAATAAAGGCTGCACTGACCGATGAACATAACCGTAATAGTGTTTCTGCAATCTGGAAAGAACTTAAATATTTACTGAAACATTCGCGTTTTCGAAAGATTGACACAGAACTGAATTTTGCACTGTGGGAGCCGTCAGCGACCGGACAGGCACTTGGAATCCTTGCCATGTTTCCGGCAATCTATCAGTATGATATTGGGATTTATCCCGATTTTGAAGCAGATAAGACATATGTGAAAGGTACTTTTCTGGTAAAGGGGCACATCCGTCTCGTACATGTACTTATATCCGGTATCCGTCTGTTAAAGGAGCGTGATATCCGGAATTTTATAAAGAAATTTTTTAAGTAAAGAAAAAGAGAAAGGCAGGTTTTTATTATGGCAGACAACAGTTTTCATACAACAGTAGAGTCCTTGTTTAAGGGGATGGACAGTTTTATCACAACAAAAACAGTAGTGGGTGATGCGATCCATATTGGTGATACGATCATCCTTCCGCTGGTGGATGTTTCATTTGGCGTTGCAGCCGGAGCTTTTTCACAGGAAAAGAAAAATAACGGTGCCGGTGGTATGGGTGGAAAGATCATGCCGAGTGCAGTTCTTGTGATCCAGAACGGGACAACAAAACTGGTAAATATCAAGAATCAGGATGGAATCACGAAAATCCTTGATATGGTGCCGGATTTTGTAAACAAATTTACCTCGAAAAATGATGTGGTTTCTGAGGACTCCGCAGCGGATCAGACCGATGATGCCGCAAAATCAGCAGCTGGAAAAGAGATGGAGGATATCTTAAAGGATTCCGCAAACAAATAATTTTTTAAAACAGTATAGAAACGCAAAAGAAACGCATATATTATCAGTAATATATGCGTTTCTTTATTGGAGTCTGCCATGAAACGGATGCTCGGATTTGCACTGTTCTGCTTCGCAATGGGAATGCTTGTGATGATCGTCATTCACAACCGTTTCTGTGGGTTTGTGCTCATGATTTTATGTATGCTCGCAGGTTATTACCTGTTCTGCTGTGATGACTGTTAGCCGATCAGCTCTTTTACACAGGCAGCGATTGTTTCATCTTTACAGTTTGCAAAGAAGTACTCGCTGAAATGTTCGCCGCTTAAAGCACCGACTACAAGGTCACGGTCAAGTTCTTTTAAAATAGATACAAGATCACGATGAGTTATTTTTTTAACCTCGTCTAAGATTTTTTTATTGCGCTGTTCCGGTATGACACGTTCCTTTGGATATCCGCCGCCACCCGGAGCACAGAACAGTTTTTCAAAGATATAGGTAAGATTTAATTCTCCACCCCAGCCAAAATTCTCGGCGAATGGGAGAGCAATGCAGTTTCCGTCATTGACCTGTGAGAACAGATAAGCGTCAAGAGGGGATTCAATGTGTCCGCAGAGTACCTGTGGGAAAGCGTTGCATGCAAGCATAGCGCCCTCGCCGGTTCCGCAGCCTGTGATGACAAAATCAGCGGCACCGGAGTTTAATAAAACTGCTGCAAGAATACCATTCTGCACATAAGTAAGCTGGTGTGTATCTTCTGCAGAATACATGCCGTAGTTGAATACCTCATGTCCCATTGGTTCTACGACAGATTTTAAAGTAGCACAGATCATTTCATTTTTTGCTGCCTGGCTGTTTTCGTTGATTAATGCAATTTTCATGAATATCCTCATTTCTGTACTGCCGGTATATTGTTTTGCCGGAATACTGGCAGTACGTCCGTATTCCGGCATTATATCTGGTTCTTAAAAATGTATATCTGTAAATATACGATAGGTTATTACATTAAATCTTTCATTGCAACATCATCCATATCATCAAAGTCCTGATTTTCGCCAACCATTCCCCAGATGAAAGTGTATGCCTGTGTACCGCATCCAGAGTGAATGGACCAGCTTGGAGAGATAACAGCCTGTTCGTTGCGCATAACGATGTGTCTTGTCTCGGTCGGTTCACCCATGTAATGCATTACAAGTGCATCTTTTGGCATATCAAAGTACAGATAAACTTCCATACGTCTGTCATGTGTGTGGCATGGCATTGTGTTCCATACGCTGCCCGGTTCAAGTTTTGTCATACCCATTTCAAGCTGACAGCTTTCTACCTGTCCCGGAAGAATATATTTGCAGATCGTTCTGTGGTTGGCTGTCTCTAAAGAACCGAGCTCAACTTTGTTACAGTCCTTTACAATGACAACACCGTCTTCCGGTGTACCCTCCGGTTTGATCAGTACGGTAGGATAAGTCATATGGGCAGGAGCGCTGTTTAAGTAAAATTTTGCAGGGGAATCTGCGTTTTCACTGGCAAAAGAAATATCCTTTGAACCCATGCCGATATACATGCCTTCTTTATGGGCAACTTTGTATTCTTTTCCATCGATCGTGATCACACCGGCACCACCGATATTGATCACACCGAGCTCACGGCGTTCGCAGAAATACTGTGCACGCAGCTCATCGCCGGCGGTTAATTTTAAAGTTTCTTTTACCGGAACAGCAGATCCTGTGATGATACGGTCGATATGGCTGTATACAAGTTTGATGACTTCCGGCTGAAACAGGTCGTCAATTAAAAATTCCTCTCTTAAACGTTCGGTTGTGTAATGTTTGACATCTCTTGGAGATGCTGCAGTACGAAGTTCCATAAAAATCCTTTCCTGCGCCTTTCTGTGCGCATCACAAATATCTTAATATATGAATCCAAAACGCTGAAAATCAGGTTATTAAAGCTGCCTGCATCCTGTTTTATATCTTAGCAGGTTTTTAAGTTAAATCCAAAGTAATTTACAGAGTTGTTGTAGCAGATACCTTTTACGATCTCCTCTAATGTATCATAATCTGCTGGGAACTCACCGTTTTCTACCCATCCACCGATCAGGTTGCAGAGGATTCTGCGGAAGTAATCGTGGCGTGTGTAGGATAAGAAGCTTCTGGAGTCTGTCAGCATGCCGACAAAACCGGAGAGATTTCCAAGGTTTGCAAGGGAGATCATCTGATCCTGCATACCGGTCTTGTGATCGTTGAACCACCATGCGGAACCCTGCTGGATCTTTGCGACAGCGGTGGAATCCTGGAAGCATCCTAAGATCGTGCCGATTGCCTGGTTGTCGTTCGGGTTTAAGCTGTAAATGATAGTTTTTGGAAGATTTCCGCTCTTATTTAAGAAATTTAAGAAATCTGCCATCTCAGAAGATGGTGCATAGTTGTTGATGCAGTCGTATCCAGTATCCGGTCCAAGGCGGTCGAACATCGGAGTGTTGTTGTCACGTTTGCATCCATAGTGAAGCTGCATAACCCAGTTACGTTTTGTATACTCTGTGCCGACAAACAGCATAAATGCAGTCTTGAATTTTAACTCTTCCTCACGGGTAACACCTTCTCCGGAGAGACGTTTTGCAAAAATAGCTTCAATCTCATCATCGGAAGCCGGTGCGTACATTACATATTCCAAAGCGTGGTCAGATACGCTGCATCCCATGGAAGCGAAGAAATCCATACGGTTTGAAAGTGCCTTCTTTAAGGCTGCAAAGGTATCTACTTTGATGCCGGAAACGTCAGATAACTGTGCAATGTAATCTAAATATGTAACTTTTTCGATATTCATTGCCTTGTCAGGACGCCATGCCGGAAGAACCTGAACGTCAAAAGAATCATCCTCTGCAATCTTTTTGTGCCATTCTAAGGAGTCGACCGGATCGTCGGTGGTGCAGATCAGAGTAACGTTGGACTGTCTGATGATGTTGCGGACAGACATATCTTTCTCTGCAAGTCTCTTATTGCATAACTCCCAGACTTCCTCGGCTGTTTTCTTGTTTAAAACGCCGTTGTAACCGAAATATTTCTTTAACTCCAGATGGCTCCAGTGGAAGAGCGGGTTGCCGATCGCTTTGCCGAGAACCTCAGCCCATTTTAAGAATTTTTCCTTGTCGGAAGCATCACCGGTGATGTATTTTTCATCGACACCACAGGAACGCATAAAGCGCCATTTGTAATGGTCGCCGCCTAACCATACCTGGGTAATGTTTTCAAACTGACGATCTTCGTAGATTTCCTGCGGATTGATGTGGCAGTGATAATCTAAGATCGGTGCATCTGCTGCGTAAGAATGGTAAAGTTTCTGAGCGGTCTCACTCTGAAGTAAGAAATTTTCGTCCATAAATTGTTTCATTGTTTTTTCCTCCATAAAAATGTTTTAAAATAAAGTAGTTCCACGTTTGATCAGTTTGCCGGAGAAAATAGATTTCTTCGGCATTTCTTCACCGGAAAGAACACCGACTAAGGTCTGTACTAACTGATGGGTCTGTGTTTCTAAGCGGTTGTCCACGGAAGTGAGTTCCGGAATACAGCAGGTTGTCAGCATGGAGTTGTTGTACCCAATAATCGATAAATCGTCGGGCACAGAAATATGATTGCGTTGTGCGTATTTGACTACGCCGACGGCGAGTACGTCATCCGCAGCGATCACTCCATGAAAAGGAGGGGCCTCTTTTGCAACCTGATCCATAAAATCTGCAATTTCATTGAATTGCTGGGAATCTCCGTCGTATTTGTGGATCCTGTTTTCTATATCAGAGATGCCATGTTTTTTTAAGGCGTCTTTGAAACCATTTAATTTTTTGCGGCCACTATATGAAATAGAATTGTAAATATAGACTGGATCGGCGATACCGGAATCTAACATGGACTCGGTAGCCTCAAACATAGTCGTGTAGTCGTCGCATAAAGTGCTGTAAACGTTCGGATAATCAAAGGAAGCGTTTAACAGCATGATCGGTACCTGCGTGGAAACATCTTTAATATACTGGTTTTCATCCTCCGTAGTACCGATGAAATTAGAACCGACAAGAATGATGCCGTCTACTTTTTTGGAAAGGATCAAATTCAGGTAATTTTGCTTGAGCTCCAGATTATATCCGGTACAGCAGAGCAGTGACTCATAACCGTTTGCCTGCAGCTCCTGTTCCAGATAATAAACTGCCTTTGCGAGAAAAAGATCCGAGGAATCTGCACAGAGAATACCAATCGTCTGCAGGGAGTGGAGTCCCATGCCGCGTGCAAAAGCATTTGGTGTGTAGTCATATTTTTCAATGATATCCATGACTTTTTTCTTTGTGGAAGGGCGGACCTTGTCACTGCCGTTTAATACACGGGATACGGTAGCAATCGATACACCCGCTTTTTTTGAAATATCATATATAGTCATATAAAAAATCCTTTTATAACAAATTTGCATCCTGAAACGTTTCGGATTACATTAAATATAGAATGTAAACAAAAATGAAAGCAGTTTCATTGCTGCTGGTCTGATTATACAATATTAAAAAAAATAAAGCAATATCGGATTTTGTGAAAATAGAAAAAGTGTAGAAGAAAATATGGTGATTTTAAAGAAAAATAACAAAAATTACTAAATTGTGCAAAATTACATATTGACGAAACGGCAAAAAGGTGTAAGAATACAAATTGTAAACGCTTACAAAATGACATTGTGCAGTGATGAGCTGATAAGCAGGAGGAATATGATGGAATTATTAAACAGAAAGAAAACAGGAAAAGTGGAGAGACCGGTTAAAGTATTACAGTTCGGAGAGGGAAATTTCCTTCGTGCATTTGTTGACTATATGATCGACATTGCAAATGAGCAGGGGAAATTTAACGGGGACATCGTACTTGTAAAACCGATCGAATTTGGAAGTCTTGACAGATTCCATGATCAGGAGTGCCAGTATACCGTACAGTTAAGAGGAATCGTAGACGGTGAGCCAAAACGTATCAACCGCATTGTGACCAGCGTTGCAGATGCAGTAGACGCTTATGGTGAATATCAGAAATATGCAGATTATGCAAAACTTGACAGCTTACGTTACATTGTTTCGAACACAACAGAAGCAGGTATCGTTTATGATGATACAGACCGATTAGAGATGGAACCGCCAAAAAGCTATCCGGGCAAATTAACCAAATTCTTATATGAGAGATATAAACATTTTAACGGGGCAATGGATAAAGGTCTTGTGATGCTTCCGGTTGAGCTGATCGATGACAATGGTATCCACTTAAAAGAGTGTGTAGAGAAACTTGCAGTACTCTGGAATTTAGAAGAGGGATTTAAGACATGGTTAGATGAAGCCTGTGTATTTACTTCTACATTAGTTGACCGTATTGTAACCGGTTACCCAAGAGACGAGGCAGAGGAGCTCTGCAAAGAGTTCGGTTATCAGGACAATCTGATCGTAACAGGTGAGCCATTTGCTCTCTGGGTGATCGAGAGCGCAAAAGATATCAGCAAAGAGTTCCCGCTTCCGGATGCAGGACTTCCGGTGATCTTTACAGACAACCAGAAGCCATACAAACAGAGAAAAGTCCGTATCTTAAACGGTGCACATACTTCCTTTGTACTGGCATCTTATCTCTGTGGCAATGATATTGTGTTAGAGTCTATGCAGGATGAACTGATTTTCAACTTTATGAAAGCAACGATCTTTGATGAGGTCATTCCTACACTGACACTTCCGAAACAGGATTTGATTGATTTTGCAGAGGCAGTTATCACAAGATTTAACAACCCATATGTAAAACATGCGTTGTTATCTATTTCCCTGAACTCTGTTTCAAAATGGCGCGCAAGATGTATGCCGAGTTTCTTAGAGTACATTAAGAATGAAGGAAAACTTCCAACACACCTGACATTCTCACTGGCTGCACTGATGGCATTCTACACAGGAACAGAGATCCGTGACAAGGCTCTGATCGGACATCGTGACGGTGCTGAATACCAGATCTTAGATGACGCTGCGGTATTAGAGTTCTTTGCAGCAAACAGTTCTAAGGATGCAGCAGAGTATACACATGCTGTTTTATCCAACGAGCATTTCTGGGGCGAAGATTTTACCAAATTAGCCGGAGTAGAAGAGGCTGTAACCGGTTATATGGAAGATATCCGTGCACTTGGTATGAGAGCAGCAATGGAAAAAACTTTTAACGCATAAGCAGGAGAACACTTATGAAAGATTTTATAAAAATCAATGAAAATGATAATGTCATTGTTGCCATAAAAGAACTTGCAGAGGGAGAGAAAGTCACAGTCGATGGAAAAGAATACACAGCGGCTGAGACGATCCCTGCCGGACACAAGATGGCGATCTGTGACATCCCGCAGGGCGGTGATGTGATCAAATATGGTGTCCGTATCGGAAATGCAAAAGAGAATATCAAAGCCGGTCAGTGGGTGCATGTACACAATATCAAAACAGCACTCGGCGATCTGCTCACTTATACCTACGAGCCTGTAAAAACAGAGGAGAAAAAGACAGAGGAGCGTACCTTTATGGGATTTGCACGTCCGGACGGCAGCGTCGGTGTGCGTAACGAAGTATGGATCGTACCGACCGTCGGCTGTGTAAACAATATTGCGACGGCGATGGCAAAACGTGCCAACGCAAAGGTACATGGCTCTGTGGAGGAAGTGATTGCATTCCCGCATCCATATGGATGTTCCCAGATGGGTGATGATCAGGAACACACCAGAACGATCCTCGCTGATCTCGTAAAACATCCAAATGCCGGAGGCGTGTTAGTACTTGGTCTTGGCTGTGAGAACAGTAATATCGGTGAACTGAAAAAATACATTGGTGATTATGACGAGAACCGTGTGAAGTTTTTAATCTGTCAGGAATGCGAAGACGAGATGGAAGAGGGCGAAAAACTCCTAGAGGAACTGATCAATTATGCGGCAGGATTCTCCCGTGAGCCGATCAGTGCATCCAAACTGATCATCGGCATGAAGTGTGGCGGCAGTGACGGATTTTCCGGAATCACTGCAAACCCGCTGGTTGGTAAATTCTCTGATATCCTGATCGGAAAGGGCGGAACAACGATCCTGACTGAGGTGCCGGAGATGTTTGGCGCAGAGACACTGCTTATGAACCGCTGTGAAAATGAAGAACTATTTGAGCAGACGGTGAACCTGATCAACGATTTTAAACAGTATTTTAAAGATAATCACCAGACAATCTACGAGAATCCGTCACCTGGAAATAAAAAAGGCGGTATCTCAACCTTAGAGGATAAGTCTTTAGGATGTACACAGAAATCAGGAAGTGCTGCAGTAAAAGGCGTTCTTTCCTACGGCGAGCGCGTACATACGCCGGGATTAAATCTTCTCAGCGCACCGGGCAATGACCTTGTTGCTGCAACTGCATTAGCAGCCAGCGGAGCACACATTGTTCTGTTTACGACCGGACGCGGGACACCGTTTGCTTCCCCGGTTCCGACCGTTAAGATTTCCAGCAACAGTACACTTGCCGGAAAGAAAAAGAACTGGATCGATTTCAATGCGGGCGTTCTTGTGGAGGATGCAGAGTTAGAGGAGACAGGTCAGAAATTATTTGACTATGTGATCGACGTTGCATCTGGTAAGAAGGTACGCAGTGAGGAAGCCGGATTCCATGATATGGCGATCTTTAAGCAGGGTGTTACCTTGTAAGGAAACGGAAAAAAGTTGTCAATCTGATATGATGGATATCTACAATAGAATGTTTGTGCAGAATTCAATCTGTTATTTCAGAAACATCCGGCAGAAAAAGTAGAAACTGGATTCTTATTGAAAGAATCTTAAACATAACACAAAAAAGGAGACAGAATTATGTCATTTTTAAACAATTTCTCATTAGAGGGTAAAATTGCATTAGTAACAGGCGCATCTTATGGTATCGGATTTGCTATCGCATCTGCTTATGCAGAGGCAGGCGCAACCATCGTATTCAACGATATCAAACAGGAGCTGGTTGACAAGGGATTAGCAGCTTATGCTGAAAAAGGGATCAAAGCTCATGGTTATGTCTGCGACGTTACCAACGAGGAGCAGGTGAATGAACTTGTGAAAAAAGTAGAGGAGGAAGTTGGTGTAATCGATATCCTTGTAAACAATGCAGGTATCATCAAACGTATTCCAATGTGCGATATGTCAGCAGCAGAGTTCAGACAGGTAATTGATGTTGACTTAAATGCACCGTTCATCGTATCAAAAGCAGTGATCCCGTCCATGATCAAAAAAGGCCACGGAAAGATCATCAACATCTGCTCTATGATGAGTGAGCTTGGTCGTGAGACCGTTTCTGCTTACGCTGCAGCAAAAGGTGGTTTAAAAATGTTAACAAAGAACATTGCATCTGAGTACGGTGAATTCAATATCCAGTGTAACGGTATCGGACCTGGTTATATTGCAACACCTCAGACAGCACCTCTTCGTGAGATCCAGCCAGACGGTTCCAGACATCCGTTTGACCAGTTCATCATCGCAAAGACTCCGGCTGCAAGATGGGGAAATGCAGAAGACTTACAGGGACCGGCTGTGTTCCTTGCATCGGATGCATCTAACTTTGTAAATGGTCATGTGCTGTATGTAGATGGTGGTATTTTAGCTTATATTGGTAAGCAGCCACAGTAAAAACAGATGAGATTTGTTGTGAATTGAATCATTGTCACAATTGATGCCAATGTCAGCTTTGGGTGGGAAGTGGCTGAGCCTTGGGACGTGCACCGGAACCGGCAGATTTTGTTGGGTTCCGTTGTACGGAAATAAGAGGTTCTAAGTGCCCCTGGTCTGAGTTTGTGGCAGAGTGACGCGTGCATCCCCGGACGAGCCTTCCATGGCTCGACGGGGATTTTTGCTGCCATCCGTGGCAGCAAAACGCTGTAGAGGGCAGTACAAACCCCGGTCAAACCATGGAAGGTTTGTTCGGGGTGTTCGCGTCTGGCTCCAAACATCTCCGCAGGGCAACTTAGAACCTCTTATCCTCGTACAACGGAACCAACCAGCTCCGCCCCGCCACAATCACCGCAGGTTTTGCCATTTTCCAACAGGCATCCACATCTCATATCGTAAGTTTCGCCACTTTCCAACAGGCATCCACATCCCAATCACCATGCAGGGCTAGCAAGCCATTCCAACAAGATGCCCCTGAAACTCCCCAAACAAACTTTCCTCCTGCTTCCTCATAAACACCGTTACATCCGCATCTCCAAACACCACCTCAAAATGCACACTCCCCACAAACGCATCGATCACATGCGCCCGCACATACAGAGTGTTCTCTGAAACCCACACTCCGCTGGCAGCATACCTCTGGTCATAGACGGGAAACTGTCCGCAGACAAGTTTTCCAAAACCGAAATGAATGGAACACGGTCTGCCGTGCAGTGTAAACGTAAAACATCCCTCATCATTTGTAAAATCCGCTGTAAAATCTGTAAACTCACTACTGTTTGGTTTGAACATATATCGTTTCCCCGAAACTTGTGAAGTGACCGCTGCCGTCATTGCACTATCGCCCAGAGGTGCAATCGCAAGTGAAGAGAGCACAGAAAGAAGCTCTGTATGCGTTTTTTGATCTTCCGGGAGTGGATCTGCCTGTATGAAAGGAAGAATCTCATCATACAGAGCATCATAAATCAGTTGATTTCCACCCGCAAGTCCCTGTGTGTCTGCGGTAGTGACAAAGAGAAGATCATAATCCGGAAGGTAATGGATGAACTGACCACCCATGCCGTAGCAGACAAAACCATTTTTTTCACTGCGCCAGATCTGATAACCATAGCCGCAGGCTTCACTTGGAAGAGGTGCCGTGATGCGTGTGTCAGAGAGATGGGAGGTTGCTGTTTTGATGTAGGAGGCAGAAACGAGCTGTGTTCCATCAATATTTCCATCGTGAGATAGAAGATAACCGAATTTTAACAGGTCGGATGGAAGAGCGACAAGTCCGCTTCCGCCCATGGAGACGCCAAAAGGATCTGTCAGCATGTAGGATTCACCGGAAAATTCCAAAACAGACAGCTTTTCTTTGAGATAATCGAGCATTGGCATGCCGGAAAGACGTTCTACAAGCGCACAGAGTGTATGTGCGGAGGACGTATCATAATGAAAGAGCTTTCCGGCAGGATGGGTTGGCGGCACGGTAAAGAAACTCTCTACCCAGTCACTTTTCATATCGACTTTGTAGGTCGTCGCGGCATGGCAGGTGCGCATCATGAGCATATCCCGGATCGTCATGGCTGCAATCCACGGATGTACATTTGCTGGAATCTTGTCTGGAAAATATGAGACGATCGGATCATCCAGTGATAATTTTCCTTCCGCTTCCAAAAGACCGATCGCAATGGATGTAAAACTTTTACTGATCGAAAACATGCGATGCAGCGTGTCTTTCTGATAGGGTGCATAGTAGCCCTCGGCAATGAGTGTGTCATGCCGCATTAAAAGAAAACTGTGCATTGGAACCTGTTTTTTTTGTAAACGATCCAGAAAGTGAAGAAGGCATCCGGATGGGATGCCAGCACTTTCTGGAGAACCTTTTTTGAAATTCATTGTAATATCCTCCATTTCTTATTAAGACTGAACACCAAAGCTGCTTGGTGTAACGCCATATTTTTTCTTAAATGCACGTCGGAAAGACGTCTGGTTGTTATAACCAACTTCCAAAGCGATTTCATTGATACAGGACTCGCCTTTTTCAATCAGATGTGCCGCCTCTGTGAGCCGCAGATCTTCCAGATAGACAGAGAAGTTCACATTCATATTTTCTTTAAACATATGAGAAAAATAACTTTCTGATATGTGGAACTCGTCGGAGATCTTGCTTAAGCAGAGCGCCGGATTTTTGTAATTTTCACGGATATAAGTCACAATGCTGTCAATCAGATTATTCTTTTCGGATTTTGATGCAAAGAAATCACACAGTTTAATGCTGATATCTTCACAGAGACGGAAAGTTAACTCGTCCTGTGAAAGCATAGTATCAATTTCCGCTATCTGCGGAGTACTTTCTCCCGTATATGTAAAACGTGCTTTCAACAGAGTGTTGCGGATATCGGTAAGTAAAAACCGTAATAACTGAAACGGAAGCGAACGTTCTTCAATGTTCTCCTGGTGGATCAGATTGAAAATTTCAATCACCTGGGATTTATTTCCGCCAGTGATGGAACGAATCAGACGGGTTGAAAATTCAGCCGGATAGTAGTAAACATGGGAGTCTTTTTTCAACATTTCATATGGAAGGAAAATATAGTTTTTACTGGTATACCCTGCAGCATCTTTCGCCTGTTGGTAAGATTCCCATATGTTGGTGAAGGAGCAGGAGAGACCGATTCCTGCAAAAAACCAGATCGAATACTCTTCTAGCAGTTCACTATGAAATTTTAATGCTTTTTCCTGAAGTGTGATCAGTATCTCATCGGCAGTTCCACTAAAAGGGATTAACACAGCATAAATATGTTTCTTTGGGGAACACAGATATAAGTTATTTTCATAAGAAAAATATCTGGCCAAAAGACCGGCGATAATATCTTTCATACTTTCAGAACTTTCAGTGGAAGTATTTTCATTTGGAAAAGTATCTGCAGCAGGATCATTTTCGTAAGTTACACCGTACAATACATAATAATGAAGCGATGGATCTTCTAAATGCAGATAATTCTGGATAAATGAAAGCTCATCCGGGGTTGTGATAACTCCACTCATCAGCTGTCTCAAATAATTGTCATATAAAACAGGACGGATTGCAGCAGCTTCTTCGATTAACTGCGTATTTGCATGCAGTGTTTCCTGGAGCTGGTCATCTAAATGAAGAATCGGGCGCATATTGTTGCGGACTAAAATAAATATCATGATAAGTCCACCGATGATTGCTGCAAAAAGGATCAGCAGAAAAATAAACTGATAATCGGATGGATAAATGGATTCCGGCTGTACCAGATAGAAAGTCCAGTCATTTGTTTTTGATGCGATCCGCATAATATGTGTGTCATTGTGAACACAGGTATTATTGTCATCATAGGATAAGGATAATACGGATTCGGTAAGCGTATTTAAATCTTTTTCAGATGATGTATTCTTATCTTCGGACAGGGAAAACACTGGCTGATCCTGTGCGTCGACTGCAATAATGTAACCGGTATCACCTAAAGAAACACCGCTGAAAATTTTGCGTAAGGTCTGCTCATTGATATGGAAAGCAACGGTAGCAGGAATATCTTTGTAGGTCAGTACGTCCATATTTAACACATAAAGATATGCGTTACCGCTTTCGGGAAGCATAAAATCCGAAAGTGGATAAAGGGCAGAATCTTTTGTCAGATTGTTGTTGAGCAGATCATGCCATTCATTAAAATTTGCCCCGGAAGATAAATAGTTTCTTATATAATAAAGCTGTTCGGAATTGAAAGTGTTTACACTGATAATATAGCCGCTATTTCTCAGATAAACAAAATAGGTACTGAAAGGAAGCTCATTGTAGGAATACATATAAGAGGCAAGGGACTGCTTCATGGTAAGACCTGACAGATAAAAATCATTATCGTCTGTGGACTTCATCGTTGCAAGACGGTATAGTTTGGTATTCATGCTGAGCTGTCTTGTGATAGAATCCATGGTTGTGAAATTATTATCTAAAAGTGAAACGGCACTTTCAAAGGTAGACTGATCCTGATTCCAGAAATCCTCTTCAGAGCGTGTTGTTGAGACACGGTGGAGGTGTACCATCAGAAGTAAAATGATAAGTAAAAAGACACTGTATGTAATAGCAAAGCGAATCATGAGAAACGTAGTGGATTCATTTTTTGCTGTGGCATCCGCTGGTGGATTCAAATTTATTCTCATAGGTATTAAATGTCCTTTTTTCATGTTTTTTAATCGTACGTTCTCTATTTTATCATAATATGAAAAAAATACAACAAAAACTCAAAAACCCAGTAAAATCAATGGTTTGCGTAGTGTTAAAACAAATTTTGTACCCCCTGTCAAATATTGTTTCTTGCTGAAAATCCCATAAGATGGTAATGTATGAGCAAGACATGAAAGCACTTACATCAGAGCAGTGTCGAAACAAATTTTTTCCTAATAAGGAGGTTCTTATGAAAAAGAAGGTAGTATCAGTCCTTATGGCTGCCGCTATGGTAGCTGGTATGGCAGGATGCGGTTCCAGCAACACTGGTAACGCAGGAACAACAAATTCAAATGCTTCTACAAATAATGAAGCAACCACAGAGAGCGGTGATGCTTCCGCAAGCACAGCAACAGATTCTGATGTTGAGAAACCGGAAGAGATCACCATTATGGTAGATGGAACTGTTTTCACACAGGAAAACGGACAGGCAGAGTTCATTGCTAAATTGGAAGATCTTCTTGGAATGAAGATCAATGTGATCCAGCCGGATCATGATGCTTACTATGATGTAGTAGGACAGACAGTTGCAAGTGGTGACTGGCCAGACGTTATGATCTTATCTTCTACCTATTATGCAGGTTATGCAGAGCAGGGAGTTCTGTGGGATATGACAGACGCTTATGCATCTTCTGATTTAAAAACAAGACAGGATGCATACGGCAGCACAGGAGTTATCGATGGTGTAAGACTTGATGGTAAGTTATACGGTATGCCGGCAGCTCGTGGTAACGGATGTGTTACATATGTTAAGAAAGCATGGTTAGACAACTGCGGACTTGATGTTCCGACAAACTATGATGAGTATCTTGCAATGCTCGAAGCATTTACAACCGGTGACCCGGATGGAAATGGTGTAAACGGAGATACCTACGGTGTATCTGCTGCTGGTTTCATCGGAACAGAGGCTCCATATACAAACTACTTACCAGAGTTCTATCAGGATGCAAACCCAAGCTTCTATAAAGCAGAAGACGGAACATGGAAAGATGGATTCACAGAGGATTCTATGAAGAGCGCACTTGAGAGAATGGCAGCTGCTTACAAAGAGGGCGTGATTGATCCTACCACATTAACAAATGGTACATCTGACTGCCGTAACAAATTCTATGATGACAGCTTTGGTGTATTTACTTACTGGGCAGGTACATGGGCAACCAACTTAAAGACAAACCTTGAAGCAAACGGTAAAGACGGTGAGTTAGTAGCATTACCTCCGATCGCTGAAGTAGGTCAGTACCTTGACCGTGTTCCACCAGTATGGTGCATCACATCTGCATGCGAGAACCCGGAAGGCGTATTCAAATATTTCATCGAGCCGATGCAGGATGGCGGAGACGTTCAGTTCTTATGGACATACGGTGTAGAAGGCATTCACTGGTCAACAGCAGCAGAGACATTATTTGCTGGAACAGAGAACGAGAAAACATATGCTGATGGTGAGTTCCATATGTTAGAGAACCGTGAGAAAGAGGGTACACAGTACACCAAAGCTCACATCGATCCAATGCTTGCTTTAGTTGAGCTTGCAAACGATCCTCAGGAAGAATCTGTAGCAGCAGAAGCAAAAGAGTCTGCACAGTTATTCAATGATAACTGCAAAGCTGCTGATCTTGTTCCTACCACAGATGAGATGAGCGAGTACAATGGTGATTTAACAACATTAAAGAACGAGCTGATCGCAAAAGTTGTTATGGGCGAGATCACTGTTGATGATGCATATGCACAGTTTGAGTCAAATCACGGTGCAGAGTGGTCACAGGCAATCGTTGATTCTTTAAACAAATAATAAAACTTTCCGGTAAACGGAACTAAGAACTATGATTGGTGTCCTGGCTGCGGATATCCGCAGCCGGCACAGATCATGGATCACAAATTCATGTTTGATTGAAAAGGAAGAACAGATATGAGAAAAAGTAATGAAAAATCAGCCGTAACGGCTACAACCGGTGGAAAGAAGAACCACCTGGCAGCAAAAATCTATAAATACAGAGGATTCTATCTGATGTTTCTTCCTGTATTAATTTTTGCATTAATATTCTTTTATTTGCCAATGCTTGGAATCCGTTTTGCATTTACCGATTATAACGGAATCAAAGAGGCAAGTTTTGTTGGTCTCAAAAATTTTCAGAAAATGTTTTCCATGCCAAATTTCTGGACGGCATTCTGGAATACCTTACAGATTAGTATTATCAAATTGTTTTTGACAACAGCAGCTGCTGTTATTGTTTCTATCTTTTTAAATGAGATTGCAAACATTCATTTTAAAAAGATCGTGCAGACAATTATTTATCTGCCACACTTTATGTCATGGGTAGTTACCGCATCCGTCTTTACTTTGATCCTGGCACCGACAGCAGAAGGTCTTGTAAATACATTCCTGATCAACGCTGGTGTACTTGATTCCGGAATTTATTTCCTGGGGGATTCAAAATGGTGGAGACTTGCGTACTATATCATTAATATTTGGAAAGAAACCGGTTGGCAGACCGTTATCTTTATGGCAACGCTTGCCGGAATAAATACAGAGCTTTATGAAGCTGCAGCAATGGATGGTGCAGGACGCTGGGGCAAGATGAGATATATTACTTTCCCGGCTTTACAGAATACAATCCTTACTGTTTTGATCTTAAACCTTGCAAAGGTTATGAACCTGTTCGAGTCCGCATTTGTAATGCAGAATGATGCTGTTTTAGGTACAGCAAACGTACTTGAAACTTATATTTACTATCAGACCTTCAACAGTGGTGCGATTCCAAATTACGGTTATACGACAGCCGTTGGTCTGTTCAAATCTCTGGTTGGTTGTGTACTGGTACTGTTCTGCAATCACTTAAGCAAGAAAGTACGTGATGGACGCGGAATCGTCTAGGAAGGAGCAGCAGATATGAAAAGCAAGAAAAAAATAGAAGTTTTCCCGATCGTAAACGGGTTAATATTTATTATCTTAAGTTTACTGATTATCATCCCGATGTGGAAAGTATTAGTTGACTCATTCGATTTAAAAACCGCATATGGTATGAAATTATGGCCGGAGGAATTTGGCCTTGCAGGATACATTTCCGTATTCAAAAACCCAACGCTGTCCCATCCGTTAATGATTTCTGTAATCACAACGATTGCAGGTACGATCATCGCATTGATCTTATCTACATTTGGTGCATATGTACTGATCCAGTGGGATATGCCGGGACGTAACTTATTTGCAAACTTATTACTTTTTACCATGATTTTTCAGGGTGGTATGATCCCTACCTACCTCGTATTAAAATCATTACATTTAACCAATACCATCTGGGTCGTTATCTTATTCCCGGCACTGAACGTGTATAACCTGGTATTGATGAGGAACTTCTTCGAAGGTATTCCTGCCAGCCTGTTTGAGTCGGCAACACTTGACGGATGTACTCCGATGCAGACATTTATCCGTATCGTACTTCCGATGTCAAAAGCAGCATTAGCATCCATCGGTCTTATGTTTGCCGTTACATACTGGAACGACTATACACATTACAAACTTTATATTACAGATTCAAACCTTTATAACTTCCAGATGAAGTTAAGAAGTATCATCATGGGTAGTGATCTTCCGCAGGCAAACGGTGGTGCAACTGAGAACACCGTAAAGAATGCAGCAATCATTGTTATCATCATTCCATTCATGATCGTATATCCGTTCTTACAGAAATACTTTGTAAAAGGTGTAAATATCGGAGCTGTAAAAGAATAAGGAGGAAGGTTTGTATGGCGACTATTTTCTGGGCTGGAGATTCTACCGTACAATACAATGACATTCTTACATTTCCGCAGACCGGCATAGGACAGGTGATGAACCTGTTCCTAAAGCCGGAGGTGCGGGTGGAGAACCATGCCAAAAACGGCAGAAGCACAAAGAGCTTTATCGATGAGTCGAGACTGACACCGATTTATGACAAAATTACCGCAGGAGATTTTCTATTTATCCAGTTTGGACATAACGATGAGAAAAAGAATGATCCACAGCGGTATACAGATCCATATTCCGATTACATGGTGAATCTGGAAAAATTTGTAAATGCAGCAAGAAACAAAGGAGCATGGCCGGTTTTTATTACGCCGCTTGAGCGCAGATGTTTTATTGATGAGGAACATTTAGATATCGGGGAACATACCGATTATGTGGCGGCAATGAAACAGACAGCTGAAAATTTAAATGTTCCGCTGATCGATCTTTACAGTATGAGCCGCGCAGAAATGCGAAAGGCTGGAGCTGAAAAAACCAAAGAATGGTATATGCATCTGCCGGCAGGTGTCTATCCGTCCCATATGGACGGGCTGACCGACAATACGCATCTGAAATATATGGGTGCAGTTGTCTACGCGGGATGTATAGCGAGAGGTTTAAAAGAACTTGGCGGTATCTATAGTGATTTATTAGTGGCTTGGGAGTGATCCCTTGCCATTTTTGTATCAGGAAATAAAACCAGTGTTTAGGAGGATTTGAGGGTTATGTCATTGTTATGGAAATCAGATCAGGAAGATGGGACTTATAAAAACCCGATACTTTTTGCAGATTATTCCGATCCGGATGTGATACGCGTAGGGGATACCTATTATATGACGGCATCCAGCTTTAACTATGTGCCGGGACTGCCGATCTTAACATCCAAAGATCTGGTAAACTGGGAACTGAAAAATTATGCGATCGAAAAGATCGATGAGCCGGGCTATGATCTGCCGCAGCATGCAAAGGGCGTATGGGCACCTGCGATCCGTTACCATGAGGGATATTTTTATATTTACTACGGAATGCCGGATGAGGGCATCTACATGGTGCGCACAAAAGACGCACTTGGAACCTGGGAAAAACCGGTACTTGTGTTAGCCGGAAAAGGTCTGATCGATTCCTGCCCGTTCTGGGATGAGGATGGAAATGCATATATCATCCATGGTTATGCGAAGAGCCGTATTGGATTTAAGAGTCATCTTGGCATATTCCCGATGTCATGGGATGGAACAAAGGCGACGGGGGAGGACCATATCCTCTACTGTGGACTTAAGACACAGCCGACGATTGAGGGACCAAAGGTATATAAGCGAAACGGATATTATTACATTTTTGCTCCGGCAGGCGGTGTAAAGACCGGATGGCAGGTGATTCTGCGCTCAAAAAACATTTACGGACCGTATGAGGAGAAAAATGTGCTTCATCAGGGGAACAGTATCGTAAACGGACCGCACCAGGGAGCACTGGTAGATACGGTAAACGGCGATGAATGGTTCCTTCATTTTCAGGATCGCGGACTTTACGGACGTATTGTCCATATGCAGCCGGTCGTATGGGAAAATGACTGGCCGGTCATGGGGATCAATGCAGTGGATGGCTGTGGGGAACCATGTATCATCCATAAAAAACCAAATACCGGAATCACAGAGAAACCTTGTTACCTTGCGGCGGGAGATGACTTTTCATCGGAAAAACTCGGCTTGCAGTGGCAGTGGATTGGCAATCCGAAGGATGATTTTTATTCTTTGAAAGAGAGAAAGGGGATTTTGAGATTATACTGTAAAAATCCATCCGGGAAAGCGGAGCCGATCCTCTGGGAGTGTTCGAATGTGCTGACGGAAAAACTGGTCTGCCCATATTTTAGAGCGTCTGTCTGTGTTGACATTTCAGCATTGTCTGAACAGGAGCAGGCGGGAATGGTCATGATGGGCGGTCACTATGCATATCTTGCAGTCCGCATGATCAGAGGTCAGAAACGTCTGATCCTTGGAAAATCTTATGACGGTGAGGATGGAATGCGCGAGAAGGCAGAGCAGCTTTTGGTACTGCCGGAGGAACAGGAAAAAGTTTATCTGATCTTTGCGATGCGCGAGGGAGATAACGGCAGTGTATTTCATTGTTATTATTCATTGACTGATGATACAGATAGTGCATCCTGGACGGAAGTGAGAGCAGAGTTTACACCGTCTGATCATACCTGGGTAGGTGCGAAGATAGGGCTGTTTGCGAATGTCATCGGGGAAAAGGAACTGGGAGGCTATGGAGATTTCGAGTATCTGCATGTAGAGGCACTGGAAGATTAGATTATGGGACTTCAAAAAGAATTAGAAGCAAAAAATTTAGATGGTGTGATCCGTGAACTGACAGAAAATCCATCCTGCATTGATGATGTGACGGAAAAAGGTGTACCGCTTGCTTTGTATGCAGCGGAACTTGGAGATTTTTCTATTGTAAAGTATATTGTCGAATATTCCAGGGCAAGTATGAATACGGTGGATGAAAATCATAGAAATATTCTGCATTATGCAGCGGCGTCCGGTAATCTGGAAATGAACCGTTACCTTGTGGAAAAAGTTGGAATGGATATTACGGCAGGAGATGGTAAATGTGTGACGCCGTATCAGATTGCATATGAAAGAAAAGATGAGAAACTTCTTTCTTACTATAAAGAACGAACAGGTGCATCTTATGAGGGGATGTATCATAATCCGATACGCTGTGGAATGTTCCCGGACCCGTCTATTGTGCGTGTCGGGGAAGATTATTATATGGTGAATTCATCATTCATATTTTTCCCCTGTATCCCGGTTTCGCACTCGAGGAATCTGATACACTGGGAAATCATCGGTCATGCGATCACAGATCCACAGTGGGCGGCACTGGATGAACTGGAAGGCGGCAGAGGCTACTGGGCACCGGATATTTCTTATGATAATGGAAAATTTTATGTCACGGCAACCTACCGCCTGAATGACACAGGCACTGTGTACCGTAAACAGATCGTGGTAAGCTCAGATAGACCGGAGGGACCGTACAGTAAACCGGCGGTCATTGATGAGGATGGAATTGATCCGTCTATCTTTCACGAGAATGGCAGACACTATATGCTGCTAAACCGTGGGGCGAGGATTTTAGAACTGAATGATGACTGCACAAAGCAGATCTCTGAGGCAAAATTGTTATATTACGGAGATCAGAAACGTGCGCCGGAAGGACCACATCTGTTAAAAAAAGACGGTTATTATTATCTGTTCTTGGCAGAAGGAGGAACCGGAATGGGACACAGGATTTCTGTTGCGAGAAGTAAGACACTTATGGGAAATTATGAACCGTGTCCATACAACCCGATCATGCGGCAGATGGATGAGGGGGCAGCAATCCAGAGATGTGGTCATGGAAAGCCGGTCTGCACACAGAACGGGGAGTGGTATATGGTATATCTCTGCGGCAGGATGATCGGAGATGGTTACAGTATGCTTGGCAGGGAGACGGCGCTTGATCCGATCAGCTGGACGGCGGATGGCTGGCCGGTCGTAAACGGTTTAAAGGGACCTTCGGTTCTGCAGAAAAAACCGGATCTTCCGGTGTGGATGCCGGAAGAAGAGCCGGATATTGGCTGGAACCCAAAATGGATGACACCACGTGCACCGGAGCCGGAAGGAATCCGTTTTCTCTCATCAGGAATCCGTATCAAAGGGAGCCGTTTTCCACTCAGAGATGTGGCTGCTAAAAATATTTTATTGCAGAGACAGACTTCGTTTTGTTTTACTGCGGAAACGGAACTTGTGATACCGGGACTTACAGGTGGTCAGGAAGCAGGTTTAGTCTGTTATTATGACGAAAATACATGGGTGTGTCTTGCAGTCTGCAGGGAAAATTCTTATTATATCCAGGTAAAAGAACATATTGGGGATAAAGATGTTCTGCATGAGAGACAGATGCTTCCATGTGATTGTTCAGGGAAAAAGATCAGCCTGAAAGTGGAAACAGAGTATTTAAAGCGGCGTTTTACTTACCGGCTGCAGGGGGAAGAAAAACATATAGCAGCAGAGATTGCGAATGTTTATTATCTATGCGATGAAGGAATTCATATGGGTAAGCGCTTTACCGGGGCAATGACAGGTATTTATGCGGTTGCCGGAGAACACAAATTGTATGCAGATTTTTTTAATTTTATTTATCAGGATATCGAAGCATAAAAAAGTCAGTATCAGAAAAACGAGGGAGACAAATGGAAACAAAAAGACAGGAAGATATCAGAAAACTTATGCAGATGCCGGAAGAGGCGATTGCTTCTCTGAATGAATCAGAGGCAGACCGGCTCGGAAGACTAGCAGTCATGTTTTATAAAGAAACAGGAGATGGAGTATATAAGGAGAAAGCAGAACAGATCCGTGCAGCGCAGGGCGAATTGCCGGAGGATATCTGTGCCATGCCTTTTTTTATGGAATATGAAACGGTATGTGGGAAAAAAGAGCGGTACAATAAGATCGTTGACCGGATGGAAGATGAGGCGTCAGCCGGATTTGCCGATGCAAAAGCAAGAAATGCATATTTAGCAGCCCTGGTGGATGTGATTGATGGAATCAGTTTTGAGATTTATGAAAAATACCGCACTTTGACCGCAGTTTATAAACGCGTATTAAAGGATGCGTTAGCTGAGGGAGAAGAAACAACGGAACTTGCCTATGCCATATTAAAGGGCTGCAATATTGGAATTTTGCTGAAAGAAAAATATGCAGAAACAGGTGCTTTAATGGCAGGGCATCTGAAAAATACGGGCATGACAGATCAGACGGAATATCTGTCAGACATTACAGCAAGAACAATAGAACAATATGATCTGCTTGCGATGGAACAGTCGGAATAGGGAGGAAAAGAGTCATGGAAGTAAAACTGATTATGAAATCTGCCCGCAATGCGGTCATTGAAATTGCAGATGGTGGAATTTACAATACAAAAGAAACATATCATGTTCTGCTGAACGGTGAAGAGGTATTTTCAACGGATACGGTTATAAATTCATTGTTTGATTTAAAACCGCAGACTTCCTATGAGGTTTCTGTAAGAACAGCAGATGGTACCGAACTAGGAACGGTATCGTTTGTTACAGCATATGAATTTGTCACATTAAATGTCCGTGATTTTGGTGCTACAGGCGATGGAAAACAGGATGATACGAAGTTTATACAGGCAGCGATCCTAGCCTGTCCGAAGGAAAGCCGTGTGCTTATTCCAAAGGGAAGCTATCGCATTACCAGTCTGTTTTTAAAAAGTAATCTGCGCCTTGAGCTTGCAAAGGGAGCAGAACTTATCGCAGATACAGACAGGGCGGCCTATCCGAAATTTCCTGGTATGATTGAAAGTTATGATGAACAGGGTGAATATAATTTAGGAACGTGGGAAGGAAATCCATTACCGATGTTTGCCGGCATCATCACCGGACTGGATGTAGAAAATGTATTGATCTACGGAAGAGGAACGATAAATGGCAATGCTTCAAAAGAAAACTGGTGGAAAAATCCGAAAGTCATGGTAGGAGCATTCCGCCCGCGTCTGTTTTTCTTAAGCCATTGTCAGAATGTGACACTTTGTGGTGTAACTTTCAAGAACAGTCCGTCCTGGACACTGCATCCGTATTTTTCAGATAACCTGAAATTCTACGGACTTACGATCAACAATCCAAGCGATTCGCCAAATACGGATGGCCTGGATCCTGAATCATGCAAAAATGTAGATATTGTCGGTGTGAAATTCTCACTTGGAGATGACTGCATAGCAGTTAAGTCTGGTAAGATCTATATGGGAAAGAAATATAGGACACCTTCTGAAAATATCCATATCAGACAATGCCTGATGGAAAATGGTCATGGTGCAGTAACAGTCGGAAGTGAGATGGCTGGCGGTGTCAAAAATCTGGTCGTGGAAGAATGCCGGTTTTACGATACAGACCGGGGACTACGTATCAAGACACGCAGAGGACGGGGAAAAGATGCCGTTTTAGATCAGATTATTTTCCGGAAAATCGATATGGATCAGGTTATGACGCCGTTTGTGATAAACTGTTTTTATTTCTGTGATCCGGACGGCAAGACCGAGTTTGTCCAGAGCCGTGAAAAAATGCCGGTAGATGATGGTACACCTGCGATCTTAAGACTTGATTTTGAAGATATTAAAGCCCAAAACTGTCATGTGGCAGCTGCATATTTTGATGGACTGCCGGAACAGAAAATTGAGCAGATCATTATGAAAAATATTACAGTGACATATGCTAAGAATCCGAAATCCGGCGTTCCTGCCATGTCTTCCGGTGTGGAAGAGTGTACAAAGAAGGGAATCTTTGCGCGCAACATCAAAGAACTGGTATTAGAAAACGTGGAAATAGAGGGACAGGATGGAGAACTTCTTGTTACAGAGGGAATTGACCATTTCGTGCAGTAGAACAGAAAGAGGAAAACATATGCAGTTAGGAATACGTTTACATGATATCAAAAAAGCACCACTTGAGGAGCGCCTTGCAATCGCAAAGGAGCAGGGGTTTTTGTGCGGACATCTGGCACTCTCAAAAGTAATCACGGAATATCCGGTGGATGATGGGGCACTGACTCCGGGGTATGCAATGTACTTGAAAAAAATATTTGCAAAAAACGATCTTGATATTGCCGTACTGGGATGTTATTTAAACCTTGCAAATCCAGATGAAGGACAGCTTGCAAAGATCACACACCGTTATCTGGCGCATATTCGGTTTGCATCACTGCTTGGCGTCGGGGTAGTCGGAACAGAGACAGGTGCTGTCAACGAGGCATATAAGTTTGAGGAAAAAAATCACTCGGATGAGGCGCTGGATATTTTTATACAGAATGTGAAACCGGTGATTTCCTATGCAGAAAAAATGGGCGTTATTTTTGCAATCGAGCCGGTGTGGAAACATATCGTATGCAATCCGAAGAGAGCGCGGAAAGTGCTTGATGAGATCGCGTCTCCAAATCTTCAGATCATTTTTGATCCGGTCAATCTTTTGGATATCAGCAATTATCAGAACAGGGATGTGATCATAGAAGAAGCGATAGAGCTGCTTGGAGATGATATTGCAATGGTCCATATGAAAGATTTTGTGGTGCAGGATGGGAAACTGGTGTCAGTCGCTGCAGGAACAGGTGAGATGAACTATGAGAAGATTATTCGTTTCATTAAGGAGAGAAAGCCGTATATACATGTGACGCTTGAAAATACAACGCCGGAGAATGCAGTACAGTCTAAAGAATATATTCAGGGATTGTATGATTCGTGCCGGATTTAAAAGAAGTTTTTTAGAAAAAATCAGGCTGGGAAGAAAGTAGGATTGCATTCCTGTGATATAAGATGTAAAATAAAATTGATAATATAAAAAAGAGGAGAATAAAAATGTTAAGAAAACAGACAAAAAAGATTTTAGTTGTTATGCTGTTTGCGCTGACATTAGTTCTTGCCGGAAGAGTTGATGCGAATGCACAGACTGCTGCACCGGCAGGCGTGAAACAGGTAAAAGCGGGCAGCAGTTCTGTAACAGTGCAGTGGAACGCTGTTATGCAGAATGATATCTGCTATTATTACCGCGTCAGTGATGATGCAGGCTTTAAGAGCAATACCACCAGAAGCAAACGTAATTATAATGCATCCGAAAGTTATATTTCCGGTCTTTCTGCGGGAAAGAGTTATTATGTCCAGATCGGAACATCTACAACAAAATCATCCAGTGCACCGGATGATACTGCATGGTCAAAAGCGATCGAAGTTGTGACAGTTCCGGAGCAGGTGGTATCGAATTCTGTAAAACAGACCGGAGCAGGCACGACATCCATTTCGCTGAGCTGGCAGGCTGCTTCCGGGGCAAACTGTTACAAACTGACCTGTTATCAGAGTGGAACGAGCGAAAACAATGCATCAGAGATTGTTTCCAAAAAGAACAGTGTCAAGATCACAGGATTAAAGAAGAACAGTCGTTATCAGGGACATATTTATGCAGGAAGAACAAGCAGTACAGGTTATACCGCATATGCAACTTCCGGTGGTTATTATTCAAATTCAGCAGTGACACCTACTAAGATCACAGGTGTAGAGAACACGGCTTTTTATCCGGCATCAAATGCTGCATATTTTGAATGGAAAAAAGCAAATGCTGCAAATGGTTATGAATATATTATTTATGACAATTCCAAAAAGAAAATTTATTCGGGCTCACGTACTTCAAGTGCCTCATTCCGTGTTTCTACAAATAAATTAAAAAAAGAACAGTTTTACCAGATCAAGGTAAGAGGTTACGTTAACTTAAGCAATAACAAGAAAGCATATGGTGAATGGTCTGACGTACTGTATTTTGCAAAGGATCCGTCTTACAAACTGTCTGTAAAGACTTCCAAAAAAAAGATTCAGTTAAACTGGAAGAAAGTGAAAGGCGCATCAAATTATACGGTATATATTTCCGATAAACAGAACTCTGGTTACAAAAAGGTTGGAACCTATAACAGCAAAAAGACAAGTGCAACTATCAGAAAATTCGGGAAAAAGGCATTAAAGAGCGGAAAAACTTATTATGTAAGAATTGACGCAAGTAAAAATGTAAAGGTAAATAAAAAATCAAAGACTTTCAAGAATACGCAATATTATACATGGAAGGTTAAGGTAAAATAGGAAAAAGGAAAAATCCAAAAGACTGGAATGCAGATCCGGTCTTTTGGATTTTTTGTTTCAGTGGAAAATCCAGACACAAAAAAACTGCCATATCAAATCGGATACGACAGTTTTTTCAGTGTTCAAAATTAAGCTCTTTCAACTTTGCCGGATTTCAAACAGGAAGCACATACATATAATTTCTTAGGTGTTCCGTTTACTTTACAGCTCACACGCTTGATGTTTGATTTCCACATTCTATTTGATCTTCTATGAGAATGGCTGACATTATTTCCGAAATGAGCGCCCTTTCCACAAACTGCACATTTTGCCATAGTTTTGCACCTCCTTGTAATTCACTAAGTCTGCCTGTACTATCAGACTCACAACATGTTTATTCTAACAGATTCATTTTTATATTGCAAGCAAATTTTAAAAAAAATATTAAAAATAGTAAACAGGACTAGGAATTTTGGTAAAAAGCGGTTATAATAGACAATAAACTAGCGTTAATATGGCTTTGAAAGGAGCAGGAACGTATATGAATGGACATATGGATACCCAGTTGGGAAGAGTTTCAATAGACCCGGAAGTGATTGCAACCTATGCAGGCTCTGTAGCAGTGGAGTGTTTTGGCATTGTAGGTATGGCTGCTGTCAATATGAAAGATGGTCTGGTGAAGTTACTGAAAAAAGATTATTTGACACATGGTATTAATGTAGCGATTGACGAGGATAATAAGATCACGATTGATTTTCATGTGATCGTATCCTATGGTGTCAGCATCAGTACGGTTTCCGACAATTTAATCGAAACGGTAAGATATAAGGTAGAAGAGTTTACCGGACTGGAAATCAAAAAAATTAATATTTACGTCGAAGGCGTGCGTGTAATTGATTAAGGAGGACATAGAAGGTGGAAATCACTACGATAAATACTGAGCTTGTGGCGAAGATGTTTCTTGCCGGAGCAAAGAATCTGGATGCAAAGAAAGAATGGATCAATGAGTTGAACGTATTCCCGGTTCCGGATGGTGATACCGGTACAAATATGTCAATGACGATCATGTCGGCGGCAAGAGAGGTAAGTGCGTTGGAAAAACCGGAGATGAAAGCGCTGGCAAAAGCTATTTCATCCGGTTCTTTAAGAGGAGCGAGAGGTAACTCTGGTGTTATTCTTTCACAGCTGTTCCGTGGTTTTACCAAGGTGATCGCAGAATATGATGAGATCAATGTACAGATTTTATCAGATTCTTTCCAGAAGGCCGTTGAGACAGCTTACAAGGCTGTTATGAAGCCAAAAGAGGGAACAATCTTAACCGTTGCAAAAGGGATGTCTGACCGTGCGTTAGAACTTTGTGATGATACAGAAGATCTGGTATATTTTTGTGAAGAGGTCATCAAGGAAGGTGACCGTGTGTTGGATCTGACACCGGAGATGCTGCCTGTTTTAAAACAGGCAGGTGTTGTGGATTCCGGCGGGCAGGGACTGATGCAGGTCATGAAGGGTGCAATGGACGCACTGCTCGGCAAAGAGGTAGATTATACCATTGAGGGCGCTGAAACAATCAAAAAGGCACCGGAGAGCACAGGAACATCCTATAATATCGAAGCGCAGGCAAATCAGGAGATCAAATTTGCATATTGTACACAGTTCCTTATCATGCTTGACACACCGATCACACTGCAGCAGGAGAATGAGTTTAAGTCTTATTTAGAGACGATCGGTGATTCCATCGTTGTTGTCGCAGATGATGAGATCGTAAAGGTACATGTACATACCAACGATCCAGGACTTGCAATGCAGAGAGGACTTACCTATGGTTCCCTGACAACGATCATCATTGAAAATATGAAGTTAGAGCGTGATGAGAAGATTTCCGCCCTGAAAGAAAAAGAGATGCAGTCAGCCGGCATTCCGGAGGAAAAAGAGGAAAAACCGGCAGAACCTCCAAAAGAGATGGGATTTATTTCCGTCAGCATCGGTGAGGGAATCAACGAGATCTTTAAAGGTCTTGGTGTCGATTACATCATTGAGGGTGGTCAGACCATGAACCCAAGTACCGAGGATATGTTAAATGCCATTGAAAAAGTAAATGCAAAGACGGTATTTATTTTGCCAAACAACAAGAACATTATCCTTGCGGCAAATCAGGCAGCATCCCTTGTGGAGGATAAAAAGATCATTGTCATCCCGACAAAGACGATCCCACAGGGTATTACTGCGCTGATCAATTACATTCCTGACAGTACACCGGAAGATAACGAGCAGCGCATGAGTTCTGAAATCTCCATGGTAAAGACCGGTCAGGTTACCTATGCAGTCCGTGATACGGTGATCGATGACAAAGAGATCAAACAGGATGACTTTATGGGTATCGGCGATTCCGGTATTCTTTCCGTAGGACAGAATTTAGAGCCGACGGTTATGGATATGATGAAACAGTTAGTCGATGAAGATTCTGCAATCGTCAGCATTTATTACGGTGAGGACACGAAGGAAGAAGACGCCAATGCACTTGGTGAGAAGATTGGAGAGGCATTCCCGGATGTCGAGATCGAGGTTCACTATGGCGGACAGCCGATCTACTATTATGTGATTTCAGTAGAATAAGAATGGAGTAAAAATGGATCGCAATTCCCCTTTAAGAGAAATTAAAGGTGTCGGCGCCAAAACAGAAGAATTATTTCATAAGATAGGAGTATACACCGTAGGTGATATACTCCTTCATTATCCCCGGACATATATACAGTATCCGCAGGCAAAACATGTGGATGAGGTACTCGACGGGGAACAGGCGGCGGTTCTTGGACGGATCACAAGAACACCGGTAGTGCGGAAGGTGCGCACCATGCAGATCACAGTTACGACGATCAGTGAGATGGGAGCCTCCTTAGAGCTGGTATGGTACCGGATGCCTTATATGAAAAATAATTTAAAAGTCGGCAGCACTTACATTTTTTATGGAAAAGTCAATAAAAAGAATGGAAGACTTGTCATGGAACAGGCAGCAATGTTTACCGAAGAACAGTATGCTTCCATGGAACAGGTGTTTTTGCCGGTATACACACTGACAAATGGGCTTTCCAATAACCTTGTCACAAAGACGGTGCGTGCGGCACTTGGAGACGAACACTTGTTTATGGATTATCTGCCGCATGCCATCCGCGAGAAATACGGTCTTTGTGAGTATAATTATGCCATCCGCCAGATCCATTTCCCGGAGGATATGGAGACACTCATTACTGCGAGAAGGCGGCTTGTGTTTGACGAATTTTTCCTTTTTATTCTAAGCATGCAGTATCAGAAGGAAAAGCACGTTAAAGAAAAAAACGAGTTTGTTTTTGCGGAAGATGATTTTACAGATGAACTGATAGAGCAGCTGCCTTATGAACTTACCAATGCACAGAAAAAGGCACTTGCGGATGTAAAACGCGATATGCGTTCCGAGACGGTCATGCAGCGTCTGATCCAGGGTGATGTAGGTTCCGGTAAAACGATCGTTGCGTTTCTTGCGATGGCAGATACCGCCCACAATGGCTACCAGTCTGCAATCATGGCACCGACGGAGGTGCTTGCAAGACAGCATTATGAGTCCTATCAGAGCATGTGTGAACAGTTTGGACTCCATATTCCGATCGTGCTTCTGACAGGTTCCATGACGGCAAAACAGAAACGCCGTGCATATGAGGCACTAGAGGTTTATTCGAATGCTATGATCATTGGGACACATGCGCTGATTCAGGAGAAAGCAATCTATCAGAATCTTGCGCTCGTGATCACCGATGAACAGCATCGTTTTGGAGTGCGTCAGCGGGAGACTTTTGCCGGAAAAGGAACAGAACCGCATGTGCTTGTCATGAGTGCAACACCGATCCCGCGTACTTTGGCAATTATTATTTACGGTGATCTGGATATTTCTGTGATTGATGAAGTCCCGGCAAAACGGCTTCCAATCAAAAACTGTGTGGTTGACCAGAGATACCGCCCCAAGGCATATGCTTTTATCGAACATGAAATACGGGAGGGACATCAGGCATATGTGATCTGTCCGTTAGTGGAAGAGAGTGAAAATATGGAAGCGGAAAATGTCACCGATTATGCAAAACGTCTGTGGGAAGAACTGCCGGAAGACATTGTGATCGGCGTTTTACATGGGCAGATGAAAGCAGAGCAGAAAAATAAGATCATGGATCAGTTTGTAAAAAATGAGATCCAGGTACTTGTTTCCACAACGGTTGTCGAGGTCGGGGTCAATGTGCCGAATGCGACGGTCATGATGATCGAGAATGCAGAACGGTTCGGGCTTGCACAGCTTCACCAGCTAAGAGGACGTGTCGGAAGAGGAGATGCCCAGTCGTATTGTATTATGGTCAATGCCTCAGACAGCAAAAATTCCATGAAGCGGCTTGATATTTTAAATAAATCCAACGATGGATTTAAGATTGCAAGCGAAGATTTAAAACTCCGCGGACCGGGAGATTTCTTTGGCATCCGCCAGTCCGGTGAGATGCAGTTTTTACTGGCGGATATCTATCAGGATGCGTCTGTATTACAGCAGGCATCTGAGGAGGTGCAGGATCTGCTTGCGACAGACCCGGAACTATGCGAGGAAGAAAATATAAACCTGCAGCACTATCTGGAAATTTTCTTTGAAGATCAGAAGAGCAGGCTCAATCTTTAAAAATTGATTTCATGATAGATTTCATTTACATACTGCCTGTAAATTGGAAATAATAATACGGTTACAAAAACGGGAGCTTTCCTATGGAAAGCTCCCGTTTTTGTGTGCCCAAAGGCATAGATCCTTGCGGATCATAGATCTTAGTGGCTCGAAGAACCGTCATTTACAGCAAAAATTATTTGTGGCAAAATTATTTGCCTGACATCTGTCTCTCCTGCGCCTCGATCATTTTCTTAACCATATAACCGCCGACAGAACCGTTCTGTCTGGAAGTAAGGTCACCGTTGTAACCGTCCTTTAAAGGTACGCCGATCTCGCTTGCTACCTCATATTTGAAACGGTCTAATGCACTTTTTGCTTCAGGAACTGCTGCTCTGTTAGATGAACGACTTGCCATAATAGTTTCCTCCTTTAGTGTGTGATACATCTTTTGTTTTATAAGATATCATTTGTATGATTTGAACAAACGCTGCGTTAATCATAGGTTCCGCGGCGTTTGTACTTTGCTGCGGTGCTTTTGATCACGTTTTGTTTTGTTCAGTGATAGTATGTGAAATATTACAGCAGCTAAACATGCATTTTTTGTCAAAAAAGCAAGTAATATCCGCAACAAGTGATACATAAACTTTAAATTTTCGGTACAGAATGAAAAGGCTGTTTGCGACAAAATATTTTAGTGAATTATAATAAAGTTTGTAAGCGCTTACAAAAAATATTTACAAACTGGATTATATAAGCTATGATAAGAGTAAAGTGATTTGTGTGAATCAGCTCATAATACAAGGGGACAAAACACACGGGAGAAGGAGAAAACAGTATGGATAAGATTGAAAAATACATCGATGAACTTTTAGAAAAGAGTACGCCGGATCGTCCAATCTGGAACATTGAAAAGATTTTACAGGGGAAAAAATCAACCTGGAATTACATCGATGGATGTATGATCAAGGCAATTTTAGAGATGTATGCCATCACAAAAGATGAAAAATATTTTTCATTTGCGGATCATTTTATTGACTGCAAGGTCATGGAGGATGGTTCGATCGAAGGATATTCGGTGGAAGAATTAAATATTGACAATGTAAACGCAGGTAAGACGTTGTTTGAACTTTATGACCTGACAGGAAAAGAGAAATACCGCAAGGCAATCGATCTTGTTTACAGTCAGATCCAGAAAATGCCTCGTACAAAAGAAGGAAATTTCTGGCATAAAAATATTTATCCGAATCAGGTCTGGTTAGACGGCCTTTATATGTGCCAGCCGTTTTACATGGAATATGAGACGCGTTTTCATGACAAAAAAAAATATGACGATATTTTTTCACAGTTTTTTAATGTGGTAAAGAATATGCGCGATCCAAAAACAGGACTTTATTATCACGCATATGATTCCTCAAGAGAAATGTTCTGGTGTGACAAGGTAACCGGTCTCAGCCAGAATTTCTGGCTCCGCGCATTAGGATGGTATTCCATGGCTCTGCTCGACACGTTGGACAAAGCGGATGCATCTGTCGGGGAACCATATGAGAAAATGAAACAGATTTTTGTGGAGCTGATGGACTCTATGTTAAAATATCAGGATGAGAGCGGTATGTGGTATCAGGTTGTAAATGTCGGCGGCATGGATCGCAATTATCTTGAGACAAGCGGAAGCTCGATCATGGCATATGCACTGTTAAAAGGTGTGCGCCTTGGATTCCTTCCGGAAAGTTATCGTACCTATGGCGAGAAGGCATTTCACGGTATTTGTGAGAAGTACTTATCGGAAGATGAGAATGGTGAACTTCATTTAGACGGAATCTGTCTGGTTGCAGGACTAGGCGGTGCGAACAGACGTTCCGGAACTTTTGATTATTATATGTCCGAACCGGTCGTTAAGGATGACGCAAAGGGCGTTGGTCCGTTTTTACTTGCTTATACAGAGATGAAACGATTGGAAATGTAAAATAAATCAGAACATTTGCCGGCAAAGGAAAAAGGAGCAGATATGAGCAGTAGTAAACAAACAAAATTTAGTGGAACAAAGGCAGCAGGCATAAGTATTCTTGCACTTTGTCTTCTGGCATTTTCGCAGCTTTTGGCACTTCTGATCGGAAATATGCTGGTGGCAGGCGGAATGTCAGCGGTGACAGGAAATATTTTCACTGGAATTTTATATGTGGGTCTGGTACTTGGAGGAGTCTTTCTGATCTGTAAAAAAATGTTAAAAATACCAATGGCAGATTTTAAGATCGGGAAACCGGATCTGTATCCGTTTTGGATCATCGCCGCTTTTGCAATGCCACTGTTGGTGATTCTGATATACCAGTTATTTGCAGGAACGTGGCAGCAATCAACCTTAGAAGCAGAAACATTAAAACAGCTTGTTGCCGGAAGTGTTGCATATTTAGGATTGGCAACTGGAATCGTGGAAGAAACGGTATTCCGCGGAATTATTATGAGTTCGGTGGAATATGCATGGAACCGGAAAATTGCAGTGATCGCTCCATCTGTCCTGTTTGGCTGTCTGCATATTGAAGAAGGAATGAGTATTCCCGGAATGATCCAGGTAGTGATAGCAGGAAGTCTCGTTGGAATCCTGTTTTCTCTGGTGACCTGCTATACCGGAACGATCTGGTATTCCGCACTCATGCATGGAATCTGGAATTGTCTGATGATCGGAGGACTGATTCATATCGGATCTGCGGCAGATAGTGCGGTCTGGTATAATTATGTTCTTGATACCGATTCTTTTCTGTTGACAGGTGGAGATTTCGGTGTGGAATCTTCTGTTATTTCCATAGCAGCGTACCTGATTTTTGCAGTGATCGCATTTTTGTTACTGCAGAAAAGGAAAGAAGCGTAAATTACTCAATCATTGTAAGCGAAAAAAACGCAGTCGTGAATCGTATAAAAATTCACGGCTGCGTTTTTTTCATGATAATGGTTTGGTTCGCGAAACGTGTATTCTATTGCTTACGATGATAGTGTTTTGCATGCAGGTCATGGCGTATTGGATTATTGATTTATTCCACCAGTGTCAGACCGGAGATATCCGGGTGTACCGTCAGTGAGAAGTTGGTGTAATATATCACAAAACCCGGAGCACTTCCGTTTGGCTTTTTCACATTTTTCTTCTGGAGATAATCGATCTCGATCTTGTCACTGTCTCTGCCGCTGGAATAATAACCGGCAAGTTTTCCTGCCTCCTCAAACATACGGTCCGGCAGATCTGTCTCGTTATTTGTTTTCACAACGACGTGGGAGCCCGGCATTCCTTTGGCATGGAACCACCAGTCGTTTCCGGTTGCAAATTTAAATGTCAGTTCTTCATTCTGATAATTATTTTTTCCGACATACATATGATAGCCGTCTGAGGAAATATAATGGAACGGTTTACTTTTGATCTTTGCTTTTTTGTCAGTGCGTTTCCGCTTAATGTAGCCATATTCCACCAGTTCTTCCTTGATCTGTACCAGATCGTCCTCGGTCAGGGCGATATCAAGAGATGTGGCAATGCTCTCTAAGTGGTCGATCTCAGATTTCGTTTCTTCAATCAGGTCGGTCAGTGCCTCGTAAGTACGTTTTAATTTTCCGTATTTATCGAAATATTTCTGTGCATTTGCTTTGGCGTCTAAGGTCGGGTCAAGAGGAATCTTTACGTTTTCGTTCGTATAGTAATTAAGCGCTTCCAGTTGTTTTGCACCTTCCTCTAAATCGTAACCGTAGGTGTGGATCAGTTCACCGTATACTTTGTATTTATCCCTTTTTTCTGTATCTTTTAACTGTTTCTGCTGGAGCTGGTATTTTTTACGGTTACGCTCTAACGCAGTGGACACAATTTTTCTTAAGTCGACAGATTTCTGGCGGATGCGCGTGTAAATATTTTTGGAAGCATAGTATTCCTCCAGAACTTTGGAAATCGAATCGTATTCCGTCATGGTATAAGCATTCGTGTCAGCATGATCCGTGTTCTGCATAATTTTTTGATCCAGAGCAGTGTGCACATATTCGGACAGACGAAAACAGGAAAAATCGATCGGTTCCCTGCCGCGTGTGATGATATTTGGGCAGTAATTGTGATTTTTTACATCTTCCATCATCCATGAAAAGTTATGGAACAGGTGTTTCTTGCCGTCTGCATCGAGCGAATCTACCGGCATATCTCCGTCGATCGAAGCACGGTAACAGATCTCGTTTGCAATCACAGGGCTGATCCCGGTAAAAGAGCCATAAATTGCCTTTGTGATGGAAACAGGTTTTTTCATGACAGATTCCATGAAAACTTCCTCTGTAACTTCAAGCGGATTTAATTTGTCCTCCTGCGTGGCTGGAATGCAGTAAGCCCGTCCCGGAAGGACCTCACGCACGGAACTCATCATGGAGGATACATGCTTGATGCTGTCAATGATCGTGCCGTCGGAGCTGCAGAAAATAATGTTACTGTGTTTTCCCATCAGTTCCACGATCAGTGTTTTCTGACACAGATCACCCATTTCATCGAGGTGCTCGATATCAAAATGAATGATACGTTCCATGTGAGGCTGGTAAATTTTTATGATCCGCCCGTTTGCAATGTGCTTGCGTAACAGCATACAAAAATTTGGTGCTGTCAGCGGACTTGGTTTGTTTGTTTCTGTCAGATACAGAAAAGGCAGCGAAGCACTCGCTGACATGGCAAGACGGAACTGCCCGTTACTTCCTTTTAAGGTAAAAAGAAGCTCGTCGTTTTCCGGTTGGGCAATTTTGCTGATCTTTGCATTTAAAATTGTTTGATTCAGTTCATATACAAGATTGGATATTACTAATCCATCAAAAGCCATTTTTAGATCTCCTTTCGGAATGTGTTTCCACGGATTTCCCGCAGAATGATATTATAACGGATTTTTAGCATAAAAACAACGCTGTTGGAATGTTTATTTGTTGACACATTATGATGAAACATATATAAATATTGCATAAATTCATTTGAATACAATAACTTGTCAAAAAGGTCAGAAAACAGATGAAATAATCAAAAATAACGATGATTTTGATAATTTACATGTCTGGATAGTAATTATTTTCATTGGCAGATATTGTATTTGAAGATGAGGTGCAGTGCGTGAAATTGAGAGAATGAGAAATGGAGGATTTGCGTATGGTAAAACAGAAAAAAAGTATTGTGTTAATGGCAAGAGTGCTGGTGTTAGCATTGCTGATCGGTGTATTTGCATCTGTTCCGTCAGAGCAGACATTTGCAGCCGCAAATAAGGCTCTTCGTTCAAAAGTTGTATTCAATGGAGATAAAGAATCTGATGCAGCGTGGATGAATAACAATTATGTTATGCAGGCAGGTTACAAAAAAGCTTCAAAAATAAAGAAAAATATGAAAATGTCTGCAAAAGCGTATGTTCCGGCAGCAGCCTTAAAAAAGAATGGAGATACCGTACATGTGGATGCGTGGATAGGTCTGGAAAATAGTAAAAACGGTAATTATGTTGGGGATATCCGTACAAAATATACGGTAATGCTGATCAAAGATGGCAAAAAAATGCGTGTTGCACTGTGGGATCCGGCGAAGGAAAAAGAGTGTAAACCTGGGAAAACAGCCAGCTATAAAAAATCTGGAAAATATTATGTGATCACGATCAATGATATGCCGCTGGAAAATGTTGTTTATAAGGATGAACAGACATCGAAAATTAACACAAAAACGAAATATAACCTGGGGCAGGGAATCGGTGTCACAGGCACCTGCTCAAAGACCAGCGGATATGTATATGTGGATGATTTAAAGATTTCAGGAGTGACTACGCAGAAGATTACATTTAATAAAAAAGACTATAAATGGTACAGTGGATGGCATTTGGATAAAAATTATTCTTTAAAGGTTATAACTATTAAATAATAACCTGTCTGTAAAGAAATAAAAGTATGGTAAAAATGGGAGCTCGAATCGAACTTCCATTTTTATATTAAAAATAAATTACAAATATAAAAATAAAATTAAATAAATGAAAAGGGCTTTTTTTATAAAAAAAATTTGCTATACTAAATTCGTATATGAAAGATTAAGACATCAATACAATCTTGGTATTCTATATGTCGGTTTTATAGGTAAAGACGGCATATCTGAAACAATCTTTTTTATTCATTACAGATACTTTTAAGAATATTCCATGGTAATGAAAGTGAAAACTGTGCTTTTATCTGCATTATACAAGAACTGTACCTTGACAAATAAATAGGAAGATATTCGATCAGAGAAAGTTGCTTTTCCATTACATGACGTTTATAATAAGGAAAAGGAAAACAGATATAGTATACTGATCAAGGCAGCCGAAAGGACGGCTTTACCACTTAGATCTGCTCCGAGATTCGGAGAAAGGGGTGGTAGCATGGTTACATATAGTGACTTGTTCACATTTGTTATTATGATATGTGCCATCATAACGCTTGTCAGAAGTGTCAGAAATGATACCCATGATAAGACAAAAAAATAACCGTCCAGCTCCCCGCTAAAGGTTGGACGGTTACTTCGTAACTTAAACAATCACATATGCCGGAGCAGATAGGTATTTGCTTATCACCCGGCTGTCTTGATAGGTATATTATAAAAGTTTCCATTTCGTTTGTCAACGTCGTAAGTAAAAGAATCAAAAATAAAGGATAAAGGAGAATCAGAAGTTATGAGAGAGAGAGGAAGAAAGAACAGAACCAGTGCCACAATGCTGGCAGGATGGAAAAAAGCAGTCGTATTGATGCTTGCACTTATCGTGTGTATCAGCAGCATCGTAGTACCACAGCCGGAGGAAGTATCGGCAAAGCAGGCAGTATATCTGGATTACTATGGCAAAGATAAGCCCAAAAATCAAATCGTGTTTGCAACATCGGATGATGCCAAATGGCATAAAGCAAATGAAGGCTGCTGTAATGTTTCCAAAAACAATGGGACATACAATCATTATCACTGCATGAAAAAGAAAACTGTTTATGCAGGAGAGAAGTTCACGATTGTTCCGGTTGCCATGTTTAAAAATGGAGTGGTAGTAGGATCAAAAAACAGTAAAGACGGTATCAAATCCGGTGAACTGAAATACAAATCCTCGAACACCAGCATTGCAACAGTAAATGCAAAGGGTGTTGTGACAGTAAAGAAAAAAGGAAAATGTAAGATCACTGTGACATCCATCTATGATTCCCAGGTAAAAGGAACATTGAGTCTGACTGTAAGCAAGGGAAAGCAGAAAGCAAAGATCACTTTAAAAGAGAAAAAAGCATCCATCGTTGTCGGAAAGACAACCACTATCAAAGTAAAATCCTTTAAAGGGATCAGCAATAAGAACATTGCCTTTTCTTCCAGTGACAAAAAAGTTGCGACGGTATCATCCAAAGGAAAAGTAACCGGCAAGAAAGCAGGAAAGGCAACGATCACCGTAACTTCCCTGATCAATAAGAATGTCAAAGCAAAGTTTACCATAACCGTGACAACGGCAGATATGGCAGATACAGATTATTCCGAAAAAGGAAAAGGTAAGATCGTACTTGCGGAAAACAGCGTAACTTTATATCCGGAAAAATCTTTCCATAAGATTTATGATCATTGTGGAGATGCTCACAGCCTTGAATATTATACCGAAGATCACGAGAGCATGGATCAGTTTATTGGAGAACAGCTTTTAGTACAGAAAGAAAAGTACGGGCAGGCGCAGATCCGGGTAAAGAGCATTACCGGAGTAAAAAGCAGTGCTGTTTCCTATAAGTCCAGTAATACAAGCGTGGCATCCGTTTCTTCCACCGGTTTTGTGACACCGAAAAAGGTAGGAACCGCAACGATCACAGTTACATCCAAAGCCAATAAGAAAGTCAAAGCTGCTTACAAGGTAACTGTCAAGAAAAATGACATGGTACTGGCAGTGGGATTTGATAGGTACGATAATATCAAGTACTATGTGAAGAAAAATGAGGATGGAACGATTGAGTACAGACGAATGCCTGTAAACCGAGAAATGTTTTCTTCTGATAAAAAAGTTGCAACGTCTAGCTCGCTTGATATAGGATTTATTATGACCAGTAGTAATGAAAATGTTTTAAAGGTAGAGGATGACGTTTATCTTGATGTGAAGGGAAAAGGATCTTCTGTTATTACTTTAAAAACAGTCGATGGACGTTGGAGTTATTCCTGGAAAGTAACCGTAAGCGATAAACCGACTTCCTTTAGTAAGTATGTTACAGGTTGTAGAACAGGAAAGGGCATGGATGAAACTGATGAAAAGGATGGCTGGGTAACCAAACTTTAAAACAGCAAGGAAAATTGAATAAGTATGAAAACTATCAAAATTAATTTTGATAGTCAGAAAAGTGAACTGCTTGGCATCTGATTACCTTGCAGTTCATTTTTTATTATTACGGTATTTTCGAAATGAAAATATAAATTACACATGACAAAAAAGTCGAAAGGAGATTTATGAGAAACAGGATAACACAATTAAGCAGATTTTTACTGCTCTGTGCAGTAATGTTTCTGGTCACCATGATTCCGCAGAGTGTGAAAGCGATCACGGTAGAAGAAGCAGGAGAAGCCTATATGACGGATTCACAGGCGGGGGCAGGACAACCGCTGTATGGACGGTTGAATATCAACTATACCGGAAATACGAACTATGATACATGGTCTAACGATATTGTTACAAACTATAACACCTATGACAGTGAAAAAGACCAGTATAAAGCCGCTGAAACGGTATTGAAAAAAGCAGATAACTCCGTGATTGGAAAGAAGATCAAAAATAACAGATCTGCAAAGCTTACAAAATCGTCAGGTGGGGATGGAACAGTACGGGCAGCATATTTGGTATGGCAGGCACGAACAAGTGTAGACAGATCGAAAACAGATGCAGCTGCTTTGGCAAAATCAGAAATCGCCTTTGTACTGCCGGATGGATCGGCAAAACTGATAAAGGCACAGTATGCAACTTATGATAATCGGTCGATCGATTATATAGATCAAAAAAAGGAAAATGGAGTAAATAAACAGTACACTTTTGTCAATATGTATGCAGATGTAACAGACATCATTAATAAAAGTGACAAAATCTACGGAACGTATTCGGTATTTAACATTCCGTATTATGAACATATCGGTGGCGGTGAGGGCGCCGGAGGATGGCAGCTGATCGTTGTGGAAAACTGTGATATAACGGTTCCGATGAGAGCAGTACGTCTTAGAATGTCTGCGGATTTTAATATTGATGATGTTTCAAAACACGATGGAGAATGGGTAGAGAAAGATATCAAGACCGGAATGCTTACAAGTGTGAGATCAAAGGCATACAAGGCAAATGATAAAGTGCCTTTGACCGGACAATATCTGATGATTTTTGTGGAGAGCAGTAACAAGATGTCCTCATTTAAAAAAAATAATCTGTATGCACAGAAACCGTCTGAAAAATTTGCAAAGGATAAATTGATTTTAAAATTGGCAAAGGGAATAACTCCATTTTTGTCAATCAATGGATGGCCTTTATACGATAAAGCAACGACAACAAAGGGAGATTTGGTTGATTTTACAATTCCCAAAGAGAGTACACAGCCTGCCTATGCAAATGATAAATACACGCTGCAGACCAATACAGGGGATGAAACACACTGGGTTACCATGTTTGTAACGGGTATTGCGGTAGATATTTCGGATAACTTTGCAGAGGGAAATCAGGTCACAACGGTAAAGAGCCCTACCACAGTTAACGTTTCACAGAAGATCACCAATAAAACCCTGCAGACAAAAACAGGTTATTACAATGGAAAACTGGTAGTCACATTAGATAAAGCACTGACTCCGACCAATACGAAACCGGAATTGACAGTATATAATAAAGAAGCGGATAAAACAACCACGATCACAGGAACATGGAATGCAAAAGATCATACGGTAACATTTGCGGTTGATACACAGGGAAAGCAGGGAACCGATTATAAAAATAGTAAATTCATAAATCCAAGCAGAGGCAGTTATATCAGTTACAGTATCGACTGTACATATGAGAAAAATTCCGGAGTGGAAGAGTTTAAGAATGGATCTAGGCTGTCCGGTGATTTGAGATCACAAAATGTTGCAACTGGTACTACCATTGATGACATATTATCGAAAGAATCGACAGGAATTCCAATTTATGTACTCACTGTCAAAATCGACAAAACTGCTACAAACAAAGCGGTAACGGATGTATATATAAGAGCAAGCGGTAAGGCTGCTAAGGCAGTTGAAAATATAAAAGCGGCTGCTCCAGATGCAGGAGGTACAGTAAACAGTAGCAGCACGGTATCTGGTGATTATTATATGGCATCGTATGAGGTGTCGTGCGGTGCAACAATTATTACAACACCAACCTTCAACACCGGTTACCAGTTCAGCAAATGGACGGATCTCAATGAAAAGACCAACGCGTCCAAAGACCGCGATGTAACATCGGACTTGGTAAATGATAAGACCTATGCCTATGAAAGAAGCATGCCGGCCTGTAACCTTACGCTGACACTTACCGGTATCGGGGAGCCTTATGAAGTCCGTTATTACATAAACGCACCAAGGGCATTGACGAGTACGGATGTGTGGAAAGTCGGTAATACATTTACACTGATCGGAAACAGTGCTAAAGAAACAGCAACAAAGAGTTATACCGGAACACAGATCAGCAGTATCTGTAAAAATAACACACCGTATATCTATAAAACATACCGTTACGGCACCTATTATAATGCTGCATTGTCAAGCAGTATCACGATCAACGGATACCGCAAAGTGATCAGTGGAACCCATACAAAAGCCGGATGGTGGACTGCAGCAAGCGGCGGAACCTATGTAAATGTGGACGGTGCAGCATCCGGAGATAATCAGGGCAAGATCTGTGCCAGTGACTGGCGGGGCTATGCAAAGAGCGGTACCTTATCCAATGGAAAAAAAGGAAAGATCATTTCCCTGTATGCACACTGGGAACTGGATCAGGCAGAATATACCGTCCGCCACTGGAAACAGAAAGCAGACGGTATTGCATCAACCCATGACGATAAAAACTATGAACTTGCCGAAACAGAGACGAAAAAAGCACAGATTGGAAGCAAGGTTACTCCTGCAGTAAAGACATACACCGGTTTTGACAGCCCGAAAACACAGACGAAAGAGGTAACTGCAGATGGAAAGATGGTCATTGATTATTATTATGAAAGACATCTATATAATGTAACATTAAATGCCGGAATCGGCATTGAAAAGACGACCGGAGGCGGATCGTACCGCTATGGACAGAGCGTCACCATCGATGCGGCAGTAAAAGAAGGCTATCACTGGTTAAACTGGAAAGGAAATTATAAAGGCAGATCCGGTGGGGAGCAGACCGTGGATGCTAAGAAGTTTGTATTTACAATGCCGGCCGGAAATGTCACGATGACAGCCAGTGCAGAGGCAAATAAATATACGATCCATTTTGATCCGAACGGTGGAGCCGGACATATCGATGATATTGAAGCAACGTATGATACCGATGTAACGCTGCCGGATGTATGGAATGCAGACGGAACAGCAGCCTATGTGAAATATACACTGGATGGACAAAACGTGACAGAGGATGTGATTGCCGGAGTGATTCCAAAGGCAATGATGGATGGATATGAAGAGGAAGAAACGGAAGATATGGAGGATACCGAAGATCCGGATAATGCGGAAGACCCAGAGGGTGCCGGTAATTCAGAGGATGAGGATTCCGAAAACAATGGAGATGATTCGGATGCAGGTAATTCAGATGCAGACGCACAGAATTCCATGAATGCTGTGGAAGAAGCAGGCAATGCAGAAACTGCAGACAACTCTGATGAAGCAGACAATGCAGAAATGGCAGACAGTTCCGATGAAGCAGACGAGGCAGAAATGGCAGATAATTCTGATGAATCAGATGATACAGACAATCCTGATGTAACAGACGATACGGATCAGAATGAAAAAGTTGCCGTGACAAAAGAGAATAAAGATGATGTCGAAGATATTGATGCTTTCAATGACTTAGAGGAAGAAGATATCGAAGAAAATAAGAAAGCCGAGGAGCCAAAGAAAAAAGTCTACGCATCCGTATTTATGGGCTGGTCCTTAGAAGATGGCAAAGACACCATTATCCCACAGTGGAAAGCCGGAGATATCGTTCGGAACCTTGTGGCAGAAGATGGTGGAGAGATCACACTTTATGCTGTCTGGGACGACTGCCCGTGGATTCAGGCACAGGATCTCTATTATACCTTAGAGCAGGCACAGAGTGGTTTTATCACGGAAGAAGAAATCTTAAGCCATGCAACGGCAACCGACCGGGAAGATGGAAGTCCGATTTTACCGGGAACCAATCCGGCACCGAGTGATCCGGAGGTTTTCACATCCTTTACGATCCCGGACTACCAGGCAGAAGAATTTACAAATTTGCAGCATGACTTTGCCACATCCGAGAATTTAACCGTGGTAGATCATGTGGGAAACACTTATGTGAAACAGATCATGGTGCATGTGACCGATACGACACCGAAAAAACTCACACAGATGGATCTGACCGGAGTTACCCGTTTCATCAACAGCAAATATTATAACAAATCGTTTGAAGAAGGCGGACTTGAAGATAATTCTATCTGGAAAGTCGATCCGGAATACAAGGCAGCACTGGAAAGCGCATTAAATAACATGGATCATGATACCCCGGCGGAAACCTATGTATTTTCAAAGGAAACGATCAAACAGATGAAACAATATGTGGAAACTCACGGAATTGGAAACAGCAAAGAACCGGATGCGTTGAATAACTTCTATAATCAGTTCCTTGCACCGAATAGGAAATAGATAATAAAACATCAATATTTCCCTTTACAAATTCTTTTGCAGAGCGTAAATTAGAGAGTGCTGGAATCATTTCCCGGCAGTAAAAATATGGAGGTTTACAATGGCAAAAGAATTGTTAAAACGAAGCGAAGTAAAAGAAGAATATACATGGAATTTAAAAGATATGTATGCGTCCGACGAGGATTGGAAAAAAGATCTGGATGAGATTGACAAGATCCTGGATGAAATCGGAAAGATGGAAGGTAAAGTAGCTGCTTGTGCGCAAAATCTGTTATTTGTATTAGAACGCGCAGCTAAGGCAGAGGAAAAACTGGATTATGATTTTAATTATGCAGAGCGTCTGTTTGATGAAGACCAGAAAAATACGGCACATCAGGCAATGTCCCAGAAAATGTATTCTATGCTGACGAAGGTGTCAAGCCAGACTGCATTTATCGTTCCGGAGATCCTTGCAATGGATGAGGCTGTTCTGGAAGGATACTATAAAGAACTTCCAGAGTTAGAACTTTACCGTAAACAGATCGAGGAAATCGAGCGTACCAAGGCACATACACTTTCTGCTGAAATGGAAAAACTGGTAGCGATGACAGGCGATATGGCGGAGACATCCGGACAGGTATATTCCATCATCAACAACGCTGATTTTGTATTCCCGGAGATCAAAGATGAAGAGGGAGATACCGTAAGACTGTCCCATGGTAATTTCGTTCCGTTTGAGGAGTCGGCAGACCGCCGTGTGCGCAAGGATGCATTTGAGGGATTTTATGGTGTGTACAAACAGTATGCAAACACACTTGCTGCATTATATAATGGTCAGGTAAAACAGCAGGTTTTCTATGCAAATGCGAGACACTATCATTCAACACTGGAAGCCGCAGTGGATGCTAACAATGTTTCTCCGACTGTTTATCATAATCTGATCGATACGATCAATAAGAATATGGATAAAATGCACCGTTATGTACGTCTCCGCAAAAAATGCCTTGGCGTGGACGAACTGCATATGTACGACGTTTACACACCAATGATCGCAGATGCCGCAAAGAAGATTTCTTTTGAAGAAGCGAAAGAAACCGTGTTAAAGGCATTAGCACCACTTGGGGAAGAATACGTCGCAAAGGTAAAAGAGGGATTTGAAAGCCGCTGGATCGATGTTTATGAGAACGAGGGAAAGAGAAGCGGAGCTTATTCTGCAGGGGCTTATGGTTCACATCCATATGTGCTGTTAAATCATAATGATACCCTTGATAATATGTTTACGCTGGCACATGAAATGGGACATGCGATGCATTCCTATTATTCAAATTCCAGTCAGCCATACATTTACTCCCAGTATAAGATCTTTGTTGCAGAGGTGGCATCTACCTGTAACGAAGTGCTTTTAATGGAGTATTTGCTGAAAAATACAACTGATAAAAAGGAGCGTGCATATCTGCTCAACCATTATCTTGACAGCTTTAAGGGAACTGTTTACCGTCAGACTATGTTTGCTGAATATGAAATGTTAAGCAATAAGATGGTGGAAGAGGGAGAGAGCCTGACCGCTGAGACGTTAAATAAATTATATTATGACTTAAACTGCAAATATTTTGGACCGGATATGGTATCAGATTCTGAGATTGCCTACGAATGGGCAAGAATCCCTCATTTTTACTATAATTTCTATGTATATCAGTATGCAACGGGATTTTCTTCGGCAGTTGCACTGGCACATGGAATCTTAAAAGAGGGAGCACCTGCGGTAGAACGTTATAAGAAGTTTTTATCCGGTGGCTGTTCTGCCTCTCCGGTTGAGCTGCTTAAGATCGCCGGTGTCAACCTTGAAACACCAAAGCCAATCCAGGAGGCACTGGATGTATTTGGGGAAGTGCTTGATGAAATCGAGGCATTGCTTGCCGAATAATGAATAACCGGTGGAAAATTGTGGAATACTATATCTATACAAGAACAAAACAGGAGGATTTTGTTTTGAAACAGGTAGAAGTATTGATCGATGCACCGGAAAAAGCAAAGAAGCTGTGTCATATTCTGAGTGGTCATAAAGGAGCGTTTGACCTTGCAAAAGGCAGATATATCGTAGACGGGAAATCCATTATTGGAGTCTGTACGATGGATCTGTCGACCCCCCTGACATTGACCATACATGAGGAAGATGACACGGTACTGGAGGAAATCCGCGAATTTGTAGTAAAAGCAAGATAACTCATTTACCGAAAAACGTAGAATCGCAAATAACTGAAAGAAAAAGACAGTAACGATCGAAATTGGGTTGTTACTGTCTTTTTTGTTTTGTGCCTGTGGCAGTTTTTCTGTTAAAGATAACATCGTATTTCTTTGGCGAGATTTTCCTCAAGATGGATCAGTTCTTTGCAAAATCCCTGGGCCTGTTTGTCCGCGGCCGCATACTGATTATAATAGCGGCAGAGTGATTTGACACCCATATTGCAGCCTTCGGTCAAAAGATCAGCACACACAGCATCACTTTCCTCAACTGCTAACTTGGCATTTGTTTTCAGCCAGGACATTCCCTTTGCAAGCGCATTCGGTTCTTTGACCGGATCATCACATTTTTCTAACTGTGCATGGATCTCATTTCCAAGACGCTCGTGTTTTTCTTTGGATGCCATGATGACATTTTTGAAATCTGCATCCGAAATTTTATCACAGATCTCATCCATGGAATAAACAGCCATTTTTGTGCCGGCATTACATTCCCGCAATAATTTTACAGTATCTCCGTTTAACATATAGAATCCCTCTTTTTCATGATTTTTATATTCGCAATAGATAGAATGCGGAACATGCATTCTGTTGTTTAATATGTCTTGAAACAGAATGAATTATGTATTGTTTCAGAAGTACAAAACATTTCTTTGAAAAATAAAAGCAGAAAACTTTACATGATTTTAAACATGTGTCTTGTCATATGTAATGATAAGTGGTATACTACGAAAAGTTTCATTAAAAATCTGAAATGAATGGGCAAAAAATTTGAGAGAGAGTTAAGAGGGCGTATGATAAGTTTGGAAGAATTAGAAGAGTGGAAAAAGAAAAGAGATGCCGTGATCCTGGCACATTATTATGTAAGACCGGAAGTCCAGGCACTTGCCGATTACATCGGAGATTCTTATTTCCTGAGTAAAAAGGCAACAGAGCTTGCAAATAAGACGATCGTACTCTGTGGCGTGACATTTATGGGCGAGAGTGCAAAATTGTTAAATCCGGATAAAACAGTACTGATGCCGGATCTTGCTGCGGACTGCCCGATGGCACATATGGTAACAAAAGAAACCGTACAGGCCGCGAGAGACCAGTACGATGACCTTGCGGTCGTGTGTTATATCAACTCGACACAGGAGATCAAATCGTGGTCGGATGTCTGTGTAACTTCTGCAAATGCGGTAAAGATTGTAAAAAATCTGCCGAATAAACATATTTTATTTATCCCGGACCGGAATCTGGCACATTTTGTCGCCGCAGCGGTGCCGGAAAAAGAATTCATTTACAATGAAGGATTTTGTATTGTACATGAATTTATGCAGGTAGAGGAATTGCTTGATTTAAAGGCAGAGCATCCGGATGCAAAAGTACTGGTTCACCCGGAATGCAATCATAAAATTATTGAAATCGCAGATTTTATCGGATCGACAAGCGGAATTATCAATTTTGCCGGGGAGAGCAGCGACAAAGAATTTATCATTGGCACGGAGTGCGGTGTTCTTACAAAATTAAAAGAGCGCAGACCGGATGCAGAGTTTTATTTCCCGGAAACAACACCGACCTGTGTGAATATGAAAAAAATCACGCCGGAAAAAGTGCTTCATGTGTTAAAAACAGGGGAAAATGAGATCCATGCAAAACCGGAAACGGAAGGCGCTGCAAAAAATGCGCTGGCAAGAATGTTAGAACTTGCCGGAAAATAAAAGCAACATGTGTTAAAACGGAATTCGAAACATTTCCGATGGCGGCACAGAAATGAGGTCAAATATGAAAAATCTGTATTATGATGTAGTGATTGCAGGATGTGGTGTGGCAGGACTTTATGCGGCTTTGAATCTGCCGGAAGAAATGAATATTCTGATGCTTTCAAAAAAAGATTTGGAAAGCTGTGACTCCATGCTGGCACAGGGAGGAATCTGTGTACTGCGGGATGAATCTGATTACGATTCGTACTTTGAAGATACCATGCGGGCCGGACATTATGAAAATCGAAAGGAGAGCGTTGATATTATGATACGTTCCAGCCGGGATGTGATCAACGACCTGTTGAATTTTGGTGTCCGTTTTGCAAAAAATCCGGATGGAAGCCTTGCCTATACCAGGGAGGGAGCTCATTCCCGGCCGAGGATCTGCTTCCATGAGGATATTACCGGAAAGGAGATCACAACGACACTACTATCACATGTAAAAAAATGTTCGAATGTGACCATCTTAGAGTATACGACCATGACAGATATTTTGGTGGATGATGGCAAATGCACCGGTATGGTCGCAGAAACAAAAGAAGGTGAAACGCTGCATATTCATGCAGACAATACAATTATGGCAACCGGAGGAATCGGGGGTCTTTATGAGCATTCCACCAATTTCCCAATACTGACCGGTGATGCATGCAGGATCGCAAAAGAACACGGTGTGGAACTTGAACATATGGACTATGTACAGATCCACCCAACATGCCTTTACAGCAAAAAGCCTGGAAGGAGTTTCCTGATCTCGGAATCAGCAAGGGGAGAAGGCGCAGTTCTTCTCAATCACAAAGGAGAACGGTTTGTCAATGAACTTCTGCCGCGTGATGTTGTGACAAAAGCAATACAGGAAGAAATGAAAAAAGAAGGTGTGGAGTATGAATGGATCTCATTTGCACATGTTCCAAAGGAAATCATTTTGAAGCATTTTCCGCACATTTATGAAAAATGTCTCGAAGAAGGGTATGATCTTTTAAAAGAACCGGCGCCTATCGTGCCGGCACAGCATTATTTTATGGGCGGTGTCCATGTGAACCGCGATTCTGCGACAACGATGCCAAATCTATATGCAGTCGGGGAGACGAGCTGCAACGGAGTTCACGGAAAGAATCGGCTTGCAAGCAACAGCCTGTTAGAGAGTCTTGTTTTTGCAAAACGTGCAGCAGTAAAAATACAAAATGAAGAGAAAGGAAATGAAGATCATGAATTTGAATCCAATTACCATGCAGCTTGTTGCTGATAAATATATCCGTCTTGCATTAGAGGAAGATATTCACAGTGAGGACGTATCCACCAATGCCGTGATGCCGGAATATAAAGCCGGTGAAGTGGAACTGATCTGTAAACAGGACGGCGTGATCGCCGGACTTCCGGTATTTGAACGTGTATTTACCATGTTAGATGCGTCCACAAAAGTGGAGTGGGCGAAAAATCAGGATGGCAGGGAAGTAAAAGACGGTGATGCTGTAAAAAAAGGACAGCTCCTTGCGACGGTAAAAGGTGACGTGCGGGTTCTTTTATCCGGAGAGCGAACAGCTCTTAATTATCTGCAGCGTTTAAGTGGTATTGCAACATATACACATCAGGTTGCACGGTTATTAGAGGGCAGCAGCACAACATTACTTGATACAAGAAAGACAACACCATGCATGCGTATTTTCGAGAAATATGCCGTATGTGTGGGAGGCGGACAGAATCATCGTTACAATTTATCGGACGGTGTTCTGCTCAAAGATAATCATATTGATGCGGCAGGCGGTGTAAAAGAAGCTATTCTTGCTGCAAAAGCATATGCTCCGTTTGTCCGTAAGATCGAGGTAGAGACAGAAAATCTTGACATGGTAAAAGAAGCCGTGGAAGCAGGTGCGGATATTATCATGCTCGATAACATGACACCGGAACAGATGTCGGAGGCAATCCGGCTGATCGACGGCAGAGCAAAAACAGAGTGCTCCGGAAATATCACAAAAGAGAATATCAAAACGATCACAGCACTCGGAGTGGATTATGTTTCCAGCGGTGCCCTGACACATTCAGCACCGATCTTAGATATCAGCCTGAAACACTTGAAAGTAACAGATTCCCTTCAGTAACGCTTGTAAAAATAGACAGATTCAGCTAAAATAAATGCAGAGTCAAAAAGGAGAGGATCGCAAATGGAAAAAGAAATGACCGGAGCAGACAGAAGAAAAGAAATCCTGTCTATGATACGTGATACAGATACACCGGTATCCGGCACGGCAATTGGAAAAAAAACCGGTGTCAGCAGACAGGTCGTGGTGCAGGATATTGCACTTCTCCGCACACAGGGGTATCCGATTATTTCTACTGCAAGAGGTTATCTGCTGGATGAACCAAAACAGGCAGTCAGGATATTTAAAGTATGCCATACCAATGAACAGGTGGAGGATGAACTGACTACGATCGTTGATCTTGGGGGATGTGTGGTCAATGTCATGGTCAATCACCGCGTTTATGGGAAATTAGATGCTCCGCTAAATATCAAAAGCAGGCGAGATGTGCAGAACTTTATGGATGATTTAAAGACAGGAAAATCGACACCACTTCTCAATGTGACGTCCGGATATCATTTTCATAAGATCAGCGCTGAGAGTGAAGAAGTGTTAGATGAGATAGAGGAAGCACTCAAAAAGAAAGGCTATCTTGCGGAATTACTTCCATATGAACAGTAAGAAATTAAAAAAACCGGGATATTGACTTGAAATCAAATTCGCTTTATAATAAAATCACTTATGCATACGAGAAAGAGATGAAACCGTGATGCATAAGTGATTTTTACGTGACAGGATATTTTGCAGAAACGGAGAAAGATATGATAAAAAGTATGACCGGTTTTGGACGGTGTGAATTTGCGGACGAAAACCGCAAGTTTACGGTAGAGATAAAAGCGGTAAATCACCGTTATCTCGATGTCAATATCAAGATGCTGAAAAAGCTGAACTTCTTCGAGAGTGCGATCCGTACGCTGTTAAAAGAGTATATGGAGCGCGGAAAGGTTGATATTTTTATCAACTGCGAAGATTATACGCAGGACAATGTTTCATTAAAATATAATGAAGCACTCGCAGCCCAGTATCTGACTTATCTGAACAGTATGGCAGAGAAGTTCGGACTTGATAATGATATCCGTGTGAGCACGCTTTCAAAGTACCCGGACGTGTTTACGATGGAGGAACAGGGCATAGATGAGAAATCTCTGTGGCTTGGACTTGAAAAAGTGATCCGCGGTGCGGCAGAGCAGTTTGTGGAGAGCAGGATCAGGGAAGGCGAGCATTTAAAGAAAGATTTATGCGAGAAACTTGATGGCATGTTATCCTATGTGGATTTCATTGAGGAGCGCTCCCCTGTGATCATTAAGGAGTACAAAGAACGGTTAGAGGCTAAGGTGGCAGAACTGCTAGGAGACCGTCAGATCGATGATGCAAGAATTGCGACGGAGGTAACGATCTTTGCAGATAAGATCTGTGTTGATGAAGAGACAGTCAGACTGCGCAGCCACATTAAGAGTACCAAAGATACCTTGGAAGCTGGTGGCAGTGTGGGAAGAAAACTTGACTTCATTGCGCAGGAGATGAACCGTGAGGCAAATACCATCCTTTCTAAGACAAATGATCTTGCAATTTCTGATATCGGTATCAGTTTAAAGACGGATATTGAAAAGGTCAGGGAACAGATTCAGAATATAGAATAGGGACAGGTGGTATATGGCAAAGCTAATGAATATTGGATTTGGCAATATGGTCAATACCGATAAGATTGTCTGTATCGTATCTTCAGACTCCGCACCGGCAAAGCGTATGGTGCAAAAAGGCAAAGAACAGGAAAATCTGATCGATGCGACACAGGGACGCAGGACCAAAAGCGTCATTTTTACAGAAAACAACAAAATCATTTTATCAGCATTGCAGCCGGAGACGCTTGCCGGCAGATTTAATGGCAATGCCACAGAGGTATATGATGATACGAAAGAATAGAGGAATCCTTACCGTGGTATCCGGATTTTCCGGTTCGGGAAAAGGAACCATCATGAAAGAATTAATGAAAAAATATGCTGACAGCTATGCACTTTCCATCTCGGCTACGACGAGAAATCCAAGACCGGGTGAAACGGATGGTGTGGAATATTTTTTCCGTACAAAAGAACAGTTTGAGCAGATGATAAAAGACGATGCACTGATCGAATATGCGCAGTTCGTCGGCAATTATTATGGCACGCCGAAGGCATATGTGGAAGAACAGTTAGAGGCAGGAAAAGATGTCATCTTAGAGATCGAGATCCAGGGAGCATTAAAAGTCAAAGAAAAATTCCCGGATACATTGCTTTTGTTTGTGACACCGCCGAGTGCCAAAGAGTTAAAAAACCGTCTGATAGGCAGAGGAACCGAGACGATGGACGTGATCGAGTCAAGACTTGCAAGAGCCGTTGAAGAGGCGGAGGGAATTGAGTCCTATGACTATCTGGTAGTCAATGACGTGTTAGAAGACTGTGTGGAAGAAGTTCATCAGATCATTCAGAATGAACATTACCGTGTAAACCGTAATGAGTCAGCCATACAGGAAATGCGGAATGAACTAAAAACATTTTCAAAATAGTCTGTTCATGAAACAGATAAAAATCTGTAACATAAATATAAGAATCTAAGAGCGGGAGACCGCCATATGCGCAATGCGCAAAGAAAGGGGAATTATCATGATACATCCATCTTATGTAGAATTAATGAAAGTAGTAAACGACGGTGTGGAAATTGGTGAGGAGCCGGTTGTAAACAGCCGTTATTCCATTGTGATTGCAGCTGCAAAAAGAGCACGCCAGATCATTGCAGGAGATGAGCCGATGGCAGAGAAAAAAGTGTGCCCGAAACCATTATCCATCGCAGTAGAAGAACTTTACGAAGGAAAGGTAAAGATTTTACCGGAGACATCGGATGAAGAATAATTTAAAACTTTTATTTGTATCACTTGGATGTGACAAGAATCTGGTCGACACAGAGTTTATGCTTGGCATGTTAAGAGATGATGGAATCGAAATGACAGATGATGAGCAGGAAGCAGACATTATCATTGTCAATACCTGCTGCTTTATCAATGATGCAAAAGAAGAAAGTATCAATACGATTCTTGAGATGGCAGAACTGAAAAAAGAAGCCAGATTAAAGTCTCTGATCGTGACCGGATGCCTTGCACAGCGTTATAAAGAAGAAATCGTAAAAGAAATCCCGGAAGTGGATGCAATTCTTGGAACGAATTCCTATGAGGATATTGTAAACGCAGTGCATCAGTCCTTAGAGGGCAAACATTATGAGAATTTCAAGACCTTAGAGGGATTGCCGACACTGCACACCAAACGTTCTGTGACAACAGGCGGACATTTTGCTTATTTAAAGATCGCAGAGGGATGCAACAAGCGCTGCACATACTGCATTATTCCGTATATCCGCGGAAATTACCGCAGTGTTCCGATGGAAGATCTGATCGAACAGGCAAAAGAACTGGTTGCTGCAGGAGCAAAAGAACTCATCCTGGTGGCACAGGAGACCACACTCTACGGAGTTGATCTCTATGGTGAAAAGTCACTGCACCGTTTATTAGATGAGTTAAACAAGATCAAAGACCTGTTCTGGATCCGTATCATGTACTGTTATCCGGAAGAAATATACGAAGGTCTGATTGATGCCATGATCCGCAATCAGAAAGTATGCCATTATCTGGATATCCCGATCCAGCATGCAAATGATACCATATTAAAACGCATGGGACGAAGAACGAGTAATGCAGATCTTGTAAAGATCATTACGCATCTGCGTGAACGCATTCCGGACATTACACTGCGTACGACGCTGATCTGTGGTTTCCCGGGTGAAACACAGGAAATGCATGAGGAACTGATGCAGTTTATCAATGACATGGAATTTGACCGTCTTGGTGCTTTTACCTATTCACCGGAGGAGGGAACGCCTGCTGCAGAGTTTACCGATCAGGTGGATGAAAATCTGAAAAAAGACTGGCAGGCAGATGTCATGGAATTACAGGAAGAGATTATTTTTGATAAAAATGAGACCATGAAAGGCAGAGAGTTATACGTTTTCATTGAAGGGAAAGTGAGTGATGAAAATGCTTATGTTGGAAGAACTTACCGTGATGCACCGGATGTAGATGGTTATATTTTTATTAATACAGATGAAGAACTCATGACGGGCGATATCGCGAAAGTACGTGTGACAGGCGCCTATGAGTATGACCTGATTGGAGAATTGATCTAGCAGTATTTAAAATTTATTGTGCAGAAATGGAGAGTGTAAATTATGAATTTACCAAATAAACTGACGGTAATGCGTATGATATTGATTCCGTTTTTTGTTTTCTTTATGCTTGCTCCGTATTTTGAAGGTTATGGCAATTATATTGCAGTAGCTATTTTTATCATTGCAAGTCTTACCGACATGCTGGATGGAAAAATTGCAAGAAAGTACAATCTGGTTACTGATTTCGGAAAATTTATGGATCCTCTGGCAGACAAGCTGCTTGTATGCTCTGCAATGATCTGTCTGATTGAGAAAGGACAGCTTGCAGCCTGGATTGTCATCATTATCATTGCGAGAGAATTTATCATCAGTGGATTTCGTCTGGTCGCTGCAGATAATGGAATTGTAATTGCTGCAAGTTATTGGGGAAAATTTAAAACGGTTTTCCAGATGCTTATGGTGATCGTGCTGATCTTAAATATTCCGAATTCGTTCTTTGCAGTGCTTGGCACGGTTCTTACATACATTGCTTTGGCGCTGACAGTCGTATCACTGATCGATTATATTGCCAAAAATAAAAATGTTTTAAAAGAACAGAAATAGGAGAATAGCAGTTGGCTGAACATGTATATGATTCCAGTGATTCCTGTACCGGCAAAAGTGCAGTACAGGAACCGCTGGAATATTCCATTTATGGTTTGTTAAAAAAATATCAAATTACAATTACAACAGCGGAGTCCGCCACGGGTGGGATGATCGCGTCCACGCTGATCAATGTTCCGGGAATCTCAGAGTTTTTTAAAGAGGGGTATGTGACATATTCAAATGAAGCAAAAGTTAAAATGATACATGTTGCACCGGAAACAATCGATACCTATGGCGTGGTAAGCAGTGAAACAGCGGCGGATATGGCTGCTTCTGCAGCAAAAACGGCTGCAACAATGGCGGCAGTATCCGTGACAGGTGTTGCCGGACCAGATGGGGGAACGAAAGAATGCCCGGTCGGGCTGGTGTTTATCGGCTGTTATCTGAATGGAAAGACAGTGACGGAGCGTCATATGTTTTCCGGCAGCCGCATGGATGTAAGAAAGAGCGCCACAGAAAGCGCACTTTCCCTGTTAAAAAAATGTATAGAAGAAACGTATGCAGTGTGAAAAATCCATATAGGAAAGATATTTTACACTAGAAAGGCATGGTTATTAGTATGAGAATTATTGCAGGAACAGCGAGAAGCCTTCCTTTAAAAACGGTAGAAGGACTTGACACCAGACCTACCACAGACCGTATCAAAGAGACATTGTTTAATATCATACAGGATGAGATCCCTGGATGCTATTTTTTGGATCTGTTTGCAGGAAGCGGACAGATGGGACTTGAGGCAGTCAGCCGCGGTGCGCAGTATGCCGTTTTTGTCGAAAATAATAAAAAAGCTGCTGCATGCGTGGAGGACAATATCCGCTTTACCAAGTTTACAAAAGAAACAAAATTATATAATTCGGATGTTTTATCAGCTTTAAGAGCGATGGAAGGAAAATACCGGTTTGATATCATTTTTATGGATCCTCCCTATAAACAGGAACTTGAATATGATGTACTTTCTTACCTGAAAGATTCTTCGCTTTTAAAAGAAAATGGAATCATCATCGTCGAAGCATCGTTGGATACAGCGTTTGACTATTTGCCGGATATGGGATTCACATTGAAACGATTAAAGACGTATAAGACAAATGAACATGCATTTATCATCAAAAATCAATAGAAAAAATACATGATCCATTTGTATGGGAGGAACCTATGAAAAAAGCAATTTATCCGGGAAGTTTTGATCCGTTGACGTTAGGACATTTAGATATTATAGAACGATCTGCTAGAATTGTGGATGAGCTTGTGGTCGGAGTACTTAATAACAGTGCAAAAAATTCGTTGTTTTCTTTAGATGAACGTGTTAGTATGATTAAGGAGATGACAGATTCCATGCCAAATGTTACAGTGACAAGTTTTAATGGTCTTTTAGTCGATTATATGAGAGAAATCGATGCAACGATCATTGTAAGAGGACTGCGCGCTGTAACAGATTTTGAATATGAACTTCAGATTGCACAGACAAATCATGTGGAAAATCCGGAAGTGGAGACAATTTTTTTGACAACCAGTCTCCAGTATTCTTATTTAAGCTCTACAATCGTGAAAGAATTTGCATCTTATGGAGGAGATTTATCCAAGTTTGTGCCGGCACGTTTTATAGACCGGATATATGATAAGTATCAGATTAAAAAATAAGGAGTGGTTACTATGGCCAGCAGAATTGAACAGATAATAGACGAGATTGAAGACTATATTGACGGCTGTAAGACACAGGCTTTTGCACCGTCTAAGATCATTGTAAACCGCGAAACTATGGAAGAACTATTAAATGAACTCCGCAGCAAGACACCGGATGAGATTAAACGTTATCAGAAGATTATCAGTAATAAAGAGGCAATCTTAGCGGATGCGCAGGCGAAAGCGGATGCAATCATTGCACAGGCACAGGTAAAAACAGATGAACTTGTCAGTGAGCATGAAATTATGCAGCAGGCATATGCACAGGCAAATGAAGTTGTTATGATCGCAACCAAACAGGCTCAGGAAATCTTAGACAATGCAACAAATGACGCCAATAATATCCGTATGGGTGCCATGCAGTATACAGACGATATTTTGAAAAATTTAGAGAGTACAATTTCACATGCCATGGATTCTTCTAAGGCAAGGAGTGATGCATATATGAGTACTCTGCAGGGATTTCTTGATGTTGTTACAACGAACCGTGCCGAATTGAATCCTACAGCAGACATACAGGAAGAAACGCAGACGGATACACAAGAGTTACAACAGACCATGCCAGAACAGCAGTAATTAGGGTCATAAGCAGTTTAAAGATTCCATATTTTTTGATGGAAAGACCGGTTCCTTTGATCATCGAACTGGTCTGTGCCAGACCGGAACATCCGCCGAAGGCAGTAAAAGTCATGGCAAGTAAATAACGGCAGGCAGGTGTAAGGGGTGACTGGCTGGCAGCTTTGATCCCGTTTGTGATTTCTGTCAATCCGGTGAGCATCAGTTTTGTGGTTTCTGGCAGTGGAAGCAGCCGGAACATGGAAGATATCATGGAAAACAGCATAATATAACCTCCAAGTCTGGTTAGTGTTTCGAAACCGTTCATGATGCCGGCGTCTATGATTTTAAAATTTATTTGAGATCCAGATGCTGGCTTTTTGTATGTGGTGGAGTGGTTTGATACTGATTGCTTTTTCTCTGTAAAGAAAAAGAGCAGTCTACCGGCAATGAGAGGCGGCAAAAATATTACCAGATAGCTGAGTGGTATCAGGGAAGGCATATGAAGTTCCTGGCAGAGAATATAGCTGCTGATAAATACAGGACTGATGTTGTTTGTCACCATAAACAGTATTTCGGCTTCCTGATATTCTAACTGCCCGCATTTTAGCATTTCAGCACAGTTTTTGCTTCCCATCGGAAAGCCGAACAGAAAACCGGACAGCAGCACAAAAGAGCCATTTCTGCTGGCTGGTAAGATCAGACGTAGAAGCGGATAGAGAAGTTTTACAAGATATCCGGTAAAACCAGAGTAGATCAGGATATTGGATAAAATCGCATATGGCAGCAGAGAGGGAAGCACCCGCTCATACCAGAGAACCAGCCCGTCGGCTGCTGCAGTTACTGCGTCCTGCGGGAAAAATAAAATATAAACGATAAAAATAAGGATACACAAGAATATTAATTTCTTTTTCATATTAGAATATATGAGAAACAGGAGGCATCTATGAAGAACAAATTAAATTTACCAGAGTTAGAATCCAAAAAAGTATTTGCATATTTTGAGGAGTTGGCAGCGATTCCGCATGGTTCAAGAAATACCAGACAGATCAGCGATTACCTGATTTCTTTTGCAAAAGAACATGGTTTAGAGTGCTATCAGGATGAGGCAAACAATGTTGTGATCATTCAGGAGGCATCTGCCGGATATGAAAGTGCAGACCCGATCATCATGCAGGGACATATGGATATGGTCTGTGAGAAGGAAAAAGGCGTGGAGATCGATTTTGAGAAAGACGGTCTGGAGCTTTATGTAGACGGCGATTTCTTAAAAGCAAAAGGCACGACTTTAGGCGGTGATGATGGTGTTGCGGTTGCTTATATCCTCGCAATTATGGATTCACCGGAGATTGTGCATCCAAGACTTGAGGCTGTGATCACGGTTGATGAGGAGATCGGCATGCTCGGAGCAGAGGTCATAGATCTTTCCATGTTAAAAGGCCATAAGATGTTAAATATTGATTCCGATGTGGAAGGACATTTCCTGACAAGTTGTGCTGGCGGTATGACTGTGGATACTGTGATCCCTGTCATATGGCAGAAACAGCAGGGATATGGCGCAGGACTGACTGTGACTGGCTTAGAGGGGGGACACTCCGGCAGTGAGATCGATAAGGAACATGCCAATGCCAATATCCTGATGGGACGTGTGTTAAAATATCTTTCCGACCGAATGGAACTGGCGGTTGTATCACTTGCAGGCGGCTTAAAAGATAATGCAATCCCGCGTGAGTGTGAGGCAGAGATCGTCATTCCGGAAGAGAAAAAAGCAGAACTTTCCGATTATATTACAGAACTGGAAAAGATTTTTAAAAAAGAGTATGCTGTCTCAGATCCGGCTGTCTGCATTGAAATAAAAGAGAATGGAACAGGGGAGTATGATGTATTATCTTATTCTTCCATGACAAAAGTGATCTTTTATCTGCGCAACGTGCCAAACGGCGTGCAGCATATGAGCATGGTAATGCCTGGACTGGTAGAGACTTCTTTAAATACCGGAATCATGAAACTGACAACAGATGGCCTGGAGCTGACCTCATCTGTGCGAAGCAGTGTCTCCACAAGAAAAGAAGAATTAAAAGATAAATTAGAGTATCTGGCTGAATTTTTAGGCGGTGAGATCTCTGTAAGCGGGGATTATCCGGCATGGGAGTATCGCGCGGAGTCTGATATCCGTGAGGGAATCAGTGCCGTATATGAAGAATTATTCCACGAGGAGCCAGTGTTTGAGGCAATCCATGCAGGACTTGAGTGCGGTATCTTATCCGGCAAGATCGCAGATCTCGACTGCGTTTCCTTCGGACCGAATAACTTTGATATCCATACACCGAAGGAGCGTCTCAGCATTTCTTCTACCGAAAAAGTATGGAAACTGATTGTGGAATTTTTAAAGAGAAGTAAATAAAAACGTTTGTCATAAATTTAATATTGCAAAAATAAGGGAGTACGGACTGGTCTTATGAAAAAAGTCAGATTGTGGCTGCTTGTGTTTTTATGTATGATGGCAGTGTTTCAGGTACTTTTGACAGAAGAACTTTTAGAGAGTGCACACAGGAGAAACTGTTTTTCTTATGAAACGGCATTTCGCAATCTGCGGAACCATAATCTGACAAAAGATCAGGTCAATACCTTTTTTAACAATGCCGGATCCGATATGGAAGGGTTTTGTGAGCTTTTGACGATGTATTTTGCATCGGACTGCCAGATGACAGATCCTAAGCTGTTGAAGAAACAGGTCGCAGATGCAAAAAAATATCGTGGCAATGAATTTACAGAGATAAACGGATATGTCAAAAGCGTCTGGAGTGACCTTTTGTGTTTTCCGGTGGGAAAGATCGCAGGAAAACCGGAAGATAACGTTGTATTTGAAAATAGCTGGATGCAGAGCCGGACTTTTGGCGGCGACCGCGGACATGAGGGAACCGATATCATGGCATCGGAAAATGTGCGGGGCATATATCCGGTCTACAGTATGACCGACGGCGTTGTGGAAAATATAGGCTGGCTCCGTCTTGGCGGCTACCGGATCGGAATCCGGAGTCCGTCCGGTGCATATTTTTATTATGCCCATCTGGCGGAGTATGCAAAAGACTTTCAGATCGGTGAAACAGTATCGGCGGGCACATTTCTCGGCTTTATGGGTGACACCGGTTACAGCGATGTGGAGGGCACGACCGGGAATTTTGCAGTCCATCTTCATATGGGAATCTATCTGAATGATAAAGATGGAACAGAGTTTTCGGTAAATTCCTATCCGATGCTTTCTTATTTATGGGAAAGACAAGGAGGCGCACTTAGGTGAACCGCCATTTTTCGACAACATCATTTGCAGCATAATTTGAATATTATACAGATATAGTAAATAATGGCTTTTGATATAGTAAGATTTTAGAGAATGGAGAGAGCATGCGGCTGGATAAATTACTGACCGAACTCGGCACAGGAAGCAGAAGCGAAGTAAAAAAATATATCCGATCAGGGCTTGTCACGGTAAACGGGGAAGTTGTAAAGAAACCGGAACAGAAAGTGGATGAAAAAAATGATACGGTCTGTTTTCGGGGGAATCCGTTAACATATACAGAGTATGAATATTATCTGTTTCACAAACCGGCGGGATGTGTGACTGCAACGGAGGACAATCTGCACCGGACAGTCATGGACTATCTGACTGACACGGCGCGCCATGACCTCTTCCCTGTGGGGAGACTTGACATTGATACAGAAGGACTGCTGCCCATCACAAATGATGGGGCATTAGCACACGATCTGCTCAGCCCGGCGAAGCATGTTTCGAAGGTTTACTATGCAAAAATCGACGGTCGTGTCACGGAAGAAGATGTTAACCTTTTTGAAAATGGGGTTGACATAGGAGAAGAAAAGCCTGCAAAACCGGCACTTTTAGAGGTTTTGCATTCGGGTGACAATTCGGAAATCAGGTTAACAATTACAGAAGGCAGGTTCCATCAGGTAAAGCGGATGTTTGAGGCAGTGGGAAAGAAGGTTACTTATCTAAAACGTGTGGAGATGGGATCACTGGTGTTGCCGGATGAACTTGCTCCCGGGGAATACCGTCCACTGACCGAAGAAGAATTACAGGAACTGCGCCGACACTGACAGGCAGACAGAAAAAAAGAAAACATGCAGATGCAGCTTAGATATCTGTGCTGTCTCTGTGCAATATACAGAAATGAGGATCAACATGAAAAATGGTTTTTTACCAATCAGCAAAGAAGATATGAGAGAGGCTGGTATAGACCAGCTTGATTTTGTTTATGTGTGCGGTGACGCTTATGTCGATCATCCATCGTTTGGACATGCCATCATATCGCGTTTATTAGAAGCACATGGCTATAAAGTCGGTATCATTGCACAGCCGGACTGGCATGACAAAGAGTCTATTAATATTTTAGGAGAACCGCGGCTCGGCTTTCTTGTCTCTGCAGGAAATATGGATTCCATGGTAAACCATTATTCTGTTTCTAAAAAGAGACGCCAGAGCGATGCGTTCACACCGGGAGGCGTGATGGGAAAACGCCCCGATTATGCGACGGTTGTCTATTGCAACTTGATCCGGCAGACATATAAGCACAAACCGATCATCATCGGCGGGATCGAGGCGAGTTTAAGAAGGCTTGCGCATTACGATTACTGGTCGAATAAATTAAAACGTTCCATCCTGTTAGACTCCGGTGCAGACATCATTTCCTATGGTATGGGCGAACACAGTATCATAGAGATCGCAGATGCTCTGGATAGCGGGTTAGATATCAAAGACATCACATTTATTGACGGAACGGTTTACAAGACCAGAAAACGTGAGGATATTTACGATGCAATCGAATTGCCGCATTATGAAGCACTGCTTGCGGATAAAAAAGAATATGCAAAAAGCTTTTATGTGCAGTACAGCAATACGGATCCGTTCGTAGCAAAACGTTTGTTTGAAACGTATGATGGGAAAATGTTTGTGGTACAGAATCCGCCATCAAAACCTCTGACACAGAGTGAGATGGATCAGGTATATTCGCTTCCTTACATGAGAACTTACCATCCATCTTATGAGGAGGCAGGCGGTGTTCCGGCGATCGAGGAGGTCAAATTTTCCTTAGTCAGCAACCGGGGCTGCTACGGCGGCTGCAGTTTCTGTGCACTGACCTTCCATCAGGGGCGTATCATCCAGACCAGAAGCCATGAATCGATTTTAGCCGAGGCAAACCAGATCGTCTGGGAACCGGATTTTAAGGGATATATCCACGATGTCGGAGGTCCGACTGCAAACTTCCGTGCGCCGGCGTGTGACAAGCAGCTTACCAAAGGTGTCTGTCCGCATAAACAGTGTCTGTTCCCGCAGCCTTGTAAAAATTTGAAAGTAGACCACAAAGATTATCTGTCGCTGCTCCGGAAATTAAGACAGCTCCCGAATGTGAAAAAAGTTTTTATCCGTTCCGGTATCCGGTTTGACTACCTGATTTACGATGAAGACCGCACGTTTTTACGTGAACTTTGCGAGCACCATGTCAGCGGTCAGCTGAAAGTTGCACCGGAACATATCTCCAATGCGGTATTGGAGAAGATGGGAAAACCGAGCGTGGAAGTATATAAAAAGTTCGTGAAGGCATATAAGGACATGAACGAAAAGCTTGGCAAAAAACAGTACTTAGTGCCATACCTGATGTCCTCCCATCCGGGTTCTACTTTAAAGGAAGCAGTAGAATTGGCTGAATTTTTGCGCGATCTTGGTTACATGCCGGAACAGGTACAGGATTTCTATCCGACACCTTCTACGATCTCAACCTGTATGTATTATACCGGATTGGATCCACGCACGATGGAACCGGTTTATGTCGCTGTCAATCCACATGAAAAAGCGATGCAGAGGGCGCTGATCCAGTACCGGAACCCGAAAAATTATGATCTGGTGGAGGAAGCACTCACAAAGGCTGGCAGAACAGACCTGATAGGATTTGACAAACACTGCCTGATCCGTCCGAGAAGAGAACATTCTTTTGATCGAAATGGCGCGAAAAATGACAGAGGAAACAATTCCCACAGAAGCAGTTCAAAAAATGACAGGGACAATTTCCACAGCAAAAACAGCGTGAAAAATGACAGACGGACGGTCACATCCGGCAGCCGTAAAAAGATTACAGCGTCTGGAAATAACCAGCAGAATACTGGCGCTAAGAAAAAAAAGACGATCCGCAACATCCATAAAAAGAAATAGAAAGAAAATTTTATGCGTGAATTTAAAATCAATGAAAACGAAGCGGGACAACGCTTTGATAAATATTTAAAAAAGCTGCTTGGCAATGCGCCGGGCAGCTTTATATACAAAATGCTCCGAAAAAAGAATATTACTTTAAATGGAAAAAAGGCAGACGGAACCGAAAAGTTGAATCAGGGCGACGATATAAAACTGTTTTTTTCCGATGAAACCTTTGAGAAGTTCAGTGGAAGCGGCACACCGGATTCTGAATTCGAGGCACTTAAAGTACTTTCGAGGGAGTTTACATCAGGAAAACGGAAACTTCCGGTTGTTTATGAAGATAAAGATGTGATTTTTATCAATAAGCCGACCGGCATGCTTTCCCAGAAGGCAAAACCGGAAGATATTTCCGCAAACGAATATATTCTTGCATATCTGATCGCGAAAGGGGAACTGACGGAAAGTTCTTTCCGTACCTTCCGCCCATCGATCTGCAACCGGCTTGACCGCAATACATCCGGTCTGTTAGCTGCCGGAAAGACCTTAAAGGGACTTCAGGAGATGGCAAAAGCCTTAAAGGAACGTTCGGTTCAGAAATATTACCGCTGTATCGTAAAGGGGACGGTAAAAGAAGCTTCTTATCTGAAAGGTTATCTGCAGAAAGATGAATCGTCCAATCAGGTTTTGATCCGCAGGACAAAACCTTCTGAGGGAGAATGGCTCCCGATCGAGACGGAATATAAACCGATTCGCTGTATGGGCGGTTACACGGAGTTTGAAGTTCATCTGATGACCGGGCGATCCCATCAGATCCGTGCGCATCTTGCGTCTATCGGACATCCGATCATAGGAGACTATAAATATGGAGATTCTGGAGTTAATGTATATTTTAAGAAAAATGCAAGGATAACGTCACAGCTTCTTCATGCAAGCCGCTTTGTATTTGAGGACGGCAGGGAGATTACGGCTCCATGTGGTGCTGAATTTGAGCGGGCATGGAATGTGATCGAAAATTTATAAACCGATGAATGTACATTCTGTCATGTGCATGTTTTCAGACTATAGTGTTCGAAAAAATTTGGAATAATTTATTTTTATAAAGGAGTACCATCATGGCAACCTGGAACTCAAGAGGACTCAGGGGTTCAACCTTAGAGGAGTTCATCAACCGCACCAATGAAACTTATCTGACAAATGGCCTTGCACTGATTCAGAAAGTTCCAACGCCGATCACACCCATCAATATAGACAAGGCAACAAGGCATATTACGCTGGCATATTTTGAACAGAAAAGTACCGTCGACTATATTGGCGCCGTCCAGGGAATCCCGGTGTGTTTTGACGCAAAGGAATGTGCGACAGACACCTTTCCGCTTCAGAATATCCATGAACATCAGGTAACATTCATGGAAAACTTTGAAAAGCAGGGGGGAATTTCATTTTTTCTGATCAGTTTTACCGCAAGGAACGAATTTTATTATCTGCGCCTTGCAAAGCTGTTGGAATTTTGGAACCGCGCAAAAGAAGGTGGAAGAAAAAGTTTCCGTTATGAGGAATTAGAATCCGATTATTTCCTTCCGAAAGGAAAAGCGGTACTGGTTCCTTACTTGGATACGCTGCAAAAAGATTTGCTGGCAAGGGATTGACATTCCCTTTGTTTTCCAATATAATAAACAGCAGTTTTATGTGGTAGCAAGGTAGCACACTAAAGTGTAAGAGAAAAATGTGTGCAGGGACGGCAGAAAAATCACTTATCACATAACGTCCCGGAATGGAGATTTGATGAAAAGACAGTTATTACATACACCTGAAGGTGTCAGGGATATTTACAATGACGAATGCGAGAAAAAGCTGATTTTGCAGGATGAATTATTAAAAGTACAGAAACAGTACGGTTATCACCCAATCCAGACACCAACATTTGAATTTTTTGATACCTTTGGCAGAGAGATCGGAACCACACCTTCGAAGGATCTGTATAAGTTTTTTGACCGGGAGGGAAATACGTTGGTACTTCGACCGGATATTACACCTTCCATTGCGCGATGTGCCGCAATGTATTTTGGTGAGGAGAAGATGCCGATCCGTCTCTGCTATATGGGAAATACATTTTTAAACAACAGCAGCTATCAGGGAAGATTAAAAGAGAGCACACAGCTTGGCGCAGAGCTTTTAGGCGATTCCACGGTAGATGCAGACGCGGAGATCATTGCCATGGTGATCGACTGCCTGAAAAAAGCAGGATTAAAAGAGTTTCAGCTTTCCGTCGGTCATGCAGAATTTTTCCGCGGTTTGACAGATGCGGCAGGGTTAAAGGAAGAACAGGAAGAAGAACTTCATGACCTTATTTCTAACAAAAATTATTTTGGTGTAACGGAGTTTGCTGAGACGCTGAGCTTAAACGATAACTTAAAGGCTCTGTTTGGAATGCTCGGCAATCTGTATACCGGATCTGACGAATTGCAGACGGCAAAGAAATATGCATCTGAATATCCGCGTATCTTAGCCGCGATCGAGCGCCTTGAGGAGTTACATCAGGTTTTAAAGATCTATGGCATTGATAAATATGTCTCCGTGGAGCTTGGAATTGTCAGCAATTATCAGTACTATACCGGCATCATTTTTGCGGGATACACGTTTGGAAGCGGTGAGCCGATCGTAAAGGGCGGCCGTTATGATGAACTTCTGACTTACTTTGGAAAGGAGTCAGCATCCATCGGTTTTGCGATCGTTATTGACCAGCTGATGGCAGCACTTTCCAGACAGAAGATCGAAATTCCGGTACAATATCAGAACGAACTTATTATTTATGATTCGAAAATGCGCAGTGAGGCGATCAAAAAGGCGATGGAGCTGCGTACTGACGGCAGAAATGTGGAGCTGATGGCAAGAGATATCTCAAAGACCGAGGAAGATTATCGCACCTATGCAAAGCAGAATCACTTTGTGAATGTGACATTTATGTAAGGAGACGGATACGATGGAAGAGATGAGATATTTAACCTTTGCCCTTGGGAAGGGAAGACTGGCGAAGAAAACTTTAGAGATGTTTGAACAGATCGGCATAACCTGCGAGGAGATGAAGGACAAAGACACCAGAAAACTGATCTTTGTAAATGAAGAATTAAAACTCCGTTTTTTCCTTGCGAAGGGACCGGATGTGCCGACATATGTTGAATATGGTGCAGCAGATATTGGTATCGTTGGAAAAGATACGATCTTAGAGGAAGGCAGAAATATTTACGAGGTACTTGATCTTGGATTTGGAAAATGCCGCATGTGCATCTGTGGACCGGAAAATGCAAAAGAGCTGTTAAACCATCATGAACTGATCCGCGTTGCAACCAAGTATCCGCGGATTGCAAAAGATTATTTCTATAATAAGAAACATCAGACTGTGGAGATCATCAAGCTGAACGGATCAATCGAGTTGGCGCCGATCGTCGGCTTATCTGAAGTTATCTGCGATATCGTAGAAACCGGCTCCACCCTGCGTGAGAACGGTTTGTCGGTGTTAGAGGAAGTTTGTCCGCTTTCTGCCCGCATGGTAGTCAATCAGGTGAGCATGAAGATGGAAAATGAGCGCATTACAAAACTGATTTCCGATTTAAAGACCGTCATATAAGATAACAAAAACCGTTTGCCACAGCAATGTTTTGAATACAGACGGAACAGATGTTTTGAAATGGAGGAGAAGTATGCGAATTATAGAACTGACAGAAGAGGCAAGAACAAATATACTGGAAAATCTTTTAAAAAGAAGCCCGAATTCCTATGGTGAATTTGAAGGCAGAGTAAATGAGATCATAGAAAATGTAAGGGCAAACCGCGATGCAGCGATCTTTGATTACACAAAGCGTTTTGATGGAGCTGACATCAACGCAGAGAATATCCTTGTGACGGAGGATGAGATTAAAGAGGCCTACGAAAAAGTGGATGAAAAACTGCTTACGGTGATCCGCAAGGCGCTGGTAAATATCCGCAAATATCATGAAAAACAGCGCCAGTATTCCTGGTTTGATTCCGAGGAGTCCGGCATTATTTTAGGACAGAAAGTGACTGCCCTGGAAAAAGTCGGCGTTTATGTACCGGGCGGAAAGGCAGTTTATCCGTCCTCCGTGCTTATGAACATCGTTCCGGCAAAGGTTGCGGGTGTAAAAACTATCGTTATGACAACACCTCCCGGAAAAGACGGAAAAGTCAATCCGGCGACCTTAGTTGCGGCAAAAGAGGCAGGTGTGGATGCAATCTATAAAGTCGGCGGTGCACAGGCGATCGCAGCGCTGGCATTTGGTACGGAAAGCGTTCCAAAGGTAGACAAAATTGTAGGTCCTGGTAATATCTATGTTGCCCTGGCAAAGAAAGCCGTATTTGGTTTTGTAAGCATTGACTCCATTGCAGGTCCTAGTGAGATCATGGTGTTAGCAGATGAAACTGCAAACCCGCGTTTTGTTGCAGCAGACCTTCTCTCGCAGGCAGAACATGACGAGATGGCATCTGCGATCCTTGTTACAACGAGCAGGGATTTAGCGGAGCAGGTATCAAAAGAAGTGGAAGGTTTTGTGGCACAGTTATCCAGAAAAGAAATCATTCAGAAGTCTTTGGATAATTATGGTTATATCTTAGTGGCAGAAAGTATGGACGAGGCGATCGCGACAGTGAACGAGATTGCATCCGAGCATCTTGAACTTGTCACAAAGAATCCATTTGAGACGATGACAAAGATCCGCAACGCGGGAGCAATTTTTGTCGGGGAATATTCCAGTGAACCATTGGGTGATTATTTCGCCGGTCCAAACCATGTGCTGCCGACAAACGGGACTGCAAAATTTTTCTCACCGCTTAGCGTGGATGATTTTATCAAAAAGTCAAGCATTATCTCTTATTCAAGAGAGGCATTAGAGCCGATTTATAAAGATATCGTACAGTTTGCAGAATGTGAACAGTTAACGGCGCATGCAAATTCAATCCGTGTACGATTTGAAGACTAGAGAGGAATGTGGTAAAATGGAAAGAACGGCGGAGTACATACGAAAAACAAAAGAAACGGATATTAAGATTAATCTGAATATAGACGGAACTGGTAAAGCGGAGATTGACACTGGGATCGGCTTTTTTGATCATATGTTAGAAGGATTTGCCAGACATGGTTTTTTTGATCTGGATGTCAAAGTGGAAGGGGATCTTGCCGTGGACTGCCATCACACGATCGAAGACACCGGAATCGTGCTTGGTAATGCGATCCGCAAAGCGTTAAAAAATAAAAAGGGCATCAAGCGTTTTGGAAGCTGTATTTTGCCGATGGATGAGACACTGGTGCTCTGCGCCGTGGATCTCTCCGGCAGACCTTATCTTGTTTTTGATGGCGAATTTACTGTGGAGCGGGTAGGGTATATGGACACGGAGATGGTTAAAGAATTTTTCTATGCCGTTTCTTATGCATCGGGTATGAATCTGCATATCCGTGTATTGTCCGGCGGCAATAACCATCATATGATCGAAGCAATGTTCAAGGCATTTGCGAGGGCGTTAGATGAAGCAACCGGCTATGATCCGCGTATCACGGATGTGTTGTCCACAAAAGGCAGCCTGTAGGAAAACTTGCGATTCCTGCAGAAATCTGTCTTAGGTATATATCACAAAAGAAAAACGTGTATGGCTTGTTAAGAAAATGCAGGAATGGAGAGTTTTTAAATATGGAACACAAAAATATTGTTGCCACCATTTACTTAAAAAATGGACAGGCAGTAAAAGGCATGGATAATTTTGAACCAATGGGCTGGGACGTGATCAGTCTGGCACGTCTTTATAATGACAGCGGTATCGATAAAATCATCATTTTTGATCTCTCAGACGATGACGAAGAACACGAGAAGAATATCCATACCATCAAAAATATCAACCGCAATGTCGAGATCAAAGTCTGCGCAGGTGGAAACATCAGCCGCTTTGAGGATGTCAAGAAGTTTATTTATGCCGGATGCCTGCAGGTTATTGTAAACGGTGCAAAATCAAACAGCATGGATATTGCAAGAGAGGCGAGCGACCGTTTTGGAAAAGAGCGCATCCTTGTTTCCGTGGCAAATGTTGATTTTGTATTCAAACATCAGGAGGAGATGCAGGAGCATTTTCACGAACTTCTGGTTTTAAACACCAGCGTTTTGACGGCAATCGAAAATATTACAGACGTTCCGTATGTCGTATATTTTGAGGAATGCGATTACGAGAAAATTATTGAGACCTTAAAACGCGAAAATGTACGCGGAATTGCCGGATCTTTTATCAATGATCCTGAGACAGATATCATGGAAATGAAAGCACAGCTCTCTGCAGGCGGGATCAAGATGGATAATTTCGAACCGGCATTAAAATGGGCAGATTTAAAGAAAAATTCGGATGGCATGGTTCCGGTTATTGTGCAGGATTACCGCACGGATGAGGTTTTGATGCTTGCCTACATGAACGAAGAGGCTTTTGAAACGACGATCAATATCGGAAAGATGACCTATTACAGCAGAAGCCGCCAGGAGTTATGGATCAAAGGTATGACATCCGGACATATCCAGTATGTAAAGTCACTGACCGCAGACTGTGATTATGATACGATCTTAGCGAAAGTATCACAGATCGGTGCAGCCTGTCACACCGGAAATGTCTCCTGTTTCTTTAATGAGATCGTCAAAAAGGAGTATATGGAGAAAAATCCGCTGAAAGTATTAGAGGATGTCTATGCGATTATTTTAGACCGCAAGGCAAACCCGAAAGAGGGGTCATACACGAACTATCTGTTTGACAAAGGACTCGATAAGATCTTAAAGAAGATGGGAGAAGAGGCATCAGAAATCATCATCGCAGCCAAAAATCCGGATCCGGAAGATATCAAATATGAGATATCCGATTTCATGTATCATATGATGGTGCTGATGGCGGAAAAGGGAGTTACGTGGGAGGAGATCACACAGGAGCTTTCACAGAGGTAATATACGAAGGACATTTACAGGCAGAAATTACTTGTAAATGTCCTTTTGCAGGTTCATCATGAATAACAAATATTTATGAAAGAGAGATTACAATGATACCATTAAAAATAGAAACACTGTTAAAAGGCCGCGTGGTTGAACATGATCGGGTAGAATATAAAACAGGATGGAACCCAAATGATATCATTCATTCTATTTGTGCTTTTGCAAATGATTATGACAATACAAACGGTGGATATATTGTGATCGGTGTAAAAGAAGAAAATGGGATGCCGGTATTTCCTTTAGAAGGGGTACCAAAAGAGGATCTGGATTCCATCCAACAGGAAATTTTTCAGTATTGCAATCAGATCGTTCCAAGATATATTCCGAGAATGGAAATCATTGATTATCAGAATTCCGGAATTTTTTTGATTTATCTTTGGTGTTCTGCTGGTGACAGTGGTCCATATCAGGCGCCTAAAACTGTTTATCTGGAAAAAGGAATGAAAGCGGATAAAAATTTGAAATACTGGATCCGTCCTGCATCACTGACTACGGATGCAAAACAGGATGAGATTTCAGAATTGTTTGATAAATTTAATTCCGTTCCGTTTGATGATCGTGTAAATCGCAAGGCAACAATTGATAATATCAGACATTACTCCTTGCCGAAGAAGTCGCCGATGAGACAGATACAGAATTGGATATTAGAAATATCGGGGTTTTAATGTTTGCAGAACATCCGGAAAAATTTATCCCAGGATCATACATTGAGTTAATCCGGTTTAATACAAAAGAAGCAGAGGCATCCGATGATTTTATTGAAAAAACCTTTACAGGTCCTATCTGGAAACAGGTTCAGGATGCATTAGATTACATTAACACAAATGTTATTGAAGAAAAAGTTGTAAAACTTCAGGGGCAGGCGGAATCAGAACGATTTTTTAATTATCCATATAATGCCCTTGAAGAGGCACTGGTAAATGCAGTTTTTCATAAATCATATCGTGAACAGGAACCTGTTGAAATCCGGATTTACGTCGACAGTATCCAGATACTCAATTATCCGGGATTGGCAAAATGGATTAATCTTGAGCGATTTGCCGAAGGCAGGATCAAAGGCAGAAAATACAGGAACAGACGGATTGGAGAATTATTTAAAGAAATTGATTTGTCAGAGAAAAAAGGCACAGGTATTCCCAAAATATTACGTGAACTTAAGAAAAATGGTTCTCCTGGACCGGAATTTGATATGGATGATGACAGAACATATTTGAATACAATTATTCATATCCGCGATGGATTTGATAAAAATGAGATTATGTCCGAATCAATGTCCAAATCAATGTCCGAATCAATGTCCGAATTAGAAATTGCCAGAATACAGGTAATATTACAATATCTGACTGTTCATGATACCATTAACAGTGCAAAAGCGGCTGAATTACTGGATGTAGAGAAAAAGACCGCAAGCCGGCTGTTGTCAAAAGCTGAAAAAGTAGAAGTTCTGATCAGCAAAGGCAAAACGAAAGATAAAGTTTATATGAAAAAATAATTTGGGTATATCAGATAAAATCCTGAAAATGAAAATTGGAGACTCCATGTTTGAAAAAATAAAACAACTTATGACTGGTAATCTGTCAAAAGGCGGCAGGCAGGTCTACATCGATGATCTGCGCGTCATAGCGACCGTATTTGTGATCGGGGTGCATACAGTCTCACTGGCTGCCACGATGACAGAATACGGAAGCATCCCATTCCGGGTGCTTACCATCTTTAATTTTATATTTTTGTCCTGCAACCTGCTTTTTGTCATGTTAAGCGGAGCATTATTGCTCCCGGTAAAAAATGAATCGATCGGCAATTTTTTCCGGAAACGTTTCACAAAAGTTGCAATTCCGCTGGTTGTCTATTACATTCTGTATATCGTGGCAAAGGAAGGGCTTGTCTGGCTGAGACCGGACCACTGGATTCTGATGTTGAGGCGTATTTTAACGGGGGCTCCAATGGAGGCACCTCATTTCTGGCTGGTCTATGTGATCATCTGGCTGTATGTACTGACGCCGTTTATGCGGTATATTGTACATAATATTCCCGATACCGTATTGTCGGGTGTGATAGGGGTCGTATTTGCAATTTGTGCATTGGACACCTATCTACCACTTTACGGAATCAACTCTGTGTTTGGCATTGTGGTGGATTCTTATGCGGGCACTTTTTTACTTGGATATTTTCTTTCTGAAAAATGCAGCAGAAAGGTAGAAAATTTTTTCATGTTTACAGGATTTCTATCATTTATTGAAACCTGTATGTGGATCTGGAACGGAAATGATTATGTCAATTATATTTATCAGAATTCGCCCACAATGATGTGTTTTACGGCAGCTATCTTTTTGTTGGTAAAGCGCCTTGCGTCCCAAAAAACAAAAAGCAGTTTCTTTGTGCAGTGGATCAGCCGGTACAGTTATTCTATTCTGCTGATCCACTGGGGCGTACTTCATTTTGTGGTCAAACAGAAACTGCATGTCAATGTGCTCGGCGGTGGCATTGTCGGCGGCTGTATTGTGATGATGGTACTGACTCTTTTTATCTCAGCAATCGGTGCAATGATCCTTGACAATACGCTGCTGAAATGGCTCCAGAAACCTTTTACAAAAAAGCAGAGACAGAAATAAAAATACAAGGTATGAATTTGTCCATAGATTCATAAAATGATATCAAAAATCAGAATAAAAAAACGATGTTTACTTAAAAACGGTCACTGGTATACATAATATTTTTATGGTAAACCAGTGCCGGGACACAGAACTGCTGTATGAAATCAGTCATATAATTTTATGCAGATGGACTGGCACAGAAATGGAGTGTTCTATGGACAGACAGACAGTCGAACGGCGCAGGGAATATGTGCAGAATATCCGCAATTCTTTTTATGAGGAAAACGGGATGCAGAAGAGAGAGACCAGAGAGGTGGATGATTCTGCACCGGAAATGGGGCTTGCGGCAGCACTGAAACTGCGCATTTTTTTATCTGTATGTATATTTGCAGCTTTTTTAGGCTGCATGTATACCCATACGGATTTGTGTGGTTACAGCACGCAGACGATCACAGAAATGATCTGTGATAATCATTATTATACAAATCTGAAAAATTATGTTATGATACATTGAGCGCAAGTGAGTCAACATACATGTATGATTGACGAACGGCGAAATTTGAGCGCGAAAGAAGAAATGGAAAGGATTTTTTTAAATGACAAAATTAGCTTTATCCGATGAGATACTGATGAAGATTGATAAACCGGCGCGCTATATCGGTAACGAGTTAAACAGCGTGGTAAAAGAGAAAGATACGGTTGATATCCGATTTGTGATGTGTTTCCCGGATGTTTATGAGATTGGAATGTCACATCTTGGTATTCAGATTTTATACGATATGTTAAATAAAAGAGAGGACGTCTGGTGTGAGCGCGTCTATTCCCCATGGTCGGATCTGCATGCAATTTTAAAAGAAGAGAATATCCCGTTATTTTCTTTAGAGTCGCAACAGCCGGTAAAGGATGCGGATTTCTTGGGAATTACGATACAGTACGAGATGTGTTATACCAATATCTTACAGATCTTAGATCTAAGCCAGATTCCAATCGAGGCAGCAGACAGGACGGAAAATGATCCGATCTTAATTGGCGGAGGTCCATGTACCTATAACCCGGAACCGATTGCGGAATTTTTTGATCTGTTTTATATGGGAGAAGGCGAAATTTCCTATGATGCACTGCTGGATCTGTACAAAAAAATGAAGCAGGAAGGAGCTTCGCGCAAGGATTTTTTACATGAGGCCGCAAAGATTCCTGGTATTTATGTACCATCTTTATATGAAGTAAGCTATAAAGAGGATGGAACGATCGCCGGATTTGAACCGGTGTATGAGGATGTGCCACGCACGGTCACAAAACAGATTGTTACAGATATGACGCAGGCAGTTTATCCGGAAAAACCGATTGTACCATTTATCAAGGCGACACAGGACCGCGTGGTTCTTGAGATCCAGCGAGGCTGTATCCGTGGCTGCCGTTTCTGCCAGGCGGGTATGGTCTACCGTCCGACACGTGAAAAAGATGTGGAACGGTTAAAAAAACTTGCGTACCAGATGTTAAAGTCAACCGGACATGAAGAGATCTCTTTAAGCTCTTTAAGTTCTTCCGATTACTCACAGTTACAGGAACTTGTGACATTTTTAATTGAGGAATTTAAGGGAAAAGGTGTCAATATTTCTCTTCCATCTCTGCGTATCGATGCATTTTCCTTAGATGTTATGGGAAAAGTGCAGGATATCAAGAAAAGCAGTCTGACCTTTGCACCGGAGGCTGGTTCCCAGCGTCTCAGGGATGTTATCAATAAAGGTCTTACAAAAGAGGTTATCTTAGAAGGTGCCGGAATGGCATTTGAAGGTGGCTGGAATAAGGTAAAGCTTTACTTTATGTTAGGGCTTCCGACCGAGACAGAAGAGGATATGAAGGCGATCCCGGAACTGGCAAACGATATTGCGGTACGTTATTATGAGATTCCAAAAGATCAGCGGAATGGGAAATGCCAGATCACAATTTCAACATCGTTTTTTGTGCCAAAGCCTTTTACACCGTTCCAGTGGGCATCCATGCATGATCCGGAGGACTATATTGCGCGTGCGAAAGTTGTCAATGACACGGTAAAAGAGCAGTTAAACCGTAAAAGCATCAAATACAACTGGCATGAAGCTGATGTGACGGTGTTAGAGGGTGTATTAGCACGCGGTGACCGCAAGGTCGGAAATGTGATCCGCACGGTTTATGAGCGTGGCGGCATATTTGATGCGTGGTCCGAATATTTTGATTACCAGAGATGGTTGGATGCATTTGCGGAATGTGGCGTGGATATGGATTTTTACACCAAAAGAGAGCGCTCACTTGATGAAGTATTTCCATGGGATTTCATTGATACCGGCGTGACGAAAGAATTCTTAAAACGCGAATGGCAAAATGCCATGGAAGAGAATGTGACTCCAAACTGCAGGATGCGCTGCTCCGGATGTGGTGCCGCCCAGTTTAAAACAGGGGTATGTATGGCAGAGCGTTAAAAAAGATATTTAACGTTTTACATGAGATACTTAATGTGAAAGAAGAAAGGGTTAATGTAAGGTTGACATTATGATAAAGATAAGGATTAAATTCCGTAAATACGGTGTGATGCGTTTTATCGGACATCTGGATATTATGCGTTATTTTCAGAAGGCAATGCGCAGGGCAGAAATTGATATCTGCTACTCGGAAGGCTTTTCCCCGCACCAGATCATGTCTTTTGCGTCACCGCTTGGTGTCGGAATCACCAGTGATGGAGAGTATCTTGATATTGAAGTAAATTCTACCAGATCAAGCGAAGCGTCTATTAAGGCACTGAATGATACCATGGTGGAAGGTGTGGAAGTCACAGAGTATGTAAAGCTGCCGGACAATGCGAAAACAGCAATGTCCATGGTTGCAGCGGCGGACTATGACCTTTTCTTTAAAGAAGGGTATGAACCGGCTGCAGACGTTAGAACTTTTGCAGATGGCATCCGTCAGTATTTTACGGAAAAAGAAGAATTTCTGATCACAAAACAGACGAAAAAAAGCGAAAAAGTCATGGATTTAAAGCAGCTTGTATATGCATTTGATGTGTCAGAAAGAGACGGCAGACCGGTATTTTATTTAAAAGTATCCACAGGAAGTACGGATAACCTAAAGCCGGAACTTGTACTAGAAGCAATGTTTCAGGCAATGGGATATACTTATGACCAGAATGCGATCCAGATTCACCGCAGGGATGTCTATGCCATGGATCCGGCAGGAGATGGATTTATTTCCCTTGGGAAAATGGGGGAAGTGATCGGGTAATATGAACCGTTTTATTATTACAACAACAGAAATCGAAAAAAAAGAATACCGCATTGCGGCACTCTGTGATGCCAGACAAAAACTGATCGAAGTGACCACGGAATCCATGACCGGGACATCTGTGCTTGGAAATATTTATATAGGCAGGGTAGAAAATGTTGTAAAAAATCTGAATGCTGCCTTTGTCTGCATCGCACCGGGACAGAACTGTTACCTGCCGCTGCAGGAGCTGAAAAATCCTGTTTTTACCAAAAAACAATCAGAAAAAAAAGCAATTTGTGCAGGGGATGAACTTTTAGTTCAGGTGGTAAAAGAAGCATTAAAGACGAAGGATCCTTCCGTAAGTACGAACCTTACGTTTACCGGAAAATATGTGATCCTTACGACTGGAAAACGAAAAATCGGTGCATCTTCCAAGCTGCCAAAAGAGAAAAGAGAAAAACTGTTAAAGATCGTAGAAGATTTTCTTTCAGGCAAAGAACAGATTCCATATGGTGTGATCGTCCGTACCAATGCTGCGCAGGCATCAAAAGAGGAACTGCTTTTGGAATTGGCACAGCTTGAGGCAGAAGTTCAAAAAATCATCTCAGGCGCAAAATATTTGATCCGCTATTCTCTGGTACATAAAGAGGAACAGCCGTGGCAGAAGATGTTAAACGGACTTTATGAAACAGAACTGGGGGAAGTGGTGACGGATGACAGAGAAATCTTTGAGACAATCTGTAACATGTATGGTGTCGGTGCAAAACAGCTTGTAACCGGGGGCAGTGTGAGATCCAGGGTAGATGAAATACTCACCGGACATGGTCTTAAAATCCGCTATTATGAAGATGAAATGGTTTCATTATCGGCACTTAGCGGGATCACATCACAGCTACACGATGCATTGAGGGAGAGAGTATGGTTAAAGTCAGGTGCATACCTTATTATCCAGCCGACGGAAGCTCTGACGGTAATTGATGTAAATACCGGAAAAAACATTGCCAAAAAGGAAATGCAGGAAAACTTCCTTAAAGTAAATATCGAAGCTGCAGAAGAAATTGCAAGACAGTTAAGGCTGCGCAATATTTCAGGGATCGTCATTGTTGATTTTATCAATCTGGAAGCAAAGTCGGCAGAGAGTGAACTTTTAAATGTTTTTGGAGCGGCACTGAAAAAAGATCCGGTACCAACGCAGATCGTTGAGATGACAAAACTCGGTCTTGTTGAGGTCACGCGGAAGAAAATCAAAAAATCACTGCGGGAGAGTTTGTCCTGACACAATCTGGAACATTTTACGGACATTTGAGTATCATCAAAATTAAGAAAGTATAGAGAGAATAAAAATGAATTTAAGTTTTATTGAGATTTTAAAAGTAATTTTTCTTGGAATCGTGGAGGGAATCACGGAATGGCTCCCGATCAGCAGCACCGGACACATGCTTTTAGTGGACGAATTTTTACAGCTAAACGCAAGTGATTCCTTTAAGGAAATGTTTTTTATTATCATTCAGCTTGGTGCGATCCTTGCGGTTGTAGTCCTCTACTGGAACCGGATGTTTCCGTTCCAGTTTAAGGATAAGGCGAAGCCTGTGATAAGAAAAGATATTTTTTCTTTATGGTTTAAAGTAGTGGTAGCATGTATTCCGGGAGCGGCTGTCACAATATTATTTGACGATTATATCGAAGCACATCTTCACACACCGGTTGTGATTGCGATCGCTCTGATCTTTTATGGTGTTGCCTTTATTCTGATTGAAAACTGGAATAAGACAAGAGAGCCAAAGATCAAAACACTTGCGGATATTTCCTACCAGACTGCATTTATGATCGGATTGTTTCAGGTTCTTTCCATCATTCCTGGAACTTCACGTTCCGGTGCAACGATCATAGGTGGACTGATCATAGGTGTCTCCCGTGTAGCTGTTGCGGAGTTCACATTCTACCTTGCAGTTCCGGTTATGCTCGGCATGAGCCTCTTAAAACTCTTGAAATTTGGATTCGCATTTACCGGGGCAGAGCTTGTGATCCTGGGAGTTGGAACAGTGGTTGCATTTCTTGTATCCATTGTTGTCATCCGCTTTTTGATGTCCTATATCCGGAAACATGACTTTAAGGTATTTGGATGGTACCGTATCGTGCTTGGAGCGCTGGTGCTGGTTTATTTTGCTTTCAGATAAAAATATTTTATAAATTTGTAAAAAATGGTTGACGTAACAAAAAATATATGCTAAAGTAACGAAGTATGCCGCACAGTGAGGTCTGAAAGTCCGTCTATACTGTATCAATCACAGATAGAAGGCACCATAACTGGCGAGTAATGATAATAGGAGGTGCCATATGTACGCAATTATAGCAACAGGTGGTAAACAGTACAAAGTATCCGAAGGCGATATCATTACCATTGAAAAGCTCGGAAAAGAAGCTGGTGAGAAAGTAACTTTTGATCAGGTTTTAGCTGTATCTGACAACGGTATCAAAGTTGGTTCTGATGTAGCAAACGCTTCTGTAGAGGCTTCTGTCGTAAAAGAGGGCAGAGGTAAAAAAGTTATCGTTTACAAGTACAAGAGAAAGACTGGCTATCACAAGAAAAACGGTCACAGACAGGCGTTTACACAGGTTAAGATTGAAAAGATCAACGCGTAATCGACAGGGAAAGTTGTTATGACAAAGATAACGATTTTCAGAAACCGTGACAACGAGTTTTTAGGCTTTGAATGTCTTGGACATGCCGGATATGCAGAGGAAGGCGAAGATATTGTATGTGCAGGGATTTCCGCATTGGTCATCAATACGGTAAACAGTCTCGGCTTATATACGAAAGATGCCTTTTTCACTGATTCGGATGAGGAGACAGGAAAGATAAGCTTATCGTTTTCTTCCCCGGCAGGACATGATGCCGATCTACTTATGAAGTCATTGGTTTTAGGTTTGCAGGGAATACAAAACACTTATGGAAATGATTATATCATTCTAAAATTCAGGGAGGTGTAAGACATGTTAAATATGAACCTTCAGTTTTTTGCTCATAAAAAGGGAGTTGGTTCTACAAAGAACGGTCGTGATTCCGAATCTAAAAGATTAGGAGCAAAAAGAGCAGACGGACAGTTTGTAAAAGCTGGAAACATTTTATACAGACAGCGTGGAACAAAGATTCATCCGGGCGTTAATGTAGGTATCGGTGGAGATGATACATTATTTGCTTTAACAGATGGTATCTTAAGATTCGAAAGAAAAGGAAGAGATAAGAAACAGGCTTCCGTTTATCCAGTAGCTGAATAAGATGTACTGTGGACCCGACTATGAACACCCATCACAGATGGCACATCCATCGCAGATGGATGTGATAGCCGGGTTCTATTTGTATTAAGAATGTGACAGGTAATTCACATGTATTCAAAGTCAGGTTGAACCCTGCTTTATGTACGTGTTTTTGTTAAATTTGAGGTAGAAAAATATGTTTGCAGACAGAGCAACAATTATTATAAAATCAGGAAAAGGCGGGGATGGTCATGTCAGTTTCCGCAGGGAAAAATATGTGCCGGACGGCGGTCCGGATGGCGGAGACGGCGGCCGCGGCGGTGATATCGTATTCGTGGTCGATGACGGTTTAAATACACTTACCGACTATCGTCACAGAAGAAAGTTTGCCGCACAGCCTGGAGAAGAAGGCGGAAAACGCAACTGTCATGGAAAGAACGGCGAGGATCTGATCTTAAAAGTTCCGGCAGGAACTGTGATCAAAGATGCAGAGTCCGGAAAAGTAATTGCTGATATGTCCGGTGACAACCGCAGACAGGTGATCTTAAAAGGCGGCCGCGGCGGTCTTGGAAACCAGCATTTTGCAACATCTACCATGCAGGCGCCGAAATATGCACAGCCGGGTGGAGATGCCATTGAACTGGAAGTAAAATTGGAATTAAAGGTGATCGCGGACGTCGGTCTGGTCGGTTTTCCGAATGTTGGAAAGTCAACGTTATTGTCAAGGGTAACCAATGCACAGCCAAAGATCGCCAATTACCATTTTACAACCTTACAGCCAAACCTTGGTGTCGTAGACTTAGATGGTGCGAAGGGATTTGTCATTGCCGACATTCCGGGACTCATTGAGGGGGCATCTGAAGGTGTCGGACTCGGACTTGAGTTTTTGCGTCATATTGAGCGTACAAAAGTCATGATCCATGTGGTCGATGCAGCCGGAACCGAAGGACGTGATCCAATCGCAGATATCCGTGCTATCATGAAGGAATTAGAGGCATATGATCCGAAACTTTTAGAAAAGCCGCAGGTGATTGCAGCAAACAAGATGGATGCGGTGTACGGTGATGAGAATGAGATCGTCCAGTCTTTAAGACGGGAGTTCGAAAAAGACGGAATCCGTGTATTCCCGATTTCTGCAGTCAGCGGAAAGGGATTAAAAGAGTTGCTGTATCATGTTCAGGAGCTGCTCGATCACTGCGACAGCGAGCCGGTGATCTATGAGCCTGAATTTGATCCGGCACTGCGATTCTTTAAGGATGAGCCTTATACGATTTCACAGGCGGCAGATGGAGCATTTGAGATTGAGGGACCAAAGATCGAAAAAATGCTTGGTTATACCAATATCGATTCTGAAAAAGGATTTTTATTCTTCCAGAAGTTTATGAAGGAACAGGGTATTTTAAAAGAATTAGAAGCCCAGGGAATCGAAGATGGCGATACTGTGCGTATGTATGGATTTGAATTTGATTATTATAAATAATAAGAAACTGATGTGATATTAATGGCACTGGGAAACGGTGCGGAAATGAGGAATGTTATGGCATTAACAAGTAAACAGCGTGCATACCTTGGCGGATGTGCAAGCACGATGGATCCGATCTTTCATATTGGAAAAGCAAGCCTTACACCGGAGATCATTACAGCGTTAGACGAAGCATTAGAAAAGAGAGAGCTGATCAAGGTGGCTGTATTAAAAAACTGTATTGATGATCCGAGAGAGATTGCTGCAGTGACTGCAGAGCGGACACGTTCTGAGGTTGTGAAGGTAATTGGAAAGAAGATCGTTTTATTCCGTCAGGCGAAGAAAAATACCAAGTACGAACTGCCGGGCTGATATGGAAGATGCAGAGTGCAGGATCGGACAAAAGCATTTAAAGAGGGTAGGCATTTTAGGCGGTTCTTTTGATCCGATTCATAAGGGACATTTAAATATTGCGCAGAGTGCGTATGAAGAATTTGCATTGGATGAAGTATGGTTTATTCCCGCCGGACATTCTCCGAATAAAGACGAGAAAAAAATGACAGCGGCAGATATCCGGGCGGAAATGACAGCTCTGGCTATCTATGATATTCCATATTTTAAACTTTCACGAATGGAAATCGATGCAGAGGGGACAAGTTATACTTATCTGACACTCACAAAATTAAAAGAGGCTTGTCCGGATACTGATTTTTTCTTTATTATGGGGGCTGACTCCCTTGATTATTTAGAAAAATGGTATCATCCTGAAATTATCTGTGAGAAGGCAGTTATTTTGGCTGCAGTACGTGATGATATGGATTTGTCGGAGGTTGAGAAAAAGATTTCTGCCTTAAAACAGCTATTTCCTGCTGAAATCTATCCAATCGAGGGTGGAAAAACAGATATTTCATCCAGTGAGATCCGTGCGGCTTTAAGACGCGGAAAAACAGATATTTCGCTGATTCCGCCTAAAGTACTGGCATATATTCAGGAACATCATTTGTATGGGGAGGATTAGATGATAATACATGCAATTATGTCTGCGCAAATCTGACGGCAGCGTCTCCTCGCAATAAGCTGGTCTGAAATGGAGATTATCATGGAATTAAATGAAATTCGAAAAAAGTTAAAAAAAGAACTGGATAAGGGTCGTTATGAGCACACGAAAGGTGTTATGTACACTGCGGGCTGTCTTGCCATGGCACATGAGTATTCCATGGAAAAGGCAATGCTTGCAGGATTACTTCATGACTGTGCAAAGTGTATCCCAAATGATCAGAAAATAGAAATGTGTGAAAAAAATCACATTCTGATCAATCCGGTAGAGTATAAAAGTCCGTATCTGCTGCATGCAAAATTAGGGGCATTTTTGGCGGAAACGGTATATGAAGTATCGGATCCACAGATTTTACATGCAATCAAAGTGCATACGACCGGTGAACCGGATATGAGCCTCTTAGACAAGATCATTTATATTGCGGATTATATTGAGCCTGGGCGGGATAAGGCAGAAAACCTTCCCTATATAAGGAAGATCGCTTTTGAAGATCTGGATGTCTGTATGGCGGAAATCCTGCATGATACGCTGGCTTATCTATCCAGCCGTGGTGGAAGTATCGATGCAACAACAAAGATGACCTATGATTTTTACCGTCAATACAGGAAAAACCATGATTGATGTTTCAAGTTTAAACATGCCTTTCTGGTGTGGTGTATGAAGCCATTGCCGGGAAAATAAACAAAAATAATAGGAGAGTGTAGATTTATGACTTCAGCAGAATATTGTAAAATAGCAGTGAAGGCACTGGAAGACAAGAAGGCAGAGGATGTGAAAATAATTGATATCCGTGAAATTTCACCGATCGCAGATTTTTTTATCATTGCAGATGGAATGAACCAGAATCAGATTCAGGCAATGCGTGATGCGGTAGATGAAGCTTTATATAAGGCAGATCTTAAAGTACGGCAGGTGGAAGGCAATCAGTCTTCTACATGGATCCTGATGGACTATAATGATATCATTATCCATATTTTCTCGAAAGAGGACAGACTTTTTTATGATCTTGAGCGTATCTGGAAAGATGGGAAAGAGATCAGTGTGGATGAACTGTAAAAAAATAGTGATATGTTTTGTAAATAGTTTTATGAACATAAACGGAAAAGGCAGCTGATTGTTAACATGAAAATCAGCTGCCTTTTCCTTAATTTAAAAATCGCATAATACCGAATACTTTACCAAGAATCGAACATTCATTCACAATGATCGGATCCATGGTATCATTTTCCGGCTGCAGGCGAAAGTGACCGTCTTCTTTGTAAAAAGTTTTTACGGTTGCGGAATCATCTACAAGCGCAACGACAATATCTCCATTCTGTGCATCTGATTGTTTCTGTACAAGAATCTTATCACCGTTAAATATTCCGGCATTAATCATACTGTCCCCTTTTACCTTTAACATAAACGTTTCTGCATTTGGCATAAACTCAGTAGGAATCGGAAAGTAATTTTCGATATTCTCAACGGCAAGCAGCGGCTGACCGGCAGCTACCTGACCAATGATAGGGACATTTACGACTTCACGTCTTGTTAAGTTGAAATTGTCATCAATGATCTCGATGGCACGTGGTTTTGTAGGATCTCTTCGGATATAACCATTCTTTTCAAGAGTCTCAAGGTGTGAATGAACAGAAGAAGTTGACTTTAAATGAACTGCTTCGCAGATCTCACGAACTGCAGGTGGATAACCTTTGTTTAAAATTTCCTGTTTGATATATTCTAAAATTTCTCGCTGCTTACTGCTGATTTTGCCATATGCCATAAAGTGCCTCCTATTATACGATAAAATGTATTTTATCAATCTTGTAAGGGGATGATTCTGCCCTGTATTTATTTTATCATAAAACAAATGAAAATGCAAACGTATATTCCGAAAATTTGTTCGATTTTTCACTTGACAAACAAATGTTCGTGCATTATGATACAGATATACAAACAGCTGTTCGTAACAAATGTTCGCATGTGATGGAGGGTGTTTATGAGAAGCAGAAGAAAAAGCGGGAAAAAGCAGAAATCAGTTTTTTTGATCGCATTATCAATGGTACTATTTATAATAATGTGTTCCGCATGTTTTGGTACGATCCGGGCACAGGCGGCTGATGAAACCAGTGCCTATAAATATTATACCAGCATACAGATTACCCCGGGACAGACGTTAAATGACATTGCAGGGATTTATATGACCGATGATTATAAAGATACCTCAGCTTATATAGAAGAGGTATGTATGATCAATCATATCTTTCCGGATGATATTCATGAGGGCGAATATCTGACAGTGCCATATTATTCAGCAGAATATTTAAAATAGGTGCCCAAATAGCAGCGCAAAACAGCAACAAAACAGCAACAAAACAGTAGGAACAAAACAGTAGTCTGTGGGGATGTTGTATTTTTCTTCAAAATAAGCTATAATAATTATATTCGGCATAAAAATATCCCGATGGAAGTGGTGATATTCAGGGTATATGCCAGGTACGGAGGATAGCGTTGAAGATATGTTAAAGTTTATTTATGTAATTCTTATGAACCTTTTCAGAGCACCATATATGATTCCAAAGATGCATAAGGAAGCGGATCATCCTGAAAAATATTCAGAAGAAGAGCGATATGAGCTTGCGCGCCATGTGATTCGCCTTATGAAAACGACTGGTGGAATTAAGACGAAAGCATATGGTCTGGAAAATCTCCCGTCAGAGGGCGGCTATATGATGTATCCAAACCATCAGGGAAAGTATGACGCACTTGGTATTATTTATACCCATAAAAAACCGTGCTCTATCGTCATGGATCGTGCAAAATCCAATACGATCCTCGTTCGGGAATTTATCGATCTGCTGCAGGGAAAACGTCTGGATAAGAAGGATGTAAGGCAGGCGCTTACAATCATTAATGAAGTTTCAGAAGACGTTAAAAAGGGGAAACGTTATATCCTTTTTCCGGAAGGCGGGTACGATTTCAATAATCGTAATAATGTATGCAATTTCAAGGCCGGTAGTTTTAAAATTGCTTTAAAGACAAAGGCACCGATTATACCGGTTGCCCTGATCGATTCCTATAAGGTTTTTAACAGTTTTAATCTGGGACCTGTGACAACACAGGTACACTATCTGAAACCTATTTTATTTGATGAATATGGTTCATTGAAAACACATGAGATTGCAGAACTGGTACAGCGCAGGATTCAGGAAAAAATTGACAGTATATTGTTACCGGAGACATAATATATGAAACAATAGAATGCATCTTCCATGAACATTCTATTGTTATGAATTAGAAAAAGTGTTATATGATATAAAATGTCATATAGCACTTTTTTAATAATACACAGAAATCAGATCTCACGTAATTTGACATATTTCGCAGCACTCCGGCGTCTTTCATCTTCAAGTGCAGCATAGTGCTTACGGGTAGTATTGACATCTTTATGTCCAAGAACATCGGCAACCAGATAGATATCGCCGGTTTCGCGGTAGAGGGATGTACCGTAGGTACTCCGAAGTTTATGCGGTGTAATATGTTTTAAGGTTGTTACAAGCTTGGAATATTTTTTTACCATATTTTCCACGGATCTGACACTTATGCGCTTGTTTTGAAGTGATAGGAAGAGCGCATTGATACTTCCGTCGGCTGCAGTGATTTTCTGGCGTTCCACCATATAATCCATGAGAGCTCTGCGGACTTCCTCTCCAAAATATACGACAACTTCTGCGCCACCTTTGCGGTGGATTTTAATGCCGTTATTTTTAAAGTCAACATCTTCCATATCGAGGCCGACACATTCAGAAACACGGATACCGGTTCCTAAAAGAAGTGTCATCATTGCCAGATCCCGGATTTTTGTCTTTTCATGATACTGTTGCTGTCTCGCAGTAAGATTCTCGCCAGATTCCACTTCGTCAAGGAGCTTTGCCACCTCATCGACATCCAGACGGATAATATTCTTTTCATGTATTTTAGGCATGTCTACTTTAACAGTTGGATCATCTTCAATCAAGCCATTTTTGTAATAATAATGATAAAAGGAGCGCAGTGCAGAAAGTTTACGCTTCAAACCACCTTCATCATTGGTGTGTTCCGTTCCGTCTTTTTCGTAGTATTTTAAATAAGAAAGATATTCCTCAATATCCATTGGTGTAATTTCATTTAAAATAGAGATTGGAAAATCTGTAATATCCATTTTAGCACAGACCGGATTGGTAGCATGCAGGTAATCAAAGAAACACCCGATATCATATGCGTATGCAATTTTTGTCCTGGAAGAGCTTGTTGCTTCAATGCCAATAAAAAACTGTTTGCAAAAGGGTGGCAGTGTTTCTAATAGTTTTCTTAACTTTACTTCATTCTTTACGTTTATTGTTTCATAATATGCTTTTTCTTTCATTGTGATCTCCATTTTAAAAAAGTAACATAAGGCTTAAATTGCATTATTGGTACCGGACAGCCATCCTTGTATATTTCCGTTCTGGATTGCATGAAAAAGTTTCGTCTTAACCCCCGGATTGTCTATATTTAACTGCTGTATCAGTTTCTTTACATATTCGCGTTTGGTATTACCGTCCATCGGACATGGATTTTTTACAACAGGAAGCTGATACTTATTCCGGAATCCTTTTACTTCTGCCTCAGATACATAAATCAGAGGACGGATTATGGTAAGATCAGAATCTTCCATGTAGGTTTTTGGGGGAAATACATAAAAGCGTCCCTCAAAGATCATGGATAAAAATGCTGTTTCAATCACATCATCCATATGATGTGCATATGCCACTTTATTACATCCGAGTTCTTTTATCGCCTGATTCAAGGCACCTTTGCGCATTTTTGCACATAAGGAACAGGTGGGTTTTTCATTTCGTTCTTCAAAGAGAATCTTTGCTATTTCTGTATTTACGATATGGTATGAGACGTCAAGATCATGACAGAGTTTTGAAACAGCTGTAAGATCAAAATTTTCATAGCCAAGATCTACGGTCACAGCTACCAGATCGAATTTTTGGGGATAAAAGCGGCGCAGACCACTCAGTGCATATAAAAGTGTAAGAGAATCTTTGCCTCCGGAAATACCAATGGCGATCTTATCGCCGGACTCAATCAACTGATAATGATCAATTGCTTTTCGCGTGTAGCTGTATAATTGCTGTAATTTCATATGCAGGCCTCCTGAACTTTCTTTATTATACAATATTTTAAGGCAAAGGTATATTAATTTTTAATCCGGATGATGCAGGATAAAATTATTACTTTTTTTGTTTAATGTGGGAAAGTATATGCAAATTGTTAAAAATATGTTAAATTTATAGTAGGATTTATGGTTATGAAATTTGGTATAAAAAATGGATTTGAAATTATGAAAAAAGGAGTAGATATGGATCATGAAATTTATAGTACAACGCGTATGTTCAGCCGCATGTCGCGTAGATGATGAGGTAACGGGCAGTATTCAAAAAGGTTTTATGGTACTGATTGGCATATCCGATTCTGATACGAAAGAGATTGCGGATAAAATGATAAAAAAACTGATCGGACTTCGTATTTTTGAAGATTCTGAAGGAAAGACAAATTTATCATTGAAGGATGTGAATGGAAGTCTGTTATTAATATCACAGTTTACCTTATATGCAGATTGCCGGAAGGGAAATAGGCCATCTTTTACAGATGCCGGTAAACCGGACATGGCAAAAGAACTTTATCACTATATTATTGAGAGCTGCAAAAATCAGATTGCAGTTGTAGAACAGGGGGTTTTCGGAGCAGATATGAAAATATCCCTTGTGAATGACGGACCTTTTACGATCATTCTTGATTCTGATGAACTCATACGATGAAAATCGTAAGAATGGTTGATTTTTTTGAAAGGAAATTTGAAAGAAAGGAGGAAAATGATTTTGGAATGCTATTTGGCATAACAGGATTTATGCTGGGTGGTATACGGTTTATTTTGATTGGAATTATTTTAGTATAATTTTTATATGGTATAAATGTCAGTGCGGGGAACGGGCTGATCCGCCCGGAAAGTTCTTTTACTTACAGGTTGCATGTGGAAACAATGTAAAATCAGAGGCTGTTAAGACCAACATTTTTATAAAGTCGAAAGCATCCAGATTCATTGGTACTGATACAAAAGTCAGCGAAAATTTCAAATTTGGAAATGGAGTTGGTTATACCGTACCGGGAGATGTTCCAGTCATTGGCGGAACAGCAAAGAAGAACCTCAGGAAACGGATGAAATGGCTTCTGAGAAAACAGTCGAAACGGAAGAAGCAGTAACTGAGAAAGTTGAAACCGAGACGGAAGAAATAGAAGAGATTCAGACGGAAGAAGCAGAAACTGAAACCGAAGAAACCGAAACCGGGGAAATTGAAACTGAGGAGATTGAAACCGAAGAAGTCGAAATAGAAGAAACTGAAATTGAAGAGACTGAAACGGAAGAATCAAAAGACAGACACAAGAAGTCTGTTAATTTGAACACGACAGAGCAGATTAAAGATCTTGCCGGAAGAATTGAACTTGCATTTGCAGTATTTGACACTACCAACAATACATTTACCAACCAGCAATTTATAAAACGTCCGATGGAATTTACCATATTGTATTCGGGTATTATGATCTCAATGATGCGGATGAGTTTATCCTTGCTTACCAGGAAACTGTTGAAGCAAATGACCTTGTATTGGAAAATGTGAGCGCCAGCGAACAAAATTATGCAAACGGCAGGCAGACAGCGACAATTTCCGTTGGAAATGAAGGGGTGAAAGATGCATCAGGATTTACTGTTGATGTATATGAGGATGATGACTGGATCGATACCGTGGATGTAATGAAAGTATTGCTTCAGGAGAAGAAAAAGAGATTGAAATTACATTTTCAAAATCCGTATCGAAAGAAGTGCAAACATACAGGTTTGTGATCAATCAAGATGAAGATCGCAATACAAAAAATAATGAACAGGAAATTAAACTCGGATATGCAGATGTTTCGCTAAAAACAACGGAATATTATCATGATAATATCATTGATGTGTATGCACAGATTTCTAATCTGACAGCACGAAATGCAGATGTGGAACTGAAAGTATACGAAGATTCGTTAGATGGAGATATTGTTTTCCAGAGAACGATCAAAGATGTCACGAATGCAGATTCTGTTGTTGTTCCATTTGAACTTGACAGAAGTAAAATGAATGTTACTCCGGGAAAAGACAAACTTTATATTGTTAAAGTTACTTATGATTATGACACAAATAAAAATAAGAGTTATCAGCTGACAGCAACAACTACACCGACCGGAGTAAAAGCAAATGTAAACTGGAGCAGTTCTAATAATGCGGTGGCGACAATAGATGCTTCCAGTGGCAATTTAACAATCAAAGGAACTGGAACAGCCATTATTACTGCGAAAGCAGATGACTCAGCAAAGGCAACGGTGACAGTAACAGTAAAGTCCGTAGATAAAACGGCACCGAAAAATGTAAAGGTGAATTCTGTAAAAGTAGATAGTGTTACCTTAAGCTGGAATGCGCTTACTGCTGTTTCAAATAAAGGAAAATTTACAAAAGTTTCTACCGTTAAAAACGCGAAAAAAACAACTTTCCTTGATAAAAAAGTTTCTTCCAAAAAAATGTATTATTATAAGGTACGCGCATATAAAACTGTGAAAGGTAAAAAAATATATGGCGCATATTCAGTAGTAAAAAAAGTAAAATGTAAATAATATAGATTTATTTGCAGGCTGTCATTCAGAAAAATCCCGTGTTAACCAGATATTTATCTTAACACGGGATTTTCGTATGGATGCATTGATGATAAAGTTTGTATAAATTTATATGTAGCAGAGTGTATTTGAGTTGTTTGATTGTCTTTTCTTCTATTCGCAAAACACAAGTTTAACGAATAGTTGCATTCGGAAGCAAATAGTCTGTAGCTTATTAACTCAATATACGCTGTGTCGGCAACAAAACTAATCAATTTGCAATTATCATTTTTACAAAAAAATCCCCATTAAGGCTATACACCTTAACAGGGACTTTTCTCCGGGATATTTCTATTTTATTTCTGTGCATCCATAATTTCACGGAATTTTAAGATCATGTCGACACATCCGTCAATACCAAGCTTTCCGGCATCCAGTGTCAGATGATAGCTGGTAGAATCACCCCAGCGCTTGCTGGAATAATAATTATAATAGCTGGCGCGTTGTTTATCCTTTTTCTGGATCAGGTCTTTTGCCTTATTCTCTGTGATATTCAGGCGTTTGCTGACAGCTTTGACGCGGTTTTCCATATCTGAATGTATAAAAATATTGATGCAGTCCGGATAATCTGCCAATGCGTAATCTGCACATCTGCCAACAATGACACAGGATTCACGATCTGCAATCTTTTTGATCGTTTCAAATTGTGCAAGGAATACTTTATGGTTCAACGGCATATCAAGAAACGGTGAAGAATTGTAGCTTCCAACGGAGTATGTATCCATGACCAGTGAGTATAAAAAGCTGCTGGTTGGTTTTTCATCGTGATTTTCAAAAATCTCTTCGCAAAAGCCACTGTCTTTCGCTGCCTGCTGTAATAATTCTTTGTCGTATAATTTGATGCCAAGTCTGTTGGCAAGTGCCTCACCAACTGCTTTACCTCCACTTCCAAATTCACGACCGATGGTATATATCTTATTTGACATAGGAATCCCCCACTTTCTTTTGCAGCAGAATATCTTACATATTACGAAATATTTGTGCAATACATGCAAAACGCCTCGTTTTCATATGATGATATCTGTTTCTTTTGTATAATTATACTACATTTTTTCAAAAATTAAAACAATTTTCCGGAATTTAATGCAAACTTTTTAGTATTTTCAAAAAATATTCTGGGAGTGGTGCCGATATTTCCATATATTCATTAGTACGCGGATGAATAAAACCGATCGTCATGGCATGAAGTGTCTGCCCTTGCGTTTTAAACGGACTTTTTCCACTGGAATATACGGTATCGCCAAGTAACGGGTGACCGATACTTGCCATATGAACGCGGATCTGATGTGTTCTGCCCGTCTCTAATTTAAATTCCATATAGGTATAATTCGAAAAACGTTCCAGTACTTTATAATGTGTGATCGCCGGCTTTCCATTTTTCTCGTTGATCGCCATCTTTTTCCGGTTGGTCGGATGTCTGCCGATCGGAGCATTGATCGTTCCTTCATCGTCTTTTACAACGCCATATACAATACCGCGGTATCTGCGATTGACACTGTGCTCTTTGATCTGCTCTGCAATTTTAACATGGCTCTCATCATTTTTACATACAATGAGCGAACCGGTTGTGTCCATATCGATCCGGTGCACGATTCCTGGCCGTATTTCGCCATTAATGCCAGAAAGACTGTCTTTGCAGTGAAACATAATCGCATTAACTAAGGTGCCTGAATAATGCCCTGCTGATGGATGTACAACCATTCCTTTCGGTTTATTGACAACGAGAAGGTCATCGTCCTCATATAAAATATCAAGCGGGATATCTTCCGGGAGAATCGGTGTTTCCACGGCGTCTGGAATTTCCACACATACAAGGTCATCCATACGCAGACGGTAATTTGCTTTTGCTATAGAATCATTTACTTTTACATGGCCGTCTCTGATCAGTTTCTGAAAAAAAGAACGTGAAGGTGCATTTGAAGAGGTTTTTGACTGCTCAAAAATAACGCTTAGATATTTATCTAAGCGTTCTCCCTCATATTCTGCCTCTATTTCGAAAGTTTCCTGTTTCATAAAATCTCCATTCTGGTATGTATATTCAATGGTATACAAAAATCATGATTTCTTTTTTGTGGGAAGAATACGTTCAAAGTCTTCTTCCTTATAAAACAGCAGACATAAGATCAAAAGTACGGCAGCAACGGTCACATAAATGTCTGCGACGTTGAACACCGGGAAATTGATCAGTCTGAAATAAAAGAAATCAACCACATATCTCTGCGTAACCCGGTCAATAAAGTTACCGATCGCACCTGCAAAAAACAGAATGGCGATTCCATTGAGTAAGCCAAAATGTTTTTCCGAAGGAATGCGCATCAGATAAAAATATATGATAAGGATCAGAACAATCACGGTAAAAATAATAAGCGGCCACTGTTTTCCCTGAAAAATACCAAACGCTGCACCACGGTTCTCTAAATAACTGAGTTCCAAAACGTTTTTCCACAAAACAACAGGCATCTGATCTTTCAAATGCTGTACTGCAAGATATTTTGTAAACTGGTCTAAAAAAATCAGAATGACTGAGCATAAAATACCGATAAAAGCTTTTTTTTGAATGGTTTTAGATTGTTGTTTCATTGAGCCCTCATTTCTTTGGAAATCATTTTAGGAATGGCAGACATAACGGATACCGTCAAGAATCTGTTCATCTGTCAGTTCGCGGTAGATATAAGCATTTCCAATCTCTTTTAACAGAATAAACTTAACCTGGTTTCCAACCATTTTTTTATCGGATTTTGTTGCAGAAAGAACTTTTTCTGCGTTAAATCCATCCATCTGTGTTGGAAGTTCAAAAAGCGATAAAGCATTTTGTATTTTCTCAAAATCTTCTTTTGAAATATGGCCAAGCTGCATGGACAGATAAGATGCCGCAACAATACCAAGTCCTACACATTCTCCGTGGTAAAGCGAAAAATCAGAAAGCTTTTCAATGGCATGACCAATCGTGTGTCCAAAATTAAGGAGTGCACGCTCTCCCTGCTCTTTGGGATCACGTTCGACCACATCACGCTTGATATTACAGCTTATGTAGATCATTTCTTCTAAAATTTCAGGATCTAATGCCCAGATCTCTTTTTCATGAGCGATGAGCCATTCAAAATAAGAAGCATCCTTGATCAAGCCATGCTTGATAATCTCTCCCATTCCGGAAACAATCTGTTTTCCTGGAAGAGAATGAAGCACTGACAGGTTCATATAAACTAATTTAGGCTGATAAAATGCACCGACCATATTTTTATACTGCATAAAATCAATACCCGTTTTGCCGCCAATACTGCTGTCCACCTGTGAAAGCAGTGTAGTTGGAATCTGTATGAAATCAATGCCCCGTAAGTAAGTTGCTGCCGTAAAACCGGTCAGATCACCGACTACACCTCCACCAAGTGCTAAGAGGATGTCTCTTCTGTCGAAGTGATTTTCTATCAGAAACTGATATAACGCACCTACGGTATCCGTGTTTTTGCTTGCTTCACCTGCAGGAAAAATATGTAAAAATACATTTGAAAATACCGCAGAAAGCTGATCCTGTACTTCCTTTGCGTATAAGGGTGCTACATTGGAATCTGTGACAATACAAAGTTTCTGGTCAGGACTGATTTTGAGTCTGGTCAGTTCTTTACAAAGATCCCCAAAATCTTTTTTTAATTCAATCGTATAGATCACATTTGTTCCATCTGTAACCGGTATACTTTTTGACATAATACTCCTCCGTTTCTGCATTTTTGCATATGAGCGTACTGTTAACTTTTATATAGCTGGTATTTGATTTTCAGACGTCCTTTATTGGTTTCTCCTGAGATGGAAATAAAATGAAAACGCCCATGACCGCGCACGGATATAATATCATCCGGCTTGCAGATATAGGTTGGTGTCTGAATATTTTTTCCATTTACAAATACACGGTCTGCGCGGATCAGTTCTAAAGACTGGCTTCTGGATAAACGGTATACACAGGCAATGACAGAATCAAGTCTGTTTGAGGTAATGATGCCATCTTTATCGATCATCTCCTGATGCGAACTGATTTCGTCTGTACTTACAACACTTAAGCGCACCAGTGTATGACGAACTTTTGTGAGCTGTTCCATAAAGTATGGAGCCACATTTTCCTCACACAGGATATAATAACAGCCGTCTCCCATCAGAATATCACCGATCTTTGAGCGGTCTATACCGAGTGTCATGACAGATCCAAGCAGGTCACGGTGACCTAATTTTTCTGCAAACTTCGGATAAGCGGGTTCCACCTTTAATGCCGCAATCGGGTATGTCCATTCATAATAAAGAGCATCAGGAATAAAAGCAATTATCTGACGCTCTGCATAGGAAACCCCGCCAAAACTCTCCGTCTTTGTGGCAAATTCGGATTCACACTGGTGGTAAATATTCAGTTCATTTAAATTAAGGAAATCGCTGAATAAAACGATTCCCTTTCGGTCAGCCTGTCTGGAAAGATCCAACAGACGTTTTTTACAAAGTTCCTGCTCATTCATAATTAAAAATCGGTCTGAATACCCCTTGTCTCAAATGAATCCATTAAACTTAAAAAATCTCCGGAAATATCCACAGATGCCGGTGTGATAATGAAGATGTAATTTGAAATCTTCTGCAGATTACCACTGATTGCAAAGCATGAACCGGATGTAAAATCAATGATACGCTGCGCAATCTCAACGTCAAGGCCCTCAACATTGAGGACAACAGTACGGTTCTCCAGTAAAGTCTCTGTAATTTCTCTCGCATCTTCAACAGAAGTAGGTTTGATCACACATACCTGCATACCGCCGGGACCAGTCTGTTTTTTCGATGGACGGATCGGCGTTACCTTGGATGAGGATTTTACCGGAGTCTCCTTCGGACGATCTGAATCATAATCTTTTTCTACTGTTTCACGTTTCTTCTCGCGACGGAATGTCTGCTTTGGCTCGTCCTCTGTATAATCATCATCGTAATCGTAATCTTCATTGTAAAAATCGTCGTCATCCTCAGGATTCAGACGCATAACATTTAAAAATTTATCAAGAACTCCCATGTTCTCACTCCTGTTTATAATTTCTTTCACCGAAAATTCCGGTTCCTACACGCACCATGGTAGCGCCCTCTTCGATTGCAACCATATAATCTCCTGTCATTCCCATAGACAGAATTTCCATAAATACATTATCTATGTTTTTATTAGTTATGTCAACAGATAATTGCTTTATTTTTCGGAAATACAGACGATTATCTTCCGGATTTTCAACATAAGGCGCAATCGTCATAAGTCCTTTGATACGGATATTTTCAAGTTTGGAAATCTCTTCCACAAGTAGGATTGCATCTTCTGCGGAAATACCAAATTTAGACTCTTCATGTGCAATATTGACTTCGACAAGAATTGGAACGATCACATTCTGTTTTTTTGCCTGAATGTTAATCTCTTCTGCAAGGCGGTATGTATCCACGGAATGGATCAACTCAACTTTTCCCACAATATACTTTACTTTATTGCGCTGAAGATGTCCGATCATATGCCAGCGGATATCTGATGGAAGCTGCTCCATCTTGCTGCAGAGTTCCTGTACTTTATTTTCACCGAAATCACGGATGTTTTCGTCGTAAATTTCCTGTAACATTTCAACGGGTTTCGTTTTGCTTACCGCAATCAGGGTTACTTCATCGCGGCTGCGTCCGGCATTTTTACAAGCCTGTTCAATATTTTTTTCGACATTGGCAAGATTTTCTTTTAACATATCATTTTCCCTCCATTATTTTAACAAATCATCTTCATTGATCTTCGCTCCATCTAAAGCGATGTGGTCATATAAGGAAATTCCATAGGAAGTTCCAGTTTTTACGATGGTATACTCCTTGCTCTGATAAAGGATATCGATCTGTTTGAAAACAGCATAACCTTTATTGACGTTATAGACACCTTTTAAGGTTGCAGTGTCTGAGCCAACCCGGTAAGTTTCATTCGAATCAGGTTTTACCAGAATGTCTCCGGCAGTAACATTCTCACTGTCGATATAGTAATAATCGTCAGTTGTGTAATAAATCGTTGGCGAAACAAACTCTGTTGTTGTCTTTCCGTTTTTGTTTGTGGACGAAACAAGCAGTCCATCGGCATCAGAATCCCCGCCTTTCATAAAGTAGCTGACCGGTATGGTAAAAAATTCTTTTTCTGTAATTGCCGAATTTGGAATTTTCAGTCCGGTCTGTTCGGTAAGCAGCAGTTCAATCTCTATAAAACGATCTTTTGCGTAACGTACCAGTGAATTGCGAAGTGTTAAAATCAGGTATTTTTCGCCGCTCTTTTCTGTAATCACATAGGTAGCGTATGCCGTTTTACCATCCTTATTAAACCGGAGTTTTAAAGTATTGTCATCTGCAAGTTCATCTGCGAGTGTATTTGTAATAGGAACGACAATATGCCATTCTTCGTTGCTGATCAGTTTATAAACCGCATCCCCGTTAGAAACGGATACATTCTGTTTTAAATTATTGCGCTGATAGGACGCTTCATCAAACTGTTCTTTTGAAAAATTGTCCGTGGTCGTATTTTCAAATCCATCCGTGTAATAAACAAGGATCCCAGGTGTATCGGTTGTGATCGTATGAAAGGAAGAACCATTTCCGGCAGCGGATGTATAATCCGATAATCCGTTTAAAGCTTCCAGACTTAAGGCTTCATTTAATGCAGAATCAATATTTTCTTTAAATGAATAAATATTATAAAATGTCTGCGCCTGATAGGAATTTTCATAGTCGGAAATATCATTTTCGATTTCTAAAAGTCCTTCGGCATCCAGATTAGAGGCGTCTGCACTTACATCATTAATCTTTTGGGAAACGCTTCCGCTTTCATCGACGGAACAGATCAGATCTCCGTATCCGACTCTCGATGATTCGCGTACATAATAGTTCAGTGATCCAGCGTATTGCGATGTGACAATTGTTTCATCCCGAAGGATCAGACCGCGGTAAACATTATTTTCTGCCATGGTTCCCTGCTCCACTTCATAAACAGAAGTATGCGTTGTTGTAATGTAAGTGAAAACATTGAATACAAGATATATGAAAATAATAATAAAAATGATTACACCAATATTTATGTTGAACGGTTTACGATATTTTACTACTTTTTTATGTTCATTCAAAAATTTACTCACCTCTTAAATTTTTCAACATTCCTATTCTAACATTTTATTCAATAGAAAACAACGAGGATAAAAAAGTTTTATACGAATAAAAAATTTTTTTTGCGTGCATACTATCTGCAAAAGGAGGCTAAAAAAATGAATACAAACTGGCTTGATTACACATTGCTTACATTGGTTATCATTGGTGCGATTAACTGGGGACTGATTGGCTTTTTCAGGTTTGATCTGGTGGCATTTCTTTTCGGGGATATGTCATGGCTTACAAGAATTATTTATGCACTTGTGGGAATTGGGGGATTATATCTGCTCAGCTTGTTCGGAAGAATCCGTTCTGTAGGAGAATCTTAATAACAGAATGCATGTTTCGCAAACATTCTGTTATCATGAATTATGCGGTATGGATAAGAGATCTTTCCATACCGCATAATTCATAACAAAAGATATATTCACATGGTGTGTGTTATCTGATTGTTTACATATTCATTTTTATAGGGAAATGACGATTTTTGCTTTTGCAATATCTGTCAGTTTTGATTCATCTTTGGATACGCTTAAAATGAATTTTACATTGTATTTTTCACTGATCACATCAAGCTTTTGAATCGCATGATTTAAAAGTTCATCGGAATCTATCGATGCAATGGTAAGAAAACTGTCAAGGTACATTTCTTCAAGATCGTGATCCTGTGATATCACACCACAGATGAAACCGAGAAATTCATCACAGTTATCAATCAGAAAATCGTTAACATTGATCAATCGAATCTTATTATTTAACTCATACATATGTTTCTGGCTCTTATCCAGATATACGATATTGCCAGTTGCAGATGTGATCGATGTATTGACCTTGTTAAGCAGTTCCTTTGTCTTTCCTTTTCCCTTTTCGCCTGAAATAATCTCTATCATGGTCATTTCCCTCCTGATCCTTCGATGCAACGTCCATATTCGTGAAAATGAATAAAAACGGTTCGTTTTATAAATTAATTATAGTATATTAACACAAAAAAAACAATAATATTTTCAATTAATTTGCAAAACCGGATAACATTTCATTCATTAACAGATAAAGGTTTGATTTTCCGTCTGCTTTCAGAACAATAGAAATAATTGGCTGTGACTGTTCATTCATGGAATAAAGCACCAGACAGTATCCTGCATCACCGGTTGTACCCGTTTTACCGCCAATTACGGTAAAACCGTCCGGAGATTTTGCGTGACCGCTCAGATACTGGTTTGTATTTTCCCAGGTATGTTCTTCTATTGTACCATCTCCTGCCTGATAGGTTACATCATAGGAAGTCGTGCTTATGATCTGGACAAATGTTTCATTCTGTAATGCCGCACGGAAAATCAGATACAGATCATATACAGAGGTATAATGATTTTCATCCGGAAGTCCGTTTGGGTTGACAAAATGAGACTGTGTCGCCCCCAGTGCGGCTGCTTCTTTGTTCATCAGTGCCGCAAATTCTTCCACACTCCCTGAAATCGACTCTGCGATTGCAATCGCAGCATCATTACCGCTTCGCAGCATCATACCATATAAAAGGTTATCCATGCGGATCACATCTCCGGCATGAAGACCGCAGACAGAGGAATCGGAGGCCTGATTTGCAGCGTTTTCACTGATCGTGACCGTCTGGCTTAAATCTGTGCAATACTTTAATGCAATATATGCGGTCAGAATTTTTGTTGTACTTGCCGGATATAGTCTCTCATATATATTTTTTGCATAGACAATCTCATTTGTTGCCAGATTAAAAGTACCGGCGCCTTCTGCAACCTGTGAATCCGTTGTATCTGTACCAAGTGAAACGTCATCGGCTACACACAGGTCTTTTGAAAAATATTCCTGTGCACCGGCAGAAACAGTTGTTCCAAGACCAAGACTTCCGGTCGTTTCATAAATATCATAAGGCTGTTCCAGTGTAACCTCCTCTTTGCCACAACCGGTAATGCTGCCAAGTAAAAATCCTGTAATACACAGAACAGATAGCAATCGTTTCATGTTAAAATTCCTTTCATAAAATACGCAGGATACACCAGATAAAGGTATATCCTGCGTATATATTTTATTCTTAATAATAGAATGTTCACAAAGTGTGTATTCTATTATTCGTTTCTGTTATTTGTACATTTCACGCCACTCTAAATCGCCTCTGTCTAAAGATTTGATCAGAAGTTCTGCGGTAGCAAGATTTGTTGCAAGCGGTATGTTGTGTGTATCACAGATTTTTACGACATTGTTGACATCCGGTTCGTGTGATTTTGGTGTCAACGGATCACGAAGAAAAATGACAAGATCGATCTCGTTGTGCTCGATCTGAGCCCCTAACTGCTGTGCCCCGCCTAAATGTCCTGCCAGATATTTATGAACGTTTAAATTTGTAACCTCTTCGATCAGTCTTCCGGTCGTTCCAGTTGCATAAAGCTCATTTTTGCAAAGTATACCCCGATAGGCAATGCAGAAATTCTGCATCAGTTTCTTTTTTGAATCGTGTGCTATTAATCCAATGTTCATGTTGTAGGACCCCCTGTTGTTAATATTTTTTCGGCTGAAGCCCGACATTTAAGACAAGCCCGATACCTATATACAAAGACCATAATGATGTAAGTCCGTAGCTGACAAACGGAAGTGTTACACCTGTATTTGGCAGAAGCCCGCTCGCCACACCGATATTGACAAAAGTCTGAAAACCAATCAGCGCACCTACACCACAACAGATCAGTCTGCCTGCTGTGTCTTTTGCTTTTCTAGCAATAAATATACACTCAATCGTGATGAAAAGCAAGAGAATTATGATCACTGCACTGCCCACAAATCCAAGTTCTTCACCTGCAACCGCGAAAATAAAGTCATTTTGAGGTTCCAAAATAAAGTTTCCGTTTTTGACCGAAGTCGGATCCGTATTGTTAAGTCCTTTTCCCCATAATAGTCCGGAACCGATCGCCATGATCGAATTCTGCTGCTGGTAGGCAAGATCCGGATAATCGTCCGGATAAAGCCATGCCATGATACGCCCCAGCTGATAAGCGTGGATGAATGGGATTTTATCCTGTATGATCAGTGTCATTCCAATCAGTCCGACCGGAATACATACGATCAGCACACCGACGACCAGTTTGTAATTTAAGCCTGCCATAAATAATAATGCGCAAAAAACTAAGGTAATTACAATCATTGTCGACAGATTTGGCTGTTTATAGATTAAAAACAGCGGAATCGCAAGTAACACAAACGAAGAAACAATCACTCTTACCGTATTGATCTTCTCCTCATATTTCATGAAATAATACGCGAAAAATAAAATCAAAAGTATTTTTACAAGTTCGGATGGCTGAAAGCGGATACCGCCAATCTCAAACCAGCGCTGTGCTCCTTTTGAAGAATCACCCGCGACAAGTACCAGTGCTAAGAGACCGACTGCCAGCAGATATATGATCCAGGAAAAACGGAGGATAAAACTGTAATCGATCAAAGATAAAATCACCATGATGACAATACCGCTCACCATACCGATGATCTGTTTTTTCTGATCCCCGGGGCTTGCGCTCCCAACCAGAAAGACCCCCAGGGTATTTAATATCAGAACATATATGACCAGTATGAATTTGTAATTCTTTAGTTTATAAAGTTTAGACATTATCCTACTCTCTTTTCTTGTAATCCTTTAACATTACTTTAATCTCAATGTTCTCCGGCTCTATAACCACATATTTCGTGATAACACAGCCTATCTCCTGACGGATCAGTTCCATAGTGGCATCATCCAGTTTTTGATGGTCTGCATTCATCATCAGCTTTAAGCGCTCTTTTGCAACATTTCCGGAATGGGTTTTAAACATGCAGCGCTCCTTTCACAGGTTTCTTTTTAAAAAATATCTTCGAAAAAATACTGCCCTGTTTTATGTAATTTAACAGAGGCACTTCCTCACCTGTGATTCGCCGTGCAATATTGTTGTAGCAGAGCTCAGAAAGTAATGCATTCTTTTTATTTCCATCCAGATGCAGCAACGGTTCGCCATGGTTCTGGGCAATGATGATCTGTTCATCTTCCGGCACGACACCAAGTAATGGCACATCTAAAAGTTCACAGATATCATCGATATTTAGCATATCTCCGTCTTTTACCATGTGCTTGCGAAAACCATTGATCAGAAGTTCTGTTTTTACCGTATAATGTGTTTTTAATATCTGAAGTACACAATCAGCATCATGAATGGCTGCAATCTGAGGTGTTGTGACCACTACAATGCGGTCGGCTCCCGTAATGGCAAGTAAAAATCCCTGATCGATACCTGCGGGACTGTCAACTAATATATAATCAAATTCCTGTCTTAGATCATCAAGCAGATGTTTCATCTGATCAGAATCAAGCAGAATTTTTTCTTTTGTACAGGATGACGGTATCACAGAGAGATTCGGGAATCGTTTGTCCCGGATGATTGCCTGTTTCGCCCTGCATCTGCCGCTTAGCACATCCACCAGATTATAGAGGATCCGGTTTTCCAGTCCCATGACAACATCAAGATTTCGTAAGCCGATATCAGTATCTACCAATACGACTTTTTTATCTAACAGTGAAAGTCCTGCGCCAACGTTAGCTGTGGTTGTCGTTTTGCCAACGCCGCCTTTTCCTGAGGTAAAAGTAATCACTTCACCCATGAGGGAACCTCCTGTTTTGATTTATTAATAAAACCCGCAAAAAAACGGGAATTATTCAAATGTTAATCATTTACACCATTTGATGTAGCATTAATATTCTCAGCCTGTCCGTTTAACAGAGAATCAGCATCTTCAACTTTGAAATAGTATGCAAGGATCTTCTTTGAAACTTCTGCCGCATTGTGGGAAGTATATCCATTTGCAATACGCGTTGCAATTGATATTTCAGGATTATCGTACGGAGCATAACCGACAAACAAAGCGTGGTTTGGCCGTTTCAGATCCTCCTGTGCCGTACCTGTCTTGCCGGCTGCCTCGATTGGAAATCCATCGAATTCTTTTGTATTTTCAACCACCATGCGTATACCGGTATGAATGGCATCCCAGTCACTGTCACTTAAGACATCCACGGTATTGCGTATCTCCGGTTCGTATTGTTTTAATGTGTTTCCGTCAGAATCCGTTACTTTGTTTAAAAGTGTGTAATTATATACGGTACCACTGTTTGCAACGGCAGTAACATATCTGGCGAGCTGTATCGTGGAGTAGTTATTATTACTCTGACCAATGGCAGCCATGACAGGGAAACTATCTGCGACCTGCGGTTTGCTCTCTTCAATTTCTATGCCGGTTGTTTCATTCAGGCCATAAAGTGAAGCATATTTCTGAATTTTTTCAATACCGTTTTCTGCGGCATCATTATTGTAGCTCATTGCATAATTATTGGTACTGAGACGGTAACCAACTTCATAGAAGAAGTAGTTACAGGAATCTCTAAGTGCTTCAGACACATTAATAAGACCATGTGATCCGTGGAAAGAACGATAAATCCAGCATCTCGGTTCATTGCTTACGTTTTTGTACACTCCAAGATCCTGGATCTGCTCCGTCGTACTGATCACATGTTCTGCAAGACCTGCCGTCGCTGATACCATTTTAAATGTAGAACCAGGTGCCGTCCGCTGCTGGGTTGCATAATTGTACAGAGGTCTTGCATTATTTTGCTGCAGGCTGTTGAAGTAATCGGAATCGACGGTGTTTGCAAGCCTGTTACCGTCGTATCCAGGATAACTTACCAAAGCGAGAACTTCCCCTGTCTTTGTATCTGTGATCACACAGGAGCCCGCACATGGATCTAAGGCAAGCTGTGCCGGTGTAATTTCAAGATTCTGGATCTTTTCCTTGATAAAGGAAGCCGGTGCAATTGTGCCGCCTGATAATCCTGCAATATCATCCTCGTCAAATGCCAGAATATTCTGATCAAATAAGATCAGACAAAGCTGTCTTCCGGTAATTGCATCGGTCTGGATTAAATATTCATATATAATTTTTGTAAAATCTGAATCTGTACTGATATCATTTAGAATATAATCACACAATGCATCATATATTTCAGTAGAATCTGAATATTTTTCACTTACGGAAAACTTTGTAATGTCGATCCACCCTTTGGCAATTGCATGGTTTAAATACTCCTGCGGGCCAATCGCCCCATTCTGCCATTGAAGGTAAACCTCATCGGACGTATCAATATTTTTCTTTAACAGGATATTGTTATCATGAAGCATATTTTTTATGATATAGGTAAAATAATCCTGATATTCCTCTGTCATCGATGCAAATGGTGTCGGTGCACTTCCGGTCAGTTCGGTGCGTATCTGTTCAATTACAGCATTTTGTCTGCTGGCAAAGATCTGCTGTACTTCCCGTTCCGTGGGGGATGCATTTTCTTCTGAAAAATGTGAAAAATCAATCACATTATTGTTAATCAGTGCAAAATAGACATCTGTGATCGGAATATTGATATCTGATCCAGGATTATCAATATTGGAGTATACGATTCCGGCAATCTCCTGCTCTAAAAGCTTATATACTGCAATCTGAAGATCTTTGTCGATAGACAGATAGACATCATTTCCTGCCTGCGGTTCTTCGTGTTCAATGACTTTTACCGCTTTTCCAAGATAATCCACATAGAGCTTTTCATGACCTTTCTCACCTTTTAAATCGCTGTCCATATACTGTTCAATACCAAGTTTACCGACTACGTCATTTAAAGTATAGGAATCATCTGTCTCTGAAAGTTTATTGTATTCGTCGGTGGATATTTTTCCGGTGTAACCGATAATGGAAGAAAAATATTCACTATCGTTGTACTTTCGTATGGTATCCTCTAATACTTCAACCCCCTGCAATTCTGCAGCGTGTTCGCTGATATAGGCAACCGACTCCTCGGAAACGTTCGTTGCGATCGTTGTTGCAATATATTTCTGATAGGCATTTTGTGCCATGGAAAAACGTACAACAGTAATCTTATATGCCATTGCATCATCATATTCGGTTCCAATGGCATAACGGTTGCTGCCCGCCAGATATTGCATAACCTGTGCAGCGGTTGCTTCCGTCGGTTTAAAATCAAGTTTGTTGCGGGAAATGATGTCAGATTCATCTTCCTGCATACTTTCAAATGAAGCCTCTCCAAACACATCTGCCAGAAAACGTTTCCAGGTTGCGCCGGATTCTTCTATGTTATAACTGTAATTGCCATTGTCATCCAGCAATATTTTAAAATCGTTGACAATGGAGTCTCCATTTTCTTCAAGTGCGGTTACGACCTGTGCAATTTCTGCATTGATCGCTGCATTTTTTGCTTTCGTAGAACTGTAAGTACCATTATCCTCGATCGTAATGGAATATGCCAGTTCATTGTAGGCGAGCAGGTTGCCATTGCGGTCATAAATATTTCCGCGTGTACTGTTTAAGGTGCGTTCCTTGACGATTTTGAACGTATAATTGTCCTGATATTCTTTTCCATTTACAATCTGAAGAGAAAAAATACGCCACAGAAGAATGGAAAACAGCAGAATCATCACAACTGTTGCTACAACCAGCCGCGATTTAAAAAACATACGGCATGCTTCTTTTATATTATCAAACAAATTTGCTTGCACTCCTTTTCTCGATTGCTTCCAGTTTCTGGTTTATCTTTAAAATTATGAAATACAAAAAAATTGTTATAACCATGGTATAAACCAACTCTGGTATCATTAATTGTAAAAAATAGTAGTTAAAGTCGTATCTGTTTCGAAAAAGAAACATAATAAAATAAATCAGAAGGTTGCAGCTTAAATCACTGCCTGCAATCAGGACAAGCGGCAGTTTAATATCTTCCGGATAAAAAAGTTTACGGAACATTCCATTGATATAACCGATATACATATATAAGAGGCTGTAAAATCCAAGAACACCTCCACCGAAAATATCTAAGAGCAGTCCGCAGAAAAAACCGATAAAAAGTCCTTCTTTGCGTCCACGCATAAAACCAAAGGACGATGTTACGATAATCAGAAGGTTTGGTGATATGGATGCAAAGGAAAGTGTGTCAAAAAATGTCGTTTGCAACAGATAGCAGACGCCAATAATAATAAATACGGTAATCTTTCTTCTCATAAATAACCTCTATTTCTAAGATTCTGCTGTCTGTTTCTTATTTAAAATGACAAGAACTTCTTCGATATGCTCAAAATCGACTGCCGGTGTAATGGTACCCGACTTTGTAAGATTATTAGAATCCATGGTAAGTGTACTGATATAACCGATCAGAATTCCCTGCTGATAGCGGTTTGATACATAAGAAGTAACGACGGGATCACCGATGGCAACTTTATTGTCCTTATCATTGAGATTTGAAAATTCAATGACCATATTTTCATTCATATTCTGTAAACTGCCATTTACGATCAGGTTATCCGATGTGGTTGTAACCATACCACTGACTTTTATGGTATCATTTATGATAGCAGAAACTTTTGCATAGTTTGGTCCTACGTCTGTGACAATTCCTACAAGACCACTTCCCGCGATCACGTTCATGTCCACTTCGATTCCATCGTTAGATCCCTTGTCAATCGTAAAATTCGTAAACCAGTTGCCGCCGTCTTTTCCGATAACATTTGCTGCAACTTTATCGTAACTTGGATATTTCTGATCCAGTTTTAAAAGTTCTCTTAAATTGTCAAGCTCGTACTGCTCTAATTTAATGGTATTTAATTCCGTGGTCAGATCATCCACCTGACGTTTCAGGTCTTCATTTTCTGCCATAACATCATTTAATTTTTTTAGATTGTCTGCTTTTTCACCAATCCAGCTGCCAACAGAATTAATGCCGCGCTGCATTGGAATAAATACATATCCGGCGACAGTATTTAATGGTCCGCCGGATATGCCGAGTGTAAAACTGAGTAATATTGCCACAATACATACACCGCTTAAGATAAGCAATATATATTTTGTGGGAAGAACAAATTTTGGTTTTCGTTTCATACTTTCCCCTAAATCAAGATCTTACTTTTCATGCTGAAGGCAAGATGTTTGTATTTGCTGTCGGAAACAATTTTTACAAGACCACGCACAACGCACTCTTCCGGTTCTTCACAGGTATTGATATCAATTCCTGTGATATCTGCAAACAATTTATCCAGATCATGAATCTGGGAACTTCCGCCTGTGATATAGATTCCGGAATGGATAATATCTTTTGCAAGTTCCGGTGGTGTTTTCTCTAAGATCATTTTGATGGAATTGCAGATACTTTCGAGATTATCTTTGATTGCTTCATAGACAACTCCGCCTGACATTTCCATTTCGATCGGAAGTCCGCTTACAACATCTCTGCCGACAACGATCATCGTATCTTCATTGCCCGGGATACCGGAACCCAAACGTTCTTTCATACTCTGTGCCGTTTTCTGCCCGATCACCAGATTATAATTTCGTTTTACATAAGTAATGATGGATTCATCAATCTTATTGCCGCCAAAATGGAGAAGATCACTAAGTACAAGTCCTCCAAGTGAAATAACAGAAATCTCGGTCGTATCTGCACCGATATCTACAACCATGATACCGGTCGGTTCATTGACGTCTAATCCCAATCCCACAGCATCTGCGATTGGTTTTTCACATAAAAGAACACTCTTTGGTTTCATCTTGCTCTTATAGAACATGTCAAAAAACGCTTTTTTCTCTACTTCTGTGATACTTGTCGGTACTGCCACAATAAATTCTGCCCCCTTTAAGCTTCCCTTGACATGTGTTTCTAAGAAAAGCTGTATCATGGACTGAAGATTGTTGAAATCTGCGATGACACCTGTTGTAACAGGGAATGTCACATGGATAGACTCCGGGGCCTTTTCATACATTGCGTATGCCGAGTTACCATAAGCGTAGATCTCATCTTTATTTTTTAATGCGATCGTGTTTTTCTCATTTAAGATTTTGTTGGAAGACTTGCAGTAAATTTTCATATTGCATGTTCCAAGATCAATACCGTATACGTTGTTTGTCATTGTTCTCTCCCTTTGGAACGCGGTTTAAACCACGATCCTGTTATTTTCTCTGTAACTAAAGTAAGAATGATCTCCGATAATAACATGGTCGGAAAGCGGAATGCCCATCAACTGTCCGCAGTTTAAAATCCGTTTTGTAACGACATCATCTGCATGGGATGGTTCCGGTATACCGCTCGGATGATTATGGACTAAGATAAGATGTGCTGCATGACAGTTGATTGCTGTTTCAAAAACCTCACGCGGCGAAACAATCGTCTCGTTTGCACTGCCGACAGAAAGCAGTTTATCACCTTTCATGTGGCATTTGTTGTCGAACATACAGACGATCAGATGTTCTTTGTTCTCGTGGCGCAGATGCTCCATATAGTAATCTGCGATGGTTCTCGGATTAGTCATGCATACGTTTGGTGCTGATTTTGTCTGTGCAATCCGCTTTGATAATTCCGCAATACATTTTAACTGGATTGCCTTTATGGGACCAATTCCACGTATTTTCTGCATCTTTTCAAACGGAATGTCATAGAGGTTTAACAAATTGCGATGACCGTCATTTAACAGATTCTGCGCAACTTCCACAGACTTCAGACCGCTTGTCCCTGAACGGATAATCACTGCTAACAGCTCTGCATCACTTAAGTATTCCGGACCATATGTAAGAAACTTTTCATATGGCTTTTCCGAATCCGGCAATTCTTTTACCGTAGTAATTTTGTTCATAAATGCTTCCTCTCTGCTCTCCCGGGAAGCATACATAAATCACATTATATTCTATCATAACAAGTCAAGGTCGACAAGTTTTCGTTCCTTAAGTTTTTGTAAAGATTTGAGAATGCCCAGTTTTGCGTGATACCAGGTCAGTCCGCCCTGGAAATAAACGGCATATGGAGGCTTGATCGGACCGTCTGCACTCAGCTCAATGGATGATCCCTGTACAAAAGCACCTGCCGCCATGATGACATCGCTGTCATAGCCCGGCATTGCCCACGGTTCCGGCGTTACATAGCTGTCGACCGGTGCCGCCGCCTGAATTCCCTCACAGAATGCAATCAGTGCATCCGGATTGTGGAATGCGACCGCCTGAATGATATCGTGACGGCTCTCACTTCCGTTCGGAACAACCTCAAATCCAAGTTTTTCGTAAATATTTGCCGCGAAGATCGCACCCTTTAATGCGCCGCTCACCACGGTCGGTGCAAGGAAAAATCCCTGATAAAAAGACTGGATGACACCTAAGGATGCACCGACTTCTTTTCCGAGTCCCGGAGAGGTCAGACGGTAAGCAGCATTTTCGACACATTCTTTTTTCCCGACAATATATCCGCCAATCGGCGCAAGTCCGCCGCCCGGGTTTTTAATCAGAGAACCAACGATCATGTCCGCTCCGACTTCAAGCGGTTCCTGCTCTTCGACAAATTCACCGTAACAGTTATCTACCATACAGATGACATCCGGTTTGATGCCTTTGATGTAGGAGATCAGCTCTCCAATACGTGCCACGGACAGGGTTGGTCTGGTTGCATACCCTTTGGAGCGCTGGATCGTCACGAGTTTTGTCCGCTCATTGATCGCCTCTTTGATATGTTCAAAATCAAAACTTCCGTCCGGCAGAAGATCCACCTGACGGTAAGACACGCCGTATTCTGCCAGAGATCCCTTTGACGGACGGATGCCGATCACTTCCTCTAAGGTGTCATATGGTTTTCCGACCGGGGATAAAAGTTCATCTCCCGGACGAAGGTTTGACATTAAAGCAAGTGCTAAAGCGTGTGTGCCGCAGGTAATCTGCGGACGTACTAAAGCATCTTCTCCTTTAAAGCAGGATGCATATACTTTTTCTAATGTGTCACGTCCGAGGTCGTTGTAGCCGTATCCTGATGACATATTAAAGCACTCTGCACTCACACGGTTGTCCTGCATCGCTTTGATGACTTTTAACTGGTTGTATTCTGCCGTAGCATCGATCGCTGCAAAACGTTCTTTTAAGGAATCTTCGATTTTTTCTCCAAATTCATATACTTCTCTTGAAATACCAAGGGCTTCGTATTGTTCTTCCATCCACTTATTCATGACTGATTATTTCCTTTTCTTCTAAAATTGATATCATATCTGTTAAAATCGCTGCATCATCATAGCCAAATGCCTGCTTGTCGAGCCAGATCACATCCCGCTCTCTCTTAAACCATGTCAACTGGCGTTTTGCAAAGTGGCGCGTCTCACGCTTGATGATATAGACAGCTTCCTCTAAGGTACACCCGCCGTCTAAATATGCAAGGATCTCCTTGTAGCCGAGCCCCTGCATGGAAACCATCTCCCGGCTGCAGCCCATGGATTTTAATTTTTTTACTTCCTCCACAAGTCCGGCTTCTATCATTGCATCCACGCGTCTGTCAATGCGTTCGTACAATTTTGCACGCTCATCCGTGAGTACAAAATAGGCAAAATTGTATGGAGACTGTTTTTGTCGTTCCGTTTCGTTGTGCTCAGATATTTTTTTGCCGGACAAATGATAAAATTCTAACGCCCTTATCACACGTTTGATATTATTGGCATGGATCGCTTCGGCGGAAGCTGGATCCACTTCGCGCAGTATTCCGTGCAGATATTCTGCGCCATGTTCTCTGGCAAGATCTTCTAACTGCCTGCGGTAAGTCTCATCACACTGCTGCTCTGTAAAATCAATATCATACAAAAGTGCCTGAATGTAAAATCCGGTGCCCCCGGCTATGATCGGGATTTTTCCATCCGCATAGATTTCTTTTAAATATTCTTTTGCCATCGTGACAAAACGCACAACGTGAAATTCTTCGTCCGGCTCTAGCTCATCGATCATATAATGCGTAACACCCTGCATCTCCTCCGGTGTGATCTTGGCAGAACCGATATCCATATGGCGGTAGACCTGCATAGAATCCGCAGAGATCACCGCTCCATTTATTTTTTTTGCCAGTTCCACCGAGAGGGCACTTTTCCCCACCGCGGTCGGACCGGTCAGAATAATCATTGGTTTTTGCTGCATATCAGACAATCCTTTTAAATTTCTTTTCTATTTCATATTTGGTCATGGAAATGATCGTCGGGCGTCCGTGCGGGCAGTTGTACGGATTTTCAAGCTCCAACAGTTCATCGATCAGCCGTTCTGCCTCCGGCCTGCTGATGTGCTGGTTTCCCTTGATAGCTGCCTTACAGGACATCGACGCAACTTTTTCCATAATGGCATTTGGTGAATCATTTTCATTTATATTTGCAAAATCATCTAACATTTCAAGAAACATTGTTTTTGTGTCAATCCCGGTAAAATCAGCCGGAATAGCAGTCACTGCATATTCCTTTCCGCCGAACGGTTCGATTTCATAGCCGAACGCATCGATCTGCTCCCTGTATTTTTCAAGCATCTCGATCTCTTCAATGCTGAGTGTCAGGATGATCGGCGGACTGAGCGTCTGTGATGAAAATGTTTTTTCACGCACTTTTTTCATCGTTTTCTCATAAAGTACTTTTTCATGCGCTGCATGCTGGTCGATGATGAACAGCTTGTCCTCATACTCTACCATCCAGTAAGTATCGAACAGCTGTCCGATGATCTTGTGTTTCTTCTTGGCATCTTTTGTCAGAAACCCTTCGGAGACTGCCGCAAGTTCCTGTTGCTCGTAAGTGACTTTTGACTCCGGTAAAGCTGCCGCTGTCTCTTCTGGCAGGCTTGCCGTTGTTTTATCCGCCTGTATTGGCTGCGGTACGGGTTTGGAAACGGTGTATGTATTGCTTTCCGATACCCGATCCGCGGACTGTTCTGTGACAGCCGTTTCTTTCTTTGGAAGAAGCGAGTTAAAGACAGAAAGGTTTTCCGGCGGTGCTGATTCCTTCTGCGGTGCTGCGCTCTGCATCGGAATTGTTGTCTGCACGTCTTCATTTTCTTTTGACGCAGCGAAACCAGACTGTCCGCCTGTTCCCTGCTGTATGTTCTGCGGCTGAAACCTTCCTCCACTCCGCACCGTTTCAACACCCCGGCGCTCAAACGGTTCCGGGAGCGGTGCCTTGATGTTTTCCCGTTTCCGTATCTTTTCTTCCTGCACCGGTACTTCAGGGATAAAATCTTTGTGCGTCAGTGCGCCCCGGATAATTTCAAACAATGTCTTATAGATCGCCTCATTGTTTGAAAAACGGAGTTCCATCTTCGTCGGATGCACGTTGACATCTAAAAGATCGGTATCCATGGAAAAGTACAGAACGCAGAACGGATACTGGTGCTGCATCAGAAAGCCTTTGTACGCTTCCTCAATCGACTTTGAGAGCAGCGCGCTCTTGATATAACGTCCGTTGATAAAGTAATTCTCAAAATTACGGTTTCCGCGGGAAATTAACGGTTTTCCGATAAAACCCTTGACATGAAAATACTCATTTTTATGGTCGATCTCTAAAAGCCCGGAGGTGATATCCCTGCCGTAGATATGATAGATCATATCTTTTTCCCTGGAATTGCCGGAGGTATGCATTTTCGTCTGACCGTTATTGATAAATTTAAAGGAAACCCCCGGATGTGACAGGGCAAGACGCTCCATCAGGTCATTGATATAATTGCCCTCCGTCTGCGCGGTCTTTAAAAATTTGCGCCTCGCCGGTGTATTGTAAAAAAGATTGCGGACGATAAAAGTGGTTCCCTCCGGCGCACCGATCTCCTCATTTTCCTTTTCTTTCGAACCCTCAATAACATAGCGGGTACCGGTCAGCTCCCCGTATGTTTTTGTGATCAGCTCGACCTGTGAAACTGCAGCGATACTTGAGAGCGCCTCACCGCGGAATCCCAAAGAGGTAATGCTCATCAGATCTTCCACGCTTTTGATCTTGCTGGTCGAATGGCGCAAAAAGGCAAGCGGAACCTGCGCCCTCTCGATGCCGCAGCCATTGTCCGTGATACGGATAAATGAAATACCGCCCTCTTTGATCTCAACTGTGACGGCAGTTGCCTTTGCATCGATGGCATTTTCCACCAGTTCTTTTACCACGGAAGAGGGGCGTTCCACAACTTCCCCGGCTGCAATCTTGTCAATTGTCTCCTGACTGAGCAGTGTAATTTCAGGCATACAGATTCACCTCTTTGTTTCAATCGTTTCTGCTGCATTTCCTGCAGCATTATTCTGTTATGGTCTTGGCATCTTAGGAACGCCGGACACCGGTTTCCCGCAAGGTCTTGTCTCGGAGCAGTATCCGAAGTAATCACATTTTGGCATAAACAGATTATCTGCGATCCAGCGCCATTCTTCCGAATATTCCGAAAGTGCTTTTCGGATGTCACCAAATAACTGGCGGTATTCCCAATATGCACGGTTACACATTCTCTGATGGCTCATCTCCGTTAAACTGCGCAGATTTCTTTTATCCACGATCGACGCCGTCATGCCAAGCGGCAGTCCGTTTGCAACATCTTCCTTTGGAATCCCGTAGTCTTCCTGCAAAGCGCGGCATTCTTCATTGATATGCGCCATTAATGCCTGATATTTTTCCAATGCTTCTTTGTTGTTCTGGATCGACGGCGGGATGATGTAATCAAATCCGCGTCCGGCATAATTGATATAGCGTGTACTTGACTGTAAACGTGTCGGTGAGCCGCCAATATGTGTATACCACTCGCGCTCTACTCTCGCGGAATAGCCGGCAATGATCATCTCTACATTTACATATTCCATGACTCTTCCATGTCCGGAAATGATACAGTCCATGCCCCGTTTATAATTTTTCTCCGGATCTTCTACATTTCCTCCCCAGCAGACACCGGCGCGCTGTCCCATCAGCGTGATCGGGTTTTTAGTTGTCTCCGGCAAAATTGTAATTGTGCCCATAAATTTTATTCTCCATTTCTACCAGCGGTTTTTTATTTTATTCTGTAATTCATAAAGTTTGTTTAATGCCTCGATCGGTGTCAGATTTCCGACATCAATCGTTTTTAACTCTTCTAAAATATCATCGTCCTTTACGGTATCAAATAAAGACATCTGTGTCAAATCAACTTCATCCAAACGTTCTTTTTTCTTTTTCGTTCCTGCCGTTGCAGGCGTGATGTTTTTCGTGACAGACGTGATATCATTTGCGCTCAGCTCTTCCACGATTTCTTTGGCGCGTTCAATCACGGAATCCGGAACACCGGCAAGTTTTGCAACCTGGATACCGTAGCTCTTATCCGCACCGCCCTGCACGATCTTGCGCAGAAATACAATGTCGTCGCCTTTTTCTTTGACCGCGATACAGTAATTGTGGACGTTGTTTAACTTTCCTTCCAGCTCAGTCAGCTCGTGATAATGTGTCGCAAACAGTGTCTTTGCACCGAGCAGACGCGGGTTGCTGATATGTTCAACTACCGCCCATGCGATACTTAAACCGTCAAAGGTACTTGTTCCGCGTCCGATTTCATCGAGTACTAAAAGCGAATTGGATGTGGCATTGCGCAGGATATTTGCGACCTCGTTCATCTCCACCATAAAGGTACTCTGACCGCTTGCAAGATCATCCGATGCCCCGACACGGGTAAAAATACGATCCACGATGCCGATCTTTGCCGATGTCGCTGGAACAAAACTTCCGATCTGTGCCATCAGAACGATCAATGCAGCCTGTCTCATGTAAGTGGATTTGCCTGCCATGTTCGGTCCGGTTATGATTGCAATACGGTTATTTCCGTTATCTAAATATGTATCGTTATCGATGAACATATCGTTTGTGATCATTTTTTCGACAACCGGATGTCTGCCGCCCTTGATATCGATCACTCCACTGTTGGTCATCTTTGGTCTGCAGTAATTATTCTGGTCTGCAACGACTGCAAGTGATACAAAAACGTCTAAGTTTGCGATTGCTTTCGCTGTCCGCTGGATACGGACAACTTCTTCTGCAATTTTATTCCGTACTTCACAGAACAGATCATACTCTAAGCTGACGAGCTTGTCCTCCGCGCCTAAGATCATATCTTCTAATTCTTTTAATTCCGGTGTGATGTAACGCTCCGCATTGGCAAGTGTCTGTTTTCTGGTAAAATAATCCGGCACCAGATCCTTGTAGGAATTGGTCACTTCCAGATAATAACCGAACACTTTGTTGTATTTGATCTTTAAATTTTTAATTCCGGTCTTTTCGCGCTCTTTTGCCTCTAACTCTGCAAGCCAGGTCTTACCCTCTGTTTTGGCATTGCGGTATTTATCGACATCCTCATTATAACCTTCCTTGATCAGTCCGCCCTCGCGCACAGAGATCGGCGGTTCTTCCATGATCGAACGATCTACCAGGGAGCAGAGTTCTTCCATGGCATCAATGTCGTTCTGGATATTTTTTAGCAGTGCACCGTCAAACTCATCGAGCAGGGATTTGATCGGAGGCAGCATGCTGATAGAATTCTTAAATGCGATCAGATCACGCGGATTGGCTGTCCGGTAAGTCACACGGGTGATCAGACGCTCAAGGTCATAAATCGGATTTAAATACTCGCGCAATTCCTCCCTTGTGATCACATGATCGTTTAACTCACCAATGGCTTCCTGGCGCAGTTCAATCTCGGTTTTATCGATCAATGGCTGTTCCACATAAGCACGAAGTGTCCTTGCTCCCATCGCTGTTTTGGTTTTATCTAACACCCATAGCAGTGAACCGCGTTTTTGCTTTTCACGCAGTGTCTCCACCAGCTCTAAATTACGTCTGGTCGAACTGTCTATGATCATATATTTCCCGGTTGAGTATGGATGAATCGCAGAAAGATTGCCAAGATCATTTTTCTGTGTTTCATACAGATAGCGGAGCAATGCCCCCGCAGCGATCGTGCCGCACGCATAATCAGATAATCCAAGCCCCTCAAGACTCTGCACCTTAAAATGTTCTTTTAACGTATTTTCTGCCGTCTCGTCACTGAAATACCATGCCTCTAAAGAGTACACTGCAATACCAAGGCGATTTTTCATATCAGAGAGATCGACACCGCTCATATAAAAGCTCTCATTGCAGATGATCTCGGATGGTGCAAATTTGTTGATCTCGTCAATCAGTTTCCGCTCCGTATCGACCTCTGTAACAAAATAGTCTCCGGTCGAGATGTCCGCTAATGAAATACCGTATTTATCTGCAAGATATACGATACACATAATGTAATTATTTTTGGATTCGTCGAGAGCCTGCATGTCTGTGTTTGTTCCCGGTGTGACGATGCGGATCACCTCACGCTTTACAAGACCTTTTGCAAGTTTTGGATCCTCCACCTGCTCACAGATCGCAACTTTATGACCGTTTGCAACCAGTTTATTTAAGTATCCTTCCACTGCATGATAAGGAACACCGCACATCGGCGCGCGTTCCTCTGCACCACAGCTTTTGCCGGTCAGCGTCAGTTCAAGTTCTTTTGAGACAACGATCGCATCATCAAAAAACATCTCATAAAAATCACCGAGTCTGTAAAACAAAATGCAATCTTTATATTCCTCTTTTGTTTTTAAATATTGCTGCATCATAGGTGTATATTCTGCCACGTCTTTAACCTCTGTTCTTTTTCTATTCATCATAATAGCGTCCGTCAAATGGATCATCTATTTTTTTCATAATTGTAATCTATCATTTACTCTCTATGGCATATCTACCGATTGCCTCGGCAACCTTTAAGCCGTCCATTGCCGCAGACATGATACCACCTGCATATCCGGCGCCTTCCCCGCATGGGTAAATGCCGCGGATATTCGACTGGAATGATTCATCACGCACGATACGCACCGGGGAAGATGTACGGCTTTCGACACCGGAAAGGATCGCATCCTCACGGTCAAATTCCGGAATCGCACGGGAAAAATGATGCATTCCTTCTATGAATGATTCCTCTAATTCTTCCGGCAGAAGTCCTCTCAAATTACAAAGTACGGAATCACCCTTTGTTGTACTCTCAAATGCACCGTAGGAAACGGAAGGACGATTTTTACAGTAATCACCAAACAACTGCTGTGGGATCTTTCCATTTCCAAGTTTCCATGCCCGCTCCTCCAGACGTTCCTGAAAACGGACGCCGGACAGTACATCTTCTTTCCCATCGGCATCTTTTAAAACACCATGACGGATCGCATCCGCCTTAAAATCTTCCGGTGTGACGGAGACGATGATCGCACTGTTTGCGTTGCTGCCGCCACGGTCCGAGTAACTCATGCCGTTGACTGCAAGGCGGTGTTCTTCGGAGGAAGCGTTTACGACATAACCGCCCGGACACATGCAAAAGGAGTATACCCCTCTGCCGGAGGGAAGATTTGCCGTCACTTTATAAGGTGCCGCAGGAAGTTTGTCTGCATATAAATCTCCGTACTGTGTCAGATTGACCTCGCTCTGCGGATGCTCCACACGGAATCCGACCGCAAAGGATTTTGCCTGCATATTTAAGCCCTTTTCCTGTAACAGCGAAAACGTATCCCTTGCACTGTGACCGATGGCAAGGATCAGGCAGTCGGTATCGATCTGTCTGTCGTGATTTAATTCGATAGATTTTAAGTTCCCGTTTTTGCCGGTGGAAAATCCAGTAACACAGGTCTCAAATAAAAACTCTACGCCATTTTCTGTCATAAATTCCCGCATCCGTTTTATCACATCTGCAAGAATGTCTGTGCCGATATGTGGTTTGTTTTCATATAAAATATGTTCCGGTGCCCCAAATTTTACGAATGTTTCAAGAACAAAACGGTTCCTTCCAATGGGATCTTTGACCAATGTATTTAATTTTCCATCGGAAAAGGTTCCTGCACCGCCCTCTCCGAACTGGACGTTCGAGGCGGTGTCTAAGACACCGGTCTCCCAGAACTTCTGCACATCCGCAGTCCGTTCTTCGACCTTTTTACCACGCTCTGCCACGATCGGATGAAAACCCTCTGACATTAATGCATAGGCACAGAACAGTCCGGCAGGGCCTGCCCCCGCGATCACAGGTGTGCGTGAAGGATTTATGACTTCCGGAAGGAGGTATTTTTTCACTTTGATTGACATAACATTATTATTGTTAACCTTTTTTAAAATTTTCTGGTCGTCTGCCGTCTCTACATCTACGGAGTACACATAAAACAGATCCGGCTTCTTCCTTGCGTCAATGGATTTTTTGACGATCTGGTATTGAAAAGGCGTGTCTGCCTTTAATTTCAACGCTTTTTTGATCTTTTGCTCTAACTGCACCGTATCATGTGTTACTGGCAGCTTGATCTGATTAATTCGAATCATAATTTCCTCGTTTCTTCCTGTGCGCTTTTTTCCCCGGATGTGCATATTCTCCTGCGTGGCTTCCTGCCACATATCCGCTGGACCAAGCCCATTGCAGATTATATCCACCGCAGATACCATCAATATCAACGACTTCTCCTGCGAAAAACAGTCCCGGAATTAATTTTGACATCATGCTGGCTGCATCGATCTCGCGTGTGTCCACACCGCCCGCACAGACCTGTGCCTGCGCGATATCTTTGCTTCCTGTGATGTCGACACGCAGGTCTTTCAGCAGTTTTGTCAGACGTGTCAATTGTTTTTCCGGTACTTTTTTTGACGGAATATGAAGATCAATCCCGGCTTCTTTTAAGAGTACCTCTGCAAGCTTTTTATTGCAGAGACCGATCATCGCCTGAGAGGCATCTTTTCCGTGAGCATTCATGCAAAAACGCAGTTTCAGCAGATCATTCACTTCCCCAAAAGACCGGTCCGGCATAAAATCGATCTGTGCATATACCTGTTTTTTCTGTTTTAAAGCTCTGGTTGCATATCGGCTGATCTGAAAAACCGGAATTCCCGATATTCCATAATCCGTCAGCTGTAATTCACCACGTTCTCTGGTCGTTTCTGCTCCGTTTATGTACAGTCTTATCGAAACTTCTGCACGGATTCCTGCAAGCATTTTAAAGAATGACTGCCTGCACTGCAACGGCACCAACGCCGGTACAATATCTATGATATGGTGCCCAAAGTGTTCAATATATGGAAGCGCACTGCCGTCACTCCCACTCTTCGGCGAAGCAAAAAGACCGGTTGCAAAAATGATTGATTTTGCGCGAAAATCTCCTGTGCCTGTCCGGATCAGAAAGAAATCCCCCTGTCTTTTTATTGCTTTGATCTCACAGGAGACAATCTCCTTTACACCGGTATATGCGGCTTCCATGCGAAGGACATCCAGAACAGAAGCAGCCTGTTCACTTGCCGGGTAATAATAGCCGTTTTTTATTTTTGGTTCGATACCGATCTCACGAAAAAACGCCACTGTTTTTTTCTGATCGAACTGTCTGAATACCGGTACAGCAAAAGCAGGATTTTCGCCTCTGTAACACGATAATCCCTGCACCTCGTTTGTATAATTACATTTTCCATTCCCCGTGGCAAGTATTTTCTTACCTACACGGTCCATATGTTCTAAGATGATTGTATCTGCACCTGCTAAAGCAGACGCAATAGAAGCCATCAGCCCGGATGCTCCGCCGCCAATGACTGCAACTTCTGTTTCTGTCATATTAAAAACCTTTTTCGATATTTATATAGTTTATTTGTCCGTAACAGGATAAACCATTGATTATTTTAACATACAAAAAACAAACATTCAATCCGTGAAACCCATAGTTATTGCTGGTAATTCATCAATATCAGAAAGGCTGCAGTAATCTAACTGGAATAGCTCTCCAAAAAGGCGTACAATTCCTGATCGTCCGAAAACCGGATCCCATTTTCCAATTTTTTTACCATATCTTCATTCAGATCACGGATGCGGATATTTGTCTCAAAAAATTCTGTGATCCCATCACTCTGGTATACGACCAATATCCCGTCCTTCTGTTTTATAACATATGCATATGATTCATAAACAGCAAGACTCTCTGTTGTCTTAAGTTCTTTTTCTGTATCCGTTTCTGCCGGCATTTCTTCGGTTGCCGCAGCAAGATCCTGTTCTTTTTCCCCCGTATCCTGTTGTGTAAACAGTAAATAAACAACCATGACCAATAAAAGAAAGATCATTCCGGTAAAAAGGCAAATACTCGTCGTTTTTTTCATCCCATCACTCCATATTCCGGTTTTACGATAAGTATTTGCCAAATTTTACTTTTTATTCACTTGTCAGAAATATTTTTTCATGGTTATAGAATGTCTAAACACATGCCGTCAGCTATTTTAATAAGTGCATTTTTTTTGCGACATCTGCCAGCATGCGGCCTTTCGGAAAACGCAAGATTTCCTGCTCATTTAATCCTTTTAACAGCAACAGTAACACTGCATATACCGCCGCTCCAATCACGATCGACAAAAGCGTTGCTACAGCATTAACACGCAGCACGTACAGAATGCCATGATAGACGAGCCATACAACAACACCCATACCGGCAGCGGCGATTGCAGGGACAAAAAATGTTTTTCGAATTTCCTGATGATATCCGCTGTAACGGCGGATTGATCCTGCATTTAAAATACACATGATAAGACCGAATGCTGCATTTGCGATAACGACTGCAAAAATGTTTAAGTCAAACAAGAACATAAGTGCTGCCAGCAGTCCTAAATGCAGTACCAGTGCAATGATCGCATTTTTGATCGGTTCTTTCATGCGGCCGATTCCCTGTAAAAGACCGTTTGAAAGCGTTGACAGTGAAAAAAACAAAATCGTAACAGCTCCTACCTGTAACATATGTGCAGCAGTCTCCGATGAATCACGGAACAAAAGCTGTAAGATCGGTGATGCAAGTATGCCCATGCCAACTGCACATGGAAAAGCAATCACCATGATAAAACGTGTTGCAATCCCGATCTGTCGTTTTGCTTCGCCTTTTTTCCCGGCTGCATAGGCAGCAGTCAGTGCAGGAACAGAGGATGCCGCCATCGCTGATGCAATGGAGATCGGAACATTGATCAGAACCGTATATTTTCCAGTATAAATACCATTCCAGGAACCATACTGGTTCGCGGTATATCCCTGATATGCAGCAATGTGTTTATATACAGCCTGATCTATGACGGTATTGCAGTTGTAGATCGTACTGCTCAGTAAAACCGGGATGATCGTTATGATAAGCAGATGAAATATCGAGCCATAGGAATCAACGTTTCTTTTCCGCTCTCTGTGCAGACTGCGTTTGAACGCACACAGATATACAACCAGTACAAAGGTACAGAATAATAATGCAACCAGTGCTCCGATCGCAGTACCAAGCGTTCCTCCTGCTGCTCCGTATGCTGCGGAATAATTATCAGCATCACCAAGCAGTGCTCCAGCCTTTGCACCATAATCAGCCAATACATACGCTGCCCATACACTGACGATTGCATTTGCAATCTGCTCTAAGATCTGGGAAGTTGCACTCGGCATCATTGTTCCAAGTCCCTGAAAAAATCCTCTCATAACACCAAGTACTGCAACAATCAGAAGTACAGGGATCAGTACACGCACAGCGAAGACGCTCATCGGTGTTTTCATCAGCGTGCCTGTGATAAACTCAGCACCAAACAAAAGGATCAGTGCGGCGACCGTACCGGTACATACACCGAAGATCAATGCACATTTTAAAATGCGGTATACATTGTGTCTTCTGCCCTGTGAATAATTTGCAGATACAAGTTTTGATACTGCGAGCGGCAGACTGTAGGATGAAATGATCAATAATATATTATAAATCTGGAAAGCAGTTCCATAGTAGTCATTTCCGGTATCCCCGATAATATTTGTCAGCGGGATACGGTAGATCAGACCGATAATACGGCTGACGATGGATGCGATAGCAAGAATAGAACCCTGCACAAGAAAACTTGTACTGCTTTTTTTATTTTGTTTGCCCATATGACTTAATCCTCGTTATCTTAAAATGTTCATCTCGTTTAAGATCTCAGTTTGTTTTCCCTCCATAATGGCAGCTTCCTCCGGTGTCATATGGTCATATCCAAATAAATGAAGCATACTGTGAAGGATTAAAAATGCATATTCACGTTTTTCACTGTGCCCATAACTTTTTGCCTGTTCCTTTACTTTGTCAACAGAGATAATGATATCACCGAGCATTATTTCGCCTGTGTCCGGGTTGAAATTGTCATCGTAATCATCTTCTAATTTCGAAAAATCTCCTGCGCTCTCATAAGAAAGCATCGGAAATGACAAAACGTCCGTCGGCGCATCAATGTCACGGTATTCTTTATTGATGGCGTGGATTCCATCATTGTCCGTGAGCGTCAGATTGATTTCAGCTTCAAACGGAAATCCCTCATGCTCGATTGCATAGTCTGTCACTTCTTTTGCAAGTGCCTCCTCATCAAATGAAAAATCAGTATCTGTTTCTTTTTCTATAAAAAGACTCATAAATTTCCTCATTTCTGTGCCTTACAGGCAGTTTTTATATCTTTTGTATTTTATACGTTTTTTAAAAGAAGAAGGTTTCTTCATTTACAAGATATTCCCTGATCTTTAAAAACATATTCATGCCGAGCCCGGACTGATCATAAATTCCGCTTGCAGAATATTCGTTTAGTGTCTGGTAGATGACCATATCCTGATTCCATTCGCTTGCCATTGTATAACTGTCAAAAACTTCTATCTTTTTGACCAGGCCATTTACCATATGTACGATCGCGGACTCGATGGATGAAGGCGGTGCTGTTTCGCCATCATATTCACTGATGATACGGATGACATCTTCCGGGAAACAGTGTTCCTGTGCAATGCGGATTCCGCTCTCTGTGAGCGGTTCACCTTCCATGATCCCGATCCGGTAATAAAATCCTGCCGCCGCGCAGGTCTTTTCATCTGCCCCGGCAACTCTCGCACAGCTTGCTGCAAGTCTTGAAACTCTGCGTGCATGCTGATATTCCTGTTTCGAAAAATTTGACAGTTCACGGACAAGAGGATAAGTATCATCTATAATATCCGTCAGGATATCATTTACTTCCTGTTCCCTCAAATGTGAGAAATGCGGATAGCCAAACTGCAGCCACAAAACACTGATGGCACCCTCTCCAATTCCCCATAATAAAAGCACAAAATGTACCTCCTGATAGGTCAGATAATAAAAGGTGACTGGAAGTAAAACGGAGAGGCAGAACAACAGCACTTCATACCAGATAAGTTTTTTCCCCTGTTTTGCGGCTTCCTCCGCCGTCCCGGCAAGGATCACACCAAAGATTGTCAACAGACAGTACAATATCAGTTCCTGTGAATGCAGTCCCATAACCAGACATATCATGGAATCCCAGAAAATACCGGTAATAAGCGCAAGACGTTCGGAAACAAAGGCTGCAATAATGAGCGGTACAAATACCAGCGGTTTTACAAATCCAGGAAAGTATGATGCAAACACAACCACCACCGCTGCTGCCGTATAACTATATAATACTTTTTTGAAATCTGTTTCACGGTTATGGCTGATCAGTCCTTCCGCACGATCGTGTTCTATAAAGAAAAGAAACAATACAAACCATATCATGGCAACACAGACAATCCCTAAAATCTGATCCAGTAAAATCTGTTGTTTTGCACACAGTAAAAGTATGGCTGCAATGGTAACGATAAACATGCAGACCTGATTCCATCCTCTTTTGATTACAAAGCGGTCATTCATCGCTGGCGAGTCTCCTGTTTTCTTTTTGATGCGCTCTTACTGCGGTTTTCATAATCTTCATAAGCCTTCACGATCTTCTGTACAACCGGATGACGGACCACATCTTTGCTGGTCAGTTCACAGATGCCGATCTCATCCACTTTTTTTAATACTTTTAAGGCAACATCAAGACCGGATGCTGTGCCAGGTGCTAAATCCTTCTGGGTTGCATCACCGGTAATCACCGCCTTAGATCCAAAACCGATACGGGTAAGGAACATTTTCATCTGCGCCGGTGTGGTGTTCTGCGCCTCATCTAATATGATAAATGCGTTGTCAAGTGTACGTCCGCGCATGTATGCAAGCGGTGCAACCTCGATCAGCCCCTTTTCCATATTTTTCTGGAAGCTTTCTGCTCCCATGATCTGATATAATGCATCATAAAGCGGTCTTAAATACGGGTCGACCTTACTCTGTAAATCCCCCGGCAAAAATCCTAATTTCTCGCCGGCTTCGATTGCCGGACGTGTCAGGATGATCCTTCCTACTTCTTCATTCTTAAACGCCGTGATCGCCATTGCCATTGCAAGATAAGTTTTACCGGTTCCTGCAGGACCCATGCCAAACACGATCATTTTCTGGCGTATCGCATCCACATATGCTTTCTGTCCAAGTGTCTTTGGTTTGACCGGCTTGCCGTTGATCGTATGGCAGATACAGTCCTTATCGATCTCCACGATTGCGGATTCTTTTTCTTCCTCCGAAAGTGCCAGTGCATAATTGACATTCTGCTCAGTAATGATATTGCCTCTTTTTGATAATTCGATCAGCTGTAAAAATACCTGTTCCGCTTTTTTTAAATTATGTTCCTCTCCAAGGAGCTTCATACTCTCACCGCGTAAAACCACAGTGACGTTTAAGGTGCGTTCAATTTTTTTGATATACGCATCAAACTGACCAAATACATTGGCCACATGATCAGTCGGTATATTTAATGATAGTTCAGTCAGACTCATCCGTCGGTTGCCTCTCTTCGCTCGATTGTTCGATGATTTTTGTCGGCTGATAGGAAACAATGGATTTTAAAGTGCCAATCGTTCCTTTCACCACATATTTTTTCTTCGTTCTCTCTATAATAACATTTTTTTCTGTAATTTGAATACCTTTTTCTTCCAAATCGTCAAGATATTTCTTAAGATTCTCAGAAGCCAGTCGTTTTGCCTCCTTTTCTGTGTACGTCTTTTGTTCATTTTTATAGCCCACACAGGTCTGTCTGACCAGATAAACCGGAAGATAAAAATTATCTGTAAAGTGAAATTGTGACACATCCGACACAACTTCATATGGTTCTTCCACCGGTGAAAAAAAAGGATTTTTGATCAGATAATCCAGAATTCTGACCTGATAAGTTATTTTTTCTGCGCCGGTCGGCACTTTTTTTTCATATTCCATCGGTATCTCATCATGGTAGGAATATGTAACTTTTGCAATGACATCTGCATCTGCAGTGCGGTAAAGATATTGTGCCGTCTCTCCGTCATCATTTAGAATCTCAACATACCCATTGACTAACACATCTCCCTTTTTCACCGGGGTTCCTACAGTCACTGCCGGTGTACCACTTCTTGTGATCATTTCTGTGATCAAGCCATCATCGGCAGCAACGATATCGTGCGCTGTCTCCTCTTTCTTTTCCTCATAATTTTCTTCCGGGAGCAGATTTTCCTGGATATCAACCGTCATTTTGGTGCCGTAGATTTTGATGGAAGTCCAGATCACTTCGGGATAACGGCTTCTTAACGTTTCCTCTAAAGCCGCACAGTCAATATTTTTTTTCTTTGTGCCAAAAGAGGCATGTTCTTTCGAAAGAAAGCAGAGTACGACTTCCTCAGACAGATAGGAATTGCCGTTGACTTCAATATTCCAGATAAAACCGGAAAGGTAATAGATCAGCCCTGCAAATAACAGCATGCCCATGGCAAACATTTTCCGTTTGCGGTAATGGTACAATTCAAACGGCATGCCATATCTTTTTTGGATGCGGATATGTGTTCTTGTTTTTTTTAAGATCGGACGTAACTGCTTAAAACCTGCTACACTGATGCAGAATTCGTATCCATCCTTCGTAGATTTCAAATTCCAGATCAGAATATCATGGCTTCCGCATAAATTCAGGAAACGTTCCGGCGCATAACCGCTTAAACGGACATACACGTATCCTTTAAAATACTTAATTACCGAGAGCAGCATCTGTTAATTTTCGTACTGGATCGTGTCTAAAAACCCGGTAATTTTCATTTCCTCATTCGTGTAATAGTCGATTGCAAGATGTGAGCCGGAAATCAGGATCCTGCAGTTTTTTGTCTGTATTTTGATAAAGGAATCCTCATATTCCAGGATTCCTTTATAATTAGAAATCAGAACCTCATGCCTTCCGGTTGCAGTCACGATCGCTGCGCCGAGCATCAGATCCTTCGGCAGTTCTAAGCTGTTTATTATTTTTTCTTTCTGATTTTTCTTCATATATGATTGTATGAAGGAAAAAAAGATCTTATTCTTTATTCGTAAATATATTCTCTTACGACCGGCAGCATTTCTTTCGGCACGGCAGCAATTTCATAAGCATGCAGTACTTTTTCGGCAGCCGCATCCATTTTTTCACGATCATTTGCATAAATGACTGCCAGTGTGTCACCGGTATCTACAGCATCTCCATTTTTCTTCTTTAAATAAATGCCAACAGAAAGATCGATCACACTGTCCTTCGTTTCACGTCCACCGCCAAGTGTCATACAGGCAATGCCAATATTTTCCGCCAGAATGCGATGCACGAATCCGCCGTACGCTGCTTTTACTTCGACCGAATATTTTGTTTTTGGGAACTTTGAAGTGTCATATACATAAGATGCATCCCCACCCTGCGCTCTCACAAACTCAGCCATTTTATCAAGCGCAGCTCCACTGTCTATGGAATCCTGCATGAGTTTTACCGCCTCTTCGCATGAATCTGCACGTCCTGCAAAGAGTAACATCTGGGCCCCCAGTGCAAAGACTACCTCTTTAAAATCCGAAGGGCCTTCTCCTTTTAAGGTGTCGACCGCCTCGATCACTTCGATGGCATTTCCAACGGCATTTCCAAGCGGCTGGTCCATATCCGTGATGACTGCCGCCGTCTTTTTGCCTGCCATCGTTCCGATCGACACCATCTCTTTTGCAAGTGCGACAGAGTCTTCATATTTTTTCATAAATGCGCCGTTTCCGGTCTTGACGTCGAGCACGATTGCATCACTGCCGGAAGCTAATTTTTTGCTCATAATCGAGCTGGCAATCAGTGACATCTGATCGACGGTAGCCGTGACATCACGCAGTGCGTACAGCTTTTTATCCGCCGGGGCAAGATTGGCCGTCTGCCCTGCCAGTGCAATACCGATCTCACGGACATTTTTAAAAAAGATTTCCTCCGGAAGCGCAGTCGTAAATCCCGGAAAACTCTCAAGTTTGTCAATGGTTCCTCCGGTATGGCCAAGTCCTCTTCCAGACATCTTTGCAACCGGAACTCCAAGAGAAGCAATGATCGGTGTCAGCGCTAACGATGTCTTATCTCCCACACCGCCGGTACTGTGTTTATCTACTTTCACACCCGGAATGGAAGAGAGATCGAGCACATCCCCGCTGTCACGCATGGCAAGTGTCAGGTCGACCGTTTCCCGTTTACTCATTCCCTGAAAACAGATCGCCATCGTCATGGCAGACATCTGATAATCCGGAATCGTACCGTCCGTAAAACCATCGATCATAAAACGGATCTCATCTGTGGTCAGTTCCATGCCAAGTTTTTTCTTTTCAATCAGGTCATACATTCTCATGTGCATAATCCTCCCTTGTATCGATATCAACAAAAAATTCCGGCATTAAAACCGGATAAGAGAAAACATCATCCGGGTGGGAACGGATCACTATTTTACCGCCGCACTCCCCGGTCAGTGCAAGCAGTTCCCCGCGATAAGTTTCCGAAAAAAGATTGGGGCTGCGCAGACTGCCGTCACACGCTAAAGCTCCGATCCCTTTTTTGCTGTGAAAAAATGCATCCAGAAAGTCAAGGAGTAATTCTGCTTTTACATACGGCTGGTCTGCCTGAAAAAACATATCATAGGAAACAGAACCACCCGTTGCTGTCACGGGATAAGTGACAGATGTCTCTATGCCTTTTCGAATGCTTGAGGCAATTCCGTCGTTTTGCGTACCTTGATTGCGCACGACGATGCAGTCGATTGCAGACAATTCTTTACACAACTGCTCAATTTCATCGTATGCAGTCACAACAATGATCTTACACGGATAACTGCTCATATTCTGCAGGCGCACTAATTCTGTCAGACCATGCAGGAACAACGGTTTTCCATGAAATTCCGTAAGCAGTTTATTGCTGCCGAACCGCCTTGCGTATCCGGCAGCAAGATAGATCAGATTTATCTGTATCGTATCAGATCACCTTCATTCCCTTCAGGATTTTCTCAGGTGTGATCGGCAGTTCATTGATCCAGACACCGGTCGCATTGTAAACTGCATCTGCGATTGCCGGAGCCGGCGTGTTGATGACGATCTCACCGATCGATTTTGCACCGAAAGGACCGGTCGGCTCATAGCTGCTGTCAAATTCCACACGGATGCGGTCGGTATCTAAACGGCTTGGCACTTTATACTGCATGAAGGAGTTAGAAAGATTCTTTCCTCTCTCATCATACCAGATATCTTCATACAGTGTCATACCGATTCCCTGTAAAAGACCACCCTCAGTCTGTACCCTTGCAAGGTTGGTGTTTACAACCGTTCCACAATCCACACAGGCGGTGTAATCCAATAACTCGATAGCACCTGTTTCCGGGTCTGCTTCGATCTCCGCACACGCCGCCATAAATGGTGGCGGTGATACCGGAGAGCTGTGTGAGTATGTTACTTCCAGTGAGATCTCATTGTTGCACATGGATGCAGTTGCAATATCAAACAGACTCATTTTTGCGCCGTCCGACTCATCGATGACATTTTCTCCGTCAAAAGTGAGTGCCGAGGCATCTTTGTTCATGCGTACTGCTGCAAGCGCGATGATGCGTTCACGCAGCTGTTCACAAGCCTTCACTGTTGCCATTCCGGTCAGATAGGTCGTACTGGACGCATAAGAACCGGAATCATATGGGGAAATATCTGTATCAACACCGTACACGGAAATATTATCGATCGGTGTCTCTAACACATCCGCCGCAAACTGGGCAATGATCGTATCGCACCCTGTTCCCATATCGGTACAGCCGACCGTGATATGATAAGTTCCCTCATCACTTAATTTTACCGTGACAGAACCGACGTCACAGTTGGAAATGGAAGATCCCTGCATTGCCATGGCAACGCCGCGTGCACGGATCTTTCCATCCGGCATGACAGTGCGCATGCCTTTTTCTTTCCATCCGATCATATCAGAAGCCTTTAGCAGACATTCCTCTAAGCGGCAGCTATTCGCGGTCTCGCCATAATAAGCTGGCATCACATCGCCCTCATGGATCATATTCTTCTGGCGAAGCACGATCGGATCCATGGAAAGTCTGTCTGCCAATTTATTGACTGTGGACTCCACCGCAAAAATACCCTGTGTGGCACCGTAACCGCGGTAAGCGCCTGCGGACATCCGGTTTGTATAGACTACCTCATACTGGAAACGGAATGCCTCCGTGTGGTACATCGGGATGGATTTGTGGCCGCTTAATCCCACCGTAGTCGGACCATGTTCACCAAACGCCCCTGTATTTGAAAGTGTGTGCAGGTCGATGGCACGGATCGTTCCATCCGACATTGCGCCAAGACGTACACGGACTTCCATCTCGTGGCGCGGTGAGGATGCGATCATGGATTCCTCCCTGGTGTAGATCATTTTTGCAGGTTTTCCGGTCTTCCATGTTACGATCGCCGGATATACTTCCGTGACAACCGTCTGTTTTGCACCGAAACCTCCACCGATACGCGGTTTGATGACACGCACTTTTGCCTTGGAAATATCGAGTGCATTTGCAACGATTCTCCGCACATGGAACGGGATCTGCGTGGAACTGAGCACGATCAGACGGCCATAGGTATCCAGATAGGTACAGGTACGGAAAGTTTCCATCATGCTCTGCTGCATGGCTTTGACATGGTAAGTTTCGTCTAATACGATATCACAGTCCGCAATCACGGCATCCACATCACCCTCTCCGTCCACACCGGACGCACAGAGGTTCCTTTTGTTGTCCGCACCCACCGGGCAGAGTGACTTCCAGTCATCCTCCGGATGTACTAAAACCGGATTATCCATTGCTGTATGGAAATCTAATACAGCATCTAAAACCTCATAAGTCACTTTGATCCGTTTTAATGCCATATCGACTGCTTTTTCGGTCTCTCCGGCAACGATCGCAACCGGATCGCCGACAAAGCGGACACGATCTTCTAATATATAACGGTCATACGGACTCGGCTCCGGATAAGTCTGTCCTGCCATGGTAAAGCGGCGTTTTGGAACATCTTTGTAGGTCAGTACACAGACAATACCGTCTACTTTTTCTGCAAGGTCTGTGCGGATCTCCTTGATCAGTGCATGCGCATGCGGACTTCTCAGAACTTTTACGACCAGACAGTCCTTTGGCGCCACATCATCCATATAAACCGGTTTTCCGGTCACAAGCGCCATCGCATCTTTTTTCATTACGGGAGCGTTGACAAATTTTCCCGGTTTTCTTAAGTTCGTACTGCTGTTCATGCTTTTCCCTCCATTTTAAACTTCAGGTATTCTTTGACTGCACGAAGCTGGCTCTCATATCCGCTGCATCTGCAGAGATTTCCGGCAAGATATTCCTTCATATCCTCCTCCGTCGGGTTTTCCAACTCATCCTCCATCGCAAGTACATTCATGATAAATCCCGGATTGCAGAAGCCGCACTGCTCGCCGCCCTGTTTTGCGAGATAAGTGCCAAATTCTTTTGCACGATCTTCCACTCCCTCTAAGGTTGTGATATGTGTACCGTCTGCCCTTGCCGCTAACACGGAACAGGAAAGCACCGGTTTGTGGTCAATCCACACGGTACAGAGACCGCAGTTTGAGGTCTCACATCCTCTTTTTACACTGTAACAGCCCTCTGACCGGACAAATTCTAACAGCGGCAGATCTGCTGCTATCTCGCGTGTGATTTCACGCTCATTCAGCCATACATGTATTTTCATCTTATTGTTCGTTCTCCATTTCTGATATTGTCTTTTTATAAGCAAAGACTTTCATACCTTTTTACACCAATGCCTGTCTTTTATTTTTCCAAAGAACAGATTGCTCTGCGGATCAGCACGCCGGCAACATGTTCTCTGTAATCAGCTCCAGCTCTGCGGTTGCTGCCATAAGTAAACTGATCTGCGCACCAGGTTGCAAGTTCCTTTACCAGTGCCTCATCTTTTTCAAATCCTTCCGGAAGCTGCTTTCCAAAACCATCCGGTTCACCGGAACCGAGCGGCAGCTCTACCAATCTGGCATGAACCGGTCTTGCTCCGATACTCACATGCAGACTGCCATCATATTCAGACACTGCACAGGCAACCACCGGAAAATCGGTAGCCGTATTGCGCTGGCTTAAATAGGCAATGCGGATCGGCTTTTTTGCCACATGCAGAGCTACTAAAATATCATTATCATATGGCATATCAATAAATTCTTTTAAGGAAACCATACCTGCATGATAAAGCTCTACCTGGGTATCCATTGCCAGAAATACGGTCAGTACATCGGAAAAACCAAAACGTCCGAAAATACTTCCACCTACGGTTGCACAGTTGCGGAACTGTACACCGACAATATGGCGGACACTTTCACGGATGGCTCCGTCTGTATATGCGGCAAGTCCCGCATGTTTTTCTATCTCACGCAGTGTTGTCATGGCACCGATGACAAACTCTGTATCCGTCTCGGTGATCTGATCCAGCCCAAGCCCTGACAGATCGATTGCCGTCGCAATTCTCCGGTCACCGATCTTCATCCAGACACCGCCTGCGATGATCTTATTATTCTTTTTCTGATTCAGCTCATACGCTTCTTCTAAACTTTCTACCTTGCGGTATTCATTGATCGTTAACATTGATTCCTCCTGTGTGTACGCATAAAAGGGTGCTATTTATATTATACTGTACAGAAGTACTGCCGTCAAACGGGAATAAGGGAAAACCAAGGACTTTTCCCGGAAAACCAAGGACTTTTTCTGGAAAACTGTGGTTTCCCGCAAAAAAATGGACATATTACGCAAACTCTCATTTGCAATATGCCCATTCTCTAAATAACTCTTATTCTTTTCTAATAAGTAAACAACTGCGTCCAGTACGGCGTTCTCTGACTATCTGTACGGTAACCGACACCAAGCTTCTTAAAGTTCGGGTTTAAGATATTCGCACGGTGCCCTTCACTGTTCATCCATGCATTCATAACTGCTTCCGGTGTTTTCTGACCCCATGCGATATTTTCCCCGGCTCCGCGATAAGTGATACCAAGATCTGTGATCGCCGTTCCAAAATTTCTTCCATCCGGTCTGGTATGGGAAAATGATTTTTCAATTTCTTTTGAACGTGTCATTGCGGCAGTCGCAACTGTATCATCCCATGTAAGTTCCGTTAAGCCGGCCTTTTTCCGCTCTGTGTTGACCAGTTTTAAAACCTGTTTTGCATAGGAATTTTCCGTTACATCATCTTTCGGCTGTTCACTGTCTGTAGTACTGTTCCCACCTGATTCAGTACCGCCCGGCTGACTTTCTTCCGGCTTTTCTGATGTGTCTGGTTTTTCTGGTGTACCCGGCTTTTCCGATGTGTCTGGTTTCTCTGACGTATCAGGTTTTTCTGATGTATCCGGTGTCTGCTCTTCTTTGTCGTCTTCTGGAATTTCCGGTATGCAGTCTCCCGGTAAAACGATTGCCGGAAAACGATCACATATTTTTTTCAATACATCATTGATAGAACCTGTCTCAACAGAGTTCCACTGATTTGTTGTGCAGTCCTTCTCATAAACTGAGATGTTCACACGGTTAGCGGACGCTGCCTCTACCGGTGCAGATATGCTCATCGCAATTCCAAGTGCCGTTGTAAATGCTAGTATTGTCTGTTTCTTCATGATATTCCTCCATTTGTAATTTTGCATTATGTAACAGTTTAAATATTTCTTATCCATTTCAAATATATTACATAATTGTTACAAGCAGAAGAATATCATAATTTATACTGCCATCCAACCGGTAAAATCTGGAATTTCCGGTATTTTTTACTCCACTCCCATCTTTTTACAGACATCGTTCAGACAACAGCGGTCACAATACGGTTTTGTCCGCGCCGTACATACTTCACGTCCATGATACACAAAACGGTGACACAGATCATTCCCTTCCTCCGGCGGAATGATCTTCCAGAGTGCCATCTCTACTTTTTTGGGTTCTTTGATTCCATCGACAAGACCAATACGGTTTGCAAGGCGGATACAGTGTGTGTCAGTTACGATTGCAGGTTTTCCAAAGACATCTCCCATGATCAGGTTCGCACTCTTTCTTCCCACACCCGGAAGTTTTAAAAGGGCGTCAAAATCTTCCGGCACATTTCCACCGTACTGCTCCCATAAAATCTTCATACATGCACTGATATCCCGTGCCTTGCTTTTTCCAAGTCCGCACGGTCTTACAATTTCTTCAATTTCTTCCACCGGTGCTTCGGCAAGTGCTTTCACATCCGGAAATTTTTCATATAATTTTTCTACAACGATATTTACCCTTGCATCGGTACACTGTGCCGCCAAGCGGACACTGACCAGAAGTTTCCACGCCTGGTCATATTCGAGACTGCATCCGGCATCCGGGTATTCTTTTTTCAGACGCTCGATCACTTCTTTGGCAAGTTCTTTCTTTCTCATGGTTAGCCTCACTTCCTTATTGTCTTATTACAAAATATATTCCCTTAAACACATTTATTTTAAGCGTTATTCTTGTCTGTTTTCAGGTATCACAAGTTTTAGCGCAGGCACCAAGCTTGTGATACCTGATATTCTATCATAAAACCTTACCTGAAACAATGAAAGCAATACTGGTCAAAATTACTTTCTCACTTCCTGCGCTCCATAAATAGATTTATCCCCGTTCACCAGATAAGCAAAAATGCATACGATCAGAAACGGCACCATATCATTTGCTCCAAATACTTCAAGTCCGATCAACACCGGCGCAAGCAGTGTGTTCGTTGCACCTGCAAATACAGCTGCGTATCCGAGTGCCGCACAGTAAACCGGCGAAATGGAAAGAATTCCCCCTAAAACAATTCCAAGCGATGCACCAATGGAAAATAACGGTGTAACCTCCCCACCCTGATATCCGATTGCAAGAGTTAAAATTGTCAGCAGCAGTTTTAAGATCCAGTCATAAGAATAAATCATTCTGCCAGAAAATGCTGCCGAGATCAGATTGGTTCCAAGTCCGCTGTATCTTCCGTTGTAAAGCAGAAACAAAATCAGTGCTAACGGGATGGAAATAACACCTATCCTGAAATATGGATTTTTGATTTTTTCTCCGAAAAACTTTTTTGATTTTGCAAGCAGAAACGAAAACAGCCGTCCGGTCAGTCCAAAAATGATTCCAAGCACAATGAGCCGGGCAGCCATACCAGCATCTGATATCTCAAGTGTATCCTTAAGCGGCACATAAAATTTTTCCAGCCCCAGTGTATGGGAAGTATAAGCAGCTATATATGAAGCAATCAGTGCCGGCAGCAGTGCTTCATACTGTATTTTTCCTGCAACGATCACTTCCATGGAAAAAAATACGGCTGTAAGCGGCGTCTGAAACAAACCACCGAACCCCGCCGCCATACCGGTGATCAGCATAACGCGGCTGTCTTTTGGAAGATGAAATCTGCGCCCAAGTACATGTGATAATGCTGCACCGATCTGCACGGCGACGCCTTCGCGGCCGGCACTTCCTCCGAATAAATGCGTGATCCAGGTTCCAGACATGACCAGAGGAATTAACAACAACGGAATATCCTCTCTTTTTTTCTGTCCCGTCTCAAATACTAATGTCATCCCCTTTAAGCTTGTCTCGCTGAAATGATAATACAGCCATGTGATCAAAAGACCAGCAAACGGCAGAAACGGTATCAGATACAAATAATGGCCTGTCCGAAAATCAGAAATTGTCAGTAGTCCTCTGCCAAATACTGTATCAATGATTCCAACCAGTACACCGGTTAAAATGGCAAGCAATACATATTTCAGAGATAAAACAATCGTTTGTGATTTGTTTTCCATCCGTTTAATCCTTCGCTGTGCAATTTTTTTGCACAAACATCCTTTCTTTATCTGATTATTTTTCGAAATCACAAAAAAAGCTGATACCCCCGTGCAGTCTACACAGAAGTCATCAGCTAAATTTAGCGGTTTCGAATTAATCGTGGGAGAACCTCATTCCCGTTTCATACTTTTTTTCTGTAAAATATCATATCTTTCGCGCTATGTCAATAAAAAATATTTTACATTACAACTTTATTGTGATACAGTATTGCAGTAATGTTTCATTCATGATATACTTGCAAAAATTTATATGAACAGACAAAGGAGAGTTTTGTTATGACAGGACAGACAATAGGACTGCTTCTCGTCATGATCATTTATCTGATCCTGATGGTTGGCATTGGTGTACTCTATTCCAAAAAGAACAATGATGTTTCTGATTTTTATCTGGGTGGCCGTAAACTCGGGCCGATTGTAACTGCAATGAGTGCGGAAGCATCTGACATGAGCAGCTGGCTTTTGATGGGACTGCCCGGTGTTGCGTATCTTTCCGGTTGTGCTGAGGCCGGCTGGACTGCGATCGGGCTTGCAATCGGTACCTATCTCAACTGGCTGATCGTTGCAAAACGCCTGCGCCGTTATACCCACAAAGCAAACAATTCCATCACGCTGCCGGCTTTTTTCGAAAACAGATACCGTGATAAAAGCCATGCACTGATGGCAATTTCTGCAATTATGATCGTGATTTTCTTTGTGCCGTATACCGCTTCCGGTTTTGCTGCATGTGGTAAATTGTTTTCTACACTGTTTGGTGTTTCCTATCTTCCGGCAATGATTATCAGCGCGATCGTCATTGTTTTGTACACCACTCTTGGTGGATTCCTTGCCGCAAGCATGACGGATCTGATTCAGAGTATCATCATGACAATTGCACTCTTTATCGTTGTAATTTTCGGTATCCACACTGCCGGAGGATTTGATGCCATTATTGCGAACGCAAAATCCATGAACGGATATTTAAGTCTTTTTTCTTCCTATGACCCTGCAGCCGGCGCATCCGTTCCATACAAAAGTCTTACCATTGCATCAACACTTGCATGGGGACTCGGATATTTTGGCATGCCGCATATCCTGCTTCGTTTTATGGGAATCGAGGATGAGAACAAATTAAAAACCTCCAGAAGGATTGCATCCGTATGGGTTGTTATTTCCATGTTTGTTGCCATTTTTATCGGTATTATCGGTTCTGCAATGACCAAAGCCGGTGCCCTTGCGTTATTTGAGAATTCGGCTCAGTCTGAGACACTGATTGTCAGAACAGCTGTCCTTTTAAGTAATCACGGTGTTTTATCCGTTATCATGGCTGGACTTATTCTTGCCGGAATCCTTGCAAGTACCATGTCAACTTCGGATTCACAGCTTTTGGCTGCATCCTCATGTGTTTCACAAAACCTGTTCTGTGATTGCATGGGATTAAAGCTTTCCAAAAAATCTTCCATGCTTATGGCAAGACTTACAGTTGTTGTGATCGCCATTATCGGTGTTTTCCTTGCCAGAAACCCAAACAGTTCTGTATTCCGCATCGTATCTTTCGCCTGGGCAGGATTTGGTGCGACTTTCGGTGCTGTCATGCTGTTTTCATTATTCTGGAAACGTACCAATCGAAATGGTGCACTTGCCGGAATGATTGTCGGTGGCGTTATGGTATTTATATGGAAATATCTGATTGCCCCACTTGGAGGCCTGTTTGGAATTTATGAACTGCTTCCGGCATTTTTATGTTCTGCAGCTGCGATCGTTGTTGTCAGTCTTTTGACTGCACCACCTTCACAGGAGATCGTTGATGAGTTTGAGAGTGTATAACAGATTTTAAAAAAGATTTATTTTATTTCGATCGAATACATCTAAAAAACGGGGATTACATACTATAGTAACATGTAATCCCTGTTTTTTTCATGATAAAACACTAAGGTTTACGCTTTAACCTCTGTTTTTCCCCTGTTTCCAGCATAAATTCATAAACAGGGCCTTACAATCTTCATCTTTCTCCGGGTTTACCGCATACATTCCCATCACAACACCGGTAAAACCTCCTGCAACTTCAGAAGATAAGTATTTTGTACGTGCGCTTCCAAGCAGAATTTCTTTTCCGTCCATCACGCCATAAAAATGATACTGCGCCGGATCAGATACCACTTTTAAGGTAACCTCTGCATCATCCGGCAGTTCTATTTCTTTTACCACCATAATCGCATCCCCTATGCGCAGACGTAAGATCAATGTGCGCTTCTTCTCATCACATAAAACAGCCAGATCATAATGATGTTCCTCGGACAGATAAAATGTGATACCCGCTTCCGGCGAATTCCCGGAAAGTCCGACGGTAAGTTCTGTGTCAAACTCCGACTGGCGGACGCCTAAAAATGTTGGTGTTTCTGCATCATTTAAGGTAAAACGATTGCCCAAAAGTGTCACACTGTTTTTGGCAAATGCATAACATTCCTTGTGGTACTCACGCAGATGGCAAAAACGCTGCGGCTCATTTTTTAATGTCTCAAAAGAAACATCATAACGTCCGTTTATTTCCTGTGCCGTGGCATTTAACGGCATATCCATTACAGATTCCACGGTTCCATTTACACCTGCAGTGAACCATCCATCGTTATCCCAGGTAACCGGAACTAAAAATACCTCACGTCCTAAATGATGGAACGGCATCCAGTCGCTCTGGATCCGGAATCCCAGACATACCATAAAGGTTTCCCCATAAGGTGTGGTGATAAGATCACCATGACCGATTCCCTGTATATGATTTTCATTACCACCCAGATTCCGGTTGGTAAGTACCGGATTTTGGGCATACGCTTCAAATGGTCCATAAGGATCTTTTGACCTTGCATAAGTTACCATATGGCCATATTCCGTACCACCTTCTGCAACCATGAGATAATACCAGTCCCCAAAATGATACATATGCGGTGATTCAATATAACGGCCGCCGCTTCCCTTCCAGATCGGTCTGCTTTCTGTCAGACGTTTTCCGGTTGTGATATCGATCTCACACTGGAAAATACAGCCTCTTCCATCTGATTCATCCGTTCCATTGCTGATAAAATAAACTTTGTCTCCTTCAAAATACAAAGACGGATCAATACCGCCCTGATCCACAAAAACGGGATCCGACCATTCGCTGTAGATATCGTCTGTATAGACATAAAAATTTTTCTGATAGGTATTGTTGTTGGTAACCATATAGAACCGTCCGTTATGGAAGCGGATCGTCGGTGCGAACACCCCGCCGGAACCGGGAACCTGATATAAATTGACCTGGCTTTTTCTGGTAAGGCAATGGCCGATCGGTTTCCAGTTTAACAGATCATCGCTTTCAAATAATGGAACCCCCGGAAAATATTCAAACGAACTGCAGGCAAGATAATATTTGCCGTTTGCACTGCAGATACTTGGATCCGGGTAAAAACCACGGACAACTGGATTTTGTACTCTCATGTCGCTCTTCTCCTTCTGCAGCATTCCTCAACAGACTGTTTGATTCAAATTTCTGTCTGCCGAACTGCATTATTTATGATACGGTTCGCCATTCATAATCCGGTAACTGCGGTAAACCTGTTCTAACAGGATCACACGCATGAGCTGATGCGGAAATGTCATTTTCGAAAAACTGAGTTTACAGTCAGCACGTTTTAACAGGTTTTCCGACATTCCCAGTGATCCGCCGATCAGAAACACGATCTGACTGATTCCGGAAGTCCCAAGATTTTCAATCTTTTTTGATAACTCCACCGAATCAAATTCCCTGCCGTCGATTGCAAGGGCAAATACATATGCGCCCTCTTTTGCCTCCTTATCCAGACGCATCAGAATTCGCTCGGTTTCTTTTTCCCTGATCTGATTTTCTACGGTATCACTTGCATTTTCGGGCGTCTTTTCGTCGGCAACCTCTATAATATCTAATTTACAGTAACGGCTTAAACGTTTGCTGTACTCTGCGATCGCATCCCTGTAAAACTTTTCTTTGATCTTCCCGACACATAAAATTGTAATTTTCATAGTTCCTCACATTTTAAATAAAAATTATATTGTTTTCGGAATTATGCAGCGAACTGTTAATAGTCATTCTAGCAAATCCGCTTGCATGCATCTACATTATAATTTATACTAAAATTACTTGAAAAACAATAGATGTTCATACATCTGGAAATGAGGAAAACCATGTCACAGGAACCATTTGATTTTAGCAGTACAGCCGAGAGCGATTTCGCACCGTCTCACGCGTATGTATCGAAGAAAACAAAAATAGAAGACGTCACATCTACCGCCTACACATTCACAATCGTAAGCGTTGCCGGTTTTATTCTTCTGATCTTGTTTGGACTGGATCTGCTTCCTTTTCACAGTGCTTCATACACGAAAACACTGATTCTTATCGTCATGGGAGTTATGTTTGCCATCTTCTTTTTCGTCGGCATAAAATCCTTTATGGAATTAAAAACGCTTTCAAATGCAGCTGATCGTGAAGAAAAGCAGTTTGAAGAGATCTGCCACTGGTTTTTAGATACCTACACAGCAGAAACAATCAATGCTGATGCCGGCATTTCAGACGATTCTGACGAGCAGAATTATTTTCTGCGCTATGAGGTCATGCGCAGTCTGCTCCTTGAAAAATATCCGAAGACAGATGCCTCCCTCTTAGATCACATTATCGAAACGATTTATGATAAAATATTTTTGGCTTAATACTTTTTTCTGTCAGATATATGTGATATAATAGGTAAAATATTTGAATTTATGAGGTGGCTATTGTGAAAATACTTGAAGAGAAGATTCTTTCGGAAGGAATTGCAGTCAATGAAGATATTTTAAAGGTAGACAGTTTTGTAAACCATCAGGTTGATCCTGTTTTAATGCATCAGATCGGTGAAGCATTTGCCGCACACTATAAAGATTGTGGAGTAACGAAGGTCGTAACGATCGAGAGTTCCGGTATCGCTCCTGCTCTTATGACAGCGTTAGCGCTGAATGTTCCAATGATCATTTTAAAGAAACAGCCTTCAAAGGTGTTAAATGATAATCTGTACCAGACAGTAATCACTTCTTTTACCAAAGGGACAAGCTATGAGCTGACATTATCCCAGCAGTTTATCAATGAAAATGACCATGTATTGATCGTGGATGATTTTCTTGCAAACGGCGAAGCTGCAACAGGAGCAATCCGCTTGCTGCGCAAAGCACATGCAACGATCGCCGGAGTCGGTATCCTGATTGAAAAATCATTCCAGCCGGGACGCGGAAAATTAATGGAACAGGGCATTGATGTATACTCTCTCGCCCGCATCAGTAAACTTGGAAAAGATCTGATCGAATTTATTCCTGAAGAAGAATAAATATATGCCTTTGGTGTACATTAAAAGCATGAAAAAAGTCAGTCACATGTTTGTGGCTGACTTTTTTCATGCAATGTTTTCTTAGCTGTTTCCTTACGGATGATATCCCAAATTTACACGATAGATATCACTGACTAAACCTGTCTTGTTATTTACTGCCATGACAGATAATACATAATCCCCTTCCGGAACAACAATCGGTTCTGTATAAACAGCCGATTCTGTTGTTGGATCTGTAGAATCCCATGTATAATAAATCGTGCAATCTTTCTGCTGTGTGATTGTTACAGTGGTCTCCTCAGAGAAAACTCCTCCATCTGGTGAGACAGATGGCAGATCCGGTTTTTTAAACTGAATCTGGTATTCTTCTGTTACGATATCACTGTAGATGCCTTTTTCATTACAACATACAGCATTGATTTCAAAATTTCCAGTATGATTTAACGGAATACCTCCCTGTGGATATGGAATCCCATTTTCTTTATCCGGAACAGTGCCATCCGTCGTATAATAAATGTCATTTCCGGCAATTGAGTAGATCACGACTGTAATATAATCATCATATTGCCCACTAAGCGGAGATATGATCGGTTCACCAACCTCATAATCATCGAATAATGCAAGTATATTCTCATCCGTAACATCTTCTTTTAAAGAAAGAATGCTGTCATAATCCCCCATTTCATCATAAATGGAGATCAGATGCTGATAAGCCTCTTTATTCGTTTTGTCAAGTTGAAGGATTTCCATATATAAAACGAGTGCTGAATCATATTCTTTCTGGCTGGTATAGATCTCTGCCATTGCCTCACGAACTTTGATATCATCCGGCTGCAATGCCAGTGCCGTCTTATAATATCGCAGTGCATTTTCATAATTACGATCCACCAGCTCTTTTTCTGCCATTTCAATCTGATAATCATAGGAATTTGCATTCTTATTATCGATATAAAGTTTTACAGCAATGCCAACAGCCGCACCGGTTATGATAAGACAGCAGCAGACAATAAGTGCCAAATGACTTTTTTTCTTCTTTTTTGTTTTTTTTGGCTCCGGTTCCTTCTCCTGCGGATTTTTTTCACCTTCTCCGTCTTTTAGAAGTGAACGCAGATAATCATCCTCAAGTACGTTGTAATCCGAAACTATCTGTGCTTCGTGGCCACAGACAGAACAGTAAAGGCAGCCTTTTTTTAACTCTGCCCCACACTTCGCACATTTCATGGGATATCCTCGCTTTCGACTTATTAGAATAATCCGGTAATCACACCGTTATCGTCAACATCAATTCCATATGCAGCAGGGTTTTTCGGAAGTCCCGGCATTGTCATGATTGCACCGGTAATGGCAACAACAAATCCGGCTCCGGCTGAAACATAAACTTCTCTCACATTAATGGTAAATCCACTCGGACGGCCAAGTTTTGTCTGGTCGTCAGACAGGGAATACTGTGTTTTCGCCATACATACCGGGAAATCTGACATTCCCATGTCTGCGATACGTTTTAATTCCTTTGCTGCGGCAGATGCATATGTCACACCGTCAGCCCCATAGATTTCTTTTGCAATCGTCTCGATTTTTTCCTCCAGTGACAGATCATCTGCATATAATGGCTTAAAGTGACTCTCTTTTGTTTCTAAAGTCTTTAATACTTTTTCGGCAAGTTCCACTCCACCTTTTCCACCGTTCTCCCACACTTTCGCAAGTGCAAATTCACAGTCTCTCTCACGGCAGAACTGTTCGATATAATCGGTTTCTGCCTTGGTATCGGTTACAAATGAATTTAATGTTACAACAACCGGAACACCATATTTCTGCAGGTTTTCAATATGCTTTTCAAGGTTTACGATACCTTTCTTTAAAGCCTCTAAATTTTCCTCTCCAAGATCGGCTTTTGCAACACCACCATTATATTTTAATGCACGGACAGTTGCAACTAAAACAACGGCATCCGGGTGAAGTCCTGCCATACGGGATTTGATATCGAAAAACTTCTCAGCACCTAAGTCGGCGCCAAAACCAGCCTCTGTGATCACATAATCAGCAAGTTTTAAGGCTGTCTTTGTAGCACGGACACTGTTGCAGCCATGTGCAATATTTGCAAATGGTCCGCCGTGAACGATTGCCGGTGTATGTTCTAAAGTCTGAATGAGATTTGGTTTCAAAGCATCTTTTAACAATGCAGCCATCGCACCGGTTGCTTTGATATCATCAGCGGTAACAGGCTTTCCATCATAAGTATATGCAACAATGATCTTTCCAAGTCTGCGTTTTAAATCATGCATATCGTCTGCAAGACATAAAACAGCCATGATCTCTGATGCAACAGTAATTACAAAATGATCTTCCCTGACCATTCCATCCATTTTTCTGCCAAGTCCAACCACAATATTTCGGAGGACACGGTCATTCATATCCAGACAACGTTTCCAGACAACCTGTCTTGGATCAATGCCAAGTTCATTTCCCTGCTGGATGTGATTATCAAGTAAAGCGGCAAGTAAATTGTTTGCAGAAGTAATTGCGTGGAAATCTCCGGTAAAATGAAGGTTCAAATCCTCCATCGGAACAACCTGTGCATAACCGCCTCCTGCAGCGCCGCCTTTAATTCCAAAACACGGTCCAAGGGACGGCTCACGAAGTGCAATTACTGCTTTTTTCCCAAGCTGTCCAAATGCCTCACCAAGTCCGACACTGATCGTGGTCTTTCCCTCTCCTGCCGGAGTCGGATTGATTGCCGTTACAAGGATTAACTTTCCGTCCGGCTCATCTTTTACACGCTCAATCAGTTCATCTGAGAGTTTTGCCTTATATTTACCGTAAAGCTCTAATTCATCCTCTGCAATGCCAAGTTTTTCCGCAACCTCACGGATGTGCAGCATTTTTGCTTCCTGTGCGATCTCAATGTCTGTTTTCATAATGATCCTCCTCGTGTCTTATAAATACTCTTCTTCATATTGTTCAAACTGCTCCTGCGTCATTAAAACGCGGCGCGGTTTTGTACCTTCTTCCGGGCCGACAATGCCGGCCTCCTCGAGCTGATCCATAATTCTTGCTGCCCGGTTAAATCCAACTTTAAAATAACGCTGCAGCATTCCGATCGAGCCTTTTTCTTTCTCGATCAAAAGCTTTGCGGCATCTGCAAAATATGCATCCCTTCCATCTCCGGTTCCTGAATTTGAATCAATGCTTACTGTCATATTTTCTGACTCTGCGTTGTTCATATGTTCTTCCACTGCCGCATTGTAGGAAACCTGTCCATTTTCTTCTTTGATGTAATTGACAACATCCGATACTTCCTTATCTGAAACAAACGCACCCTGTACACGCACCGGTTTTGGAATTCCCTGCGGATAGAAAAGCATATCTCCCTTTCCAAGCAGTTTTTCCGCACCGTTCATATCAAGAATCGTTCGCGAATCAATACCGGATGTTACCGCGAATGCAATACGGCTCGGCATATTTGCCTTGATCAGTCCGGTGATGACATTGACGGAAGGACGCTGTGTTGCAATGATCAGATGAATGCCTGCAGCACGCGCGAGCTGTGCCAGCCGGCATATTGCGCCTTCAACATCATTCGACGCAACCATCATCAAATCCGCTAACTCATCTACGATAATGACGATCTGCGGCATTTTTTCCGGTTTTGGTTCTCCTTCCACATCCGGAAGGCTGTCGATCTTGGCATTGTATCCCTTTAAGTTACGGACGTGCGCCTCCGCAAACTTATTATAACGGTCAGTCATCTCTGCCACAGCCCAGTTCAGCGCACCTGCCGCTTTTTTCGGATCTGTGACAACCGGGATCAGAAGATGTGGAATACCATTATAAACGCTTAACTCCACAACTTTCGGGTCAACCATGAGCAGTTTGACATCCTTTGGGTCTGCCTTATACAAAATACTCATAATAATCGTATTGATGCAGACGGATTTACCGGACCCCGTCGCACCGGCAATCAGAAGATGCGGCATCTTTTCGATATCAGCCACAGATACTTTACCGCCGATATCTTTTCCGACACAAAAAGAGATCTTTGAAGGATGGTTCTGAAACTCCTCTGATTCCACCAGTTCACGGAACGATACCATGACATTTTCTTTGTTCGGCACTTCGATGCCGATTGCTGCTTTTCCAGGAATCGGAGCTTCGATACGGATATCCGCTGCAGCGAGGTTTAACTTGATATCGTCTGCCAAATTGACGATTTTACTTACCTTTACACCCATTTCCGGCTGCAGTTCATATCTGGTTACTGCCGGTCCACAGCTGATATTCGTGATTGTGACATTGACACCAAAATTTTTTAATGTCTGCTGCAGTTTCATGGCAGTTTCCTGCAACTGTTTTCTGGTATCTCCCTGCTTGTTTTCTGCCTGTTTTAACAGCGTAACCGGCGGGAAGACATATTCTTTCTCCGGCGGTACGATTTCAACATCCATCTCTTCCGGAATATTATCCATATCTTTCGTCTGTACTACTGTTTCATGCTGCACCGGCAGCACATCTTCAGCAGTTTCTTCCGGCAACGGCTCAGATTCTAAATCTGCCCCAAATAACGATATAGTATCCGTTTCTTCCTCATATGGAATCTCCTCTGCCCCCTGCTCCATTCCAAATGCCATCGCCGGATCAGGGCGTCCAGGTATAACAAACGGTGCTTCCTCTGCAACTGTCCGTGAAGCTTTCGGTTCTTCCATCTGGATTGGGAACGATACCTGCTCCTCCTCTGCCGCAAACAACTCTGTTTTTGCTGTCAGCGCCTGTCCCATTGCATCTAATGCCTCATCTGAAAATGCAGATGGTGTTGTATTTGATATCGTACTTCCTGCAGTCAGTGTGACATGTTTTTCCTCTTTGATCTCCGGCAAATCGATCATATCTTCCGGCAGAATCTCACTGATATCCTGGGAACGTTTCTGCGGTGTATCCGGAATCAGCTTTGTATCAATGGCAACGCCCTCAACCTTTCTGTCCATTCTGCGCTGCTGTTCCCGCTGCTCACGCTCTTCTCTTCGCATTTCAACACGTTCTCTGTGACGTTCATTGCTGATTTTGGCAGACTCATACACCCTGCGCCCACCTTTTTGCATGCCACGAAATGCAGATCGCTCCGTGATGAGTACAAGCGAGATAATGAGTACGATCACATCGATCACATATGCCCCGATCACTCCAAATCCGGAGCATAACATATGGGAAAGTCCGCCTCCGATCAGCCCGCCTCCACTTTTCGCATCAAAACTGTACCGATAAGCATCCATTGCACTTTTTGCATCAGTTCCATCGGAAATGAGTTCAAAAAACATACATAAAAATGCCACAAACAAAATGACCGCCACTAATTTTACGGCTGCCACCCGGTTTCCCTGGTTCGAAACGGCAAAAAAAGTCCCCACCAGTAATACGATTGGAAATATATATGAAATAATTCCAAATAAACCAAAAAAGAAGCGGCTGACTGTACCGCCGATCGTACCGCCAAATCCAAAGTTACTGATAAACAGCAAAAGTGAAACAGCAACCACGATCCATAAAATCACCTCACGCGTAAATTCAGCTTCACGCTCCTGCTGTTTTTTTGTATTTCTCTTATGTCCAGAATTTGTTTTCCTGCCGGATGATGATTTTTTTCCGGTAGCAGAACGCTTCCTATTCCCTGTTGCCAAAATATTACCTCCAACTCAATTTCTGTAAATGCACAGATATATTGCATTTATTTATGCCATATAGATATATCCGCCAATCGAGATCACACCCACGATCAGACAGTAAATGGCAAAACCTGTAAATTTTTTTCTGCGTACAACGATAAGCATTGTCTTAATGCAGACATATCCCACCACTGCGGCTACGATCATACCAACTACATAATATGCAATCTCTGCACCGGAAAGTGCAACTGCCGTGCAGTCTTTTAATTCCAGTACCAGTGCTCCAAGAATTGCCGGTATTGACATTAAAAATGAGTATTTTACGGCAAAATTGCGGTTAAAGCCGCTGAGCAGACATGCCGTGATCGTTGTTCCGGAACGTGACAATCCCGGAAGTGTTGCGATTCCCTGTGCTATTCCGACTCCAAATGCATTTGTATATGTAACGCTCTTTGGCAATTTTTCTCCATCTCTGGTATGATCTGCAATAAAAAGCAGGACAGCGGTAAGGATCAGGCAGATACCCGGTATCAGCAATATCTCCGATGCCATCTCGACAACATCTTTTCCAACCACACCGATGATTCCGGTTGGAATGGTAGATACAATGATCAAAACGACTAATTTACGGTAACTGCTGTTTACGATCCGGAGGTAAGGTTCGTCTGTCTTACCGGTTTTATTTCCGATAAACCGGATAAGGTTAATAAAACAGTCTCTGATGATTCCGATTCCCTCCACGATCATTTTTAAAACATCTTTATAGTAAACAATGCAGATTGCTGCTAATGTTCCGATATGTAAAAGGACATCAAACAGAAGTCCTGTGTCTGTATCCACACCAAATAATATCTTAAAAATCGCCAGATGTCCGGAACTGCTCACTGGCAAAAATTCTGTTAAACCCTGTATGATCCCCATTAGTATTGCCTGTAATAATGACATATCTGCCTCCTCTTTGTATCTTCGTAATAAATCGTTCTTTTGCGGTAACTTTTTACATACATATTTTATCTTACCATATTTGAGGCAGATTGTCATTAACTGGTTATTTTTTTTTCTATCATCTGATGCAGTCGGGAAAATGCATCGGAAATACCACCGACTTCATTGATCAGTCCTTCCTCCACCGCTTCTTTCCCGACCAGGATTGTACCAAGATCTTTTGTGAGGATTCCTGTATTCATCATCAGCTCCTCCAGACGTTTTTCACTTGCTTTCGAATGTGTGCTGATAAAGTGAACGATCCGGTCCTGCATCTGTTTAAAATAGTCGTACGTCGGTTTTGCACCAATCACGGTTCCACTCATGCGCACCGGATGGATCACCATGGTTCCGGATGGCACAATAAACGAATAATCGGTCGATACCGCTAAAGGCACACCGATGGAATGACTGCCGCCAAGGACTAATGAAACCGTTGGTTTGCGGATCGATGCGATCATTTCGGCGATTGCAAGACCGCTTTCCACATCACCTCCAACCGTATTTAAAAGCAGCAGCAGCCCTTCTGTATCCGGGTTATCTTCCAGCTCTGCCAGTTTTGGAAGAACATGCTCATATTTCGTCGTTTTTGTGGTTGCCGGAAGACAGTCATGTCCCTCAATCTCCCCGATGATCGTCAGCAATGAAATTTTATTTTTCATCTGGATCTGTCCAAACTCTCTGATCTCCTCATTTTTCTTTTCCTGATTTTCTGCCATGATATTCTCCATTCCTGCGCTGTTTTTTGCGCATCTCAAGTTTGTGCGCAAGCACAAATCTTGCGTGTGAAAAATCTTATTTTTCACACTATACTCCTTTTCCATGATATAAAAAACAGGATGTTTGAAACATCCTGTTTTTTATACGATATTCTCATTTAGTATATCCGTCTGTAAAATAATCATACAGAAAATCAATTTTACGCTTCTTTTATATATCTTTATTTTAAAAAAGCATTACTAACATCCGAGCAGATAATTATATAATCCCTCGTATTTTCCTTTGGAATTGTTCCAGGAATAATCATTTGCCATGCCGCGGTCAATCATCTGGTTCCACTGTTTCTTGCGGTCGAAGAAAATATGTTTGGAATAATTGATCACAGAAAGCATTTCATCTCCATTATAATTTGCAAAAGAAAAACCGTCTCCCGTATTTTCATATTCGTTAAATGGTTTTACCGTATCTCTCAGTCCACCTGTTTCACGAACGATCGGAACTGTACCGTAGCGGAATGAAATAAGCTGTGTCAGGCCACACGGTTCGAAGCGGGACGGCATCAGGAATGCATCTGCTGCTGCGTACAGTTTGTGTGCAAGTTCATCAGAATAACAGATATTTGCAGAAACACGATCGCCATATTTCCATGCATAATGGCGGAACATGTTTTCATACTGCGGATCTCCGGTACCGATAACAACCAGCTGTGTATAGTCGTCCACGATCCGGTCGATTGCATAATTTACAAGATCTAAACCTTTCTGGTCGGTCAGTCTTGAGATCAGACCGATCATGTACTTTTTCTTGTCAACGGCAAGTCCTAATTCTTCCTGCAATTTTACCTTATTCATGTATTTTTTCTTACGGAAATCAGACGGCTTATAGTTGGTATAAATCTTTGTATCCGCTGCCGGATCATATACCTGATAATCAATACCGTTTACAATACCCTGCATATCAAAATGCCGTGCAGACAACAGACCATTTAAACCTTCTCCATAATACTCGGTCTGAATCTCCTGTGCATAGGAATCACTGACTGTAGTGATATAATCGGCATAGACAAGACCACCCTTTAACATGTTGGCATCTTTTTTAAATTCCAGCTTATCCGGTGTAAACAGGGAAGCTGAAAATCCGGTCAGTCCCTGCATGGTCTTGATATCCCATACTCCCTGGAACTTTAAGTTGTGGATCGTCATAATACTCTTCATGCCCCAGTAAAAGGAATCAGCCTGAAATTCATTTTTCAGATATACCGGAATCAGACCCGTCTGCCAGTCATGACAGTGAATGATATCCGGACAGAAGTCGATCTGTTTTAACATGGACAAAACAGCCTTGTCAAAGAAACAGAATTTTTCAATATCATAACGGACATCACCGTACGGTACTGCACAGTTAAAATATTCCTGATTATCAATAAAATAATATGTAATGCCATCCATGACATATTTTAAAATACCGACATACTTATTCGTAATATAACTGCCGGCACTCATATAAAAATGAGCAACATATTCAAACTTGCTGCGAAACTTGTCCGGTATGCAGCTGTAATTCGGTATTACAACCCGGACATCCCACTCGTTTTTGTCAAATTCCTTCGGCAATGCTCCACATACATCTGCCAAACCCCCGGTTTTAATAAACGGAACACACTCCGATGCTGCAAAAAGTATTTTCTTCATAGCAATCTCCATTCCTGTGTTTATTCTTCAAATCTTAATTACTATTATCATATAACATTTCCGAAAAGAATACCATATTTTTTTACTGCAAAGCAGAAAAATTTAATACAATGTAAAAAAACTTTTATTTTCATATAAAAAACGACACAGACTTTTCATCCATGCCGTTTATCTTATGTACCTTGAATCTTATTTATTCATCCCAGTTGTGATATACTTCCTGAACATCATCATCATCATCCAGCAGATCAAGAATACGGTTGATATTTGTTAAATCTTCCTCTGCTGTCAGCTCTACATAATTCTGTGGAATCATTGTAACCTCTGCTTCTGCCATAGGGATCTTCTCTGCTTCAAGTGCAGCGTGTACTGCCTCAAAATCATTTGGATTTGTGATGATCTCGTAGCTGTCATCTTCCTCAGAAAAATCCTCTGCGCCTGCATCAAGTGCGATCATCATCAGATCATCCGCATCCATCTCACAGTCTTCTTTTGCGATAATGATCTGTCCCTTTTCATCGAACATATAGGAAACGCATCCCTGTGTACCGATGCTTCCGTGTCCCTTTGTAAATGCGTTACGGACATTGGCAGCTGTGCGGTTCTTATTGTCGGTCAGACATTTTACGATGATAGCTGTTCCACTCGGACCATATCCCTCATAGGTACAGTACTCGTAATTGACAGAGTTTCCTTCACCGGATGCCTTTTTGATACCACGCTCAATCGTATCATTTGGCATGTTACTTGCTTTTGCTTTGGCAATGACCTGAGCCAGTTTAAAGTTGTTTGCAGGATCCGGGCCGCCATCTTTTACTGCAACGGCAATCTCACGTCCGATAATTGTAAAAATCTTTCCTTTTGCTGCATCATTTTTTTCTTTTTTGTGCTTAATATTCGCAAATTTGGAATGTCCTGACATAAATACTTCCTCTTTTCTCACTTGTTTATTGCTTCGAAAATACATTTTATTTTATCACTATTTCCGTTTTCTGGCAAGCCTATTTATGTATACAGCTCTAAGCTTACCTCAAGCGCCTTATCTATTTTCACCAGAATCTGGGAATCTAAATGACATACCTTGTCTTTCAAACGTTTTTTATCGATTGTGCGAAGCTGCTCTAAGAGCACCACAGAATCTTTGACCAGATCATATTTTCTGCTGTCAAGTTCTACGTGTGTTGGAAGCTTCGCTTTATTCATCTGGGATGTAATTGCTGCACAGATCACGGTTGGACTGTGCCTGTTGCCAACATCATTCTGTATTATGAGCACCGGTCTTACACCGCCCTGTTCTGAGCCGATGACCGGTCTTAAATCTGCATAAAAAATATCACCACGTCTAATTACCATATACTTCCACTCCATTTTCTTGCTTTACGGATAGTATTGCCAATTTTTACTGGTGTATTCCATTCCTTTCTATTATTCCGAAAAATGATCTCTCGTACCGATGATCCGTCCACCATGGATATAAACACGTGGTATACGTTTTCCAAGATCACAGGCGAATTCATAATTAAAACGTCCGGATAACCCGCCGACCTCTTCCATGGTAATGCACTCATCACCATCCCTGCCGATCAGTATCACTTCATCCTCATTTTTAACATCCGGAATATCTGTGACATCTACCATAAACTGATCCATACAGACACGGCCAAGAATCGGTGCACGCCTTCCGTGGATCAGAACAGCTCCTTTGTTTGAAAGTCCTCTCGCGTAGCCGTCTGCATAACCGACCGGGATCGTTGCAATCATACGCGGTTCTTTTGTGACATAAGTTCCGCCATAACTGATTGCCCTGCCAGCCGGAAGCTCTTTTACATATGCAACATGTGTCACAAGCGATAATGCAGGTTTTAAGCTGATTGCCGTCTTATCCACGTCCTCAGACGGCCACATTCCATAAAGCGTAATCCCTGCACGCACCATATCCATGTTTGCCTCCGGGATATCGACAATTCCTGCACTGTTTGAGCAGTGGTGAATCGGGATACTTACCCCGCGTTCTTCTAACATGTCGATCATTTTACGGAAAAGTTTTATCTGCTGGTATGTCGGCTCCTTATCTTTTTCATCTGCTTTTGCAAAATGGGTAAAAATACCCTCCACTATAATATGCGGTAGTTTTGAAAGCTGTGCCATCTCATCCGCTACTTCTTCCGTAACCTGATAACCGATCCGGCTCATTCCGGTATCGATTGCAAAATGAATCTTGCAGTCCCTGCCGATACTTGCTGCCGCAACGGAAAGCTTTTCTGCCATCTCTTTGGTAAATACGGTCGGACGGATGCCCGCTTTGATCATATCCACATACTGATCCGGGAACACATATCCTAAGATCAGAATCGGTTTCTGTATTCCATGATTTCGAAGGATCAGCCCCTCCTCCACCGTAGCAACCGCATATCCATAAAGGTAATCGAGTTTTTCGATTGTCTCCGCGATCTCTACGGCACCATGACCATAACCGTCGGCCTTGATGACCGCCATAATTTTTGTATCTTTTGCAATGTTCCCACGCATTGCATCCATGTTGTGAAGAATTGCATCCAGATCGATCTCCGCATGCACTCTGCTGTATCTGTTCATGTTGTTCTCCAATCTATCTTTTTCATTACTTTTTTGTTCAACACAAAATCTATACGCGCTTTTACTGTTGTGTGTAAATATTTAGTACCTTTTTGATCCCGGTGATCAGATCCGAGGCTGTAAGGCCCTGTAAACCTGTCGTCTGTACCATGATATCACCTGCCAAACCGTGAAGGTATACTCCAAGAGGTGCCGCCTGATATGATGTCAGTTTCTGTGCCATAAGTGCACCGATCAAACCGCTTAGTACATCCCCGCTTCCTGCAGTTGCCATTCCCGGATTACCGGAAAGATTCAGATACCTTTTATGATCCGGCAGTGCGGTCACTGTATGTTCATCTTTCAGGACGCAAATAACCTGATTTTCATCTGCAAAATCTGCAGCTGTCTGCAACAGATTCTTCTGGATTTCTCCAACTGTTTTTCTGGTAAGCCTGCTCATCTCTCCAAGATGCGGTGTAATCACGGCAGTATTCTTAAAATTTTTCCATCTATCTGCCCCCTGCACTCCGGTGTTTTTCTGCTCTGCCACCAGATTTAATGCATCAGCATCAAAAAGAAATGCTTTATTCTCATGTGACGTTCCATATTCTAACACAAAATTTAATATCTGTGCAGAAGTTTTTTCTTTTCCTAGTCCGGGACCGATCACAATGGCATCTGCCCAGTCAAGGATCTCCCTCAGAACCGGTTCTTCCGGTACTAAAGTTTTATCGTAAGTAGTAAGAACCGCCTCCGGAACACTGCACTGTAAAATAGTTCTGTTTTCCCCCGGAGTCAGCACACGCACCAGACCACACCCTGTGGCATAAGCTGCTTTCGCAGACAAAACTGCCGCCCCTGCCATATTGACACTTCCGGCGATCAGCAAGAGTTTTCCATAACTGCCCTTATTAGAATGGCTTTTTCTTTTTGGCAGTATCGAAAAATCTTTTTCTTCAAGTGCCATCACGGCCGGCGGTTCACCCAGCCAGCTTTCTTTCGTGATGCCAATATCACATACAATGATCCTGCCGGCATACTCATTTCCCGGCCAGAGGATACTGCCTAATTTTTCAAATGCAAATGTGATCGTAAGATCTGCACGAAACGCTGTGCCAAGAATGGCTCCCGTGTCCGCAGAGATCCCGGATGCAATGTCTACCGCCGCTTTTTCCCCGGAAAGTTCATTCATCCGGCACAGCATATCTGCATATTCACCGGTCACATCTCTTGAGAGTCCCACACCAAATATTGCGTCTATTACAAGAGCAGGTCTGATCTTTTCCGGGATATCCATGTATATAGAAATACCGTATGCATTTAAAATATCCTGCTGTACCCTGTTTGACTCCGAACAGTGCTCTTTATTTCCGGCATAAACGACCGTGACAGCATGTCCTTCCAAAAATAAAAGGCGTGCGATCGCAAGACCATCTCCACCGTTATTTCCACTGCCACACACAATGAGTACTTCCGTAAGATCCACATTTTGTCTATGCAGCTCTTCCACAAATGCTATTGCAGCGCGCTCCATCAAGAGAAGTCCCGGCACCTTAAAATGTGAAATGGTATTTGCATCATATTTTTGCATTTCCCGGCTGTCTACAAGATATTTCATGAAATCCTCCTTGTTTTGCGGAGCAAAATGCCTGCTATGCCGCTTTTGCATAGCATGCGCCTATGCAGGAGCAATGCCCAGCAAGCTGTGCAGGATTTTTCTCCTTGTTTTATAAGGCAAAAAACGCCGCACATAAATCTGTGCGGCAGCTATTTGCTCTCTACATTTACAGCACCTTTTCAGTTGCCGTTTTCTTCTGCTTTTTGTTTCTGACAATGTTGTAAGACAACTGCATCAGACTGTCGGAAAGATGTACATTCTCCACGACAACATTTTTGTCGATCAATTCAAGATCTACATGGGCAAAATTCCAGATTGCGCGGATTCCAAGTCCGACCAGCCTGTTTGCAATCGCATCTGCCTTTTCCTTCGGCATGGTCAGCGCTGCGATATCTACCTGATTTTCTTCACAGAAACTCTCTAATTCATCTAACATACGGATTTTGATCCCGCGTACAGTCACTCCGTCAAGCGCCGGATTTACATCAAAAAGTCCTATGATAACAAAGCCAAGTTTCTCAAATTTTACATAATTGGTAAGTGCCTGACCAAGGTTACCGGCACCCATTACAATAATATTGTGTCTCTCATTCAAACCTAAGATCTTACCGATCTCTTCATATAAATATTTTACATTATAGCCGTAGCCCTGCTGACCGAACCCGCCAAAATTATTCAGATCCTGTCTGATCTGGGATGCGGTCACATTCATCCGTTTGCTCAGATCATTGGATGATATACGCTCCACACCGGCGTCTAATAGTTCTCCGAGGTAACGGTAATAACGCGGCATCCTTCGGATCACTGCCTGTGATATCTCTTTTTCCTGCACAAAAGGTTCCACCTTTCTTACGTTCTCTCGTTTATTATAGTGATTTCCCCTGTGTCTGTCAATGTGTGAAATTTTTAACTATCTTTAGCTCCATCCAGCTGCATTGACAGATCTTCCCACGTTTCATAGCAGGTTTCAAGGCGTTCCCTGCACTCCTGCTGTCGTGCAGCAAGTTCATTTAACTTTGCGGAATTGACTGCATTTTCCGGCTTCGCACATTCTTCATCGATCGCGCTTATCTCTTCTTCTAATGCTGCAATCTCATCTTCTATTTTTTTCAGACTGTTTTCAATCTTACGGATCCTTGCCTGTTCTGCCTTCTGCGCCTGCCAGTCAAGTTTATTGACCGCATCATCCTGTTTTCCTGCCTGAATATCCGATATTTCCTGTGGTTTTACATACAGTTGCGTCATGATATCGTGTTTTTCCAGATAATAATCATAGTTTCCAATATAATTTACAACCGTCTCACCTGTCAGCTCAAGGATCCTCGTCGCCGTCTGATTGATAAAATAGCGGTCATGGGAAACGAAAAATACGGTTCCGGTATACTGGTTTAACGCAGATTCCAAAATTTCTTTGGATGTAATATCCAAATGGTTCGTCGGCTCATCAAGAATCAGAAAATTCGCATCGGAAAGCATTAATTTTGCTAAGGAAACACGTCCTCTCTCTCCACCGCTCAAATCTGAAATGCGCTTAAACACATCATCATTTGTAAACAAAAATGCTGCTAACACATTGCGGATCTTCGTATTATTCAGCCCCGGATAGGCATCTGAGATTTCCTCAAAGATCGTCTTTTCCATATGTAAAAGCTGATGTTCCTGATCGTAATATCCGATATGCACATTCGAACCAAGTGTCACGGTACCGCTATCTGCCGGAATCAGATTATTGATGATCTTTAGTATGGTCGTTTTACCAGTTCCATTGTTACCGATCAGCGCCACCCGTTCCCCACGTTTGATCTCAAATGAAATATCCGAAAACAATGTGACCGGCGGATAGGATTTTGCAAGATTTGACACGGTAAGGACGTCATTTCCGCTGACCATATTTGGCTCTAACACGATCTTAATATCCGTATTATCCTCAACCGGCTTTTCAATGCGTTCAATCTTATCTAACATTTTCTCACGGCTTTCCGCACGCTTGATAGATTTTTCGCGGTTGAATGATTTTAATTTTGTAATAACTTCTTCCTGGTGTCTGATCTCACGCTGCTGGTTGTAATACTGTTTTAACAGATCTTCACGAACTTTTGCTTTTTTCTTTGCAAAATCCGAATAATTTCCCTGATATACATACGCTTTATGCTGGAAAATCTCTACAACTTTTGTGACAACACGATCCAGAAAATAACGGTCATGTGCTACGATCACAACAGCCCCTTTGTAAGCCCGCAGAAAATTCTCAAGCCAGCGGATCGACTCCATATCCAGATGGTTCGTCGGCTCATCTAAAAGCAGTACATCCGGCTTTGTGACTAAAAGTTTGCCAAGGGAAACTCTTGTTTTCTGTCCTCCGGATAACTCGCTCATCTGTTTGCTCAAATCTTCATCTGAAAAACCAAGTCCTTTTAAAATACCGGTCACTTCACTGCGGTATGCATATCCGCCCTGCAGTTCAAATTCATGGCTCTGGCGGTGATAAATATCCATCAGCTTTTCTAATTCTTCACCGGTACGGCTGTTCATCTCAGACTCCATATCACGAAGTTTCTGTTCCATTTCCAGAATATCGGTTCTTGCATAAAGAACCTCATCATAGATGGTTCTGTGACCGGATACATCCTGATACTGTGCTAAGTAGCCGATTGTCTTATCCTTTGCAAGAATCACTTCACCGGCATCGGACGTTTCTTCGCCCATAATAATTTTAAGCAGCGTAGACTTGCCGGCACCATTGATGCCGACAATCGCTGCTTTTTCATTTGCTTCAATATGAAAACTTACATCTTTTAATATCTCATCTGTTCCAAAAGACTTTGAGATACTCTGACATGACAAAATCATTTTAAACTTTCCTCTAACGTCGTTCTGATTGCCTTGATAAAATCTTCGCTGTTTAATACGACCGGATTCGGATTCGTAGTAATCAGCGCAAGGTCTTTTGTCATTTTACCATCTTCAATGGTCTTAATACAAGCCTTTTCGAGTTTTTCTGCAAAATCGGACAATGCAGCATTCGAATCAAGCTCTCCGCGTTTCTTAAGTGCTCCCGTCCATGCAAAAATGGTTGCAACAGAGTTCGTGGATGTTTCCTCACCTTTTAAGTGTTTGTAATAATGACGCTGTACCGTTCCGTGTGCAGCCTCATACTCATAATAGCCATCCGGAGAAACCAGCACGGAAGTCATCATGGCAAGCGAACCAAATGCACTGGAAACCATATCACTCATGACATCTCCGTCATAGTTTTTACATGCCCAGATATAACCGCCTTCAGATTTCATCACACGGGCAACCGCATCATCAATTAAAGTATAGAAATAAGTAATGCCTGCTTTTTCGAATTTTTCTTTGTATTCTGCATCAAAGATCTCCTGGAAAATATCTTTAAATGTGTGATCGTATTTTTTGGAAATCGTATCTTTTGTTGCAAACCACAGATCCTGTTTTGTATCAAGTGCATAGTTAAAACAGCTCTTTGCAAAACTCTCAATCGAATTGCAAAGGTTGTGCTGTCCCTGAACGACACCTGCTCCGGTAAAGTTATGAATCAGTTCTCTTGTTTCTGTGCCGTCCTCTGCAGTATAAACCAGCTCACATTTACCTGCTCCCGGAATCTTCATCTCGGATGCTTTGTATACATCACCATAGGCATGACGTGCAATCGTGATGGGCTTTTTCCAGTTTTTGACACATGGCTCAATGCCTTTTACAACGATCGGTGCACGGAATACCGTACCGTCTAACATGGCACGGATCGTACCATTCGGACTCTTCCACATTTCTTTTAGGTTGTATTCAGTCATACGCGCTGCATTTGGTGTAATCGTTGCACATTTTACAGCAACACCGTATTTTTTTGTGGCATTGGCAGAATCAACGGTTACCTGGTCATTTGTTTCATTGCGATGCTCTAATCCAAGATCATAATACTCTGTCTTTAAATCAATAAACGGAAGAAGTAACTCATCTTTGATCATTTTCCAGAGGATTCTTGTCATCTCATCTCCGTCCATCTCTACCAGTGGGGTTGTCATTTTGATTTTTTCCATTGTGTTCTCCTTTTCTATTGAAATAAATTGTCCCATCCGTAATTATCCATATTGTGAATGGTGTTCATCATGTGCTCATTCGCCAGTTTCTCTGCCAGACCGGCATCATGCTTCTTTAATGCCTCCACGATCTGTCTGTGTTCCTGATTTGACTGTACAGAACGCTTCGGATCTGCAAGTGTGATTTTTCGCACGCGTTGTACATAATGATGAAAATCAAGCAGCACATGTTTTAATTCTTTGCTGTCGGAAGCATTGTATAAAATTTCATGGAAACGGTTGTCAAGTTCCACAACCTGTTCCGAATTTCCTTTTGCAGCATGAAAATCCGACAGATATATATTTTCATCCAGTTCATCTAACTGTTCTTTGGTGATCTTATCCGCTGCCCACTTTGCACACAGTCCCTCCAGACGCGACCGTATCTCGTAGATATCCTGAATATCTTTTTTGGAAATACCTACGACATAAGCACCTTTATTCGGGATAATGGTAACCAGTCCCTCAAGTTCAAGCTGGCGGAGTGCCTCACGCACCGGAGTACGGCTGACACCTAACTCCTCACCAATATTTTTTTCCTTTAACTCCTCGTCTGTCGCATATTTTCCGGACAAAATATTTTCACGGATCGTATGAAACACACGGGAACTTAAGGAATAATTATCCTCTCCCATATATGACACCTCATGCTCCTATTGTTACATTTAATTCCTTGCAGCATTTTTCAATTTCTTCCACTAATTCTTTATCGGTCAATACCGTAACACGTCCATCCTCGTACTGTTTATCTACCCATACTTTTACTTTTTTCACAAGCTCTGAGTTTTTGTCTACGCTCTTATCTTTCGGAAGATGGTAATAAGAGTTGATCCAGAGAGCGATTCCGGCAAGACCGGATGTGTTGGAAACAGATACTAATGGTGGTCTGTTTAAAAATTTTCCGGTATCAAAAATATTGTAAATCTCCTCATTTTTGAGAAGTCCGTCCGCATGGATCCCGGCTCTTGTGACATTGAAGTTGCTGCCGACAAACGGGGTACGGCTCGGCTGTACATAGCCTAATTCTTTCTCAAAATACTCTGCCAGTTCTGTGATCACGGTAGTGTCCATGCCATCGAGTGTTCCCTTCAACTGTGCATATTCAAATACCATTGCCTCAAGCGGTGTGTTACCGGTACGCTCTCCGATTCCAAACAGGGAACAGTTGACTCCGCTTGCACCGTAAAGCCATGCGGTCGTGGAGTTGTTAACTGCCTTGTAGAAATCGTTGTGGCCATGCCACTCGATCAGTTCAGAAGGCACACCTGCATGTGTGGTCAGACCGTAGATGATACCCGGCACGCTTCGCGGAATCACGGCACCCGGGAAGTTAACGCCATAACCCATAGTATCGCAGGCACGGATCTTGATCGGAATCTTATATTCATCCATCAGTTTCATAAGTTCTACACAGAACGGGATGACAAAGCCGTAAATATCAGATCTTGTGATATCTTCCAAGTGGCAACGTGGACTGATACCTGTCTCTAAGCACTCACGGATGACACTTAAGTAAAGATTCATAACCTCTCTTCTTGTCATTTTCATCTTATAGAAAATATGGTAGTCAGAGCAGCTTACCAGAATACCTGTTTCACGCAGACCGATATCTTTTACTAACTGGAAATCCTGTTTGCTTGCACGGATCCAGCTGGTAACTTCCGGAAATTTATAACCACGTTCCAGGCATTTGTAAACAGCATCTCTGTCTTTTTTACTATATAAAAAGAATTCACTCTGGCGGATCAGACCTTTTGGGCCGCCCAGGCGGTGCAGATAATCGTAGATCGTCACGATCTGCTCTGTGGTATACGGTGCCCTTGACTGCTGACCGTCACGAAATGTCGTATCTGTGATCCAGATATTTTCCGGCATATTATGCGGAACAATTCGATCGTTGAATGCGATCTTCGGGATCTCATCATACGGAAACAGATTGTGGAATACATTTGGTTCCTTTACATCTGCCAACTGATAAAAATGCTCTTCAAGCTGCAGCAGATTCGTTTTCTTATTCATTACAACTTCTCTCATAACGTAAATCCTTCTTTCTGCCATGGCACTTGTGCCATTGACACCTGTGCCATGAATGCATATTTTTACTTTTAGAGTGAATATTTTTTCATGCATAATTGTATACAATTATACTTTTTCTATATTCTATACATTTCTTCTCTTATTTGTCAAGGCATAAAATTTTATATTTTCTATAACCTGAAATTATAAGTATACATAATCATATATTCAAAAAAATTTATTCAAATCTGTAACACTTATTCTGCGCTCACATAAGATACAGTGTAAGAAAAAACCTGGAGGTTTTATATGAGTGATTTAGCTGCAACAAACTGTGGTGGTGGATGTTCCTGTAACGAGGGAGGATGCAATTCCATTCTCTGGATCATCATCTTATTATGCTGCTGTGGCGGCAATGGTGGTTTCTGCGGTGGAAACAATGGATGTGGAGGCAACAATGATTGTCTTTGGATCATCCTGCTTCTCTTCTGCTGTGGCGGATGCGGCGGAAACAATGGATGTGGTTTCTGCTAGTCAGATCATCTGTTCTGAAATGGCGGTCGGATATTCCGGCCGCCCTATAAGATTTATAAAGAAAAACGTCTCTGCCTGTTATGGAAGAGACGTTTTTGTATGTCAGCCGAATTTACGGACGCTTTGTGTTCTGATCCCGTGCAGCATACTCACGGTCTTTTTCCCGATTCTGCTGCTGCATCATCTTCTCGTAGATTCCACATTCCTTTGGCACTTTCTTTTTTCTGACACATTCCTCATCTATCTCATAAACACTGTTTCCATCAATAATCAGCATATTTGATTCCTCCTCCCGTTTTATTTTATGCCGACTGCCTGATACCGTCACTAAAACTGCCCCCTCATCCATGTGATATCTGGCATAATCTATTTTCCGGGTTCATAAACTAAAAGAAAAAAGGCATCTTTATGGAACCAAATTCATTTACGCCCTTTGATAATATGACACAGACCCGTGAACTGCAAATGTTAAAAACTGCGATTCCCTATATGAAAGGTGACCAGAAAAAGCAATTTGCTATTCTGATCAAATATATGGAATTACAGAATACGATCCAGGTATTCAACCAGGAGGATAAAGTCATGTCCATGTGCTCTGTCAGTGAGGATGAAAATTCTACTCTTGCCATGTTAAATGACCTTCGGAAATTCTGTACAGACAAAGAGCTTGAAACACTTGATATGATCACAAATATGGTCTCTATGATGGAAACCTATGAGACTATTTTTGCATAATATATTGTAAGAAAACTGCCAAAACAAAGCATTACATTTTTGAAAGGAATAAATAGTGATGGAAAATGATTTCTGGAATAATCCGGGGTTAAAAAATATGTCCCCGGAAAAACTGCAGTTTTTAATGAATTTTGCATCAAAAGAAAAACCAACAAACATTAAAGATATGATGCCGTTTCTTCTTGGCACCATGAATGCAGCAAAAACAAATAATATCCAGTTCACAGACCCCGAAACAGAGCTGCTTGTCACCCTGCTAAAACAAAACATGTCAAAAGAGGAATCTGAGAAGGCCGATAAAATTATCCGGCTCATGAAAGACCGGAAGCAAAATTAACTAATAAAAGGGATGGAACACTCCACCCCTTTTGTATCTGCATATTTATTTATGATTTCTTAACATTTTCTCAAGTCTACCAGATGGAAGCTACACTTACCTCTAATAATTTATCGATCGGCGCCGGACTCTTTCCCATACCATCTGTACCCTCAAAATATTTTGCACTTGCCGATTCAAATAAAACAAACACCGTACCATCTGCAATAGCAACTTCTTCCGAACAAGGTGGCATCTCCACTTTTACCTTCGGTTCATTTGGTTTTTTGTCCAATGAAAGAAGAGAAGAATAAACTTTTAAATAAGAAGAATTATTTCTTCCATAGGAAGTGCTTAAATAAATTGATCCGTTATCATCGAATGCCACTCCCTGCACTTTACTCGGAAGATTATAGTTGCTGACTGCCGTCAGCTTATCTTCTTTTTTATCATAGCTGTATGAATACATCTCGGAATCAAAAAATCTGGTATGTGTAGCAACCCAGAGTCTGCCACCGTAGCAGGTAATGCAGGATGGTGTATTTTTCAGGCGGTATTCGTCTGACAATGCCGATGCATCAATGCAATATTCCGGCGCATCCTGTGCGATTTTTGTAATATATTCATAGGAAATACGCTCTAAGGTATTGGAATTTGAATGGCAGATCCAGACATTCTCGCCATCAAAAGCAATACCGCCAAGATGACTTTCTTTTTTCATGCCAAGTGTTACCAGATATTCGCCGCTCTCACGATCAAACACCATCAGTGATCCAAGATTTTTGCGATCTTCCGAATATGCAGTAATAAGAATATAATCCGGTGTGAAACAAAGTCCCTGCATACACTGGCTGGAACTGCTGATCAGATTATCCTTATAGTCTTTTTCCCTGGTAGAAGGCATTCCCGGAATAGAAAGATCATCCAAAAAAGTATAGGAACATTCCTTTAACTCTTTCTGACTGTTGTCACGAATCGTGCCTGTCTGATAAGAATACATTTCCACATTATAATGATTGTCAATATTTTTTGTCCATTTTGCAAAAAGAACCATATTCGCCGGACTGTCTTCATCTATTTTCGTAACTTTTCTGGAATAGCTGCAGTCTGCATACCAGCCAGCAAAATTGTAACCCATTTTAACCGGCACGTCCAGTGTAAAAGGAAGTTCTTCTTTTTGGATTGTTTTTTGATTATTGCTGCTGTTAATACCGCCATTTACCTCATATACAATGTGATACTCTGACGGATCCTGTGTATCAAAAAAATCAAATGTAACATTATCACTGGTAATGGTTTCCTTTGAAGTATCAGGGAGGATGATCATACTGCAGGCACGAACCAGTTTCGGATCGCTTACAAGAAAAATAAATACATATAAAATTACAAATAGTTCTTTGCAAATTTTTCTGCCATACCGCATATCCATTCCTCCCTGTTTTCTTTTTAATTACACACACCGGAAAATGTTACATCCAGTCTGTGTTTTTATCCTGCTTTCGGGAAGAACTGTTTCTTTCAGAAACTGTTTTATGAATTATCCGTATTATCAAGTTTGCCTGCCCTCTCTGCGATCTCCTTTTCCTGGATATCAGAAGGTGTCTGCTCATATCTTGCAAACTCATAGGAAAATGTTCCGCTTCCACCGGTCATGGATCGTAAATCTGTGTTGTATCCATATAATTCCATGTAAGGAATATCAGCTACGATCTCCTGATAACCGTGTTCCGTCGGATTCATTCCAAGTACACGTCCACGGCGTTTGTTTAAGTCTCCCATAATGTCACCTGTGTATTTGTCAGGTACAACAACTTTTAAGGATGCGATCGGCTCTAACAGAATCGGTGATGCTTCCATAATGCCTTTTTTGAATGCCTGAAGAGCCGCAACCTTAAATGCCATCTCAGAAGAGTCTACCGGATGATAGGATCCATCATATAATACTGCCTTTACTCCTACCACAGGATAAGCTGCCATCGGTCCTTTCACAACTCCTTCCTGGATTCCTTTTTCCACCGCCGGGAAGAAGTTTTTTGGAACTGCTCCGCCGACAACGCATTGTTCAAATACATATGGTGTTTCAAGATCCCCGGAAGGTTCAAAGGTCATCTTAACGTGACCGTATTGTCCATGACCGCCGGACTGTTTTTTGTACTTGTATTCCACATCCGCTTTCTTACGAATGGTCTCCCGGAATGCTACTTTTGGTTTTTTCAGTTCAATCTGAACTTTGTATCTCTCTAACAGTTTGCTTGCCACAACATCAAGGTGCTGGTCTCCCATACCGTAAAGTAATGTCTGGCCATTTTCACTGTCATTGACTGTTTTTAATGTAAGATCTTCGAGCATCAGCTTTTGCAATGCCTGCGAGATCTTATCTTCATCTCCTTTGTTGACTGCCTTATAACGTTTATAAGTATATGGTGTGGAGATCTGTGTTCTTATATACAGGATCGGGTTCGCTTTGGTAGAGAGGGAATCTGTGGTAGCTGCTTTAGTCAGCTTCGCTAACGCTCCGATATCTCCCGCATGCAGTTCCTTTACTTCCTCCGGCTTATTGCCACAGAGTACATAGATCTTTCCGATTTTTTCCTCTGTATCTTTATGCTGGTTGTAAAGAAGATCATCTGTTTTGATAACTCCCGAATTAACTTTGATCAATGAATATTTCCCAATAAACGGGTCTGCAATCGTTTTGAAAATATAAGCTGATTTTGGTTTTGCAAAATCATAGTCTGCATTGTATACCTCGTTGGACTTTGCATTGATTCCGGTGCAGGAACGTTTTTCCGGACTCGGAAGATATTTTACAATGTCGACCATCAGTGTATACATGCCGCGTGCAAGAACATTCGAACCCATCAGCACCGGAACGATGCTTCCATCGGATACATTGACACGGAGTGCCTGGCGGATCTCATCCTCGGAGAACTCTTCCCCTCCAAAATAACGATCCATAAATTCTTCACTCGTCTCCGCAACAGCCTCCATCAATGCTTCCCGGCAGATACCAAGATTCTCTTTGGAATACTCCGGCACTTCTACCTTTTCCACTTCGCCGTTATCTTTCCAGCGTTTTGCCCGCTGCTGTAATACATTGACATAACCGACGAACTGTCCGTTTTCACGGATCGGAAGATGGAAAGGTGCGATCCGCTTGCCGTATAGCTGCTGTAAATCTTCTACGACCTGCCGGTAACTTGCCTCATCGATATCCATATCTGTAACAAATACCATACGCGGCAGTTTGTATGTCTCACATAACTCCCATGCCTTCTTTGTGCCGACTTCAATGCCAGCCTTACCGGATACTACGATAATTGCTGCATCCGCAGCACTGACTGCTTCTTCTACCTCCCCTACAAAATCAAAATAACCAGGTGTATCAAGGATATTGATCTTGGTATCACCCCAGACTATCGGTATCACAGTTGTGTTGATGGAAAAATGACGTTTGATTTCTTCTTTGTCATAATCGCTGATCGTGTTACCATCGGTAACTTTTCCCATGCGTGTTGTCATCCCCGCAAGATAAGCCATCGCCTCGGCGAGACTTGTTTTACCACATCCACCATGTCCAAGCAGAACCACATTACGAATCTTGTCAGTTGTGTAAACGTTCATAGTAAATCCTCCAATACATATTTTTTAGTCGATACCTCTAAACGGCACTCGTTGTATGGTTACATTTTACTAAATTTACACGTTTATTACAACTTATTTATTCATATTTACTAACTATTTTTATATTACCTGAAATTTGTTTATATATTATGTATGCATTTTAAATATTTTATAACCATTTGCATGGAATGTTTACATAGTGTTCACATTTCATCCATACTTTGATTATTTTTTCATGCAATCTGCACTTTTATACTTTAACGTGTTGACTTTCTTGTGATTTATGTCTATGATAGGTAAAGAATTATGAGAACAGAACTTTAACATCTAACAGGGGGATTTCCATATATGTCACTTCAGAAAATAGGCTTTATCGGACTCGGACTCATCGGCGGTTCCATTGCAAAAAAACTGCATGCACTTCATCCGGAACTTACAATGATTGCAACTGCACACCATGCAGAAACAGTTGCCGAAGCTTATAAAGAACATTTGATCATAAACAATACACCATGTGAACTGAAGGATTTCGCAGACTGCGATTACATTTTTCTGTGCACGCCGACCAAGAAAAATATTGAATATCTGCAGCAGTTGAAAGATGTAATTTCTCCGGACTGCATCATCACGGATGTCGGCAGTGTCAAGACGGAGATCCACAGAGAAGTGATAAGACTCGGTCTTGAAGCCAATTTTATCGGCGGTCATCCGATGGCGGGTTCTGAGAAGACCGGTCTTTCTAATGCTTCAGAGACGCTTTTGGAAAATGCTTACTATATTATCACACCGACCACAAAGAGTCCTTCCCCTGCTGTGGAAGAACTGACCGGGCTGGTGCGCTCTCTCGGCGCAATTCCTCTGGTTTTAGGTTATGAGCAGCACGATTATGCGACCGCAGCGATCAGTCATCTGCCGCATGTGATCGCATACAGCCTTGTCAACCTGGTGCAGGAATCGGACGATGAAAATGAGATCATGAAAACCATCGCAGCCGGAGGTTTTAAAGATATCACGCGTATCGCATCTTCTTCTCCTGTCATGTGGGAAAATATCTGTTTATCCAATCAGGAACAGATTTTAAAATTATTGGACAACTATATCCATACATTAGAGGTAATGCGCACGAACATTGCAGATGCAGATTCCCCTGCACTGTTAGATGCCTTTACTGCAGCCAAAGATTACCGTGATTCCATCACGATCACGGCAAAAGGTGCTTTGAAGAATGTTTACGAACTGTACTTAGACCTGATTGATGAGACCGGTGGGATCGCCACCGTCGCAACGATCCTTGCGAGCAATAATTTAAGTATCAAAAATATCGGGATCATTCACAACCGTGAGTTTGAAGGCGGTGTTTTGAGACTTGAAATGTATGACGGGGAATCATTAGCGCTGGCGGTTGCACTGCTTAAGAAACATCATTATACGATTTATGAAAGATAGAAAAAACGCCGTATGGTCAGATTCAGAATGACCGTACGGCGTTTTTCTGCTCTTTGTAAAACAGCAAAAGCCCATACTCCAGACAATCAAAAAGCTGTATCCCGACGTTAATCAGGAATACAGCCTCTTGAGTTGAACTGTTTACATTATAAACTAGTTCATGGATACAAACATAGTTTAGCACACTTTTATAAAATCTACAATAGTAAATTTCATAAAATTTAAAATTTTTTTCAAAAAAGGATTTTCACCTCTATTTTCATTCCACACAATCTTCTCTGTAAATTCACGCAACTTCCAACCCGGCTTCATCTAACCGTCACATTCCCCCGATAGAATACAGCTATCAACAAAAAAGGAGTGACAAACATTATGAAATATCAAAAAGCATTATTATGTATCGCATTGGCAGGAACACTGATTTTTTCCGGATGCGGCAGCACAAACAATAGTACAGGTAATAACACAAATACCTCTTCTTCTGTAGAAAGCACAGTGGAAACATCTACGGAGGACACTGATGCAAAATCAGATGAAAACACGGTAACCGGAATGATTTCCGAAATTACCGACAGCACGATCACAGTTGCAGCCATGCCGGGCGGCGATCAGGGCGAAACACCGGGCAATCCACCGAGCGATAACAAAGGTGGTGCCCCAGCAGACAACGGGCACTCTGACAACAGCGATTCAACAGAGGCACCTGACAAACCTGACTCTGATGGCGCAGATTCCACCGAAACCCCTGGCAATCCGCCTAGTGGAGACAACAATTCTGCCCCTTCCGACAACGGCGGTGCCCCGGATATGAGTAATATGACAACTGAGACGATCAATCTGACCGACTCTACCATCTATTATGACAAAAATGGAAAAGAAACAACACTTTCCGCTTTATCAGAAGGTACTATGGTAACGATCACCTTAGATGATGATGGTAACGCTGCAACTGTAACGATCTCTGACAACGCCGGCGGTCAGCCGGGAGGTAACACTCCAGGCGGAGGCGCTCCGGGAGGCAGCACTTCCTCCCAGCCGGAATCTTACAATGCCGTAACCGAATATACGGAAGATACCGAAGTTTCCGATGAGACTTTCTCTTCCACCGGATCCGATGAAAATGCGGTTCTTGTTTCAAATGGCGCAAACGTTACTTTAAAAGATATCACATTAGACCGCACTTCCTCCGACAGTACCGATGGCGATTCGTCCAGTTTTTACGGAGATCATCTGGGACAGCATCAGCCAGCTTGACGTTTCCCTTGAAAATAAAAGTACCTGGACCGGAAGTTTTGTTCAGGATGAAAGCAATGCCGGAAATGGCGGAGACGGTTATGCAAATCTGACCATTGACAGCAGTTCTACCTGGATCGTTGATGGGGACAGCACTCTCTCCTCTTTAACCTGCAAAGGAACCATTACAGATGAGGATGGCTACACCGTTACCGTCAAAGGCTCTGATGGAACCACTTATGTGGAAGGTACAAGCGATTATACAATTACCGTAAGTTCTTATGAAGCATAATTAATTTTATGACTTACAAATAATTTATTCGTATACCTATGCTTTCATAAATGATAGCTTATGGACGAAGAATGACAGACATAAAAAGAGCCAGACAGATCATCTTTATTTTAGGATGTGACCTATCTGGCTCTCTTCGATTTTTTGCATTTATCCTGTCATCAAAAGCATACTTCATCTCTTATACTTTTATGCTTCACGAAACACCTGATAAATATCTATTTTTATTGCATCTGTATCCGACATTCCAATAAAAGTTGCCCCATATTTGTCGGTTCCATCTTCCATTTTCTGCTTACGCACGATCTCGATGACTGCATCGATCACCTCTTTCGTCCATATCTGGGTTCTGGTATTATAATATCCCCCCACTTCCAAAGGTTCGTCGGACTGGAAGCCGATTCCGCCGCGCGAAACATCCGTAACTACAACCTGCGTGTAATCATATGTCGTCGTTCCATCTTCTGTCAGACGTTCTAACTGGATGGAAACGTCGAGTTTTAAACGCTTATGATGTCTTTTCTCTTCCATTCCGTAATTCTCCTTCTCTTTCGTGATTTTTTCAAGCAATCATTTTGCCCGTAAATCATGCTGTCTGTTGCATCTTCTCAGATCATTTAAACTGTTGTATCCGTTATCAGCATTGCATCCCCAAAGCTAAAGAAACGATATTTCTCCTGCACGGCAATTTCATATGCGTTTAACACATGTTCCCGTCCTGCCAGTGCTGAAACTAACATTACCAGTGTGGATTCCGGCAAATGGAAATTGGTAATCAGGGAATCAATGACTTTAAACCTGTAACCCGGATAAATAAAGATCTCTGTCCATCCGCTTGTCTCGCGCAGGAAACCGTTCTCGTCCGATGCCGCCTCTAAAGTACGCGTGCTGGTCGTCCCTACCGCAATGACACGATGTCCGGTCTCTTTTGCATGGTTGATCTTATCTGCCTCGGACTGTTCGATCCGGTAAAATTCCGAATGCATATGGTGTTTTAATACATCCGTCTCCTTGACCGGGCGGAATGTACCAAGCCCTACATGAAGTGTCACCTCTGCGATCTCCACACCCATTTCCTTTACTTTTTTTAATAATTCCGGTGTAAAATGGAGTCCCGCTGTCGGTGCAGCGGCAGAGCCATCATACTTTGCATATACCGTCTGGTAACGGTTTTTATCCTGAAGCTGATGTGTGATATAAGGCGGCAGCGGCATCTGTCCAAGCTGGTCTAAAATCTCCTCAAAAATTCCATCATAGTGGAACTGGATCAGACGGTTCCCCTCTTCCACGATATCAATGACCTCACCGGTCAGAAGTCCATCGCCAAAACTGATCTTTGTTCCGACTTTACATTTTTTGCCCGGTTTTACAAGGGTTTCCCAGATATCATTTTCCTTACGTTTCAACAGAAGGATCTCAATCTTTGCCTCTGTGCCCTCTTTTACTCCGTACAGTCTTGCAGGAATTACTTTCGTATTGTTAATGACAAGGCAGTCTCCCGGTCTTAAATAATCTGTAATATCCTTAAAAACACGATGTGTCACTTCACCGGTATTTTTATCCAATACCATCAGCCGCGAACTGGAACGGTCCTCTAACGGGTCCTGTGCGATCAGCTCCTGTGGCAGGTCATAATAAAAATCTTTTACGTCCATGATTCTCAATCCTATTTTCTTAATTCCGCACCAACATGCTCAAGTGCTTTCACGATTCGATCCATTGCACCAGTGATATCGGCATCCTCTAAGTTTCTATCCTTTGCACGGAAAGACAAGGAGTATGCGATTGATTTATATCCCGGTTTGATCTGTGCTCCCTCATAGATATCAAACAGATCATATTTCTCTAAGAACTGGCCGCCTTTTTCATCAAAAATCTTCTCAATATCACCGGCAAGCACTTTCTTCGGAACAACCATGGAGATATCTCTGGCTGCAGCCGGGAATTTAGCGATTCCCTCATATTTGTGGTCGAAAGATGCGCGGGATACGATCTCTGGCATATCAAGTACTGCAACATAAACGCGCTCTTTGATCGCATAATTTGCTGCAACCGTCGGATGAACCTCACCGAGATAACCGATCACAGTGCCATCATAAACAACATTTGCCTGACGTCCCGGATGTAAGAATGGTTTTCCGGCTTCCGGATCATATTCCGGTTTCAGCTTCATTCCTGCTTTGTAAAGAAACTCCTCGATCACACCCTTCATGGTAAAGAAGTCACCCTCTCCGTACATACCAAGTGTAAACTGCATGCGCTCTTCCGGCAGCTCTGTCACCGGTACCTGTTTTGGCAGGTAAATATTTCCAAGTTCATACAGACGCACGTTTTTATTTCTGCGGTTAAAGTTTGTGGAAAGTGATGTCAGCATACCATTTAAGGAAATCGTTCTCATGATAGAGAAATCCTCTCCGAGCGGATTGCTGATCACAACCGCTTTGCGGAGCGGTGAATCCTGTGGCAGTAATAATTTATCGTATACTTTCGGGCTCTCAAAGGAATACGTCATGCCCTGTGAAAATCCGCAGAACTCTGCGATCTCTCTTGCTACTGCCTCGATGCGGAGTTTGAAGGTAAGTTTTCCTGTGGTAGCCTCACCGCTTGGCAGTGTGGTCGGAATCTTATCATAACCGAAGAATCTTGCCACTTCCTCTGCAAGGTCGGCGTCACACTCTAAGTCCTGTCTCCAGGATGGAACGATCACTTCGTTCGAAGCCGGATCATAGCCGAGGTCGATCTTTGAGAAATAAGCCAGCATTGTCTCTTTTGCAATGTCCGTTCCAAGTAGTTTGTTGTATTTCTCCGGCTCGAATGGAATACGTTTATCCCCTTTGACATTCGGGTAAACATCCACAACGCCGCCGACAACTTCTCCGGCACCAAGTTCCTCTATAAGCTGGCATGCACGGTTCATTGCCTCGATCGCTGTGTTTGGATCTAAGCTTTTTTCAAATTTTGCGGAAGCATCTGTACGCAGACCAATCTTTCTTCCTGACAGACGGATATTTGTTCCATCGAAGCATGCAGCTTCAAACAGCATTGTTTTAACATTGTCCGTGATCATGGAGTTTTCTCCACCCATGATACCTGCAATACCGATGGCTTTTCTTCCATCACAGATCATTAATACAGAGTCATCTAAGGTGCGTTCCTGACCGTCTAAAGTCACAAACTGCTCACCCTTTGCAGCGCGTCTTACTACGATCTCTCTGTCCTCGATCGTGTCAAGGTCATAGGCATGCATCGGCTGTCCATACTCTTCCATCACATAGTTTGTGATATCTACAATGTTATTGATCGGGCGGATTCCCTGCGCACGCAGTCTGCACTGCATCCATTCCGGCGACGGTGCAATCCTGATATTTTTTACTACTCTTGCGGTGTAACGGGAACAGAGCTTATCATCTTTTACAGATACTTTGATGTAATCGTTAACATCTTCATTATTGCCTGTTTCTGTCACAACCGGAGGAACAAACTCTTTTCCAAACGTAGCTGCCGCCTCTCTCGCAATACCTAAAATAGAGAAACAGTCTACACGGTTTGAAGTGATCTCATATTCCACAACCGTGTCATCTAATCCAAGATAACTGATAGCGCTCTCTCCGACCGGAGCATCTTCCGGCAGGATATATAAACCGTTTTCCGGTGCAAGTGGGAACATATCTCTGTTTGAACCAAGTTCCTCGATGGAGCACATCATACCGTTTGACTCCACACCGCGCAGTTTTCCTTTTTTGATCTTAATACCGCCCTCGGTCTTGCTGCCGTCATGACCTCCGGCAACTTTTCCACCGTCTAATACAACCGGTACTTTGCACCCTTCAGTCACATTCGGAGCACCTGTCACAATCTGTATTGTCTCCGTTCCGATATCTACCTGGCAGATCACAAGTTTGTCCGCATCCGGATGTTTCTCAATGCTTTTTACCTGTCCGATCACAATTTTATCAAGATCCTCATCCATGTTCTCATATCCTTCTACCTTAGAGCCGGATAATGTCATGGCATCCATATATTCCTGTGGTGTACAGTCAAGACCTGGAACTAAGTCTTTGATCCACTTTAATGAAGTATTCATAATGCTATATTCTCCTATCTTTTTCCTAGAACTGATTTAAAAATCTCTGATCATTTTCATAGAGCAGACGCATATCATCGATCTCATATTTGAGCAGTGCAATACGTTCTAATCCGATGCCAAAAGCAAAGCCTGAGTATTCTTCCGGATCAATGCCGCTCATGCGCAGTACACGCGGATGTACCATACCACAGCCTAAGATCTCGATCCAACCCTCTCCCTTACAGAAACGGCATCCTTTCCCGCCGCATTTAAAACAGGTCACGTCCATCTCGGCAGATGGCTCTGTAAACGGGAAATGATGCGGTCGGAATTTTACTTTGGTATCCTGTCCGAATAACTGTCTTGCGAATTCTGCAAGTGTTCCCTTTAAATCAGAAAACGTAATGTTTTTATCAACGACAAGTCCCTCAATCTGATGGAAAGACGGAGAATGTGTCGCATCTACCTCATCGGCACGGAATACACGGCCCGGTGCGATCATACGGATCGGGAGATGTCCTTTTTCCATCTCACGGACCTGTACCGGAGATGTCTGTGTACGGAGCACGATCTTGTCATTGATATAGAACGTATCCTGCTCGTCCTTTGCCGGATGGTTTGCCGGGATATTAAGAGCCTCAAAGTTATAATAATCATACTCTACTTCCGGTCCCTCTACCACTTCGTAACCCATTCCGGTAAAGATGCGCTCTACCTCTTCTAAGGCAATCGTGTTCGGATGACGGTGTCCGACATTATTCTTCTTTGCCGGAAGTGTCACATCAATGACTTCTCTGCGCAGTTTTGCATCTAACTCCGCTGCCTCTAATTTTTTCTTTGTCTCATCTAAAATCTTCTCGATGCTCTCTCTCGTCTCATTGACAAGCTGTCCGACTAACGGGCGCTCCTCCGGGCTGACATCCTTCATACTCTTTAATACTGCGGTCAGTTCTCCTTTTTTTCCAAGAACCGCAACACGCACATCATTCAATTTCGACAGATCGCCGGATTCTTCGATCTGACGGATCGCATCTTCTCTGATTTTCTGCAATTTTTCTTTCATGATAATCTCCATTCTGCATTATTTCTTTCAGATATTTGTCTCACAAATTATTTTTGTGACACAATTTCCTGTGGTGGATTTGTTTCAGCAACAAAAAACGCGGAGTCATTCGTCCAGGGACGAATGATTCCGCGATACCACCCTGATTCTTTCTGCCACGAATATTGACAAAAAGCTCTTAACATGCGTAACGTGCATGGACGTCATCTGCTACTGTCATTTCACAAATGCAGCTCCCGTGCGAACTTCGCTTCCTACCTTGTCTTAAATGGGTTTTCAGCCGGTGACCCACTCTCTCTGAAAGAATTATAGTGCACTACTAATCACGTTCAATGCCTTTTCTTTTATTTTCACTCTGTATTGCATTTTAGCACAGGCAATTTATTAGTTCAAGAGTTTTTTCTCTTTTTCTTCTCTTTCTCTTTGAGCAGCCACTTGCGGATACTATCATTGAAAATGACATTTACTTCCGCCGACATCATCATAATATACATACAGAAATAAAGCCACAGCATGATGAGGGCGATCGTCGTCAGGCTTCCATACATGGAAAAACCGTTAAAATAATCCACATAGATGGAAACACCGATAGAAAAAATATACCACGCCACACCGCAGATCGCAGCCCCTGGAATCTGACTTTTAAAAGTCAGCTTTTTATTTGGCAGTGCTGTAAATATCACATCAAAGAAAACAATTAACATGGCCAGCATGATAAGTCCCCGAAAATGTGCCAAAAGATCTACCGCATGCCGCAGTAACGGGATATACTGCGATGCCAGTTTTTGGAGAGAATTACCAAAAACAATAACTAACAGTGTAAACACAATAGCTACCAGAAAAATCACCGTATACACAACTGCCCACATCCGCAGTACAAGCCAATTTCTTGTTTCCTCCAGATCATTGACCGAATTGAGTCCATCCGTCATGTACTGCACACCTTTTGCTGCTGACCAGATTGCAACGATCGCCGTAATGGAAATAATGCCTGCTGATCTGTTGTATACCTCATCAATCAGTGAAATAAGAAATGGTGCTATGTATTCCGGCATAACTCTCTCAATGATTTTTAAAAGCGTCCCCTCTGTCACGGAAGTATACTGTAACAGGGATGAGAAAACCATAAGAAACGGGATCAGTGATAATATAATAAAAAACGCAGACTGCGCAGAATATGCATTGATCTTATCCCGTTTACATTTTCCCATAAACGACATCACATTTCCTATAATCTTCCAGATCATAATGTCTCTTTTCCTTCCATCTCTCCGATTGTTTCCACGGTAATATCCTGATAAAAACAATTTAAGATATCCTGATAGCCCATACCGGCTTTTGCCATTCCGTTTGCCCCATTCTGGCTCATTCCGAGTCCGTGCCCATAACCACCGCCGGACAGCAGATATGTCCCGTCTTCCTGTTTCTCGACGGTTGAAAATGCACTTGGCAGCATCGTAATATTCTCTGATTCCGTTGCATCTGCGTAGACAATTTTTTTCACCATACAGCCTAAAATCTTGCGGATGTTGTACTCTGTTTTTATTTTCACAATGCCGCATTCATAAGTAAGATCTAATGTAAGAATCGAACCGGAACTGCTTCTTGCTTCCACTGACATTCCGGTAATGGCTCCCATTTTCTCCCCGGCAGCGGCGACATCCATCTCCGTCGTACCGTCAGATTCATAATATAACACATTTTTTGGTGAAATGGAATGTCTTGCCGCTAAGATCTCATTCACCGTTTCTGTCTTATCCGATAAATCTGCCGTTGCAAACCACCTGTAATAACGGATATCGCTGTCATATCCATCCGCACTGCTCTTGATGTACTTGGAAAATGCAGTTTCATCCGACAAATCTATGTCTGCATCCGCCTGGTTTAAGCATGCTTTTTTCAGATAGCCATAGGACGACGGATCATCCACATTCCAGATCTCCGCGGTGTCTGTGTAACCCATGGAAGTCGAAAAATAATATGCCTCCACAACTTTTCCGTTCCAGGTCAGCACCTGCCCGCATGTCGCATCCACAGCGGCGACAGATTCCTTTGTCTTTTCTACTTTGTTATAAACCTGGTAGGAGGTGCTGTCATTGATATGTGCACCGTAAGCCGCCAGATCCGCCCGCATCAGCTGCATATAGACATAACTGCGCGCACACACCGCCTGTGTCTTAAGCGCTTCCGGAGAAAAGCTTGATGGCATCTCACTCGGCACAACCGCATACAGATATTCCTCTAACGGCAGTTCATTGACAACCGTATATCCATTCTCTGTGCTGCGCACCTCAATCGTCCCCGCATAACCATTTGATACAGCCGTTCCATTTCCATTGCACAGATAGATCTTACCGTCTTCCGACTCCGGTTTTACGATAAAGGTTTTTCCCGGTGCCATCGTCAGTGTATCTGCCGGATGAAGGAGTTCCTCAGATCCGGCGCTTTTCGTTTCATCACCACAAGTTATATCGGCATTTGTCGAACACTTCAGATAAACATCGCTCCGGGTATTTGTTCCGTCATCCGATAGCAGAAGAACACGGATATTTTTGATATCAGCCGGCTGTAAAATAAGAATTGCGCAGACTTCCTTTCCCGCAGTCACATAAGCCACATTCATATTGCCCAAAACGACATCCGATATGGATTTTTCAGACACATCTCCATAGGTCTGGTAAACCGGAAGCTTCCCATTGTGGTGGATTCTTCCATAATCTTCAATCTCGATCTCAGAATCATCATAGGATAACATCTGTCCCTGTATGATATCCTGTTTTGTTTTGATTGCAGTAAGCGCTCCATCCCGAAATACCAGATCACATACTCCCGGTTCACAGGATATCCATCTCTCCTGTAACTCTTTTTCATAGACGGCACCTGCAAATAAAAAACTGATTTTTTCATCCTGACAGGATTTCAGATATGCATTTTCAATCGTTTGTTCCTGCTCTGACACCTGTGCAATTCCAATGCACTGATCCTCTTTTATATAAACATCATAGGACATCCAGTCCGTAAAATATGTATTCTGCAGTTTCGTATAAAAATCTCCCTGATTCGTGACCAGAACCGTCTGATCTTCCATTTCCATACGGTTTAGCACAAGCAGTGTTTCTTTTTTTACGCTTTGTTCCATATCAAGAAACGCAAGGATCTGCGCATATACCTGGTTCCATTCTGTACGCGAAACGGCAGCATTTTTTCTTTTTTCCGAAAAATCAATCTGTTCCGAAACTCCAAGTCTTTTTAACAGCTCATCCAGCACTGCCCCTGTCAGATAATCTTTTTTTCCGCCCTCAAACCATTCGTCCCACTCTTCCTGTGAATATACGGTAAAAATCAGTTCCTGCTTTACTTCATCAACGCTGATATAATTTTCCGAAAAAATTTCCGGATCATAATTTTCCTTCAGTTTTCCTATCAGTATTCCAGCAAACACACAAATTAAAACCGCCAATATTACTGCCGAAATTTTTGGCATATTTCTTTTTTTCACGCTAATCTCCGTTTCTGTATCAAATACCTTTGATTTCCGTCATTTTATTACATAAAAGAAGCTGCTTATATTTCAAAGCAGCTTCTCTTCGTATTTTTAAATATTCCTTTGTATATCAATGATTTTTCATCTGTATACCGAATATTCTTCTGTACAGTAAACTTTCTTTTGTACTCTTTACTTCTTCTGTACTTTAAAAATCTTCTGTACCATATGATCTTTTGTATAAACCCAAAATGCCGTTTCCTACGTTTTTGACTCCTAGCGACCGCTAGGTGGGTAACCGCACGTTGGTTTCTGTCTTCCACTGCTCACGTACCGAAGTACTGATGGCTTGACATCTGCCTTCGAATATAAGAATCCCATAAAAGTAAATGTAGGTTCAAAAATGTAGGGTGTCGCACATCCCAGGCCGTTTTTGATAGTCTTATTATACTTTAATATGCCCTATTTCGCAACTATAAATTAGTGCCAAATTTTGTTTTACTTTCTATCTATTTTCTCTATTGACAAAAGCTGCTTTACCTGTTCAACAGCTTCCTCCATATCATCTGTCCGTATGGAAAAGTCACAGAGTTCCTCATTGTCAATTTCATTTTCCAACGATAATAAGCGGTACATCTTCTCCTGATTACTGATATCTTTTTCTAAAATACTTGAAATCATCTTTTCGCGGCTGCTTCTGCAAAATAAGATCGAGGTCGTAAACAGCCGTTTCATGGATATCGCGCCTCCAATATCAAGCGGTACAATCGGACTTACCCCATCCTTTATCATTCTGGCAATATCTGATGCTGATATTCCATATTTATTGCCAGCATACACAGTTACTGTCACAAAATCATTTTTTTTATTTTTAAATTCTTCTGCGGAAAGTCTCTGATGGATTCCATCTGCTGTTCCCGTCGTATAAGAATGAACAATCCTGCCTGTTCCTGCCCTCTCAAGTCTTTTTGCAAGTTCATTTTTTCCAGAACCGGATGGACCGACTAAAGCTATCACAGACGGTAAAGAAACCGGCTTTTTATCTAACAGCATCGATTCTTTGATCTGATCGATCAGCTGTAAAAACTCTCCATAATGGTTTACGGAAAGAATCCCACTGAGTGATTCATTCCATGGGCGCCGCATTAAAACCGGATATTTTGCACAACTCTTTAAAATATTATGCGGGCCGTCATCCAGGGTAACATCAAAATGAACCAGTGACTTCTGAAAACCCATAATAATATTCTGTTCCGGGAAATCCGGAAATGCCGTCAATATCTGTTTTGCCCGCAGACTCATAAACTGTGGAGCGATTGCTGTGATAATATATACTTTCCCCTTTTTCTGCAATTCATGTATGAAATTTCTGGCTTCATCGGTCACAGTCTGCATTCGATAAATGCGTTCGTCCTGATAATACTGCTTGATAACCGATGCCTTGCCAACATTTTCCCATGAATTGATATCTTCCAGTTTCAGATCTAAACCATGTTCCCCATTGGCAAGCTGTATCGCATGGGTGTTCAGATCCGAGATCACGTCATCCCAGTCAATTCCATATGTCAGCATAACAATCATTCCCCCTTTTCCATAAAATTCCTGTCATTTATTTTAACACTTACCCCATCATTAAAACAAAAAGCAAAAAAATCGGGTGTGAACCAGTCACACCCGATCAAAATCCACATCAATATGATTTATTTCTGAGGACCTGCAGAAACTAATGCTTTACCAGCGTCGTTTCCTTCATATTTAGCAAAGTTCTTGATGAATCTGTCAGCAAGATCTTTTGCTTTTGTCTCCCACTCAGATGCATCTGCATATGTGTCACGTGGGTCAAGAATACCTGAATCTACACCTGGAAGCTCTGTAGGAACCTCGAAGTTGAACATTGGGATCTTCTTTGTTGGAGCTTTAAGAATATCACCAGAAAGGATAGCGTCGATGATTCCTCTTGTATCCTTGATTGTGATTCTCTTTCCTGTTCCATTCCATCCTGTATTTACAAGGTATGCTTTAGCGCCGCTCTTCTCCATCTTCTTAACAAGCTCTTCTGCATATTTTGTAGGATGCAGCTCTAAGAATGCCTGTCCGAAGCAAGCTGAGAATGTAGGTGTCGGCTCTGTGATTCCACGCTCTGTACCAGCAAGCTTTGCTGTGAATCCAGACAGGAAGTAGTACTGTGTCTGCTCTGGTGTCAGGATAGATACTGGAGGAAGTACTCCAAATGCATCTGCTGATAAGAAGATTACGTTCTTTGCAGCCGGTGCAGAAGATACAGGTTTTACAATATTTGTAATGTGGTTGATTGGGTAAGATACACGAGTGTTCTCTGTAACGCTCTTGTCATCAAAATCAATCTTTCCGTTTGCATCAACAGTAACGTTCTCTAACAGTGCGTTACGTTTGATTGCATTGTAGATATCCGGCTCAGACTCTTTGTCAAGACCGATAACCTTTGCATAGCATCCACCCTCGAAGTTGAATACACCGTTGTCATCCCAGCCGTGCTCATCATCACCGATTAAGAGACGTTTCGGATCTGTAGAAAGTGTTGTCTTTCCTGTTCCGGAAAGTCCGAAGAAGATTGCTGTATTCTCGCCGTTCATATCAGCGTTTGCTGAACAGTGCATGGAAGCGATGCCTTTAAGTGGGAGATAGTAGTTCATCATAGAGAACATACCTTTCTTCATCTCTCCACCGTACCATGTATTGACGATAACCTGCTCTTTGGATGTAATGTTGAATGCAACACATGTCTCTGAGTTAAGACCTAACTCTTTGTAGTTCTCAACTTTTGCTTTTGAAGCATTGTATACGATAAAGTCCGGCTCAAAGTTCTCAAATTCTTCTGCTGTTGGCTTGATGAACATGTTTGTTACGAAATGAGCCTGCCATGCAACCTCAACGATGAAACGAACTGCCATACGTGTATCTTTATTTGCTCCACAGAAAGCATCTACTACGAACAGTCTCTTGTTTGAAAGTTCTTTCTTTGCAAGATCTTTCACTGCTGCCCATGTTTCCTCTGACATAGGATGGTTATCGTTTGGATATTCCTGTGAATTCCACCATACAGTGTCTTTTGAATTCTCGTCCATAACGATATATTTATCTTTCGGGGAACGTCCTGTATAGATACCAGTCATAACGTTAACTGTACCAAGTTCTGTTTCCTTACCAACCTCATAACCCTCAAGACCTGCTTTGGTCTCTTCCTCGAATAACATCTCGTAAGAAGGATTGTGAACGATCTCTGTTACTCCGGTAATGCCATACTTGCTTAAATCAATATTTGCCATTGCTCTTTAACCTCTTTCCTTTAAAATAATCAGGGTATTTTTTAAAAAATTCCGCTAATATAAATATACACAATGTTATTTTTTTGTCAATCAGTTTTTGTAAAATAATGTCATCAATTCTTCCGTTCCAACTCTTTTACAATCGGAGCGATCTGCACCAGTAAATTCTCCATATTTTCAAACATGGTACTCTTTTGGGTTCCAAGATCATTTGCACGTTCTATGTGTAGGCACACCGTATCATACTCTGCTTTTTCACGCTCAAGTGAACAGTTTACATCGGCTAATTTTTCTCTTGAATCATCAAGCACCTTTGCGATTTCCTGCTGCACCTGATCTGCTCCGCCGGCTGCTGTTGTGATGCGGTCAAACACTTCATAGGTTTCATCTGCACTCTCTAAACTCTTCCCGAGCGATTCTTTCGATGTTGTGATACTGTGATTCAAATTTTCCGTATCCTGTTCCACTTCGACAATACTTCCATCTACGGAACTGACAAGACTTTTGATCTCACTTGCCAGATTTTTTACTTCCTCTGCGACAACAGCAAAACCTTTTCCCTGCTCTCCTGCACGCGCCGCCTCAATTGACGCATTCAGTGCGAGCATATTGGTCTGATTGGCAATTGAAATGATCTGTCCCATACATTGCTTGATTTTCTGTACAGAAGCCTGAAAATCTTCAAATGTGCGCTGGATCTCGTCAAAATGTTCCTGCACTTCCCCAGAACTCTCCTTTAAGCTGCCAACTTTCTGTTGTGCCTCTTCCACCGCTTTTGTGATATCTTCCCTTACACCGGCAAACTGTCCGGATGTCTCACCAACTGTCTCAAACGTCTCATGAAAAGAACCAAGCTTCTCTTTCAGCTGTTTGTTTTCCTCTAAAACGGTCTGAAATGTATTCTGAATCTCCTGTAATTCATCCAGCGAATTTACTTCCGTCAATGATAACTTTTTATGGTAGTCAAGCAGGCTGTCCGATACATGTATCAACGGATGCAGATTTAATTTTTCTTCCGTCTGCAGCACCTGTTCTTTGGTCTCTTTTACCTGTTTTTTGAATTGAAACATCTGCACTTTCCCCCCTACTCAAATACCACACAGGACATGGTCTGGTTTACAAACTGGCTGTTGTAGTGTTCTCCAAAGCCAACCAGACCTGCATGCATGCCAAGTGTTCCCATTGTTTTTAAATACTGATCCATATAACGTTCCTGAGAGAAGAACAGATAGCGGAAAATACAGTTTATGGAAAAAATACCGGAAATTCTTCCGAAATCTCCTTTGATCTGTCGCACTGTTTCTTCGACAATAGAAGGATAATCATTTGTCTCAAGCAGATAAAGTACATCGGAATCATTGACCTGGCGATAACAGCGCAGACCATTTCCTGCTACTTCCCTGATAGAGATAATACAGATATCCTTTCCGTTCTTTTTGCCCAGCGGATTTTTAAATGTCTGGTTGACAATATCCTGTTCTCTGATTCCCAGCGTATCCTGATACGCCTGTCTTGCCGGCTTTCCGTTCAATTCGCCGACTGTGTATTTGCTGCGGTCTGTCTTTGATGCAATAAAACGGTACTGTGGGTTCGGATAATAAATATTTTCCTTGTAAACCCTGACTTTGCCGCCATTATTTTTTACAAATGCAAACACATCCGCATCTGTATATACTGTGCCATTTACGGAAACCTTTCCACCATCCCCGGTTCCGCCGGTCAGTGATATTTTCTTTTTTTCAAGGATACTGTACATGGTCGTAAGAACTGCTGCATCGTTTCCTGTACAAAAATCGATACATACAGTATTCTCAGATGATGCATTTATCTTCTGCAGCGCCTTTTCCACCCTGCTTATATATTTCACCGGCATAATGGATGCCTGCTCTAGTACATCCGTCACAGCCTCTACACCCTCAAATGCTGTCACACTGACACCTTTTTCCGTCACACTGGTCTGGTAACTCATTCCAATGCATCCGATGCTTGGTACGCCCGGATATAATTCTTCAAGTTCAGCTACATGTGTTTCAAACTGTTCTGCGTTCGACATCAGAATCAAAAATGCCGGATTACTGATGCCCCGTACAGCTTCTTTTAAATTTCCACTGGGACTTGTTCCATAACTCTCCTGCATCCGTCTGTTTCTCCTTTATCTCTTTTGTTTCAGATTTCAAACATATCCGCAAAAATTATCCTATTTTCCGTAGCATCTGTCAAGTTTTCCTGATATATTTTACAATTCTTTCCCGGTGGCTTTTGTAATATCCTGCTTTGTGAATGCCCCCGGCAATAATTCTTCTAATGTAAATATTTTAAAATCATCCGGCGTATTTACCAGGATTACCTGAAATGTTTCCGGATCACAGAATTCTGCCATAACCTGGCGGCACACTCCACACGGATAAAGATAGTCATTGGCATCCCCATTGATCGCAATCGCAGTAAATTCTTTTTTTCCTTCCGATACAGCCTTAAAAAAAGCGGTCCTCTCCGCACAGTTTGTCGGTGTATATGCGGCATTTTCGATATTGCATCCCCGGTATATCCCGCCATCCTTTGTAAGAAGTGCAGCTCCTACCCTGAAATGTGAATACGGCGTATAGGCAAATTCTTTTGCAGCAATCGATTCCTGTGCCAGTTTCTTTATATCCATCTGTTTTTTTCCTCCTGATTTATGTATAACATTCAATGATTTGTTCTCATTTTACCCGAAAACGGCTTTCATGAAAAGTTTTTTTAGAAAACTCTTGTGCCATAAGAAATACTTATGATATGATGATTAAAAATGCTTTATCACTATAAAGTAATGAATTAAAAAACATGGAGGGTTATTTATGACTACCAATCGTTTCTGCGAAATCACCCACGAATTACAGCATCTGTCAAAGCTCAGTGAGCAGTGTGCCAGAATTGATCCTGCTCTCTATGCAAAATACGATGTCAAACGCGGTCTCCGCGATATTAACGGTAAAGGTGTTTTAGTCGGTCTTACAGAAATTTCTGATGTATGCTCCACAAAGATGATTGACGGCAAGCTGCGTCCGGCAGACGGCGAGCTTTATTACCGCGGTTATAATGTCAAAGATATTATCGACGGCACATCGGAAAACAGTCATTTTGGCTTTGAGGAATGCACTTATCTGCTTCTTTTCGGGAAACTTCCTACCCGGACGGAATTAACGGAATTTACGAAAATGCTCAGTGAATATCGTACCCTTCCTACCAGTTTTGTCCGTGATATTATTATGAAAGCCCCAAGCAAAGATATGATGAACACACTCGCAAGGAGTGTTCTCACACTTTATTCCTATGATGACCTTGCGGATGACATTTCGCTTCCGAATGTACTCAGACAGTGTTTACAGCTTATAAGTCTGTTCCCGCTTCTTTCGGTATACGGTTATCAGGCTTACAAACATTACCATGACGGTGCAAGCCTTTTTATCCATCCGCCAAAAGCTGAGTATTCCACCGCAGAAAACATTCTGCATATTCTGCGTCCGGACAGCCAGTTTACTCCTTTAGAAGCAAAGCTTTTAGATACCGCACTGATCCTTCACATGGAACATGGTGGTGGAAATAACTCCACATTTACCACGCATCTGGTATCGTCATCCGGAACGGACACCTATTCTGTGATCGCTGCTTCCTTAGGTTCCCTAAAAGGTCCGAAACACGGCGGTGCCAACATCAAGGTTGTCCGTATGTTTGAGGATATGAAAGAGAATCTCTCCGACTGGAGCGATGAGGAAGAAATCAGCCGTTATTTAAGAGCATTATTACATAAAGAAGCCTTTGATCATGCCGGTCTGATCTATGGCATGGGGCATGCTGTATATTCCCTTTCAGATCCCCGTGCCCGCATTTTCCGTTCTTTTGTAGAAAAATTGTCTGCCGAAAAAGGTTATGAAAAAGAGTTTGCTCTGTATGATGCCGTATCACGCTTAGCACCAAAAATTATCGCAGACGAGCGTCAGATTTATAAAGGTGTCAGCCCAAACGTCGATTTTTACAGTGGCTTTGCTTACAGCATGTTAGGACTTCCGGTGGAACTTTACACACCGATCTTTGCAATCGCCAGAATCGCCGGATGGAGTGCCCATCGTCTTGAAGAGGTTGCCATCAACGGCAAGATTATGCGGCCTGCTTACAAAAACATCGGAGAACACAAAGAATATATTCCAATGGAAAAACGCTGACCCGCCGGTCAGCGTTTTTTATCCGCTATCGTTCTATCTTAAGTTCAAACCAGAACGTCGAACCGCATCCCGGTTCGCTTACCACACCATATCCGGCATGATGAAGTTCCAGTATATTTTTTACAATGGAAAGTCCCAGACCGGTTCCCATCACAGCACGTTTATGTGTCTTGTCCACCTTATAATAGCGGTCCCACACATAAGGAAGTGCCTCTTTTGCAATACCATCCCCACTGTCTGTCACTTCGATCCGCACCTTATCCCCTGAAATTTTCTGACGTACCCACACCGTTTTATCTTTCCCGGTATAATTGATCGCATTGTTGATCAGGTTGTAGATTACCTGATAAATCTTGTATTCATCTGCTTTTACCTGTACTTTTCCGTCATATTCGAAATGAATACAGTAGCCATCCTGCTCTTTTAATTTATTGTAGCGCTCTAAAACAGATTCGATGCTCTCTGTCAGATTGTATACTGTGTCATTTTTTTCCATAACACCAGCCTGAAGTTTTGACATATCAAGCATATCATTCACGAGATTTGTCAGGCGCCCGGCCTCATCGATCACTACCTGGACATTTTCCGGTGTATTTTCTCCCGGAAGATCACGCATGACCTCTGCATAGGCAATGATCATCGTAAGCGGTGTCCGCAGATCGTGCGATACATTTGCGATCAGTTCCCGCCGCAGGGACTCATTTTTGCCAAGTTCTTTCGCCGTTGCATTGAGCGTGTCGGACAGTTCCGCCACCTCACGGTAATCTTTCCCCTCAAAACGCACATCAAAATCTCCCTTGGCAAGTGCTTTCGCCGACTCATTGATCCGGATCAGTGACTTGGAAATCTGTCTGGATATTAAAAGAGCGATCCCCAGTGAAAGCAGGATCATGATCACAGTGATCCATATCAGTTCGATCCGCAGTGTATTAACAGTTGCATCCACCGGAGTAAGCTGCGTATTGACCAGCAGAATCTCTTCCTGACCGTCACACTCTACAATTTTTACATAGATCACACTTTTGATGTGTTCCTGTCCGCGTTTCTGCAAAAAACCGTGGAATCCGGGGCCATATGCCACATCTTCTGGTTCCGGCATATCTTCACTCCAGAATTCCGGATTGATCCCGCCCTCATATTCGATTTTAAAAATCCCGCCATGTTCTTTTGCCTGTTCATAATAATACTGTACCTGTTCCGACGGCATATCCGCAAGTCTGGAATTTACAATATACTCTGCGCTGCAAATCTCATCTCCATCCGTATTTGTCACATAGACTGCCATATTATTTTTCGCTGCAATGTCATGGATCAGAGTGTCTTTATCATCCTCATCCGAGGTCAGTATATTTGCAACCGCCGATGTGACCTGCTCTGCTTCCCTGCTTTTGATCATGGTGTAGAACGAATCCAGATAACAGATCTGGATCAGCCATAACACGACAAGAAGTATTCCGGTAAAGACAAGCAGATAGGTAAATACTCTCCATTTAATACTGATTTTTTCATGCTTCAAACCGGTATCCCACCCCTCTTAATGTCACTAAAAATTTGCGGTATTCACCCAGACTGCTCCGTAAAAGTTTGATATGGGTATCTAAAGTCCTGTCATCACCATAATAATCATACCCCCATACCTCTGTGATCAGTTTTTCACGGTCAAGTGCAATATTGCGGTTTCTTACTAAATAAAACAAAAGTTCGTATTCTTTTGGCGACATTTCCACACGCTTGCCATCCACAGTCACAGTTCGTCCGGTAAAATCAACAACCAGACCTTCTGCCTGAAAGATCTCATGTCCGTCCCGTACGTCTTTTTTATTATTTCTGCTGATTACAACTTTTACGCGCATCATAAGTTCACGTGGCGAAAACGGTTTTACCACATAATCGTCGATTCCGAGTTCAAATCCATGGATCTTATCATACTCCTCGCCGCGTGCCGAGAGCATAATGACAGGGATCTCTTTGAACTTGCGGATTTCCCGGCAGGTGGAAAAGCCATCCAGTTCCGGCATCATCACATCCAGTATGATCAGATCAAAATCTTCTTTCCGGCAGATTTCAACTGCTTCCATTCCGTCATGTGCCTCCGCGATCTCATATCCTTCAAATTCCCCATATTTTCGAATGATCGCACGGATCTTGTCCTCATCGTCTACAACTAAAATACGTTCCATAACGTCCCATTTTCTCCCACAAATTGACATTTTTTCTATTCATTACTATAACCGGCTTATGTGATGGCTGTGTGACTGCCATCTGATCAACATCTTAAATATGCAGGAATTTTTCCCTGGCAGTCTTTAAACTGTTCTGAAACCACAAAAAAGATCCAAGGAAAATCACAAGTTCCAGCAGCGTCAGTTTTCCTAAGAAATTTGTGAGTTCGTTGATGATACCAATCAGTCCCACCAGTACCACGATTCCTCCAAACACCGCCTCTCTCCAGTAAATAAATGCAATAAATCCCGCCGTATCCTTACATTTTTTCATCTCTTCCTCAGCGATCACCATAGCATTGATCCTGCCACTTTTTTTCATCTGAAGTGACGATATCACCATATAAATCCCAAAAAGCAGAATCACTGCGTCAAATACAAGCATTACTTTCATTTTAAACCTCCAGCATAAAAATTCTTATTTTGACATTCTTTTTGTCCCATATTTTTATTATAAACACAATATAAAATTGGTGCAACTGAACGTTTTGTTTTGTTTTTTTACATAAAATCCCATATTTTCGGTCAAGAAACATTGAACTCTTGCGCCGATTAGTGTAAAATAAAAATAACATACTTATAGATGGGGGCAAAAAACCATGAAATTTGATGACACAAAAATTCTCATCAGTGACGATTCTATTTTAGCAAGAAAACAGTTAAAGGATATCCTCTCCCAGTTTGGCACACCAACATTTTTAGAGGCTGCAAACGGACAGGATGCTATTGATATTTACAAAAAGGAATCCCCTTCGCTTGTATTTCTTGACATCGTTATGCCGATCAAAGATGGCAATGCTGTCATACATGAGATTACTGATTTTGATCCAGATGCTACTATCATTATTGTCTCTTCTGTTGGTACGCAGTCCCAGCTCCGCGAAGCCATTGAGGCAGGTGCCAGTGATTTTATCCAGAAACCGATCAATGCGGATCAGATCGAACATATTATTACTTCAAGATTTGAAGGGAGATAGACATGTACGCTCAATTTTTCGGAAACTATTTATTATCACACGGGATCACAAAAGAACAGCTGATGCATGCCATGCAGGAAGCAAATAACGAACATCCAAAATTAGGAACCCTTGCCATGCATGCAGGCTATATGTCAGCCAGTGAAGTGGACCGCGTAATTATCATGCAGACACATGAAGACAAACGTTTCGGTGAACTTGCCATCCGGGAAGGTTATCTGACAGAAGCTCAGGTTACGGAGCTGCTGCAGACACAGAATCCTAATTTCTTACTTCTTGGTCAGGCATTATTAAATGATGGTGTTATTAATAATGAGCAGCTCCAGTCTCTCATCATCGGTTATCAGTCTGAGAATGAACTTTACGATGCAGATATGTCCGCTGAAACGAAGGATATTGTAGATCACCTTGTAGAAAATTTCTTTGTTATTGCTGAGCGTCCGCTTTCACCTGGAGAGCTTTCTTTCCTGCATCTCTTATTTAACGATCTCGTTCGTTTTATCGGGGATGATTTTTCACCGGTTCGCCCTGAACTTTGTAAAGAATATCCGACAAACTATTGTATCAGGCAGCAGATCAATGGTAAATTTTCCATTCGTACTTATATCGATATGCCGGAAAGCACCTGCATTGCATTTGCATCCCGTTATGTCAATGAAGATTTTCACAGTTTTGACGAATATGTACAGTCTTCTCTCGAAGATTTCTTAAATCTCCATAATGGTCTGTTCAACGTTAATATGTCAAACGAACAGGGGCTTGAACTGCAGCTTGATGTTCCAAATGTTGTCACAGATGAACTGGTCACATTTGAACACGAGGCATATATGTTACCGATTGTTTATTCATTCGGAACAATACATTTTATATTTGAGTTGATTCATAATGAACTGTAAACAGGTACATCATAAACAATAGAGTGACTGTTATTATGAACAGTAAAAACGGCTGTGCCTTTGGGCACAGCCGTTTTCTATTCTTTTTACATTCCGAGGAACTGTTTTACAACCTTTGGCATCTCTTCTACTTCGCATACCGTCTTATGACGTACCTCAGCACTACGGATCTCCTCAATTGCCTGCGGGATTTTTATGTTACCGATCTTGCTTAATTCATCCACTAATTCAAACTCTGATAAAGAATCATATTTTGGATCAATGGCATCCATAACACTTCTGCTGAATTTAAATGGGCTGGCTGTGGAAGCGATCACAGTCTTTGTTTCCGCATCATTTGTGTCTTTTTTGTACTTGTGATATACGGATGCAGCAACTGCTGTGTGTGTATCAATCACATAACCGGTTTTCTCATACAGATCGCGGATGGTATCCGCAGTTTCTTTCTCACTCGCATAATTGCCGTAAAAGTCAGCAAGTTTCTCTTTCATCTCTGATGTAATCTCGTATTTACCAGTTGTATTAAGCTCTTTCATCAATGCCGCATTCTTAGCTGCATCCTCTCCGGCAATACGGTAGATCAGACGCTCTAAATTACTGGAGATCAGAATATCCATAGAAGGAGAACTTGTCAGCATAAATTCACGGTTCTTATCATATGTGCCTGTGGAGAAGAAATCATAAAGGACTTTGTTCTCATTTGAAGCACAGATCAGTTTTGCAACCGGGATTCCCATATTTTTTGCATAAAATGCAGCCAGGATATTTCCAAAGTTACCGGTAGGAACCACAATATTAATCTTCTCATCTTTTGCGATCACACCGTTTGCATATAATTTTGCATATGCATAGACATAATATGCGATCTGCGGAACCAGACGTCCAATATTGATCGAGTTTGCAGAAGAAAACTGATATCCTGCAGCATCCATCTCCTTTGCAAGTTCTGTATCTGAAAACATTTTCTTAACGCCGGTCTGTGCCTGATCAAAGTTACCGTGGATACCGACAACAAAGGTATTATCACCTTTCTGTGTTACCATCTGTTTTTCCTGTACCGGACTGACACCATTCTTTGGATAAAATACAATGATCTTCGTTCCCTTTACATCTGCAAATCCTGCCAGTGCTGCTTTTCCGGTATCGCCGGAAGTAGCAGTCAGGATCACAATATCATTTTTGACATTGTTCTTTCTTGCAGCAGTGATCAGAAGATGTGGCAGAATGGATAATGCCATATCTTTAAAAGCTATCGTCGGACCATGGAACAATTCAAGATAATATGCACCATCCGCATCCACCAACGGTGCAATCTCTTCTGTATCAAACTTACTATCATAGGCAGCATTAATACAGTTTTTCAGTTCCTCCTCTGTATAATCTGTCAGAAACAGTTTGAGCACTTCATAGGCAGTCTCCTGATAAGTCATCTTAGAAAGTTCTTCCATGCTTACATCCAAAGACGGAATCTCAGTCGGTACATATAAACCGCCATCATTTGCCAGTCCTTTTAAAATTGCCTGTGATGCTGTCACTTTTTCATTTGCGTCTCTTGTGCTTGCATACATTAATTCCATTTTCTTCGTCCTCTTATCTTTTTATTCATCGTAATCAAATTTCGGGGTTCTAATACTGTTCGGTATTATATCAATACGTTTTCGTATGATTCCCAATACTTTCTAAACATTATATAGGAAACGATTGCTTCATGTCAATGCTTTAACGTATGAAAATATTATTTTACCAAAATTGCAGCCGGTTGCATCCTGCTTCGAAACGTGATATGCTGAATACAACTCACTAATGCACCATAACATTTTTTGAAATGGAGAATTCTTATGTTAAAAGGCGTTTTTCCTGCCACAAAAAAAGATGGAACCATCTACTATCGTACAAGCATCAATTATTCCGGCAAACACATCAGCCTTGGAAGTTTTGCTTCAGAAGAAATGGCGCATCTGGCTTATAAGGAAGCATCCCAGACTCTTTCTGACGCCGTCATAACCATTGACAATGTCTATTCACACAAAAATATTCTCCCTCATGAAAAAATCATCATTCTGCTTAATTTCCGGGACAATGGACTTTATTTTAAAAATCCGATCTATCTGCGCAAAGGATATTTCAGCTATTTTCTTTCCGAACATGAGGAATTAAAATTTGATATTGATGATCTTTTTTATTATTCCAGCCATAAGATCCAGAAGCGGCAGGGACATCTTTTTGTCAGTGATTACGGAATGCAGTATTCCATTCTTTCACGTTATGGGATCCGTCCATACGCGGTTGCCGGAAGAGATTATCAGTTTGTAAATGGAGATTCTTACGACTATCGCTATGCCAATATTCTTGTGATCAATCGTTTTCACGGTGTCTTGCGTCATATCGTGAAAGGGATCACAAAATATCGCACAATGATCCACATCAATGGCAATTATCTTGTCGGCACTTATTCCAGTGAGGAAAAGGCTGCCGTGGCATATAACAAAGCCGTAGATCTCGCAAAGGCTGCCGGAATCAAAAAGGATTTTCCCGAAAATTATGTTGATACACTCCCGCCAAAGGAATATGCAGAAGTTTATACGAAAGTAAAGCTGTCTGAACGTTATCTTTCCTATTTAGAAGAATTTTCAAATAGCCCAGCGTAAGTTTCTTGTATCTTCCACTTAAAAGTAGTACAATAGAACCAAAGTTTTTTCACCATTCCTACTGAATAACTATATATAAGAGGAGACTTTATTTATGAAGCAAACCACTTTCAGCGATCTTGAACGAAATAATAAAACCTGTATGTATGCACATCTGATTGATTCAAGTATCATGACACTTTTCTGTATCCTGCAGGCGCTTTCCGGACTTCAAACCTGGGGATATATCATTATCTTCGCAGTTTTGGGTTTTGGACCGGTTATTGCAGAGTTTTTCTTTTGGAATAAGTCACATGAAACACCCGCGATCCAGCATCTTGTTGCCATCGGTTTCGCTGTTTTTTACAGTTTTGCAATCTTCACTGCAACCAACGGTCTCGTATTTTTATTTGTTATCCCGATGATCTTAATCATCTCAGTTTATAATGATGCCAAATACTCTCTCATAATCAATACCGGAACAGTCATCGAAAGTCTCATCATTACAATTATGGGGGCTCAGACCGGAAAGTTTGGCTACTCCGGACAGGACAATGCCGTGATCCAGGTTGTCATCATGATCATGGTCGGTATTTATTCTTATTTTACATCACAGACATTAAATATCAATATGGCACAGAAAATACAGCATGCAGAGGAATCACAGTCACAGTCCGAAAAACTGCTGGCAAACCTCTCTGAATTATCAGACCACGTCAATCAGAAGATCAACAGCATCCATCAGGAGCTTGATAAATTGAGCACTGCAGCTCAGACCACACAGCATGCAATGCAGGAAGTATCAAGCGGTGCTGCCGAAGCAACGAATGCCGTAATGGAACAGGGTTCCCAGACACAGGAAATTCAGGATAAGATTGTGATCGTCAATGATGTAACACAGCAGATCGATGCAAACATGAAACACACTTTAGATATCGTGACAGAAGGCAGTAGTTCCATGCAGCTTCTCGCCAGCCAGGTAGATACCTCTGTCCAAAACAGCGTGGATGCCGCATCAAAGTTAGAAACTCTGAACCATTACATGGAAGAAATGCATTCTATCGTGGAACTGATCGGCGGTATCACTTCCCAGACCAGTCTGCTTGCATTAAACGCAAGTATTGAAGCTGCAAGAGCCGGAGATGCCGGGAAGGGATTTGCAGTGGTTGCATCAGAGATTACCGGAATGGCTTCCCAGACAAAAGAAGCAACTGTAAAGATCACGGAACTGATCCAGAATGTTACTTCAGCTATCAACGAAGTTGTCACAGTCATCCAGCAAATGATCGATGGAATCAATCAGGAAAAAGAAAGTGCTAAAAACACGGCAAACAGTTTCTCCTCGATTCAAGAAAACACGCTCTCCATTCAGAGTGGTATCCAGAACCTGACCGTAAGTACCTCAGAGTTAAAAGATGCAAACCAGGTCATTTCTGATTCCGTCCAGACACTCTCTGCCATCTCAGAAGAGCTTACTGCTCATGCACACGAAACATTAGAAGCCGAAAATAAAAATACAGATATCCTTGATACTATTGCCTCAAAGATGCAGGAGCTTGTAATATTTACACAAAATCAGTTTTAAATCTATTTGATCAAAAAACATCCGGCAGACCTTTTTTAGTTGCCGGATGTTTTTTATGTCATATAATATTGGCAGGAAACGTAATGTCACCTTTTTACTGCTTTTTATGCAAACCAATTCTATTTGCTTAAATATTTTCTACCGCATCACGCAGTTCATCTGCCATACTCTGTACACAGGATGTCTGTGACGAAATTTCCTCCGATGTTGCTGCAATCGTTGCCACCTTTTCATTCATTTCATTGATATTTTCAATCAGATCTTTGATAGAATCAATGCTTGCATTAATCTTAGGAATGATTTCTTCTGCTTTTGCATTGTTCTCTACAATCAGTTTTTTCGTCGAATCGGACAATTCACGTATCTCACTTGCAACTACTGCAAATCCACGTCCAGCCTCTCCAGCCCTTGCCGCCTCTATGGAAGCATTCAGGGAAAGAAGATTTGTCTGCCCTGCTATGGAAGAAATATCCTCATTGCTTGCTTTATAAATATTGATAAAATCAGACATCGTTGCCAATGAACTGTTTAACTCCTGACAGAAATTGGAGATCTCCTGAATATGCTGTGCAAGCGTGGTCGCCTCATTTGCCGAAGTTTCATTCGCGTCACCCAGCTGATCAATATTTTCACTCAAAGATACAAACTGTTCTGTAATATCGGCAAGTTTCTGATTATGAATTTCTTGTTTCTTCTGTTCCTCTTCCATCAGATTCTGGATCTTTTCTTTTTCATTCTCCGCAACACTCTTGACATAATGTACACAGTTTTCCTTGACATTTACACCATTATAAATTGCCCTTGCCATATTACGGCAGGAAGAATAACCACAGGACTCACAATTCATTTTCTGGCTGGCAGCATCCGTCTTATTCATGGAAGCAAAAATCTCCTGCATTTCATGCTCCGCAGGCTCTTTAATCTCAACACTTTTGTTTGTATATTTGCGTACAAAATCATTGATATCTAAATCTTCAAATGCTTTCATCAGATTTACCAAACGATCCTTCTCCGGTACGGATTCGTCCCATGGTGAACCATTCTTTGTCTTCTTGCCAAACAATCCTCTTTTCGCGTCTGCTCCTGCATTTGCCGTTTTGTTTCTCATATCACTGAGTGTGAGCATAACATCATCCGTATTGCGCTCTAACTCAGTAGCTGTTCCATAGATTCATCCCTTAGAGCAGTTTAAAATATCGACCATAAACGGCTGTCTCTTATTCTTTTTGATACGTTCTAAATACTCATGCAGATAGCGATAGGCTTCCTTTTCGCCTTCTACCTGTCTTACCACCTGTTCTTTTCCAAGGAAATGTTCTACGTTTTCTCTTAAACCACCCGGCATCGGATAAAGATCACCCATGCCATATTCCAGTTCGTCCTCATATTCCTTACAGCCCTGATATTTATTTCCAATCGTTTCAAAAAGCTTTTTAAATGTCACATTATATTTTACATAGCCATAGCAATTTGGATCTGTAATCTCTGTCTTCTTTGCGATACAAGGACTGATAAATGCAAGTTCATCATCACATTTTAAATATTTTTTTATGTAAATTGCCATACACATCATCGGACTATGAATCGGCATCATTTTCGGCAGTAATTCCGGAATATATTTTTCCACATAATTGACAACTGCCGGACATGGCTGGGAAATGCCACCCAGAAACTGATGTTCTGTAATATATTTTAAATATCCCCATGTCGTGATATCTGCACCGAAAGAAACACTGTAAATATGATTTACACCTTTTTCCTTCAGATATCCAAGTACCTTTTTATACTCATGCGGATAATTTGCCAAAAATGCAGGAGCTAAAATAACAGAAATCTTTTTTCCTGCTTCTAATGCTGTAAAAAATGATTTTGTGTCATCCTGATATTCTCTGGCATTATGCTCACATGCATCAAAACATGCCCCACATGCAATACATTTTTCAGAGTCAACTGTTACCTTTCCTGCATCTGTTGCAACATTGGCGATCAGCACGGGACAGTCTCTTACACATTTGTTGCATCCGGTACAATTATCATTTGCGTAAATAAGTTCCATTTTGTCCACCCACTTTGTATAATTTTCACAAAAAATATATTGTTATAGTGATATTTTATCATATTTTTGTGTTAATAACAATTTTTTATCACTTATTTTTTTGAATGTTTATAAAATAATATACAAAAGAACAGACCGCTTTGAGCAGCCTGTTCTTTTGTTCTTCTAATTGTACTTAAATTAAAGAATAATCTTCTTCGGACATTTCTGTGCACAGATACCACATCCGACACATTTTTCCTGATCAATATATGCTACATTGTCAATGACATGTACGGCATCCTTCGGACAGTTCTTCTCACAGAGATGACATCCGATACATCCAACGGAACATGCCTTCATTACATTCTTGCCGACATCCTTAGAACTACACTGAACAATATGTTTTGCTGAGTAAGGAACCAGCTCGATTAAGTGTTTCGGGCAGGCAGCCACACATTTACCACATGCCTTACATACTTCTTTATCAACCAGCGCTATACCATCTACGATATGGATTGCATCAAACGGACATGCCTTTACGCAGGAGCCAAAACCTAAACATCCATAGTTACATGCCTTTGGTCCACCGTTTGGAACGAACATCATAGATGCACAATCCTCATTACCAGTATACTCGTAATCTTTCTGTGTCTTGTCACAGGTTCCTGCACATTTTACGAAAGCAACTTTTTTCTCACCTGCACCTGCATCTACACCCATGATTGCACCGATCTTAGCTGCAACTGGAGCTCCGCCGACCGGACACTGGTTGACTGGTGCTTCACCTTTTGCGATCGCTGCAGCAAGTCCGGAACATCCGGCATAACCACAACCACCACAGTTATTTCCTGGAAGTTCGCCTAAGATGGCAACTTCCTTCTCATCAACTTCTACTTTGAATTTTTCTCCGGAAATACCAAGGAAAAATCCAATCAAGATACCTACGCCGCCCACAACAAGGGCTGCAACTAATATTGCTGTAACGTTCATCTTATTTTTCCTCCTAAATCATTCCTGAGAATCCCATAAACGCGATAGACATCAAAGCTGCTGTGATCAGAACGATCGCAGTACCCTGAAATGGTTTTGGAATATCATTGTATTCAATTTTTTCACGCAGACCTGCCATCAGAACGATCGCGATCAGGAATCCGAATGCAGTTGCAAAACCATTTACAACACTCTCTAAGATTCCATATTCTTTTGTAACGTTTGTTAATGCAACACCTAATACGGCACAGTTTGTAGTGATAAGAGGAAGGTATACACCTAAACTCTGATACAATGCCGGCATTGATTTCTTTAAGAACATCTCAACAAACTGTACTAATGCTGCGATAACAAGAATAAATACGATCGTCTGTAAATAAGTAAGATCGATCCCCTTGCTCATCAGATAGCTGTTTGCAAGAATAAATTTATAGATCAGTGCTGTTACAAACGAGGAAATCGTGATAACGAACACAACTGCACCGCCCATTCCGGCTGCTGTCTCTGTTTTCTTGGAAACTCCTAAGAACGGACAGATACCAAGGAACTGACTTAATACAACGTTATTTACAATCGCAGAACCGATTGCAATCAAAAGTAATTCTTTCATCTGTACCTATCCTCCTACTCTTCTTTTCCGGCAGCATCTGCTTTTACAGTTGCTTTACCGCTGCAGTGTGCAGCCTGGCTGCAGCCGGAGCAGTCGCCGCTCAAGCATCCTGCAGGCTCTGCTAACGGTTTTCCTTTTGCTTCCATCTTCGCTCTTACAATGTTCATAATAGCAACCAGACAGGACAATACTAAGAATGCACCAGGAGCCATAACGAAAATTGTGATCGGTGTAAACCATTTTAAGGATAAGATCTGGAATCCGAAGATCTGACCTGCTCCTAAAAGTTCACGGATCAAACCGATGCAGGTAAGACCAAATGTAAATCCAAGTCCCATACCAATACCATCAAACATAGACGGGATTACCGGGTTCTTAGAAGCATAACTTTCTGCACGTCCAAGGATGATACAGTTTACTACGATAAGAGGAATATATACACCTAAAGACTCGGAAAGGCTTGGTGTATATGCCTGCATGATAAACTGAACCATGGTAACAAGTGATGCAACGATTACGATGAATGCCGGCATACGGACACCATCCGGGATCACTTTACGGAATGCTGAAATCAGCATATTGGATAAAATAAGTACCACTGTTGTGGAAAGTCCCATACCAAGTCCATTGATTGCTGAGGAAGTAACCGCCAATGTCGGACACATACCAAGCATCAGAACGAAGGTAGGATTCTCCTTGATAATACCGTTATATAAACGTTCTACATTTTTGTTCATTAATTTGTACCTCCCGCTAAAACATTCTGGAAGTATGTCAGGCAGGCATTTACACCGTTAGCCATAGCTTTTGATGTAATGGTAGAACCTGAAATTGCTTCGATCTCGTTGTCGGCTGACGGAGCTGACTTAACAACGGTAAAGGAATCTACTTTTTTGTTTTCAAACTGACCGTAGAAATCTTCTTCCTGCGCCTTCATACCAAGACCAGGTGTCTCAGAAATAGATGTGATGGAATAACCATTTACAGTTCCATCATTCTGGATACCTACGGAGAATGTGATAGATCCCTGGCTTCCGTCCTTTGCGGTTACCGTAAATACATAACCAAGTGTATTTTCGGATGCATCCTGTGCTGCAACTACTGTCTCGATCTCATCGGAATATCCGTTTTCATCTAACAGAGCCTGTGCTGCGTCTGCATCAAAATCTGCATAATCTGTAAAATGATCTGCATCTGTAAATACCTGTTTGTAGGCATTCTGTGTTTTTTCTTCATTTACCTTGTCAATTGAAGGTTTTGTGACACCGTACACAACTCCAAGTAAAAGTCCAAGTACGATTGTAAAAGCAAATAAAATTAATGCGTCATGAACGATCTTCTTATTCATCTTATTTGCCTCCTTCCTGCTTTTTGGCTTCTTTTACCATACCAAATGCTCTCGGAACCGTGTATTTCTCAATCATCGGAACTAAAATGTTACTTAAGATGATTGCGAAGGAAACGCCCTCAGCGTTTGCACCAAAGCAGCGGAACAGTCCGGTAAAGATACCACAGCAGATACCAAAGATGATCTGTCCCATTGGTGTGATCGGTGAAGTAACATAATCAGTAGCCATAAAGAATGCACCAAGCATGAGACCACCACCGCAGAGCTGTGCTGTAATATAAGTCCAGTCAGCACCATGTCCGCTGAAAAGAAGCATGAAAACAATAAATGTGATAATATAGCTTGCCGGGATTCTAAGATCGATAACACCCATTAAAATCAGGAAAATTGCACCAATCAGAATCGCGATCGCGGAAGTCTCACCGATTGTTCCGGCTGTACGTCCGATCAGCATATCCATCGTATTGACCGGATCACCATTTCTCATTGCTGCAAGCGGCGTTGCTCCGGTATAGGAATCGATCGTAAAGTTCGTCATGTTAGCTGCAAATGCAATCAGAAGAAAACATCTTGCACCCAGAGCAGGGTTCATGAAGTTCTGTCCTAATCCGCCGAACATACATTTTACAACCACGATTGCAAATACACCGCCGAGTACTGCTTCCCACCATGGAAGTGTAGCCGGAAGGTTTAATGCTAAAAGCAGACCGGTTACAACAGCACTTAAATCATTGATCGTCTGTTTTTTATGTACGATCTTATTGAAGATCCACTCTGATGCAACACAGGATGCGATTGTTACTAAAATTAAAATCAGTGCTCTGTATCCAAAGTTATAAATACCAAATAAGGTTGTCGGAAGCAATGCAATAATTACATAAAGCATGATTCTTTCCGTCGTATCTTTAGAACGCACATGTGGTGATGATGAAACATGATATAAATCACTCACAGGAATCCACCTCTTTCTTCAGTTTTAAAAATTTATTTTTCATATTTCCATTATTTTTTGCGTTTTGCTGCAAGAACCTGTTTTTTCATGGTCTTGATAGACTGTGCAAGCTGTCTCTTAGCCGGGCATGCAAAACTGCAGCTTCCGCACTCAACACACTCTAAGCCATGCCATTTTTCAAATTCTTCGGAAAGTCCCTTATCTGAGAACTTCGCAAGTCTCGACGGAATCAACTGCTCCGGACATGCTTCTACACAGCGTCCACAGTTGATACATGCTGTCTGTAACTTTTCTGCAGCAGCAACCTCATCCTGTGACATACATAACAGGGAGGATGATGTCTTTGTGGTCGGAACGTCTAATCCAAACATGGCAAATCCCATCATCGGACCACCGGAAATAATCTTCTCAGGCTGTACTTTAAATCCACCTGCCGCATCGACAAGTTCCTGATAACTCGTACCAATATTATATAAAAAGTTACCTGGATGCTCTACCGCATCACCTGTGATCGTAGAAATACGGTTTGTTACCGGCTTGCCAAGTTTAACTGCATTGTAGATGGCAATGATCGTCTCAACGTTGTCAACGATGCATCCTGCATCTGCCGGAAGCATTTTGGAATTGATGGAACGTCCTGTCACAGCATAAATCAACTGACGCTCACCACCCTGCGGATACTTTGTTTCTAATGGACATACTTCAATACGCGGTTCATCCTTTACAAGTTCCTGCAGTTTTTCAATACAGTCCGGTTTGTTATTCTCAATACCGAATACACCCTTTGCCTTGTCAAAAATCTGAAGAATGATCTTCATACCTCCGATCAGCTCTTCCGGATTTTCTAACATTCTCCGATAATCTGCGGTCAGATATGGTTCACACTCTGCACAGTTTGCAATGATATACTCAATTTTTTCCGGTTCTTTTGGTGATAACTTCACATGAGTCGGGAAACCCGCACCTCCCATGCCGACAACACCGGCCTCTTTTACTTTACCAATGATCTCTTCTTTTGATAAAGCTGTCACATCTTCACATGGCGTATAAGAAACCTCTTCGAACGCTCCGTCGTTTTCGATCACGATGGAATTGACCATATCGCCAACTGCCACACGACGCGGTTCAATAGCTTTTACAGTACCGGAAGCAGATGCATAAATTGGAGATGATACAAAACCGCCCGCTTCTGCGATTTTCTGTCCCTTTAATACTCTGTCGCCTTTCGCCACTATCGGACTTGCAGGTGCTCCGATATGCTGTGATAACGGATACACCAGGTCGCCCTTGGGTAAAACTTCCACAATCGGCGCATCCTTTGCTAATTCCTTGCCTTCGTAAGGATGGACGCCACCTTTAAATGTCTTTAAACCCATTTTTCGTGCCCCACTTTCTCTTAATTGTATTCTATTCTATGATATGTCTCATAGAACATTTATCCTATTGATTATACCACAAAATGATACATATTCCATCTATTCCTTGTATTTTTTTTAGAACCTTTTGACAAAGTTTTCACAATTATTGAGATAATTCCATCAATTAATGGCATTTTCTTTTTCTTTTTATATGTGATAAAATAGTTTATTATGAAGGAAATCAGGGAGGATTTATATGAAACACTGGCACGAAGAAATGCCTTTTACAGCAGATAATTCACTGGCAGAACTGATATTTACAGAGAATTCTCTTTTTTTTGATATAGAAACAACCGGATTTTCAGCTGCACGCACATCACTCTATCTGATCGGATGCGCTGCGCGGAAAGAAAATCTGCTTATTGTCGATCAGTTTTTTGCAGAAACTCCGGCAGATGAATCGGATGTACTGCATGCATTTTTGGATTATCTGCAAAATTTTGATACGATCATCACGTTTAACGGAATCGGTTTTGATATTCCGTACCTGACAAACAAATGTCAGAAGTACAAAATACCAGAACCATTTTCCGCTTATGAATATGTTGACATCTATAAAATGATCTCAGGCTTTCGTTTTCTTTTTGCCCTTCCAAATTTAAAGCAGAAAACGGTAGAGCAATTCATTGGTTTAGAACGCGAGGACGCATATAACGGTGGTGAACTGATAGATGTATACAAGGCATGTCAGAAAAATCCAGATAAAAAACTTATCTCTCTTTTAAAGCAGCACAATTATGAGGATGTTATCGATATGCCAAAGCTTCTCTCCGTACTGTCCTATGTAAAGCTGTTTGAGGGCGCATTTAATGTGACATCCATCTGTGCCAATGAATCTGTCTCCTATGACGGCAAACCCTGCAGGGAGATTCTCTTTTCCATGCAAAACATTTTTCCGGTTCCTAAACGTGTTTCCTGTCATTATGAGGATTTCCATCTGGTTGTCGATACAGACCAGACAACACTCTGTGTCCGTTTATATACAGGGGAACTCAAATATTTTCTTTCTGATTATAAAAATTACTGGTATCTGCCTGAGGAAGATCTCGCCATTCCCTCAAGCCTTGCTGCCTCGATTCCAAAAGAACGAAGAAAAAAAGCTACCGCAGGAACCTGCTATAAAAAAAAGAATGCCATTTTTGTTCCCCAGTATCAGGAAATACAAAAACCGGCATTCCATCTTATGTTTAAAGATAAAAAAAGTTATTTTGAACTGTCAGAAGATTTTGTTGCTTCCAGTGAAATGCAGAAAGAATATTGTATACATGTACTGCAGTTTATCTGTAAGAAAAAACTGTAAGCTGCCATCCATTCCTTTTATAATCTGATCTGGCCAGCCTTACTCCATGCACTGTAAACCTTTTTGCCATCTGCCAGCTTATATGTTCGTATCTGCACATAATACACCGCATTATTTTTCAGTTTCTTTATTTTTAATGTGGTGTTTTTATTTCTGGTAATCACTTTTTTCTGCACATTTTTCTTCATCTTTGAATCAGTACTATAACGTATCTCATATCCGGTGGCACTATCTGCTTTTTTCCAGGATAGCTCTATCTCCCCGGCGTTTACGCTGACACTTTTCGTAAAAGATGTTTTTTTCGGCAATATTTTAAATGTTTTTGTGACTGTTCCAATATACGCACCTTTTCCACTGACCAGTACTGTTGCAATGCCGCTTTTTTTATTATTTTTATACTTCACGGTATAATCAGTGCCTTGTTTTAATTTTTTCCCTTTCAATGTAACCGTCACAGACGGTTTCTTCGCTTTGCCATCGTATGTATAAGTATTTTTATTGAGTGTACATTTTACTTTTTTTATGCTGGCTAAATTATCCGGATTTTCAAATTTTATATGAAATGTCTGATACCAGCCATTCTGAACATCATATTCATAAGAAACCGTGTTTGTTTTTTTATCCGTCAGTGTAACAACAGAACCATATCCTCCATCACTTCTGGTTCCTCCTGTTACTTTTCCAATCTTTGACATATCAAATCCCGGCAATTTTGCCAGATCAATCTTTTTTCCCTTTTCAACTGTATAATACTGATTATCAAATTTATACCATCCCAGCCCTGATATATTACTAATATCAAAACTGGTAAGTTCATTACCGTTCAGCTCTATATTGGTCAGATTTGTAGATTTTCTCAAATCCAAATATTTCAGTCTGTTTTTCTGGCAGTCTAATGTACGCAACTTTTTATTTTTTGTCACATCCAGTTTCGTAAGATTATTTCCTGCACAGCGATAGGTAACTAATTTTTTAAATTTGGATATATCTATGCTTCCAACCCCTGTATATGCAACATCAAGCTCTGTGAGATTCACACATCCCGTCAGGTTAACCGTTTTTAATTTCGGTGCCTTATGACATGCAAACGTTTTAAGGTTTTTACAGTTGCTGAGATTGATTCTTTCAATATTAGGAATTACAGGATCAACATATGTTCCATAGCCATATGCGGCAAATTCAGCCTCTTTTAAATACTTATTATTGCTCAGATCCAATTCTCTTAGTTTCTCAAGTTTTTCAAATCGATCCACGTCAAAAATTTTCAACGATGTATTCACACATTTTATTTTTTCTAGTTTCGGTGCCTCTCCCTCAAAATACACTTCCTCAAGTTTGTTATATTTACTTAAATCGAGACTAGTCAGCAGTAAATTTTCAAAAGTTATTTTTTGTATCTTTTCCGGTAATTTCAAGTCCGTCAGTTTACCGGCATTCACTTCTAACCCTTTCAGTTTACTACACTCCTGTAAATTCAGCTTTTTTAAACCTCCAGAACTGATACGAAGCTTTTTCAGACCTTTACAGCCGGTAAAATCTATATTTTTCAGATTATCCTGATCTAAAGTATCAAACTCAGTCAGTTCGGAACATCCTGACAAATTCAGGGTTTTCAAATAATAATCTTCAATATCCAGTTTTTCAAGATTCGCACATCCGTTTAATTGTAAATTTTCCGTGGAGCCTTCTACCGAAAACTCTTTTAAATTTTTATAATTACTTAAATCCAGTTTTTTTGACGATACCCCCTCAACATGAACTTTTTGAACTGATTTTGGAAGTACAAAATCTTCACTCAGTTTTACCGCTTTCAACGAAAGTTCCAAAATCTTCTGTTGGCTGTTCAAATCCAGTTTAGCAATTGAACTTCTATCCTTTCCGTACAGATTTTCAATGTCAAGCTTTTTCAGTGCAATACAAGGACTCAGATCTAATGCAGCTCCCATATATTCTTTTATTGTCAGTGTTTCTAATTTTTGGCATCCTGTAAAATCAATTCCTGCATCCAAATCTATACCCGCATCTATAGAAAGGCTTTTTAATGCGGTACATCCAGAAAACGACGCAACTCTCAAATGATCGACTTTATAAGCATCCGATATCTCTATCTCTTCCAACGAACTGCTGTTCATAATACTGCAGATACCATCTGTCAAAACAATTTTTTTCAGGTACCGTAAATATTCTATTCCCTCCGTTTGTATTTTTTCCTCAAATTCCAGCTTTGTAATCTTCCTGTTTTCGGAATCTGCCAAGAGACCATCTTTATTGGTGTCATATTTCTTGATTTTTTTGCGAAATTCATCATCCGGAAAATTCATTTCATTGATCGCTACACTGCCATCCTGATGAAATCCTTCATCCAGTTCCGGTTCGTCCGGTTCCTCCGGCTCTTCTGTCCCATCGTACATCATCCAGACACTTTCTTCCGCTTCTTCTGTATCATCAGCATCCATGATTTCCCCGGTCTCTGTCTCAGTTGTCTGCTCCGTATTTTTCCCGGTTTCCGTCTCCTCGGTTGTCTGCTCCGTATTTTTCCCGGTTTCTGTCTCCTCAGTTGTCTGTTCCGTGTTTTCTTCTGCACCCGTCCCGGTTATCTGCTCCGCAGTATCCGTTTCTCCACCGTTCTCATCACCGTAATCTGCAAAAATGCTCTCCGTGGTCTGTGTATTTTCCTGCGCACAAATGTGTACGCTTTCCTGTAAGCTAAATATCACACCCACAGCCAGTCCAAGCGACAATATTCTTTTATATATTTTTTTCATTTTCAACCTCCAAATAATAAAACAGCCTATCATTTCCTGATAAGCTGTTTTTAATTATGTACTGTTACTTTTTCTCAAAGAAGAAGGATGTATGTCTGTCAAATCCAAGTTCTCTGTAATTCATGATCTGTTCTGTACTTCCAATGAAAAGTACACCACCCGGCTGAAGCGCTTTATGGAACTTCTGATAGATCACATCTTTTGCTTCTTCCGTGAAATAAATAACCACATTACGGCAGACGATCAGATTGCAGCCACTCGGATATGGATCTTTTAACAGGTCATGCTTTTTAAATTCCACCCTTTTTTTGATCTCATCTGAAATCTGATAGGAAGAACCAACTTTTGTAAAATACTTCTTTTTCAGATCATCCGGCACAGAGGCAATACTCTTTTCATTGTACAGTCCCATTCTCGCCGTATCAAGCACCTGATTGTCGATATCCGTTGCAATGATCTTAATATTTGCAAGCGGAACCTGTCTTGAAAGTGCCATGACAAGGGAATACGGTTCATCTCCTGTTGAACATGCCGCACTCCAGATTTTCAGGTTCTTGCCAAACTTTTTGATCAGTTCCGGGAATACCTGTCCCTCTAATATCTTCCACTGATCCGGATTACGATAGAATTCAGAAACATTGATTGTCAGGAAATTGATGAACTGATCAAATTTTTCTTTATCTTTCTTAATCAGTGCTACATAGTCATTGTACGTCTTAACGTTGTTCTTCGTGATCAGCGTATTGATCCGGCGGCGCATCTGTTTTTCCTTGTAAGAATTCAGATCAATTCCGGCAAGCTGCAAAATGTCCTTTTTAAATTTTTCATAATTATCGGTTTCCAGCATAATCTACTTTCCTCCTGTTTCCTTTTGCACAAAAGTTCTGTAAAACCAGATTTACTTTCATGCCATATCAAAAATAGGCTTTACACATTCCGTGAAAGCCTATTTTTATCCATATTACTGTATACGGAATTTAGTTCTCTTCTGCTGCAACTGCATCGATATCGACATCTGCAACATCAGCATCTTCTGACTCATTTGTCTCCGGAGCAAGTAATGCTTTGATGGAAAGACTGATCTTCTTCTCGTCCTCGTTGAAATCAACGATCTTAGCTTCGATCTCCTGACCTACTTTTAATACATCAGATGGTTTCTCAATATGCTCTTTTGCAATCTGGGAAACATGCAGTAATGCGTCAACACCCGGAGCAAGCTCTACGAATGCACCGAAATCTGTCATTCTTGCCACTTTTCCTTTTACAACGTTTCCAACCGCATATTTCTCTGCAGCACCATTCCATGGATTCTCTGCCGGGAATTTCATGCTGAGTGCAATTTTTGTATCGTTGATATCTTTGATGAATACACGCACATGATCACCAACATTAAATACTTTTTTCGGACTCTCTACTCTGCCCCATGACATCTCAGAGATGTGAAGCAGTCCGTCAGCTCCGCCAAGGTCAATGAATGCACCGAAGTCTGTTACATTTTTAACAGTTCCTTCCATAACATCACCAACTTTGATCTTTGCAAACAGCTCTTTCTGCTGCTCTAATTTCTTAGCAACTAAAAGCTGTTTTCTGTCGCCGATGATTCTTCTGCGTTTTGGATTGAACTCGCTGATCACGAACTCGATATCCTGATCTTTGTACTTGGATAAATCTTTCTCATAGCTATCAGATACAAGGCTTGCCGGGATAAATACTCTTGTTTCATCCACGATCACGCAGAGACCGCCGTCTAATACCTGTGCTACTTTTGCTGTTAATACTTCTTTGTTTTCAAATGCCTCTTCTAATCTCTTGCTGCCTTTTTCTGCTGCGAGACGTTTGTATGTGAGTAATACCTGTCCCTCACCGTCATTTACCTTAAGAACCTTTGCTTCCATGGTGTCGCCGACAGATACCAGTGTTGTTAAATCAACGTTAGCTTCGTTCGTATATTCATTACGAGTAATGATTCCGTCTGATTTGTAGCCGATATTCAATACGATCTCATCAGGTTTTACATCGATAACGGTACCTTCAACTACCTCTCCATTTCTTATTGTTTTAAATGATTCCTCCAGCATTTGTTCAAAGCTCATTTCTGACATTCTTTTGAACCTCCTCAATAATTTTGTTTGGGGTAGAAGCCCCTGCGGTAATACCTACGCTATCGATGGACTCAAAACATGTGATATCCAAATCTTTTACAGTTTGTATATAGTAAGTATTGTTGCATTCGTTTTTACATATTTCAAACAACTTCTGCGTATTGGAACTATTTCTGCCCCCTATGACAATCATGGCGTCCACATCACGGGCAATCTTTGCTGCCTCAGTCTGTCTTTCCTCGGTGGCATTGCAGATTGTATTTAAAACAATTATATCATAACCTTTTTTATTTATAATTTCAACTAATTCTTGAAATTTATTGTAATTAAATGTCGTTTGTGCTACAATACATACCTTTTTCCCAGATTCTGCCTGATATTTTTCTGCCTCTTCCGGGGTTGCGATCACAGCCGTATGCGGATCAAGCGACCAGCTTTTGATTCCTTGTACTTCCGGATGCTTTTCATTTCCGATAATCACGATCTGTGCCCCTTCGGCACTGTGTTTCTCCACAAGGCGGTGTATCTTTAACACAAACGGGCAGGTTGCGTCCACTAATGTATAGCCAAGCTCTTTTATTTTTTCGGATATACCCTTTTCCACTCCGTGTGCACGGATGATGACCGTTCCGCCATGCGCTGCTCTCTCTTCGAGTTCTTCTACGCTTTCTAAAACAGTCACTCCTTTTTCCTCCAGATCACGCACCACCTCTTCATTGTGGATGATCGGACCAAATGTATAGATCGGCTGTCTCTCTGTGGCACTCATTTCCAGCTGCTCATACACGGTATCGACCGCGCGTTTCACGCCAAAGCAGAAACCTGCGCTTTTTGCCAATGTTATCTTCATATTTTTATAATTCCCTTATTTTACCTTTGCATAAACCTGATAAATGGCATCCACCACTTCATCAATATTCATTTCCGAACTGTCAACCAAAACAGCATCCTCTGCCTGACGAAGCGGTGATGTTTCACGATGCATGTCACGGTAATCACGGTCAATAATATCTTTTTCGATCTCTGCAAGATCACAGCTTACTCCTTTTTCCGTCAGCTCATCGTATCTTCTCTTTGCCCGTGTCGCAGAACTTGCTGTCAGATAGATTTTGACCTGTGCGTCCGGAAGAACACACGTTCCAATATCTCTTCCATCCATGATGACATCTGCAGACTTTGCAAGCTGACGCTGGAGTTCCACTAGCTTTTTGCGGACCACCGGATAGACGCTTGTGGAAGATGCCATATTTCCAACTTCCTCATTGCGGATCACACCATTTACATTCTCTCCATTTAAAAGTACCTGCTGTTCTCCGTTTTCATAAGTGATCGTGACATCCACGTCCGGGCATGCTGCCGCGATCGCATTTTCATCTTTTGCATCAATGTTATGCTGTAAAAAATAATATGCCATCGCACGGTACATTGCTCCCGTGTCCACATAGATAAATCCAAGTTTTTTCGCCAGCCGCTTTGCGATCGTGCTCTTTCCTGCTCCTGCCGGTCCGTCAATTGCAATATTCATACTCATGTTTTATTCTCCTTTTACATTTTGCTGTGTTTTTTATTTCCTATTCTTTTGTCCATAACAATCCATAGATTTATAAAGCTTTATCCTCTGTTATCTTTCATCCGGCTGCGCCGCTGAGATTCCCGCAAGATAACCAGTGGACCATGCAATCTGTAAATTATAACCACCAGTCATCGCATCCAGGTCTAACACCTCTCCGCAAAAATATAAATGCGGCACCAGTTTTGATTCCATCGTAGACGGATTGACTTCTTTTACTTTCACGCCGCCCTTCGTGATGATCGCTTCGTTAAAATCACGGAGTCCACACAGTGTGACCGGGAATGCCTTGATCAGTCCGATAAAATGTCTGCGTTCCTCTTTGGTGATCTCATTGACCTTTTTCTCCAGATCGATTCCGCTAAGATCCAGCATGACCGGAATCATTTTAGCCGGGAAAAGCCCACCAATGGAGTTTTTGAACTGCTTGTTCTTCGCCTCATCAAACTCTCTTAACAGACGGTGATCTAACTGTTCTTCCGTAAGTGCCGGCTTTAAATCTATAAACATAGAAAGTTCTCCGGCCGTAAGAGACGGTTTGATAGCTGCACTCGCCGATAAAAGCAGCGGCCCGCTGACACCAAAGTGTGTAAACAGCATCTCGCCAAACTCCTGATACAGCAGTTTTTTTTCATTTAAAATGCGTACTTCCACATTTTTTAATGAAAGTCCCTGCATCTGCCGGACATAGTCTTCTTTTGCGAGAAACGGTACCAGTGACGGCCGGATGTCCGTGACGGTATGTCCTGCTTCTTTTGCAAAACGGTAACCATCCCCTGTAGAGCCGGTCGTCTGATAGGAAAATCCGCCTGTCGCAATGATCACTGCATCTGCCGGCATTGTGGTTCCATCTGTCAGCTTTACACCTGTGACAATGTTTTCCGGTGCATCTTCTCCGGATGATTCCATAAGCAGACTTTGTACCTGTGTATGCAGCATTACTTTTACTTTTTTCTCTTTCAGCACTTTCTGCAATGTTGCGATCACATCCGAGGAATGATCCGAAACAGGAAATACCCGGTTGCCACGCTCTGTTTTTGTCCTCAGTCCGTTTCTCTCAAAAAAATCAATGACTCTTTGATTGTCATACGAATAAAAGGCGCTATATAAGAACTTTGCATTGGTCATAACATTTGCAAAGAGATTATCCATATCTCCCGCATTGGTAATATTGCATCGTCCCTTTCCGGTAATGAAAAGTTTTTTCCCAAGTTTTTCATTCTTTTCAAGCAGAATAACCTGACTGCCGGTTTCCGCTGCGGCGATCGCAGCAAACATTCCAGCCGGTCCCCCGCCTATTACAATGATTTTATTCATGAAAATCGCTGTCTCCTATTTTTGCATAACGCATTTTTATGGAATCGTCAATCGCATTGATCTCATCATTTTCATAGACCTGATACTCATCCCAGATTCCTTCTAACATTTCTAATGTCTTCGCAACATCTCTCTGTTTTTTCATACAGAGTGCCACGATCAGGGCATTGATCACGCTGAGTGGTGCAACCAGTGAATCAACAATAGACGCCATATCACTGTCTGCGATCAGATTACAGGACGAATACAAATTCATCGGTGAATGCACACTGTCTGTTAATGTAATCACTTTTGCACTGCGGTTGTTGGCAAACTCCATAGCCTTTAATGTACGCATGGAATATCTCGGAAAACTGATTCCGATAATTACATCTTCCTTACCAATACGAACCATTTGTTCAAAAATTTCACTGGAACTGCTCGTCTGTATCAGACGTACATTTTCAAACATCAGTGTAAAATAAAATGCCATAAACGACGCAAGCGGCGCACAGCTTCTGATTCCAATAATATAAATATGTTTCGCATTCAAAATGGTATCTACTGCCATCTCAAATGCCGCCTGATCTATTTTTTCCAATGTGCTGTTGATTTTTTCCGCATCTGACTTTAAAACAGATTCTAAAATTTTTGACTGGCTGATCCTGCCATAAGTAACTTCCATACGCTGAATGGAGTTTAATTTGTTGCGTACCAGTTCTTCTAAGGCACTCTGAAATTCAGGATATCCCCGGTATCCAAGATGCATGGCAAAGCGCACAACCGTGGATTCGCTGACTCCGACCACCTCACCTAATTTTGCCGCCGTCAAAAATACTGCCTTATCATAGTTATCTGTGATATAGGTGGCAAGCAGTTTCTGTCCCTTGCTCAATTTACTGTATGACTCGTTGATCCGATTACTCAAATCATTCTTACTGCCCATAACCCCTCGTTCCTGTCATTTTATGACACCGTCTGCAATTTATGATGTGCCTTTGCACACCAACATTTCTATTATATCAAAACTTTTCCTTTTTGTCAGCTTTGAATCATTTTCATTCTGTAAAATTCACCTTTTCGTGCCATCAGCTCCTCAAACGTACCATATTCCACACAATGTCCGTCCGCAAGAACGGCAATCTTATCTGCATCACGAATTGTTGACAGCCGGTGTGCCACAATAAATGTCGTCCTCCCCTTCGTCAGATTTTCCAAAGCTTCCTGTATCAGTTTTTCAGAAATACTGTCTAAAGCCGACGTAGCCTCATCGAGCACGATCACCTCCGGATCACGGATCAGTGCTCGCGCAATCGCAATGCGCTGTCTTTGTCCACCGGAAAGTTTTCCTCCATGTTCTCCTACCATGGTATCAACCCCATTTGGAAGGCTCTCCATCAGATCCGTAAGATTTGCCGCCTTTATGACACGTTCTAATTCTTCGTCCGAAACATGTTCGTTTCCGTAAGTAATGTTTTCACGTATAGTCCCTGAAAATAATATGGATGTCTGTGGTACAACGGCAAGATGTTTTCTGTATGTACGCAGATCTATTTTCCTCATATCATTACCATCTAAAAGGACCTTCCCTCCGTCCGCCAAATGAAAGCCGATCACAAGATTTAACACAGTCGATTTTCCTGCACCTGACTCCCCGACTAATGCGATCGTCTCCCCCTGTTTTACATGCAGGTTCAGGTGATTTAACACCGGTTTGTCACTGTTTTTATAATGAAAGGAAACATCTTCAAAATCAAATATGCCAGTTACGTCCTCTAACTGCTTTTTCCCCTCATTCTGCTCCACATCCTCTGAGAGGAGCACCTCACCAATGGAATTGACAGATTCAATGCCTTTCGCGATTGTCGGAAGCAATGTAACGATTGCAGACACCTGATTGACCACCGTTGCAAAATAACTCTGGTAAAGTGTGATATCTCCCGCCATAATGCGTCCACGCAACGCAAGATAGCCGGTAAATGCCAGACAGACGACCTGAAACACCTGGAATACCGCCCATCCGACTGAACCAAATAATGCCTGTACCAGATCCAGTTTATATCCCTTTTCCGCCACTGTAAAAAGCTGTCCGCTCATCTTATGTACTTCTTCGTCCTCCAATGCGTGTGCCCTTGTCACCGGGACAAGTTCCACCATTTCCATCACACGCGCAGATGTTTCTTCCATTTCTTTTCGAAATTCCGTATTTCTTTTTTTCATGACCGAGCGGAACGAAACCATCGTGATTGCCGCAACCGGAGTTGTCAACAGAAAAAATACAAAAACGATCTTACTTTTTGATGCTGTGACCACCAGCGCAACCCCGATATTCAGTGCAATATTTAAAATGCTTAAGAACATCTGTGTGGAAAGTGTCTCCACCGCCTCCACATCACGCATAATCTTAGACTGCAGCCTTCCAGACTGTGTCTCCACATGGTAGGCGATCGACAACTGCTGAAGTTTCCGGATCAATGCCTTACGAAGTCCTGTTTCTGCGTAACGTGTTGCAAGGCTTTTATATGATGTATACAGATAATTCATTGGTATATTAAGTGCGATCAAACCAATCTCAAGGGCTGCACTGATCCAGATATTTCTCACAGTATCAGGATTCTTCTGTGTCACATCATTGATGATATTTGCAGTTATGATTGGAAGTACCCACACACATGCATGCTTTATAAAAAAACAGATAACTGCCATAACAAATTTATGATAATTTCCTTTGTACAGTGCTATCAGAATCCGTATCGGATGACCTTTATATCTGCGATAACTTTCTATAAACCAGTTTTCTGTATCTATGCCATTTTTCGGCGACGTTTTCCGTTCAAAATTTTCCATTTTCTTATATCCTTTATCATTTATAGGATGATTCTAATTCTTTTCTTTGTAAAAAGCAATATTTCAGCAAAACAAAAAATGCCACAGCAGCATCCTAAAATACTGCCGTGGCATTTCATCAATCATATTCTAATTATACCGGATATGCACCATTCTTTGTATCTGCAATTGTTGCATCTACTTTTTTCTGCTGTGCTTCACGGTATTTGAAGAACTCAGTTGCAACCTGTGGGAACAATGCGTAAGATAATACATCTTCATCCTGCTGTTTCCACTGTTTCATCTCAGCTTCAATCTTGTCAAGCTCTGGCTCTAACAGATCTGCCGGACGACAGGTAATTGCATTCTTCTTCTCATCGCCTAATACTTTGTCAACAACTTCCGGATTGAACGGTTTTACAGTCTGACCGTATTTTCCAAGGAGAACATCTTTCGTCTCTTTGGTCGCTACTTTGTAACGCTCACCCATTAATACGTTGAATACAGCCTGTGTACCAACGATCTGTGAGGAAGGTGTAACAAGCGGCGGCTCACCAAGATCTTTACGAACACGCGGTACTTCTGCAAGTACTTCCTCGTATTTGTCCTCTTTCCCCTGCTCTTTTAACTGGGAGATCAGGTTGGATAACATACCACCCGGTACCTGATATAATAAAGTCTTGATGTTTACACCTAATACTTTCGGGTTCATCAGACCACTCTCTAATGCTTCCTCTCTCATCGGACGGAAGTAATCAGCGATCTCAGCAAGTTTGTTCTGGTCTAAACCTGTATCAAACTCGGTTCCCTTGAATGCCTCTACCATAACCTCAGTAGCCGGCTGGGATGTTCCAAGTGCAAATGGAGACATTGCAGTATCGATGATATCACATCCTGCCTCTACTGCTTTCATGTATGTCATGGAAGCAACACCTGATGTATAGTGTGTATGTAACTCTAACGGGATATCGATCACTTCTTTGATCGCACGTACCAGCTCGTCTGCTTTCTGTGGAACTAAAAGTCCTGCCATATCTTTGATACATACAGAGTCAGCTCCCATATCCTCTACTCTTTTTGCCATATCAGTCCAGTAATCTAAGGTATAAGCATCACCGAGTGTATAAGATAAAGCCACCTGTGCATGTCCTTTTTCTTTGTTACATGCGCTTACTGCTGTCTGAAGATTGCGAAGATCATTCAGACAGTCAAAAATACGGATGATATCAATTCCGTTTGCGATGGATTTCTGTACGAAATACTCTACTACATCATCAGCATATGGACGGTATCCTAAGATATTCTGTCCACGGAATAACATCTGTAATTTCGTATTTTTAAAACCATCTCTTAATTTACGAAGACGATCCCATGGATCCTCTTTTAAGAAACGAAGGGATGCATCGAAAGTAGCGCCTCCCCAGCACTCAACAGCATAGTATCCAACCTTGTCCATTTTGTCTACGATTGGAAGCATCTGCTCTGTTGTCATTCTTGTTGCGATCAGAGACTGATGAGCATCACGCAGTACTGTCTCTGTTATTTTTAAAGGTTTTTTAACAACTTCAGCCATTTTTTCCTCCTTATACAGCGAATCTGTTTTTGTTCCGCTGTCTGATTAAATTCCAAAGATTGCCATGAATACACCGGCTGCTACTGCTGTACCGATAACACCGGCAACGTTTGGTCCCATTGCATGCATAAGTAAAAAGTTCGTAGGATCTTCCTCTGCACCAACTTTCTGTGATACACGCGCAGCCATAGGAACTGCGGATACACCGGCAGAACCGATGAGTGGGTTGATCTTGCCTTTTGTAATGAAGCAAAGTAATTTACCGAACAATACTCCGGCTGCTGTACCAAACATAAATGCGATCAGTCCAAGTGCAACGATCTTTAAAGTTGTAGCATTTAAGAATGCCTCTGCACTTGTTGATGCACCAACGGATGTACCAAGTAAGATAACTACGATATACATCAATGCATTAGATGCTGTCTCAGATAACTGACGAACCACACCACACTCACGGAACAGGTTACCAAGCATTAACATACCAACGAGCGGGGCTGTTGTCGGAAGGATCAGACATACAACAACGGTTACCACGATTGGGAATAAGATTTTCTCAAGTTTGGATACCGGACGTAAGTTCTGCATCTTGATCGCACGTTCTTTTTTCGTTGTAAATAACTTCATAATTGGCGGCTGAATGATCGGCACCAGTGCCATGTAAGAATATGCTGCTACAGCGATCGGTCCCATAAGGCCGGACTGTCCAAGTTTTCCAGCAAGGAAAATGGAAGTAGGACCATCTGCACCACCGATGATAGAAACGGCTGCTGCTGCTTTATCATTGAATCCCATCAGGATTGCAAGGAAATATGCGCCGAAAATACCAAACTGTGCTGCTGCTCCTAAAAGGAAGCTGATCGGGTTTGCGATCAGAGGTCCAAAATCGGTCATCGCACCAACGCCAAGGAAAATAAGGGATGGCAGGATTGACCATTCATCTAAGGTATAAAAATAATGGAATAAACCACCGACACCGTTACTCATCTGCTCCGGAGCTGCAAAGATATCCGGATAAATGTTTACCAGAAGCATACCAAATGCGATCGGAACGAGTAACAACGGTTCAAACCCTTTTGCAATCGCCAGATACAGGAAAATACATGCAACTAAGATCATTACGAAATTTCCCCATGTCAGGTTAAAAAAGGCAGTCTGATGAAGGAGGTTGCCCATTGTCTCAGTAAAATAACTCATTGTTATCCTCCTAAAATTAGTTGTTTAAAGTTGCCAGTAATGCACCTGCTTCTACCATGTCACCAACACTTACGTTGATGCTTGCTACTGTACCATCTTCGGTAGCAACAACCGGTGTCTCCATTTTCATGATTTCAAGAACTAAGATTGTGTCACCTTTCTTTACAGATGCGCCAACAGAAGACTCGATCTTAAATACTTTTCCTGCTGCACCTGCTTCGATCTTAACATTGCCTGCGCCACCTGCCGGTGCTGCTGCCTTTGGAGCTGCTGCCGGAGCCGGAGCTGCTGCACGTCTCGGTGCTGCTGCCGGTGCACTTACAGCACCATTCTCTTCTACAGTAACATCATAAACATTTCCATTTACGGTAATTGTATAGCTTTTCATTGAATCATCCTCCTGTGATCATTACTTTTTTACGACATATATTTATTATAACTTGTCTGCTTCGCCTATCTTCTATGGATAGAACGTACTACGAATCCATCTGCTGATGTTCCTTCTGCCGCTGCGATTGCTGCAGAAATAACTGCAACCAGTTCTAAATCATCAGTAAGCTGGGATGTCTCCTCACGCTGCTCGATCTGTTCTACAACCGGATCTGCCACATCTTTCTTCGCACCAGCATTTGCTTTTTTGTTCTGTAAATACGGAATCACTTTAAAGCAGCTGATGATCAGACTGATCAGGATAAGAACTACAAATACGGTTCCCATTCCCATCAATGTATTCATACCGGCTTTTCCCATTTTCTCGCCAAGTGAATACACAAGATCTGCACTTGCATCTGTAAGTTCCGGTGCTTCTGTCTCGTAATTGTATTCATATACATAAGAAACAACTACATCTCTGTCTGAGAAATGTAAAACCTGGTCTGCAGTCACAGTCTTCTGTGCTTTTGTCACAGTAAGATCTCCAAGTCCCTGATAGGAACCCAGATCTGAAACTGTTTCACCCCAGGATGTCAGTAAGTGGGCAAATGCATCCATTCCGTTTGAGTCATAATATTCTGCACCACTCTGTATATCTTCATCTGAAAACGAAACAAGCGCAGATACTGTCTGCTCCATGTTATCCTGGATATCAGAATAACTCATACCAAAATAATCAACGCTCTTAGGATCCGTTCCACATGCTGTCATTGCCAGAACCATAAAGCAAAGACAAAGCATAAGAGATAATTTTTTCTTCATAACTTCACCTTTCTATTTTGTTCCATGTTTCTTGTCCGGTACACCTGCACATTTTGTGTATAATAATTCAAATGCATCTACAAGGTATTTTCTGGTGTCTGCCGGATCTAAAATAAGATCTACATAACCACGTCTTGCTGCAGTCATAACACTTGACTGTAATGCATCATATTCTTTTGCTTTTGCTGCGAGTTCATCTGCAGATGCATCTGCGTACATGATCTTTGCTGCAAGCTCGCCATCCATCATACCGATCTTTGCATCTTCCCATGCATATGTAAAGTCTGCTCCGATTGCTTTGGAGTTCATTGTCACATAAGCGCTTCCGATTGCATTTCCGGTGATCAGGTTTACTTTCGGGCAGGTTGCATCAGCGAATGCCATTGTCATGCGTGCAAGTGCTTTTGCAAGTCCTTTTTCTGCACAGACAGTAGCTGCATAACCTTTTACGTTTGTTAAAGACAATACCGGGATCTCGAACGCATCACAGAAGTTAACGAACTCTGCTGCCTTGTTGCATCCTCTTGCTGTCAGAGCTCCGGAGAACTCCTCTGCTTTTTTGCCCTCTTCATCGTAAACTTCTGAGCAGTTTGCAACAGCGCCGACTGTCATTCCGTTTAACTGGATAAATCCGGTTACCATATCTTTTGCATAGTTTTTCTTTGTTTCAAAGAATACATGTCCGTCTGAGATCTCACTTAATAAATATCTTGGATCGCCTTTCATGGCTGCCATGTTCTCACATGCACGGTTTAAATCATCCTGACACTCAGATGTGTATACATCTCCTTCATTATTTAAAGGAAGGACGCTTACTAACTCGCGGATCTCTGCAATGATCTCATCCTCTGTTCCAACAGCATCGATACAACCGTTTTTCTCACTCTGGAACTCTGCGGAAGAAGTATCGCATTTTTCAATACGGTTACCCTCGATCGCATTCGGGGAATTGATGAACATTTTTCCTTTGCTCTCCATAAATGCGAAATCAGATAATGCAGGAACTACTGCAAGTCCACCGCCACAGCTTCCGAAAATAGCGGAAATCTGCGGAACAACGCCGGATGCTGCAACCTCCTTTGCGTAGATCTCACCAAATCCGTTTAACGCATCCACAGATTCCTGTAAACGCATTCCGGCGCAATCGATAAATCCGATCACCGGTGCTCCCATTTTCATTGCCATGTCATATACGGCTGCAATCTTCTTTGCATGCATCTCTCCGATAGTACCGTTTAATACAGCTGCATTCTGGCTGTATACAAATACCAGATTGCCATCCACCAGACCGTGTCCGGTAATTACACCATCGGACGGTGTATCTGTGTCTGCAAGATTAAAGTCTGTATTTCTTGCGGTTACGAGAGAACCGATTTCCATGAAACTGTTCTCATCGACTAACTTGGTAATACGCTGCATTGCCAAGCTATCATTACTACTATTCATCCTTTTTGCCCTCCATCTATAAAGTTTGTTACCACATCTTTTGACATGGTACATAGTGAATAATGTAAAAATATAACAAATTCCGCTAGGATAAATTATAGATGGTCAGTGACAAATTTTCAAGAGAATTGTTAATTTTTTGACAGTTTTTTTTTGCATACAAGGAATTTAGGGCTTTTACATTGGAAATAATTCTGCTGTTTTTTTTACACACCAGCAAAAATCGATTCTTTTTACCGTATTCTTCACTGTGACCACACGTTTTGCCAGAACCTCATCTCCCAGAAGGTATGTTATCTCACCGATAAAATCTCCTTCCGTTACCGGTGCATAAAGTTTCCGGGATAATTGATACTCTATGTGTACTTCCTGGTCTTTTTCAATCAATAGTTCCACATTTTCTTTCACCGGCGCAACTTCAAGTTCTGTTGTTACCTCTTCGCCGATCTTTGTGCCCTGTCCGTCCACCACCTGTACCGGAACATATTCCCCTGCGTCCAGTTCAATCTCATCCAGACTTATTTTCCGGAACCGGGAAATTCCATACTGCATAAGTTTTTTTGTATCTGCCCACTTATATGTTTTATTATTCGGCCACCCGCAGGCAAGCAGTGCAACGATAAAAGTTCTGTCATCACATTTTAATGCCCCGACATAACAATATCCCGCATTACCGGTAAAACCGGTCTTGCCAGACAATGCCCCGTCCATCATCTGCAAAAATGCATTATGATTACAGCAGGTGTAACTGTTTTTACCATCTATATCAGAAAACTGATACTGTCCTTCCCTTGTGATTGTAAGAAATTGCTCTGCCATTTCTGATGTTTTGATGCAGTACCGCATGATCAAAGAAAGATCTGCCGCTGTTGTGTGATGAAAGCCATTTTCATTTTTGGCATCCAGTCCGTTCGGTGTGATAAAATAACTGTCCTCACAGCCGATCTCCTCTGCTTTATCGTTCATAAGTTTTGCAAAATCACCCGTCGTGCCTGCAATGTGTTCTGCAATCGCCACAGCGCAGTCATTATAAGATTCCAACATCAGTCCGTACAGCAGATCTTTCAGATAAAACTTCTGCCCCTCCCGCATACCCAGATGAACTTTCGGCTGTGACGCTGCAAGCGTACTCACGGTCACTTCGCTGTCCAGGTCGCAGTTTTCCAGTGCAATGATACATGTCAGTATTTTGGTCGTACTGGCATTCGCCATCGCCTGGTGCCCGTTTTTTTCATACAGGATACGCCCGGAATCCGCATCCATAAGCACAGCTGCTTTTGCATACAGGGAATTTTGATCCGGCTTTTCTATCACTTCCTCCATCCGCACATTTTCTTTTTGATCAAAAGCCTCCACGATCTGTATCCCATATCCTGTTAAGATCACAGTGACAAGGATCCATGCCAGCAGTTTTTTCCACATACACCAGACTCCAAAAAAGCATTTCATCAATCCTTATGTATATAATACGCAAAAAATGCTCATTTTTTGTGAAAAAAAAGCATACGAAACCAGATCAGATATCCAGTTTCATATGCATTTCCGCTTCCGCTTCCTGTTTGAATTCTTCTACCTGGACCGGACTTAACACGGGAAGTTCATCGATTGACTGAACGCCAAAACTCCTTAAGAATTCCTCCGTTGTGCCAAAAAGCAGCGGGCGTCCCGGCGCATCCAGCCTTCCAAGTTCACATACCAGATTGTACTCCACCAGCTTGTTTACCGCATGATCGCAGGAAACACCTCTGATCTTTTCAATTTCCGCCTTTGTAATCGGCTGCTTGTAGGCAATGATCGAAAGGGTTTCAAGCAGAACGTCGGTAAGCACATGCTTTTTCGGCTGCTTTGCGATTTTCACCAGATATTCATACATTTCGCCCTTCGTACACATCTGATAAGAACCGTCCAGTTCCATGATCTTAACGCCGACGCCATCATCCTCATAGCGCTGCATCAGATGTTCTATGATCTTTTTTGTCCGTTCTGTATCAAGTTCCAGTGTTTTTGCTATACGCTCTAATTCCACAGACTCTCCCATTGTAAACAGGATCGCCTCAACGATTGCCTCATATTTTTTTTCTTCCATACCAACCCTCTATTCCGGTGTGTAAAAATTCCACACAGATCCCATTTCATTTCTGCTGTCACACAGCTAGGCTGCAATTTTTGATTCAATTTTTATATCATCAAACGTGTATTCCTGGGAAACAACGATCTTTCCCATCTTCATCAGCTCTAATATTGCCAGAAATGTCACAACCACTTCCATTTTCCCGGACTGTGCTTCTAAAAGACTCCGAAACGAAAAATGTCCGTGATGCAGACTGTATTCTTCCACATATGTCATCTTATCAGAAAGTGACACTTCCTCTTTCTCGATTCTTCCAAACTTCGAACGGACCGGATCGATCTTATCCGCCTGTTTCTTTATGATGGACTGAAAAATATCATTCAGCCTCGCAAGTGTTACCCCGGACATCAGTTCATTCACATCAACCGGTTCTTCATATGCAAGAACTTCGGGCGGGATTGTCGGTGCTTTAAACCATACTTTTTCCGCATCAATCTGACGATCCCTGAGTTCATATGCCATACATTTATACATTTTATATTCCAACAGCTGCTGCACAAGTTCCGCTCTCGGATCTTCTTCTTCCTCATCCTCGCTTTCTTTTGCAGGGAGCAGCATTTTTGATTTGATATCAAGCAGTGTCGCCGCCATCACGAGAAATTCGCTCATCACATTTAAGTCCTGTCTGCGCATTTCGGCAATATATTCCATATACTGGTTTGTGATCTCCACGATTGGAATATCATATATATTGACTTTATTTTTTTCTAACAGATGTAAAAGCAGATCTAACGGCCCCTCAAACACCTGAAGTTTTACAGTTAATTCCATCTATGTCATACCCTCTCATTCCACAAATATTGATTTTACCGTGGATTCCCGCAAAATTCAAGATTTTTATGCATAATGTACATCCTTCACATCTAAAATAAATTATAACAGAACCCTACGGAGGGCATATTCTTGAAATTCATGGTTTCCATTCTGCTCGGTCTCAATCTCCTTGTGCAGGGCACGGTACTTCCTGCATCTTCCTGTTTCATTCCGAATGTAACCATCCCCCTGTCTCCTGCTGCCCAGACAGATACTGCACCTGCTGCAGACTTAAATATCTCCGCACCAAGCGCCATTTTGATGGAGGCTTTCACCGGTGCCGTCGTCTACGAAAAAAATTCCCACGAGGCAAGGCATCCGGCAAGTGTCACCAAGATTATGACGCTGCTTCTGATTTTTGATGCACTCTCATCCAAACAGATTTCCTTAGATGACACGGTGACCGTCTCCGAATATGCAGCAAGCATGGGCGGTTCTCAGGTGTTTTTAGAACCGGGTGAAACCCAGACAGTCGAAACGATGATCAAATGTATCAGTGTTGCGAGCGCCAATGACGCCTGTGTTGCCATGGCAGAACATGTTGCCGGTTCCGAATCAGAATTTGTCCGCATGATGAACGAACGCGCAAAAGGACTCGGTATGAATGACACCAATTTCGTCAACTGCTGTGGTTTAGATGCCGACGGACATATGACCAGCGCCAATGACATTGCACTGATGTCGCGCGAACTGATCACAAAATACCCGAAAATCCATGATTACTGCACAATCTGGATGGAAAATATCACCCACACTACCGCAAAAGGTTCCTCGGAGTTCGGTCTGACGAACACCAATAAGCTGATCAAACATTACCAGTATGCCACCGGCTTAAAAACCGGATTTACCAACACTGCCATGTACTGTATTTCTGCAACCGCCAAAAAAGATGATATGGAACTGATCGCCGTCATCATGGGGGCTCCTGATATCAAGTCACGCTCTGCGGATGCCACGACTCTTTTGAATTATGGGTTTGGGAAATGCAGGATTTACTGTGACAGCCACGAAGATAAGTTAGACGATCTCCCGGTTAAAAAAGGCCTTGCGGATTCTGTAGGCATCATTTACCAAAGACCTTTTCAATACATGACAACAGACGGAAGTGATCTTACCGGCATTACCAAAAGCATCGAACTGCCGGAAAATGTGACAGCACCAGTAAAAAAAGGAAACACTGCCGGGAAGGCGGTCTATTCTCTAAATGGAGCGCCGATCGGCAGTGTCAATATTGTATATGCGGATACAGTCGATGCTGCAGATTATAAAGATTATTTTTGCCGCACCCTGTTATATTTTGTTCCTTAAAAATACAGCGTCCGGTGTATCACTGATTTGATGTCATGAAACATTCTGTTATTACATATCACTGATCTGATGGTGCGGAACATTTGTTCTCATATTATAACAACGGTGCAAACAGACGCATCAGGCTCTGAACCATACGTACCGGAAGTCTTCGTCTGCGGCAGAATGAAACATCCATCTCCTCCGACTCTTCAAATGTCCTGAGGCAGTCTTCCTTTACCTGCATGACTGCCTTAGACCGGTACATAAATACACCACATTCAAAGTGTAAAAACAGACTCCGGTAGTCAAGGTTTACACTGCCGACCGTCGCGATCTCATCGTCACAGACAAAACATTTTGCATGGATAAATCCCGGTGTATACTGAAAAATCTTCACACCATTCTTTAAAAGCGGTTCATAATAAGACTGTGTTAAAAGATATACTGCCTTTTTATCCGGCACACCCGGTGTCACGATCCTTACATCCACACCGCTCTTTGCTGCATTTGAGAGACAGATCAGCATTTCGTGATCGATGATCAGATATGGTGTAAAAATATACACATAGTTTTTCGCACGGTTTATGATATTCAGATAAATATTTTCTCCGACGTTTTCATTATCGAGCGGACTGTCACCATACGGCTGTACAAAGCCATCGGAGGTAAATTCTTTCTCCCTGTAAACAGACGGCAGGAATCTGCTGTAATCTTCCGTGGAACGGTTGATATAATTCCACATTTCCAGAAACATTGCCGTAAGGCTCCAGACTGCCTCTCCCTCAATCCGCACTCCGGTATCCTTCCAGTATCCAAACCTTTTGACTTTATTGATATATTCATCGGCAAGATTGATACCGCCTGTAAACCCAATATACCCATCCACCACAAAAATTTTACGGTGATCGCGGTTGTTCATCACCACAGAGATCAGTGGTTTAAACGGATTGAATGTCACACAGGGAATTCCTCTCTCCTGCAGCTTTTTATAATATCCAAAAGAAATAGAATTGATGCTGCCGACATCATCATAGATAAAGCGCACATCCACTCCGGCCTTTGCCTTTTCCTCAAGAATATCAAGGATCGTATTGAACATATATCCTTCTTCAATGATAAAATACTCGAGGAATATAAAATGTTTTGCACCGCGCAGTGCCTCTAACATATCCGGGAACATTTCTTCCCCACAGCTGTAATATTTTGTCTGCGTGTTCTGATATAATGGAAATCCCGCCCATTTATCAATATAAGATGACTGCAGATATGCTGACCGGCTTTCTTTTTCTAAGCCTTTCTCCACTGCGCTATCTCTCTGAAACAATGCTTCCACCTGACGGTTGACAGCATCCATTCTCTCTCTTGTATGTTTGGTCAGACCGGATCTTCCAAATAAGAAATATACCATAAGTCCAAAAATCGGCGACAATAAGATCAAAAACGTCCACGAGAGTTTATTCGCCGGATTTGTCCATTTATTGACGATTACAAGCACAACAATGATTGCTATCACACGCACAAGCAAATTGACATACGTAAACTTGTAACTGAGCTGCCACAATACGACACACAGCCATAACACCTGTAAAATGATTGCCATGGCAACCACAAAAAATCTTCCAAATATGAGATGTAATATTTTCTTCATACAAATCTCCATTCTCCCTGCACGCTTTTCAATGAAAGCAACGTTTTCATCTGCACAAGTTTGTGCCACAGTACAAACATGTGCTTATTGTAATAATTTTCCTCTCAAAAGTCAACGCACGAGATGATCCACATGTATCATCCCCCATCCGATCCTGCCAAGCTGCGCACTTCTCGGATATGCTCTCTCATAAAGGCGCAGCTTCATTTCTGCCGGAGTAAATGATGGATACTTCTCAAATGCAAGGGCAAGCGCCCCTGAGACAACCGGTGCTGCCATGGAAGTTCCGCTTTTTACCTGATATCCGCTTTTATCCCTGCTGCAGCTTGTAATACCGGTTCCGGGTGCGAGGATTTCCGGCTTTACGATGCAGCATGCAGTCGGCCCCCTGCCGCTGTATCCGGTTTTTAAAACTTTTCTCCCACGGTCATAGGTATCATCATCACTGCTTCCGACCGTCAGTACTTTTCTTGAAATACCCGGAATCGTCACCGTATTTTCTTTTGGTCCGTTATTTCCTGCAGCGGCAACGACCATGATCCCTGCATCCCACAATTCATCGATCGCATATAAAAGCTTTCTCTGCTCCTCCACACCTGCGCCCGGTAACATTCCTACCGATATATTTAATATCTTAATATGATAACGTTCCCTGTTCTCTTTGACCCACATCACTGCATCAAGTACTTTTTTCGTATTTCCATTTCCATTTTCATCTAAAACCTTTAACATGATAATCCTGCATTTTGGTGCAACTCCACTGTATATCCGAACCTTATGTGCAGTATCTTTCAGATACTGCTCAGACATTTTTCCGTTTCCCGCAATAATCCCCGAAACATGGGTGCCGTGACCATTATCATCATACATTTCCTTTCTCCCATAACAAAAATCATGAAAATATATGATTCTGTCCTCAAAATCCGGATGTGCAACAATACCGGTATCCATCACTGCAACGGTAACATTCTGTCCGCTAAGTCCTGATCTGTATGCATAATCCGTGTGAATCATCTTCTTCACCCGATCCATAGTCTCTCCCATTCTGTCAAAGAACTTCCATATTATTATATGAAGAAATTTATTTTCTGCTAAAAATGATAAAAAAATGTTAAATTTTTCTGAATATTCAGAAGAATGTTTGACACTTGGCATGATTTTCCTTATAATAAATAATAGTTAATTAGTGAACTATTTTGGTTCGCTTTAAAATCAAAAAAGAAAGTAGTGTGATGCCATCTTGAACAAAAAACTCAAAGAAAAATTTGACGAATCCGTAAATGCAGTCCTGCCGATCACGGTGATCGTGCTCCTGCTTTCCATTTTTGTTGTTCCCATGGAAACCGGAACGATCGCCCTGTTCTTAGTCGGTGCATTTATGCTGATCATCGGCATGGCTTTTTTCCAGCTCGGTGCAGAAACTGCCATGACACCTCTCGGCGAAGGCGTTGGTTCTTCCATTATGAAAACAAGAAAGCTTCCTGTTTTAATCGGCGTATGCTTTCTGATGGGTATTATCATAACCCTCGCAGAACCCGATCTTCAGGTTCTTGCAAATCAGGTTCCTTCTATTCCGAACAATACCCTGATCTTTACGGTTGCACTTGGTGTCGGCGTATTCTTAGTGATCGCCGTACTCCGTATTCTCTTTCGGCTCAGTCTTCCAGTTCTTTTGTGCATTTTTTATATTGCACTGTTTTTTCTTTCTTTCGCGGCTCCTGCTGATTTTATTGCAGTCGCATTTGACTCCGGCGGCGTGACGACAGGTCCCATGACAGTTCCCTTTATTATGGCGATCGGTGTTGGTCTCTCCGCAACCAGAAACGATAAAAACGGTTCGAGTGACAGTTTTGGTCTGATTTCTTTTTGCAGTGTAGGTCCTGTTTTAATGGTCCTTCTGCTTGGCATTTTTTATCATCCAACTGGTGCCGCATACAATGAGACAACAATCCCGGACGTAATCACGATGCAGGACGTGATCCGCGAATTTGTACATATGATACCGGATTATGCAAAAGAGGTTCTGCTGTCCATCCTTCCGGTAATTTTCGTATTTCTGATCTTCCAGCTTATTTCCAGACGTTATCACAAGCCACAGGTGATCAAAATGATCATCGGTTTACTCTACACGATCATCGGTCTGATCCTTTTCTTAACCGGTGTAAACGTCGGATTTGCTCCTGTTGGAAGTCTTCTTGGAAGCAGTCTTGCCGGCCAGCCGTGGAAATGGATTTTAATCCCGATCGGTGCCTTGATCGGTTACTATATCGTAAAAGCAGAGCCTGCGGTCCAGGTATTAAACCGTCAGGTTGAGGACGTCACAAACGGCTCTATTTCCAGAGATACCATGAATTTAAGCCTGTCGATCGGTGTATCCGCCTCCGTTGCACTTGCATTGCTTCGTGTTCTTACCGGTTTAAACATTTACTGGCTTTTAATCCCGGGATACCTGATTGCACTGATTCTGACAAGATTTGTACCAAAAGTATTTGTCGGCATTGCCTTCGACTCCGGCGGTGTTGCGAGTGGTCCTATGACTTCCACTTTTCTGCTCCCGCTTGCCATGGGTGCATGTACCGCGATCGGAGGAAATGTAGTCACAGATGCTTTCGGAGTTGTTGCGATGGTTGCCATGGCACCACTTATTGCAGTTCAGGTCATGGGTGTCTCCTATAATATGAAATTAAAGAAAGCAAGTACCCCTGCCGCCGCCATCATTGGCATTGACGACAATGAAATTCTGGATTTTGAGGAGGATTTTTAACGATGCAGGAACAGAAAAAACGAGAAGCTTACCGCTGCCTTGTAATTATCACAGACTCCCATATCAGAGAGCAATTATGCGAATTTTTAGCAGATTCCCATATACCGGTCTACTATCAGATGCATGGGATCGGCACAGCCAGTTCAGAATGGTTAGAATTATGCGGTCTTGGAAGTATCCAGAAAAGTATCACACTCTGTTTTATTCCAAACGGACGCAAAAAAATTCTGCTCGCTGAAATGAATCAGGCATTGAGCCTTCATAAAAAAGGAACCGGTATTGCCGTCAGTATTCCCATGAACGGTATGCAGGGATTTCTATATAAACTTTTAAACGAGCACACCGCAGAATCAGACGGCGAAGAAGTTGAAAAGGAAGTGAAAAAGATGAGTGAACCAATTACACATGCTATGATACTTGTAACAATCAATCAGGGATACAGTGACGCTGTCATGAACACCGCGCGCGCTGCCGGTGCAACCGGAGGCACGATCTTAAAAGGTCTGCGCTGCAGTCCCGGAAAATCGGCTGTCATCTTCGGCATCACGATCCAGGAAGAACAGGAAATCGTCGCAATCGTTGTACCAAAAGATAAAAAAACAGAGATCATGCAGGCGATCAGCTCTGCTCATGGAATGGACTCTCCTGCCCATGGTGTTGCCTTTTCCCTGCCAGTGGACGGAATTATGGGATTGTAATGTCGATGAGGCCATTCTATTGTCAGGTATTACAAAAAAGAACTGCACGTTAATAACTATCATTAACATACAGTTCTTTTTTCAAATCCATATATCTTGTATATAGATTATTTATAATTTTTAAACTATTTGTTTTTTCTTATGCCTCTGCCGGAACATCCTTCATAGAGAAGCTGATGCGTCCCATCTTGTCTTTTCCAAGGCAGACAACTTTTACTTTATCTCCTAATGTCAGGACATCCTCCACACGATTGATACGCTCTTTGGAAATCTTGGAAATATGAACCATTCCCTCTTTACCCGGAGCAAATTCAACAAATGCGCCAAATTCTTTGATGCTTACAACAGTACCAGTAAAGATCTGTCCCTCTGCAAAGTCAGTGGTGATAATCTTGATCATTTCGATTGCTTTGTTCATCATCTCTGCGTCTGTGCCACATACAGATACAGCACCGTCATCGGTAATGTCGATCTTAACGCCTGTGCGGTCAATGATCTCGTTGATCGTCTTTCCTCTCTGTCCGACTACATCACCGATCTTGTCCGGATTGATCTGGATCTGAACGATCTTCGGTGCGAATGTGCTGACTTCTTTTCTCGGCTCCTCGATTGCTTTTGACATAACCTCATCCATGATGTAGATTCTTGCCTCTCTCGCACGTCCGATTGCTTCCTCAACGATCGGTCTTGTAAGACCATGGATCTTGATATCCATCTGGATTGCTGTGATACCTTTGTGTGTACCGGTTACCTTAAAGTCCATATCTCCGAAGAAATCCTCAAGACCCTGGATATCCGTAAGAACAAGGTAATCATCATCTGTGTCACCGGTAACAAGACCACAGGAAATACCTGCAACCATTGCTTTTAACGGAACACCTGCTGCCATTAAAGACATACAGGATGCACAGGTGGAAGCCATGGAAGTAGATCCATTTGACTCAAATGTCTCGGATACGGCACGGATCGCATATGGGAACTCCTCCTCAGAAGGAAGTACTGCCATAAGTGCTTTCTCAGCCAGTGCACCGTGACCGATCTCACGGCGTCCCGGTCCACGGGAAACTTTTGTCTCACCTACAGAATATGCAGGGAAGTTGTACTGATGGATATATCTCTTTGTTGTGATGTTCTCATCTAATCCGTCGATCTTCTGTACCTCAGAAAGCGGAGCTAATGTGACAACATCACAGATCTGTGTCTGTCCACGGGTAAACATTGCAGAACCATGCACTCTAGGAATCAGGTCAACCTCAGCTGCAAGCGGACGGATCTGGTTGATTGCACGGCCATCCGGACGTTTGTGGTCTTTTAAGATCATCTTGCGGACAGTCTTTTTCTGATACTGGTAAACAGCCTCGCCAAGCACTGCCAACCACTCTTCGTTATCTGCGAATGCCTCAGCAAGTTTATCTGTGATCTCACGGATGTTCTCTTCACGTTTCTGTTTCTCATCGGTAAATACAGCTTCTTCCATCTGCCCCGGTGTTACGATCTCTTTGATTGCAGCAAACATCTCTTCCGGGATTGCACAGCTTGTATACTCATGTTTTGGCTTACCAACCTCTTCTACGATATGATTGATGAAAGCGATGATTGTCTGGTTCACATCATGACATTTATAGATTGCCTCGATCATCTTCTCTTCCGGAATCTCATTTGCACCAGCTTCGATCATGATGACTTTCTCAGCGGTAGATGCAACGGTAAGCTGTAAATCACCGGTATCCCATACTTTCTGGGAAGGATTGATAATAAACTCGCCATCTACCATACCCATCTGTGTCATGGCACAAGGACCTGCAAATGGGATATCAGAAATGGTAACTGCAAGTGCGGAACCGATCATTGCAACAACTTCCGGACGGCACTCCGGGTCAACAGACATAACCATGTTGTTGATGGTAACGTCGTTACGGTAATCCTTCGGGAATAACGGACGCATCGGGCGGTCGATAACACGGGAAGTAAGGATTGCATTCTCGGATGCCTTACCTTCTCTCTTGTTAAATCCACCAGGGATTTTTCCGACTGCATACATTTTCTCTTCGTACTCAACGCTGAGCGGGAAGAAATCGACTCCGTCTCTCGGCTTGTCCGATGCGGTAGCAGTAGATAAAACTGTTGTCTCACCGTATTTTAATAATGCGGCTCCGTTTGCCTGGGCACATACTCTGCCGATATCTACGGTCAGTGTTCTGCCTGCAAGTTCCATTGAAAAACTTTTATACATGCGTTTTCTCCTTTTCTCTGTGGAGACAGAAGCACCGAAACTACTGAAAAATCCACGACCTCTCATACATTTTTCAGTGGTCTCGGAAATATACTTCTGCCTTTGGCAAAGAACCTGTTTTCACAGGATTCTTTCTTATTTTAACTGAAAATCGAGTGGAGTAAGTCTCCACTCGATAAAACCGTATGAAAACAGATTCCATACGGTATCCATACATGCCAGCCTCCATGCGGAAGCGGCTCTGTATGGAGAAGATCTTATTTTCTAAGACCTAAGCGCTCAATTAAGGAACGATATCTTTCGATATCAACTTTCTTTAAGTATGCCAGTAAACCACGTCTCTGACCAACCATCTTTAAAAGACCACGTCTTGAATGATAGTCGTTTTTGTTCTCAGCAAGATGAGCATTTAACTCCTCGATACGTGCTGTTAAGATAGCGATCTGAACTTCCGGTGAACCTGTATCTCCCGGTGTTCTGCCATACTCTGCGATAATTGCCTGTTTCTTTTCCTTTGCGATCATGTTATGATCCTCCTTTTCTTATTAAACGCCCGTTCCGGCTGTGCCGGGATATGATACTCAGTAAAAGGTCGGAGTGTCCATCTACCGAATATGGGCTAAACTCATACTCCGCTATTATAGCATGGGTTGTTTCTGTTGTAAATGCCTAAATTTAATTATTGATCACACGGACTACTTTGACCGGTGTTCTATAGTATGCTCCTGAGATCTTGATACCGGACTTCGGTGAACTTGCATGTACCACACGGCCGCCTCCAATATAAATAGCCACATGATTGATACTGCTTCCGTTGCCGTAGAAGAAAAGATCTCCCGGCTGTGCATCCGATGCGGAAATCTTTGTACCGCAGTTTGCCTGTGCTCTTGAAGAATGTGGAAGTGAAATGCCATAGTTGGCAAATACACTCATGACAAATCCAGAACAGTCCGCCCCTCTTGTCAGACTGGTTCCACCCCATACATACGGGTTTCCGACAAACTGTGTTGCATAGGAAACAAGGGATACACGGACATCCGATACACCCTGTCCATAACGGACTTCTGTCATAGTCTGTGCCTTCGGAAGTTCGGTTGCAATGCTGACATAGTCTGAAGAGACATATCCCTCATCACTGTCGACATTGATCTTTACCCAGCCGTCAAGGACTTCAAGAACCTCAAGTTCCTCACCCTCCGGCATCATGGTGATGACATGGCTGTCTGTGTTTGTCTCGTCACGGACATAAAGCGTGGTCGTCGTTACGGTTGCAACTGTCTGCTTTACTTCCTGTGCCTTTGCGATCGCTGCTTCACCGGTCATAAGATATTCTGATTTTACATATCCTTTTACTTTTCCGGACTCGATCTGTGTCCAGTCACCATCTGTTCCGATAATCTCACATCCTGCATTGTTTGGCAGCTTTCCAACAATCTCTGCCTCTGTTCCCGGAACTTCACGGACATTGATATTGCCATCTGCCTGTGCGATTCCCAGATTTGTGTATCCAAATGCACTGGCTGCCTCTGCAAGCGCCTGTGCCTGTTTTTCTTCCTCTGTTTGTGTCTCATCTTCCTGACCGGATGCAGTCATATCACGGTCGGATTCTGAAACACTGACCATATCTGCTGCGGTAACAGAAAGGTAATCCGACATCACATCAGTAACACCGGATGCAAGATCCGTACCCTGTTTTGTATAATTTTCCATCTGTTCTGCCAATGTGGAAGACACCCCCGCAGACACTTCATGTATCTGGGAATCTGTGCTCTCTGCCATTACTTCCTGTGTGTCTTTCACACCCGGCTTTCCATCAATATAAGCTGCTGAAAATACAAGAGAACCGGCTGCAAGAAGTCCGGCTGCCTTAACCCATTTTGCTTTCATATCCGTACCTTTCCAAAGAATCCTGAATACTTCGTTTATCAATACCGCTCAAGTATAGCAGTCATTTTTTACAATGTCAACATATTTATGTAACATTTCCGTAATATCTAGGATTCATTTTTCTCGAACCATGCCCTCGCATATGCAATATTATTCTGCATTTCCTCTTTTAAAGCCTCGATGGATGAAAATTTCCGTTCCTCCCGGATTCTTGTCAAGAACTCGACCGTCACTACTTTGCCGTAAAGATCCCCGGCAAAATCCAGAAGATGTGTCTCAACACCGACCGGATTTTTTCCTTCAATCGTCGGTTTCACCCCAACGTTTGTAACGCCACGGCAGCTCCGGTCGCCAAGCCGCACTTCTGTCACATAGACACCACTCTCCGGAAGCAGTTTTTCCTCCGGCGGAATCTGGTTGATCGTCGGGATTCCAAGTTTCGTGCTGCCTAAATGTCTTCCGTGAAGGATCTCCCCTGTCACAAAATAGTGATACCCTAACAGATGATTTGCCTTCTCAATATTGCCCTTTGCAATCTCTTCCCGGACAAATGTGCTGCTGATATCTCTCTTATCTTCCTGCATTTTATCGATCACAAGCACTTCATAGCCATACTTGTCCGATAAATCTTTCAACATGTGATAATCGCCCCTGCGATTGTGCCCAAAGTGAAAATCAGAACCAACCACAAAACACTTTACATGAAGCTGATGCACGATCTTGGCAATGAAATCTTCCGGTTCCATGCACATGATCTCTTTTGTAAACGGACACTCGACCAGATAGTCGATCCCAATCTGCTCAAAGATATGCATTTTTTCTTCATTGGTTGTTAAAACTTTCGCCTCAACCTGTTCCACACTTTTCCGTGGTGGAATATTAAATGTGAATATGACCGCTGCAAGTCCCGCTTCCTTTTTGGATGCCAGATGTTCCATCAGGAGTTCATGGCCTCTGTGTATCCCGTCAAATTTTCCAAGTGAAAGTACGGTTGGCTCTTCAATATAAAATTCGGTTGTGTTTTTCAGATATTTCATGCTTCCATAAACAATTTTACCGGTTTATAATCCCCGTGTATCTCGGAGTACTCATATATCCCGATAAAACGCCCTTCTTCATCATAAATACGAACCTTCTGCTGTTCCCAGTCTTTCTGATAAGAAACAAACATGTCTTTTTTCATCCGGTTTCCATTATATAACAGTTTGTTCCATTCTTTGCAGATCACCGCTTTTTTATACTGTAAAAATACGGAATCAACCGCATAAATAAAATCAAACATCTCTGCGTTCCACTGTTCTGACGGTGTCTGTCCTGCCGCTTTTTGTACACGTTCTTCGATCTCGGAGAGGCGAAGCGCATCCTGTACACAAAATTCAGATACCTTTGTGCGCAGCAAGGATTCCATACATGCTCCACAGGAAAGTTTCTCACCGATGTCCTGACATAATGTACGGATATAAGTTCCCTTTGAGCAGCGCACACGCATACATACCCGGGGCAGTTCCATTTTAATAATCTCAATGGAATAGAGCTGAACCGGTCTTGCCTGACGTTCCACCGTCACACCGGCCCTTGCGAGATCGCACAGTTTCTTTCCGTTCACTTTTAATGCAGAATACATCGGCGGAACCTGCATGTATTCCCCTGTAAAAGAAAGAACTGCCTCTTTTACCTGCTCTTCCGTTACTTCTACCGGATGTTCCTCTAAAACAGTTCCCGTGGTATCCTGCGTGTCTGTCACCTTTCCAAGCAGCATCACTGCAACGTATTCTTTGTTTTTGTCCGTCAAAAGGTCGCAGACTTTTGTCGCTTTACCAAGACACACAGGAAGCACTCCCTCCGCATCCGGATCGAGTGTCCCTGTGTGTCCGATTTTCTTTGTTTTTAAAATACCTCTTAGTTTTGCGACCACATCAAAGGATGTATATCCTTTTTCTTTGTATACATTGATAATTCCGTTAATCATAAATTTTCCCGTCTCATGTACAGCCGTCATTTTCTGCAATCTGAAAATTTCAGGCTGCCTGTATCGTTAATCTGTGATCTGTTCTCTGATATCTTCAATAATTTCATTCAGCCGTTTTTCTGGATCTCCCGCCACGGAAAAACCTGCTGCCCTGACATGTCCGCCACCGCCATATTTTGCTGCGATCTTTGCAACATCCACATAACTTGCAGAACGGGTGCTGACTTTATAATTTTCTTCATCTGTCTGGTATAAAAAGACTGCTGCTTCCACGTCCTTTGTCACGCGAAGCTGGCTGACGATCCCGTCTAAATGTTTCGGAAGAACATTGTATTCTCTCATTTCCTCTGCAGTTATGATACTCGAGATGCATTTTCCATCCAGATGCAGCTTACTTTTTACCAGCGCAAGTCCCATGATACGGTTCTGCTCATAGGTTTTTGTAAAAAACGTCTGATCCACGATCTTCGGGAAATCAATGCCCATTCCCATCAGAACACCTGCTGCCTCCATCGTTTTTTCCGATGTGCAGGAATACTGGAACACACCGGTATCATGGATGATTCCGGTATAAATGCATTCTGCGATCTCTTTGGTCAGACGTTCTCTCGGGATCAGTTCAAATACCAGTTCCGACGCAGAACTCGCCTGCGGGAAAATATAGTTTTCATCCGCAAAACTCTGGTTACTGATATGATGATCGATACACGCTGTTTTTTTTGCATGCTCAAAATATTTTGCCGCGTCTCCAAGTCTGCCCAGATCCCCGCAGTCCTGTGCGATAAACAGATCAAACTCTTTATCTGCAGTGCAGTCGCTTATGATCTTATCCGCATTTTTCATAAATTTGAAAATATTGGGTATCGGCTGCAGATACAGGCTGACTTCGATCTGCGGATAATATGTCGTAATATAGTTATAGGTTGCAAGGCAGGAGCCTACGCAGTCCCCATCCGGTCTGATATGACCTGCAATGGCAGCTGTTTTTACTCCCGCGAAAAGTTCATCGAGACTTTTCATGTTCTCCTCCATCCCCAAATATACGCTTTTCGTTTGTCTTATTCCTCTGCGTCATCTTCGCTTTTGATATCTTTTGTGACCTCGTCGATCATTTTAGACATCTTTACACCATATTCAATCGACTGGTCTAACACGAAACGGATCTCCGGTGTATTGCGCAGATTTACTGTTTTCGCAAGTTTGCTGCGGATAAATCCCTCCGCGCTCTTTAACCCTGCAAGTGTTTTTGCCTGGGATTCTTCATCTCCTAAAACACTGATATATGCTTTACATGTTTTTAAATCCGGTGCAACCTCCACTGCCACAACGCTTGTCAGCGGGTTGATCCGCGGGTCTTTGATCTCCCCGCGGATGATATTGGAAAGTTCGCGCTGCACCTCTCCATTGATCCTGGTATTTTTAATACTGTTTTTTCTCATTTTATAACCTCTTAGCGCGGTACCTCAACCATTGTATACGCTTCTACGATATCTAATTCCTGGAAATCACCGAAACCTTCAAATACAAGACCGCACTCAAATCCTGCTTTTACTTCTTTGACATCATCTTTAAATCTCTTTAAGGAAGCTAAATCACCCTCAAAGATCTGTTCGCCCTCGCGGGAAATACGAACTTTACATCCTCTCTGGAACATACCGTCAAGCACATAAGAACCTGCGATATTGCCGACGCCGGAAGCCTTGAAGATCTGACGGATCTCTGCATGGCCTAATACTTTCTCTTCGTATACCGGGTCTAACATTCCCTTCATGGCTGCCTCTACATCCTCAATTGCATTGTAGATGACTTTGTAGAGACGGATATCTACGTTTTCTTTATCTGCAGTAAGTTTTGCAGTCGGATCCGGACGGACGTTAAATCCGATGATGATCGCATTTGATGCAGATGCAAGGCTGACATCAGACTCGTTGATCGCACCAACACCACCATGGATGACTTTTACAACAACTTCTTCGTTCGACAGTTTTACAAGACTCTGTTTTACTGCCTCCACGGAACCCTGTACATCGGCTTTTACGATGATATCGAGTTCTTTGACATTTCCGGACTGGATCTGTGAAAACAGATCGTCTAAGGACATCTTCGCTTTTGTATCTTCGATCAGACGGTTCTTGCCCTCGGAAATATAGGTCTCAGCAAATGCTCTCGCCTCTTTTTCTGTATCCATGGCAACGAATGTCTCGCCCGCTTCCGGTACAGAGGATAAACCTAAGATCTCTACCGGCATGGAAGGACCAGCTTCTTTGACACGTCTTCCCTGATCATCGATCATTGCACGGACTTTACCATAGCAGCTTCCGCATGCTACCGGCTGGCCAACTTTTAAAGTACCTTTCTGCACCAAAACAGTGGCAACGGCACCGCGGCCCTTATCAAGCTGTGCCTCAATGACAAGACCTCTTGCATTACGTTTCGGATTTGCCTTTAACTCAAGTACTTCTGCTGTTAAAAGGATCATCTCAAGCAGGTTGTCGATACCCTCTTTTGTATGTGCGGATACCGGACAGAAGATCGTGCTTCCACCCCAGTCTTCCGGGATAAGTTCATACTCGGATAACTCCTGTTTTACACGCTCGATATTTGCACTCGGCTTATCGATCTTGTTGATCGCAACGATGATCTCAACACCTGCTGCTTTTGCATGGTTGATTGCCTCTACGGTCTGTGGCATTACACCATCGTCTGCTGCTACAACTAAGATTGCAATATCAGTAGAATTTGCACCACGCATACGCATTGCGGTAAATGCCTCATGTCCCGGTGTATCTAAGAATGTAATATTCTGTCCATTGATAGATACCACAGACGCACCGATATGCTGTGTGATACCGCCCGCTTCTCTGTCTGTCACACGGGTAGAACGGATTGCATCCAGTAAAGATGTTTTACCATGGTCAACGTGACCCATAACACAGACAACTGGTGGACGTGCTACTAAAGTATCCTCCGGATCATCTTCCTCTTTTAAGAGTTCAGCGATCACATCAACTTTTTCCTCCGGTTCACAGATACAGTTAAACTCTAATGCGATTTCTTCTGCCTGCTCGTAATCTACTTCCTGATTCACAGTAACCATTGTTCCCTTTAAGAACAGCTTCTTTACGATGACAGATGGCTGTACTTTCATCTTGTCAGCTAATTCTCTGATCGTAAGTTTCTCTGGGAGAACAAGTGTACGGATCGCATCCTCTTCCGGCTGCTGTTTTGGCTGCTGCTGCGGTTTCTTCTTGCCGCCATTCTTCTCAAGATTGATAAAACGTTCCTGTTTCTTTCCGCCAAGTGCATCATAATCATTACGCTGTCTTGCGTTTTTGTTTCTGTCTTTATCACGCTCTCTCGATTCTTTTCCTCTTAATTCTTCCGGTGCTGCTGCCGCTGCCTCTTTATTGAAACGGTCGATCTCACGGTCAAGTCTGCCACCACCGTTATTTCCGCCACGGAAGCCATTGTTTCTGTTATTATTTCTGTCGCCCTGACCCTGTCCCGGCCTGCCATTGTTCTGGTATGGACGCTGTCCGTCATTTCTTCCGTTTCTGTCACCGTATGGACGCTGTGGTCTGTCACCATTGTTTCTCTGGTTTCTTCCGTCTCCCTGTGGACGGCGCTGACCATTGTTATTACGGTCGCGTCTGTCATTATTATTTCCCTGACGACGATCATTATTCTGCGGACGGTACTCCGGATTCTGTGCATAGACATTTTCTCTTGGAGTCTGTACCTGTACTTTTTCAACCGTTTTCTTCGGCTCTTCCGCTGCTGGTTTTGCCTCTCTCTGTGCCTTCAGCTCTGCTGCTTTTGCCGCTGCAAGATGCTCTGCCTCTTCCGCTGCTTTTGCTGCCTCCGGGTTAATTGCGCGTTCAAATGCTTTTCTTACATCATAACCGGATGTCGGTCTTGCCTGCGCATTGCCGCGGTTTGGATTCTGTCCCTGTGGACGGCGGTCGCCATTCCCCTGGCGTCTGTCACCATTTCCAGGACGTCTGTTGTTATTGCCGCCGCGGCCGCCTCCCTGTTTGCTGTACTGTGCATTGAACACAGCAGTAATGCTTGATTTTTTCTTCGGGCGCTGCTCTGCGTTCTCAGTTTTTGCACCCTCAGCCGGTTTATTCTGCTCGTTTGCCTGTGGCTTCTGTGCAGGTTTATTTTCCGGTGCCGCTGTCTTGTTCTCTGCAGGTTTGCTCTCTGACACATTTTCTTTATTCTGTGCCTTTGCAGTATTCTCCGCTGCTGCAGACTTTCCAAATTTCTTTCTCACGATATCCTGTGCCGGATCATCGATATTGCTGGAAGCTGCTTTCACTGCATATTCCGTCGTATTTAATGTTTCTATAATCTGTTTACTCTCTATTCCTAATTCTTTTGCAAGGTCATATACTCTCATTTTTGCCATTTATCTTAATTCCTCCCATTATTCAGTTGTGATTGCTGTTTCAGTCTCTCTTCGATCGAGTGCGACAGTCCCTCGTTTGTGACTGCAAGCGATGCACGAAATTCTTTTCCGATGAAATGCCCGAGCATTTCTTTGTCTGAATATTCATACATTGGCACCTGATAAAAATCTGTCATATTTCGAAACATTTTCTTCGTATTGTCTGACGCATCCTGTGCAACGATGACAAGATATGCCCTGCCCTCTTTTACCGCCTTTTCCGTAGAAAATTCTCCACTCGCCACACTGCCGGCTTTTGCGGCAATTCCTAGCATAGATAACACTCTATCTGGTTTCAAGCTGTTCCATCTCCTTTGTCAGCGTTTCATATACATCTTTCGGGATCGGCATTTTAAATGATCGTTCTAACCCTTTATTTTTTATCGCCATTGCAAGACATTCACGGTTTGGGCAGATATAAGCACCTCTTCCGTTCTTTCTTCCGGTTGCATCTAAAATGATCTCCGTTTCCCCTTCTTCCGTCGGCGCTGTTTTGATCACACGGATCATATCTCTTTTGGCTTTCATCTCATGACAGCCGACACACTGCCTCATCGGAATCTTTTTATTTGACATTCTTCTTAATACCTCTTATTCTCTGTCCTCACCATCAGCTTCGGCATTGTTTTCTTCTGCTCCGTCAGTCTCATAGCTTTCCTCTGCCGGTGCACTGCCGTCCTCGTACTCCTCATAGGACCCGCCGTCCTCATCGTAATACTCATCTTCCTCGTAATCATTCTCGTAATCTAAGAAATCGCCAGACTCTCTCGCCTGTGTCTCGCTCTTGATATCGATCTTGAATCCTGTCAGACGTGCTGCAAGTCTTGCATTCTGTCCCTCTTTTCCGATTGCAAGGGAAAGCTGATAATCCGGAACAACCACTTTTGCAGATTTTTCTTCTGCATCTGCGATAACAGAAATAACTTTTGCCGGACTTAATGCATTTTCGATCATCATTGCCGGATTCTCATTCCAGGTGATGATATCAATCTTCTCACCACGCAGTTCACCAACGATTGCATTGACTCTGGCACCATTCATACCAACACATGCACCAACCGGATCGACATCCGGATCGTTTGACCATACTGCGATCTTTGTTCTGCTTCCTGCTTCACGCGCGATCGCCTTGATCTCTACGATGCCCTCGCGGACCTCAGCCACCTCAGACTCAAACAGGCGTTTTACAAGTTCCGGATGTGTTCTGGAAACTAACACTTTCGGTCCTTTAGAAGTAGCCTTAACCTCTAAGATATATACCTTGATACGCTCTGTCGGCTGGAACACTTCGCCTTTTACCTGTTCATTCTCTGTTAAGATCGCATCGACCCTTCCTAAGTTAATGCTGACATTTCTTCCCACATAACGCTGTACCACGCCGGTCACAACATCTTTTTCCATGCTGTAATACTGATCGTATAAAACTTTACGCTCTTCTTCACGGATTTTCTGTAAGATCACGTTCTTTGCATTCTGTGTTGCGATACGTCCGAATTCCTTAGACTGTACCTCGATGTTGACAACGTCTCCGATCTCATATTTGGAATTGATCATCTTTGCATTGACCAGACTGATCTGCTCTACCGGATCTTCTACCGTTTCAACAACTGTCTTTTCCTGAAATACATGAAACTCACAGGTTTCCGGATCAATCGATACTTTTACGTTATCGGATGAACCAAAATGGTTCTTGCACGCTGTTACAAGAGAATTTTCAATCGCTTCAAGCAGTGTATCCTTGCTGATGTTTTTCTCCTGTTCCAGTATATTTAACGCTTCTAACAACTCATTATTACTCATTATTAAATCCTCCTTGTTTTGCGGAGCAAAATGCCTGCTATGCTGTTTTTGCATAGCATGTGCCCTTGCAGGGAGCAATGCCCAGCACACTGGGCAGGATTTTCCTCCTTTAGTTCATCTTTAAAAGTCAAATGCCAGACGGATCAGTGCGATATCGCTCTTTTCAAACGTCATTTCCGTTCCGTCCTCTGTTTTTATCGTCACGGTATTTTCATCATATGCAGACAAAATACCATAAAATTCCTTTTCACGGTTGATTGCACGATATGTTCGTATCTCTACTTCTTTTCCCATGCTGCGGATATAATCTTTTTCTTTTTTCAGCGGTCTGCCAAGTCCCGGAGAGCTGACCTCAAAAACATAGGAGTCCTCAACGAAATCTTCTCTGTCTAAAATCTCGTTCATCTCCCGCGCCACTGCCTCACAGTCATTTACGGTAATGCCGCCTTCCTTGTCGATATAGGCTCTTAAGTACCAGGTACCGCCTTCCTTTACATACTCCACATCGACCAGCTCAAAATTCATGCGGTCTAAAATCGGAGTAATCAGTTCTTCGGTGCGCGTTTCGTATGTTTCACGTTTTGACATGTGTACACCTTCTTTCTTCCATATTCAGTTTTCCTTCTGCATGCATTTCTGTTGCAGAAATACATGGCTCCTGGTCCTATGTCAAGATTTAGTACAAGTTAAAATGAGGTTTTCCTCATCTTAACCTGCCATCTGCAATTCGCCTTGTTGAAGCCTACGATACAGCTCTTCATAATCGTTTGGAGACATATAATCACAGTGACTATGAATTCGTTTTGTATTGTAGAATGCTTCTAAATACTCGAAAATCAAACGATATGCATGCTCATAATCTCGAATCTTAAACCGATTCAGCCATTCTCTCTTAATCAGGGAATGGAACGACTCAATACATGCGTTATCCCATGGATATGCCTTTTTAGAATAACTACACTGCATGGTTGCGGTTACACGTTTGTATTCTTTTGATACATACTGGCTGCCACGATCTGAATGTAGAATCAAAGGCTCATCGATATTGCGTCTTGCTTTTGCTTTTTTTATTGTTTCAATCACGCAGGATACTTCTAATGTTTTAGAAAGTGTCCAGGCAATGATTTTTCTGGAATATAAGTCCATAATACTGGTCAGATAAACAAATCCGTCTATCGTCCAGATATAAGTAATATCAGAACACCAAACAGCATTTGGTCGTTCTGGGTTAAACTGTTCATCAAGGATATTTTTTAATTCGCTGCTGAAGTCAGAATCTTTGGTTGTGATGGTCCATGGCTTGACCCATTGAGCTTTGATGCCCATTTGCTTCATATACTTACCAACGGTACGTTCAGAGATGATTTCTCCTGATTTACGTAATTCTTTGGTGATTTTAGGGGCACCATAATTCTGTTTTGATTCATCGTAAATATCCTGAATTTTAGCTTTTACGGCTTCACGTCTTTTTTCTGTATTAGAAGGAACACGTTTTAGCCATGCATGATAACCAGAACGAGAAACGCCAAGATGTTTCAACATTCCGGAGACAGAAACCCGGCGTTTTGCCTTATGGGCAGTTTCTGCCATCTCCTTAACTTCGAGATAAATGGCTTCCGTCATTTTCCCAGAATGTTGATTGCTTTTTTTAATACTTCAAGGGCATCCTGTGCATCTCGTAATTCTCGTTTTAATCGTGCGATTTCTTTTGCTTCATCAGAAGCATAGTTACCGGAACCACGGCTTTCAATATCACCTGTTTCACGCAGTTCTTTCTGCCAGCGTGATAATGTCTGCTGACTGATTCCTAAGTTTGTAGCACAGCCTTGCAGTCCTAAGTTCTTGTGATCATGATAATACTGGACTGCATCCAGCTTAAATTGTTTGTCATAGTGCTTTGCCATAATGAGATCCTCCTTCAGTGCGGTACCTACATTGTACCATGATTTTTCTTATAAGGAATTCTCATTTTGACTTGTACTATTTATATTCTAGCACCATCCTAAACGTGAATTGAGAGAGGGCTTTCGTCCTCTCTCAATCAAGTCATCGTGTTATCGTTTATTAATGTAACACTTTCCTCTTTAAAATGCAAGCTATTTCTTAATAAATGACATTCTTTCTTTTTCAGAAAGTTCCATTACTTTCTTTCCTTTTTCTTTTGCATAATGCATAAGTCCTCTCAAATCCATTTTGGTCTGGATCTGACTTAACAAAACAGGTTCCGGTGTTTTTTCTAAAGAATCTCTATATTTCTTCATCTGTCCAGTCATAGTCATACACCTCCATTATTTTTTTAGCATTTACCTCATCAATAGCAAATTGATATGGATGCAGTACGCCAATCACCTCTCCATTAAATGTTTCTACATAATGATCGAGTAATTCTTTATTAGCAGCAAAGCCATACATATATCCATCATACCCATAATCGACAGATTTTTGTGCTGCAATCGCAAATAGATGACCTCCAACGCCTAAATATCGAATATCATCGGTCAACAGTTTATTGTTATCCGGACTTGTACACAAAAAAGCAAAGGAAAACATTACGCCCAAAAATTTATATTTTACGCCACAAGAAACCAGAACAGAAAAACCGCACCAAAAACCCCGGCAACAACGCCGATATTCCATGCAAGATACTGTTTCCTTTTCTTTTTCCGGAATGCAGCCAGTTCTTCCCTGTGCTCCTTCGCCCACGGCAGATACTGTTCTAAATATAATTCCGCGGCTTTTTGTGTGGTAAGTCCTGCATATCCGGCAGAACGCAGCCGGTATAAGATCCACTGGTGCTCGTCGATCTCCTCCGGCCCCGCTGTTATGGAAATGTCTTTCTGCGCTGTTGCTGCCGCCGCTTTCCGCAGTCTGCGCCATTCTTTCTGTTTTAAAATGCTGTCCGGATCATCATCCGCTAAGTAAGTCTCAAAAAAATCCAGCATATGCGAGCCGAAATTTTTGCATGTCAGGATCCTTTCCCCTAATTTCCGGCGCACCCCTGCATCCGAAAATAGCGATCTGTATTCCTCACGCGAAAACAAAGCCCGAAAACAGTTGATCTGATTTGTCAGACAGGGATTTTCCATCAATAACTCAAACTCCAGAAAAAACTGCTCTTCGTTCTCCTTTGAAACATACGAAGCGACCTCTTCATAATTATAAGGATTCTTCCCCTCGGATGGCTTCTCTGTATCATCCTCCCACATCTGCGTCCTGTTTTCTTCTGCCTGCATGTCCGGCACAGTTTCTGCCTGGCTGCCGTTCCCTATCACAATTTCTGGCTGCCCATGGTTCTCCCCTACCGGCACGCCTGCATCAATTTCCATCGCTTTTTTGCTTTCTTCCGCCAGTTTCACTGCCATACGGTATGCGCTGCGCAGTCTCTGATATTCCTTTGGATGTTCCTCCGGGTGATACAGCTTTGCCTTTCTCGCGTATGCCCTTTTTATTTCTGTTTTATCAAAAGTCTCCTCTATCCCTAATATTTCCCAGATATCCATATGCTACTCATCCTCATGCTCTTCCCAGAAAGAAGGATCTTCCTTTAAAGAAACCCTGTTCTGTTCCACCGCTTCTAAATAGAGCGACAGCCGCACATACTGCTCCCGGATGTCACGCTCTGCCCCATAGTCCACCGCCTCCGCAAACTGCTTTAACAATACCCTGATATTTTCGCGGACAACTCCGCTGCTCTCCTCAAACAGACGCTTTGCGCGCTCCACAAGCAGCCGATTTCTCTCCCTGCCCGCCGGATAAAGCGCTGTCTGATTCATTTTTTCAATGCACTTGTCTAATTCTTCCCCTGACATCCGGATATTCTTATTGAGTATGACCTTTCGAACCTCATTCGTGGCACTTTTAATATGGATATCCAAAATCCCGTTGATATCATATAAAAAAGTCACCAAAACCCCAGTCTCTCTCGCCGGAGCTTCCGGCAGGTCCGTAATATCAAGTTCCCCAAGCAAAAGATTCTCTTTTGCGTTCAAATGTTCTCCCTGATAAATTTTAAAATGCATTGTCGTCTGGTTGTCCGCTGTCGTCACATAATAACGCGATCTGCTGCACGGGAGCGAATCATTCCGTTCAATGATCGTCGAAAATGTTCCATCATAGATTTCTGTTCCCAAAGAAAACGGACAGATATCGGCAAGGATCATGTCTTTCCATTCCACAGACCGCTCCTTGATCGCCACAGTCAGACCTACCCCGATGGCAACACATTCATCCGGCCTGTCATCCATCACAACTTCTGTTTCAGAAATACTTTCCACATAACGCCTGACGACCGGCATCTTAGAGGATCCACCCGCAAGAATGATGCGGTCAATATCCTCCCATTGCATACCGGCATCATCCATCACCCTCTTTAACGGGACAGACATCCTCTGAAACAATCCTGCCGCTATCCTGATCAGCTTCTGATTGTCAAGCCGCATCACATATTCTTTTTCTCCGAGCAGAACGGTTCTTTCTGCCGTATCCTCTTTTGAGAGCTGTTTCTTTAAAAGTTCTGCCTCCCGCAAAACGATCCCGTGTTCCTTTTCGCCCAGAGAAGACGGATCAATCCCACAGTTTTTCAGAAAATCCTCCGCTATGACCTCATTAAAATCCTTACCGCCCAGATGGTTATCGCCCGCAACCGCCCGGATCTCGACCATATTGTCAAACGCTTCCACCAAAGACACGTCTAATGTTCCACCTCCAAAATCAAAGATAATGAAAGTCTCCATCTCCTTTTCCCGCACCTGATGGCGCAGGGCAACCGCAGACGGCTCATTGACGATCCGTTCCACATAAAGTCCTGCCAGTTTTCCGGCATTTTTCGTTGCGTAACGCCTGTCGTCATCAAAATATGCTGGGACACTGATGACCGCCTCGGTAACCGGCTCACCGAGAAACTTCTCCGCATCCTCTTTTAATTTTTTCAGGACAAACGCAGACAGTTCCTCTGCCCGGTACTCCTGCCCGCATGCCCGAAAAATCCGATCCGTCCCCATATCGCGCTTGAACTCCGCAAAAGTCTGCTTTGGTCTTGTGATCTGCATTTCCTTTGCGATCTTTCCGACATAGACCTCCCCCTGATCTCCAAAACTCACAACGGACGGCGTCAGGTAATCACCGTTCGGATTTGGCACCAGTGCGATCTTTCCGTCCCTGCATACCGCACAGAGACTGTTGGTCGTGCCAAGATCAATCCCTATCACTGCCATCTGCTATCTCCTTTCGCCGCTTTTTACCGCTGTCTGATTCCGCTTTATCATCACATGGTCAAGGTACATCTGTAAAAAACTCTCATATCCGGCATACTGCTTACTTACCGCAAACAGTTTCTTTCCCTTTTTCCCATAAAATGTGACTCTCTCAAAAAATTCTTTTTTTGACACGACCTCATCCCACGTAAAGATCCTGCACCTGCCCAGTGTTCCCGTTTTTGTTCCAATTTTGTGCGCGCCTGCCGCCACCTCGGTCAGTGTACTTTTCCGCACCCAGCACAAAAATAAAATAAGCGCCAGCGTCATAACAAGCACCGGAAGATCTTTTATGATCTCCTGCATCCCTGCCTTATGATAATCCGAAACACACAATACAATATCACAGACCAGCATGACACCGACGATCCCGTACAAAAACATCATCATCTGCGCCAGAAACGGGTTTGGTTCAACGATACAGAAAATATCTTCCCCAAGCCTTGCTTTCCATTTTTTTATTTTTTTGTAGATTTTGTTTTTCATCCCAATTCCCTCCCCTGCGTTCCATTGTAGCATATCATATTTGTAAAAGATACCTGTTTTTGACAATAAAAAAATTGCCAATATACCATCTGGCATACTGACAACTTCCGGGTTGGGCTGTTTATCTCTTTCGAAATAACAGTGAGTAGCTCGTAGGGGAATCGAACCCCTGTTTCCGCCGTGAGAGGGCGGCGTCTTAACCGCTTGACCAACGGGCCATAAGTATTTGTTCATCTCTGTTATAAAAACAGAGTAGCTCGTAGGGGAATCGAACCCCTGTTTCCGCCGTGAGAGGGCGGCGTCTTAACCGCTTGACCAACGAGCCGAACTGATACTTATTATAGCATGTTTTTTTTTATTTGCAAGTATTTTTTTGAAGTTTTTTTATTTTTTTAAAAATATGAACAATTTACACAATTTCATTCTGCTTTTCCCACCATTTTCATGGCATTTTTACCTCTTTTTCATACATCAGATCCTCTATTACTTCACGCACCGTCGAAATCCGATCTATTTTTCCAACATTCGAACCGCAAAATACAAGTCCGTTTTCAACGTCTCCATGCACAGCACGGATCAACGCCTGTGTGATGCAGTACGGAATCTGCGCCGGTTTACAGTTTTTAATGCAGTGATAACAGCGTTCCACGCTCTCCGGCGCCCGTTCTGTCTTTTGGATAAAAGCATTGTTTAACGCACGCCCCGGCATGCCGACCGGACTTTTGATGATTTTTACATCAGTTTCTTTTGCATTCACATATGCTTTTTTATATCCTGAGGAAGCATCACACTCTTTTGTCGCAACAAATCTTGTCGCTGCCTGAACTCCGTCTGCTCCGAGTGCTTCGATCCGCTTTGCATCGGATGCATCCCAGATCCCGCCTGCTGCAAAAACAGGTATCTGCTTTCCATACTTCTCCTCGTACTTTTTCTTTTCCTCCATGATCCCCGTAAGCTCTTCCTCAAAACGGATCTTTGAAATATCATCTAACTGCTCCCTCGAAAATCCAAGATGTCCGCCCGCCTCCGGCCCCTCTGTGACAATAAAGTCTGCTGTCCTGCCGTATTTTTTATCCCAGGTTTTTAAAAGCAGCGCCGCCGCGCGCCTTGACGATACGATCGGTGCAATCTTTGCTTTTCCTGCTTCTACCAGCTCCGGCAGATCCACTGGAAGCCCGGCTCCGCAGATTACCGCATCCGCCCCGGCACGCACCGCCTCTTTAACATGCTCCCTGTATTGCTGTAATGCCACCATGACGTTGACTGCTATCATTCCTTTTCCAGATGCCAGTTCTTTTGCACGCACGATATGCTTTCGGATACTGCGCAGATTGCACGCTTCTTCATTTCCCACAAAATCCGGTTCCTCAAATCCGATCTGTGCCGTGGAGATCACGCCCATGCCTCCCTCCGATGCAACCGCGCCAGCCAGGCCGCTTAAACTCACACCAACTCCCATGCCGCCCTGGATCAGCGGCAGACTCAGATTCCATCCTTCAAAACGATTCATTGAAAAAATTTTCTTCATTGCATTCTCCTCTATTATATATAGTTTTTATTACTACATATAATGGTATCATTCAATATATAATATGTCAACAATAACCATATTATTATTTGTAAAGAAAAACGACTGTAAATTTTTTACGTTTACAGTCGTTTTTCGTGTTTTTATCATTTATAAATTATTTATTCCTGCGCAAAGACATCGACCTCTTCTATCGTAAGTCCTACACCGTCTGCAATCTCTTCCTTTGACAACTTTCCCTGTTTCAGCTATGCAGATCAATCGTCATATCCGTTCGGATTGTTCTTCTGCCATCTCCAGGAATCTTCGCACATCTCTTTGATACCATACTGTGCCTTCCAGCCAAGCTCACGCTCTGCCTTCGAAGGATCACAGTAACAGGTTGCAATATCACCTGCACGTCTCGGTTTGATGGAATAAGGAATCTTCACGCCGGTTGCAGCTTCGAAGTTTTTGACAATGTCAAGCACACTGTAACCATGACCTGTTCCAAGGTTATAGATTGCAAGTCCGCATTTCTCATCGATCTTCTTTAATGCTTTTACATGACCGAGCGCAAGGTCAACTACATGAATGTAATCTCTGACACCTGTTCCGTCCGGCGTGTCATAATCGTCACCAAATACGCCAAGTTCTTTTAATTTGCCGACTGCCACCTGTGTAATGTATGGCATCAGGTTGTTCGGGATGCCGTTCGGGTTCTCTCCCATGGTTCCACTCTTATGAGCACCGATCGGGTTAAAGTAACGGAGCAAGATCACGTTCCACTCCGGATCTGCTTTCTGGATATCCATCAGCACCTGCTCTAACATGGATTTTGTCCATCCATAAGGATTGGTGCACTGACCCTTCGGGCAGTTCTCTGTGATCGGGATTTCTGCCGGATCACCGTATACGGTTGCTGAAGATGAGAAAATAATGTTCTTGCAGTTATGCTGACGCATTACATCCACCAGAGTCAATGTTCCTGAAATATTGTTGTTGTAATATTCCCAAGGTTTCTGCACAGACTCACCAACAGCCTTTAATCCTGCGAAATGGATACAGCTATCAATTTTTTCCTTTTCAAAAATCTCATTTAAAATTGTGCGGTCTAAGATATCGCCTTTATAAAAAGTCACTTCTTTTCCTGTGATTGCTTTTACACGCTCTAATGATTTTTCAGATGCGTTTACCAGATTGTCAAGTACAACAACCTCATAACCCGCATTTAACAGTTCTACGCATGTGTGACTTCCAATGAATCCGGCACCGCCGGTAACTAAAATTGCCATAGTTTTTTCCACCTTTCCATAACAAATCTTTTTGTTTTCCTTCAACGTTATGGGTACATCTTACCCCATTCTTTGGAAAATGTATAGCAAAAAATGTGTATATTATATGTAAAAATGTTGCATGTTGACTGAGTGGCCGGTATAATTATTTAGTGCATAGCCGTGGGGTTGTGGCCGTCAGGCCGTGTGAAGCCGCTGGCAGTGGATTACCAGAGAATAATGGAGGATTGCCATGTACGAAAAATATAAAAATTCTTACAAAGTAACAGAGAAAGAACTGGTTTCACTTTCCGTCTATAACGTGGGATTTCAGAGATGTGACTCGCTTTATCAGTGGGGACCGGGAATCCGGGATCATTATCTGATCCATTATATTATTTCGGGGAAAGGTTTTTACAAGATTGGAAAAAGAACTTATGAATTACAGGCTGGGGATTCTTTTTTGGTGTATCCAAATACAGAGGTTGTCTATTACGCTGCAGAGACTGACCCGTGGGAGTATGCATGGGTGGGTTTTACGGGCAGTGACGCTTCCATGATCTTAAAGGCAACGGATTTTTCGCCGGAAAAACCGATCATACGGGAGACACCGCACGGAAGTGATATCCACCGCCAGATACTCCATATTTACGATGCCAGAGGAAATGAATTTGAGCATGCCGTGGAAATGACCGGACGGCTCTATACGATGCTTGCCATGTTTTTACACGGCGCCTCCCATACGACGGAGCAAAATTCCGCCAACAGTTATGTGCAGAAAGGCATCGAGTATATCTCTTCCAATTATTCTTATGCAATTACTGTGGAGGATATCGCAGACTATGTCGGCGTCAGCCGCAGCCACCTGTTCCGTTCTTTTGAATCGGTGCTTGGTCAGTCGCCAAAGGAATATCTGACTGATTTTCGCATGAAACAGGCGTGTTATCTGTTAGAACATTCCAGCCTGTCCATCACCGCGATTGCAAATTCACTGGGTTTCGACAACAGCTTATATTTTTCCAAAACGTTTCACAAACAAAAACAAATGTCCCCAAAAGAATACCGGACACATTCCCGTACCTCCTAACCATAAAACTCACTGCCGTTCCAGTATGCTTTTGCCTCCCCGGCAAGCACTGCCCTGCAAAAATCTTTTTCATCGGAGAGCTTCCGGTCAAACAGCATGCCGCCACCGATCATTCTGGTGGTATGCTGATCCGAGCCAGCCGTAATCGGAAGTCCATGTTCTTTCGCATAGGCGATTGCTTTTTCATTATACAGGATATTTTTATGCGACGTGCTCGCAGGACTCTCATGCGTGGCATTGATTCCCTCCACTGCATCTACACAGTCCGGGAAAAGGCGGATTTCCGGAATATAATCCTCCTCACGAAACGGATGCGCGTGGCTGACGATACCACCACCGGCATGTACCAGTTCATACTGTTCTTTCACATCTGCGTCTTTGATCTCGGGATGTTCAAACAGCCATTCTTTGTTTAAGCCATAAATTAAAAATTCTGTTCCGTGATATCCTGACTCCCATCCGAAAAACACCTGCAGTCCGATCTTATCGCCTTCTTCTTTCGCATGTTCATAGCCCTTACAGAACTGTTCTACCCAGTCTTTCCATGGAAGGCTCCGGTCCGCCGCCGTATTTCCATAAAAGAAATGATCTGTTACGACGATGCCGGCATATCCCGCTTTCTGATATGCTCTCGCCATCTCTGCTCCTGTATTCTGTCCACATGCGCTTCCCTCTGATGTGTGCACATGGGTGTCATATAAATATCCGTTTATTTGCATGATAAACCACCAATTTACCTTTCATAAGCGAAAAAAGAACTTACCCCGGGGTTGTCCCACCGGAATAAGTTCTCCCTCATCTTGTCCTATAATTAAGCAACTGCTTTCTTTGCGATCTCAGCTAATGCTGCAAATCCTGCTGCATCGTTTACAGCCATCTCTGCTAACATTTTGCGGTTGATGTCAACACCAGCTACTTTTAAGCCATGCATCATCTGGCTGTAAGAGATTCCGTTCATTCTTGCTGCTGCGTTGATACGAGCGATCCATAACTGACGGAACTGTCTCTTTCTCTCTTTTCTTCCTGCGTAAGAACTTGTTAAGGCTCTCATAACAGACTGTTTTGCAACACGGTACTGTTTAGAACGAGCTCCTCTGTAACCTTTTGCTAATTTTAATGTTCTATTATGTCTTTTTTTAGCGCCTAAACCGCCTTTAACTCTTGCCATGATCTATTCCTCCTTAACAACTTTCTTACATGTATGGTAAAATCTTCTTCATATTCTTAACGTTTGTAGCATCTACGATAGCCGGTTTTCTAAGATTTCTCTTATTCTTTGTTGTTTTCTTTGTTAAGATATGTCTCTTGTAAGCTTTATTTCTCTTTAATTTTCCTGTTCCTGTTACTTTGAAACGTTTTGCAGCTGCTCTGCTTGTTTTCATTTTTGGCATGATATATTCCTCCTTAAAATTATGATTTTTTTTCTGCCAACACCATGCTGATGCTTCTGCCTTCAACCTTTGGTGCTTTTTCCACTACTGCAACCTCTGCAAGACTCTCAGCAAAGTCATCCAGAATATGCTTGCTGGCATTCATATGTGCCATCTCACGTCCACGGAATCTTAAAGTGATTTTTACCTTATCACCTTTGCTTAAGAATTTTTTTGCAGCATTCATTTTGGTGTTCAAATCATTTGAATCAATATTCGGTGACAGGCGAATCTCTTTTAACTCGACCACTTTCTGTTTTTTTCTGGCTTCTTTCTCTTTTCTCGCCAATTCATAACGATACTTACCGTAATCGATAATCTTACATACCGGCGGCTTTGCGGTCGGAGCAATCTTGACCAAATCAAGCTCTGCTTCCTCAGCCAGCTTCATTGCTTCTCTCACTGACATAATGCCAAGCTGTTCTCCGTTTTCTCCGATCAGACGAACTTCTCTGTCTCTGATCTGTTCATTAATCATTAACTCGCTAATGGTATTGCACCTCCAAAATATTATTCTTTACTTGCATTAAAAAAAGTGGATAGGCAGACTATCCACTTTTAATACTCAATACTCGCAAGGTGCGATACTTCAAACAACAGGAATATTCCCGATGCCTTGAATATAAAACCATGAGTCACACGAATGCTGGTGCTCCGGTGAGAGTGGATACTCTACTTTGTTTTCAACAACTATTAAACTATACCACTTCAGAAAATTTCTGTCAAGTACTTTTTAAAGTTTAAGAATGTCTTAGCAGGGGATATTCTTAAACTTTCTATCCTGATATTAATTATTCCTGTGGAAGAATGTATTTACTGATCAGTTCATCTAAGGATACTGCCTGAGCAGAAAGCTCTTCACTGGTAGCAGAGGACTCCTGTGCGGTTGCGGAGTTTGCCTGAACAACCTCCGAAATCTGGTTGACACCCTGTTCTGCCTGATCCATGGCAGTTGCCTGATCTCTGGATACCTGGCTGATATTTTTGGAAGACTCTGCAATCTTGCCGATTCCTTCTACAACCGTTTCAATGGATGCTGCAGCTTTGTCTGCCGCCTTGTTTCCTTCTGCGATCTCCTCTAAGGATCCTTCGATCAGTTCTCTGGTATCTACTGCAGATTTTGTACTCTGCTCTGCTAACTGACGGATCTGGTCAGCAACAACCGCGAATCCTCTTCCTGCCTCTCCTGCTCTTGCTGCCTCAATGGAAGCATTTAAGGAAAGCAGGTTTGTCTGGGATGCGATATCCTCAATCTCAGAAATGATGTTCTCGATATTTTTGGATGTCTCGTTGATGCGTGTCATTGCATCTACCATTGCTGTCATCTGCGCACGGCTGTTGTCCGCTTCGTCTGCATACTGTTTTGCCTGTACATAGGACTCATGTGCCTGATCTGCTGCTTTTTCAATGTTCTCTGTGATGCTTGTGATCGTAGCCTGTAACTCTTCTACTGCACCTGCCTGCTCAGTAGCACCCTCTGCAAGACTCTGTGATGCCTCTGCAAGGTTTGTAGATCCTGCAGATACCTGGCTGGATGCATCTTCAATAGAACGTAATGTAACGATCATCTGATTCTTCATATCACGCATGGCAAGAAGTAATTTTTCAAATTCACCCTGATATACTTCCGGACAGTCTGATTTGATATCAAAGTTACCGCTTGCCATATCAGCAAGATGTTTGCCACAGTCAGCGATAACTATATTTAATGTTTCTTTCATCTCATTTGCTGTCTGGATTATGTCAGCCACCTCATCATGCGTATCTACTATCGGGAATGGATCTGTGAGGTTACCTTTTGCAAATGTTGTAAAACGGTCGCTTAACGCACCAAGAGGTACTGCGATTCCTTTTGCAATGGAACTTCCCATTCTCATTGCCTGTGCAAATGCAGATACAATACTTGCAACAATCACAATAAGGAAAATAATACTAATGGCAGAAAGTCTTGCCGCAAGGGAGTCTCCTTCGTTTACGTTTGCATCCAGCAAGTCCGCTGTAAGGCTGTAAACCTGCTCATACAATGGATCTACGGTATCGTTCATCATTTGCTGGGCTTTGATGCTGTCTTCATTGTCCGTGGAAGCGCCGATCTCCATCGCTTGGGCTTCTGCATCCCAGTACTGCTGAACAAGTGTGTTCGCCTGCTCATAGAGATCTTTCTCAGTGCCTGTCACACAGGTGTTCGCAACTATAGCCCAGTAATCATCAAACTTCTGTTTCTTTTCATCATGTATCTGTTTCATGGTTGCGATCATATCAGTATCATTGTAACCAATCACACCGCGCGCTGCTGATCTCGCATCTGCAAAAACGATCATTGCCTTTCCGATATCACCCTGCGAAAAACCATAATTAGTAAGTGCATGTTTATACTGCGTAGATATAATAAGCATCATAATTGCTCCAATAACACCTGCAATGGATGCAAGCAGTGTAACGACTGTGAAACATTTTTTCAGCCGTTCCTGAATTTTTAGATTCTTATACATAATCTTTTCCTCCTGTTTGTGCGCTTTATTTACTATGTCTGTCAGGTATTGTCATCGATAAGCTGCTTTATCCCCTGCTGCTCGGACTGTGGCATCAGCTTTGAAACCTCAAACATCACGATCAGCTGCTTATCATAGGATGCCACATCATTAAAGCAGCTCTGATTGGCATTCATGATCGTCGGCATCGGAATCACCTGTTTTTCATTTACATCAATGATCTCACGGACACTCTCTACTTCAAGACCAATCTTCATGCCATTCATACTTGCCACAATAACATTTTTTATATCCTGTTTTGGATATCCGAAATAGTCAGCAAGATTACATATCGGAACGATATCACCATGCAGATTCACGATTCCTTCGATATGCGCAGGTGCATTTGGAACACCTACCACACTCATTCTTGTTTCAATCGACTCGACATCATCCACCGGTATTCCAAACCGGACATTATTGAGCATAAACGTCAGTAATTGCATTCTCTCACCTTCTTTGCTGTATTTTTGCCTATAAAAAACCATCTTGTGGTTATTGTACCATTTTAGTAAAATATGTAAACTATTTTTTTATACTTTTTTTAATTTTTTGACACGGGAGTTTGACACATAGAAAAAAAAAAAAGTACCACAAAGCCTTGAAATAGGCTTATTTTTTTGTCAAATTTTTATTTTTATTATATAGTAATATTTGGTGATATGTGGTATAATAGTGACAGAGGTGATTATTGTGCGTATAACAACATCAAAATCAAAAAATTCTGAGTCCTTTTACATCACTCAGTCCTATACAAATGCCAATGGGAAAAGTACTTCCAAAACCATCCGAAAATTAGGTACGTTAGCTGAATTATCGGCACAGCTCCACACGGATCGTGACGGAGTTGTTGAATGGGCAAATGAACAGGCTCGTCTTGAAACACTGAAATATAAAAGTGAAAAAGAGGATGCTACTGTCATGATTCCATTTCATTCCAACAGACTCATGGACTATAATAAGCAGAAACTTTTTTCTGGCGGATATCTTTTTCTTCAGTCTATTTACTATGGACTTAAGCTCGATTCTGTCTGCCGAAAAATCAAAAGCCGACATAAATTCGAGTATGATCTTAATGCTATTTTATCTGATTTAATTTATACAAGGGTTCTGGAACCTTCCAGCAAAAGTTCTTCCTTTCGAGCAGCAAAACAGTTCCTTGAGCCTCCAACTTATGAACTTCATGATGTTTACCGAGCTCTTTCTGTTCTTGCTTCTGAAATGGATTTTATTCAATCAGAAGTTTATAAAAACAGCTTTTTTCTTGGTGACAGAATGGATCGGATCCTTTATTATGATTGCACAAACTACTACTTTGAAATCGAACAGGAAGATGGAGATAAAAAATACGGAAAAAGCAAAGAGCACCGTCCGAATCCCATTATTCAAATGGGACTCTTTACAGATGGTGACGGAATACCTTTGGCTTTCTCACTCTTTCCTGGAAACCAAAATGAGCAGAAATCCTTAAAACCTTTAGAAACAAAGATTCTCCAACAATTCGGCTGTGATAAGTTTATCTATTGTAGTGACGCCGGACTTGCTTCTGAGGATAACCGTGTTCTTAATCACATGGGACAGAGGGCATTTATTGTCACTCAGTCCATCAAAAAGCTGCCTGCTGAAGACCGGGCATGGGCTTTAAAGAAAACTGGCTTCAAACGTCTCTCAGATGATAAACCTGTTGATCTCACAAAACTGACAGATGATGACAAGAACCAGCTTTATTATAAAGACGAACCATTGACAACAAAAAAACTGGATCAAAAATTAATCATAACCTACTCCCCTAAATATGCCGCTTATCAGAAAGCCATCCGTGCGGAGCAGATCTGTCTGGCAGAAAAAATGGTTGCAAATGGCTCTCTAAAAAAACAGCGTAAAAATCCAAATGATCCTGCAAGATTTGTAAATAAGGTAGCTGTAACCAACGAAGGAGAAAAAGCTAAGATCCACTATTATCTCGATACGGATAAGATTGCTGAAGAAGAAATGTATGACGGACTTTATGCGGTATGTACAGACCTGCTTGATGATGACGTTGCAGATATCTTAAAAGTCAGTGAAGGAAGATGGCAGATTGAAGACTGTTTCAGAACTATGAAAACAGACTTTGAAGCCAGACCCGTTTACTTAAACCGTGAAGATCGGATTAAAGCTCATTTCCTCACCTGCTTTCTTGCTCTGTTACATTTCCGGTTATTAAACCGCTCCTTGAAAGGGACTTATACCACAGAACAATTACTTCACACTTTAAAAGACATAAAATTTACGGATATAGAAGAACAGGGCTTCATGCCGGTATATGAACGTCAGGAAATCACTGATGATCTCCATGAAACCTGCGGATTCAGAACGGACTATCAATTCATAACAAAACGGAAAATGAAAGGAATTCAGAAAAAAAGTAAGCGGAGATAAAACATTACTATATTTCGTGTATGCAGATAAAAGTGCCACACCCCTTGTATTTACAGGGATTGTGGCACTTTTTTAACTAATCAACTGTCAAAGATGAGGTTATTGTACCATTTTAGTAAAATATGTAAACTATTTTTTTATACTTTTTTTAATTTTTTGACAAATATATTTCATTCATGCTACGATAACACCATCTGCTGACTGTTTTTACAGTCACTTATTAATAATATGAAAGGACTTACAGACTATGGATAATAGAATTGTTGACCTGCATGTACATTCCACAGAATCAGATGGAACCTTTACCCCCACTGAGGTGATCGCAGAAGCCAAAAATGCCGGTCTTTCCGCTATCGCCCTGACTGACCATGATACCGCCACAGGTATAAGAAAAGCTATGGGTGCCGCAAAGGAAGCCGGTATCGAGCTGATCCCGGGCATTGAACTTTCCACCGCTTACACATTTCCGGGGAAAAAACAGGAAAAGGAAATCCACATCGTTGGTCTCTACATTAACCCGGATGACCCGGAACTCTTAAAAATGACTGCTGAATTCCGCGAATGCCGGGATAAACGCAATGAAAAAATGATCGCTGCCCTGCAGGAAGAAGGATTTCCAATTACGATGGAAGCCCTTCTGGCAGCGAATCCGGACAGTGTCATTACGCGTGCAAACATCGCGCGTTTCCTTTATGAACATGGATGGATCAAATCCGTTTCCGAAGCCTTCGACAAATACATCGGCGATGGCTGCCGCTGCTATGTCGGACGTTTTAAAGTATCTCCCATGGAAGCCGTGTCCCTTATTAAAAAAACCGGAGGGATTGCCATCCTTGCACACCCGTTACTTTATCATCTGGGTGTAGAACAGCTGCAGCTGCTGATTGATGACTTAAAAGCTGTGGGACTTGATGGCATCGAGGCAATCTACTCTACCTATACCACCGGGGAAGAACAGCTTGTCAAACGCATTGCAAAAGAAAACAAACTGCTCATCAGCGGCGGTTCTGATTTCCATGGTGAAAACAAACCTGCCATAAAGCTTGGAACCGGACGTGGGCATCTTTATATTCCATATTCTGTCCTGACCGATATCAAAGCGCGCGCCGGGAAGTAACACCATTTCATGGATTGTAAAAAATGTCTGTCCTATAAAATAAATTTCTCGATCACCTCGGCAATGGCGTCATGATTATTGTCATTTACTGTGACATAATCCGCTGCCGCCTTTGCTTTTTCGGTGGCATTCTTCACTGCGACCCCGATACAGGCCGTCTTTATCATCGGCACATCATTATCCTCATCCCCGACTGCAACCGTCGCATCCATCGGCATATTAAGGATCTTTGTCAGTTCTAAAATACCAGTTGCCTTGCTCGTATTTTTCGGACTGTACTCTAAATACTGACTGCTGGAAAAAAAGCTGTTACATTTTTCCTTTTCCCAGTTCAGATTTTTCTTTTGAAAACGTTCTAACTTGTCTCTCTGATCTAATGAGATCAGCATAACCTTCTGTGGTTCTTCCTCTAAAGCATCCAGGATATTTGGTGATATCTTATAAGAAATACGCGCCTGTTTCACATAGTAATCCAGTTCTTTCGTATGCTTTGTGGTAATAAGATCCGTGCTGTTATATGTCTGCACATACAGGCCCGCACGTTTTGCCTTATCAAAAAGTTCCTGCACAATCTCAATCGGCAGCGAACGCTTTAACAGTACACGGTCTGCTGCGCAGTCATAAAGTACTGCGCCATTAAACGCGATCATATAGCAGCCCGGTGTGTTTAACCCCAGTTCTCTTGCAACTTCTCTTGCTGTTTCAACCGGTCTTCCGGTTGCAAGTGCTATGTAATGCCCCGCCTCTAACATTCTGTGGATAGACTCACGGTTTTTTTGCGTGATGCTTTTATCATCACACAATAATGTGGCATCCAGATCCACACATAAAATTTTGTGATTCATAAACCTCTCCCCTTCTTATCGGTAAAATACTGCTATTCTGCAGGTTCCGCCGGAATAAATACCCGTTCCCGGTACACATGATCCTGTTTCGGAACTGCTGCAACCGCTTCCTCACAGAACTGCATCTGTGAATTGACTAAAACTTTTCCTCTTTTATCAATTTTCTCATAATTTCCATCTGATTTCAAGAGATGAGCCTTTGTATTATCAGATAATTCAACTTCGAGAATGTGTTTTGCAGATTTTTTTGCCTCATCATCCAGAACAGGGAACAATATTTCAACACGGCGGTCCAAGTTACGCGGCATCCAGTCCGCACTTCCCATATACACCTCGTCTGCCCCGTTATTCTCAAACCAGAAAATTCTGCTGTGCTCTAAAAAATTTCCGACAATCGAGCGCACTTCTATATTTTCACTCACACCCTTGATGCCAACTTTTAAGCAACAGATACCACGCACGATCAGCTGAATTTTTACCCCTGCTGCCGATGCCTCATAAAGTGCCGCAATGATCCCCGGGTCACAGAGCGAATTCATTTTCGCGACAATGCGTGCCGGCTGTCCGCATTTCGCATGTGCTGTCTCTCTGCCGATCAGTTTCATAAATTTATTACGAAGCCAGATCGGTGCCAGGGAAAGTTCATTCCAGGAAAGCGGCTCGGAATAACCGGACAGCATGTTAAATACCGCTGTCGCATCTTCGCCGATCGCCTCGTTACAGGTAAAAATTCCACAGTCAGTATATAATTTTGCCGTCGAATCGTTATAGTTTCCGGTTCCAAGATGAACATATCTGCGGATACCGTCCTCCTCCCTGCGGACAACAAGCGCAATCTTACTGTGCGTTTTCAGACCCACCAGTCCATAGATAACATGGCAGCCTGCCTGCTCAAGTTTTTTTGCCCAGACGATGTTATTCTCCTCATCAAAACGTGCTTTTAACTCCACTAAAACCGATACCTGTTTACCATTTTCCGCTGCCTGTGCCAAAGATGCAATGATCGGCGAATTGCCGCTGACACGGTAAAGTGTCTGTTTGATTGCAAGAACATCCGGGTCTGATGCCGCCTGACGGATAAAATCAACGACCGGATCAAAGGTCTGATAAGGATGATGTAAGAAGATATCGCCCTTCCGGATCAATTCAAAGATATTTTCTCCCGGTTCGATCTTTGGATTTTTCTGCGGCGTATACGGTTTATAGCGCAGATGATCACAGCCGGGAAGTCCATACATTTTCATCAGAAATGTCAGATCGATCGGCCCCTGGATACAGAAGATATCTTCTTCTGCAACTTTCAGTTCATCCTTTAAGAAACGCAGCAGGCGTTTGTCAATTCCACTCTCCACCTCAAGACGAATCACTTCTCCCCACTGTCTCATTTTTAACTGTTTCTGTATCTCTTTTAACAGATCCTCCGCCTCGTCCTCATCGATCGTCAGATCGGCATTCCGCATGATACGGTACGGATAAGCACAGAGCACTTCATAATTTAAGAACAGTTTGTCAATATTTTTCTCGATGATCTGCTCTAACAGAATAAAACATTTTGCATTTTCTTCCTCTGACGGGATCTGTACCAGTCTCGGAAGGACCCCCGGAACCTGTACCGTTGCAAAATCCAGTTCCTGTTTTTCGCTCTTTGTATTCTTTTTAGAAAGAAGTGCCGCAATATTTAACGTCTTATTGCGGATCAGCGGAAACGGACGCGATGCATCTACCGCCATCGGTGTCAGTACCGGATAGACATTTTCCTCAAAATAACGGTCCACAAACTTTTTCTGTTCCTCAGTCAGATCTTCAAACGCATCTATAATATGGATCTGTTCTTTCTTAAGTAACGGAAGCAGCGACCTGTTATAAGTGTTGTACTGCAGATCTACCATCTCCCTTGTTTTTTCGTTGATGGCAGCAAGCTGTTCTGAAGCCGTCATTCCGGCAATGTCTTTCTTCTTATAGTTAGCATGTACCATATCTTTTAAGGAAGCAACACGCACCATGTAAAATTCATCCAGATTTGAGGAAGTGATACTGACAAATTTCAGGCGTTCCAAAAGCGGGATACTCTTATCGCGTGCTTCATTTAATACGCGGTTATCAAATTTTAACCAGCTTAATTCTCTGTTTTCGTAATACTGTGGATTTTTAAAATCTTTTTCTTTTTCCATAGTGTCCTCCATTTAATACACACGTTTCTCCTTTACCACCGGTTTTATGCTGAATATGTTTTCAAAGTAAGAAACCTTCGCATCAAACAGTGCTTTTTCCAGTGCGATATCATCATCTGTCTCGATTGTGATCACCAGTTCTTTTCCTTTTACTGCTGCACGCACATTTTTGAATTTCTGCTTATGGCTGCGGTCCATCGCATTGGATACGCGTAAAATTGCAGAAAGTTTTGCAATGACAACATAACTCTCACGGCTGATATCACTCTCAAAATCTTCATAGGCCGGCAGCGGATAGGTATTGTATAAAACCGTATACGCCACGATCTCACGTTCCATATGTGTAAGACCGATGATTTCCGACGCCATAATAATGTCATAGGAACACAGCGGTCCGTTTGCAAGACTGATATACTTTCCGCAGTCATGCAGGATTGCTGCCACCTGAAGTAAAAGCCGCTCTCTCTTTCCCAGTCCATGGATTTTTTTCATTGTGTCAAAAATCAGCGTTGCCATCTGTGTCAGTGCATCAATATGCGGTGAGTAGCTCATATAGCGGGCGGACAGATTCCTTGCAGCCGAGATGACATCTGCATCAAAATCATGGACCGGTTTGCATAGCTTATGCTTCTGTGCATAATCATATGCAATACCATCGCTCACAATGACACCCGGTGCCCAGATTTTTTCGGCTTTCATTTTGCGCGCCATGCATTTAAAAATGATCATGTACGGAATGATCAGGGAATCATTTTCATTTGATAAATTTAATTCTTCCGAAATCTGTTCCACAGTTTTTTTGTCAAGATCATCCAGAAATGCCAGAAAATCATTGGTTTCCATCAGATTTTCATGTTTCTTCCCGGTGACTTTTCCGGCAACCTCCATGATATAATCTCCGATTATGATCAGATTCTTCACTTTTACCTGTTCCGTGAACATTGCCATAAACACATTTAACTCTTTTTCTACCAATTCTTCAATCTGCAGCTCATACTGCTCTAAGCTGCAGCTTTTTTTTGCAAGCTGTTCCTGCATGCGTATGGTGCCAAGTCCAAGATGCTGTGTCGTAATGACTTTGCCCTTTGAAAAGATAGTAATCTGCATGCCGCCGCCACCGACATCCACGACTGCTGCCCCCGTTTTGATCAGTTCTTCAAACTCACTTCGCATCGCAACCGATTTGTAGCTGATAAAGCGGTGTTCCGAGTTGCTTAAAACATGTACCGTCAGTCCGGTACGGATGCGGATCTGGTCTAAGATGAACAATTCATTGCTCACATCGCGGAGTGCTGCAGCCGCATATGCCTCGTAGCCATCCACCTGATACTCTTTCATGATCTTCGTGAACTGCTCTAACGTGTCACAGAGTGCTTCCACCAGCTCATATCCGATCACACCGCGTGAATACGCATCCCGCCCAAGCTCGATCCTGCTTCTGATATAATCAATTTTGCGGATGTTTTTTCTGGCAGAGATCTCAAAAATTTTCAGGCTCACCTCATAAGAGCCGATATAAATCGCTGCAAATGTATGAATTGCCATATTTTATCCTCCTGCTTCATGCGTACATGTTATTCCTGTTTTCCAAGCAGATAATTAATAAACTGCTGTGCTGTTCTTCCGGAGAGTCCGCCGTGGGCAAGTTCCCATTTATTTGCCTCGGCAAGAAGTGTCTCCTCATCCATGGTGATACCGTTTTTCTCTGCAAGGGATACCACGATATGCTGGAATTCTTTTTTGCCCGGTGCACCAAAATAAATGGAAACGCCAAATCTTGCATACAGAGACAACTTTTCCTGTACGGTATCGGAAGTATGCATGTCCTCTCTCACTTCCTCTTTGTCGGAGAATGTCTCGCGGATCAGATGACGTCTGTTTGAGGTCGCATAGATCAAAACATTGTCCGGTTTCTTCTCAAGTCCTCCCTCGATCACTGCTTTTAAGTATTTATACTCGATCTCAAATTCCTCAAATGACAGATCATCCATATAAATGATAAATTTGTAATTGCGGTTTTTGATCTGTGCGATCACATCATTTAAGTCGCAGAACTGATGCTTGTACACCTCGATCAGACGCAGTCCCCTGTCATAATACTGATTGGCGATTGCCTTAATACTGGTGGACTTTCCTGTTCCTGCATCTCCGTAAAGCAGGCAGTTATTTGCCTCCTTTCCGCGGACAAAGCTCTCTGTATTGTCGATCAGTTTCTGTTTTGCGATCTCATATCCGACCAGATCATCTAATTTTACATGTGCAATGTTTGTGATCGGTACGATCTGTGCTCCATCCTCTTTATGCAGCACACGAAATGCTTTATGTAAGCCTAATTTTCCAACACCAAATTCTCCGTAGAACTCTGTAACAGCATCCTTAAAATCACCTGCATCTGCCGCCTGCTCTAATTTTACTGTCAGTTCACAGATACGGTCACGGATTCTTTTATTAAAAAGCTTTCCGCTGTCGCCTGCACTCTCATAATGAAGCAGTGCATCCATGCAGTCGATCTCATAATCTTTTGCCAGCTCTGTAAAATCAAAATCAAATAAATCTTTCATGATCTTAAAATCATGCAGTGCAATCTGATTGACGGAGCCTTCCATACCACCCCGGATCTCACATCCACGGCTGTATGCGTTCTCGTTATTGACCAGAATAAATGCAATAAAATTATGCCAGAGATTTCCTTTAAATCCATGACTTACTGCAAGTTCGGACAACTGGTTAAAACATTCGTAAAGCAGTGCCTCGATATCCTCTCTGTTATAATATTCATTCTCATAGTTTTCCATGATCCATGCCATGTTATAAAATAATTTTCCATTTTCAAAGTTTTTATATAAGATCAGGTTTTTTGTACTTTTCATGTTTTGCTCCATTTCTTCGTGTGCAAATCTTATTTCCACACATTTCTTTCGTTCTAATAATTTCCAAGAATCTTAAGTCCAAGCGTTTCCTCTGCCAGACCTCTTAAGGCATTCTGCACTGCTGCATCATTTAAATTACCCTCAAAGTCGACAAAGAAACGGTACTCCCAGTTTTTCCCCTGTACCGGTCTTGATTCAATGTGGTTCATGTTGATGCCATTGTAAATAAAATGGGACAGCATATGGTAAAGGGAACCACTCTCATGCATACCTTCAAAGCAGATACTGATCTTTTCCGCCTTTGAAGTGAAAACGCGTTTGCCGGATACGATAATAAAACGGGTTGCATTCATCCTATTATCCTGAATACATTCATCCAGCACTTTCAGTCCATAGATATCAGCAGTCAGGCTGCTTGCGATCGCCGCCTTATGTTTTTTGCCGTCCTCTTTTACTTTTTTTGCCGCCATGGCAGTATTTTTCAGACTATGTTTTTCCCATTCCCGGTGGCTCTCAAGATATCTGCCGCACTGCATCAGTGCCTGCGGGTGGGAATAGACATCCGTGATATCGGAAAGTTCTGCATCCGGAAGTCCAAGCAGTGCATGATTGATCTGGATAATCTGCTCCCCGACGATGCAGTTATCGTATTCTACCATCAGGTCATAATTTTCAGATACGATGCCCGCTGAAGAATTCTCAATCGGAAGCACCGCATAATCTGCCTCTCCGTTTTTGATCGCCTCCATGGCATCACGCCAGGTTTCCACATGATAACTGTCCGTCTGCCCTCCAAAGTACTCTCTCAATGCAAGCTGGCTGTACGCACCCTCTGTCCCCTGAAACACAATACGCGCATTGTGATAATCTAAACTTTCCACTTCTGTAAAATCCGGTTTTTCATACATTCCATGCGCTGTCAAAAGCTGATACTGGCGTTTTCTGCTCATCGACATAATCTGCTCAAACAATTCACGGATCCCGTGTTTATTAAAATCTGTTTTGCCAAGTGCTGTCAGCGTTGCAAGTTTTGAATCTTCGCGTTCTTTATCAAATACTTTTTTGCCGGTATTGATCTTATATTCTGCAACACCCGCAGCAATCTCCATTCTCTCCTGATATAAATCTACGATCTGTCTGTCAATGACATCAATCTGGTCTCTTAATTCTTTTAAATCTTTCATGGATTCCACCTTTATTTTTAGTATTACTTCTACTATATTACATTAACGTAGCAAAATCAAGGGCAGAAAAAGTCATATTCCATATGAAAAATATAGTATTCGTGCTCTGAAAATGCTATAATAAACACAGATGAGAAGCAAATCAAACACATTGTCACGTCAGCATAAAATGCTCTCAGAATGGAGGCCTTATGAAAAAAGTTATCACGATTCTCTTAATTATCCTCGTACTCGCCGCCGGTGTCGGTTTTGGTGTCTACCACCACAAATCAAACGAGACAAAATTCAATGACGATTACATAAACGGCAACACGGCTGGCAATCTCTACAATGCCGGCATCTTCTGCACAGCAGCCGACGGCACGATTTATTTTGCAAACCCTTCCGACAGCAGCAAACTATACTCAATGAACAGCGACGGTTCAGACCTTACAAAGATTTCTGATGATGTTGCCACCTTTATCAATGCAGATGACAATTATATTTACTATGTGCGCAACAATCCGGTTTTTACAGAACCATTTTCATTTTTGACAATCAACACAGACAGCCTCTGCCGGCTTGACCGCAGCAAGCATAAAAAAAGCATTCTCCTTGATTCTTCCGCGAGTCTTTATGCCTCTTTAGTCGGAAATAAGGTTTATTACCTTCACTATGATGACAAAGACTTTACCACTTTCTATGAAGTCGGCATCGACGGGGCAGACAGTCATCAGGTAGACAAGACACCGTACCGTCCATGCTCCGTCGTCGGACAGTACATTTATTTCAATGGCGTATCAAACGATCACAATATCTGGCGTTTTGACACTGTTACTGACACCTCGGAGCTCGTTCTGAAAGGCAATTATTACATGCCAGCCGTAATCGGTGATACGATCTTTTTCTTGGACAATGAAAACAATTATACACTTGCAAGCACAGATCTCTCCGGCAGTTCGGCCATCACAACACTCAGCGACGACCGCATTGACTGTTATAACATTACAGGGAACTATATTTATTTCCAGCGCAACAGTACAAGCACTCCGGCACTCTGCCGGATGAAAACCGACGGCAGTGATTACACCGTGATTGCAGAAGGCAATTATACCAACATCAATGCGACGGAAACAGATGTCTATTTCAGGGATTTTGCTTCCGGCGTTATGTATAAGACACCGATTGCTGATCCGTCTGATGTTGAGATCTTTAATCCGGGAACTGGTTCTTCTGACAAATGATCCTGCACCGGATCCACAGTTTCGTTTTATGTTCAAAAAAACACAGGGGACTTCCGTTATCCCCTGTGTTTTTTCTATGCAAAATCAAACAGTGAGAGCTGATTGGACTCCGGCATATCACCGAGCAGTCCTAAATCTCCCATCAGATCAATGACCGTCTTAGTTGCCTTTGTTCTCTGTCTGAAATCGTCTCTGGATAAGAATTTTCCATCTTTTGCCGCTTCCGCCACAGCGATCGCAGCATTATCTCCCATACCGTCGATCGTATTTAATGCCGGCATCAGTTTTCCGTCAATGATCTGGAAACGGTCCGGTTTTGCACGGTAAATATCGATCGGTGTGAAATCAAATCCCCGCGCATACATTTCCTGTACAATCTTCATGTCACGGTATACATCCTGTTCCTTCTTGGAAAGCGAATCTTTTCTGCGCTCATAATCTTTCTGGAAATAGGTAAGGCGCTCTCTTCCCTGACACATGATCTCATAGTTGAATCCGGTCGCACGGATTGAGAAATATGCCGCATAATAGGCAAGCGGATAATATACTTTACAGTATGCGATACGCCATGCCATCATAACGTAAGCCGCCGCATGTGCTTTTGGGAACATGTATTTAATCTTTAAACAGGAATCAATGTACCACTCCGGCACGTCATGTGCACGCATCTCTTCTTTCCACTCTTCCTTTAGTCCTTTTCCTTTTCGAACCGACTCCATGATCGTAAAGGACTGCTCACTGTCAAGTCCCATCTGGATCAGATAGATCATGATATCATCTCGCGTACAGATCGCAGTGGAAATCGTTGCCAGTCCCTGTTCGATTAAAGTCTGCGCATTGCCGAGCCAAACGTCTGTACCGTGGGACAGACCGGAGATACGGATCAGATCCGAAAACTCCTGCGGCTTGGCATCGATAACCATCTGCATGGCGAACTCTGTACCAAACTCCGGAATACCGAGACATCCAAGCGGGATCCCGCCGATATCCTCCGGCGTAACACCAAGCGCTGACGTATTTTTAAACAAAGACATGACCGCCTCATCATCAAGCGGGATCGTAACCGGATCGATTCCCGTTAAGTCCTGCAACATACGGATCATGGTCGGATCATCGTGCCCGAGAATATCGAGTTTCAACAGGTTGTGGTCGATCGAGTGGTAATCAAAATGTGTGGTGACTGTCGCAGTCGTCATATCGTTTGCCGGATGCTGTACCGGGGTAAAAGTATTGATCTCCTCTCCCACCGGAAGTACAACGATACCTCCCGGATGCTGTCCGGTCGTTCTGCGGACGCCGACACATCCCTGTACGATACGGTCGATCTCACAGTTTCTCTTGTGGATGCCGCGCTCCTCGTAATAATTCTTGATATAACCGAATGCCGTTTTATCGGCAAGTGTACCGATCGTACCGGCACGGAAGGTCTGTCCGTAACCGAAAATAACCTCACAGTACGCATGCGCTTTACTCTGGTACTCACCGGAGAAGTTCAAGTCGATATCCGGCTCCTTATTTCCCTTGAATCCAAGGAATGTCTCAAACGGGATATCAAATCCGTCCTTGACTAGTTTTTCGCCGCAGACCGGACAAATCTTATCCGGCATATCACAGCCGCTCCTGCCGGAAAATGCCTTGACCTCCGGCGAATCAAAATCACTGTATTTACAATTTGGGCAGCGATAATGTGCCTGGAGCGGATTGACCTCCGTGATACCGGACATTGTCGCCGCAAAGGACGAACCTACTGAACCACGCGATCCTACCAGATATCCATCCTCGTTTGACTTCCATACCAGTTTCTGTGCAATGATGTACATAACCGCATATCCGTTGGAAATAATAGAGTTCAACTCACGATCCAGACGCTCCTTTACGATTGCAGGAAGCTCTTCGCCATACATACTGTGTGCCTTGGTATAACAGATATCACGCAGCATCTGGTCAGAATTTTCGATGACCGGCGGACATTTATCCGGGCGCACAGGTGCGATCTTCTCACACATATCCGCGATCTTGTTCGGGTTAGTAATGACGACTTCCTCCGCTTTTGCCGAGCCAAGATATTCAAATTCCTTTAGCATCTCCTCTGTCGTCCGAAGGTAAAGCGGCGCCTGGTCATCCGCATCCTTAAATCCTTTTCCCGCCATGATGATACGGCGGTAAATCTCATCCTCCGGGTCAAGGAAATGCACGTCACAGGTCGCAACAACCAGTTTTCCAAACGTTTCTCCCAGTTTTACAATACGGCGGTTGATATCCTGCAGTTCCTCGATCGTGCTGACGGATTCCTTGTCGCTTTTTAACATAAACTCATTATTGCCAAGCGGCTGGATTTCTAAATAATCATAAAATTTTACCAGTCTTATGATTTCCTCCTCCGGCCGTCCACCCACGATTGCACGGTAGAGTTCTCCCGCCTCACATGCTGATCCAAGCAGCAATCCTTCACGGTATTTTACAAACTCACTCTTTGGAATACGCGGTCTCTTGTTATAGTAGGTCAGATGTGACAGAGAAATCAGACGGTACAGATTGATGCGCCCGATATCGTTTGTCGCAAGAATGATCGCATGATAAGTGTTCATTTTCATGATGGTCTCCGGCGAAGCCTGTCCCATCTGGTTGACCTGATCTAAAGTCTCCATGCCGCGGTCGTGAAGCATCTTTACAAATTTTACAAAGATCTCCGCCGTACATCCCGCATCATCCACGGCACGGTGGTGATTCTCCAGAGAAACTCCCAGCGCTTTTGCTACAGTATCGAGTTTAAAACGGTTTAACTGTGGCAGCAAAATTCGTGCTAAAGCAACCGTATCAATGATCGTAAACTCTTTCTCGATTCCCTGTCTCTCACAGTTTTTGATGATAAAACTCATATCAAAATCTGCATTGTGTGCGACCATGATTGCATCCCCACAGAACTCCATAAACTGTGGCAGGATCGTCTCTATCTTCGGTGCATCGATCACCATATCGTCTCGGATGGAAGTCAGTTCCTCGATCCGGTACGGGATCGGCACTTCCGGGTTGACGAATGTGGAAAAACGGTCTGTGATCTCACCATGCTCCACTTTCACTGCACCGATCTCTATGATCTTATTTTTGTCTGGTGAAAATCCGGTCGTCTCAAGGTCAAATACCACATAGGTGTCATCGAGATTCTGGTTTTTCGAGTTGGTGATGATATCCTTTAAATCATCCACCAAATATGCCTCCACACCATAGATCACCTTGAAGTCATCATCCGGTGAGATCGCATGGTTTGCATCCGGGAACGCCTGTACATCCCCATGGTCGGTGATTGCAATCGCCTTATGTCCCCATTTCATCGCACGCTTTACGATATCTTTTACCTCAGAGACACCATCCATATCGCTCATCTTGGTATGACAGTGAAGCTCTACACGTTTCTCCGGGCTCGTATCCATACGGACTGAGGTAAAATCCGGGATTTTTTTGATGCCGACGATCGAACCTATCGTAAGCTCACTGTCAAATTTGTCGATGGTCGTGACGCCTTTGATCTTTAGGAAAGCACCTTTTTTCACCCCCTCAAGCAATTCCGGAAGCTGGTCATTTCTGGTAAAAATCTTTAAAACAATGGAGTCCGTGAAATCCGTGACTGACATGATCACGATCGTTTTTTCATTACGGATCTCTCTCGTCTCAAGTGTCATGACCTGACAGCGTATCGTAACCTCTCCCATCTCCCCGACAATCTTCTCGATTGGAATCGTCTCATCTTCAAAATCTTTTCCATAGAGCACATCCGGGTTATCTGATTTTTTATATCCACCGTAGGATCCGCCATCATATTTTTTGCGGAATTCTTTTTTGCCAAACGAATTTTCTCCCTTTCCGTTCGCGTTTCCTGCATTATTTCCTGCAGCAGATTCTTTTGAATGATTTTGTTCCTTTGTGGCAGTTTTCATGGATGTATCAGCCGTCTGTACTTCTTCCGCCTTTGCCGGTGCACTCTCCTCATGAAGCTGTACACGTTTTAAAATATTTTTGATTTCAAACTGGATCTGTAAATCACTGTTTTTCTTGTGTTTGCTCTCTTTCGGTTCCTCAAAAGCAAGTTCTACGGAAAGGTCAAGTCCACAGCGTTCACACACCACTTTCTCTAAAAATTCAACGATCTCATGTGATCTGGTCTGTGCAATGATCGTGTTTTCAAGAGTCAGGAGCAGATGGGAATCTCCTGTAAACTCCATTTTGGCGGAGCGCAGCAGATTATATTCCATCAGACTGTAATTTTTTAATTCCTCTAAAATACTGTCCTTATACAGATCCATCAGTTTTTCTGCAGTATACTGCTCTGACAACTGGTATTTTTCAATGACTTTAACGTCCATATGCCGGTTTTTAAAAATCTGATCATGTATGTTTTTTTCCAGCTGATAGATATTCTTTTTATGGATAAGACGTGTTCCATTTAAATAGATACGGATATGATCTTTCTCATGATTCATTCCGACCTTGGTAACTTCCGTCTCTGATAACAGTTTTTTCATATCTCCATTCACTTCCAGTGTCGGAAATACATCAAAAAACATTTTTGTCATGTTTTACCCAACTCCAACTTACTTAATTGTTGCTTGTTCACACATTCCGTGTGACCAGTAACACCTAATTTTCATTCCAGTGCAGCAGTTCATAGCGAAGGCTCTCTAACAGTTCGGATTCCGGCACTTTCTTGTAGACCTCTCCATGTTTGATGATCAGTCCTTCCCCGATACCTCCGGCAATTCCGATATCCGCCTCTTTTGCCTCACCCGGTCCGTTGACCACACAGCCCATAACGGCAACTTTGATGTCTAACGGGATATCGGCAACCATATTTTCGACCTGGTTTGCAAGTCCGATCAGATCGATCCTGGTTCTTCCACAGGTCGGACAGGATACGACCTCAATACCGCCCTTGCGCAGTCCTAATGTCTTTAAGATCAGCTTTGCGGATTTGATTTCCTCTAACGGATCTCCGGTCAGTGAAACACGGATCGTATCACCGATGCCCTGATGTAAAATCAGTCCAAGTCCGATTGCGGATTTGATATTTCCACTGATGATCGTTCCGGCTTCGGTGATGCCTACATGCAGCGGGTGATCAGTTTTTTCTGCGATCAGCTCATGTGCTTTCACACACATCATAACGTCCGAGGATTTGATGCTGATAACAAGGTTATCGTATCCCATATCCTCAATCATTTTTACTTTATCCAGCGCACTCTCAACGATTCCTTCTGCCGTCACGCCATGGTATTTTTCTACCAGATCTTTTTCTAAAGAACCACTGTTGACACCGACACGAATCGGGATCTGCCGCTCTTTTGCCGCATCCACGACCGCCTGTACGCGCTCTCTGCTTCCGATGTTTCCCGGATTGATACGGATCTTATCTGCACCGTGCTCGATTGCTGCGATCGCCAGACGGTAATCAAAATGAATATCTGCCACGACCGGGATCTCCACCTGTTTTTTGATCTCTGTCAATGCTTCGGCAGCTTCCATTGTCGGCACTGCACATCTTATGATATCACAGCCTGCTGCCGCAAGTTTATTGATTTGTGCCACTGTCGCAGCGATGTCCTCTGTCTTTGTATTTGTCATTGACTGAATCAGGATCGGATTACCGCCCCCGATCACTTTCGAACCGATTTTTACTGTTTTTGTTTTCACTGTACTTTCACCTCTACATGAAAATTTTTCGAATATCGTTAAACATTACAACCACCATCAAAAGCATTAAAAGCATAAGTCCTATAAAATGCACCATGCCCTCTTTGTCCGGATCAACCTTTTTCCCCCGGATCGCCTCAACGATCAGAAACACCAGTCGTCCACCGTCCAATGCCGGAAGCGGCAGCAGGTTCATAACACCAAGGTTTGCCGAGATCAGAATACAGATATAGAGCATTTGTAAAAATGCCGCATAATAACCGTAGGAAACACTCTCCTCATAGCTATCACCGATCGCATCGACAAGCCCGACCGGACCACTCATATCATTTAAGGTAACACCGCCTGTGGCAAGCATTTTTAAGCTTCCAAACGTCGTATCGATCCAGTATTTTACCTCATATCCACTGTACAGAAGATTCTTAAACACATTTCCTTTCTCCACTTCACCGCCGACAAAACCATAGCGGTATCTGCCAAGTTCTTCATCATACAGCGGTGTCAGCTCTGCCGTATATCTTTTTCCGTCACGCTCATAAGTCACTTCCACGGTCTCCCCCGCATGGAACATGGAGTAAGAACTGACTTCCCGGTAAAAATGAATATGTTTTCCGTTCATTTTTACAATGACATCCCCCGCCTGCATACCTGCCTGTTCCGCTGCAAAGCCCTCGCTGACCTCTGTGATCTTAGGGACATCATATCCATTGCAGGAAAGAAGGATAAAAGAAAAGACAAATGCCATGATAAAGTTAAACACCGGTCCGGCGGCAACCACACTGATCCTTGCCCAGACAGACTTTTTGCCAAATGCCCGGTCATCTGTACTCTCGCCGTCTTCTCCCTCCATCATACAGGCACCTCCAAACGGAAGCAGTTTTAAGGAATATTTCGTTTCTCCCTTCGTCATGCCCAAAATCGTCGGTCCAAGTCCGAGACAGAACTCATTGACACGGATCCCATTTGCCTTTGCCAGTGAAAAATGTCCAAGTTCATGAAATATAATAATGATACTGAAGATCAATAATGCGATAATAATTTTCATCCGTTTTTAATTCCTTTCCATTCTGCCTCTAAGCCCATTTCTGCCCGATATATTCGTATACTGCCTGCTCTGTTTCTAATACCTGATCTAAAGTCGGATCGCTGATATATGCCACATGCTCCATGCAGTCCTCAATGATCTCCGTGATCTGCGGATAGCTGATCCTGCGGTCTAAAAACATTGCCACTGCACGCTCGTTCGCCGCATTAAATACGGTTGGCTGACTGCCACCCTTTCTCATTGCATCGTATGCTAACGCCAGTCCCCGGAAGGTCTTTGTATCCGGCCGTTCAAACGTCAGACTTCCCAGTTCAAAAAGATCCAGTCTCTTTCCTGACATTTTTCTGCGCTCCGGATAATAGAGTGCATACTGGATCGGCAGACGCATATCCGGTGTTCCAAGCTGGGCAATCACTGCTCCATCCTCATACTGCACCGCAGAATGGATCACACTCTGCGGATGAACGACCACTTCGATCTGATCTAATTCCACACCAAAAAGCCATTTTGCCTCCATGACCTCAAGTCCCTTGTTGACCAGTGTCGAGGAATCAATTGTTATTTTTCTTCCCATCGACCAGTTCGGATGTTTTAAGGCGTCCTCCACTTTCATCTCTGCAAGATCCTCCGCGTTTTTTCCGCGAAATGGTCCGCCGGATGCCGTCAGAAGGATTTTTTCAATACGGTTGCTCTCATTGCCCTGCAGTGACTGGAAAATCGCGCTGTGTTCACTGTCCACCGGAAGGATCGGCACATGATATTCTTTTGCCAGCGGAATGATGATGTGTCCTGCCGTCACTAGTGTCTCTTTATTTGCAAGTGCAATTTTTTTGCCAGCCTTGATTGCTGCAACTGTCGGACGGATCCCCATCATGCCAACGATCGCGGTAACTAAGATCTCACTCTCCGGATGAACTGCGACTTCAATCAGTCCTTCCATCTTTGAAACCACTTTTGTGTCCGTATCCGCAATTTTAATCTTTAATGCTTCTGCGGCTTCCTCTTTGAAAACACATACCAGTTTCGGGGAAAACTCCCTGATCTGCTGCTCTAATAATGTAATATTACTTCCTGCCGCAAGTGCAACGACCTCGATATCTTTCTGTTCTCTTACGATATCAAGTGTCTGTGTTCCGATTGAACCTGTCGAGCCTAAGATTGCTATTTTTTTCATACAAATCCTCTTTTCTAAGCAACTTGTTGCGAAGAGGCGACGAGAATCTCAAATTCTCGGAGGCATATTTTTTATGCCTTGCCATCAAAGCTATTTGTTTTGCTCAGAAACAAATAGCCGTGCGAAAAATAAGCTATCAAGCTTATTTTTCACACTAATATCCTCTGTTTACAATACAATAAAATTTGCTGCAAGAAAATAAATCATCGGCGCCGTAAAAATCACACTGTCAAAGCGGTCCAGAATACCGCCGTGTCCCGGGATCAGTTTTCCATAATCCTTGATCTCATAGTTTCTCTTGATTGCAGACGCAGTCAGATCACCTACCATGGAGATCAACGCTCCAACCGCACTGATCGCTGCCATGATCCATACATGCTGTGTGGTAACACCCATCGCATTTTTAAAGATCATGCCATAGATCACAGTTAAAAGTGCAGCACCGACCACTCCACCGATTGCTCCTTCCACAGATTTTTTCGGACTTAACTTCGGAGACATTTTATGTTTTCCAATCAGCATACCAACACAGTACGCACAGGTATCACATCCCCAGGAGCACAAAAAGATCAGCCATACGATATAGGCACCCGCGGTGAGCATTCTCGTCTGATATACATAAGAAAGCATCACAGCCACATAAAACACACCGAAAAATACAGCTAACATCTGCTCCGTCTTATATTTCGGATAAGTAAATACATAGACAAACATCAATGCCATCAGGAATCCTAAAACGACTACCATAAGATCCGGCAGAAATGCCCATTTCAGATTACAGTAAAATACGGTCGCCGCAAGATACCCCACGATTCCCGGCAGTTCTTTTTCCACATGAAAAATGCGGAATAACTCAAACATTCCTATATAGGAAATAAGTAACGTCGAAAAGAGTAACACATCTCCCCCCGTGATAATAAGTACTAACGCGGCTGCCACCAACACGATGCCGCTCAACAGTCTTGTCTTAAACATATATGAAAACCTGCCCTTTCTTCTTTCGGTCTATTTCGCTTCCTCTGCCAGTCCGCCAAATCGTCTGTCTCTCTTATTATACGCTTCCACAGCTTTTTCTAATTCCTCTTTTCCAAAATCCGGCCATGGCACATCGGTAAAATAAAATTCACTGTACGCAAGCTGCCATAACAGATAGTTCGAAAGGCGCTGCTCCCCGCTTGTGCGTATCAAAAGATCCGGATCCGGAATTCCTGCAGTATCCAGATATGAGGCAAACAGATCTTCATTTAATTCCGAAACCTGCCTTGTACCATTCTCCATATCCTGACACATTTTTTTCATTGCGCGGATCATTTCATCCCTGCTTCCATAATTGATGGCGATCTGCAGGTTCAGACCATCATTTTTTGCAGAAGCTGCTTCCAGCTCCACGATCTGTTTCTGGAACCGGGCACTCAAACGTGTGGTATCCCCGATCACGCGTACACGCATATTATTTTTATCTGCTGTTTTAATACAGTTCTTCAGATAACTTTCCAGCAGCTTCATGAGTGCTGCCACCTCTCCCTCCGGTCTGTTCCAGTTTTCTGTCGAAAAAGCATACATAGTCAGATATTTAATTCCCATATCATGTGCTGCTTTGCAGACTGTTTCCACATTTTTTGCCCCAACCGTATGACCATAGTTTCTGGGCATTCCCTTACTTTTTGCCCATCTTCCGTTCCCGTCAAGGATAATTGCTACATGCTGCGGAATTTTCATTGTAATCACCACGCCTTTCCATAACCTGCATACTTTGTGCCTGCATTCATTCATAAAGTGAAAATGAGGACACGCCATTGTCATGTCCTCACCTCTATGTTCTATACAAAAATCCCTAAACTGTCAGGATCTCTTTTGTTTTTGCCTCAACAGCCTTGTCGATCTCAGTGATATATTTATCTGTCATTTTCTGTGCGCCGTCCTCTAACTCTTTCACTTCGTCCTCGGACACATCGGCAGACTTGCTTAATTTCTTGAAAGAATCATTGGCATCACGACGGATATTACGGATTGCTACTTTTGCATTCTCGCCTTTTTTCTTAACATCCTTTGCCAGTTCTTTACGTCTTTCCTCAGTGAGTTCCGGGAAAAGAAGACGAATCACTTTTCCATCATTTGTCGGATTGATTCCAAGATCTGACGTTAAGATCGCTTTCTCGATTTCTTTTACCATAGAAGCTTCCCATGGCTGGATCTGAATCATTCTCGGTTCCGGAACATTGACGTTTGCCACCTGCTGAATTGCAGTCGGTGTTCCATAATAATCAACTTTTAACTTATCAAGGACATGCGGATTGGCACGTCCTGCACGGATGCTTCCGAACTCCTCTGACAGGTTATTCATTGTTTTCTGCATTTTTTCATCAAACTGAACTAATCTCTCATCCATATTTTTACTCCATACCTTTCACGGTTCTTTGTTACACGGTTACTTTTGTACCGTTAAAATCGCCAGTCATGGCTTTTACAATGCTGTTTTCCTCGTTCAGTCCAAAAACGAACATCGGCATTTTATTTTCCATACACATGATCGACGCAGTCAGGTCAACCACTGCAAGTTTACGATCGATCACTTCCTGTATGGATACTTCGCTGTATTTTACAGCAGAAGGATTGATCTTTGGATCACTGTCGTAGACACCATCGATTGCTTTTGCAAGATAGATGCCCTCTGCCTCCATCTCAATCGCACGGAGCACAATGCCTGTATCTGTGGAGAAATACGGATGTCCGGTTCCTCCTGCAAAAAATACGACCATTCCTTTTTCAAAATACTTATTTGCACGATCCTTTGAAAACAGTTTTGTCATGCTTCCACACTCAAATGGTGTCAGGATCTGTGTTTTCATTCCAACGGAACGGAAAATTTCAGAAACATAGATACAGTTCATAACTGTTGCAAGCATTCCTATCTGGTCTGCCTTTGTACGGTCGATGGTTTCACTGGTTCTTCCTCTCCAGAAATTACCTCCGCCGATCACGATGCCGACCTGGATGCCCTGATCTGTAATCTGTTTTACCTGTCTTGCCACTTCTGTGACAGTCGGTTCATCAAATCCGGTATGTTTTTCACCGGCTAAAGCTTCACCGCTTAATTTTAAGAATACTCTCTTCATATTCGATTACTCGTTTCCTTTCTGAGCATTACCATTGAACAGGCTCTGTACATCCACGTCAGAGTAGCACTGTGAGCAGAATCCTTCGATTACCGCACCATTGTTGATCTGTACAGAACGTGATTTGATGTTACCCATAACAACTGCGGATGTATCCACAACAACCGGTCCCTGTACATCAATATCACCTTTGATTGCTCCGGCAATCACTGCAGAAGTAGAGGTCACATTACCGATGATCACAGAACCAAGACCGATCTTAATGGTTCCTGTACTGACAACCTCTCCCTCAATCTTTGCAGCATCTGCAAAAAATTCAGATGCACTGCTGTTTCCATTTACAACGCCGGTTACAACTAATTTGCCGTTGCATCCCACATTTCCTTCTACCTGTCCTCTTACATCCAAGGAACCGTTTGATACAATATCACCTTTGATGATCGTTCCCTCTGTGATTACGGATACCTCATCAGATACCGGTGCGCTCTGGTTATTAGTTACAGGTGCTGTTGTATTGTCAGCCATTTTTCTTTCCTCCTGGGTTGCTTTTGTAATATTTGAAACTGTTTCATTTCTTTCTGGTTCAGGTACAGATGCAGGCACAGGTACTGCTGCTCTTTCTGTCGGGGCACTTGCATTCCTTGCTGCCATCTCTGCGGCGCTTCTTGCTGCAGCAACTTTCTCAGCTTCCTGCTTTGTCACCTGTTCCAACAGACCATCCAGCTTGGAAAGTTCTGTCTCAACATCCACTTCGCCTTCTAACGTATTAACCTCAACGTCATCTTCGTTCGTGCTGGTTTCCAGGTTGTCATCTGCAGGCATCAGTTCATTGACTGCCTGTGAGAAGTCATCTTTAAAATCCTTGAAAAATCCCATGTTCATTCCTCCATTTATTCTCAGTTATTCCACTGTGTCTGCTTTCACATACTGAATAACCTGTGTATCTTCATCAATCGGTAATATTTGTGCGCCCATTCCCTCTAAAGCTTCAATCAAAGGTCCTAAAGCTTCTACCGTTGCTGACTTATCCGTTCCGTCATGCAGTAAAACCACCGACGTTTTATATTTTACTACATCATCTGTCACATTTTCAACTATTTCCTCAGAAGTATATGCGGTCGAGGCGCCATCTCCTGCCGATACATTCCAGTCATAATAAATAATTCCCTGTGTATTAAGATAATGAATAAAGTAATCCATCGGTACGTTACTGATGAGATTGCTGCTTCCTCCCGGAAAACGATAGTAAAGACTATCCACTCCTGTGGTCTGTTTCAAAAAATTCTTCAATGTCATATAATCCTGTTCGAACGCATCTTCCGACTGGTAGATCACACTATACTGGTTGGAATACGAATTCATGCCAAGTGTATGTCCCTCATCCACAATACGTTGATAGACAGAAAGCATTTCTTCATCCTGGTTTCCATTCACAAAAAAAGTAGCTTTTACGCCATATGCCTGCAGCACATCCAGAATCTCAGATGTGTGTTCCGACGGCACATTATCAAACGTTAAGTATACTTTATGTATATCTCCTTCCGATGCCAGATTGTCCTCATCGGAAATCCCGGATGCAGGAGGTGTTACTTTATCCCATGTCATCTCCGTCTGCATCTCTTCTGTTGTCTCTGTCTCCTCTGCTATCACACCACCATTCAGATCTGCGGCCGCTCCGGCATTAATCTGATCCGTGTTCTGCTCACTGCTGCTTGTCACCAGCTGATCCAGCTTATGTTCCAGCGACGTCATCTTCACAAATAGCACCACAACCAATATCATGGACAGAACGATCCATCCTGCCACAATCAGTATGATACTGTATCGGATTTTCGTGATCCGCTTTCTCCGCTTTCTCTGGTAATTCAGTACTTCTGAATCTTTATCCTGCATACAATACCCCCAAGGTAATCGTTAGTACCTATCTATTGTAACACATTTTTCTATTTTTCAAATAAAAAAGCGCAAAAAAATTGATTAATTTTTTCGCACTTTTTTTATTGTTGTCTGATTATTTTTATTTCTATTGTACTATTTTATTTTCCAAGTATGTTTGCAATAAAAAAACCGCCAATAAAGAGTAATATTCCAAGCAGCAGCTGTCCAAAACCGATAGAAACGATATTCATCCCGGATAACACTGCAATCGGCGATGAAGTGACCAGCCCCATAATTGCAAAATACGTTTTCCTCTCCTGTTTCTCCAATAAATATTCCACAAGTTTTGATACAAGAAATATTCCAAGCACCACACCGATACCAAATGGGATGAGCACTGCTGCACAGGCGAACAGCTCCTCCCACTTAAGAGCCGGTAATGCTGCCAAAAAACCGCTGATTCTGTTTATGATCGGCGTATAATATCCCAGAGACATCAACAGCATTGAACCACTGACCCCGGGAATCACCATCGTTGCCGCAGCTACCGTTCCAACCACAAACAGCGAGATACTGTTTTTTATTCCCGGATTTAAGGCAACATCTGTTCCCTGTTTCCAGAACTGCATCCAGACGACCAGACCAAAAAACAAAACAAACAGCAGCGTCTCTGAAAATGTGATCCGCTTTCCCATGATTTTGGGCAGCAATAGCGGTACTCCGCCAAAGATCAGTCCAATAAACAGCATTGCCGTCTCAAATGGAAATTCCAAAAAGAAATACCCGATTGCAAATGACAGTCCGCCGATTCCAATCAGCATGCCAATCGCATAGGGAAGCAAAAACTTTACGCTCTTCCAGAAATGTTTTGGCATTCCCGTTACCGCCCCGATCACATCCCCATAAATCCCCATAGAAACCATCATGGTTCCTCCGCTGACACCCGGAATGATATTGGCAACACCAATTGCAATTCCGCGCAGCACCTCTTTTAAAAATGACATATCCATCCTCCAAATCCTGTTATTCTGCCAATCTTACTTCTGTCATCTCTTGTGCAATGTTTAATGCATGATCTCCGATTCTTTCAAAATCCGTGAGCATTTCCGTGTAGAGAACACTCCCTTCACCCGATGCCGTTCCTTCCTGTATCCGGTGCATCATACGATTTCTATAATCCTCTGTCATGTCATCCATCTTTTGTTCGAGTGCTGAGACACGGCTTAATTCGTCGAGTGCCTCCATATTTTCATTTAAAAGCAAAGTCAGAAGTTCTTCGCAGGTCTGCTGCATCTGCAGGATTTCTTCCCGTACTTCCTGTGAAAACCTGACATCTTTTTCTTTCAGCCACTCTGAATATCCACAGATATTCATTGCATGGTCGCTGATTCTTTCTACGTTACTGGTCACTTTAAAATAGGCACTTAAAATCCTGCTCCCCCGTGTATTGGACTCATGCGCCATATTTGTGGATATGTACTCAGAGATCTCCCGGTTTAAAAAGTCCACATACTCTTCTTTTTCTTCCACTTTTGGAATAAACCCGTCATCACAGTTTAAAAATGCCGTAAAACTGTCTGAGACATTTTTCTTTGCAATCTCAAGCATTCTTGCAATCTCTTTGTGTGTCAGTTCAAAATTGATCGCTGATACACCAATTTTTCCCTCTGTCACCGGTTTTGTATTTTTTAAATATTTTAAATACATCCCTTCCTCAGGCTCGTCCACGTCCGGCAGAATTTTTTCTGCCAGTTTTGCCAATAGATTTCCTGCCGGTAACAGCAATATCGTTGTTACGATATTAAACAGCGTATGCATGTTGGCGATCTGCGCAGCCGGATTTGCCGGTGTAAATCCCCCAACCCAGGATGTCAGCGGTGTCAGCATACAGAGTATGGTAAAAACTGCAGTTCCTATGATATTAAACGAAAGATGGATGATTGTCGTCCGCTTTGCGTTCCGCCCTGTACCAATGGACGCTAACACTGCCGTGATACAGGTACCGATATTTTGTCCAAACAGCACATACACCGCCCCGGAAAAAGAAATTGCCCCACTTGTTGCAAGTGCCTGAAGGATTCCGACCGATGCCGATGAAGACTGGATCAGTGCTGTGAAAATGGCACCTGCCAAAATTCCAAGCAGTGGATTTGAAAACTTCGTCATCATATCAATAAATGCTTTGGAATCCCGCAGCGGCATCATTGCGGTGCTCATCATTTCCATTCCGATAAAAAGAACACCAAGACCAGCTAAAATACCTCCTATGTTTCTTACTTTCGGCTGTTTTAGAAAAACAACCAGCACAACACCCAAAAATGCTATAAACGGTGCGATTGCTCCGGCATCAAGTGCGATCAGCTGTCCCGTGATCGTCGTGCCGATATTGGCACCCATGATCACTCCCACCGCCTGACGCAGTGTCATCATTCCGGAATTAACAAAACCTACAACCATGACTGTTGTCGCGGAGGATGACTGTATGATCGCAGTGATCACTGCTCCGACTAAAACACCCAGATACCGGTTTGTAGTCAGGCGTTCTAAGATCTGTTTCATTTTGTTCCCGGCAGCAGCCTCCATCCCCTGGCTCATCATATTCATTCCATACAGAAAAAGCGCCAAGCCTCCTAACAATGATGCAAATTCTTTTGCTCCCATTTTATCCCTCTTTTTTTCGTTATTACGGCATTTTTCTGCTGTCCCTGCGGGCGCTTTACTGCCGCTTTGCCACATACTCACTCAACATATCAGACGTATATTTTACCGTCAACCGGGATATCGGATTCTTAACGCTTCCTGTATTGTTTTTATGAAGTTTTTGTCAATTTTGTGTAAACAATAGAATGTTATGCCTTCAGCAGAACGACTGCTGTTTCAAGGCTCTCTAATGTAATATGATCTGCATCTGCCAGTTTTCTCCTTCCGGCATTTGACAGCAAAAGTTTTTTGGCAGTTCCAGGCAGTGGCAGACTTACTGCCTCTTTTCCGTAATTTGCTGCCACGAGTATTTTCTGTCTGTTTTCTTTACCCATACGCATAAATCCAAACACTGTATCCGTATCTTCATAAACCGGCTCTACATTTCCATAGACAAATGTTTCTTCGTATTCCGGTGATTTGCGCAGTTTAATCAGTTCTTTATAATAGGAAAGTACAGAGTCCGCCCTTCCCTCCTGCTCACTGACATTGATCTCTTTATAATTCGGATTCACTGCAAGCCACGGAGCATGTGCGCTAAAACCTCCATTTTCATCTGCACTCCACTGCATCGGTGTGCGCGCATTATCCCTGCTGTTTTCATAGCAGCATGCCAACGCTTCTTCTTTTGTGCAGCCCGCGTCGATTGCAACCTGATACTGATCTTTTGTACTGATATCATCATATTCTGAAATATCATTTCTATGACAGTTTGTCATGCCGATTTCCTGTCCCTGATAGATAAACGGAATTCCACGCAGCAGAATCGAAGTCGTAGCAAGCATTTTTTTGCCCATTTCATTCTGCGCATATTCCGGAAGATAACGGCTTGCACCTCTCGGCTCATCATGATTTTCAATGATATTTGCCTTGAATCCAATCCCCTCCATCTCCTTCTGGGATGCAAACAGAACCTCTCTCCACCGCTTAAAATCCACCGGTTTGCTGTCATACCAGCCATGTTCCCCGTAAGTCAGCTCAAGCGCGGAGAAATCAAACATACTTGAGAAATGCCCATCATCTCCGACAAACTCCCGCAGTTCGTCCTCTTTCATATTAAAGACTTCGCCGACGGTAAAAGCATCATATTTCTCGAAGGTCTCATGTTTCATCTCCTCTAAAAATTCTCCGACGCCGTCCGTCTCCTCAACCATTTTTACACAGGATACCAGACCATCATCCCCATCGGGTTCATAGGACGGGAAACTCGTATCTTTCTTGATATTAATGATTGCATCGATGCGGAATCCGCCAAGTCCCTTATCTAACCACCAGTTGATCATTTTATAGATCTTGTCGCGGACTTCTTTATTCTCCCAGTTCCAGTCCGGCTGTTCTTTTGCAAACATGTGCAGATAATATTTATCTGATCCCGGCACCGGCTCCCACGCTTTTCCGCCAAAATAAGAACGGTAGTTGCTCGGCTCTTTTCCATCTATTCCTTTTACAAAATAAAAATAATCGGCATATGGCCCGTCCGGGTCGGCCAGCGCTGCCTTAAAGTATTCATGTTCACTGGAACAGTGATTTACCACGAGATCCATCACAATATACATATCGCGCTTTTTCGCCTCGGCAAGCAGCTCATCAAACTCTTCCATGGTTCCGAACTCTTCGGCGATTTTATAGTAATCAGATATGTCATACCCCTGATCAACAAACGGCGATTTGTAGATTGGAGAGAGCCAGATGATATCAATTCCAAGTTCCTTTAAATAATCCAGTTTTGAGATAATTCCTCTCAGATCACCAATGCCGTCTCCGTTTGTATCCAGAAAACTCTTTGGATAGATCTGATATGCTACCTTGTCATGCCACCATTTTCTTTTCATTTTTTTCCTCCTGACACATTTTATTTCAATATTCTTTTTTATATTTTTTGCATAATTCTGTTTTCTTTTTCAGCTGATGTAAATATTATATTTGATTTTTATTCGTTTTTCTTGCATTATGGTTGGATAATATTGTACAATACTGCTATCATAGTTGCCCGACAAATGCTGGTTTGTTTATGAAATAAATCGCCCGTCCCAATGGTGTGTCGCAGGTCTGTGAGTGGCATCTTGCGCAAAGCCGGAGTTAATTTTGGTTCCGTTGTACGAAAATAAGAAAAGTCTAAGTGTGTCTGAGTTAGATTTTCTCGGAGTGACGTGACCGGCGTTCAACGAGCCATCCGTGGCTCGTGAAGCCTTGTTCTGCCATCCGTGGCAGAACATCACTGTGTATCTACAGACACACTAAGATTTTCTAATTTTCTCCCAAAGTCACAAAATCAGCTCAGGCTTTGTGCAAGATGCCAATCGTCAGGTTGTGAACACCATTTGGGTGGGCGGTTCATCTCAAAATCTGGGGGCGTAGGTGCGAATTTTCCAGTATTATCAAACCAATAATAATCTATTAAACATAGTTATTTGGAAATATTTTTTTAACAGATTCAGACATAAAAACACTAAAAATTTACGCACCGCCCAAGGTTGTAAAATGAGTTCTCCGGCGAAGGGTGGTTCACAACTTAGTGGCTGGCAAATCGCATCAAGCCAGGACTCGTTTTGTGACTTTGGGAGAAAATTAGAAAGTCTTTGTATGCCTGTTCACAATACAGTGTTGTGCTGCCACGGACGGCAGCACAAGTCCTAATGTGCCCGGACGGCACATTTAGGACGCACACGTCACTCCGCCTCAACCTGAATCAGGCATACTTAGACTTTCTTATTTTCGGACAACGAAACAAAACAGTCCCGGCTTGATGCAATTTGCCAATCGTAACCCCCAGAACCACCCTACACAGGGAAACTCATATCACCCACAAACCAGCATTTGTCGGGCAACTCATGCTTGGATATATTGTGTATTTTCAGGTAGTAAAAAAGCTGGCAGCAGATTCGCATATACAGACCGAAATCTGCACCGGCAGAATGGAGTTTTTATGGCAATCAGTTTATCTTTAGACCAAAAAGAAAAAGCAAAACACGGCGAACAGCTATTTCCATTGCAGCGTTATATCACAAATCTTTCCTCCACTTATCCGGCAGTCACTGCACACTGGCATAAAGAGGCTGAATTTACCATGATCACAGACGGAAACTGCACTTATCAGATACAGCTTTGCCCCTGCCCTGTCAATGCAGGAGATCTTATATTTGTGCCTCCCCTGGTTCTTCATTCCATCCATTCCAATACCGATCCTGCAATGACTTCCGAGACCTTTGTCTTTCATATGAATTATCTTGGCATGGGAAATGCGGACATCTGCGCGGTAAAATATCTCACACCGCTTGCGATGCAAAAAATCATCCCGCCCTATATCATAAAAAAAGAACATCCAGTCTATGCGGATGCCCTGTCAATATTCCATAAAATCAGTCAGCTTTATCACGCCAAACCCATCGGCTACGAGCTAAGGATCAAATCACTCCTTTTAGAACTGATTGCTCTCCTGCTCCCTTTCTGCCAGGAGGATTCTGCATTTTCCCAGCTTTCCAATGAACATACCAGTAAATTAAAAGCTGTGTTAGAATTTATCGAGCAGCATTATGCTGACCCGTTATCGGTCGCAGATCTCGCATCTGTCTGCTGTTTCAGTGAATATCATTTTATGCGGTTTTTCAAAAAATATATGGGAGAATCTGCCATGGAATATGTACGGAATGTCCGGTTGGCGAAAGCAGCAGAACTCTTCGAACAGGGTGCACAATCCTCGCTTGAGGTCTCACTCTCCTGTGGATTTAACAATCTGTCCTATTTTCACAGGGAATTTAAAGAAAAATATGGGATGACACCGGGAGCTTTTCAGCGGAGGATCAATGTTTAGATGATTTCCTGTCATAAACAGATGTTTTTACATCGAAGCATAAAATAACCCTTATAAACGATGTTACCACCATTTATAAGGGTTATCAATCTTTTCAGAAACTTAATGCAAAACCAAATTAAGCGTTCATCTGAGCTGCAACTTCTGCTGCAAAGTCTTCCTGTTTCTTCTCAAGACCTTCACCTGTCTCGAAACGAACAAATCTCTTAACTTTTACAGTACATCCAACTGCTTTAGAAACCTCATCAAGGTATTTAGCAACTGTCTGTTTTCCATCCTCAGCTTTTACGTATACCTGATCTACTAAGCATACTTCTTTTAACTCTTTGCTGATACGTCCTTCGATCATACCGTTGATCACTTTCTCCGGTTTCTGGGACTCTTTCGGATCGTTCATGATCTGAGCTAAAAGGATCTCTTTCTCATGTGCGATGTAATCAGCGCTTACTTCGTCTCTGGAAACGTATTTTGGATTTAAAGCTGCGATCTGCATTGCGATATTAACCATAGCTTCTTTTACAGCGTCATTGACAACATCTGTATCAGCATCTACGATAACACCGATTCTTCCGCCGCCATGTACATAAGAAACTACGCAGCCATGCTCTGCAACAACTTTTTCAAATCTACGGATCTTTAAGTTCTCTCCGATTACAGCTACTTTCTCTACTAATGCATCATTAACAGTCTTAGAAGCATCCTCGTTCCATGCCTCAGCCATGAATGCATCCATATCTTTTGCATCAGAGTTTACAGCCTGTGCTGCTACTGCTTTTACGAAGCTCTGGAATGTCTCATTCTTAGCAACGAAGTCAGTCTCAGAGTTAACCTCTACAACTGCTGCTGTCGTATCATCTTTTACAACAACGGTGCAAAGACCTTCTGCTGCGATTCTGCTTGCTTTCTTCTCAGCTTTAGCCTGTCCGTTCTTTCTTAAGAACTCAACAGCCTCGTCCATGTTTCCATTGGTCTCGTTTAATGCTTTTTTACAATCCATCATACCTGCGCCGGTCATCTCACGCAGTTCTTTTACCATAGCTGCTGTAATAGCCATTTTTCAATCCTCCAAATTTATATTTTATGATATAAAAGGGACGTTAACCTGCGTCCCTTTTGTTTTGTCACAAATGACAAATCTTATGCTTCCTCTACTGCCTCATCAGCTGCTACAGACTCTGCTTCTTCTGCAGTCATCTCTGCACCCTGATTTGCCTCAATAACAGCATCTGCCATCTTAGATACGATTAATTTAACGGCTCTGATAGCATCATCATTACCTGGGATCACATAATCTAACTCTTCCGGATCACAGTTTGTATCAGCGATACCGATTAATTTGATTCCTAAAGTATGAGCTTCCTGGATACAGATTCTTTCTTTCTTAGGATCTACTACGAAGATTGCATCCGGAATCTTCTTCATCTCTTTGATACCACCAAGGTTTTTCTCTAATTTTTCCCACTCTTTTTTCAGTGCGATAACTTCTTTTTTCGGTAATACTTCGAAAGTACCATCTGTTGCCATTGTCTCGATCTCTTTTAATCTTGCGATACGGCTCTGGATAGTTCTGAAGTTGGTCAGCATACCACCTAACCATCTCTCATTTACATAGAACATTCCACAACGCTCTGCCTCAGTTTTGATTGCATCCTGAGCCTGCTTCTTTGTTCCTACGAAAAGGATTGTGCCACCTGCTGCTGCGATATCAGATACTGCTTTGTAAGCCTCATCTACTTTACCAACGGATTTCTGTAAGTCGATGATATAGATTCCGTTTCTCTCTGTGTAGATGTATGGAGCCATTTTAGGGTTCCATCTTCTTGTCTGATGTCCAAAGTGAACACCTGCCTCTAATAACTGTTTCATTGAAATAACGCTCATGTTTCTACCTCCTGGTTTTTGTTGTTATAAAAAGCTGTGCGTCCGGCTTTTTATAAGTTGCTTCCATGTGTTTCATTCTTTCAGGCGACCATCTGGCACCAGCCTGTCGGTCCACACATGTGTTTACTCGGAATATTCTTTTATTCCGTCATAACCTTGCAAATTATAACACACGCCCCAACCAGAATCAAGTACTTTTTTCTGATTAGGGCGTATTTTTCTCATTTACTCTGTTTTATTGCTGCTGTTGTTCCATTGGACCGGCTTTTAAAATATTTATAATTTCTTCATAAGATGCATGATATGGAATCTGGTAGGTTCCTGCACTGATAAAGGAAGCATAACCAACCTCACTTAAATATTTTCGCAGTCCTTCCGAATCATCGATCACACCATTGGCTGCAAGATTTTCGCACATTGTTCTGCACACATCCCCACGGTTTACAACCAATGTAAACGGTTCCTGCTGTGTCTGTTCCGCGTTTTCTGCATTTTCAGTATCCGATACCACAGACTCCTGCGGAGTTTCTGTTTCCGGTTCCTTCGGCACTTCCATCTGTGTTTCTGTCTCCTGCTGTAATTTCTCAGCAGCTATCTGCTGTTCGTTTTTTTGCTCCGTCTCTTCCGGTTCCGTGGTTTCTGTTTCTGCAATTACCGCACTATTCTGTTCCGGCATAATCATACCAAGCTGTGCAGCCTTTTCTATAATCTGTTCATCCGTCATTTTAGGCTTCTGCATCGAAAAACAACTTACCAGAATGATCGTTGTGACAATAATACCTATGCCAAGTCCTCTTAAATAATATTTTAGTTTCACGAATCTGTATCCCCTTTATAAAGTCCAAGTACAAGATTTACCTCTCCGAGTCCTACCCCAAGTGCCTTTGCAATCTCAACACTCTGCATTCCCTTTTTACGCATTTCGAGGATCCTGCCTGTATGGTTTTCCTCCGTTTCAGGTTCTTCTTCCTTTTTTAAGACCGGGACTTCCTGCTCTTTTGTCTCCACTTTTTTTGCTGCCGGTTCCGGCTTTGGCACAGGTGCTGGCTCCGCTGCTTTTTTCTTTGCCATTCCTTCCTGTATGCTCTTGACATTTGCTGCAATCTTCTGTAAATCCGTAGCAAGACCTGTCAGTTCTGTGTGTTTGTCATTCAGCATATTATAAAGAAACATAATCTCATTATGCGTCTTATTCATATTTTCCATAACCGTGTCAGAATATTCGCTGATGGCCATGATTTTTTCATTTGTTTCTTTTTCCAATGCCCTCTCCACCTGTTCTGAAGAAGCATCAATCTGTGCCTCAATTGACTCTTCTACCTTGCTCTTAGCATCTGCTAAAGCACCATCAATGATCCTGCCCAGTTCATCTTTACTTAATTCTGTAATCTTATTTAATTCGGAAGGAGATAAACGTTCCGTGATAAAAAAGCTTCCAACCATAAAAACAACCCCCGTCAGAAGCAAAAAAAATACTATTCCAGTCATATCAACCGTTATGCCTTTCATTATATTTTGACATCAAAGCTGGTCCTGCGTTCCTTAATATGAACACTTCCTTCATCCTCATCCGGCTGGCCATGCTTTTTTTTCTTTTTTCCATTACCGCTATAGCTGTTATTCCCTTTTTCCCGGGCATCGTATCGGAATTCCTGATTGTCCTTCTGTTCCGGATCCTGTACTTTGTGTGATAAATCAGATTCCTGTTTTTCCTGCCTTACTTCAATGTTATACTGATCTGCAACCGGTCTGCTATCCTCCGCATGCTTAATATTGCCAATATCCTGCGTTCGTTGTATCATACCGCTCAAATCAACTGGTCTTATCGACATAACATATCACCTCCGGACTTACTGTCAGTCAATCAGTATTCCCATATAGTTTCCCATCCTTTTGCGCATTTTTAACAACGCTTTTGTATGAAGCTGTGAAACCCTTGATTCCGAAACTTCCAGTATGCTGCTGATTTCTTTTAACGTCAGATCCTCATAATAATATAACAAAATAACCTTTTTCTCTTTTTCTGTCAAAAGTTCCAGCGATTCCATTAAAACCTTTTTTAGTTCTTCTTCCTGAACAGACTCCTCAGGCTGAATAAAATGCGAATTGTTTTTTGCATCCATCACAGGTTCTCCACCCTGTTCTACAAATTCATTCAGTGAGATAACATTTGTAACATTCAACTGTGTCTGCCAGTCATTTAATTCTTCCTCACCGATTCCTAATTCTTGTGCTATTTCTTCGTCCGAGGCATTTCGCCCTGTTTTGGTTTCAATCTGCTTGATCGCTTCCTCAATTTTCTTGCGTTTTTGCCGCACTGTCCGTGGAATCCAGTCCATTTTTCTTATCTGGTCTAATATGGATCCACGTATTCTTAAGCTTGCATAAGTTTCGAACTTTACATCCTTTCCGCGATCAAATTTGTCTATCGCGTCTATCAGTCCAAATATACCATAGCTAACCAGATCTTCATACTCCACGTTATATCCGAGATACATGCTAAGCCGCCCTGCCACAACCCGTACAAGCGGAGCATACTCGATAATAATTTTCTCCCGCAGCTCTGCCGAAGGATTTTTCTGATACTCTTCCCAGAGCTTTTCTTTTTCTACCGTTTTCATATGAAGCCCCCACGTTTCAGTTATTTCTCATCCTGCTCATCGCTCTCCTGCTCTGGCTCTTCTTTCTCTTCTGCCTCTGCCGGAGTTTCTTCACCATCCGTGGTTTCTTCTTCCATATCCTTAAAATTCTTATCAATCAACAGTTTTACAATTCCGCCAATGATATAAAACACAATCAGGACAACCAGCAGCATTTTTACAAATCTGCCGGTTTCCATATGTCCCGCCATTCCTGCAATGCAGACCACAAGTCCTGCCACAAGCATAACGATCGCTGGTATCGGCTTTGTTTTCATAATGCATCCATGCCTTTCTATCAGATAATCTTTAACGGTTTGCCTACCGACTTGATATAAAATTCCCCGGTATCACAATGAAGTTCAACTGTGCGACCATAATTAAGTCCCGTATCTTCTGCAACAAGCCTGATTCCAAGCTGCTTTAATTTTGCTTTTGCTGCCTCTGCATTTCTCGCACCGATATTACCAACATCTGACAATCCACTTACCTCAAACATTCTTGCACCACCGGCAATCTTAGCGATCAATCTGCCTTTATTTGCTCCTGCTGCAATTACCCGACGTAATAATTCGTCAATCCCCGTATCTGCAAACTTTGCGATATTACTGTTATTTCTGACCTTTGTACTGTCCGGGAGCATATAATGAACCATTCCCCCAACTTTTGATACCGGATCATAAAATACCAGACCAATACACGAGCCCAATCCCAAAGTTGTAATAACATCAGGGGCTTTACATACATTCAAATCTGCCATGCCCACTTTTATTACTTCGCTCATATATCCTTCTCCTTACAATGAGATTCCAAGTGACGTTAATATCTTTTCATAGGATCCCTGCTCCGGCATCAATATAAAATATCCGTTGATCGCCACGTCTGCGCAGATCTCGGTCTGAATCAGCAGTGCATTATCACCAAACTGTCCAAACTCAATAGCCGGCACACTTAAGATAGAAGCTGCCATATCCACCGCAATATATGGAACAGACGGAGAAATCACAAGATTTGTCATAGAAGAAAGAGCTGACAAATAAGAACCTGCAATGATGTTTCCTATTTCTTTTAATGCGGATAGTTCCATTTCGTCAAACGGTTTGTCCGCTGGCACATCTTCCATCATCAGTTTGTTGACAAGATAACGTGCCGATGGAATATCTACCAGAAACATCATACTACCCTCGATGTCATTCATTACCTCTAAGAAAATGCCAACAATTGTTTCATCCTCTGCACCGACAGCAGTTCCCAATTTTGATACTTCCATCAGTTTTACATTTGGAACATTCATGTCTATTTTCATGCCCAGCATATTTGCAATTGCCGTAGTTGCATTTCCTGCACCGATATTGCCAATCTCTTTTAAGACATCGAGATACATATTATTTACGTCTTCCAACGTTAAATTTCCCATGAATTGCTGATTCTCCTCTCATTTTGCACACCAGGTAAAAATCCGGTGGGACTTTACATTCTATAAAATCCCACCTTTTTATTAATTATTTTCTTCTACCAGTGCATTGATCTCAAGCAGAGAAATCAACTGATCTCCATGCTTGCCGATTCCATTGATAAATCTTCCTTTATTGGAAACTTTATCAATTTCATCCTCACTTAAATTCACAACTTCTCTTACCTCATCCACGATGACACCCAGGGAAGCATTTTCTTCTAATTTTAAGATAATGATCCTGCTCGCATTTGTCAGGACATCATCTTCAAGTCCCATTTTCTTACGTACACTCATAACCGGAACAACCTCACCACGAAGGTTAATTACACCTTTAAAATATGTCTGTACTTTTGGAACTCTTGTAATTTTCTGCATGCGGACAATGTTATCAATATAGCTGATATCAATTCCATACTGCTCACTGCCCACCATAACAACGATATATTGTTTGGATTCTTTTTCCGTTGTTTCAAGATTATTATTTGCCATGCTAAGTACCCTCCATTACATTAACGTATTCACATCTAAGATCAATGCAACTTCGCCATCTCCAAGAATCGTTGCACCGCTGATCAGTTTGTTATTGTCAATGTATTTTCCAAGCGACTTGATTACGATTTCCTGCTGTCCGATCAGATTATCAACCACAAGACCTGCCATACTGTCACCTTTCGTTACAATAACAACGGTCAGGCTCTCCGGCTCTTCCCTTGGCTCAAGATCAAGCACATTGTCAAGTCTTACTAACGGAATAACCTTGCCACGCAGATGGATTACTTCCTGAGCTTCCACATATTTGATATCCTTAACCGGAATATCTTCAATGTTGGAGATGGAACCAAGTGCGATCGCGTATTTTTCATCTCTTACTTCTACCATCAGGGCCTGGATAATTGCAAGTGTCAGTGGCAGACGTACCGTAAAGGTAGTTCCTTCGCCCATTGCAGTCTTAACTTCAACATCTCCGCCTAATGCCTCAATGTTAGACTTAACTACATCAAGTCCAACACCTCGTCCGGAAATATCGGTAATCGTCTTTGACATAGAGAAACTTGGCAGGAACAAAATGTTGATGATGTCTTTCTGACTCATGCTCTCAGCCTGTTCTTCTGTGATAATTCCTCTCTCAATCGCTTTATCACGTACTGCAGCCACATCGATACCGGCACCATCATCTCCTACCTGGATGATTACGTTATTACCTTCCTGGAATGCATTTAAGAAAATGCTTCCCACTTCCGGTTTACCGAGGGCAACACGTGTCTCGTTATCCTCAAGGCCATGGTCTGCGGAGTTACGCAGTAAATGCTGCAGCGGATCTCCGATCTGGTCAACAACGGTACGGTCAAGCTCTGTATCTTCACCAGTCATGTAAAGTTCCATCTTCTTATTGAGCTTTCTTGAAAGATCACGGATCATACGAGGGAATTTATTTACAACGCTCTCGATTGGAACCATTCGAACTTTCATAACTGACTCATGCAGATTTGTTGTGATGCGCTCCAGATACTCGATCTGCTCATGATAGGTCTGGTTCTGGAAATCACCGGACTCAGTGGATCCGATTGCCACAAGACTGTTCTTTGCAATGATAAGCTCAGATACCTGGTTCATCAAGGCATCCAGCTTTTCAATATCAACACGGACAGTACGGTTTGTCACCGGTTTTGCAACAGTCTGTTTCTTATTGTTCTGTGTTGCAGGTGCTTTTGCCGGTGCAGGTTTTGTCTCCTGAGCCGGTGCTGCTTCTGCCTGTGCAGAAGCCTCTGTCTTTGCGGCTTCCTCTGCTGCAGCTTTTTCTGCCTGTGCCTGTTTTTCTTCAAGCACCTCACATTTTACTTCTTCACCGACTACTTTTTCAATTTCAGATACAGACTGGGCTGCCTGTAAAATCTTGTCGTAAGGTTCTTCTGACGTGATGAAAAAACTGAAATCATTATCAAAATGCTCATCTTCGATTTCCTGTGAAGTTGGATTGTATACAATGATTTCTCCAAATTCCTCTACTGCCTTGAATACTAAGAATGCACGAGCAGCTTTTAACAGACATTCTTTCTGAATATATACGGTCATTCCATAAATATGTAAACCATTGTTTTCTGCCTCTTTTAACTTTGTGCGGTCTGAACTGTTCAGTTCAAATTCAAAATATTTCTTTTCACCGTTCTTAGCCGCATCATCTGTATTTTCTTTCTTAGGAGCCGGAGCTTCTTCCTCTTTCTTCTCCGCATTCTCCTCACCGGCGATAAAATCATTCAGTTCTTTAATGATCAGCTCGTTGTCTTCCGTTCCCTCATCGGAACTTGCCTTTACATTGTTCAGATAACTCTCGATCGCATCCAGACATTTAAAGAGCAGGTCGATCATATTACTGTTAACTTTAACTTTATCACTTCTGACTTCCTGAAAAACATTTTCCATATCATGGGTCAGTCGCTGCATGCGCTTAAATCCCATGGTACCTGCCATACCCTTTAAGGAATGGGCTGCGCGGAAAATTTCATTTATAGTATCCATATTTTCCGGTTCTTTTTCAAGTTCCATAATGCAGTCACTTAAAGTCTGCAGATGTTCTTCTGTTTCATCAATAAAAATTTCAAGGTATTGGCTTACATCCATATTACTGTACCCCCACATTCTTTGTTATTGTTTGAGCAACCTGTGTAAGAGGAACCACTTCATTTACCAGTCCGGTTTCAGCAATCGACTTAGGCATTCCGTATACCACACAAGTCTCGGCATTCTGCGATATCACATATACCGGCTTACTCTTTGCTAAGGATTTTATTCCCTTGGTACCATCTGCTCCCATACCGGTCAGTACAACACACACTATCTGATCATATCCACAGGTTCGCAACGAATCATAAGTAATGTCTGCACACGGTTTTAATCCGCCGATAGGAGGCAATTCATCATTGAGTCTGATTTTATGGCTTCCGTCAGGACTTTTCTTTATTTCCATATGCTTTCCGCCGGGAGCAATATATATCGTTCCCTTTTTGAGCACATCTCCATCTTCCGCCTCTTTGACATGTATGTCACTGACTTCGTTAAGTCTGTCTGCCATGGATTTTGTAAATCCTGCAGGCATATGCTGCACTAAAACCATTGGTGCATCCAGATTTTTAGGAAGATATGGAATCACACTCTGAAGAGCTTTCGGACCTCCCGTCGAACATGCCAATGCAACTAATTTATTTCTGCTTCGAACCGGCTCCGTGTTTCTGCGCAAGACTACTTTTTCCGGTGTTTCAGCCGATTTGCTGCCCAAAGCCATCTTCTGTGTTTTTAAAACTGCATTCAGCACTCCAAGAAGTTTACCCTTAAATGCTTCACCTTTTGCCTCGATCACATTCGTCGGCTTCGGCACAAAATCAACTGCCCCCCGTTCCATGGCAAGCATGGTAACTTCGGCATCCTTTGTAGTCGTAGTACTGACCATAATGACCGTTGCACGGATTCTTTCTTTTTGAAGCTGCTCTAATAAAGCTAGTCCATCCATCCGCGGCATATTAACATCCAACACCACGCCGTCATATCTTTTTGCCCTTAATTTTTCAAGTGCATCCAGACCGTCTCTGCAGGTATCGATTGCCTGAAATGTTTCATCTGAATTAATAATATCACAGATCACCCTTCTCATGAGTGCAGAGTCATCAACAACCAGAATATTTTTTTTCATTTTTTTATCCTCTCACTGCTATTCTGCTGACGCATTCTTCTCTCTTCTTCGAAGATGTAACGGATAATTTCTTCCCTTACCCGATCATTCTTGATACTGAATTTTGCACGCGACATAAACCTGTATTCTGCCGCTGATTCTATTTTACTTGTTTCAATCACATTTGCAACAATATAATACTGATTATCCATTGTCTGGCTTTTCAGTCTCAGCTCTGCCAGAATCCAGGAATCCGGTTTCTGTTCCTGTTCTGTTGTAAAACGGATTCCTCCGCCACTTAAATCCATGATTTTTCCTTTTCGTTCTTTTTCATAAAAATGTTCATCACGGATTTCCGAAAAAATAGCATCCACACTGTCAAGCATGGCCTGTTCTGCTGTCAGTTCATAATATTTAAAATCCAGAAGACACGGATATCTGAAATATTCTCTTCGCTGAAACTTTTCCGGCTGAGATTTCAATTCCATCTCAAGCATATATATATTATCTTTTTTATACCGCTCCTTAACCTGGCCAACTGTCCGATACAATGACTCGCGTGAGAAAAATACAAGTTCATAACGAACTCCAAGCTGTAACAGCACCAGTTTGCCAGCCTCCATCGGCATGGCTATTTCCATATTTCCATTCGAGCAGAAATCAAGCACCTTACTTTTATATGTTTTCACTGTGACGTCCGTTTTTTCTGCCTGTTCAACTTCCTGAAGAACACGGATATCTATCTTATCGCCGATACGTATAATGTCTGAAACCTTCATATCCATTCCTCCTTAGTATTTCTGTTGCCAAAAATTTGAAAACATTCTGGCAATCCCCAACCGTTTATCCGGTAATTTTTCTTCCTGTAAAATCAGATTTGAAGCCATAACTTCAAACGCTCTTGCCGACTTCGCCAACGGTGCATTCAACGAAACAGGTTTCTGCTGTCTTACCGAACGTTCGAGCATGTGATCCTGCGGGATCATTCCAAGATAATTTACAGAACCATCCAGAAACTGTTCTACCACAGAATTCAGTTTTTCATATACCTGCTGCCCTTCTTCACTGGATATCACCCGGTTTGACACAATCCGGATATCTGTCTGTTCGCGTGAAAATAAAGGATTATGATACAATGCTTTCAATAATGAATAGGAATCTGTCAAAGAACTCGGTTCCGGCGTCGTAACAACAAGTACTTCCGGACTTGCCATTACAAATTCCATAACCTGGTTTGAAATTCCTGCCCCTGTATCAATCAGGATCACATCTGCATACCGATCTAATTCAGCCAGACCGCGAACCAGATATCTGATCTGTTCATCCGCAAGCTGGTTCATACTCAAGATTCCTGCTCCGCCAGAGATAAACCCTATTCCCATAGGACCTTCTGTTATAATCTCCGTCATGCTTTTTCCCTGGAACAGAAAATCTCCCAGATTATAACGTGGAACTGCGCCAAACATAACTTCAACATTGGCAAGACCAAAATCAGCATCAAAAATCAGGACTTTTTTTCCCATTTTACTGATCTGCACAGCAAGATTTACTGCAACATTTGACTTTCCAACTCCGCCTTTTCCACTCGTCACGGTAATCACGCGTGCATCCAGTTTCCGGCTCTGATTTTTTACTTTAATTACATTTCTGAGATTTTGAGCCTGATCCATATCATTATCTGCCTCCCAGAAGTTGTTTTACTATTTTTTGTGTATTAAATTCCTCTATGTCATCCGGTACATTTTGTCCGTTTGTCATATAGGAAAGTGGTGCTCCCGAATACATCTTGATATTGTAAATATTACCATACGCTTCCGTTTCATCAAGCTTTGTAAATATCAGTTTATAATCGGCAATCTCCTTATAGCGGTCAGCAATTTCCAAAAGATCTTTATACTTGGTTGTTGCACTGACTACCAGATATACCTCTCTTTCATATGCTGCATCCAGACCTGCAAGCATTTTTTTCATATCATTGCACTGTTCATCATTCTTATGGGAAAAACCTGCCGTATCAACAAAAATAAGATCATACTCACTGACTCTTTCGATTGCAGCATTCATTTCCTCTGCGGAGTATATGATACTCATTGGTGCATCTAAAATATTTGCATACACACGAAGCTGTTCCGTAGCCGCAATACGATAAGTATCCGCCGTCAGGAACGCAATCTTCATTCCCATTTCCAGTTTGTACTTGGATGCAATCTTAGCAATCGTAGTTGTCTTTCCGACGCCCGTCGGGCCCACAAAGAAAATAATTCTTGGTTTTTTCCCGGAAACACAAATTGTATCCGGCTGTCCCAGTTTTAAGATCATTTTCTGATATACATTTGACAATATCGCATCCACACTGCTTCCACTGTGCATGACTTTCTCTGCTTCGTCTAAGATCTGGTTGACATATTTTTCATTCACTTCATTTTCCAGCAGCGTTCTGTAAAGCATCTTGATAAACTGCAGTCCCTCCGGATTTACAACCTGACGTTCTTTCTCTTCTTCCTTTACTTCCTTCTGTCTGCTTTCTTCTACGGACAGTTGTTTTTCCAGAATATTAGAAAGGTTTTCCAGTCTTTTCTCTAATCCGTCTTTTGCGTGCAGTTCCGGCACATTCGTAAGATGTCCTGACAGGATGTCGGATGTTCTGTCATTTGAAAATTCTTTTGGACTGATATTTTCATCCGCTGCCAGATTCAATGTTTTTACAGTTTTCGCTGTCAGATCAGCAACCTGTCTCGGATCTACAAAACTCTCTTTTTCTTCTCTTGCAGCTGTAACCTCAAACACAGAACTCTTCCAGGCTTTAAACATACCTGTAGGTTTGATTTCCTTTACATTCATCACAACCGCGCCTTCACCAAGCTCCTGTTTTGCTTTTTCGATTGCCTCTTCTTTTGTTTTTCCCTGATACTTATTTATGGTCATTTTACTTGTCACCGTCCCTGCTGATTATACCTACTGACTGTAATTCTACATTAGACTCAATTTCATTGTAGGAAACTACAATCAGGTCCTTAAAATAATCTTCCGTTAATTTTTTAAAGTACATTCGAACAATTGGAGATGTAATCACAATTGGTGTTTTTCCCATGTTTTCGAGCTTTGTTACTTCATTCTGTACAGAATTCATAATAGCCTTTGTTGTTTCCGGATCAAGTGTAAGATATGCCCCCTGTTCTGTCTGCTTCACAGAAGCCATAATTTCCTGTTCCACCTTCGGATCAAGTGTAATAACACTGGTTGTCTCATTCGCCGGGAAATATTTGCTGGAAATGGCTCTCTTTAAACTCTGGCGCACGTACTCCGTCAGTACATCTGTATCTCTTGTTGTCGCTGCATGATCTGCAAGCGTTTCAAAAATCGTCAGGAGATCACGGATAGAAATCCCCTCATCCAGCAGGTTCTGTAACACCTTCTGAACCTCACCAAGTCCAAGCATCTTGGGAATCAGCTCGTCCACCAGTACCGGATTGCTCTCTTTCAGATTATTGACAAGATTCTGCACATCCTGTCTGGTAAGCAGTTCTGCGATATGTGACCGGATTACCTCTGTCAAATGCGTTGCAATAATTGATGGCGGATCAACAACCGTATATCCAAGGCTCTCCGCACGTTCACGCTGGCTTTCCGTAATCCAGATCGCCGGGAGATGGAATGACGGTTCAAATGTAGGGATACCTGTAATCTCTTCCTCCACATATCCCGGATTCATTGCCATATAGTGATCAAAAAGAATCTCTCCTTCTGTCACCTGCACCCCTTTGATCTTAATGATATACTGATTCGGATTTAATTGAATATTATCCCTCAAACGTATGATAGGTACTATAGTACCAAGTTCAAGAGCAATCTGCCTTCGTATCATAACAACACGATCCAGAAGATCTCCTCCCTGATTTACATCTGCTAACGGAATGATACCATATCCAAATTCAAGTTCTATCGGATCAACCTGAAGCAGTGACACCACATTCTCTGGTTTTCGTACCTCTTCTGCTTCCGTTTCCTCCGCATTGACCTCTTCTTCTATACTCTCAATACCGATATTTTTGTCGACCTGTCGTCCTGCAATAATAAAAGTTGCACCAAACGCAAGAAACAATAAGGTATTTAACGGTGTTGCAATTCCTAAAACCGCCAGCGTAGTACCTACAATATAAAGTACTTTTGGAATACCAAATAACTGACTGACAAGGATATTGGAAAAATCCGCTTCTTTCGACGCTTTTGTAACAAGAATACCGGTTGCAAGTGAAATCAGAAGGGACGGTATCTGGGAAGAAAGTCCATCACCAATCGTTAGCACACCGTAATGTTCGATTGCCTCCTGAAACGTCATTCCGCCCCGCAGTATACCCATAATGGTTCCACCCGCAAGGTTTACAAACGTGATAATAAGACCAGCTGCTGCATCTCCCTTTACATACTTGGTAGCACCATCCATGGAACCAAAGAACGCAGATTCTTCCTGAATCTTATTTCTCCGCTCCCTTGCCTGTTTTTCCGTGATCGCTCCGGTATTTAAATCCGCATCAATCGCCATCTGCTTACCAGGCATCGCATCAAGGGTAAATCTCGCCGTTACCTCAGCGACACGCTCGGAACCTTTATTGATAACAACAAACTGGATAATAACCAGAATAATGAATACGATGGCACCAACGATCAGATCTCCACCACCGACGAACTGTCCAAATGTCTGTACGACATTACCCGGATTACCGGTTGTTAAGATCAGTCGTGTTGAAGACACGTTCAGAGAAATTCGAAAGATTGTCGTAAACAAAAGTAAAGTCGGAAAAAAAGACATATCCAGTACTTCTTTTACAAACAATGTATTAAAAAGAACAATCAATGCGATTGAAATGTTCAGTGCCAGCATAACGTCGAGTAAATTGGAACTGATTGGCACTATAAAAAAGATGACTGCAGCCAGTAGATACAGTGCAACACCTATGTCAGCTTTCTTCATGACCTCTCCTCCCTGTTTCTCATATTATATACCATAGCAAGAATTTCCGCTACTGCCTGATACAATTCCGGCGGTATTTCTGCCCCTATATCTACATTCGCATATAACATTCTTGCCAACGGTTTATTTTCAACAATTTCAATGTGGTTTTCCTTTGCTTTTTCACGAATTTTCTGTGCAAGATAATCTTCTCCTTTTGCAATAACGATCGGAGCTCTTGACACCTCGGCATCATATTTGATTGCAACTGCCAGGTGTGTCGGGTTCGTAATAACCACATCTGCCTTTGGTACATCCTGCATCATACGCCTTTGAGAAGCTTCTCTCATACGTTGTCTCTGTCTTCCTTTGATCTCAGGATTTCCCTCAGTATTTTTATACTCATCCTTTAATTCCTGCTTGGTCATCTTCATATCTTCATTGAAACGATGTTTCTGATAAACAAAATCTGCAATTCCGACCACCAGATAAACAAGGCTGATTTTAAAACCTGCATTAATGATAACATTCCCGCATAATACAACTGCCTGATTCAGCGGTATGTCATATAAAATAAAAATATCATTTGCCTCACCCTTTATGGATGTATAAGCAACATATATGATCAAACCTATTTTTAAAATAGATTTAAGCAGCTCAAATAATGAATCTTTTGAAAAAATACGTTTAAATCCATTGATCGGATTAAATTTATCCCCCTTAGGTTTTAACGGCTTAGCCGTGACTTTCCACCCTACCTGAAGGATACTTACAAGGGCTGTCACCGCAACACCAAACACAAAAAACGGGGCAACCATCTTGAACATTTCTATATACACATTATGTAAAAACGAAGTAATCTCCTTTGTAGATGATTCCATCGCATTAACACTTACAAAATCAGGCATCAGCTTATATACATAATAAAAAACTTCCAAAAAGCCATTGCCAATTAACGAAATAAAAACCTTCAACACGAGGAACAATACTATCAGATCAAATGCTGCGGTAAGTTCCTTACTCTTTGCAACCTTACCATCCTCTCGTGCTTCTCTTAACTTCTTTTCTGTTGCCGGCTCTGTTTTTTCCCCTCCGGGTCCATCTTTTGCGAACCACTGAAGGTCATATGCAAATAGTAATCTGTCTTTCCATTCCACCTTAGTACATTCCCTCTATAAATAAAACCATCATCTTTTTCATTTCGGTAAATATAAAACTGGCGATTCCAGGCAAAAGTGAAATTGTAAGAAATAAAACTCCAAAACCAACCAGTATTTTCATCTGCATACCAACTGCAAACATATTCATCTGTGGTGCAACCTTTGCCAGAATACCAAGAATACAGTTTAAAATCATCATACAGGCAAATATTGGAAGAAAGATCCTGAAACCTATTACAAACAGATCTGTCATATACTGTGTTATAGAACCCGCAAGTGAATCCCAGTTAAAGATCTGACCATTGATTGGGACTACGGTAAAAGAATCTACCACAGCCTGTAAAATCACATGATGCATATCTGTTGCAATCAAAAGAAGAAGTATAAAATAATTGTACAGGTTTCCGGTAATTGTTACCTGCGTATTCATTGTCGGGTCAAATTCAGTCACCATGGATAATCCAATATCCATATCAATAATATTTCCCGCAAATAAAATAATGGAATTACAAATGTTTGCAGCAAACCCTATCAGCAACCCTGTAATTCCTTCTTTTAACACTATTATCGCATACCCAATCAAACCTGTATACTCGATTGCTGTCTTATCAACAAAACCATACACCAGAAGTGCAACAAAAAAAGAAAAACCTATCTTTGCCTGCGAGGGCGCATTTTTTGTTCCAAAAAAAGGTGCAATATAGACAAAACAGGATATGCGAACCAATATTAATATCAGTATTTCAAAATTAGCCAATGAAAACGTATATTCTAACATAGATCGTCCTAACCGAGATACATACTAAAATTCGACCATAATGTCGTCACGAATTCTGTCAGATTTGTCAAAATCCATGATCCAAAAATCATAAGTCCGACAAATACTGCAATAATTTTAGGAACAAACGTCAGCGTCTGCTCCTGAATAGATGTAACCGTCTGGAAAATACTGACAATCAAACCAACAACCAGTGAAATGATCAACATTGGAGCCGAACAGATTATAATCGTATAAATTGCTTCTTTTGCTACATCAAGTACCTGTCCTTCTGTCATTTTGTTCTCACCTCTTTGCTATCTATATACATTTTAATCTGTATCTATAACAGAATGCACATTCTTCGAACATTCTGTTATCATCAATAAAACGTCTTTACTACGCTTCCTATTACAAGATTCCATCCATCCGCCAGTATAAACAGTAATATTTTAAACGGCAAAGAGATTGTTGTCGGTGGAAGCATCATCATACCCATCGACATAAGCACGGATGCAACTACCATATCAATTACAATAAACGGGATATATATAACAAATCCCATAATGAACGCCTGTCTCAGTTCTCCGATTATAAATGATGGAATCATAATTGTCATCGGAATCGCATCATATGCACTCTGCCCGGATTCCTCATATTCCTTTTCCAGTGCAGCACTGTCAATATCATAACTGTCACCAGCCATATCCACGAAAAGCTTGACATCCTTTCGCTGTACCTGTCCATACATAAACTGGCGAATCGGCACTTCCGCTTCTTTTAATGCCTCTTCTATGGTAATATCTCCATTATCCAGTGGCTGGATTGCATTCTCATTGATCTGCTGAAACGTCGGCCACATGATAAAAAATGTCAAAAACAATGCCAGTCCAATCAAAATCTGGTTTGGCGGTGCCGTCTGTGTTCCAATTGCCGTTCTTAAAAAATGAAGTACAATTACAATTCTGGTATACGATGTAAGCATAATCAAAAGCGATGGTGACACTGCAATAATTGTCAGTAACAATAATGCACGTACTTCTGAAGCAACCCCCGCCTCATCATTATTTATCGAGATGGACAGACCACCTTTGCTGTCTGACTCACTACCTGAACCTGTGCTGGTATTCGCTGCTGTATTATCCAGCGAATCAATGCTGTCTGGATCCATGGAAGCTGCATAAACAGTCGTTCTGTTTTGTGAGGCAAACAACACTGCCACAAACACTGCTATTGCAAATATTAATGACAGTATACAATATGTCTTTTTTAATTTTGTCATAATTCCATCAATCCTGCTTTTTCGGAAAATGATCTTTCAGTCTACTAAATATCTCCTGAAAATTTTCCTGTGAATTTTTCATATCATCCGATGTCTGGACTGATAACTGATCTTCTGTAAGTTCCGCAATTTTTGTTACTTCATCCTTACCCACAGCGATTACAAAATACTGTTCTCCTGCCTTAACAAGCTGTAAAAATTTACCATTTGCAATCCGGATTGTTTCGAGAACCATAAGATTTCCTTTGGACATTTGTATTTTTTGAAAACCACCTACCCACTTTGTCGTGAAGTAGGTAATAATCAAAACAAACACAAATATGATCAGTACTCCAATCAGCTGCATCAGACTTCGAAAAGAAGCGCTTAATAAAATCATACTAACCCACTACTTTTTTTACTGCCTCAAGTACACGCTCAGCCTGGAATGGCTTCACAATAAAATCCTTTGCTCCTGACTGAATTGCTTCAATAACCATAGCCTGCTGTCCCATTGCAGAACACATGATAACATTTGCATTTGCATCAATCTCTTTGATCTTCTTTAATGCCTGGATACCATCCATATCCGGCATAGTAATATCCATTAATACCAGATCCGGTTTTGCTTCAGGATATTTCTCCACTGCAATAGCACCATTTTCAGCCTCCGCTGCAATCTCATAACCATTCTTTGTAAGAATGTCCTTAATCATCATTCTCATAAATGCAGCATCATCACAAATCATAACCTTAGCCATAATTTTCTCTCCTATCTTTAACTCTTCTTTTTTGTTTTTTATTTTATAATTTCAGTAATTCGTATACCATAGCTTTCTTCTATTACTACTACCTCGCCTTTGGCTACGAATTTACCATTTACCAGAACATCAATCGGTTCTCCGGCAATCCTGTTTAATTCTATAATGGTTCCCGGTGTAAAATCAAGTATTTCTTTAATTGATTTGGAAGTTCTTCCAAGTTCTACCGTAACTTCAAGTGGTACATCCATAATCAAATCAATATTTTCCGGTTGAAAATTCCCCGGTACTGCTCCAGTAAATGCCTGGAATTGTGCCGGCTGTACATTTACCTGCTGTTGTCCATACATCTGCGACATCTCCTGACCCATCATTGGTTGTCCCATCATCGGCTGACCCATCATTGGCTGCCCCATCATCGGCTGTCCCATCATTGGCTGCTGTGCTGCCATCTGAGGTTGTGGCTGCGGTGCAGGTGTCGGCTGAGCTGCCGGTGTACTCTGGGTGTTCTCTTTTTCACTCATTCCTGCAGTGGAATTACTGTCTTCTTCCATATTGCTTGTTACATTTGCACACATTTCTTTTGCAAAAGAAACAGGATATAACTGCATGATCTCACTATCAACAAGATCACCAATCTCTAACCGGAATGAAATTTTTACAAATTCACCTGCAAGGAACTCATCAATCTGACTCTCATCAATTGTCTGTTGCAAATCTATCAGATCTGCACTTGGCGGGCTGATATCAATTACCTTGTCCAGCATGGAAGACAATGATGTTGCTGCCGAGCCCATCATCTGGTTCATTGCCTCGCTGATTGCACTCAGGTGAAGTTCTCCAAGTTCTCCATCCGTATTTGTTCCATCACCGCCCATCATCAGGTCCGTGATAACTTTTACATCATGTTCCTTTAACACAAGGATATTGCTTCCATCTAATCCCACGGTATACGCAATTCGTATAAATACACATGGCTTTTCATATGCGTCACATATATCACTCCAGTTTGCAAACGCAACCACTGGGGTGGAAATCTCAACCTTACGGTTTACCAGTGAAAACAGTGTAGTTGCCGCTGTTCCCATACTGATATTCGAGATCTCACCGATCGCATCTTTTTCCTGTTCTGTCAATGTATTTTCCGGATTTTCATCTGTACCTGAAGGATTGTTCAGTAAAGCATTGATTTCTTCCTGTGACATCGTTCCATCCATCTTACTGCTCCTCCCTAATCACTGATGTAATTCTTACTGCATAGTCATCACCGGTTTCTCCCGGCAGAGCAGTAAATTTTTTTATACTTCCAACAAAGACACTCAGTTCCTGATCAACCTTCGTATCCAGCCGGATAATATCTCCTACCTGCAGTCCCAAAAAATCATTTACTGAAATGGAACTGTTACCAAGTACAGCTTTGATCGGCATTGGTGCTTTTGAAATAAGTGCCTCGATCGTTTCTGTATACTGTTGTTCATCTTTTTCCTGCAGACTCGAATACCAGTATTTGGTATTCAGTTTGTCCATAATACTCTCTAAAGTCAGATATGGAAGGCATACATTCAGTAATCCCTCCACATCGCCAATCTTAACATTGAGCGTTACCAGAGCTATCATCTCCGTCGGCGATATAATCTGTGCGAACTGCGAATTCGTCTCAATACGCTCTAACCGGGGTTCTAACTCACATACATTCTCCCACGGCTCCACTAAAAGATCTACTGCCACATTAAATATCCGCTCAATGATCAGCAATTCTATCTCCGAGAAATCCCTCGGTTTATCCAGAGGCACTCCCTTTCCACCTAACATTCTGTCTACTACAACATATCCAAGATTTTGTGCCATCTCAATGACAATGCTTCCATTCAATGGAGATGCATTTACAATTCCAAGTAATACAGGATTCGATAACGCATTTGAAAATTCTGAATATGTAACTGCTTCTGAGTTCATCACCTCAACCTGAACATTTTTCCGTAAATAAACAGGAAGATTGGTTGACAAGAGTCTTCCGTAATGTTCAAAGATAATCTCCAGCGTTCGCAGATGTTCCTTTGAAAACTTTGCAGGACGGGCAAAATCATAATTTTTGACCTGTTTTTTATCTTCATCTTTCATTTCATCTACATCAAGTTCACCACTGCTTAACGCTTTGAGCAAACTATCTATCTCATTTTGAGATAAGACTTCACCCATTCTTTCTCACCACCTAACACAATATTTGGGTCTATTCCGTCTGAACGCTTGAGAAGTTTACACCAACGATGAAGTCTGAACCTCCAAACATATCCTGTAATGTTTTCAATATATCATCTTTTACATTCTGATAGCCATTTGCATTAAACTCATCCAATGTATATCCATTTACAATGGTATTAATCTCGCTCTGAATGATCGTCACTTTTGCAGCAAGTCCTTCGGATCCACCATAGGTTTTGTATCCGTCACTCTTTGTATTCAAAGATAAACTGACTGAAAATACAGCATAGTGCTGTTTGCCATCTTCGCCCTGTTTTAAGTTCACGGTAAATCCATCGGTGATCGCATAAGTCTCAACATCTTCGATCGGCACCTCCGGTGTAGCCGGCGTATTTTCTCCACTCTGAAGTTCCAGATTAATAGCAGAGCATACCTGATCGATCAGCTGATTCGATTTTTTTGTCTGCGGAATAATCGTGAACACAAGAATTGCAGTTAAAATAAGATTTGCTAAAACCAGTGCCAGAATAATTACGGTTATCAAATTCTTTTTCATAATGCTACCTTCCTGTTCAATTAAAATCTGAACTATAAGAATTATATATTTTTATAATAACGCGGCGGTTTCTTGATCTTCCCTCCTGCGTTGTATTATCTGCAACAGGTACATACTCACCTCTTCCAGATGCCTTCAAATGTGCGGGCTCCACTGTTGTAATATCTCTCAGATAATCTGTAACCGCCCGTGCCCTGTAAAATGAAAGCACATCATTATCTTCATATTTTGCAGAATGAATCGGCACGTTATCCGTGTGTCCCTCTACTTCTATGATATTATCCTGATAAGGTTCGATCAGCTTACCCAGCTTATCAATCAGCGGATACGCCTCTGATCGGATTTCAGCATGCCCGGAGTCAAACAAAAGAGCTCCATTCATATTGAGCATGACATACTGTGCATTGAAATCAACTTCCACCTGATCCTGGATTCCATATCTTGCAATGGCATCCTCCAGCTGTTCAGACATTTTTTCTGATTCTTCCAGTGCCTGTTCTTTATATTCTTCCACTACATCATTCTCTTCGTCTGTTTCCTGATCCGTTTCAGAGTTCGCTTTGTCTTTATAATAAGAATCTAACATTTCAAGCTGGCTCACACCGGATGATATCAGAGTTCCATCTCCAATAGAAGATCCTCCATTGGGAAGAATACTAAATGTATTCTGAAAGGAAGCCACCATTTTTTCAAACTTTTCTGCATCTACCGTTGACATAGAGAATAACAATACAAAGAAACATAACAGTAGGTTCATCAGATCTGCAAATGTATTCATCCATGCCGGTGATCCTTTTGGTTCATCAGGCTTTCTTTTCACTATTCTTCACCTCCAGCCTCGCTTTCCTGCGCTGTATTACGCGCCGAAGGTGCAAGGAATGATTTCAGTTTTTCTTCTATAACACGTGGATTTTCTCCTGCCTGGATCGACAGAATACCTTCCACGGAAATTTCCTTCATCATCATTTCATTATCATTATTCAGTTTTAACTTACCTGCAATCGGGTTACATAACCAGTTTGCAAGTAATGAACCATACAATGTTGTAACAAGCGCCGTTGCCATCGCCGGTCCGATTGTGGATGCATCTTCCATGTTCTTCAACATGAGGATCAATCCAATCAGTGTACCGATCATACCCCAGGCAGGACCTAATTCAGCCCATTTCTCCCAGACAGCAATTTTAGCTTTATGTCTGCTCTCAACGCAGGCTAAGTCAGTCTCCATGATTCCTCTTACCAGTTCCGGATCTGTACCATCTACAACAAGCATAATTCCTTTTTTCAGAAAATCATCTTCAATCCCGTTTGCTGCTTCTTCCAATGCCAGAAGTCCTTCTTTTCTCGCAGTATTCGACAGTGAGATAATCTGGTTGATGACAACTGCCGGATCCTGAACCTCATCCTTAAAAATCAGCTTTATTGACTTTATACCATTGATAAAATCTGCCAATTTAAAAGATGCGAGCGTACCTGCAATGGAACCTCCTATTGTAATAATGAATGATGCCGTATCCCACATGGAGTGTAAACTTGCAACACCTCCGTTGGAAAGTACACCAAACACAAACATTACAACGCCTAATAACATACCTACTATTGATGCTATATCCACTTTTTCCACCTACCATCCTTGATTTTTCAGATTATAAAATCCCATCCGTGGGACTTATTCTTCTCTTAAAAGGCCATTTGTAAAAATATCCCTTTTGTATGATTTTACTAAATTTTTGACCTCTTGTCTACTTTCTTTTACAATAAACTTTTTACCTGTTGTAAGAGAAATAACTGTATCCGGGGTCTCCTCCACCGTTTCAATCAGATCCGAATTGATTAATACTGTTGTTCCATTCAATCGTGTCACTTCGATCATAAAGTAATCATTCCTCCATTATTAATCAACAGTTTTTATTGTGACCGATTTTTTCAAAAACCGGTCACAATGTTCAGTATAACATATGTAACTGATTGTGTAAAACCTGTTTCAACATTTTAAGACAGGTTTTACGCAAATATTATCTTTTTCTTACTTTACATTAACGTTTCAGATTAACCAGTTCCTCTAAGAGGGTATCTGATGTTGTGATGATACGGGAGTTTGCCTGGAAACCACGCTGTGTGATGATCATCTGTGTGAACTCCGTGGACAAGTCTACGTTAGACATTTCAAGTTCTCCGGATGTCATGGAACTTCCGTCCGCAGAAATCTCAACACCAATTCCATCAAATTCACCTGAGTTTAAGGTTGTACGGTAACAGTTCTCTCCAACCTTTTCAAGACCGGATGCATTTGCAAACTGTGCAACAGCGATCTGTCCAAGTGTCTCTGTATTACCATTATCATAGGTACCTGTGATAAGACCATTGTTATCGATGGAAATACCGATCATGGCACCTAATTTCTTTCCTTTTCCTGTCACACCATCATCTATAGATCCTGTAGACATAACCGCTGTGGATTTACCACCGTTGTCTGCATCTTTCAGTCCCGAAAAATCAATGGTAATATCATCAAACTGGGTCGGATTATTTCCCAGCTTACTCATATTAAGTGTAACTGTGTTTGTCTTATTGTTTGACGTTCTTGCACCGACTCCTGTAAATGTACCATCTTTTGTACTGAAGTCGATTGCATAATCCGTTACATTTCCGGTAATCGTCAGTGTTCCATTTTTGATTGCAGCTGTTGCCTGCTTGTTTGCAATCTTGGAAACCATTGCATCTGGGATTCCATATACCTGTTTCAGGCTGTATGTAGTTGCTGGAGTTTGTCCATCCGTAAAAGAATTTGTTGCCGGATCCCAAGAGATTTTTCTACCGTTTGCATCACTTCCTACATAGAAATTATAGTTAGCAGAATCATAGTAATAACCACTCTGAACCTGGCTGTATGTTCCAAGTGTAGCATTCGTTGTTTTTGCTCCAAATATATCACTCAGATCAACATTGCTGGTTTCCGGATCATAGAACGTTGTTCCGTCACTGTTTAAGATTTTTTCCAGTTCCACCGTATATTTTCCATCTGTTCCGGTAGATTTCATTGCAAAACGCGCTGTATAGGAATAACCGAGATTATCAAAAAAAGTCAGTGTTTTGACAAGTCCGTTGTCTGACAATACATCCTTATCATTTTTATCAATAATACCGGAAACATTTGCCTGTGTGGTTGCTTCCGGAGCAGATGTCAGGTTGGATGTCTGCATGACACGAAGTGCAGATACGGTATCCTTCTTGATATTTCCTGTTGTCGGATCTACCTGCCATCCCATAACTGTATAACCGGTGGATGTCATACATAAGTTACCGGCACCATCTACATAGAAAGAACCGGCTCTGGTAAACAGGTTCTCAGAACCGTTGTTAACTACAAAAAAGTTTGTCGTAGACTGGTCTGATAAACGGATATCGAATGCACGTCCGGTTGTTTCAGCCGCACCGGAAGTTGTGATGCTTAAGTTTGTTGCACCGGTCGTAACACCAAGACCGATCTGTTTTGCATTCACACCACCGGTACCTGTTGCTGCGTTCGCACCGGATGCATTGCTTGTCATCTGATATAAAACATCCTGAAATACGACTGAGGATGATTTAAAAGCTACTGTGTTTACGTTGGCGATATTGTTACCAATAACGTCCATTTTTGTCTGATGTGTCTTAAGACCTGACACAGCAGAGTACATTGATCTCATCATAGTTGAAATTGACCTCCTAAGTTCTTTTGTGCTGCCTTCCCTTCTGTCATTCCGGGAATCTAGCCTCCATTTCGGTCCGGCTACGTGATCACAGCACCATCAATATTGGTATAAATATTATCATCGGACTCTGTCCGGTCCATTGCTGTAACGACTGTCCTGTTCGGAACATTTACGATAAAAGCGAGTGAATCAACAATTACTAACGATTCTCTGATTCCCTTTTCACCAGCCTTAAAAACGCCTGTCTCAAGTCGTTCATTCTGCTCTTTAGACAAATTGATATTACGATCCATCAGGCGCATCGTGGCATGCTTGGAAAATTTAAGTGTCCCACCTGCTTTTGCATCCTGCTTCTGCTTTAAAATATCTTCAAAGGAGACACCGCTCGAAGTTACCGCATCCGTGCTTTTCCGAGTCAGATACTGGTCAGTTACCTGCTCAATGGAAGCAAACTGGTTACTGATCTTATTCATAATCGCATTTCCCTTCTGTCAGATATCAGGTTTTATCTGTATCTGTCTTTGTGTCTGTTGTTGTATCTGTTCCTGTTGTCGTATCTGTTTTTGTATCTGTATCTGTTTTTGTATCTGTTGTTGTACCTGTCGATGATGAAGTACTTTTATACCAGTCTTTTCCTGCAAGTTTTTCCATCTGTGCAAGCAGTTCCTGATATTTTTTCAAAGTATCTGTATCGATCTTTGACTGCTGATAAGAATTCAGATTATCGTAATATGTCTTTAAATTCTTGACATCATCCTTGTCACTTAATGTAAGCTGTGCTGCGGATGGCAATTTAGCAACCGCTGCTGCAAACGTCTTAGCAAGTGTCTCTGCCTCCATGTATTCGGTATCTGCAACCTGATATACATCAGAAAGTGAATATAACACCCCATTTACACAGATCTTCTGCTCACCGTTTTCTTTCTGTACATAATCAACAAATCCCTCTGTTGCTGTTGTTTCTCCAGTCGAAGATGTTGTCTTGATAATAACATATTTTCCAACAAGTGCATTTGCATTGCTGCTCTCGATTGTACTCTGCATACCAAGTGTTGCTTCCATCTGTGAAAATGTAGCAAGCTGTGCAACATACTCCGTATTGCTGGTAGGCTCTAACGGATCCTGATACTGCATCTCTGCACATAACAGCTGTAAGAACTGGTCATAGCCAAGGTCATTGCTGGTATCCGATTTGCTTGTAGTACTGGTATCCTTTGGTATTTTTCCGTCTACAACGGGCTGAATTAATGCCATTTTTTTCTCCTTTCTTTTGTTTTAAGCAGTATAATCTACGGAATTACCGTGATCTGCCATAATCTGCGCCACAAGGGCTTCTTCCTCACTCATGACTCCGGAGAGTTCATCTAACTCATCTAAGTTGATTCTTCTAGTCTTTGGCGAAGCTTTTTCCTGCTCCTCTGCCTGTCTCTCTTCCTGTTTTGCATTCTGCTCTAAGTTTTTTTCAAACTCATGGCTTCCAACCGTAACTTCTACGGCATCCACCTTCACACCTGCCTGGTTCATACTCTGTTTGAGTTCTGCCATCTGCGCTTCTAACGCTTCTTTTACCAGTTCGTTCTGTGTCATAATATGAGCAGATACATTTCCTTCCTTGGTCGTTACTTCGATATAAATCTTGCCAAGGTGTTCCGGGTTCAACTGCATCTCCATCGTCGTCTGTGCTTCACGGACAGTGATTTTTGTAAATTCTGTTACCTGACGGATCAGATCTAAAGTGTCAAGCTGTCTTGAAAATTCCGGCACATTTTCCGGTGTTTTTACTGCTGCCGGATCTGCCACATGTTCCTGATTCACAAATGCTGTCTGACCCGATGCATTCCCAGATTCATTTTTACTGCCTGTCTGCTGTCCCTTATCTGACTCTGTCTTTACATCCGGTTCTTCTGTTTTCTCCGGCATCAGACCATCATTCACGTCATCGGTATCCTTCACATTATCTGCGACTTCTTTCTGCAGAACAATGTTGTCCTCCGGCTTCTGTGTTTCCACTTCATCTGCATTTAAAACTGTCTGTACTGTTTTATCATCTTTTGCATCTGAAATCATCTGCTCCGGCACAGCATCTGCTGCCGTCTGTACTGCGTTGTCATTTTCCGGCACCTGAATATCCGCCGATAACTGCTCTGCATTCACATTTGTGTCTGTTGCAGCAGCCATCTCAGTAAACATCTGCGGTGTCATTCCAAGTTCATCTAACAGGTTCTGTGACAACTCTCCAATTTCATTTACAATTTCCATAAATGAACTGTTGCACAGCAGTTCTCCAACATTTTCACATCCTGTGAGTTCAGCTGTAAGCTGCGCAAGCTGATTCGGCTGTATCAGATCTGCAACAGTAAGTCCTAACTTCTGCATGGCATCTGCGATTTCTTCATCTGTCACACCAAGTTTATCTTTCAAAACCTGTCTCACATCCTCATCAAATGCAGCTAACTTTTCATCCGCATTTTCTGATTGAATGTCCGTTTTGCCTGCTGAATTATCTTTTATACTGCCCGCAGCATTCTGATAACGTTCATAATCATCTGCCACACTACTGTTTCCGGTTACAGCTGCCACATCCTGTCTGCTGTTCTGTCCACCATAATTGTAACCGCCTCCAACCTGGGTTGTCATCTGGCTCATCACTTCTGCAAACTGAACTTTCAGATCGCCTTCTTTTGTTCCGGTCAGTGTCTGGCCGCCCTGTCCTATGGACATAATTCCAGCCACTTCTGAAACGCGCGTGCTTCCCATGTTTCTTCCTCCTTTCCCTTTCGCTGCATGTACTGCCGCTTAATGATCTATTCTGAAGGTTTCATGATCTCTGTTACCTTTGCAGCGGTATCAGAAGTCATTTTACCAAGAATAGCAGCTCTTGAATCTGCATCCATACCATCTAAAATCTGTGCAACCAGTTTCAGGTTGTCTGTCATGGTATCAAAAATTGCTGCTGCCTCTTTTGGCTTCATGGATGAATATGTTTTGATGTAATCATCAAGCTGCTCATCCTCTGCCGTCTGTGCCACTACCTGCTTATACAGTACTTCTGCATTTGCAGGATCGATGCTTTCGTAATATTTCTTATATTCCTCAATATCCGGGGCTACATCAGAAAAGACAACATCCTCATAGAAGCTCTGCTTTTCCTTTTCAAATTCTGCCTCGTTTTCCTTATATTGCTGTAATTCCTGTGATTGAGCTTCTAACTGGCTGATATAATCCGCATTTGCAGACGATGCATTCTGTGCATCTGCCAGTTCTTTTTCAAGTTCTTTAATGCGCTCAACCGCATCTGCCATCGTATCATACGCATAAGCACTGTCCTCTGTTGAAACCTGCTCCACCGCATCATCCGGTAAAATCTTATTTACATAAGGGACATCTTTCAGGATCGGTGCAAGCACGCCTGATCCAAATCCTCCAACATCCCATTTAATCAGAAGGGCAATAATTGCAAACCATACAACTATGATCAGAAGGGAAACAAAAAATACCGCAACTTTGCTGCCGCCGCTTTCTTCTTCAAGTTCATCGCTCTCTGCTGCATGCTGTGCTTTCTTCTGCTTTGCCTCTTCTTTTTTTCTTTGTTTTTCTTCAGCTTTTTTATCTACAACTTCTTCTTTTTCTTCTGCCATATTTTCCTCCTGTCCGCTCAAACTGCCTAACTACGCTGTCCATTATCGTGATAGGTATAACTGACAAGCTCATCTATTTCTTTTGACTCTTCATGTAAAAGTTCCTGTTTAAACTCCTCAAAAGCTTTTTCTTTCAGTTTTTCATGTGTCTTGCGTTCAACCATTGCTTCATTCAACTGTTTTCTCGCCAATTCAACATCACGTTCTGCAGCATGTACATTCATCATCTGGCTGCGCTGTTTGCTTTTTAAGACGTCAATCGCCTTCCTGCATTCACGAATTTCCAAAACATTAATACTGCCACTCACCAATTCTCTTGCTTTTGATTCATAACCGGCTCTCCGGATCAGGATATCCTGAAGTTTCTGCTGTTCTGCCGCAAGTTTTGCATTCGCCATACCATAGGCTGTCTTTGCCTGATTTTCCATTTTTTCTTTGATATCAAGAATGTTCTGCATTCTGTATCTGAACTTTGCCATACCAGAAACCTTTCTTAGTTTTCAAACAGTTTTCGCAGCAGGTCAATCTCTTCGTTGAATTCAAATTTTTCATCGGTCTTTTGCATCAGGAACTCATTTACCGCTTGAATTTTTTGAATTGCATAATCAATTTCACGATTGGTTCCATTTTTATATGCCCCGATATTAATCAGGTCTTCTGCCTCATTATAAGTAGCCATAACATTTCTTAATTTTCCGGCAAGCTCTTTATGCTCACTTGTAGCAATCGAACTCATAACACGGGAAATACTCTGTAATACATCAATTGCAGGATAATGATTCTTTTGTCCTAATTTTCTGGATAACATAATATGTCCATCCAGAATACTTCTCGCCGTATCTGTGATTGGTTCATTCATATCATCACCATCTACAAGCACGGTGTAAAGTCCGGTAATAGATCCCTTATCCGAAGTTCCTGCACGTTCCAGAAGTTTAGGCATTTCTGAATACACACTTGGTGGATATCCTCTTGTTACCGGTGGCTCTCCGGATGCCAACCCAATCTCCCGCTGTGCCATAGAAAATCGTGTCAGTGAATCCATCATCAGCAACACATCTTTCCCCTGATCTCTAAAGTATTCAGCAATAGCTGTTGCTGTTTTTGCAGCTTTATTTCTTATCAATGCAGGTTTATCGGATGTCGCAACAATAACCACGGAGCGTTTCATGCCTTCTTCACCAAGATCGCGTTCCACAAACTCTCTTACTTCTCTTCCACGCTCGCCAATCAATGCAATCACGTTGATATCCGCTTTTGTATTTCTCGCAAACATACCAAGTAATGTACTTTTTCCAACACCGGATCCGGCGAAAATACCGATTCTCTGTCCTTTTCCTACTGTAATCAGACCATCTACTGCTTTCACACCCAAAGGTAGTACTTCATCAATAATTTTTCTTGCCATCGGATCTGGTGGCAATGCTTCAACCGGATAATCATACGGAAGTAATAATTCTTCCACATCGGTTGGCCGTCCTATTCCATCTAATGTATGACCTAACAGTTCTTCTCCAACTTTCACAGTCAGAGGATGTCCTGTATTTTCTACAATACATCCAACACCAATTCCTTCTACGCTTTCAAACGGCATCAGGAGTAAATGTTTATCACGGAAACCGACGACTTCAGCCATCGTTGAAATATTTTGTTCCCGATCGATAATGATACGGCACAGATCATTCAGTTTTGCATTTGGTCCTACAGATTCAATTGTAAGACCGACAATCTTTGTCACCTTGCCTAAACGGTTAAAATACGTCTTATCGGCAAGCTGAAGATATTTATCAAATGTACCCATTCTGCCGCCTCACCTCTATGAGCATAATGCTTTGATATCCTTCATCAGATTATCAAGCTGTACGTCTACACCACAGTCAAATATTCCTGCGTCAGTCTCTATGGTGCACGCATTTTCATTCAGTGTATAATCAGGAACAATTTCAAGTTCTATGTCATGTCCGACATAATCTAATATTTCATCTTTATGCTTTTCTAAAAATGACACATTGTCTCCTGCAACCTTAATCCGGAAATGCTTTTCATCTTCGATATTTGCGATAGCATTATCGATCAGATGAAGCAGGATTTCTTTCTTATCATCAAACTGGATATGAAAAACCTTATTAAAAACATTTAATATCACATCTACCAGTTCTTTTTCCATGTTTTTTTGTTTTTCCTGATAAGAATTCTGCAACTGTATTTTTTTCTGCTGTTGTTCCTGTTCTAACTGCTGTTTTTTCTGGTTATACTCCTGTTCTAATGTATTCTGTCCTTCCAGATAACCCTGTTTTTTTGCTTCATCACGGATAGCTTCCGCTTCCTGTCTTGCATCATCAATCAGCACATCTGCCTGTGCTCTTGCCTGCGAAAGTATCTGCTCCGCTTTTTCATTCACAGCAGTCATATCCTGTTCCGGTTCTTCTACAGGGATTACATTCTCTGTTTTGTCAGTAATAATCCCCTCCGCAAATCCATCCGGTCCTACAGGCCGGTCTTGTTTTACCATCTGTTGTTTCAGGAACTCCTGTATATGATCATTTGAATCGATCACCCTTGTATTCTGACTCTCTGTATGCACGAACCACGGTTTGTAAAGATTAGACAACGATCTCGTCACCTCCGCCTCTGGAGATTACAATCTCTCCAGAATCCTCTAATTTACGAATGACACTGACAACTTTCTGCTGAGCCTCCTCAACATCTTTCATACGGACAGGTCCCATAAACTCCATATCCTCTTTGATCATCGCAGCCAGTCGTTTTGAAAGATTCTTAAAGATAACGTTCTGTACTTCTTCGTTTGCAGCCTTTAAGGCAACTCCAAGGTCAGCATTATCGACATCACGAAGCACTCTCTGGATTGCACGGTCGTCAAGCAACAGAATATCTTCGAATACGAACATCTTCTTGCGGATCTCGTCTGCCAGTTCTGGTTCTTCGATCTCCAAAGACTCCATAATATGTTTTTCTGTCGTACGATCTACTGTATTTAAGATATTTACGATTGCATCCACACCGCCAACAATGGTGTAATCCTGGTTGACAAGGGAAGAAAGTTTCTTTTCCAGCACACGTTCCACCTCTTTGATCACATCCGGAGATGTACGATCCATCATTGCAATACGTTTTGCAACATCTGCCTGTTTTTCCGGTGGAAGCGCTCCAATCACAAGTGCCGCCTGCGCCGATGTCAGATATGACAAGATCATCGCGATTGTCTGTGGATGTTCATCCTGAATAAAGTTCAATAACTGGCTTGGATCTGTTTTTCGAACAAATTCAAATGGACGTACCTGCAGGGACGCTGTAAGTTTTGTGATAACTTCCTTTGCCCTGTCCTCACCAAGAGCCTTATCCAGCAGCTCTTTTGCATATCCAATACCGCCTTCTGCAATATACTGCTGTGCCAAACAGATCTGATAAAATTCATTTAAAACATCTTCCTTAACCTGTGGCGAAACACTTCTGGTGTTCGCGATCTCAAGTGTCAGTTCTTCAATTTCATCTTCTTTTAAATGCTTAAAGATATCTGCAGACCGCTCTGGTCCCAAAGCAATCAAAAGGATTGCTGCCTTTTGTATTCCAGTATAATCTTGTGTGTTCGTTGCCATACCTTATTCCCACTCCTCGTTCAGCCAGTTGCGCAATAATGATGCTGCCGCTTCCGGATTGTCTTCCACAAATTTTTCAATCAGGATACGGGTTTCAGATTTTTCATTGTATCCGATATCCTGCATTTCTTCCTGGCTTTCTTTTGTTGATTCAAGCAGACTTTCAACAGAAAGTTCCGGCTCGATCTCTGCCACTTTTTCTTTTCTGGTACTGCGGAACACCACATAACCCAAAAGAAGAAGGATCAGTACCACAAGTACAATCTGTAAATAATCAGAAGCACTTCTTCCACCGGAAGAATACTGGAAAACCGGTTCCTCCTGTGCAATGATGGTAATCTTATCTGTCGGGATTCCTGTTGCATTCGAAATCATCGTGATATATTCCGGATCGACAGTAATCGCTGTCGGGTCACTGTTTGCCGCAACATATTCGTCGAACGTCATGTTGTCAAGTGCTCCGGATGCACGCAGTGTATCTTCATCGTAAATGCGGTATTTCGTTGCTACCAGAGAAACGGAAGAGTCTGCATAATTAACAGTTCCGCCATTTGATGACTTTTTCGTTACCTTTTCATTGTTCTGGTAGTTTGTGGTTGTATCTGTAACAGTACTGTGTGTGTAATTGTTATCTTCAATCACATAAGACGTATCATCATTCGAATCTGTTCCAGGTGTTGCAGCTGCACCACCTTCTGATTCTGATTCGTATTCACTCTTACTGCCAACCATACCATTCGTCTGTCCGTCCGGTGCATAATATTCATGCGTTGCTTCTTCTGACGTATCGAAATCCATCACAAGTTCCGGTGCCACTTCCACATGGTCAAACAAAGAAGAACCCACCATAACATCTTTCACTTTACTCTTTACCAGGTTTTCTGCTTTTGATTTTACAGAGAGCTGGCTGTTTGCAGTTCCCACATTGGTATCAGAAGAGTCTCCTGAGAATAAGACATTCGAATTAGAATCTAAAATCTGAATATTATCTGTATTTTTATTTCCAAGCTGTGTTGCTATGTATTTTGCAAGACCTGCTGCCTGATCCTCATCCATATCTCCGTTTAAAGTAAGAATCACTGCTGCATAGGAATCCTGATCTTTTGCAAGAATTGTTCCATCATCATTTGGAATATCGAGTGTTACAGAAGCACTTTCAACATTTGACAGGGTTTCCAACTGTTCAGCAAAATATTTCTGCAGATAAACTTTGTATTTCTTTGTCTTGTCTGCCTCTGTCGAACTGAATCCACCATCAAAAACATTATCAATGGATGCGCCCTGGCTCGGTATATCATTTTTTCCGAGCAGAATCGAAGCAGCCGCCTCATCTTTTGCATCTACATAAAAGATCAGTCCATCCTGAGACATCTGATAAGAAATGCTCTCGCCATCCAGAAGATCCTTCACTGTACCTGCCTCTGCTGTTGTCTGACACTCGTGCAGTGTAACCATATTGGGTTTACTGACAACCGCTGCCAGTATTGCCAGCGCAACAATGATCACTGCGACAATGCTGATCAATAACGCTTTCTGCTTTGTATTAAACTTTTTCCACCATTCTGTAATCTTATTTAATATATTTTGCACCTGTTCCGGCATGTTATCTGACTCCATTCATTAAATTTGCATATTCATGATTTCTTTATATGCATCCAGCATTTTATCCCTTACCGCTGTTGTATACTGAAGTGCTGTAAGTGCTTTCTTTGCCGCAATCTGCATATCATGCGGATTATCTGCCTTTCCAAGGGCAAATTCTATCTGGGCCGCTTCTGCATCATTCTGTAAATCGCTCGTTTCTGACAATACATTCATCGCCGAATCAAGCACCGACTGAAAGCTGTCATCCGAAGTATTTACAAGTCTGTTCTGTTCCGCCACCTTTTCAATATAATCTGATGTGATCCCTGTTAATGAAGTAATATCCATTTACCGTCATTCCTTTCCTTACTTACTGATATTCAGTGCAGCCTGCACCATACTTTTCGTCGCGTCAAATGCTGTTGTATTTGCTTCATATGCTCTTGTTGCATCAATCAGGTTTGTCATTTCAGTTACCGTATTCACATTCGGGCATGTAACATATCCATTTTCGTCTGCATCCGGATGAGACGGATCATAAACCATACGCATCTCTGTCTCATCATCCTCTTTTACAGATGTCACCTTCACGCCATTTCCAACCGCTCTCGCTCTTGCAGTCTCATAATACTGTGAAAAAGGTGTTTCTGTCTTTTCTGCAAATGTAACGATCTTTCTCCGATATGGTGTACCGTCTTCCGTCCTCGTTGTATTTATATTTGCAATATTCTGTGCGATCGTGTCCATACGAAAGCGTTCTGCTGTCATTCCACTTGCGCTGATATCAAATGCCTGAAATAATCCCATATACTTTCCATCCTTTGTTCCATTTTCAATCTTTTATCCGTGGCAGTCAAATGTTCGTAAAAGTATGTATTCTATTACTTTAGAACCGTCTGCATTCTCGAAAAATTATTTGTTATCGCCGTTGTCAAAAGCTGATATCTCAGTGATTCAGAAGCCAGCTCCGCATTTTCTGTGTTTTCATCCACATTATTGCGGTCAAGTCGATAAGAATAATTTGCCGCATCTGTATAAGATGTCGTTGTAAGTTTCCCCAGATCCTGATTCAGCTCCCTCACCTTTTTATCAAGGCTGCTGTATTTTGTCTTGCCAAGTGCTTTCTGCAATACGGACTCAAAGTCAACATCCTGTCTCTTGTATCCAGGTGTGTCTATATTTGCAATATTATTGGTTATCACATTCTCACGCATCCAGCTTGCATCAGCCGCTTTATCAAGTATATTTGTATAGTCAAATACATTTGTTGTAAACATACTGTTGCTCCTTTCATGCACTATTTTCTATATTATTCTATTTTATTATAAAATATCTCAAAAAAAACACAAGAGTTTTTTATTTTTTTTCCGCAAATTGCAAGTGCAAGTTGGACACCTGCACGGTAGAAATTAGTTAATCAGAGCGTCGGTCAGGATGGAAGCCGCTGGCTTCCGTCCTGGGCGATGCTGCCGCAGCCGGAGGCTGCGTAAACAGAGTCGAGGAACTCATCAAACAGTTCCTCTGGGGTGCGGTAGCCCAGCTTCTTGCGAGGGCGTCCGTTCAGCTCATCAGCAGCAGACAAGATGTACTCTGGAGAGAAGGATTCAATGGAGGCACCCTTGGGCACGAAGGCTCGGAGCAGCCCATTGTGACGCTCGTTTTGGGGACGTTCCCACGAAGTATAGGGATGTGCAAAATAGACTGCACTGCCCCAGTTCTCGACCAGACTGAACGTAGAGAACTCCGATCCGTTGTCCACGGTAATGGTCTTGAAGACCTGTGAGAACTTGTCTCCAAATTCCTCCCTGAGCGATTGCATGGCGTTCAGAACGGAGTCTGCATCCTTGCCAGGAATCCGGATGGCAATATAGTTCTCCGTTTTCTTCTCCAACAGGGAGAGGACGACAGCCTCTTTACCAGCCCTCTTGCCCACGACAGTGTCACCTTCCCAATGTCCCTCCTCGATGCGCAGAGCCGCAATCTCAGGTCTCTGGGAGATGTCCGTGCCGAAGCTCTTCTTGTGTTCACGGGGCTTGGAATCCTTGTGCTGCTTGCGTTTCATGGCTTCGGGTAGTTCCGTCACAGACAAGTCAAGGTTGCCTGCCCAGACCTCATTGTAAAGCGTGCGGGTGCAGACCATCTCATCTGCTGGAAACAGTCCATGCAGACGGGCATAGCCAACGCAGGAATCCAGAGACCACTTGTGTTCCTTGAACTGCTTGACTACCCAACGAAGGAAGTGGGCGCAGCGGCAAATCCGATGGTGTTTCCGAGAATGCTTCCTGTTGGCCTTGTAGACGGCCTCTCCATGCCTTGCTGAGTAACCGGGTTTCCTGCCCTTATTGCTCTTACGAGGCGGTGTGCCGCGCTTTAGCTCGTTCCCAACGGTGGTTGGTGAACATCCGATTGCTCTGGCAATGGCTCTGTTCGTGTAGCCTGCGTTCTTGAGATGCTGGATCGCGCCTCGTTCCTCTCGCTGTAAGTGCTGTCCCTTCTTGCGTTCTACCGGTTCTGTGATATAATCTTGGCAGTCCATAGTGATTGCCCTCCCTTGGCAGATGTTGTGTGCAAACTTCATTCTACCATGTGGGGAAAATCACTATGGTTTTTTCTTAGGTGTCCAACTTCATTATGCAATCAACCTTTATTTTTTTTCGTAGTTTTTTCCCGTATTTTGTATTATTTTATGATTTGGTGTACTACAATTTGTCCTTATCTTTCATATTTCTCTCTTTTTCGACATTTTCCGCGTTTTTGCGCGCATCTTCTTCAGATGAAACACCAGCGTTTCCGCAAAAACATCCCCGAAAATGAAAATTTTTCAAGAAGATTTTTATCTTATCATTCGATTTTTCAAATTTAGGGATATGAAACAGCAGGTTTCATACAACGAATGGCATTCATCTGTATTCTTTCCACTTTCAGGTGTACGACTCAAAAAGGAATCCGCTATGTTTAACAAATAACATAACAAATTCCTTTTTGTTTTAACTATTCTTATGATTCTCTTTCTTTATTTTGTCCAGTTCATCAAACACAACATCATTTAATACTTTGATGTATGTTCCTTTCATTCCCGAAGATCTTGATTCGATCACACCTGCACTTTCAAATTTCCGTAGTGCATTTACGATTACAGATCTTGTAATCCCAACACGGTCTGCAATCTTGCTCGCAACAAGGATCCCTTCCTTGCCATCCATCTCATCAAAAATATGTGTGATTGCCTCTAATTCTGAAAAAGACAATGTACTGATCGCAGATTTTACAATCTGTACTTTTCTTGTCTCTTCTGCATTTTCTTCATTTACAGAACGCATCATTTCAAGTCCGACCACCGTTGTTCCATATTCACTCAGTATAATGTCATCTATATCATATTGACGGTTCTCGCGATATACAAATAATGTTCCCAGTCGTTCTCCCGCAATATCAATCGGTGTGATGATTGCTGTATATTTTTTTACATCATCCACAAATCCAAGTGTTTCAAGATTCACATTTTCTTTTGTGGACAGGATTCCAAGCAAACGTTCATTTAAAAGCGGGTCGATAAAACCTCCTACCTCGTCCACAATCAATTCATTGATCTCTTCCACACCCTGAAGTACTCCTGTTCCAAGTACTTTTCCTTTTTTACTGATGACCAGGATATTTGATTCCAGTATTTCTTTTAATACATCACATATATCATTAAATACCACTTTGGAAGAATTATTATTGTGAAGCAATTTATTGATTTTTCTTGTTTTATCTAACAACTGAACACTCATAATACGTGCCTCCTGACTACATATATGTCTTTCATGATATCTTATATTTTATCACGTTAATTCTGAAAATTCAATATTCTAATATATTTTCCATAAAATTATTTCATTATTCGGAATCTTTTTCAACATTTTTACGATCTGTCACATAACCGCATTGTTCATCTGCACATACAATTTTGTTTCCTTTAATCACCATATAACCGCCACATTTTGGACATTTCTCTGCAACAGGCCTTGACCAGCTCATAAAATCGCATTCTGGATTATCCTCACACCCGAAATATTTTCTGCCTTTTTTCGTTTTGCGGAGTACAACCTCCTTGCCGCATTTCGGACATGTAACCCCGATTTTTTCAAGATAAGGTTTTGTATTCCGGCATTCCGGAAATCCCGGGCACGCAAGGAATTTACCATGCGGCCCATATTTTACTACCATGTTCCTGCCACAGACATCACAGATAACATCTGTCACTTCATCTTCTATTTTTACTTTTTCCAGATCTTTCTGTGCCGCTTTTACCGCCTCATCCAGATCCGGATAGAAATTACGCACCACTGTTTTCCAGTTTACATTGCCTTCCTCAACTCCATCCAGCAGCGATTCCATATTTGCAGTAAAATGTTCATCTACAATACTTGGAAATGATTCTTTCATAATCTGATTTACCACTTCTCCAAGTTCTGTCACATATAAATTTTTCGCTTCCTTGACAATATAACGTCTGCCGAGCAATGTTGTGATGGTAGGAGAATAGGTACTAGGACGTCCAATTCCCAGTTCCTCCAATGTTTTTACCAGAGATGCCTCTGTATAATGTGCCGGCGGCTGTGTAAAATGCTGTTTTTCATCAAACTCTTTTAAATTAAGCACTGTATTCTCATCAATAGAACCTACCAGAACATTATTCTCTGCTTTTTCATCGTCATCACTTGTATACACCGACATAAATCCGTCAAATGCGATTTTCGATGCAGACACTGTAAACCGGTATTCTCCTGCTCCGATCTTTACGTTCGTTGTCTCGTAAACCGCCTGCGCCATTCTGCTTGCCGTAAAACGTTTCCAGATCAACTGGTAAAGGCGGAACTGATCACGCGACAATGACTCTTTTACCATGACCGGAGTACGGTTAATATCAGATGGGCGGATTGCCTCATGTGCATCCTGTATTTTGGCACCATTCTTTTTCGTCGTTTTTTCGCCTGCGATATAGTTTTCACCATAATTTCCGGCAATATATTCCCGCGCCTGTGCATCTGCCTCTTCCGAAATACGAACAGAATCCGTTCTTAAGTAAGTGATAAGACCAACTGTTCCCTGTCCTTTGACATCAACACCTTCGTATAACTGCTGTGCAATCCGCATAGTCTTTGAAATTGGGAAATTAAGTGCCTTAGATGCTTCCTGCTGCAGCGTACTGGTTGTAAATGGCAATGGGGCCTTTTTCACACGTTCTCCTTTTTTTACTTCTAAAACATGAAACTCCTCTTTCTGCATCTCTGCCATGATGCGGTCTGCCTGCTCTTTACTGGAAATCGTAAGTTTTCCGTTCTCATCTCCATAAAATTTTGCGAGCAGTGTCTTTCTCTCTCCTTTTACAGATAATTCTGCATCCAGTGTCCAGTATTCTTCCGGGATAAATGCGTTAATTTCATCCTCACGGTCACAGATAATGCGAAGTGCAACAGACTGGACACGCCCGGCGCTAAGTCCTCTTTTTACTTTTGCCCACAGTAACGGACTGATCTCATATCCTACCAGACGATCCAGGATTCTTCTGGTCTGCTGTGCATCCACAAGATTCATATCAATCTTACGGGGTTCTTTTAAGGATGCTTTCACTGCATTCTGTGTAATCTCATTAAAAGTGATTCTCTGTGCATTTTTATCGTCTAATTTCAGTGCCTGGCTCAGATGCCATGAAATCGCCTCTCCCTCGCGGTCGGGGTCAGTTGCAAGATAAACTTTATCTGCTTTTTTTGCTTCCTTGCGCAGCTTTGCTAAAATATCTCCCTTTCCGCGAATCGTAATATATTTTGGTTCAAAATCATTCTCTATATCAATTCCCATCTGGCTTTTCGGCAGATCTCTCACATGTCCGTTTGATGCTACTACCTCATAATTTTTTCCCAGAAATTTTTTTATTGTCTTTACCTTTGCGGGCGACTCCACAATAACAAGATACTTTGCCATGCATCCATCTCCTTTTATTTCTGACAATAGACCAGTCCGCCATGCGCACAATCCCTATTGCATCTGACAACAATCCTGTTCTTCTTATACGGATTGTCATATCTAACAATTTCTTTTAGATTTTTCTGATATAATAATTTTTAACCGTCTCGGTAATAAAACCTTTTTGCAGAAGTCTGGCAAGAATGTCCATCATTTCCGGCACTGATATACCAGTCTTCTTTAAAAGCTCCCCGACGTTTTTCGGTCGTAAACTTAGACAACTATACACCAGTCGCTCATCTTTTTCAAGTAATAAATTTTTCAAATTATCTTCTCCGGTATTTATCTCCCCCTGTAATTCGAGTTCTTTTAAAAATTCATCTACGTCAGAAATGATCCCGGCACCCTGTCTTATCAGATTGTTACACCCCTCACTCAAAGCATCATACATACGCCCCGGCACCGCATAAATATCCTTCCCCTGTTCTAACGCATAATCCGCTGTAATAAGCGATCCGCTTTTTATTTTTGCCTCAACGATCACTACCACATCAGCAAGACCTGCAATGATCCTGTTTCTTGCCGGGAAAAGTGGCGCAGACGGATTTGTACCCGGTGGATATTCTGAAATGATCGCACCATTTTTTTCAAGTATCTCCTGATATATTCTGCTGTTTGACTTCGGATAACAGATATCTGCCCCGCAGCCTAACACTGCGCATGTATATCCGTTTTTACGCAGTGCACCTGTATGTCCACTGCCATCAACCCCTGATGCCATGCCGCTTACAACCCACGCGTCAGATGCAGCAAGCCTTCCTGCGATCTTCTCTGCCACTGATCTGCCATAAGCGGAACAGCGGCGTGCCCCCACGATCGCCACTGTCTTATTATTCCACTCCTGTGGAATAGTCCCTTTTACATACAGACTGTACGGTGCATCCGGAATCGCGGTGAGACGTTGTGGAAATAGCTGTTCTTCTCTGGACAAAAAGAAAATTCCTCTTTCCGCCATGCTTTCGTACTCTGTATCATAATCTCTTTTTTTACTCTCCATAATCCCTGCAGCATGCTTTTCTTCCACCCCTGGTATCAGAAGAAGCTGTTTTTCTGTCAGTCCATAAACTTCCCGCGCACTTCCCGCTGCACCGATCAGTCTGTTTCTGGTGCGTATTCCAATTCCCGGTATATTAGAAAGCCAGTATGCATAATTGATCAATCCATCCCCTCCCAGAATTTTTTATCAATATTTCTGTAGCAAAGCGCCTCGTTTAAATGGCTCATTTTTATCTGTTCGCTTTCATCCATATCCGCCAGTGTACGCGCCACACGCAGTATCTTATGGTACGTGCGGGCAGTCAGATTCAATTTGTCATACATTTGTTCCATGTAAATTTCCTGTTTTTTGTCAAGTTTACAATATTCAAAAATCCGCGAAGACGGGATATGACTGTTAAAGCAAAAATTTTCTCCCCGATACCGCATTTTTTGTATTTCCTGCGTGCGCACAACACGTGCTCGGATTTCTTCGGATTTTTCACTTTTTCCGGTATTGTAAAGATCCCGAAATCTGACCTGTGGAACTTCCACACAAATGTCGATCCGGTCCAAAAGCGGCCTGCTGACCTTCCGCAGATACCGGTCAATCGCAGCCGATGTACAGGTACATCTTTGCATGTCCGGATAATACCCGCATTTGCAGGGATTCATTGCTGCCACAAGCATAAAATCAGCCGGATATTCATAACTTGCATTCAGCCTTGCTATACAGATTTTTTTCTCCTCCATCGGCTGTCTTAATATCTCTAAAGTTTCCCGCTGAAATTCTGTCAGTTCGTCTAAAAACAGGATTCCTTTATGCGCCAGTGAAATTTCTCCCGGTTTTGGCACCGCACCACCTCCTGCAAGCCCCTGCGGTGTGATCGTGTGATGCGGCGCGCGAAAAGGTCTTTCCTGCATCAGTCCCCTTTTGTGCTCTAAAAGTCCGCAGACACTGTATATCTTAGAAAGTTCCATGCGTTCTTTTGTATTTAACGAAGGTAAAATTCCAGGGATCCGCTCTGCGATCATTGTTTTTCCTGCTCCCGGAGGACCGACAAAAAGCAGGTTATGCATTCCCGAAACAGCCGTTTCGCAGGCACGTTTTACAAGCTCCTGACCGCTCACATCCGCAAAGTCCAATATCCTCCCTGTCTGCATTTCTTCTATATTATATGGAGTATCAAAATATTCTCCATTTCCGTTTAAGATATTCACAGCATCCGCAAGATTTTTTACGGCAAATACCTGCATGTCCGATACCAATGCCGCCTCTCCTGCATTTTTCCATGGAACCATACATTTTTTCATTCCTCTTTCTTTTGCCTCCGCCACCATTGGCAAAATTCCATTTACCGGTTGTACTTTTCCATTCAGTCCAACCTCTCCCGCTACAAAATATTCCCTGACCATTTCCTGTCTGATATACCCGAATGCGGTAAGGACTGCCACCGCAACCGGAAGGTCAAACCCGGAACCGGATTTTCTGATATTCGCAGGCGTAAAATTGATCGTAATATGCTTTGGAGGCAGGGCAAAGCCGCAGTTTTTCAATGCTGTACGCACTCTCTCTTTGGCTTCCTGCACTTCCGAAGCAAGAAATCCTACCATTTCAAACACAGGCAGACCATCACTCACATCTGCTTCCACAGAAATCGGTACACTCTGGATCCCGTGTATGATTGCCGTTGATACAATACTATACAACGTACTCCTCCTTTTTATTCATTTTTCCTCTGATTTATCTGATGATCACAGCAGAAATGCTGCAACTGATCTGCACCAGCATATGCCAGCCGGTGCATCTGACAACTGAGCTGTCTGTGCTCAGTTTCCTAGACTTTATACAAATCCGAACATAAGGCGGCGACATCCGCCGTCGCCTAAGTATAACACATTCATAGTAGCAAGTACAACCTTATTCACAAAAACTTTTTTTTAATTTATCCAGCGCCTTTTTTTCAATACGCGAAACGTAAGAACGTGAAATTCCAACCGCAGAAGCAATTTCCCTCTGCGTCATCGCCTTATTTCCAAATAATCCGTACCGGTGTACAACAATATACAGTTCCCGTTCCTGCAGCACTTTCGGAACCAGTCCAAGCAGCTTTTCAATCTGTCTTGTACGTTCCATCATCTCCACAACATCCGGCTCCTCACTCTCTACAATATCAAGCAGATGGATCTGGTTTCCCTCTTTATCCATACCGATCGGTTCATATAATGATACTTCACGCGACACTTTCTTTTTTGCGCGAAAATACATCAGAAGTTCATTGTCGATACACCTGGCTGCATAAGTTGCAAGCCTGCTCCCGTAATCTTCCTTGTAGGTTGCGATCGCCTTCATCAGTCCTATCGTTCCGATCGAGATCAGATCCTCCATATCTTCTTCTGAGTTCTGATATTTTTTCGCAACATGTGCAACCAGCCGCATATTGTGAAGTGTCAGTTCGTTTCTTGCTTCAAGGCTACCTTTTTTTAATTTTTTCAGGCATTCGTTTTCCTGCTCTGGCGTAAGTGGGGATAAGAATGTTTTCAAAACGCACCTTAAAAGCTTTATTAATACATTCTATGTTTTGACCAGGGTGTGCGTGCTTTTCCCCATTTATTTTTCCAAAGTTTTATTATATAATGTCCGTATGATTCGACAATTCACATACCGGATAGAACCGGAATACGACTCCTTAACCATTCGGGAATACCTTTCATTAAAAGGCTATCCCAATGCAGTATTTGTACAACTGAAAAAAACACCCGAAAGTGTTCTGTTAAACGGCATATGGGCTTATATGCGCACAAAGTTATCCGCCGGAGATGAACTTTTTATCCGCTTGGAAGAAAGCACTTCCTCCGCGCACATTTTACCGGTCTCCATGCCGCTTTCGATCTGTTATGAGGACGAGGATATCCTCGCCGTAAACAAGCCGGCTCAAATGCCCGTTCACCCTTCTCTGAATCATTACGATCATACGCTTGCAAATGCCGTATGCGGCTATTACAATGACCAGGAGATTCCATATACTTTCCGCTGCGTCAACCGCCTTGACCGTGACACGACCGGACTCACTCTGATCGCAAAGCACATGTTAAGTTCCGCTATTTTAAGTACCGCGGCAGCCAGACGTGAAATATCGAGAGAATACATTGCCATTGCCTCCGGAAAAACACCCGAATCCGGAACGATTGATGCTCCGATCGGACGTGTTGCCGGATCGACAATCAAACGGCAGATTGACTTTGAAAACGGAGAACGCGCCATCACGCATTACAGACGTCTTGCTTATCATGACGGATTGTCCCTGTTATCGCTGCATTTAGAGACCGGACGTACCCATCAGATCCGTGTTCACTTAAAATCAATTGGGCATCCGCTGATCGGGGATTTTCTTTACAATCCGACGGACACAACAATAAAGCGGCAGGCACTTCACTCCTACCGCTTAACGTTTTCGCATCCCATCACAGGAGAATCTTTTGTTCTCACTGCTCCTCTTCCAGATGATATGCACTGCCTTTTTCCAATTTTTTCCTGAGATTTATGAGGTATTCTTTTTCATAGGGAACTTTTCCCTTTAATACCTCATATTTGAGGAAATGATTCACTTCATCTTCCCCTTTTACCGCCAGCATCACCAGTAATAATTCCAACATGGCTTTTGTGTCTTCATTTAAAATATAATATTTTCTGCCCTTCAGATAATACTGGAGCGGACTGTCCAGTTTGAATTTATCACGTTGATAATTCTTTGATGCAGAAACGCGGTCCACATACATCTCCGCTACATACTTAATCGGCATCTTCATGCCACAGATCCCGCGATGTGTTTTTTGTCCATCTCTTCCATCACCGACTCCATAATCAATCCAGTACTCCATATGATGTTTATTTCGTCCTTTATGGTGAAGCCATGCCGCAGAATACCCTTTATCTTCACGTTCTGCATTATTCGGACTCATTGTCCCCTGATAATATTTGCATCCCACCAGAAATTCTGTCGGTGTATACTTCGACATGTCATGCAGCAGTCCCTGCTTATAAAGTCCGATCTTAAAACAGCCTGCCCGGACCAGATTTTTGTGATGCAGGATCGTGCATAAATGTTTCCATGCCTTTATCATGTTCTTTTACCCTCTTTACTACTTTTATATTCCAATTACAATATTGATCGACTGACCCTCGATTGCTAAAAGATGCTGATCCTCGAGGATTTCTTTTTCCGGCAGGAACGAATTTTCCGCTGCCGTAGTCATCAAAAGATACCATTTCTTGTTCTGCGGAAGTTTCGGCAGCGCAAGATGCGACAGACCGCTGTGAAAATTATAGCCGATATAGATATAATCATCCGGTGTCTGATCTGTCTTCTTTTCATATTCGCCGCAATACAGAATCCCCGCTGCCTGTCTGTCAGCCGGTATCGAAGAGATCCATGCGCTCTCCCCATGATAGGAAAGATCCGGGAAACCTTTCCTGCCGTAATCATTTAATTCCATCGGATGTTCTGATGCGATGATTGGATGCTCCCTGCGGAAATCTGCCAGATTTTTTATAAATTCAGCCAGCCAGGTTTCCTTCTTTTGTTTCTTCCAGTTCAGCCAGCCGGTCTTATTGTCCTGACAGTAGGCATTGTTATTACCCTGCTGTGAGTTTAAGAACTCATCGCCCCCTAAAACCAATGGAACACCCTGTGCCAGAAACTCCATTGCCAACGCATTTCTAACCTGTTTTTTCCGCAGATTATCAATGTATCTTTTTCTGGTATTTCCCTCCACGCCACAGTTACTGCTGTAATTGAAACTGTTTCCATCACAGTTATCTTCCCCGTTCTCCAGATTGTGTTTTTCACAGTAGGAAAACAGATCCCACAATGTAAATCCATTATTATTAGTAATGTAATTGACAAACCCTTCCACGCTGTTTTGCTTTCTCTGCTGGCAGAAAAACTCGTTAAGGTTTCCTTCCATATGGTTCAGCATTTTTCTCGCCGGGTACAGGTATTCATCACTGTATACATATAAATGATGATATTTTTTTGCATTTTCCAAAAGGATCGGATCAAAATGTGTATAAAACAGCTTTGTCCGGCTGAGCAGAAGGTCCTGTGCCGCCGCCGTAACAGGCAGTGAATCCCCCTGAAGATGAAATCCATCCACATGATACTCACGAACCCAGAACCGAAGTGCATCTAAAATCACATTCTGGTTCATCCCCGGCGCAAAATAAAATTCCATCACACATTCCATGCCGTTCTCATGCAGTGTATGTACCAGTTCCCGAAACTCAGACGCTGCATCTGCACTGCTGCTGTAGGATGCCTTCGGTGCAAAATAATTGCCTGGAACATACCCCCAGTAATTAATCTTTTCCACCGGCTGTACACTTTCCGGTTTGATCAGATCTTCTCCGTGACTTTCCCACTTAAGGTAATCCGGCAGTACCGTTTTCTTTGGGATCACCTGTTCCTCAAACTCGTAGGCAGGCATCAGCTCTATGGTCGTAATGCCAAGTTTTTTCAGATATGGGATTTTATCTGTAATCGCTCGGAATGTCCCCCGTTCTTTTCTCGGACAGGATGTATCCTCCATGGAAAATCCCCGCACATGCAGTTTATACATAACCATCTGCTGCCGTTTAATCTCCGGCTGTCTGTCGTTTTCCCAGTCAAATGCCTGCGGATATGCACCGCCACAGATAAAATAATCCTTCTCACTGCGGGTTTTGTCATTCCATTTTTCCCTGCCGATAATACGGGTTGCATAGGTATCCGTAATGATTTTTCCGTTTATCTCATAATTGTATCTTAAATTTTTCCATAACTTACCGGTTACGGCCACAGAACGCACGGATCCCCGGCAATATTCCTCCGGTACTAAAATTTTGCAGACAGGTTCTGCTTTTTTCCCATAAAAAAGAATGCTGCAGTTCTCTTCTTTTTCCCCTTCGAACGTAAAAATCACTGCATCATCCTTTTTCTGTACTCCTAACTTTTCGTAATTGCCTTCTCTGATCGTGTAATCCATGCTGTCTGCCACCTTTTCTATCGTACCCCAGTATCTTTTTCTAATAAAAATAGTATACCTTTTTTTTCACATTTTGTATAGAAAAATATGTTCAATCACATCCGATTATGTTATGATGTCATTGTCTTTATTAGGACCACTATAAAAAAGAGAGGTATCGGCATGAGCGATTTCAACCAGAACAATGACGATGAAGATATCGTTGTAACCCTTGATCTTGACGACGGAAGTCAGGTAGAATGCGAAATTCTTACCATTTTTACAATTGGCGAACGCGATTACATCGCACTTCTTCCATTGGATGAAAATGGCGAGGAAAACGAGGAAGGCGAAGTATTTATTTATCGTTATTCCGAAGACAGCGAAGGCAATCCTTCCCTTGATAACATTGAGGACGATGAAGAATACGAAGCTGTATCCGACCGTTTTGACGAACTTTTAGACGAGGCAGCCTTCGAGGAGATGGATGATTAATCCTTCTTCTTTTCCGGTGGCTGCGCTTCTTTGATAAAACGGGAAATTTCTGCATCTTTATGGTTCAGTTGTCTGACTGAAAAAAGATGCAGATTTTTTTTTGCTCTCGTCATTCCTACATAAAACATCCTTCGCTCTTCTTCCACTTCCGGTTCCAGCACTGCTTTTTTGTATGGCATGACACCCTCATTGACGTCAATGATATAGACATTTTCATATTCCAGACCTTTTGCACTATGTAATGTTGCTAACGCAACACTGTTCGGGTTCTGATTCTGCACGCGGTAAAATTCCTGCAGCTCTTTTGTGTAATTTTCAATGTGGTCAAACCACGCATCATAAGTCTTATATTCCCTCGCTGCATCCAGGAGCTCATCCAAAACATCAAACAGATCATCCGCTTTGATACGTCTGTAATCCGCATATTCTGTACAAAACTCATCATATCCGATTGCCTTCCGGATGTAATTGATCGCCGCATACGGACTTAATCTCTCTAACATACGGATATCGCCCTCTAATTTTTCGATGCGCTTTGCCACCCACGGCTGTTCCTCATAGTACCACTCCCACACATCAAATGCCACGGTCTCCTCGTCTAGCGATTCCCGGCTGATATAGCGTTTCGGACGGTTCATGATCTGCAGGAAATCCCTGCGTTCCCTGCTTCCCATCGCAATCCTTATGTATGCAAAAATATCTTTTGCGATCCAGTGCTCGTATAAGTTCGGCACGGTATCTCTCGTTCGGAATGGAATATTATACTCCATCAGCTGTTCCATCAGAAGTCGCGGCTGTGTATTGGTGCGGAAAAGCACTGCAAATTCTTCATATTTTGCGCCTTTCTCCACCGCCTCCTGAATATCCCAGATGATTCTTGCATTTTCTTTGCGCTGGCTTTCAAACAACTGCCATTCAACCGGGATATCCCCCTGATCCGCCGCCTCTATTTTTTTCTGAAAGCGTTCCTTATTGTGGCCGATGAGATATCCGGCACTTGTCACAATGTTTTTTACGGAACGGTAATTCACATCTAAAAGAACCGTCTCCGCCTCCGGGTAATCATCTTTAAAGTGTAACATGATCTCCGGCTTCGCGCCCCGGAAACGGTAGATTGATTGGTCATCATCCCCCACGATAAACAGATTTTTCCTCTCACCCGCTAACATTTTTATAATGTCATACTGGATCCGGTTGATGTCCTGAAACTCATCGATCAAAATATAGCGGTATTTATTCTGCCATGCGGCAAGAATATCGGCACGCTGTTCAAAAAGTTCCTTCGTGTATACTAACATGTCATCAAAATCAATCAGTCTGTTTTTGTACAAAAATTCATGATATTGGCGATAAACCTTTCGGAACACGGTCTCCGCACAGTTTTTCGAATAATAGTTGGCGATTTCTATCCCGGAATTTTTGACCAGACTGATCTCCCCTAACAGAGATGTGATAAACTCCGTCTCATCCTCATAGGTCAGATGTTCTTTCGCTATGATCTCACGCATACACTGGTAGCGCTGTTCCTCCCTGGCAATATTGTCTGCGCTGTAATTATATGCATGTTTTAAAATAGCAAAATATACTGCATGAAACGTGCCAAATGTCACCGGACATGACCGGTTCATTTTCCGCTGAAATCTTCGCTTCATCTCCGTTGCCGCAGCTTTTGTAAATGTGATAACAAGAATCTGCGCCGGATCTATCCCACACACTTCGATCAGATATTTTGTACGTTCTGTGATTACAAGGGTTTTTCCGGAACCCGGTCCGGCAAGAACGAGCATCGGTCCGTTTTTGTGATGGATTGCCCGTGTCTGTGATGCGTTAAAGCTCATAGATTACCTCAATTCATAGATTTGAAACGGCAGGGAAATTGAAAATCTCCCTGCCTGATAAAAAACTCTTACTGCTCTAATAATTCAATACCTTTTTTGATGCGGGCAATGGACTCTTCTTTTCCAAGTATCTCCATCAGCTCTGTCGCTCCGCCCGGTGTCATCTGTTTGCCGGAAACAGCCGTACGGATCGGCCACATAACATAACCGTTCTTCACGCCGGTCTCTTCCACATATTTTAACAATGTGGCATATAATGCATCATTGCTGTAATCTTCCTGTGCCTCTAACAGAGGAAGTACATCTTTTAATACTTTTAAGGAAGTTTCCGCATTTGTCTTCATCTTCTTGTGTGTGTACATTGCCACATCATATTCCGGAAGTGCCTCAAAGAAATCAATATGCTCTTTGATATCCGGGAATACTTCGATTCTGGTTTTTACCATTGCTGCAATCTTCTTTAAATCAAGATCCTTTGTGATCACCTCGCGGATATATGGCTCTGCTTTTTCATAGAAACTGTCAAAATCCATAGCTTTGATGTATTCGCCATTCATCCATTTTAACTTTGTGTAATCAAAAACTGCCGGTGATTTGCTGATTCTGTGGTAATCAAATTCTTTGATCAGCTCATCTAAGGTAAAAATTTCTCTGTTATCTTCCGGACTCCAGCCAAGCAGTGAGATATAGTTTACAACTGCTTCACTTAAAAATCCCTGCTCTAATAGATCTTCAAAAGAAGAATGTCCGCTTCTCTTAGAAAGTTTCTTGTGGTTTTCATCCGTGATCAGCGGCAGATGGATGTAAACCGGTGATTCCCAGCCAAATGCATCATACAGACGCTGGTATTTCGGCGAAGAGGAAAGATACTCATTTCCACGTACCACATGTGTGATGTTCATGGTATGATCGTCAACCACGTTTGCAAAATTATAGGTCGGATATCCATCGGATTTGATCAGGATCATATCATCAAGTTCTGCATTATCCACCGTGATATCTCCGTATAACTCATCATGGAAGGTCGTTGTTCCCTCGTTCGGGATGTTCTGACGGATGACAAACGGTTTGCCAGCAGCAAGATTTGCCTCCACTTCTTCTTTACTTAAATGCAGACAGTGTTTGTCATACATCATGATCTCTTTACCGTCCACTTCTGTTTTTAAGGACTCTAAACGCTCCTTGTCACAGAAACAGTAATATGCTTCGCCTTTTTCTACTAATTCTTTGGCATATTTCATGTAGATGCCGGTCTTCATACGCTCACTCTGCACATAAGGACCATAACCGCCATCCTTATCCGGTCCCTCATCATGAACCAGACCTGTTTCCTCTAATGTGTGATATATGATATCAACTGCACCTTCCACAAAACGCTCCTGATCCGTATCTTCGATACGAAGCATAAAATCTCCGCCCGCATGTTTGGCAATTAAAAACTCATATAATGCAGAACGCAGATTTCCCACATGCATTCTTCCTGTAGGACTTGGTGCAAATCTTGTTCTTACTTTGCTCATTGTTTGTTTTCCTCCTGTATTCTCATTTTCCGTTTTATAAATCCGGAAAAGATTTTCAAACGCCGTACACGTCATTATATAACAATTTTTTCTGCCTGACAAGCTTACAAATTGAAAACAGAGACAGGATTTTTCTCCTGTCCCTGCGCTGCCCAGCTATTATTTTATTATTAGATACTTTGCCGACATTATATTTTGGTAAATATTGCAGTTTCTTTCTTCAAATCGGTTGCAATCTCAAAATTCTCATCCATACGGTTCGAGATATTTTCCATATCCGTAACCAGCACCTGCGTGCTGTCTGCTGCATTGCTGACTCCCTTTGCGCCCTCCTCGATGGCATGTGCGATCGTATTGATGGACCTTTGTATTTCAACCATTGTATTCTTCAACGAATCTGTCTTTGATTCAAACTCGTTCATGACATTCTCTATGTAGGTCGCCTTATTTTTATATTCACTTCCAGCCGTTACGAATTCTTCAAACTCTGGAAGAATCGACTCGTTCATATATTGTACCAGTCCATTTGCATTGTCTGCTAAATTATGCACTGCCTGAGTCACAACACTGTTGATCTGCTGGATACGGTTTGCAGCTTCCTGACTGGCAGCTGCAAGCTGACTGATCTCTGTTGCAACAACAGCAAAACCGCGTCCTGCATCCCCTGCTCTGGCTGCTTCAATAGATGCATTTAATGCAAGCAGGTTTGTCTGGCTTGCAATATTCAAAATATCATCCGTCAGGCTATTTACCTGATTTACACTGTTACTGTCCTCAATCGCCCTGTTTAATACCTCAAGAATCTCATTGACTTTCGTGCCGGTAGATTCCATATTAGAACGCGCAGCAGATTCCATGGAATCCGCATGACCTTTCATTTCTTTCGTATAATTATTAATCTCAGTTGTACGCTCCGCAATCTGATTTACCTCTCCCGCAACAGATTCTGTATTGGAATTGATCAAAGCAGCATTATCTGACATCTCCTGCATGGTAGCTGAAAGTTCCTCCGTTAATGCAGACAGATCAGACACACTGCTGTTTGATGTCATAACACTTTCACGGACTTCATTGACTACCGTTTCCATACGTTTTGAATTATGAATGATCGTTTTAAAAATATCCTGTAATTTTCCCATGAAAAGGTTGATGCCACTGCCGACTGCTGCCACTTCCTGATTCTCCATAATGGTTACTCGTCTGGTCAGGTCTCCTTCTCTTCTGTCTATATCATCAATAATCTCATTGATCTCATTCTTCGTTTTAGAAAGTGGTACGATTACCATCTTCAGTACAGAAAATACCGCAAACAGCAAAGATGCCATGCTGACAGCAATCGTAACAAAGCTGACCGTCAAAGAATACTTATATACCTTGGTCAATTGCTGCTTTGCTGTATCTGCGTTATTGTTTTCCACTTCCTGGATTGCTATGATATTCTGATCTATCTTGTCTGCATACTCTGAAATTGCACCGTTTGCCAAAGCATACGCAGCCTCTTTATTTCCACTTGCGCTGTATGCCATAAGATTTGCATTTTCATATTTCAAACCTTCATAATTTGACAATATCGCCTCGTAATTTTCGCGGTCTGAATCATCTATAAACTGTTCAAAATCTGACAGATACTCATCAAGCACCGTCTGTTCTGAACGTATGACATCTACAAGAGAGATCATTGAGTCAAGATCTGTTGCTACAATATGTGACAATCCAAGCCGATGAATCTTTTCTGTTTCTATCTGAATTGATCCCAAATCTGCGATACAGACCATATAACCATTCGCAATCTGTGTTGCATTCTCATTAACCTTACGAATATTTTTTACTGCCAGAACACTCGAAATAATAGATATAATTCCAATAACAAACACCGGAATCAATATGATCATTTTCGTGCTGAAACGTCCCTGTTTTTTCATAATGTGATCTGTCTCCTATCCTTTATTTTGCTGCGGATGCTGTTATTCCTTCAACAAGTGTATCCATAATTTCCTGCAGATCCTGACCGGATGGGTTACCAGCTGCCATCGTATCACTAAATGCAGAACATGCATCCCAGTAACTGTTTCCAACCCGCTGCAGTTTACCAAATTCTGATTGTGCAATAACTGCCTGGATTGCCGGCACCTGTTTTACTGCATCCGAAGCTGCTGCATTCGTATTCGAAGGTCCCTGATTCCTCTCTTCAAAACGGATTGTCTGGTTTTCCTCATTTGTAAGCCAGTCTGCAAGTTTTGCTGCCCATTCCGGATATTTGGAATATGCATTCACGCCCATCATTTTATAGCCGGTAAAAGAAGACATCTGTACCTGCTGTCCTGCCACCGTGTAAGTTGGAAGTTTTACGGCTCCGTAATTATCGCCCCATGCTTCCCTGACCGAAACTGCATTCCATACGCCACTGATTCCCGCACTAACCGTACCATTCTGTACTCCTGTAATGAAATCTCCATCCGGCTGGCTGATAAATGCCGGATTGGTTGTGATATTTAAAATGGCCTGTGCCACATCAACGCCTTTAATTGCTCCATCTGTGGCGTTCCAGTTACAGTAATTTGTCACGCCATCATCATTAATACCAAACTCCAGACCCGTATTACCAAAAAATGTATACAGATACCAGCCCGAATTAAGCTCCATGGAAAATGATCTGCCTGCAGCATTCAGTGCCTCTAACATGCCATCCATCGTCTGGACATCTTCATCGGAAAGAACATTTTTATCATAATAGAGGAAGTATCCGTTATCTGCCGTCATTGGATAAGCATATAAGATATCATTAATAGATGCAGCAGAAACCGACTCTTCTAAATTCGCACTCTTTACTTCTTCTGCATTTGGCACCGGATATAATGCACCAGCGGCAACCATTGCAGAAAGCTGATCATCCGCAAACGGGAAAACATCCGCCCCGTTATGAATATCTCCCAAAAGAATATCCTTTGTATCAGAATCAGCATTTTGTTCCAATGTAATCTCAAACTTTGCCTGTCCTGCATATTTCTGTTCAAAACTGTCTATCATCTGGTTTAACATGTCAAAATTGTCTTCTTCTGACCATACTTTAAGTTGTACCACACCATTATCCGCCTCAGCATCTCTTTCTGTCATCTCCGTAGATACTTCTGCTCCCGGCATTACCGATTCCACAGCACCACTATTCTTTACATTTTCTTTATCAGCTGTGAAGCCGCAGCCTCCTAACGTCATACACACAACCGTCGTAAACAGCATACCTGCAACAATTCTTTTATTCATTCTTATTCCCCTTCTCTGTCTTCTGCTGTTTTAATACCAATATCTTTTATTTTATACTCATTTTGATATTTTTCAACATTTTTTACGCTCTTTTTCGATTTGATAATATGCATTTTTTACCTTTTTATATGATGTCTGCTAAATGAACCAAAATCATCATTTTTACATATCTTATTGTAAACCTGATATTGAAAGGAATAACTTATTATGAGACCTTATCCTATGTCCGGGAACAGCAATCGTTCCTGCGACCGTTTATCTGTTTCACATCCTGCACACCGTGCAGGTCTGGACTTTTGCACAGAATCTGCATCCTGTGCAGATTCTGTTTCCTGTTCAGAAAATATAAGAACCATTTCTGATTATGTACTCGCCATGGCATACGTCCCCTGGCAGCATTTTTCTACTGTTTATGAACCGGATCGTTCACTCAGTGCCGGGACTATTTTTCCAGAACTGGATAAACCATTTTTAGCCGCAAACGGAGGTAGATGCCGATGATGATCAGTCAGATGAATCAGTCCCAACTCCTCCACTGGATCGATATGGTCAGCTTTGCTGTCGTAGAAATCACAGAATATCTCGACACGCATCCTGACGATGAAGAAGCTTTAAAATATTTCAATCACTATGCTGACTTAAGACGCACTGCACTGCGTGCATATGCGCAAAATTATACTCCGCTTACCATCGACACCGCAAATCCTGATAATTACTGGCGTTGGGCATCGGATCCATGGCCATGGGAAGGAGGTGACTGTTAATGTGGAATTATGAAAAACGTTTACAATTCCCAGTCAACATTACAAGACCCAATGCCAAAATCGCACAGATCATCATCAGTCAGTATGGAGGACCAGATGGAGAGGCGGCCGCATCGTTCCGTTATCTGTCACAGAGGTATAGTATGCCATATAATAAAGTAGCGGGACTGTTGACGGATATTGGGACGGAGGAATTAGCCCACCTCGAAATGATTGCCGCCATCGTCCGCCAGCTCACCAAAGGCTTAAGTGCTGAAGAACTTGAGGCCGCCGGTTTCGCTCCTTACTATGTCGATCACACGGCCGGGATCTGGCCGCAGGCAGCCGGCGGTATTCCGTTTAATGCCTGTGAATTCCAGAGCAAAGGCGATGCGATCACGGATCTTTTTGAAGATATGGCTGCGGAGGGTGCGATTGTATAAAGACAACATTGAGGTTTTAAAAGAAAGTTCCCGATAATCTGGCATACTAGCTGCCAGATATGAGAACCCTAGAAATTCCAATGTATTTCAATAGGTACTTCCTTAGTTACAGGGTCTTTTTTGCCAACCAATACATAATCAATCAGCTTTTCAACCGTTTCCCTGTCTAAGTGTTCAAGATTTGTATATTGCTCGATTAACTGTCGTCTGTTGTCGCCAATCAGCATTTTTCTTTCAATAACATCAAGCTGTTTCTGCGTATCAATCACCAGTTTTTCGAGCCTTTCTTTTTGTGTTGAGAAGTCTTTGGATAAATCCAAGTAATCAAGTTCGGAAAGAATACCCTTTACCTTATCTAAATATAATTCTCGGATTCCTTTTGTATATTCCGCAATCTTTTTTTGATAAGCAGCAATCTCCGTTTCCAGAGCTTCTTTTTGACCTCGCAAGTCATTGTTGAATTGCACATTTTGTTCAAGCTCATCTTTGTCAAGATATTCTGCGGATAACTTATTAAGTTCATCAATCACAGCTTTTTCTAATTTGTCTACTGAAATGAAAGAACCTATACAAGCGTCCTTTGCTACATGGCGGTTAGAACATTGTAAATAATGCTTACCATGATTCTTTGACGAACGCATTGTATAACCACAATTCATACAGCGAGCTTTTCTGGCAAATAAACCGATTGTGCCAACTGTGAAAGGTTTTGCCTTTTGAGCTACCAATGCTTGAACCCTATCCCATAACTCACGGTCAATAATCGGCTCATGTGTACCCTCAACTCTGTACCACTCGTCTTTGGGTCTGGGTTTGTTTTGCTTTGTCTTATAAGAAACGCTGCCATATTTCCCTTGAACCATATTCCCGATATAGATTTCATTCACCAACATATCTGATATGGCAAAATATTTCCATAGGGTACTGTTTTTCGTTTTAGGCTGCTTGTAACGCAAACCATGAAGTCGTTTGTATTCCGTAGGGTTTGGTATTCCTCTGTCATTCAGCATACGGGCAATGGCGGTCTTTCCATATCCCTGTGAAAACAGTGTAAAAACTTCTCTGACAACTTCCGCAGCTTCTTCATCAATAATCAAATGCCCTTTTACGTCAGGGTCTTTTTTGTAACCATACAGAGCAAAAGCACCGATATGGTGTCCGTTCTTTCTTCTGTCAGTGAGAACGCTTTTAATGTTCTCTGACATATCCTCCAAGTACCACTCATTCACCAGACCGTTAATCTGTCTTGATTTCTTATTTCCTTTATTAGCGGTATCTGCATTATCAACAATGCTGATGAAGCGAATACCCCAAATAGGAAAAAGACCGTGGATATATTTTTCCACTAATTCTAGTTCTCTGGTAAATCTGGATTGTGTCTTACAAAGGACAATATCAAATTTACGATTCTTTGCGTCCTCCAACAACCTGTTAAATTCTGGTCGTCGTCTGTCAGAACCAGTGTAATCATCATCACTGTATATGTTGTAGACTTCCCAACCATGCTCTAATGAGTATTGAAGTAACATTGACTTTTGATTCTGAATACTGTTACTGTCGTCTGTTTCTGATTGTTTGTTTCTATCTTCCTCTGATAAGCGGCAATAAATAGCAACTCTTGATTTTGATTCTATCATGCTTCGTTCTCCTTTTTGAGAAGACGAAACAAACTATCTCTACATAATGTTATTATAACATCTTGTAGGATAGTTTGTCTATCATCTGGCAGGAGTTGCCCTTCCTTTATTTTTTTCATATTGATTTATCAACTCTATCCATTTTAGAGTAAATGCTTTTGTAAACGCCGCTTTATCACAATTTTTAAAAACATTCTTGCAAACTACCTTTGCGTCATTTGCCATTGAACCACCTCACTACAATATATTTACAAAGTATGCAAAAATGCTTGTACATTATGAAAGAATTTGTCTATAAAGTAAGAAGTAATCAGATGGCTTTGGAAAGCTCCACTGGAATTTCACCATTCCCATTCTGATGGGTGAACCGCACCATGCGAGTGTATCATTATTCTGATATACGGGTCATGGCAGCAACTTTTCCAACAGTCGCTTACGGATCACTGGCGTGGTCGCTCGCTTCTTTATCCCTCCTTTTCATGGGTCATGGCGTTCCAGTCCGTCGGCTCACCGCATATCAAACGTATCTGATTACTTTATTCAATTTTCAAAGAACACTTGTAAAACGGAGCTGGAATGAGGTGGTATCACACTCCGTATATATTCGCTTATTTCACTCTGACTTCAAAACCTAGAATTGCTTTAATAAGGGCAGCTCTAATTCTGCCTTTCAGTTCCATATCGACCACAATATACATATTTCCGTGTTCATCATAGAACGGGCGTAAACTTGCTTTTGATATGTAAGCGTCATAGTGATTTAAAATTTTCTCTATTGCCACTTCGTCGCCATCAGCAGCTAAACTGATTGTGGAGAATAGAGGACACTTTTTTGTAGACTTCATCATGTTATAATTCCTCCTCGTACATATCTCTAATGAGCTTTAGTGAACACATTCTGTTTCTATAAACAGAGTTTCTGGAAATATCCAAAATCTCTGCGATTTCTGCGTCTGGTAATTCCAGAAAGTAGAACATCAACACAACATTGCGTCGTCTTTCACTTAATTTTTTGATTGCTTCACATAATTTCTCATCATAGACACGAACTTCTGTACCGAACACATCAAAGGAAGTAAATTCAAGCGAGTATTCGTCCGATACACCCAGCTGGTTTAATTCCAGCTCTGGTATTTCACAGAAAGATATTTCATGCTTTGCACGTCTGGCAAGTTCTTTGTTGTAGTTCTTTACAGTTCTGCCAATCACCTTACGAGCCAGACAGTCAAATTGAAGTCTTATAGCGTTCTCAAATGAAGAAGGTTTCATAATCTCACCTCCTTTCAAGTTGAAGTTGCTAAAGCGAAAAGGCTTTTTACCTCTTTCCGCACTAACACTCAACACGGAGGGGCGATTTGTAACCCGAATCAGAAAAAAATCAAAAAATTTTTTAAAGTAGCAAAAAAGCACAAGAGCAATACTGACGTGCTGTTCTTGTGCCTTATAAATTGTTCCTGCTATGTGATGTGAAAAACCATATACAAGAGCGATATAATCCGCAAAAGTTAAACGGATTTTTTTAACAAGCTACCAATGGTCGAATATTGTTGAATGTATAGGCATTCCATGCGGCTACCTCCTGAAGCCGCTAAAACAAAACCAACCAGTAGTTTGTTCACCGTTGGACAAAAATAAAACGGCGGCTGTATGAACCGTCGTTCTATCTAAAAGGACGTATAAAAGCATTACTGCTGACAACGGTTTTTTTTTACCGCCAAGCAGCATATATTGTTATTTACCTGTTTATAGGAACTGATAAACCTTGCAATACGTTTTACTGTACCTGTCACAAATTCTTTAGGAACAGTAAAATGTAGTGAGGTGATTAATTATGCGTAAAACAGAAGATAAATACGATTTCAGAGCCTTTGGTCTTGCCATCAAAGCGGCAAGGATGAAACAAGGTCTGACCCGTGAACAGGTGGGAGCAAAAATTGAAATTGACCCACGCTATCTGACGAATATTGAGAATAAAGGGCAGCACCCAAGTTTACAGGTGTTTTATGACCTTGTAACTCTACTTAATGTGTCTGTTGATGAAATTTTCCTGCCGACCAGTGACAAAGTAAAAAGCACTCGCCGCAGACAGTTGGAACAACAGCTTGATACTTTCGACGACAAAGATATGGTTGTCATGGAGAGCGTCGCTGCTGGTATCATCAAATCAAAGGAAGTGGGGGAAGATTAGTTCCTCCATTTTTATTTGCCTGCCAATCATACGGGATATGATGATAGGTAATAAAAATGAGCCGATAATCTATGAGATATGAAATCCTCTGAATTATCGGCTCTGCATCTAAGTGTCTGGCTCTTTGATTACTGTTATTTTTAATTTGCTGGCATTAATTAGGTTTTCCTGTTTGCATTTTGGACAATACAGTGGAAAATTTATCAACTTAGTATCCGTTCTGATTTTTGTTCTTGTTTTATTCTTGCATATAGGACAGTATATCCATTTTGCTGTTCCCATTTGTTTCCTTTCTGATATACTATTTTAATGTAAATTCACATGCCAAATAATAAGTGTCATAATCCCAATCTTTAGGGGATTCGAAATAAGAAATACTTACTATTATTCTATAGTGCCCTGATGGGAGTTCGCCATAAACCGAGGAAATATCAAATGATAAACTTAATCTTTCGGTGGGATTTATAACTGCATCATCTTCGTTATCTTTTGATGGGTCATAAAGTTGAGTTAATTGATACCATGTTTCTGATTGCTCCGCTTCAATTTCAAAATAAGCTTTAGAATAATGATACTCTTTGTTGGAGTTATTTTCTAAAAAAAATTTTGCGTTTTCTAAGTCAGAATACTCTTTTTCACTTGATGTAAGCTCAACATCTGATAAAGTATTAATTTTTTCCTCAGTTCCATAGGACGAAACCTCATAATTCTCTTTGAAATCCTGTGATGATATTATTTCTTCATCTGATGTTGAATTGCACCCGGACAAAATGCTTGTGACAGTTATTAAAATAATACAGATAATTTTTTTCATAATCGAAACCTCCTTTATAAGTGCTTAATGCAATTATATGGGGAAAATGTCTATTTTTCATCAACATATGCAATTTTTATACAAGCTGTAACACAGGCTCCCCCCTTATGATTATTTGAAATTTTTATTGTACCTCCATGCCTTTCACATAATATTTTACAAATGTTTAATCCCAGACCTAGATGTTCAGACGTAGTATCTTGCGATGGTTTATAAAATGGTAATGTTACACGTTCTATATCCGTACTTTTGAAACCACAGCCATCGTCAGAGACCGTAATCAATAAAAATTCCTCCTGTTTATTTACATCAATAGCTATCATCGACTTAGCATATCTAATGCTATTAGACAACAGGTTTTCATAAATTTGTATGATAATTTCAAGATTGATAAATAGAGTTTGCTGTTTATTACAATTTGTTTTAATCGTATATTCTATATCAGAACAGAGCATTTCCGTTGTATTTGATAAGGTTTTTAATAAGAAGTCAAAGTTTATGTTTTCTTTTTCGATTTCTATATCTTCTAAACGGTATAAGTTTGTCATAGCACTAACGTATTTTTCAAGCCGTTCCACATTGTTGCGTACTGTTGATAATTCGTCGAGTACCTCCTGTTGAGAAACTAATCCTTTGGGAATAAATGATAACAACATTGTGGTATGTCCTTTTAGTATTGTTAAAGGCGTGCGTAAATCATGTGAAAAAGCAGCATTTAATCTCCTTTGTTCAGTAAATTGCCGTATCATTTTTTGGTTGTTTTGATATAAACAATTTTTCATCTTCTCAAATGCAAGACACAGCCTCCCCATCTCGTCTTTATAAGGGTAAGGCAACGTAAAATCCAGTTCGTTGTTTTCGACTTTTCTGTATGCATTCGTCAGTAACTTTATGGGTCTTACTAATTTTCGGTTTACAAAGATAGTCACACAAAGAATCATGCTAATTGAAAGAACAATAGGAATGGTGACAATATTAACCACACCTAGAGCAGAATCCACAATTCTATCATGTTTAGTAAACTTTGGTGAAACTTCAATGTAAGAAACATGATTAGGATAAATATATTCTTGTACTGGACGTTCCTTTTGATAGTCTACAACAAAATTACATACTTCCTTTTCACTTGCATTATATATTGTGTATTCTGTTTGGTCTTTGTTATATTTCGCTGTAAATGAACCATTTTCAGGTATATCATACCTTGTTGTCATGTCCTCATATTTATAGTTAAGGTTTATTCTGTAATCATCTACAAGAGTAATAGATATAACACCTATTACAATACCAATCACTAAGGAAATAAGAGCATAAAAAACAAACGAATTTTTAATACTCATGTTGTCAATATAATGCCTTGAATTTTTTCGCCTTACTTTTTCCATTTATATCCGCACCCCCAGACAGTTTCTATATAAGGATTGTCGCCTATAGAAAGGAATTTTGTTCTTATCCGGCGTATATGTTCTGTAATAACAGAATTGTCGCCAGAACCATCTAAGCCCCATACTTTTTCATAAATTGTCTCACGATCAAAAATAATCCCCTTGTTTTGTGAAAGAAATTCAATAATATCAAACTCTTTCTTCGTAAAATTTATTTCAGCATTTCTATAAAAAACAACTCGTGATGAATAATCAATTACTATATTATTATCGAACTGAACTATTGCGGACGAACCATGTCTTTTTTCTCTCCGCAAATGTGCAGCAACTCTGGCTTCTAATTCATCAACGGAGAAAGGCTTTACAACATAGTCGTCACCACCGACAGCAAATCCTTTGATTTTATCACAGTCCTCAATCCGAGCTGTTAAAAAAATAATAGGACAGGACACAAAATTCCTGATTTTTTCACAAATTGTAAAACCATTCATATCTGGCATATTTATATCTAATAAAATAATATCTGGATGTTTTGTGATTGCATTCAGTGCTTCTTTTCCGTTAATTGCTGTGTATACTACATAACCAATTTTGCAAAAATATTGATTTAGCATTGATACAATATCTCTTTCGTCGTCTACAATCAAAATGCTCTGTGCCATATCTCGTTCCTCCTTAGAAATATATCTTATCATTGAAAAAGCAATTTTTTATCAACTATGTCCACATACTACTGTTAAAAATTGATAGATTTTAGCTATTTTAATTATTATAATCTCTTAAACGAAATGTAACAACTATATTAATCAGCTTGCAAATCATACCGAAATGAGGCTTGCGGAGCATACTATACGGTTTATGACGCAAGCCTTGATTATTTATTCTACAATCTTCCAGTTATCGTCCTTATGAAGCATAAGCTCATACTGTGAGATTTGTGTCATTTTCGACTTGTTATCCAGATACTTCACAGACACACTGACCTTGAGGTTATCGCCGTCTTTGGTAAAGACAGGGTTTACCAGTTCCGAAAATACATAGTCGCCGGAAACAGGAGCAAGCACACCGTCTTTGACGTAATAGGCAAGTTCTTTTTCCGTAGCTGTCGGATACAGCTTAAAGAATGTTTCCAAGAAAGCGGTAGCGTCCTTGACTGTGTCGGAACTGACACTGACATCTGCTTCCTGTACTTTCGGTTCATACTTTGATTTCTGTACCGCCGGAGCAAGGGTTGGATTCTGGGTAATGACCATTGCACCGTCCTTATCCACATGAACGGTCACGGTGTAGTTTTCTGTGACTGCCTGTGTCTGTTCTCCCTCTTTTACCTGCTGATCTACTTCGTAGGCAACGGTAAAATCGTTCATTCCAGACTGTTCCACATTCCAGACCAGCACATTTGTAACCGTAACACTGGTTGGTATGTCCGTTCTGATGGTATCAGCGTTCAAGTCCTGTAATTCTTTGGTAAGGTATTTACTGATTTCTGTTGTCCTTGCTTCAATGGCTTCCTTGCTGGTATCCCATGAGTAGTAGGCTTTCGCAAAGTTCTTGACGAAATTCTCAATACCGTTGGTATCGTTCAATCTTAGCTGAATGATTTCTTTTTCATGTACCGTGTGGGTGTCAATGGCGGTAAAGTTCTTATACACACCAAAGCTGGTGCTTGCCAGAAGCACCGCCCACAACAGCAGGACAGATTTCTTATGTGTCCCGACTTTCATGGTACGCACTTTCTTATTCTTAGGTGCTTTCTCTGTTTTTTCTTTTTTCTTAAACATATTTCAAGTCCTTTCTATTGTTTGATTCTTCCGGCACAAATGATGTGCTGTTGCCAGTAGGCAGAGGTCAAATCGGTATAGCCGATTGGATTTCCGGCATGATACATCTGATTGTTTCCCACATAGATTCCTACATGGGTAACATAGTCACTGGTATTATAAGTGGAATGGAAAAAGACCAAATCGCCAGCCTGTGCCTGTGACAATGGGATATGCTGGGTTGCGTCATACTGTGCCTGTGCAGTTCGTGGCAGGCTGATTCCGGCTTTTCCGTAGCACCACTGGGTAAGACCAGAACAGTCAAAAGAGGTGTTCGGATTACTGCCACCATAGACATATTTCCAACCTTGATATTTCAATGCTTCATTCATAACCGCCTGTACCGTTTCGTTGCTGAACTGCTTCACGGTCAGATATTGGTTGACCAGCTCCACATAAAACATATTTCCGTAGTTATAACGCCAGCCACCATTTTTACTGACAGCTATCGGATTGGTATAGGTCACTTTTGTACCGCCAGATTTGTTTCTTGCGAAATTCTCTGCAAGATTGAAACTGTGCTTTTTCCCGTTCTTCGCCACATAGTCTGCATAGCCACCACCATAGTTATAAGACTGTATGACCACGTTAATGTCATTCATGCCTTTGGCTTTACAGGAAGAAAGCAGGGACGCAAAATATTTACACCCCTGCTTAATGGATTCTTCTGTACTTAATGAGTTTGGCGGTAGTCCAAGACTTTCGCTGGACTGCATGACATCGGTAGCCGTACCGCCACTTTCCACCTGTATGATGGCAAGCAGGACGTTCACATACTCCGAGATACCGTTTTCTCTGGCGTATTTTTCTACCATCGGCTGATGTTTGAGGACATCGGCTGACAGGTTCATTCCAGAATAGACAGGCGAATAGCTGTTTGAACTGTCGTCATCTTCGTCGGAAATCAGTATCCCGAAAAAGAGGACGATGGAGAAAAGGACAGGAAATATCGTACCTATGATAAGGATACGCTTTAATCTCATTTCTTCCGTCCTTTCTCTGGTTGCTTCGTAGCAGTCTTACGATTCTGTTTTTGGTTAACCTGTTTCTGTATGGTTGTTTTCTTTTGATTACTTCTGGATTCCACTACATTTGGCTGGTTCGTTCTGGTAACACCTTTGACCTGTTGTTCCTGTCTGATATTGGTTCGGACAGTTTCTTTTCCAGCCTTGACTTCTGCATTTTTTATCACAGGAGAAGTAGCAGGACGCTTCATATCCGGCTTTATGACCGTATCGGTCTGTGCTGTTTTTGGAACAGGTGTGGCAACAGGGCGTTCATGGCTTCTGGTAGCTCCGGCTGTCGCTGATCCATTCGCATGAACTGTCTGCCTTGCTTCCTGTGCTTTCTGTAATTCCTGCTTTTTCTGTGAGATATTTTCCCTGTGCAGGTTGCGTTTCTGTGTACGCTGTTCCTGTCGGTTTTCCCGTTCTTCCACAACGCCACGCTTAAAATCTGATACATTATCCTTTGCTTTCTGTTTTGCAGAGTGAACAGCATAACCAGCCTGTGTCGGTAAGTCTTTCACATTTTCTTTCAGAGAAGAAGCACTGTCACGGACTTTATTCTTCGTATCCATTACAGCACCTACCGCAAAACCAACACGGCTTCCCATGGAAACCTCATTATTCCTTTGTGGTCTGGCTGGCGTATTTTTATGTGTAGAACGAGAGTGATTATAAGCAGAACCAGCGACTGCACCAGCACCAGCTCCGACCATACTTCCTGTACCCACAGCCCTTGCAAGTCGGCGTTCCATACGTCTTGCCCTGTGTCGCATGAACACCATCGGTCTACGGAAAATCCGGCGACCTATCTGCTGGCTGTCATTGGCATTCAGGCTGAACATACTCATTAGTTCTCCGAGCTTCATATAGATTCCTGCAAAACAGATTATCTGCAAAAACGCCACCATGAAGAACGGATAGTCCGTGGAAATGTTGTAGAACATATTGGAAATCGAAAATGCCACGGTCACAATCAGCGTAATTCCGGCTCTTGTCATAATGGCGTTGAACACACGGACAACTGCCTGTTTCGCCATGTTCTCATAGGTCGGTATCATGGACAGTAAAAAGCTGACAGGCAAAAACATGGCATATATGATAAAAAGTATCTGGGAAAATAACATCATGCCGGTAAGCAGGAAGATAAAGATTGTGATACCGAGATTGAAAATGAGCAGGAAGAACACCATGCCAAGACGGTTGACGACCTGTGGAATGGTAAGGTTGTCATTGTCGTTATCCTCAATCTCTGTTTTCACAATATTTTCCCTTGTTTCCCCATCTTCATCGGACGGGCTGGCAGATACCAGAGCTTCTACACGGTCAGTCCCGATTTCTTCGGTATCACTGTTCCCGAACTGCAATAACAGCCACGGTTTTTCTACCTGTATCGAAAACAGGCTGTCACGGATAAGGTCTACGCTGTCTTTCCCTTTGCTTTGTGAATCGGGGAGCATGATTTTTGTCCCCAAGTCCAGAGAAGCGGTGCTGATGTCCGAACTGAAATCATTGATTTTCTGGATATAGTTGGGAGCATAAGCAATAAAGGACGCAGACACAATGAACACCACCACAAAGTTAATAACAGCGTGAAGTGCCTTGCTTGTTTCCCGTTTGAGAAGCCCTGTATAGGCGGTATAAACACCTACAATCAGAATGATAATGAGCAGGAATCCCACATAGAATCCACTGCTGGAAAATCCGTTTTCGGTCACTCCGGCAAGTGTCTGGATACTTTTCCCGATACTGTCTGCCATGTCATTGATAAAGTCCAGCTTATATGCCTGTTGCACCACATACCCTGTGGCATTGCTAAGATACAGGCTGATTGTCCAGACAAAATTTGTGATACAGTAAAGCCCGTACTGCACCGATTTTCCAATGCCGTCCAGCCAGTTCCACGGAAGCCAAGACCAGCTATTGTCCACATAGAAATCAAGCTGATAGTTGGAAAGCGGATACTTTGAATACAGGTTGTCTGCATTGACTGTATCATCGACCAGTCCAGACGCATGAGCCACTGTCCCAAGCAGGGACAGCAGTACCAGCGTGACGGTCACGGCAAGCAGAACCATTTTCAGCACATGGAATATCTTTTCTTTTGTGACAGATTTCATCATTCCAAATCCACCTCACTTTTTATCGGCGGTCTGGTATCAAAGGCATGGAGCAGTTCTACAAAGACAGGGTGTATCTGTACCACACCGACACACCCGTATAAATCCTGCATTAAGCATTGTCCGTTCTCCAAATCCCTCAACCGTTTCTGGTTGTTTTCGTCCTCACTGTCCAGTCCGAAAAACTCTAAGGTCTGTTTGATTTCATTGGTATCTGTGGAGCGGAACGCAAACTTTAAGCCGATGTTATTTTTCAGACTTTCTTTCGATACGTCCCCAGAGGATTGTGTCACGAAATAGACTCCGGCGTTCATGGCTCTACCAGCACGCACCAGCTTATTTGAGAGTGTTTCGCCCTGTGCCACATTTAAGAACGCCCATGCTTCATCAAGGTCTACAATCTTAAAAATGCTTCGGTCTGAATGGATAAAGTCTAAGGCAAAGGTAGATATTACAATCAACATTGCCACCGATAATAATTCAATGGTCGTGTATCCGTCAAAAGTAGTATCTTTATCCGGCAGAACCAAATCCGCAACCTGTATGATATTGAGCTGGTTATCCAAACTGATAGTATTTTTCGCTGTTCCGTCTGAAAAGAGCAGGTGTGCAAAATCATAATTTGTAAAACTGTCAATATGATTTGCGATATGGTTTGCAATAGGCGTATTTTCTTTCCGCAATTCTGTGATAACATTTAGCAATCCTCTGTGTTCACTTTCTGATACTTTGCTGATTGCACCGATAAGCACAGGGAACTTGTCTCCATCACGGGTTGAGATACCTGTTAAAAATGTTAAAATTTCTTTTGCCAGTGTAGCTCCGTCCTCTTTATCTTTCATAATTACAAACGGGTCAAGAAGCCCTGCATTTTCCTTGTCGCTGGTAAGATTTACAATGTTGATTTCCTCTGCAATCTCCGGCAGTGTTTCTTTCCAGTTCCCACGCTCACTTTTCGGGTCTAGGATAACTGCCTGTCCACCGAACAGAACGGAATAATACACCAGCAGGTTATTACAGAATGATTTTCCACCACCAAGCGAACCTACAAAAGCAGAAGCCAACGCATTTGTGACTGTACCTTTTACCCCTTGACTGGCAAGGGACGGTTGCAGGTAGACATTTCTTCCTGTATCCACGGAATATCCGATATAGATTCCTGTATTTTCGCCCAACATCTGGGTAGCACCGAAGCCAAGTCCGGCTAAAAAATCGGATTTCACATACTGGATATAATCATTGATATAACGCTTGCTGGCAGGAAGAAACTCTCCATGCAGTCCCATCATATCTCCGGCAGGGCGAACCAGTTTCACATTCAAATCATCGTAAAAGTCCTTGACTTCATCACAACGGCGTTTCAGTTCGTCAAGATCGGGTGCAGACACCCGTATGACGTAACTTAACTTGTACATACTTTCCTTGCTCTGGTCTAAATCTGTTTCCAGTTCATCGACACTGTCTAAGGCTTCCACCACATTTGAACTTGTTTCATTTCCGGCTTGATAGGCGTGATTATCCAAGTCCTTTAATTCCTTTTTCTTGTTGCGGACAGTGGTTAATGCTTTCTTATTTCCCACAATCTCAACATTCATGGAAGTATCCACAGGGAATGTGAACTGCTGTTGCTGGAAATAAAAGATTTCCGATGATGGGAAGTCCAGTTCTCCGACAATCGCATTGACCGTAAAGTAGGACACATAACTTTCACTGTCCTCATGTTCCAGACGCAAATATCGCTGGCTTTCTTCCACCACACAACGGGTAGGACGGATAAGGTCATGGATAGGTTACAATTAACTGGACAGATTTTTTAAGGTCATATAATCTATAATAAATACACGAAGGAGCACTCTTTATGACCGAACAAAAACAACGACGAAAACCTCGCAAATATACAGATGAATTTAAACAGCAACTGGTGGAACTATATCGTTCCGGCAAACGCAGATGTGATATCTGCCGTGAATATGACATTGCTACTTCCCTGTTTGACAAGTGGGTAAAGCAGGCATCCAATTCCGGTTCTTTCCATGAAAAAGATAACCGGACTCCGGAGCAGGAAGAACTGATCCGGCTTCGGAAAGAAAACCAGCAGTTAAGAATGGAAAATGATATTTTAAAACAAGCGGCGCTGATCTTAGGACGAAAGTAAATGTGATCAAAGCAAATGCCCACAAATACACTGTATCAGCAATGTGCCGCGTCCTACAGGTAAACAGAAGCACCTATTATTATGAAGCAGCAAAAAAAGATGAATCAAAACTCACTGCAGACATTCAGGAAATTTTTAGAAAAAGCCGGAACCATTATGGTACACGAAAGATCAAGAAAGAACTGGCTGATTGCGGGAAACAGGTATCAAGACGCAGGATTGGACGGATTATGAAACAGGAAGGTCTGGTATCAAGCTATACTACAGCACAGTTTAAACCGCAAAAAGACAGATGTAATGAATCAAAAGTAGAGAATGTGTTGAACCGACAATTTCAAAACCAGCCATACCGCAATGTAGTGGTAAGTGATTTGACCTACGTAAGGGTAGGAAACCGCTGGAATTATATTTGTGTACTGATTGATCTTTTTAACAGGGAGATTATTGGATACAGTGCAGGAGAACATAAAACAGCAGAACTTGTAAAACAGGCATTTATGAAAGTAGACGGAAATCTGTCGGAAATCCATATTTTCCACACAGACCGTGGAAATGAATTTAAAAACGAGACAATTGAAGAACTGTTAGAAACGTTCCATATGGAACGCTCCCTGAGCCATAAGGGATGTCCTTATGACAATGCAGTGGCAGAAGCTACGTTCAAGATTATAAAAACAGAATTTGTATGGAATGAAACATTCCATACGCAGGAAGAACTGAAGATAAAACTATGGGATTATGTAAACTGGTATAATCATCACCGCATACATTCTTCCTTAGGGTATCAAACGCCTGTACAATATCGGAAAAATAACCTAAAAAAATTTGTCTGAAAAAGTGTTGACAATCCATCATAATACTTAATCAGTGTTTCTTTTTTCAGCTTTCTTTTTGGCAGAGGATACACATAATCTTCATAGGCTATCCCGTCCCTGCCGTAGAGGTGTTCCATCAGATACGCAAAGTCTTTGGCTTCCAGTCGGCGGATTTTGAACCTACGGGAGATTTTGTTTTCCAGTAATTTCTCCATCTTCACATAACGGTTGATTTCATCATTGCTCATAGAAACAAAGTCGTTCATCAGCGTATGCCTTACCTCATTCAAAAACTCACGGAATGTCAGAAATACCGATTTTTTGATGTTCTTCAGATTGACTTCGTCCTCTGTGACCATGAGCTTGAATCCCAGAAAGAAACGGTAATCAACTTGATTGTCGCCTATCATGGATACAAGGGCTTCGGTCTGGTCGTCTATCTTTTGGATTGCTACCTCACGGAGCTTTCCAGTGACCAGCTTCTTTGACTGTTCCTGTATGCTTCGGATTGAACTTTCGGTTGCAATCTGCAACGCATGAATCTTTCCCTCACGGGACTGTGCGATAAGCTGACGGAAGCTGTCATGCACAAGGTATTTCTGTTCTGGGGATAAGAATGAATAATTGTACGGTATCAGCTCATAGTAGGCGAACACCTCATTGTCCTTATTCCAGACAAGGTTATTGTCGATATATTTAATCGGGAACATAGGTCACACTCCTTACTGCCGTGATAGTTTCCTCAAATTTCTGCTTATGCAGGTTCACGGCTTTTCCGGCATAAGTCATTTTGGGACGCAGAGCATACAGCACCATCGTCTTGATGTAACTGTATGGCTTTTTCCCGTCAAAAGTTTTCTGTGACATAAACCATGTAAGGGCAACGGGAATCCCGAAATATTTCAAAAACGCACCCTCAATCATGGAAAGTGGCGGTACATCTGCAAACAGAATGATGATAAATTCCGTCAGCACGAACCATGTAATCTGGGTAAAGGTCACGGGGAATGGCAGGTTTACATCATTGATGGCATACAGTACCTTTTCCACGTTCCAGATACTTGTATAACTTCGGATTTTCTTCACTTGTAAATGCTCCTTTCTTCATTTTCCTAACAACAGGGACAGCCGGATTTTCCAGACTGCCCCCAAGAGAAAAGCTGACAGTAGCACCAGTGGCGGTGCTGATCTGCCAGCCCTTAACGCAGTACCTCACAGATACCAGCGTTTGTTGCAATAAATGTCCCCTCTATATCGAGGTCACGCCCGTAGGCTTCATAGTCGATATAGTTCTGTAAAGAGGACGGGATTTCTCCGAGTACCTGTTCTTCATCAATCAGATAGTAGGCTAAATCGGTCATCGTTTCACAGCCGGAATACAGAATGATATCGTCCTTATGTTCCACCAGTTCTTCCAGACTTCCATAGCAGGATATAAAACTGTCCAAGTCGTCCAGCAGGTAATCCGGTAATTCTTCCAACTGTTCATAGATACGGTTCAGTTCTTCAATGGAAATGTATTCGCTAATCTCCATCGGGAAGTTGTCCGTATCATGGATTGCGTATTCTTCGTACTCTGCATTTAAGCCGATACGTTCTGCAATCACTTCTTCGTCCAACGGAAAAGAGAACCAGTCCCCGACCAGTTCTCCCTCATTGTACTTGCCAAGATTGGCTATATAGACTTGCATATCATCAATCATAAGCGGTTCACTTCCTTTCACTCATTGTATTCATAAAATCTGCCATGCACACACAGGAAATGTTCTGATGTTTCTTCCATATCTGAACAGTTCCGATGGTATGTAATATTGCAAAGTCCGGCTTCCAGCTCTTGCAGGTTTGAAAACCATTCTCTTTGAATTGCAGGTATATCTTCGTGTGGGATTTCACTCTCTGAAATTGCAAGGCAGACATTATTTAGCAAGTCGAGGTCTGTATCTTGCAGGATTTCAAAAGGAAAATCATAATCACTGATAAGATAACGCTCACTGTCCGGCGGTAAGCCAATGGATTGTTTTAATGCTTCTATGTTGCAGGGAAGTGTAAACCATGCACAGCCTGTATCTTTTTCCTGTTCATCAAGATTGATAACAAATACTTTCATTTCTGCCATAAGCAATGCCACCTGTCAAAGTTTGAACATACCATTGTTGCAGAGAGCATAACGTCCTTTTTCTTCCAGTTCATGGGCGTAGGCTTCCAGATTAAAGTATTTCTTTCCTTTTTCGGATAGAGCAGAAAATTCAATGTTATGCTCCAAGCGGTAACGGGCAACGTCCATGATGTTGTGGCACTCTGGATAAAACAGAAATTCTTCCGACTTCTGCAATAAATCCTCAACACCGCCACAATACGGAATCAACTCTTTATAAGCCTGCGAACCTCTGGCGATAAATCCGTGTAAGCAAAGTACAGCTTATTTAAGCGTCTGACAGATGTTGTCCTTACAATGTCGCCAGCAAAGGGGAGCTTCATATCTGTGATTTGATAGTCTTTGCTGTCAGCTTCCACACCGAGCAGGTCACGGAACAGCTCATAATCAATGGGTAAATCAAACCAGCGAGAGGTTTTATCCTCTGCTGATTTGGTCGTTTCAATCAATACGCTACATTCTTCCATAGGCTTTACGCTCCAATAATCTTATTGAATAACTGTAACAATACGTCTTTTACGCCGGACGCATTGAATACAAGACCAACGGCTACTAAGGCAACTACCAAGAATCCGATAAGTTTGGAAAACTCACGCTTGAATCCCAAGTAGATACCGATAACAACAATCGCCATCAGCACAAGGCTCTGTGCGTTGCTTAAAAACCAGTTATAAAGGTTCTGTCCAAAATTCATACTTTCTTTTCTCCTTTCAGTTCCATCATTTTTCGGTCAGACTGTCTGCCAGCCTGTAAAATACACATGGCAATCACGCCAACTGTTCCGCCTAAAGAGAAGAACAGGAAGTCAAATAATAATCGTTGCATTTTTCAATTCTCCTTTTCTAAAATCACATCTTCGGTTGATGTGGTCTGTTGTTCGATTATCTTGTAGTGCTTTTCCGTCAGTTTCGTGGATTTACGGATTTCTTTCAGATAATCAATCCCTGTTTTCGCTGTGATTGTTTCCAGCATTTTGAGTGTCGGGTCAACCTGCCGTTGAATCCAGCGTAGGGTTCTGTCCAGTGTGTAGGGTTCGGGTTTGGTCGTGAGCTTTAACGGCTCTCTGTTTTCCCCGATGAACCACGCCCAGCGGACAGATAATTTCCAGTCGCTCCGTTTCTTGTCTGCTTCCTTATCCACAAAGCGTACATAACGGTTGATAATAGAAAATGCCGTCCGTTCAGCGTCATAGTAAGTCAGCAGGTCACGGACAGCATAATAAGCACGTTCATTTTTCAACCGTATTTCAAATCTGTTTTTTATCGGTGCTTCCTCAATGGGAATCCCAAGTTTGATGTACTGCTCATAGCTCTTTTCATAGACACAGAAGTACACCTCACTTTTCAATGAGCCGATATAAAGCGTATAGCCCATACCAGCCTTGTCCTGTTCCTCATGCTTGACTAGTTCGCCGGAAGCATAGGACTTAAAGGAACGGAACACGGATACACATTGGATTGTCAACACTTTTTCAGACAAATTTTTTTAGGTTATTTTTCCGATATTGTACAGGCGTTTGATACCCTAAGGAAGAATGTATGCGGTGATGATTATACCAGTTTACATAATCCCATAGTTTTATCTTCAGTTCTTCCAGCGTATGGAATGTTTCATTCCATACAAATTCTGTTTTTATAATCTTGAACGTAGCTTCTGCCACTGCATTGTCATAAGGACATCCCTTATGGCTCAGGGAGCGTTCCATATGGAACGTTTCTAACAGTTCTTCAATTGTCTCGTTTTTAAATTCATTTCCACGGTCTGTGTGGAAAATATGGATTTCCGACAGATTTCCGTCTACTTTCATAAATGCCTGTTTTACAAGTTCTGCTGTTTTATGTTCTCCTGCACTGTATCCAATAATCTCCCTGTTAAAAAGATCAATCAGTACACAAATATAATTCCAGCGGTTTCCTACCCTTACGTAGGTCAAATCACTTACCACTACATTGCGGTATGGCTGGTTTTGAAATTGTCGGTTCAACACATTCTCTACTTTTGATTCATTACATCTGTCTTTTTGCGGTTTAAACTGTGCTGTAGTATAGCTTGATACCAGACCTTCCTGTTTCATAATCCGTCCAATCCTGCGTCTTGATACCTGTTTCCCGCAATCAGCCAGTTCTTTCTTGATCTTTCGTGTACCATAATGGTTCCGGCTTTTTCTAAAAATTTCCTGAATGTCTGCAGTGAGTTTTGATTCATCTTTTTTTGCTGCTTCATAATAATAGGTGCTTCTGTTTACCTGTAGGACGCGGCACATTGCTGATACAGAGTATTTGTGGGCATTTGCTTTGATCACATTTACTTTCGTCCTAAGATCAGCGCCGCTTGTTTTAAAATATCATTTTCCATTCTTAACTGCTGGTTTTCTTTCCGAAGCCGGATCAGTTCTTCCTGCTCCGGAGTCCGGTTATCTTTTTCATGGAAAGAACCGGAATTGGATGCCTGCTTTACCCACTTGTCAAACAGGGAAGTAGCAATGTCATATTCACGGCAGATATCACATCTGCGTTTGCCGGAACGATATAGTTCCACCAGTTGCTGTTTAAATTCATCTGTATATTTGCGAGGTTTTCGTCGTTGTTTTTGTTCGGTCATAAAGAGTGCTCCTTCGTGTATTTATTATAGATTATATGACCTTAAAAAATCTGTCCAGTTAATTGTAACCTATCCACATTCCTCATTCCGGCATTTTTCGGTCAGCTCTGGAATATCCAACATTCCTGTATGGTCATTGATGGCAAGGTCAAGGCGTTTCATCACACCGCCGTCCACCAGAGCGTCCATAAGGAAGTCGTACCAGCTCCGTTCCTGTGCCAGCAGATAACTTTCAAACTGGCGACAGCCTTTTCCTTTCAGTTCCAGCAGGACACCTTTTTCTTCATCGGGGGAAGTATATACGAAAATATCTCCGATGTAGTAGTGTTCCGTGTAGCTGTAATGCCCGAAGTCCTCATGTATCATGTACTGGATATTGAGCTGTAAGATGTCCTTAATGATGTGTCCAATATCCAGTGTCGGAAACCGTATCCTCACATAATCAAACAGCATGGTAAGCGGTGCTTCTGGATTGAATTTTTCCAGAGCTTCCAAAAGTTTTACTTTCATTTCTTCTGTGACCGCCACCTTGCCGGATTCGATACGGCTTAAATGTTCACGGCTGATTCCAGCCATGACCGCAAGTTTCGTCTGGGATACACCGTACTGCAAACGCCTGTCTGCAAAATCCTGTATCCACTCTGTATCATTCAGTGCGATACCCCCTTTACGAAAAAACTGTGACATTTTTTATCCGATGTCACAGCAGTAAAAAAAGCTACCAAACGCTTGATTTCAGCCAAGAATCGGTAACTTTTGTGTATGTTTCCTTGTGATTTGTGCCCCTCTGTTAGATACCGAGGGGCTTAATATATGCTGGCGTGGCTACCGCCACACCAGCAAGGCTAGTCCGTACCTGTGGCTTTCGCTCCGCACGCCACCTGTCCGTCCTGCCTTATGTGTGCAAGTTCCCTAATCGTACCTAAGAAATCATAGCCTTTGGGTACAAGGGGAGTGTAAAATTCTGATATGACACTTGTTCCCACATCACAGTATCCACGCCCTTTGATTCGCTTCTGGAAAAACTGCTTTTTTACATCACTTCCAAAGAGCATACCGTAGCCGAGTTCACTCATGCGACCAAGCCCCACACGGAAGTTAAAGTTATCTCTGATACCGTCCCCGAAATACTTTGCGTCTGGACGCTGGCAAGCCACAATCAGAAAGTATCCAGCCTGTCTGCCGAGCATAACAATTTTCTTTAGCTGGCTTAACAGGGCGGTGCTTTCTTTTGTCGTGAGCATTTCCAAGAACGCCACATATTCATCAAAGATAAGGAACTGTGGAGCAAGCCCCAGATAGGCATAGTTTTCCCCTGTGCGGTAGTTCGGGTGCAGTTTCATTTCTTTCGAGCGTGTGACCATGCCCTCATAAAAGACATTGACGCAGTCAATCATATCGTCTTTTGTGTGGTAGACATTTCCCATGACCGTTCCCAAGTCTGCAAGGTCAGCGTTCTTCGGGTCAAGAATATATAAATCCGCATTGGTTCTTAGCAGGGCTTCAATGATGGTCAGCAGAAAATAGGTCTTTCCACCACCAGTACCACCGCAGATAAGGGCATGGGGAAGTGAATCATATTCCCACACCAGATTTTTCATTAACCGCAGACCGCCGTTTTCAGCAATCACTTCATCAATCGAAATACGGTTCGCTATCATATCATAGAGCAGGGTATATTCGATATAGCCGTCATGCATTGTCTTGTCGGTCAGTTCACAGTACAGCCCCGATTCCAGCTTATCCTCTAAGGACAGGAGCTGTTCTTGATATTTTCCCATTGTGATTTCACATAGGATATGGAGCAAGCCATTGTTCATCTGGTAGTAGATTTTTGGAAACCACACGATTTTTTCTCTTGATCTGCTTTGCAGGTCAGTGAAAAAAACGCTGTCTTTGGTGTTTTCTGCTTCATACCACTTATTTTCCAGCACCATACGAGCCAGTTTTTGCCTGTGGAGCAACCGCTTGATACGGTCATATCCGTAACGGTAGTAGAGAAAAGCGACCAATGCACAAACACCAGTCGCTATCAGAACCGTAATGGAATTGTAAACAGTCCAAGTAATTCCGGCATGGAGCAGGTTAAAATCTTTCCAGTCGGTAACAAGAAGCTGTCGCAGGTTCAGTAGCAGGAACACCGCAACAAACAGGAGCAACAGCCAGCCAATACAGAAGTGATAGACCAGCGATTTGTCACTGGCACGAATCCTGTTACCTTTAAACGCCCATACTTTCATTAAAACTCCTTTCTTTGGACATAAGAAAAGCAGTCAATCGTGTAGACTCAGGTCAGTGAAAAAACCGCTGTCTTTGGTGTTTTCTGCTTCATACCATTTATTTTCCAGCACCATACGAGCCAGCTTTTGTCTGTGTAACAACCGCTTGATACGGTCATATCCGTAACGGTAGTAGAGAAAAGCGACCAATGCACAAACACCAGTCGCTATCAGAACCGTAATGGAATTGTAGGCAGTCCAAGTAATTCCGGCATGGAGCAGGTTAAAATCTTTCCAGTCTATAACAAGGAGCTGTCGCAGATTCAGTAGCAGGAACACCGCAACGAACAGGAGCAACAGCCAACCGATACAGAAGTGATAGACCAGCGATTTGTCACTGGCACGAATCCTGTTACCTTTCTTTTTCCACGTCATACGCTAACACCTCTTATTTCTTCGGCGGTTGCTGTGGAGCATTGTTCTGTGGATTTCCGGCATGAGTGCCTTTGTTCTTCAAAACAATATCGTCTGCTTTTACATACCAGTCCACA